>Ga0180009_10000030_pt1 | contig 262349 bp, 211 predicted proteins | sample OS_PC_MetaG_FD_123537 | JGI IMG/M metagenome (GOLD analysis project Ga0180009, IMG submission 123537) | Groundwater microbial communities from the Aspo Hard Rock Laboratory (HRL) deep subsurface site, Sweden - OS_PC_MetaG | ecosystem: Environmental > Aquatic > Deep subsurface > Groundwater...
CTTGATCCGGCATCCAGATTTTTGAAATAATTATGGATTCCGTGTCAAGCACGGAATGACAACATGTCAGCTTTCTATGGCCTATAATTTCAATAATTTAGGCAATAACTCAAAACTGTTCAGTTACCAACAACTAATGATTTTTTGCTTCAGTAAGCTCTTGTGGGGTGTAACCCCGCCCTACAAATGCTTATAGAAAGCTTTATAGGCCTTGTACGTATGGTAAAGATCCACTTTGGATGCAATCTCGAATGGCGAATGCATGGAGAGCAAAGCCGTTCCACAATCCACCACATCCATGCCATACCTGGCAAGATGAAGAGCGATGGTGCCGCCGCCTCCCTGGTCAACCTTGCCCAATTCGGCTGGTTGCCAGATCACCTTCTCCTTATTAAATGCTTTTCGTACATCTGCGACATATTCCGCATGGGCCTCATTCGATCCTGATTTTCCCCGGGTGCCCGTAAATTTGGTCAGGCAGACTCCAAAACCGATTTTTGCCGAATTCATGGGCTCGGATACATCCTTCCATTCAGGATCGATTCCGGCATTTACGTCCGAAGACAAAAATTTGGAATTGGCCAGAGACTGAAGCAGGGTATTGTAGTCTCCTTTTCCATAGTGCTGGATGATATCATTTACAATCCGTTCGATCAAATTGGAATGGGCTCCACTGTTTCCCATGGAACCTATCTCCTCCTTGTCGAAAAACACCATGATCAGGTTCTTCTGTTTGATATCTTTGGCGACATCAAACAGTGCTTTCATCCCGCAAAAGGCGCAAATCCGATCATCCTGCCCATATGCTCCCACAAAACTCCTATCAAATCCGACATCCCGAGCTTCTCCGGCGGGAACTACCTGAAGTTCGGCACTGACAAAATCCTGCTCTGTAATTCCATACTGTTTGTTCAGTTTTTCCAATATGGCAAGCTTGATGGCATCCTTTTCAGACTTAAATTTATAAGGAATGGAGCCAACCAGAATATTCAATTGTTCGCCCTCAATCACGTTGGTTGCTGTTTTCTTATTCTGGTTTTGTGCCAGATGTGGCAACAGGTCATTGATCATAAACACCGGTTCATCTGCCGATTCACCGTAAGCGATGGCTATACTCTTTCCACTTTCAAGGACAATAGTCCCATGCAAGGCCAATGGCCGTGTCACCCATTGATATTTTTTTATTCCGCCGTAATAATGGGTTTTCATATAAGCCATATCTTCCGCTTCATACAGGGGAAACTGCTTTAGATCCAACCTGGGCGAATCGATGTGTGCCCCGTTCATGAGGAATCCCTTTTCAAAGGAATTAGTGTCGTTAATAATCACCAATGCCCCGGCAACGGAATCATAATTGAGAAACAACTTTTTAGTACTCTTTTTTGCCTGGTTGATATTAACAAACTCCAACCCGGCTGAGTATTGTTCAATTGTTGCTATGGTCTCCCGTTCTGTTTTACTGCTGTTCAGGAACTTTTTATATTCATCGGCGAGGGAAAATATCTCCTTTTGCTCTTTTGCTTTGAGCCCGTCCCAGGCATTCTTTTTTTTGAAAAACAGTTTTTCGGTCAGTTGTTTTGCAGCATCAGTTTTTTTTCTTTTTTTCGCAGATGTCGCCATCAAATCTCCTTTTGTGATAACCTCTTGTAGCAGCGATCTTGAATTGTTAATTAAAGACCACCAGTCAGGAGTCCATGCCCTGTGTCTAAGATTATGATGGTCAATTTAATATATATATTTCTTAAGTTAATGACTCTGGATAATAATTAATTGTCACTGAATCTTCTTTCTAATTGCTCTTTAATAAGCACTCAACAAGAACATTCTACCAAGAGCAAGGATTACGGTAGGGCGGGGTTACATCCCCGCCAGCACCAACTCAAAGGCGGCCATGTAAGGCCGCCCTACCGTTATTCCCTGCAATAAATTAAAAGTTCCTGTGTTCTGGTACGGATACCTAGGATAATAATCGTCTTTTCAGACCGTCGTCAATCTAAAACAGGTGTAATAGTCATGCGGGAATCAGCGGTTTATCAGGCAGGAAACCTGTGAATCACCTTCAGTAAAACACAGGTCTGAAATGATTATAGGTGAACTTAGAGCTGTGCTGCTTGGATCTGCTCCAGTTCCTCTTCATAAAGAATCTTTTCAATGTCGAGCAGAATCTTAACCTTTTCACCAATTTTTCCCATTCCCTGGATGTAGCTGCTGCCAATTCCTGAATGGGTTCTTGGAGGAGGATCAATTTGTGTTTCGGGGATGTCAACAACTTCATTTACAGTATCAACAATAAGACCTACCGAAATATTGTTGATACGGACAACGATGATACAGGTTCGATCGTCATAATCCCTACTTTCCAGACCAAATCGCCTTCGAATATCCATAACGGAGATAACATTCCCGCGGAGATTTATCACACCGATAATAAATTCAGGCATGTCCGGAACCTTGGTAATCTCCTGCATCACAATGATTTCAATGATATGTCGAATCTCAATGCCGTATTCCTCCTTTCCAAGACAAAAAGATAGGAATTTGTCTTTCTGAGTATCCTCATCCAACTCATCATAAAGATCGATATCAAAATCGGTTCTCTCTTTTACTGCTTCCATTGCTCCTCCCAAGTATTCAGGACAGTTTTCTGCATTTTATGAACATCGTTTTTAACTGAAGACCAATATAGTTTTTTCTCTGCTCTAATGGCTTCGGATTCTCCTGTATTTTCTTTTAAACGCCCGATAGCCACTGGTGTTAATGACTGACTCACTGAATCTATTTTACTTATATCAAATTGTATTATAATTGCAGTTTAATTACAAGGTTCAACCTATTTCTTTTTAACTCTTTTTCCGTCTTCCTCTTCTGGGTTTTGTGGTAGCCTTGACTGTTAATAATTCCACTGCTTGCTCCAGCGTCAGTTGAGTATGATCCGTATCTTTGGGAATAGAAGCATTGACCTTGTTGTGCTTGACGTAAGGTCCGTAAGGTCCTACAAAGATATTGACCGGGGCGCTATCTTCCGGATGTGCACCCAACTCTCTTAATGGTTCGGAAGTTTTTTTTCTGCTCCTCTTTGGTTTGCTCAAAATTTCCAGCGCCCTATCCATTGAAATATCAATTATGCTATCCGTGTTCGCCAGAGATCGATAGTCTTTTCCATCGGCAGGGCTGTCATAAACCAGGTATGAGCCATAGCGGCTGATACCGACCGATATTTTCCCATCCGTTTCCGGGTGTTTTCCCAGTTCCCGGGGTAAGGAAAGCAAGACCAGGGCTATCTCCATCGTAACATCCACCTCTTTCATCCCTTTGGGCAGGGTCACACGTTTTGGTTTCGCTTTGCCCTCCTCAACTTCTCCCAGCTGAACGTAGGGTCCATATGTCCCATTCAACAAATAGACGGGTTGAGATGTTCCCGGATGAATCCCCAACTCTTCTGAACCTTTCTTTTGTTGCATCAGGATAAGGTCTACCATTTCCTGGTCAAGGTTGGCCGGGCTGACGTCTTTGGGAATTGACGCTGTGATCCGTTCTTCCCCAAGTGTCTCAATATAAGGACCATACCGGCCAATACAGACACGCGCCTTGATGTCATCGAAGTTCAGATTACGGAATTCTCCGGGCGGAATCTCCTCTGTTTTGGCGATTGCTCTATTCTGGAGTCCGTTTTTGCCAAGGAAAAACTTCTTCATATAGGGTAGCCATTCGGTTTCGTTGCCGGCTATCTCATCTAAAACCTGCTCCATTCGAGCCGTAAAACCCGGATCAACCAGATCTTCAAAATGTTTCTCCAGCAATCCGATGACAGCGAATGCTGTGAAGCTTGGCACTAACGTATGGGAGACAATATTGACGTAACCTCGCCTAACAATAGTATCAATGATGGTAGCGTAGGTACTGGGTCGTCCAATCCCTTCGGTTTCCAGTTTTTTTACCAGCGAAGCTTCGGTATAGCGGTGGGGTGGAGATGTTTCGTGCCCATCGGCTCTCAGCTCTCCACAGCCTACCTTATCTCCTTCCACCAGATTGGGAAGAATGATCTCTTTGCTATCCAATGTTGCATCCGGATCATCAGATCCCTCAACGTAAGCTCTGAAAAACCCGGGGAACTCGATTCTTTTGCCTTTTGCCCTAAAAACCGCTTCTTCCACTTCGATCTCAACCGTCACGTGAATCTGCTTGGCATCTACCATTTGAGTTGCCACGGTCCTTTTCCAGATCAAATCATAGAGTTCCAGATCCACCCCAAGCAATCCGGACTTCTTTGGCAAAGTAAATGAGCTGCCAGCAGGTCTGATGGCTTCATGCGCTTCCTGCGCACCTTTTGATTTGGACTTGAAGACGCGAGGTGTTTTTGTTAGATATTCTGAGCCATACATGGAGGTTACGCACTTTCTGGCTGCTATAACTGCCTGTTCCGAAAGGTTAACCGAATCGGTTCTCATATAGGTTATAAACCCCCTTTCATACAACCCTTGCGCAATCTGCATGGTCTTTCGTGGCGAAAGCCTGAGTTTTCTATTGGCTTCCTGTTGGAGTGTTGAAGTGATAAAGGGAGGGGAAGGTTTAGTGGTAGAAGGTTTTTCTTCCACGGATTTTACTTTCCAGTCCTTATCCAATAACCGGCTTTCGAGAGTCCTTGCATCTTTTTCATCTAAAAGCAGGACTTTTTTGCCTTTGGCGATCTTTCCGGTATTTTCATCAAAATCTTTTCCGGATGCTATTTTCTGGTTCGAAAGCGAGAACAACCTGGCTTGAAATGATGTTTTATCCTTTGTTAACTCCGCCTGCAAATCCCAATAGCTACCTTTTTTAAAAAGCCTTCTTTCCCTTTCACGGAGAACAATGAGTCTGACCGAGACGGATTGAACACGCCCGGCTGAAAGACCGGTAGCAATTTTTTTCCATAACAAAGGCGAAATGGTATAGCCGTATAACCTGTCCAGAATCCTTCTGGTTTCCTGTGCCCGTACCAGAGACTGGTTGATATCCCGACAGTTCGTCAAAGCTTCGGCGATCGCGGTTTTGGTGATTTCGTGAAATACCATGCGCTTAATCGGGACTTTAGGTTTTAAGACTTCCACCAGATGCCAGCTGATACTCTCTCCTTCCCGATCCTCGTCAGTCGCGAGGAGTATTTCATCGGCAGTTTTAACTGCGTCCTTCAACTCTTTGACAACCTTTTTTTTCCCCTTGGGAATAACATATAAGGGTTCAAATTTCTGATCTACATTAACCCCCAATTGGGCCCAGGGTTCTTTTTTAACTTTTTCCGGTATTTCTGATGCTGACTGAGGAAGATCGCGGACATGCCCCATTGAGGCAAATACTTTATAGCCTTTGGGTAAGAAGTCCTTTATGGTACGAGCCTTTGTCGGTGATTCAACGATAACAACTGATGTCATTCAAGCCTTTTACTGGGAGTGTGTTTTAAAAAGAAAAGTTGCATGCCCAAAGTTAATGAAATAAAAACGACCCTGATGAAACTGTCAAGTGAAAACATTCGAGTACTAACAAAAACCATGGAAAAGATAGTGATAAACCTGTTTGGCATCAATACGGAAATCTACAAATCTATCAATAACGATCTTGGAGCAAGTATTATTATTTTTTACAATTAGGTCATTAAAAAAATACTCCTCCCAACAATTAAATACCTGTTTTCGCTAATGGACTTATTAAAATAATTTGAACTTAACTGGAAAACTTTCAGTTGTTGTCTGTCTTTTAAAAAACGCAGCCCAATCCAAACGTTTCAATAGGTGGTTGACGAAAACTGAAACTCAAATAGACAAGGTCTAAAAAATGATTAGCCGCAGGATTTAACAGGATTTTGCTGAGGCACCGATTATCACACCCACAATAAAATGAACCCTTAATTTGCCACTCGCTTGATATTTTAGTATTCAATTTACTATTATTTTAAAACATACGGCAACCTTTTTTTCAATAGTCATATGAAATGTAAACATGATTAGGATCTGTTCAGATCTCTTTCTGTTAACCCTAGTTTGTCGAAACAGATTGTTACTAATTCGACAACCAACAGACAAATATGTCCCTAAAACTGACTTCCACTAATGCTGGCCCGTCTTGTTAAGGAGCTGGATGGTTAATTAAATTGAACATAATCCAAGTTTGGGGTAAAATCCTATTCTATAATGGAAAAAGATCCTACACGTTTAAAAATAAATGCCCAACACTCACTTTGATGGAGACCAAACGTGAAATTGAATTTTCTGGTTGCGACATCCCAGGTCAACAGCGAAGAGGGCAGATCCTTCGGCACCGGAAATGTCAGGGGACTTCGTCATCTGGCTGAAATCATGAATGAGTGCAAGATCAGAGGTGATCTCTACGTTTTACCGTTTGGAAGCCGTAATGCTGATATTGCAAGTCCCTTTTCCCTGAACAACGGGTTTGCACTAACCGCCGATGAGATCAATTTTTTCGACATCCCCGAACTAAGGGAAAATCCTCAGTTGAAGGCCAATCTGGAAGAGATCCACACGGCCAATAGTCAATTTTTTCAGCAGAACAGAACGGTTAGTTACACCTTAAAAAGGACTTTGGTACCATGGGTCATCAACGGCTGTTACTCGGTTTTTAAGGAGACCGGGTCAATAAAAAGACAGAAAGCGTTTCAGGAGTTCCAAGGATTAGCTTCCTACTGGCTTGAAGATTTTGCATTATTTGAGCTTTACAAGGAGATCAGGATTGATCTTCAGGACGAACGATTCCGGGATAAAAACAGTCGCCAGGTCAAAGAGATTTCCGATAAATATAAAAACAGAATCGAATACTTTAAATACTATCAGTTTCTTTGTTTTGAACAAAGGCAGCAGATTCATCACGAACTAAAAGAATTAAATGTCGGATTGATTCTCAATCTGCCCTTTGGTGTGGAATTAGAGTGTGCTGATGTTTTTTTTCATCCCGAAGTGTTTGAGAAGGATTATCAAGTGGGCTGTTCTCCAGAGCCTGAGCATGGTTACCCCGAACAAGCCTGGGGCGTGGCTGTGTACAAGGAGAAAAGTCGGGGACTGGAACAATATCTAACTGAAAAAATGAACTGGTTGTCCCTGATGGGAGATGGTGTTTTTCTTGATCATTTTGTCGGCTGGTGTGGTCAATATGTTGTCCCTCTTTTTATTCCTTCCGATAGTACCTATCCTCACGGACATTTTTTAACTGAGGATCACGAGGAAAGGAAGAGTAATGTGAGCTGGTTCATCGATATTGTTAAACAATCCGGTCTGGAAATCCGGGGTGAAGTTGCCGGGGACTCAGCCAGGGTGGAAGCCACATCTGAAGTGATTGAAGAGTATATCCGAAAAGGGGAGAACATTAGCGCCATGTCCATTCCGCGCTGGGAATCCCGACAGAATATTCTGATTCCCTTGAATCGGTATCAAGCCTCAACCTTGATGATGGTTGAAACCCATGATACGTCGACTCTGCTGCAATACCTCATCAATCAGAAAGGGTATGAGGACGATTTTGAAACCGCAGAGAGAATACTGGAATTCTGTAATCGAGTTTTGGCATTGCCATTCTTCCTGGATGACGTTCCTTTACAGCTTCCAGGCTGCGACGATTCATTCTGGGTGGAAATCTGCCAAAGATTGTGTCAGGGCTCTCCATCCAGAGATATTGTTTTTACTTTGCCCGGTTTGTTGTCGATCCTATCTGAAGAATATCGATCCCCCACTGTGGAAAACAATATTAATATTAAACCCGGAACCTCGGGCAGGGTCGGTAATGGCTGGCGAAACTGGAGTTACTACTCACCACCGATTGAAACAATGGTTCAAAATCCCCGGTTAAAAGAGACTTTGGAGACACTGGGCAACAGGCAATACCTGCCTTTTGACTATTTTCACCAATTTACAGAGGTGAAAGATGAGATTAACGATCTGGAAATTATCTATTCAAAACCCGCCAACAGATCGATTATTTATCGCAACCATCATTCGGTCTGGACACATTTGGAGCTACCGCCAGGGCTTGCCCCGGATAAAATCGATCTTGAACTGGTTATTAATAACAGCGGAAATGAAGAAGTCTGGCAACGGATTAACCTGAGCAGGCTAATCGATCTGGAGGAGTTTTATGTCTACAATTTTCAAGATTTGAATCTAAAAAGGGAATGTTACTCTTATTCGTCTGAGGACCTGGCGACCAACCTGTTTTTTGTCCGAATGCAACCGGGACAGATACATCATTTTCTTGTATATAAAGACAGGGAAAAGATCCCACTCTCTTTTAACGATTGATTCTCAGGCATGATCTGCAGATTTTATTCGATGAAAGCTCAATCGATTATCCTGCAGGCGCACCTCAATAAAATCTCCATGTTTGATGGTACCGTCCAGTATTTTATACGCCAGCACATCTTCCAATTCCCTCTGAATAATCCTCTTCAGGGGCCTGGCTCCAAAATCGGGATCAAACCCCTCTTTTGCTAGATATTGACGCACTTCCTTGGTTATCTGAATGCGGGTATTATTATTGGTCACCAGTCGCTGTAACAGTTTTGCAATTTGAATATCGACCAATTGCTCAAGATGGTGAATACTCAACGGCGAAAACACAATAATCTCATCAAGTCTGTTCAGAAATTCCGGCCTGAATTTTGTGAGTAAAATTTTCCTGACCATTGCACTCGTGACTTTCTTTTGCTCCGCCTGTATTCTCAGGATGACATCCCCGCCTAGATTAGTGGTCAAAATCACAATAGTGTTTTTAAAATCGACCTTAATCCCTCTTGCATCGGTCAAAATCCCGTCGTCCAGAATCTGCAGCAGAATATTGAATACCTCGGGGTGACCTTTTTCCACTTCATCAAAGAGAATAACCGAATAGGGTTTCCGATGGACAGCCTCTGTTAATACCCCCCCGTCTTCGAAACCGGTATACCCCGGAGGTGCTCCCAGCAATCTGGAGACCGTATGTTTCTCCATATATTCTGACATATCCAGGCGGATAATCGCCTTTTCATCATCAAACAGAAAAGATGCCAGGATTTTTGCCAACTCTGTCTTACCGACCCCTGTCGGCCCCATAAAAATGAAGGATCCTAAAGGCCGATTGGGATCTTGAATGCCGGTTCTTGCTCTTCTGATTGAATTTGATACCGAAACGAGCGCTGAATTCTGCCCGATCAGCTTCTGTTCCAATACCTTCTCCATATTGAGCAGCTTCTGTTGCTCCTCCTGAAGCATTTTAGAAACCGGGATTCCGGTCCATTTTGAGACGATGGATGCAATATCCTCTTCATCGATCTCCTCCTTCAGTAACCGACCCTGACCGTTTTGGCCCATGGATTTATTTGCTTCCAGCAATTCTTTCTGGAGATTATCAAGTTTACCATAGCGTAATTTGGCTGCCAGCTCCAAGTTCCCCGAACGCTGAGCTTCTATCTCCTCCTGCTGTGATTTTTCTATCTCCTCCTTCAGCAATCTGACTTTTTGTATCTCATCTCTTTCCTTGTGCCACTGTGCGATTAAACGCTTATTCTGCTTCCTTATCTCTCTCAATTCGTTTTCAATAGTGTGCAGCCGGGGAGCAACTTCCTTTTCATCTTCCTTAATCAAGCCCTTCCTTTCGATCTCCAGCTGCATGATCCGTCTGTCATTTTTATCAATGGAGGTTGGACGGGAATCGATCTCGATGCGAATGGAAGAAGCTGCTTCATCAATAAGATCAATGGCCTTATCAGGTAAAAACCGATCCGTAATGTAACGATCAGCCAGTCTGGCTGCGGCTATAATGGCTGAATCTTTGATGCGAACCCCATGATGTACTTCGTACTTGCCCTTTAGACCACGAAGAATGCCTATGGTATCATCGACACTAGGTTCACCAATGGTGATCTGCTGGAATCTTCTTTCCAGAGCCGGGTCTTTCTCGATATATTTTTTATATTCCTTAATGGTGGTTGCACCGACACAATGTAAGAACCCCCTGGCCAAGGCCGGCTTTAGCATATTGGACGCATCCAAGGCACCCTCGGAAGCTCCGGCCCCCACAAGGGTGTGCAATTCATCTATGAAGAGCACATTATTTTCGTCGGATTCTTCAATCTCTTTCAATAGTTTTTTAAGGCGGTCCTCAAACTCTCCGCGATACTTTGCCCCTGCCACCATGGCTGCCAGATCAAGAGCCAGGAGTTTCCCGTTCTTCAACGTCTCCGGGACATCACCGTGATAAATTCTCTGCGCCAATCCTTCAATAATAGCCGTTTTTCCGACACCGGGTTCACCAATTAAAACCGGGTTATTTTTTGTTCTCCTGGATAGCACCTGAATGACCCGCCTTATCTCCTCATCTCTGCCGATAACCGGATCGAATTTATTCAATTTGGCATGTTTTACCAGGTTTTGACAGTATGCCTCGATCATTGATTCTTCAGCCGCCTCGCCTCTTGAGGTAATTCGCTTGCCAGCACGAATCTGCTGAATATTCACCAAGATCGATTTGTAGGTGATGCCTGCTCTTCTCAGGAGTCTGGAAGCTTTGGTCCCGGTATGATTAATTATTCCAAGTAGCAAGTGCTCGGGGTTAAGATAATTATCCTTAAGCAGTTCCAGTTCCTGCTCCGCTTTTTTAATAATCTGTTCACAACTGTGCGAGAGGTATACTTCGGTCGAAGTAGACTTGTTGCTTTCCATGGTGCGAATATGCTCATCCAGGTCAGCTTCCAAAGCCTTGATCGTTTCCTTGTCTTTCTTCAGGATTTTGGTAACGTTTCCCTCCTGCTGTCCCAATATAGCTAAGAGTAAATGTTCAGCTTCCATCCGTTGCTGCATGTTCTCTGAAACAATCCGATGGGCTGTATAAATTGTCTCTTCTCCCAAGCGTGTAAAACGCTCCATATCAAGACTCAAAGTTATCCTCTTCTGAAAAAGTGTTTTTAAAACAGGGGATCGCCCTCACCGTAAGGTTTTCTGCTATAATACCGTTTCCCATGTTCAACCAGCAGGGCATGATACTCCTGATAAATAAACAGATCTTTTGGCAGAGAGCTCTCAAACCGCTCCTTGACAAACTCATACTTGGTATTATTCTCAATTATCCGCAGTTTGCCAAGAATTCTTTGTGTGTAAGCGTCAACTACAAAACTGTATCGATTAAAAGCATACAGTAGAATACAATCAACGGTTTCCGGGCCTAATCCTCTGATCTGAAGCAGATTTTTACGCAAGATTGATGTTTCCTGATGTTTTTCATGAGAAAACGGATTCTGTTTCAGATAGCGGATGAAATTTTTAATATAGCCGGCTTTTTGATTATAATAGCCCGCACTTTTAATCTGCCGGGCAAGATCATTCTCTTCAATAGTGACCAGTTTAGCAAATGAGAATGAGCCTGAAGACTTCAAGTTTTTTAATGCCGTAACAACATTGTTCCAATTGGTATTTTGCGTTAAAATGGCCCCCAGGCAGATCTCAAGTCTCTGTATATCATTGTGAGGATAGGTATAGTCACCGGCATGATAACCACCGGCTGATCTGCGGGTTGATTTCCCGTCTTCAGTCAGAACTATAGGCCACCAGCCTTGAGGTCCATAGTGCTCCATAAGACGCTGGAAAACATCTTCAATTCGATAGTGAATCGACATTTCTGTCTGCTGTAATAAAGAGGAAAATACCAGGTACTCAGGGAGGATAAAGACTGAAAAACTTGAATTCATTAAAATTTTTAAAACTTATTTCGTATGCACCGATACTAATCGATGCATACGAAATAATCTAACTCTTTTTATCCGTTTTTAAAACCATGAGGGGTGTGTCTCATTTATTTACTTCTTCCTTTAATGCTTTACCTGGCTTGAATTTAACTACTTTGGCCGCTGGAATCTGAATTTCCTGTCCTGTTTGTGGATTTCTGCCTTTTCTGGCTTGCCGTTCACCAACTGAAAATGTTCCAAATCCTACCAGGGTGATGGGTTTGCCATCGACCAGACCTTTCTGAATAGCATTCAAAACCGCGTTTAGTACCTTTTCTGTCGCTGCTTTTGTAGCTCCTGCCTCTTCTGCTGCTACCGCTACCAACCCTGCCTTTGTTAGATTATTACTCATGCGCCATTTCTCCAAAAATCAATGATAAAAATAGTAAATCAAAAAAATCAAGTTTCGACGGAATCTTTATCGAAAAAAACTCATTAAGGCAATCAAAAATTAATAAAAACATGGCTGCAAATCCTGATAAAGACAACTATATCCAGAGATTAAACTGTAAATTTCATATGTTTTCAAACAATTAAATCAATATAAGCCCATATAAATAAAATTCAATAAAACTGACTCCGAATCCATTCTCTTATTCCTTGATCATACATAAATCAATTGTATATGATTAAAAACTTGATCGATAACAGAAAATATTTATCTGATTTTGCACCATTAGCCACCTACGTTACAGCCTCTTAAAAAGCCCTTTGATTTTATTGCATTTTTTGTTTTTCACTTTTGGGCTTCGAATAGACTGTTTAAAAACGCCTCGAATTAAGGCTGTTATTTGTTTATAATCAGGAAGTTTTTCAAACTCGATCAAATAAACCGTTATGTATCCTGCCTGACAATTCAAACCATGGTTAACAATGGAAAAAGCATTTGAAATACAAGCTATTTCTCCGCTGGATGGAAGATATCACAGCAAAGTCAAAGAGTTAAACGAGCATTGCAGTGAATTTGCCTTGATTCGCTATCGAGTACAGGTCGAAATTGAATGGTTGATTGCACTTGCTCAAAACCCTGCAATCGATTGCATTGAAGCGATCAATGATCAGCAGATCGCATCTCTGAGAAAAATCTATCGGATGTTTACTCCCGAGGATGCTCTAAAGATTAAGGATATTGAACATGTGACTAACCATGATGTTAAGGCTGTTGAATACTTCATCAACGATAAACTAAAGGCGTTGTCGCAGGAGCAAATGATTCCCATGGTTCATTTTGCCTGCACCAGTGAAGATATCAATAATTTATCCTATGGATTAATGTTGAAAGGATTACTGGGGGATATCGTCATCCCGCTTTGCAAAGAAGTTATCAATGAAATCAGAAAGAAAGCTGATGAATATAGAAAAATACCGATGATGGCAAGAACCCATGGGCAACCTGCATCACCAACCACCATGGGAAAAGAGTTTTTTAACGTGGCTGCACGACTGGAACGTCAACTAAGCCAGATTTGCAATCATCGGGCCTTGGGAAAAATAAACGGCGCTGTAGGCAATTTTAACGCCCATCTGGTCAGTTTTCCTGAATTCAACTGGAGAGGATTTGGCAAAAATTTCGTGGAATCATTGGGATTGGAGTGGAATCCGGCAACTACTCAGATCGAGCCCCATGATTATATGGCTGAAATTTTTCATAACTTTGTCCGCTGGAATACTATTCTCCTCGATTTTGATCGGGATATCTGGTCATACATCTCAACAGAAGCTTTCATTCAGATCCCCGTTAAAAACCAGGTAGGGAGTTCCACCATGCCTCACAAGATTAATCCCATCGATTTTGAAAACTCAGAGGGAAACCTTGGGATCGCCAATGCCATTTTTGAACACCTGGCTGCAAAACTGCCTATCTCAAGATGGCAGAGAGATCTGACCGACAGTACGGTTCTGCGGAATATTGGTGTGGGATTTGGGTATTCCATCATTGCCTACAAAGCTACTCTGAAAGGGATGAGCAAGCTGAAGGTGAATTCGAAAAAACTGGAGCAGGAGCTGAGCAACGCCTGGCTATTGCTGGGAGAGGCTCTGCAAACCGTGATGAGGAAGTACAATATTCCTGAACCCTATGAAAAGATGAAAGCGCTCACCAGGGGAAAAGCAGTAGATCAAAAAACCCTGGTTGAGTTTGTGGACACCCTGGAATTACCGGATGCGATTAAAGAGGATTTGAAAAAATTAACTCCGCAAACTTATCTGGGATACGCTCAGGATTTTTAAGAACAGCCAGGTTAGAAGGATTAATCGTAATTTTCCGTTAACCCTTCCGGTAGCATCAGGCTGGCTGGAGAAAGGACAGCTTTTTGGGTTTCTGGAAGGAGTAATATTCAGATCTTGCTTTCACCAAAACCTGTGTTTCAGGCTGGGATGATTCGTCCAGGGATTGCTTGATCGATTTTATCTGACGCAGTGTAAACAATTTTGTTTCTCTGCTTTTCGGTGATTTTCTGTACGTTTCCAACAGGCCCAGAATTTTTGATAACATTGCGCTATTGTTTTCCAATCTGTCGACTTGAACGGATGAAAATTTCAGGTTGTTGGTTAGAAACGATTTTGTTTTTTGATCAATTGGCATAATAGCCCTCCATAAAACGTACATAACTTGAATCCGACAGACAATCCCGCTACAAACCATACTCGTGATGGTCATTCGGAAGGATACGTACTTCGGTCTTTAGTGTCGGTGTGGGCACAAATATGTGCTCACCCTACAACATTATTTCATAAGGATTTAGAAAACATAAAATGAGTATAAAAACTTAAGCATCATTATTTTGACCATTATCGTCGAAAAAATAGAATTCCAATTAACTATTCTAGAAACATGCCACCAGAATTCAACCAGCCTATTTTACGATCAGACTACTCTTATGAATTGCCCGAGGAGCTGATCGCCAAAGACCCCATAACCCCGAGAGATCATTCAAGGATGATGGTTTTGGATCGAAAATCACACCGGATTCAGCACCGGCATTTCCACCAGTTCCCGGATTACCTTGAACCGGGGTCAATCCTGGTCATCAACGACTCCAGGGTTCTTCCGGCCCGACTTCCGGGAAAAAGGGCATCCGGTGGTTTTATTGAGCTGCTCTTGGTCGAACCCGTTGAGGAAAACACCTGGAGCTGTAAGGTAAAAAATTCCTCCCGACTCAAAATTGGTGAAACACTTTACCTTTGTGACGAAAATCTGGTTGCCGTGTTAAAAGAAAAGACTCCGTCCGGTGAGTGCCGGGTTGAGTTCACGGAAACATCCGATCTGTTTTCTGATCTGGAGAAATACGGGTATGCCCCGATACCGCCCTATATCCACAAAGCCAGGCAAGACGATGGGAATCGGGTTCAAGACTTAATCAATTATCAAACCATATATGCAGATACCTATGGCTCAATTGCAGCTCCGACTGCCGGATTTCATTTTACTCCCGCCATTCTTAAAAAAATAAAGGATAAAGAGATTGAGATTCTAACTGTTACATTGAATGTTGGACTAGGGACATTTGAGCCGATTCGGGTGGATGATGTTTCAAAGCATATCATGCACGAAGAGAAATTTTTTATCTCCGAAACCGTTGCCCAAAAAATTGAAACCGGCAAAAAAGAGGGTAGAAAAATCGTTACTGTGGGAACAACAACCGTTCGAACCCTTGAATCAGCCTGGGACAACGGTCGGTTAAGAACCGGGCATCAAAAAACATCCCTTTTTATCTACCCTTCCTATCAGTATAAGGTTGCGGATCAGGTTCTAACCAATTTCCATCTTCCACAATCAACACTGTTAATGCTGGTCTGTGCGTTCGGAGGGAAAGACTTCGTGATGAACGCTTATGAACAGGCTGTCATTGAGCGCTATCGATTCTTCAGTTTTGGGGATTGTATGTGTCTGCTATGAGATCACCACGATTGAATCCGGATTACTGAGAATCCAAATCAGGGTTTTCTGTCTTGGATTCTTTTGCTTTTTCCCTGATTTTTAATAAAAAATAAAGCCCGAAAACGATACACCACAGGTTAACAAATCCCTTGCGGAGCATACTGACCATTGAGATCAGCCTTATTCCACCATCCAGACTAAAATCAGCACCAATAATCCCCAGGGTAATCATAATCGTTGCATTAAGAACGATGAAAACTTTCCCGATTTTGCGTTTTTCCAGGATTTGCCAACCCGAAAAAACCATTAGCACTGCCAGGAATAGATCAGGAAAGGGTATCGCATTGGGAAAAGCGGCGTAAAAAGCCGGTGATTGATTGGATAACCGGGAGAATCCATAATAACCAGCCCAATACACAACAATTGCTGCAGCTGAAAAAAGTTCTATGAAAACTATTATTTTATATTTTTGTGCCAGTTTTATTTCGTTCATTTAGGTTTATTTCTAATTCATCAACTTTTGATGAACCTGTTTTCAACGGTAGGGCGGCCCTACCATAATCCTTGCTCTTAATGAGATATGCTTAAGTAAGTGCTTATGGGATGTAATCCCCGCCCTGCCGTTTTTGAAAAAAAGTACTTTGTGCCCAAAATACCCATGATGAAGGATTAATGAGATCAGGTCCGGCATGACAACAATCTTAGCGCATTGCCGCCTTTTATCTGGTCCATTTCCACGGCTGACAATCCCGACTCCGACATCTCATCAAAGTATCGTCCGGGTTTAATCAGCGGAAAGTCTGATCCAAACAGGATTTTTTGCGATCCGATCAATTCCACAGCTTTTTTGTAGATTGCCAGGTCGTAGAGAAAAGGCGAAGCGGCTGTGTCGAAATAGGTATTCCTAAGAACCTCCTTGACCTCTTTTTTCATCAGGGAGTAAAAAAACAGCCCTCCACCCCAGTGAGCCAGAACAATTTTATTGTCAGGAAACCGCTTCAACAGATGATAGCTGCTGACAATTGAGCCGGGAACCTTCCCGGGATACGGATGCCCCACGGGTTCATTTGCATGTATCAATATGGGAACATCTGCATTCTTACACAACGCCATCACCGATTCCAAATTAGCAGACGCCTCCTCCCCAATCGACCACTGATAAGCAGCCAGTTCCCCCACCCCGGAGAACCCGTTTTTCAGGCAACGTTCAGTTTCCAGACCGGCATTTTCATTCCTCATGTCAAAACAGCAGAATCCGATTAACCTGTCCGGATAGCGGGATATTGCTTCTAAAATGTAGTCATTATGTTTTCTAACCAGATCGGGGTTCTGCCATGGGAATCCAAATACGACGGACTTGTCCACCTCTTGGTCATCCATGGATCTTATTATATCCGCTTTGCCAACCAATCGAGACTTTGGAGAATCATAAAGGAGTTTAAACGCCGGTTCCCTCTGGAAAAACCGATCACGATTTTGCCTGATAAAAGATGGGAAAATATGAGTATGAAAGTCGAGAATCATAGTCTTAAGTTTGGAACTTAGTAATATAAACCAGGTTTTTCAAGTTTGGATCCATCATGGCCATCACCTGAATATAACCATTTAAAATAATTGTAACAACACTTCCATTTGGTTATAATCGATTATATTTTAAGGACGGAGACTCGGTTGAATCGCCCTAACTCCTGTCAGTTCCTGAAAATGGACCCGTTTGATTAGCCGGAGAAATGCGACCATGACAAACACGGCAAAGGTTTATCTGAATATCAACTCCATCACCAAAAAGATTTCCCCTATGATTTTTGGCAGTTTTATTGAACATGTAGGTGAATGTATCCACGATGGAATCTGGTCATATGGCAAAACGGTTCTTCCTCTAGCCGATCATCCCGAGCTGGATAAAATTCGCTGGGATCTTCTCAACGCCATGATAAATTTACGACCGGCTCTTATTCGCTGGCCAGGTGGCTGTTATGCTGATGTATACCACTGGAAGGATGCCATCGGTCCCAGGAGTACACGGAAAAAGCTCCCCAACAGCTTTTGGAGTAATTGGAGTGAACAATTGTTAAGTGGTATTTCGGAACTGCCCAGAAGTCAATTTGATGCTGATAATACCAGGGAGTTTAAACGACGAATCAGTCACGATGTCCACAATCAATTTGGAACCTTGGAATTTCTCACCCTTTGCGAGGAAGTTTTAGCTATCCCTTACATAACGGTCAATTACGGTTCGGGAACACCGGGAGAAGCGGCTGACTGGGTTGAGTACTGCAATGGAAATCCCGATTCAAGTTTTGGAGAGCTGAGAACTGCACATGGTCGGCGATCTCCCTTTAATGTTCCCATATGGGGAATTGGGAACGAAATTTACCTGGAAAATGAACAGGGATACGAAAAAAATCCGTCGGATTATGGAAAAAGATATATGCAGTTTGCCCAGGAAATGAAGAAAAAAGATCCTAGCATTAAACTGGTGGGCTGTGGTTGGAACCAGGGTGATTGGAATGAAAGATTTCTCAAGGAGGTGGACAGTAATTACATTGATTATCTTAGCATTCATCAATACCTACCCTTCCCTGCAGATTTAAACCTGCTGTCGGAGTCAAATCACCCGGACAATGAACTTGTCTATCATGCCATGATGGCAGCACCGTTTGAGATTAAGAAACAGATCCTGAAGGCTTGGAACAGTATCGTCAGGCGATTCGGAGAAAGACCCCGTGTTCGAATTGCATTTGATGAATGGGGCATCTGGTACACCCTGGGCGACATGGTAAAAGCAAACTATAATCTTCAGGACGGGATTTTTGCCGGTTTAGTGTTGATGTTATTTCAGCGGTTCTCTGATATCTGCCCCATCGGACTGTGGTCAATGTTGGTCAATTCCCTGGGGATGATTAGGACTGATGCGACAGGACTGATTCTGACTCCCATTTATCAGGTATTTAAACTTTTTAAGGATCATACCTATAACAATCTCATTGAGAACATCTCCGTGGAATCGGATCAATTTGATTCGGAGGAATTCGGACAGGTTAAAAAAATATCCGGGAACCCAACCATCGAGTGTTCAGCCACATGTACTGATGACGGCGGGAAGTTAGCATTGATGCTGATCAATAAGAGTATCAGTGAATCTGTTTCTGTTGAACTCCGGATTAAAGCCTTCATGTTTTTCAAGAACGGAAAGATTGTTGAATACACAAGCAGCTCACCCTTTGATTACAATACTGAGGAAGAGCGGGAAAAGATTGAAGTCAGTGAAAAGGAGATAAGTACTATCAATGCTGATATGACCCTGACCCTGAAACCCCACTCCATCACTATATTAAAAATGATCAAACTTGACCTGGGTATCAGCATCTGATGATTTGCCACATCCCGCACCTCTCCAGGCATTGGCAAGGACAGTATTCTTTTGTATGATGACGGCAACACTTGGTTTTAGTTAATTTCAAGGAATGTTAACAACTGCAGGCTGTTTTAAGAACCGGTTTTCCTAAGCTCTGTACAGGATTAGACACATAACCCCAAATTCAAGATCATGAACCTAGCCTTTTTTGCTTCACATGGCGGCAGCAACATGCAAGCCATTATTGATTCCATAAAATCAGACCGGTTAGATGCGAAACCGGCCGTCGTCATTAGTAACAATTCCGATTCAATAGCCATTCAGCGAGCAATAAAAGAGGGGATTCCCTGGTACCATTTGAGCAGTAAAACACACCCTGATCCAAACCAGTTGGATGGAACAATTCTTGAAGTTCTTGAAAAGTATGAAACAGATTTAGTCATCCTTGCCGGTTACATGAAAAAAATTGGTGATAAAACCCTGGATGCATTTCGTGGACAAATTTTGAACATTCATCCCGCCCTGCTCCCAAAGTTTGGAGGAAAGGGTATGTTTGGCAAGAAAGTTCATCAAGCGGTTATTGCTGCCGGAGAAAAGGAATCGGGGGCAACGGTTCATCTTGTTGACGGTCAATATGATCATGGACCGGTATTAGCCCAGAAAAAGGTTCCGGTTCTTGAGGATGATACCGCAGATTCCCTGGCGGAAAGAGTTCTAAAAGTGGAGCACCAGCTCTACTCCGAAACTATAGCAGACATCATTGCGGGAAAGATCTCTCTTCCCGGGTAAAGAAATCATTGACCACTACCATTTGAGACAACGGGTAGCAGTATTTTATGGTTTGCGGAGCATTTGCTATTGCTCTTTCAACTTTGACAATTGTTGTACCTAAATCGCTAGAAGATGCTTTTAAAATCGACGATATTGTCTTTTTACCCATACTAAGAAAAACAATCGTCATCAAGCTGTTGTCAACAAAAGGAGCGTTTATGAAAAGCCGTCAAACAATTCTTTTCCTTATTGCATTGCTGGTTCCGATGTCCCTTGTTGCTGCTACTTCCAGCGAGAACAGAAGCGACAGCATGTTTTTCATCGGAATGTCCCCCATAGGTGTGCACGCTGCAACAATACTGACCCGGCCTTACAACGTGGGTTTTTACTTGGGTTCCAGTTTCATGGTTGGATTTGAATATGGAAAAGTAAACGATTCAGATTACGAGCACACCTATCTTGATAAAAAATATGAAGGAGAAGACGCCGGTGAGTCAACCAATGTGAGTGGATCCTATGCCAATGAAGGGATTTTTGCACGGGTATTCTCAAATGACTCCTCACTGAACCTGTACCTGGCTTATCATGTCAGGACATGGGACGGAGAGGGAACCCTGACCAAGGATAGCGGCGAGGCTGAAGCAGAGATGACATTTAAGTCCAATACCGCCACTATGGGGATTGGAAATATGTGGCAGTTCGATTCAGGATTGACAATAGGAATTAACTGGTATGTAGATTCAAGGATACTGGACCAGAGTCTGGATTATAAGATTACATCCAACACGGGGATACCGGAAGCAGAAGTGATAGAGGAAATTGAGGATTTTGGTAAGTTCTTGAATGCTGTCTCCGGATTGTTCGGCTTTTTTGTAGTTACCGCCGGAATATCTTTTTAACCCTCGTTCAGTAACCCTAAAACGGAAAGGACGGCTATGCATGGCCGCCGAACAAAAGTGGAAAACATTGGAAGAATCGATTCCAAGCAGTGGGTTTTCAAAACGTTTTTAGCTCATCAGTTTCTCATAATAGGTGGAACTGCCGGTCTGCAGAATCTCCCTCACAATTCTTTCCGTAACCGGGCCAACGCCCTTTAGCTGCCTGAGACTGTTTGTTAGCTCCCCAATGGGCTGTTTCAGCTGGGAAATGGAATAGGCACCATAACCATACGGAGATTTTTGTCCTCTCATTTTTAAAATATAATCCATCTGCTCCAGGATAATCACAACCCTGTCGTTTTCATTTATATGATCTTTGAAATGTCCCAGGGGGATTCGTCTGGGAATCTTGTATTGACCGGCAATTTTATCAAAAAGCAGATGCAGCTGGTCGTAGTACTCATATGACGCATTCCCCCATTTTCCGGCATTGGCATAAATAGAATGATACTCTTCCAGCAGCTCAGGATAGGATTCCCTCAACACCGCAAAAAAATGATCCTGTTGTCTCCCCGGTTTTAGCGTCATGCCGCTAAAAATAACATAATCCAGTTTTGCTTCGGCAGCCCTCGCCAAAGATTGATCCAAAAGATGGGGCGTGTCAGTGATGTGCGGGATAACCGGCATTAAGAACATGCCGCATGCAATGCCCTGTTTCTTTATCTCCTTTAAGAGGTTTAATCTTTCCCGGGGAGAAGGAACCCTTGGTTCAAACCTGCGGCTGATCTCCTCATCGGTGGAGGAAAAACTGATACTGACCAACACCTTGCTTTTTTTGTTTATCTCCGTCAAAAGGTCGATATCACGTTCAACCAGGGTTGACTTGGTTAAGATGTGAACGGGAAAGTCATAATCTAGCAGTAACTCCAGCGCTTTTCTTGTTAATTGATAGCGTTTTTCCGCTGGTTGATAACTGTCCCCAACGCCTCCACCCAAAATGATGAATCCTTTTATCAGGGGAATCCTTTTTCGCCTGGGGTCCAGCTCACGTTCCAGTAACTCGATGGCATTGACCTTAACCGCAATATCTTTCCCAAAATCTCCGTCGACATTATAACGTTCGGCTCGACCATCGCAATAGACACAATCGTGGATGCATCCCCGGTACAGATTCATGCCATATCGCGACACAAACCAGGAGTCTATCTTTTTATGCTTTCGTAAAATGGATTTTGCTTCAATCTCTGTGATGACCATGATTAAACGGTTTTTTGATGACAACCTCCAGTTGTACATACTAATAAATTAGAATTACTGATAATTTACTGATATCAAAATTCAATCATTTGCAGAAGGACAATAATCATTTTTCATAATAATGGGGAACAAAGCAAAAAAATTGCAAAATTAACAATCTGTGGTAGGATAACACACATAATTGACAATTTTTTGGCCATTTAATCAAATCCAATACAAGCTATTATATCTCACAGGTATCCGGTTAAATGACGTAATGAAATGTTAGGAGGATAAATGTTTAGTTTACCCACGAAGAATGACCCGTCGATTCAATATAACCTTGTTTCTGAAGTTTTAGTGAAGATTGAAGAACGGCTGAACAAAACTCCCGGCTCCGATCTTGTCGTTGCAGATGCCATTAAATGGATTGAAACCGTACTTAAAAACGCGATTGAATTAAGCAATGATGAGAATCTGGAGAAGGATCCCCCGGTTGCCATTGCCCTGCCTAAAGAGATAGCAGCATATGCCATCCAAAAGATGGTGCATCTTCTAACGCTCCAGAACGATTTACGCGACAACGGTCTTTATTACCTTGGTGATGCTGCCATGGCTTTGAATATTGATTCAAAAGAGATGAGAAATCTATTGGATAGCGAGTTTGACAAGCTAAGATTACAGTTTACCGTCCAATTAAAAACGGAGCTGGATTCCGAACAGCTGTACTGGTGTGCCCTGATGCTGATGAAAATCATTTGTGCCGACGGCCATATTCATCCCTCAGAAAAATTATACTTTGATATTATCTCTGAACTGATTAAAAACTCCAATACCACTTTGGATCAATTAAAAAAAACAGCTCTCGAAGCCAGTGAAATACCAAAATTGGAGTTAAATACCAATGCTGCCGATGCCATGCTGAAATATGTTGTTACCATTGCGATGTGTGATGGTGAATATGCGGGGCAAGAGTCCGAGTTTATTAAGAAAGCCGCGGTGTCACTGGGAATCGAAGAATCGAATATTGATGCGATACTGCAACCGGTGGCCTCCTCATTCATGGTGCTGGAATCACTGTTTCCCAAGGCCCTATAAGATTTGATTAGAATGGAGAGAGGAGAGAGGAGATAAACAAGGTTTTTTTTGACCCGGTTTCAAGGCAGCGTATCGCTTATCGACACATATCTTTAAATGATATACTGCCATTGAAGTTGATCAATTTAACCTTTTACTTGAGGGGCTATTCTTACAAAGAACCAACATTAACTTTCAAATCGCAAAATATCCTGTAATTAATCCGGGCTGAATACTCCTTTTGGAAACCGTTATCCTTCTCAACCCATACAGGTGTAACCGAGAAACCTTTTGAATCATAAGCAACTTTTCTTAAATTCTGACAACGGTCTGCTGCTGTACTGACAACCGCTTTATTGGTACCGGCTTCGATTTCCGAAATAATGTTTTTTGCTCTGTCAACCGCAGACAGCTCGTCATTAAACTTATCTGTCACAACCAAACCGCTTAATTCAGCTGCCATGCCAACCTGAGAACCAAAGAACAAACCAGCTGTTAAAATCAGAGTGATAATCCTTTTCATTTAGTATCCTTTTTCTGAGTTAATTTTATCTCTAAAAAGTCGAATTGACGGAAAATTCAATCAAAAAATCCGACCGTTTAAGAAACGACTGAACTAATTTTTCAGTCTTTTTTCTCGTGCATCACAATTACAATAATACGGATATCCCTTGTTCTGTTCTTTAACAGGCTGTTAAAAAATGTAACAAAGTGTAATAAACAATCTCCAATTGTAAATGATGCAAAGGATACTAATGCGTCATCGACTTATCTATTTAGATTCCTCAATGAAATCTTGACGGGTCTTTATCCAGCGTTTTGCTTTCCACTCTTCCATTTTAAAAAACCAGTTTCTCCCTAATTCCTGCACCTGGCTCCATTTTGAGTCTTCTCCCTTTTCGTCGGACTGCACAAAATTAATAAAATAGGAATATTCCTTTTCTTCATCCTTTTTCTGCGGTTCAAGCGGATTTTCAACAAGTTTGCTGTACACACGGAAGGTAAGAGGAGACGCATCATATACATCTACCGTGATTCGGGCTTTGAGTTCCAGTTCAGTCTCAGGGATCAGCGAGATTTCCAGGATATCATCGATCTTAAAATCTTCCAGTTCGGAAAGCAGGGACGATCTTTCATAATCATTCATTTTCGCCCCCTCCTGCAATCCTTCCAGATCCAATTCTTTCCCTTTTTCTGCTCTTCTCAGTAAAAAATTATCATTTTGAACTTCAAATCTGACTGACTTGATCTCTTTTTTGTCTATGGAAAGCAATGTCGTTTGAATCCACTCTTTGGGGTCGGAATCGAAGAGAAGGTTTTCTTTTATCAGATAAACGACTTTGCTATCTCCAATTCTAATATATTGACCATCCGGGTATGATGGCATGTCCGGTCTGTCTGATTTGGCTTCCCGCTGTTTTCCCGCCATCATTTTAAAAATGACATTGCCGCTTTCTTTCAAGGTCAGTTGGGTTCCTGAATTAGTGTCGTTGCCACTTTCACTGTTGCGATAGATTACTTTGAAGTATTCCAGGCGTTTTTCGTCTTTGGTTACCAACGAAGCGACAGTATTGTGGGTCAGATTGTCTATCAACTCCAACAGTTTTTTCATATCCACAGGATACCCGTTTTTTTCCTGGATTCCCCACTGATCATTCGATTTCTTAAACCGGATAATTCCTTTCGAGCCTTCGAGAATGAGTTCGTCAAAAGCTTCGACCATGGCAGCATCAAGAACAGGTTGACCGATTTTGTCATCCTGGTTTTTATTTCCTGTTCGACCCACCCATTGGCTTGCGACCGCCAAAATAATTAAAACAATGGCAAAAATAATAAGGTTTCGTTTTGACATATCTCCCTTTGTATTTCTGGTTAATAGTGTTGTCTGGTTGATTCGTCATTCTGGTTAAAGCCCCGCAGGGCTTGTATTATGAGCGTTTTTTCATTCTTCGATAATACAGGGCTAATCCAATAATCGTCATCAAAATCGGAACCAGTAGCAGATTCATCAGGGTTAAGTTGGTTTTCTCTGATTCGATGTCTTGCCGCAGGAGTTTCCTGATTTTACGCAAATCCGTTTTGGTTTTCGCCTCTTCCTCTCTGAACTGCTCGATTTTATCGATCTGCTCTTTGGTGAGAACAACTTTGTTCGTTCCTTTTTCAATATTCAATTGACTCAATTTATCCTGAACATCTTTCAAGTTTGCCGATAGTCGTTCTTCAGCCTCTTGATACTGGGACTGGGCATTTTTCTGCAGTTCTTCAAAGCGTGTAAACGGTCTGGTGAACCTTCCCCGTGAACGAATTTTCATCATTGCTTCCGCTCCACCCAGGAATTCAACCATATTCACCATAAAATTCAGGTTGTCGTTTTTCGGCTGAATCATTGTCTGCCCCAGCAGGCTGAATTTATCGACGCTGAAAGTATCGGAGATAAAATCCACATCCGCTATCAATAAAATTTTGGCACTTCCCTGACTTTTTGAGGCATAGGGCTTTGGAGTCGCCGCAGCGCTCTCCTCTTCCTGATTTTGCTCACCCTCTTTTGGCTGGGGCGGATCGGGTCGCTTGCTGAAAGCTGATGTCAACTCACCGGTCAATATCCCGGCAAGTGAATACTGAGTACCATCTCCTTTCACGCCTTTATTGATGTTCACCGGGTTCCCAAATCGTGTCATATAGCTGTCAATGAAACCGGAATTCTGAGAGGAAACCAGGAGTGAATTCAGCTTCAACGGGCTGTCCTTCCCCAGTGTGAATGCGCCGGGTTCGACCAGCAACATGGTCTCCAGTTCCTTGGTAGCCACCAGATCCTGATTAAAGGACTGAGTATTCAGTGAATGCCACAACGAATAGGCGATGACGCCTGTTGCGCCACCGGCATTGACGCGGGTGGCATGATCCTTGTCTCCCAGAATTTTATTGGATTCATATTGCACACCCCAGTGTTTGAACAGCTTGCTCAGATCACTACTGGCAGATGCCATGCTTCCCATTTGGGCTGCCATGGCTGCCTGTTCATCTACTCTTGCATTTGGATCGACCAGAATCACCAATTCACCTCCCCGCATTACAAACTGATCAATGGCATATTGTGTTGCTTCATGCAGGTTTTTGGGATGAATTACCATCAGGATATCCACTTCATCATCGATATCCAAAACATCCATTTTTAATTCCTTTATCTTGAATGTTTTCTGCAGTTCTTCCATAAAAGCCCAGCGGGGTTGGGGACGTTGGCCTTGCATTTGCTGGAATCTGTTCGGCATTGATCCCATAACCGGCAGACTGCTCATTATTCCGACCACTTTATTTTTGTCCTGGGAGGCTTGCATCAGGAGCTGTGTAATATCATATTCCAGAAACTGTTCCCTTCGCGGATCCATAAAGGGTAGACTGATTTCATTGTCTTCCTGAATTACCACAATCCCCATAAAAGCTCTTTCACCGGTCCCCAAATCTATACCGGACAAACCATATTTCTTGGCCCATTCCTCCTCATCGGAGTCGGGTTTAGGATCATAGGTTTCATAGGTGATCATCTCGGGATTGAGATTTTTGAACTCTATCAACAGTTCATTAATCTTCTTCCCATAATTTTTATAGGTCATGGGCAGGCCTTCCAGATTTTTCGTATGATAATACTTAATGGTGATGGGAGATTGTATCCCATTTACTATCTCCGTAGTTCCCTCTGACAGGGAGTAGAGGTTCTCTTCCGTAACATCCCATCTGAAATATAATCCGGCTGCAATTACATTTATAGCTATGATTATTATAAAGATCAGGACGATTTTTGTTGCGGTTGAACCGAATTGTAACTTCCCTTTTTTTATTTCCTTAGTCATCGTTTCACCCAAATTAATGCGTTAATCAATTGGAATTATAGTTATCCGGAAAAGTTTTTTCCAAATAGGGGTACAGGCAACAAAAGCCCCAGTACCTCCATTTTGAAAAAGCTTTTCCGGAGCAGTATTTTATAACATATCTCTAAACTTAGACCGCTTTCTTGGCGTCTAAGATGACAGCATTAATCAATAATCCTCCAAAAATAATGGAGAGATAAAAAATGACATCCCGACTGTCAACAATCCCCCTGCTTATGGAATTAAAGTGAGTTGAAAAGCTGAAGGAGGAGATGATATCAACCAGCCAAACAGGCAAGGCCCGGATCAGAATCTCGGTAAATATCCCCCAACCCAACAGAACCATAATGAAGCAGATGATGACACTGAGAATAAAGCTGATGACCTGGTTTCGACTGAGTGCTGAGGTTATGCAGGTGATTGCCAGATATGATCCTGCCATCAAAAAGCTCCCCAGGTAACTGGTAAAAACCGCGCCGCTATCAGGGTCACCCAGATACCAGACTGTCAAGACCATTGGAAAGGTTAACAGTAGCGCTATTCCGATAAATATCCAACCGGCCAGGAACTTGCTGATAACAGCCTGCCACATGGTAATCGGTAGGGTAAACAGCAGTTCAATAGTTCCCGAATTTCTCTCTTCCGACCACAGTCCCATGCCAACAGCCGGAATCAGGAATAGAAATAGCCAGGGATGGAACAGGAAAAATATTTCGAGTCCTGCCTGGTTTGAATCAAAGAAGTTTCCCAGGAAAAAAGTGGTTCCTATTGTTGACAGTAAAAAAATAACAATGAACACATATGCAACGGGAGAATAAAAATACGCCATCAGTTCCCGCTTGATAATTGATTTGATCTGAGCCATCTTAATTTCGTCCTCCCAAGGTTAAATTCCAGAATACTTCGTCCATGAACCCTTTTTCTCGATAAATCTCGTTATACTCTATACCACTTTTGGTTAAGGTCGATTTGACATCATGCAGAATATCAGATTTCTGAACCGGTATCACCTGAAGCTTTGTACCAGCTTCACCATCAATTTTCAGAACATTGACCTTTTCGACATTGTCCATCGCCCGCAAGGATTCCAGGATTGAGTCTCCGGGTTCCTGCGTTAATAACACGGATATGACATTATACATGGATGATTCTTTCAGTAAGCTTTCCGGCGAGCCATTGGCCACGATTTTACCCTGGTCAATGATAATGGCGCGAGTGCAGACCGCTTCCATCTCTTCCAAAATGTGAGTTGAGAGAATAATTGCTTTCTCTTGAGACATCTTCCGAATCAGGTTACGCACTTCCCTTTTTTGATTAGGATCCAATCCGTCGGTCGGTTCATCAAGTATCAAAACCGGAGGATCATGAATCAGCGCCTGGGCGAATCCCACCCTTTGTTTATAACCTTTTGATAGGGTATCAATTGTCTGGTATCTTACTTTATCCAAAGAGGTAGTCATGATTATTTTTTCCACTCGTTCCGCTTTTTCCCGAGCATTAAACCCCCTGATAGAAGCGATGAAATTTAGAAACTCTATCACAGTCATATTCTGATAACTGGGGGCACTTTCCGGGAGATAGCCAATATTTTCCTTAACCTCCAAAGAATCTGCAAGAATATCTTTCCCAACAACTTTAGCTGTTCCTGACGTAGGCGTAATAAAGCAGGATAGCATCTTCATGGTCGTTGACTTTCCGGCTCCATTCGGTCCCAAAAAGCCGAGAATTTCCCCTTTTTCCACTTGGAAAGAAACATCATCAACGGCAATAAAAGATCCGTATTTTTTAGTTAAATGATCGACTTCTATCATAGCTATTCGTTTTTAAGGTTGGCAAAAAATCAACTGCTTAATTGATACTCATCCGTCCTTTTTAAAAACAGGTTGGATAGTTCGGTTACGAAACTGTTAATAAAAAATATTGTTGAACTTGTCAATTTAGTCAATAGCTATCAACAAACCGATCATAAGATAGCCGCAGAAAAAGTGAAGAATAAAAAATTGATCGAAGCCCGCCGATCAAGGTATTGAGGGAAAAGCGCTTGACGCATACAAGTGAAGATAGTACTTAATCAACTTGTCCAAAATAAAATGGGCACTTCAATTCACGCACACAACTTACCGTTAAATGGAGTTTTTTTAATGGGATTTGAAACATTTATCGCCAGTCGATATTTAAGGAGTCCGCGAAAAGATCGATCAATCTCTGTCATCACCAAAATATCCATTATTGGCGTTGCCATTGGAGTTATGGCTTTGATTGTGGCTCTTTCGGTGATGAATGGTTTTGAGAATGATCTTAAAAGCGCCCTTCAAAAGGTTAACGGAGATCTTACCATCTATTCCCTTTCTCCTGACGGCATCAAGTGGGATGCAGACAAAGCCCTGGCCACACGCATCAGTGAAACGATCGATATCAAAGCCTATGCTCCCTTTACCCAAAACCAGGCTTTTATCATTGGAAAACATAAACCCATGATAACCTTGGTCAAAGGCATCGATATAAACCTTGAATCGGGTGTGACACCGATTAATTTTTTCATACGCACCCAATCATTTGAAAGCAAACGGGACAATTCCCTTATTGATAATGAGAGCAAACCGGAAATAAAGGAGATCCTGGAGAAACTGAAGCCTCATTCCGAACCCATTATTGATCAAAACAGTCCTGTCTCTAAAAAGAAAACTACCGGAATAATCATTGGATCTCAGCTGGCAAAGGAGCTTAGTGTCGATATTGGAGATTGGATCACCATCATGTCTCTTGAAGCCAGAATTACGCCGATGGGAGACATGCCCCGTGCCAAGCGGTTTCGTATTGTCGGATTTTTTGAATCCGGATTACCCACCGCTGATGAATTTTTCTCGATAATGGATATTGAGGTAGCTCAGAAGGTTTTTAAGAGCGAAGGACGGATCAGTGGATTGACATTGAGTGTTGAAAACAGAAATCTTGCGGATGAGTATAAAGAGACTCTGCAAGATGAGATCGGTTTTCCATACATCATCAATACCTGGATTGATCAGAATCGGAATCTGTTTGCGATGTTTGAACTTGAGAAATTCGGATTGGCGGTTATTCTTACCTTGATCATACTGATTGCAGCTTTCAATATTATCAGTTCCCTTATCATGCTGGTAATTGAAAAAAACAAGGATATCGCTATCCTCAAGGCGATGGGAGCCAAAGATCGATCCATCAGAAAGATCTTCATGATTCAGGGGATTGTCATTGGTCTTGCCGGAACCATAATCGGTGAAATCCTTGGATTAACAATCTGTTGGATATTGGCAAACTTTGATATCATTGATATCCCGCCCGGGGTGTACGTTGGCAATCGTATCTCTGTCCATGTTGAAATCTGGCAGATATCCTTGATTGCACTGATATCATTTTTGATCTGTTTTTTAGTGACGATCGCCCCTTCACGCAAAGCATCGAAACTCGATCCGGTTCAGGGATTACGGAATGAGTGATAATAAAAGATCGAACAAAACCATGACAACTGTAATTCGTATAGAAAAATTGTGCAAAAACTACCTGGATGGAAGCGGGAAGGAGCTCAAAGTTTTAAAAGGTGTAAGCACAGAATTTGACTCTGATCAGACCGTCTCCATAGTTGGAAGTTCGGGCAGTGGTAAAAGCACTCTGCTTCAACTTCTTGGTGGTCTGGATAGACCTACCTCTGGTAAGGTTTTTTACAATAATAAAAATATTTATGAATATGATTCCAACACATTGGCAAATTGGAGAAACGAGAATATCGGTTTTATATTTCAGTCCCATCATTTACTGCCGGATTTTTCAGCATTGGAAAACACAATGCTTCCGGGAATGATTGCAGGTCTGTCGAAGCAGGAAAGTTCCCGAATAGCAAAACGTCTTCTGAGTCAGGTCGGACTGGCAGAGCGAATGTCACACAAGCCCAACCAACTGTCAGGAGGAGAACAACAACGGGTAGCAATCGCAAGAGCATTGGTCAATTCACCCGATATCATCCTGGCCGACGAGCCCACTGGAAACTTAGATTCCCAAACAGGCGAAAAAATAGGTGCTATTTTGAACCAGATCTGTCACGAACAGAAAGCAACTTTAATTATGGTTACCCACAATCTACAACTGGCCAATAAGATGGATTTCAGACTAATGCTGAAAAACGGAACACTGGTTCCCCCTAATTCGAACAATTCTTGATTAGGCGCATACTATCTTTTATCAACAAAAACACCCTACAAATCTTTTAGACTATTTTTGTTACCGGCACAATTCTAATGACTAGATTTAATTTCTCCATAAAACCATTTTTTATCTTTATCTTCTTGATTGTTTTTTTTGCCTCAACGCCTTTGTTAAAAGCAGAAGCAGAATTCTTTAAATACAATGGTACTGTCGTTCAGATAAACATTGAGGGGCTCCACTTGATAGAAAAGGGGCTGATATACTCTACTCTAAGTACTCAGCAGGGATCAAGACTGTCTCCCAAGGCTGTGTCGGAAGACATAAAAAAATTATTCAACCTTGGCTTTTTCAGGGATATAAAAGTTGAGATTGAAGAGTTGGAAAAGGAGCGGTTTTTACTGACATTCAAGTTCGATGAAAAACCCAGAATAGGGGTTATCAATATAGTTGGGAATGAGCTGATTGCAGATTCCGTACTAAAAGGAGTTTTGAAGGTTTATGCCAACAATATGGTTAATACCACCAAGATCAAAACAGATGCCGAAACGATTCTGGAAGAATATCGCAAGAAGGGTTATACGCAAACCCAAGTAGATTATGAAATCATCCCAATAGACGAAACATCGGTCTCCCTGACTTTCAGGGTTAGTGAATCTCCCAAGGTTTTCCTGACACAGATTAATATCTCCGGAACCAAGGTTTACCCACCTCTTGACATTGAACGACTGCTTCTCTCGGCTGAGGTTGACTGTTTTTCCTGGGCGAACGATTCAGGGGTGTTCCAAGAATCAAAGATCAATCAGGATCTTCAGGTTATCACGCAGCATTACATGCAGAATGGTTATATCAAGGTCAACATCGACAAACCAAAAGTCGTATTAATTCGCAACATGGATTTCTCAAAGGTGGTGGTTGATTTTAATATCACCGAAGGGGAGCAATATTTCACCGGTGAGATCGATTTTATCTCCCAGGATGGTCATGATTTATTGTTTGACAAAGAGGAGATGATCAAAAACCTGACCCTGGAGAAAGGGGAGATTTTTAATCCCTACAAACAAAACGAAGATCGTTTCAAACTTAATGATATTTATCTGGAACAGGGATATGCTTTTTCTAAAATCAGGATTTCCAATGATGTCCATGAAGATACCAAAACCGTGGACATTAAATTCCAAATTACAAGGGGTGAAAAAGCTTATATAGGCAGGGTTGAAATTCAGGGAAACTATGAAACCATGGATCGAGTGGTAAGACGTGAACTGGAAATTCATGATAACGAGCTCTATAACGGAGTCAAGATCCGAGAAAGTCAACGTAAAATTACCCAGTTGGGTTTTTTTCAAGCTGGAAGCGGAGTTCGGTTTCAAAGTGAACAAGCTGAGGATGACAATTTATTGGATTATGATGTGCTTTTGAATGAAGGACAAACAGGTGCCTTCAATGCAAGTCTGACTTACTCGGGAGAAGGTGGGTTTTCAGTTATCCTGAGCATTTCAAAAAAGAATTTCCTGGGAACCGGTCGCACCTTGTCTTTCTCATCCGAGTTTAAAGATCAAGGCGACAGTAGTTATAATTTATCCGTTACTACCCCCTATTGGCTGGATACAAAATTCACCAACACCTTCAAGGTTTATAACACATTCGAAGATGAAACCTATTATGATATCCGTACCATAGGATTTAGTTTCGGCTTGTCTTATCCCATCTGGAAAGACTGGAGTCTGAGTTCTTCTTATGCCTGGAAAGATGAAGAGTATGAGAACATCTCTTCCACCGGAGAGATACTGCTGGATAATAAGGAGAAGAACTCCTTCCGTAGTCTGAACTTAGGCGCTTCATATAACACAGTCGATCACCCCATGTTCCCATCCAATGGATCCGAAACCTCATTCTATGCCGATCAAGTCGGGGGATCGGTACTGGGAGGGTCGACTGAATACCGGCGCTACGGATTAACTTACAGATACTTCAAATCGCTTAACGAATCCAAGACTATTATATTCGGAGTAAAGTTCAACTGGGCAATGCTTGAAAAAAGCAATCCTGACAGAGAAATTCCTTATGGAAAACGGTTTACCATCGGCGGAATTACCTCTGTACGCGGTTTCGACTGGAACGAGATTAAAGGACCTGCCAGCGAAGCAGAATTACCTGAAGGGTTTGATATTGAGGAAAAATATCCTTACCAGGCGGAATACATGGCGGATCATGGGCTTTTAGATCTGGCGTCCTGTAATGCTGATCCTGTCTGTGCCTCTTTACCGGCTGAAAAAGATCCCGAAAGAGAGTACTTTGAAACGCATTCCGGTGGTATTGAAAAACGGATTCTGAATATCCAGCTTTATTTTCCCCTGACACGTGAAGGCGGTAACATTAAAGGGCTTATCTTTTTTGATGCGGGAAATGTTTGGGCAGAAGACAGGATGTATGAAATCACTGATAATGTAAGAGATGACTGGTATTATCGCATGAGTGCCGGTGCCGGGGTAAACCTTGTAACACCCATGGGTGTGCTCAGGTTTGAGTACGGAATAAAACTGGATAAGAAAGAGGATGAATCAGCGGGAAAGTTTGATTTCCATATATCAGGATTATTTTAATTCGGAAAAAGCGCAGCTTGTCTCAAAGACAGCTGCACTTGACAACCCTCTAGTAGCGATAATGATCAGGCTTATAAGGCCCGTCTATTGAAACGCCGATATATTCCGCTTGCTCCGGTTTTAGTCTGGTCAGTTTCACGCCCAATTGATCCAGATGTAATCTGGCGACTTCCTCATCAAGCTTTTTAGGCAGCACATAAACCTCGTTTTTATATTGCCCTTTGTTAACATATAACTCTATCTGAGCCAGCACTTGATTACTAAATGAGTTGGACATGACAAAACTGGGGTGTCCGGTTGCACATCCCAGGTTCAACAATCTTCCTTCCGCCAGAATCATGACACTGTGACCATCGGGAAATACCCATTCATCATATTGAGGCTTGATATTTATCTTCTTTGTTCCTGGAAAGTTTTTCAAGCCGGCCATATCAATTTCATTATCAAAGTGGCCAATGTTGCCGACAATCGCTTTATCCTTCATGCGAGCCATGTGATCTGCCGTAATTACATTGAAGTTTCCGGTGGTTGTAACGAAAATATCCGCTTTATCCACTACATTTTCAACCGTGTTCACTTCATAGCCTTCCATGGCTGCCTGCAAAGCACATATGGGATCAATCTCGGTAATAATGACCCGACACCCCTGCCCTTTCAACGCCTGTGCAGAGCCTTTTCCCACTTCACCATAACCGCAAACAACCGCAATCTTTCCACCCATCATCACATCGGTGGCCCGGCAGATACCATCTGTGAGGGAATGTCTGCAACCGTAGATGTTATCGAATTTACTCTTTGTGACCGAATCATTTACATTAAAAGCAGGGAATGCCAGCTCTCCTTTCTCCTGCATGGCATACAAACGATGTACACCGGTTGTGGTTTCTTCACTCACCCCGACCATTTCTTTTACAACCTTGGTCCATCGAGTCGGATCTTTGGCCAACTCTGTTCGCAAAAGATCAAGTATAACACCCCACTCTTCGGGTTCTTTTTCAGAATCGAATTCCGGCACCTTACCTGCAGCTTCATATTGGGCGCCTTTATGAACCAATAGGGTGGCATCACCACCATCATCAACGATCAAATTCGGCCCGGAACCGTCCGGCCATTTTAAAGCCAGCCCGGTACACCACCAGTATTCTTCCAGAGTTTCCCCTTTCCAGGCATAAACCGGTGTTCCGCTTGGCTTATCTACAGTTCCCTCGGGTCCAACCACTACAGCTGCCGCCGCATGATCCTGGGTCGAAAATATGTTACAGCTTACCCATCTAACGTCAGCTCCTAGCGCTACCAGAGTTTCGATTAAAACAGCTGTTTGTATTGTCATGTGCAAACTCCCCATGACCTTGGATCCCTTAAGGGGTTTTTGCTCACTATATCTTTTTCTGATGGCCATTAAACCCGGCATCTCCTGCTCAGCCAAACGCATCTCTTTTCGTCCGAATTCTGCGAGGGTTATATCAGCTATTTTATATGCTGGTCTTTCTTGGTCGGTGGAAATGAGAATTTGATTCATTATGATACCCTAAATTTATTTGTTTTGAAGTTGAAGTGTTTTCCCATAATTTTAATGTACAAATGATAATTATAAATTCGATTGCCGACTTTGTCATCTTCATAATCACTCAAGGAAAATTGCCGATCTTCCTACAAATCTCTTCAACGATCCAGTCGGCAGTTGAAGCGCCCGAAGTTATCCCGATCTCATTTTTCCCCTTAAACCATTCTTCATTAAGATCTTCGGCGGTCTCGATGTGATAGCTCTCCACGTATTTACTGGTTATCTCCGCCAGCTTCTTGGTGTTTGAAGAGTGAAATCCGCCAACTACAATCATAATTTCTACATTTTGAGCCAGTTTTGCTGCAGATTCCTGACGTTTTTTTGTTGGCGAACAAGTTGTGTTTCTTACAATAACCTCTTCCGCCCGTTCACTCACAAAACCAGCAAGTATATTAAATTTCTCTTGTGAATAAGTGCTCTGGCAAATAATTCCAATTTTTTTTGGCAATTCTATGTTTTTAAGCTCCGTTTCATTTTCGATGATGATGGGATTTTTCATTCGAGATGCAATACCTTTAACCTCAACGTGATTCTTATCTCCAATGATCATAATGCGACATCCTTTTTCCTCTAACGACTCACCGACATGATAGATTTTACTGACCAGGGGGCAGGTGGTATCAACAATGTCCAGTTTAAACTGGCGAAACAGTTCCAGGTTTTCCACAGTCGTTCCATGGGCGGTGACCACTATCGGTTTTTTTTCCTTTCCCGTCACATGATGAACAATTTTTTTCCCTTTTTCCTCCAGCTTTTGCACGACCTGTTTATTGTGAATCAGATCTCCAAAAATATTGACTGTTTCATACTTATCAATAATCTCCAGGGCCCTGCGGACACCCCAGCAAAATCCTTGATCTTCCGCCACAATAATATTTTTCATATTCATCCGTCTCTTGTTTTGTATTGATGGCAACGTCTTCTCCTTCAAGAATAAGTTATAAGAGATCAAATATCGATTCCTGAATCACAGAAATCAAAACATCAATCAACCATCTGTAATAATTCTTTAAATTTTTTCTTCTCTTTTCGTTTACCGGTTTTTTAACCAAGTCCAATTTGCACTGGTTAATCATCGTGAAAGAGTAATAACATATTTCCTCTCAAGAATCCGGGCAACAGATTCACCTCAGGTTCTTTTAAATGAAGTTACGAAATATTGTTTTTAAAAAAGATCAGTATCATACTTCGGGCTATAGATTTATTGGAATAAAACTGTTATCTCCTTATTAATGAGGTAATAATAAACAACTAATCGCTAAGCTAACTAAAATCTGGATTCACCAGAGACTCTGACAGGCTTAATAAATAATTTCACACCAATCAATCCAGTAAATAACAATGCTCAATTATATTAAAAAGAAGGTTTTAGGGACTTTTAGTGATCGGGAACTTAAAAAATATCAGCCCTATTTGGACAAAATAAATGCTCTGGAAGCCGATTTTAAAAAACTTTCACAAGAACAGTGTCTGCAGAAAGTGACGGAGCTTAAAGACAAGGCACAAAATGGCTCGGATCTTGACGATATCTTGCCCGAGGCTTTCGCTTTGGTTAGAAAGGCAGCTGAAGAAACCCTAGGAGAAAGACCGTATGATGTTCAAATCCTTGGAGGGATCGCCCTCCATAAAGGAGAGATTGCCGAGATGAAAACAGGGGAAGGGAAAACTCTGACATCAACCCTTCCCCTGTTTTTAAATGCCCTGACAGGAAAAGGAGTTCATTTGGTAACTGTCAATGATTATCTGGCGGAACGGGATGCCAGATGGATGGGTCAGATTTACAATTACCTGGGAATGTCTTATGGAGTTGTCAAGCACGGGCTAGATGATTCACAAAGGCGAGAAGCTTACGGCGCAGATATTACCTACGGAACCAATAACGAATTTGGATTTGATTACTTGCGCGATAACATGAAATTTGACCTTCAGGACTACGTTCAGCGCGACCATCATTATGCGATAGTGGATGAGGTCGATAGTATCCTGGTCGATGAGGCACGAACGCCTTTGATTATCTCAGGCCCTGCTCAGGACTCGACGGAAAACTACCATCTGGTCGACAAGGAGATGTACGGTTTAACAAGGGAATGGCGCGTTGTGGACAATCCCGAACCTGAAATGGTTGCAAAGCACAAGGGGATAGACATCAATGCCGTCAAGAACTTTTTAAAAGAGCAGGAAGATCTGGATACAATAATCCCTGGCGATTTTACCTTGGAAGAAAAATCAAGAAATATTCAGCTCTCTGAAAGAGGTGTTGAAAAAATGCAGACACGGTTGTCTTCATTATTAAAAACATCCAATCTCTTCGATTTTGAGAACATCGAGATTCTTCACCATGTGAACCAGTCGCTTAAAGCCCATTATGTATTCAAACGTGACATCGACTATGTTGTTCAAGATGGGAGAGTTCTGATTGTTGATGAATTTACCGGCAGAATGATGGAGGGGAGGAGATTCAGTGACGGTCTTCACCAGGCACTGGAAGCCAAGGAAAGGGTCCGGATTGAAAAGGAAAATCAAACCCTGGCTTCAATTACCTTCCAGAACTATTTCAGAAGATATGAAAAACTGGCGGGCATGACCGGTACTGCAGAGACTGAAAAAGACGAGTTCATGAAGATTTACAACCTGGGAGTAATTGTTGTCCCAACCAATAAACCGATGATTCGCATTGACCAGCCTGATAGTATATACAAAACTGCGGATGCAAAGTACCGGGCAATATTGAAACAGATCAAAGTCCTTCATGAAAAGAAACAACCGGTATTAGTCGGAACCGCTTCAATTGATAGTTCGGAGAGACTGAGCCGGATTCTTGATAAAAATAAGGTTCCCCATAAGGTCTTGAATGCCAAATTTCACGCCCAAGAAGCAGAAATCATAGCAAATGCCGGTCTGCAAGGGGCAGTGACAATCGCAACCAATATGGCCGGTCGGGGTACCGATATCAAGCTGGGAGAAGGCGTCCCGGCTTTGGGTGGTTTGTATATTCTTGGAACCGAAAGAAACGAATCCAGACGGGTGGACAACCAGCTTCGTGGTCGATCCGGTCGACAGGGAGATCCGGGAGAAAGCCGCTACTTCCTATCTTTGGAGGATGATCTTCTGCGAATCTTCGGGGGAGAACGGATTGCCAACCTGATGAGTAAACTTAAGATTGACGAAGATGAGTCCATTGAACATATTCTCATCTCTCGTGCCATAGAGAACTCTCAGAAAAAAGTGGAAGCACACAACTTTGAAATCAGAAAGCACCTGTTGGAATATGACGACGTCATGAACCGGCAGAGAGAGATTATCTATCGGCAGCGAAGGGGGATATTGGGCGAGCACGCCGAAGATGTTTTCCTTGACCTCTTGGATGACGCCATTGAAAAATTGATGAATCAGTACTGCAATGAAAAATATATCGACCAATGGGATTTGGAAGGATTACAGGCTGAAATTTTCTCCCGTTTTAAAATTAAACCTTCAGCGGAGATTGAAGAACATTCCGCAACCAGAGAGGCACTCCAAAAATGGGTGGCAAAGATAGCGGAAAAACGCTACAGGGATAAAATTGTAGAGTTTGGAAAGTATAAAGATCTGGTCTTGAGACAAATCCTTCTTGAGATTACTGATAATATGTGGAAAGACCATCTTCTTTCCATGGATCATTTGAAAGAAGGGATAGGTATGCGCGGTTACGCGCAAAAAAACCCGCTCAATGAATATAAGAAAGAGGGGTTTGAAATGTTTGCCGACCTGATGCAACGGATTAGCGAGGAGACTGTTAAAGCTGTTTTCAGCATCAGCATTGTATCTGAACCTCCCAAAGAGATGCCTCGCAAGCAACAAGAGATGGAAATGATTCATGGTGAGATTGACCGGCCCAGAAGGGATGATAAAGCTCCAAAACAAGCACCTGTCAGAAAAGCTCGCATTCCCGGCAGAAATGAACTCTGTTATTGTGGCAGTGGAAAAAAATATAAGAACTGCCACCTGAAAGATGATCAGACCAAGGCAGCCGGTTAAGATTTCCTCCATATCAAGTCCATTCTACCTTTCAGGAAAATGACAAGTGCTTATAATAATTTAGATGTAGAAAGGATACGGCATCTCTTTTTGTATATCCTTTTTTTATCCCTGCCCTTCAGTATTGCAGGAGATCACTTTGCTATCTTCGGATTGTACTTTTGCTCTCTTTACCTGTTCATAAAGAAAAGAGAGCAATGGGAACACACCCCGATGATTTATGGAATGGCTGTTTTGATATCAGGTGCTATTCTAAGCAGTCTGTTATCAGACAAACCAATGGTCAGTTTTTCCTATTTCAGAAACTTCTGGCGTCTGGGTTTACCCTTTTTAGTGTTTTTCTCACTAAAAAAAAGAGATCATCAACGATTTATTTATATCCTGATGTTCGTTTCCAGTATCGTTGGAATCTATGCCACCCTCCAATTCTTCACTGGTCTGGACTATTTCCGTTCTGAATCTCTTAGAAATGAATACATCCCTTCTGGAAAAACCTGGCAGGCAGTTGGATTTTTTTCCCATCATTTGACTTATGGCGGTGTATCTCTCCTGCTCTTTACCCTGTTTGTGCCTTCGGTGATGGATCGTGACCTTCCGTGGAAAAGAAGACTCCTGTTCGTCGTGGCCTCAATCTGCAATCTTCTGGGAGTTTTATTTTCCATGGGGCGAAGTATTTGGCTTGGATTGATTGCGGGGTTGGGAATCATTTTTCTATTGAAGCTGAAATTAAAAGGTTATATAGCGATACTGATCCTACTGAGTATCGGTTTTGGAATCTACAGCCAGGTAAGTGATGACAGCAAAAGATGGTTCTACCGGGAGACCACAATCGGTCGTCGAATCGGCAGTTTTACTGCGAAGGCAAATATCGACAGGTTGTTAATGTGGAAGGCCACCCTCAATGCCATTAGGGACAATCCAATTCTTGGCTTCGGCCCTAAAAGGGCTGAGCTCTTGCAACCTTACTATGACAAAATAGCCAAAAAGGAGAAACATACTTTTCAACATCCGGCCTCCGTGGGTGTTCATAATATTTATCTTCAAAATTGGATCGATTTCGGGATTGTCGGCCTAATCGGTTATCTGGCCTGGTGGTTGATATTGATTGGAGAGATCATTCACGTTCTGAAGAAATATCCTGACAACCGGGATAATACAAAATCTTTATTAACCGGAATTTGCGCCGGTCTGATTGCCATTATGATCGCCGGTATTTTCGAGAACAACTTTCGTGACGGGGAAGTCCAGACGGTAATCCTCACTCTAATGGGACTTTCACTCGCATTAATGTACAAAATAAAAACCAATCCAACTGGCAACCAATTTACCTGACAACCCCTTTTCACAGCAATCAAGTGATGAGGCTCTAACAATTAAAAACACTTAATTGAAACACAATCTAAGACCAACTTCCTGACGCAATCATGGTGACATTTTGCTTCGTTTTGGGTAGGATGCAGTATTGGTTATCAAACATGAAAAAACAACAAAAATTCCCTTGCAAATCCAAATATTAGAATTATTCTTTTGCCTGATTCTTCCCTTACAGACTGACCGTTTTCTCAACGATCCAGTTTTCAATACATTATAAAAGACAACCTATGGCTACTGAACAAAGAGGAATAACTCCAGTTAACATCGAAGACACTATGCAAACTGCTTATCTGGAATACGCCATGAGCGTAATCGTAGGGCGAGCACTTCCAGATGTCAGAGACGGTTTAAAACCGGTTCATAGGAGAATACTATATGCCATGGGATCATTGAATATTGCCTATAACCGTCCCTACATGAAATCGGCCAGGATTGTCGGCGAAGTTATCGGTAAATACCATCCTCATGGTGATCAGGCTGTATATGATGCCATCGTTCGAATGGTTCAGGACTTTTCCATGAGAAGTCCGCTTATTAATGGTCAAGGGAATTTTGGGTCCGTTGACGGAGACTCTCCGGCGGCCATGCGTTATACTGAAATCCGTCTTCAGAGGATATCACAGGAGTTCTTGGACGATCTCGATAAAAACACAGTTAATTTTATTGACAACTACGATGGCAGTTTACAAGAGCCTATAGTGCTGCCGACCAAAATCCCCAATCTGTTGATAAATGGCTCAACCGGTATTGCCGTGGGAATGGCAACCAACATACCACCCCACAATCTGGTCGAAGTGACCAATGGATTACTTTATTATATCGACAACAGACATAATTGTACCTTAGAAGAGATTCTGCCCTTTATTCAAGGTCCGGATTTCCCAACCTCCGGGATTATTCTGGGAAGAACCGGGATTTTGAGTGCTTACAAAACCGGAAGAGGAATCATCAAGGTCCGCGCCCGCACGGAGATCGAGCCGATTAAAAACAGCTCCAGAGAGGCCATTATTGTTACAGAACTCCCTTTCATGGTCAATAAGGCCCGACTGATTGAACGAATCGCCGAAGCTGTCAAAGAGAAACGATTAGAAGGAATTCAGGATCTAAGGGACGAATCCGACAGAAAGGGGATGCGTATTGTAATTGAACTTAGACGATACGAAAACGCCGATACAGTACTCGCTAATCTGCTTAAACATACGGCCATGCAGAGCACCTTCGGAGCGATAATGCTGGCGGTCGTGGATGGTCAGCCAAAAGTACTGCCTCTATTGGATATTCTAAAACACTTCCTAAACCACCGTATCGAAGTCATAGTAAGGAGAACACGTTTTGAACTTGATAAAGCGGAAAAACGGGCTCATATTCTACAAGGTCTTAAAATCGCATTAGACAATATTGATGCGATTGTTCAATTGATCAGATCGTCAGCAAACGGAAGTATCGCCAAAGAAAGACTGATGACTGAATTTTCGCTTTCGGACGTTCAGGCTCAAGCTATTCTGGAAATGAGATTACAGCGTCTTACCGGTCTTGAAATTGAAAAGCTGGTTGCCGAACTCAAAGAGATACTGGAAAAAATTACATGGTATCAGCAGATTTTGGCTGATGAACAGCTTGTGTTGAACATCATCAAAGAAGAGTTGATTGAGATACGGGAAAAATATGGAACCGAACGAAAATCGGAAATCATTGAAACCCATGAAGAGATTTTACAGGAAGACTTGATTCCTGTTGAAGAGATGGTAGTCACCATGAGCCAGAATGGCTACATCAAAAGATGTCCAATGAACACCTACCAGTCTCAAAATCGGGGAGGAAAAGGTAAAATCGGGATGACAACCAAAGAGGAGGATTTGTTGGAACACTTGTTCATCGCCTCTACCCACGATACCTTATTGATCTTCAGCAGTCACGGTAAAGTGTACTGGAAAAGAGTTTTTGAACTCCCGGCAGCCAGCAGAACTGCAAAAGGAAGAGCATGGGTAAACATTTTGCCGTTGGCTGAAAACGAAAAGATTATGTTCTGCACACCCATTTCCGAGTATAGCGACGACAGCTACATTATTATGATTACCGAAAACGGAACGATCAAAAAAACTGCTTTGACGGCTTATAGCAATCAGAGAGTAAGTGGAACCAAAGCAACGGTAATCGATGAGGGTGATCACCTGGTGGCAGTCAGACTGTGCAAGGATGAAGACTTGATTTTTATTGCATCCAAGTATGGAATGGCTTTAAAATTTCCGTCAACAGCTGTAAGAGCTCAAGGAAGAGTCACTCGCGGTTGTAAGGGGATTAAGCTGAAACCCGGAACAGATGATAAGGTGATATCAATGGAAGTTATTCCTCCGGATGGAACTATTTTAACCATTACACAAAACGGTTTCGGGAAAAAATCTGATATTAGTGAATATAGGCTGGGAAATCGTGGAAATATGGGTGTAATGAATATTCGCAGTAGTGAACGAAACGGGTCAGTAGTCGCTTCCGTTCTAGTTACGGATGAGGACGAGATCATGTTAATCTCACAAAAAGGAAAGATTATTCGTTTAAGAGTTAGTCAAATCAGGAGTACGGGTCGGGTGACTCAAGGAGTACGCTTGATAAACATGGATAAGGACGAGATAGTCGTATCCGCCGCAAAAATAGTCCCCGAAAAAGAGGATGAAAATGGGGATAATGACGAGACAGTCGTATCCGCCGAAACAATAGTCCCTGAAAAAGAGGGTGAAAAAGGGGGTGAAGGTGAAGACAAATAATTATTCTTGGTTTTTCCTAACCACACTTTATATTTTCCGGGAAACGTGAGAAGAAAACTGAGTATTTTAAATAAAAAACTGGTTGAATGGACAATCTGCTTCCTTCTGGTATTGCTTTTAATTTCCTGTCAGCAGGATGAAGCACAACGAATGTTCGATAATGGAATGTCCTTATGGAAAGAACAAAAATATGATGAATCCGTTCAGAATCTCATCGCTCTCACAAAGGCGTTTCCCAATCACCACCTGGTGGATGATTCGCTATTTTGGATCGCGAATATTTATGAACACTATCTGAAAAATCCTGAAGAAGCCATTCGGTTCTATCGCTCGCTTAACAGCAAATTTGAGAACTCGGATTACAATGTTCGCTCCATGATGGGACTATCTCGTGTTCGTTCTCAACAGGGTGATGAAGGAAAGCGGCGGGCAATCCGGATTTTATTAAAGCTGCAAAAGCAGACCGAACCTCAGTTAAGCGATAAGCAGTGGGAGAATAATCAGATTACTCTTGCGGAACTCTTCCTCGACCTAAAAAACTATGAACAGGCACGGGCAGAATTAAAACGATTGATTTATGAAAAACCCAATTCTGAACTCACCCCATCTGCGTATTTTCAAATCGGTCTATCTTATCAGATGCAAGGAGACTTGGATCTGGCAAAAATTACATTTATTGAAGCCGACAAAAAATATGGCCATCAAAAAGAATCGCTTTCCTCTGCTCTCAGTTTGGCGAGTATATACGAAGAAACCGGGCAATTAAATGAGGCAATAGCGGTTTACAACACCATCTTAAAACGATTGAAAAAGCAGGAAGTTATTTACCAACTGGCAAGCAATCGTATACAAAAGCTAAAACTTCGAGTAAAAAAGACAAAAACCGGTTAAGATGCCTTTGAATTGTATCAATAAACCTAAATGACGGTGGAGCATCAATAGAATGGGTAAAGTCATTGCAGTGTCCAATCAGAAAGGTGGTGTCGGCAAAACGACCACTTGCATTAATCTGGCAGCATCTCTGGCCATTCTAGGCAAGGATGTATTGTTACTGGATTTTGATCCGCAAGGAAATTCAACAAGTGGCCTCGGTCTTGTTCCAAATGAATGTAAACGAAACATTTATCATTCGCTGATTGATGATGCGCCAATAAGAGATCAGATCTACCCGACAATTATAAAACGGTTGAAACTGATACCTGCAAACATTGATTTGACAGGGGCGGAAGTCGAGCTGGTTGATACTACTTCCAGGGAACACAAGTTGAAATCGGCAATAAAAGAAATCAAAGAGGAATACGATTATATTCTGATTGACTGTCCCCCATCCCTGGGCCTTCTGACAGTTAATGCACTGGTGGCAGCTGATAGCGTTCTTATTCCCTTACAATGTGAATATTACGCCATGGAAGGCATGTCCCAGCTTTTGGTTACTGTCAATTTGATTAAGGAAAATTACAATCCCGATATGATTATCGAAGGAATACTTCCCACCATGTTCGATGTGAGAAATAACATTTCAAAACAAGTGATTGATGAAGTTAAAATGCATTTAAGAGAATATGTCTTTAAAACCATTATCCCCAGAAATGTCAGACTGTGCGAAGCTCCCTCCTTTGGGAAACCAGTTTTTCTCTATGATCGAACCAGCACAGGAACCATCAGCTATTTAAAACTTGCTAGAGAGCTGATAGAGAAACATCAATCAAAGGTTCAACAATGAGCACAAAAGAGAGAAAAGCTCTGGGACGTGGATTTGGCGCACTTTTAAAATCGGTAGACGACCAGGCAAGCCAGGAATCCCAATCAGGTGAAACACCTCAGATTTCAATTGAAGATATCGGTTATAATCCGAAACAACCCAGACAATCAATTGATCCGGAAAAACTGGAAGAACTGGCTCAATCAATCAAAACAAAGGGTGTTATTCAACCTATCCTCATCCGTCCCAAGGAAAATGCGAGTAAAAAATACGAATTGGTTGCCGGTGAAAGAAGACTGCGTGCCTCAATTCTCGCCGGATATGACAAGATACCGGCAGTCATAAAAGATATCAAAGACAATGAACTCCTTGAAATCGCCTTGATTGAAAACATTCAAAGGGACAATCTAAACCCGATCGACGAATCAAAAGCATATCGTGATCTTTTGGAAGAGCATGGCTATACCCAGGAGAACCTGGCAAAGCGTGTTGGGAAAAACCGGTCAACAATTGCCAATTTCATACGATTGCTTCAGCTTCCGGAAGTCATTCAAAACGATTTAGCGACAGCAGAACTGACAACCGGACATGCGAGAGCTTTGCTTTCACTTGAAAATGAAGAGCTGCAACTTAAACTGAGAAACAGGGTTGTGGCCGAGAAACTATCGGTAAGAGACATAGAAAAAGCAGTAAAAGAGGCAAAACAGCCTAAATTGATAAAAAAAGAAGAGGCAAAGGAGATTGATCTAACCCCCCAAATGAATTTAAACCAGGACCGATTAAGAGAGCATTTTAAAACAAAAGTTAAAATAACCTCCAAGGGGCAGAGGGGCAAAATAGAATTTGAATTTTATAATCAGGAGGATTTTAATAGATTGTTCTCACTCTTATTAACACAATCAACGATGACAACGGACATAAAGTGAAACTGGAAAAAGAGAATAAAACGACTAGTTTTCTTTCGGAATCATGCGAATTAAAAGGACATCTTCATACAAAGGGGGGAATCCGAATTGATGGAAAGCTAAGCGGAACCTTGAATTGTGAGTCTGTTGTTTATGTTGGCGAAACCGGTGAGATTGAAGCCGAGATAGCGACAAAATCTCTTGTTTCCGGGGGAAAAATCACGGGAAATATCACAGCCGAAGATACAGTTCATATTAATTCTCCCGGATCAATAGAGGGAGAGATCAGGACCTGCAACCTGGGAATTGAAAAGGATGTTTTCTTCAATGGCAAATGTCACCTGTTGAGTCCCAAAGATAATAAACGACCTGAATTATCAAAACCCAGACTCCCCAGAAAAGCAATACCAAACAGGGACTGAGAAATCGTTTTACTTTTTTCTAGCCGTCCTGTTGCATTTTGGTGATAATCTCTTCGAGAATCTCCTGCCATTTATCCGTCTCAATCTGGCAGGTTCCAACACGTTCGTGACCTCCTCCTCCATATTTCAACATCAATTTCCCAACATGCGTTTTACTGCTGGTATTAATGACGCTATGCCCGCAGGCAAAAACCACATTCTGTTTGTTCTTACCCCATTGAATTCTGACTTCTATGTTCTGCTCTGAGAAAATACCATAAACCAGAAACCGATTTCCACAATAGATTGTTTCCTCATTTAATAGATTGGTGACGATGACGTTTTTCCTAACCTGGCAGCAACGTTTCAACATATCTTCAAACAACTCCTGCTGCTCGAAATAGAGATCGGCGCGTTCTTTTACATCTTGTATATCCAGGATTTCATCAACATCTTTAGTCCGGCAGTACTGAATCATATCCAGCATTAACTGATAATTACTGATCCTAAAATCCTTGAAATAACCAAGACCCGTTCTCGGATCCATTATAAAAGAAAGCAGAATCCAGCTTTTTGCATGTAAGATTTCATCCTTGGATAGCTTTGCCGAATCCACCTTATCAACTGCGTTAAGCAGATCATCGAATTTGTCACCAAACGCTTCCTCTTTGCCATAATACTCCCAGATAACGTGGGCGGCGCTATCAGCCACATAGGAGGCTCCCTTAAAATCCAGATTTTTAATCTGCACCCTGTCCTCTTCGCTGACGTGATGATCAAACCACATGCCACATTTAGGGTGGTAAGGTACATTAGCTAAAACATCATCAGACGTCACTTCAACTGAGTCAGTTTGGATATCTTTGGGATGAACAAATTTGTACTCATCCACTATTCCAAGTTCTGTCAGAAACACGGCGCACACCAAACCGTCAAAATCTGATCGGGTTAATAGTCTCATTAAAACCTCTCGCCATTTCTATTAAATCTTTTCTTAAATAATTTTTTGATTCTATCTCATTAATGCTCAAGAAAGCTATTCAATAATCAATTAATAATATTTGATTTTGCAAACTTCAAATTTAATCGCCTCAATTTTTACACCTTTAAAATGTTTTGTAAATAAAAAGCACAAAGATTTACAAGGGAACTCTTTGTGAATCCAGATTAAAAAATGCAATTGACCACTTTCACATGATATTCAAGAGTTAAACCCCAATCCCGGTTTCACTTCAAGCGCAGAGATTCCAGGCCACTCAAACAGGAAAAAAATAAACTCTCACCCGGATAGAATGGCCTGGTGAGAGTTTATTTTCAAACAATAATAATATATTCTGAACCGGATTTGAATTGATAACCGGTTTCAGCTTTGCTATTGCCTTTAACAGTTATATCTTGTAAGCAGGTATATCGTCGTTGTATTAATTTCAATTCAATGGAATCAATCCATGCCGACTGTTTCCTAACGCATCTAAAACTTGATAGATACCACCCACACATTGTCAGATAAATAGTTTGTTATGCAGATTTTACTGAAAAGAGTTTATAGATACTGTTCACTTCATTCTGTCAGACTGATCGACAAAGCCAAAATGACAGAGCATACCTTCATGATTATTGTCGCCATTATTATCGGAGTTCTGGCAGGTTTTGGGGCGATAGCGATTCGAACTCTGATCATGGAGATATCCAATCTCTCCTTTCCGGGCGATAAGAACCTGCTGGAAAATATTATTGATGCACCAATTTACATAAAAATATTGATCCCCATGATTGGTGGATTGATTGTTGGTCCTCTGATCTATTTCTTTGCTCCTGAGGCAAAAGGACACGGGGTACCAGAGGTTATGCAAGCTATTCTGCTCAAAGGGGGTGTAATCAGACCAAGAGTGGCATTGATCAAAGCCCTGGCATCTTCAATCACCATTGGCACAGGAGGTTCGGTCGGAAGAGAAGGCCCTATAATTCAGATAGGCTCCAGCCTTGGATCAACCGTAGGGCAGTTTTTTAATATCTCCGGGAATCGAATGAAAACCCTGGTTGGTTGCGGAGCTGCGGCGGGCATTGCTGCTGCATTTAACGCTCCGATTGCCGGAGCTTTGTTCGCTGTTGAGATTATTCTGATGGATTTTGCATTCACTCAATTCTCACCCATAGTGATCTCTTCTGTGATGGCAACGGTAATCTCCCATAAATTCGAGGGAAACCTGGCAGCCTTTCAAGTCCCACGTTATGAATTGGTGACACCATGGGAGTTATTCTTCTATATCGGGTTGGGACTATTGGCCGGGCTTGCATCATTCTTATTTATCCGCGTCCTGTACTCCTTTGAGGATTTTTTTGATAACAAAGTGAAGATCCCGGAATACCTCCAACCAGCTTTTGGCGGGATTTTAATTGGATTGATCGCCCTGGTTTTCCCTCAAATCATGGGAGTCGGTTATGACTCCATCAACAATGCACTCCATGGACAAACCCTGTGGTATCTTGCTTTAATCCTGATCTTTGTAAAAATATTTGCCACGTCCTTAACCCTTGGATCGGGTGGATCGGGAGGGATTTTTGCTCCTTCCTTGTTTATCGGTGCCATGTTAGGTTGTTTTTTCGGCACTATTGTACACAACTTTTTCCCATCAATCACCGCATCACCGGGGGCTTATGCTTTAGTCGCCATGGGAGGACTTGTTGCAGGAACGACCCGGGCGCCCATCACTGCCATCATTATTGTCTTTGAACTGACCAACGATTATAACATTATCCTGCCCCTGATGATCACTTGCATAATCAGCACAATTCTATCTTCAAAACTGTCACGTGAGTCTATCTATACCCTGAAACTGCTCCTTCGAAAGATCAATATCCGGGAAGGGACAGAAATCAATGTGATGAAATCAATATATGTCAGGGATGTTTACACACCGAAGTTTGAATCCATTAAGGAAACCGATAGTTTCATAGAAGTTATCAATCAGGTCATATCCAAAAGAGACCCCTATTTTGCTGTTCTTGATGACAATAAACAATTAACCGGAGTCCTTTCAATTCATGACATCAAGAGTTTTCTTTTCGAAGGTGAGGATCTGCAAAATCTTATCATTGCCAAGGACATTGCCGTCAAGGATGTAGCAACCGCAAATCCAAATGACACATGTTATGATGTCCTGGAAAAAATGAGTCAATCGGGATTTTCAGCATTGCCCGTAGTGGATTCGGACGGCAATAAGAAACTGATCGGGATGGTGTGGCAGAAAGATATTCTGGACGCTTATCAGAAGGAGATCGAAAGAAAGGATATGGTGGCGACCATGGTGGATAAGATTCAGTCGACCAATCCCCTGAACGAAGTGCATTTTCTGCAAGGTTATTCAATATCCGAAATCCCCGTTCCTAAACTCTTCATCGGCAAATCTATCAAAGAATTAAATATTCGGGCAGAATTTGGAGTCGATGTTCTCTCCGTCAAGCGGCAAAGCAAACAAGAGCCTGTTGTCAGTGTATTTCCAAGCCCTGACTTTGTCTTGGGTGAAGATGATCAGCTGACAATTGCCGGGGAAATCAAAAAGATTAACCGGGTAAAAGGTATGAACTGATAAAGAGATTGTAGAAGAAAGTGATATATAATTTCCAAACAATATCACTTTCCCTCATTGCCCGAAGCAGTCACACTTTAAATTGCCACCCAATCCAAACCAAGCTCCTGAAGCTTTCCCGTAGTGGGCTTACCAGTTTCGGGGTCCCAGCCCATTAGTCCATAGTACTCTTTCAGCATATCGGGAAAGCGATCACGGTTTACACATGACCCTGCGCTTGGTCCATCGGGGATAGGATCGTACAATCGGTCGGGCAAGATATCATCTTTTACCGTGAATCCTCTTTTTATATTAATTGCTTTCATCATATTGATTTTGCGTTCTCCAACCTTCATCAACTCCCACATCGTTGTCTTCCAACCGGTGGTAAATGAAACCAGATTCACCAAATCCTGATAGGAGAACAGATTTCCCGGACCCCAGGTAAACATACAAAGAGTGAGGGTATCCAAGACGCTGTAATACATCTGGCCGTACACTGTCATTCTCACCTTGGCCAGATTATTTGATTTGGCATCTCCTTCACCAAATATCCCCAATGCTCGACTATCCTGATCCTCCCGGTTTAAAAACCAATCGTGTTCAGCTGACTGGTGATCGCCTCCAATTGGACAGGCGGCATACATCAACGCTTGACTAGGCTTGACCTGTGCCAAGTGCGCCGGTAGGCCCTGCCCTTTGCAGTGAATGGCGTAAGGAGCTGTTTTTTCACCCAGTTTTTCTATAGCTTTATAAAACCCATCAGCTAATATATCCCCTACCCCTTCCCGTTTAGCGATTAAATCGATTAAATCGAAAAGATCCTGCGCATTGCCAAATCGAAATGTTTTACCATCTAAAACGTTTGATTCTATTGCATTGTTTTCAATGGACTCAAACAGGTATCCGGCAATAGCCCCGGTAGTAATGGTATCCAGCCCAAATTCGTTACATAATTCATTAGCCTTCGCTACAGCTACTGCATCCGTGATATCCAGATTGGATCCAAGAATACTCAGGGTTTCAAATTCGGGACCGCCCAGCTTGTCACTCACTTTATAGGGTGACTCCGCTTTTACTCGTTTGCGGCAAGCCACAATACAACCGGGACAAGTTGCTTTACCGGCTCCGATCTCTTTTTCAAAGCTGCTGGCATCAAGTTTGTGGTGTCCCTTATGAAATCCACTTCTATAATTATAGGATGCCAGATTGCCGCCATTAGCCTGTATTGATACCACACCAGGGGTGCCGTGTTCTTTTAAAATTCTGGGAAATCCCGTTTGATCAATCTTATCTTTCAGGATCTGGTTAAAACTCTTCAGGCTGTTATTGTCATGAAATTGTGTTTTATTTTCACTTTTAACAACAATCGCTCTCACGCCCTTGCTTCCCATAACTGCGCCCATTCCCGTTCGACCAACAACGTTGTTTCTATCTACCAAAAGCGAAGCAAAACGTACGCACTTCTCTCCGGCAGGGCCACATTGAATGATGGAGGTCTTTCTTTTACTGGAGTCCTGGATCAAAAGGTCGTATACGTCACTGACGTTTTTCTGTCTGAGATGGGACCCGTCCCTGATTTCCACCAGATCATCTTCGATGTAAATATAGGATAACGTTTTACTTTTGCCTTTGAGTACAATGGCGTCGTAACCTGCGTGTTTTATTATGGGGCCGATATTGCCACCAGCCTGCCCCTCACCGATTGCGCCAGTCAACGGTGAAATAGCCACAGCACTGCATCGACTGACTCCAGTTACATTGCAGCCTGTGGTAATACTGGGAGCGATGGTGAGAATGTTTTCATCCCCCAACGGGTCAATCACGCCGGTTGTCTCCGCTAGCAGAAAATAAGCACCGAAGGCGCCTCCCCCCATATATAGTCTATAGAAATCTTCAGAAAATGCTTTTTTCTCTATATTCCCCGAACTCAAGTCAATAATGAGAATAACGCCATTGTATCCTTTAGGCATGATCCCTCTCCGTAAATCATTCTATCCATCGCGACCGTAAAAAACCTATGCTGGACAGCAAGACCAAATAAAGCATCACAATTCAGCATAGGGATAAAAGTACCCATCTATTCAGGTGTTACATATGCTGCTTTAATACCGCCATCAACCATAAAATCAGTCCCGGTTACATAGGATGACTCATCTGAGGCTAGAAACAAAGCAGCCTGAGCCATCTCTTTTGCTTCCCCGAAACGGCCCATAGGGACATGCACCAGTCTTCTTTGTTTTTTCGCATCTGTATCCAAAAATTTCATGAGCAATTCTGTCTTTAACGGACCGGGGCATAGTGAGTTTACCCTGATGTTTTCACGGGCATGGACAACTGCCAACTCCCTTGTCATGGCAAGCACACCTCCCTTACTGGCAGTATAGGCAATCTGTGGTGTTGCCGCTCCCAAAACAGCTACAAAAGAAGCGGTATTGATAATAGAACCTCCCCCCGCTCTTTTCAGAGCCGGAATACCGTACTTGCATCCCAGGAAAACGCCTTTGAGGTTAATCGCCATGGTCAAGTCCCATACTGATTCTTCGGTGGTTTCAGCATTGTCATCACTGCTATGCATGATCCCGGCGTTATTGAACATGACGTTGAGTCTGCCGAAAGTTGATTCAGCCTTATCAACCATATTTTTGCAGTCTTCTGCCTTTGAAATATCGGCGTGAACATAGACTGCTTGTCCTCCTTGCTGTTCAATCAACTTCGCCGTTTCCTTTCCCAGTTCATCATTAACATCACAAACCACCACCTTTGCCCCCTCACTGGCGAACAATACAGCGGTTTCACGGCCAATACCACTGGCTGCACCGGTAATTAAGGCTACTTTGTCTTGTAAACGCATTTTATCTCCTTTTCTCGGAAGTTGTTATTGCCATAGAAATAAGTTGGTCAAACAATCTTTGCTGAATGGGATCACTTTCAGCTGTAATCTCAGGATGCCACTGCACGGCAATCAGATTTGGAATCTTCTCAAACTCAAACGCTTCTATTATGCCGTCATCTGAAAAAGCCACGGGTACAGCTCCCACAGGTAAAACTTCAATTGCCTGATGATGAATTGAGGCGCCCATAATCTTATCCGATTTTAAAATGGACCTGAGATTTGAAGATCCGTTAAGTGTTACAACATGCCTGACCGGTTTAAAATCCGGCAGACGATGTTTAATGTTACCTACGGGATTGGATTCAATATCCTCCTTAAGTCTACCCCCTAGTAGGACGCCGAAGACTTGCATCCCCCGGCAGATGGCTAAAACCGGTAGCTGCTGATCGATAATCTTCTGAGCCAAAGTAAATTCCGATTGATCTCTAACAAGATCACCTCCATACATGGAAACATGGTGGTTACCACCATAACGACCAGGTTCGATATCACCACCACCGGTAAATACAAAAGCATCAATTCTATCAATTAATGAGTCTAACCTCGATTCCCCTGGAGCGATTAAAAGTGGAATCCCACCTGCCCGTCGAATACTATCCACATAAAAAGCGGAAGTATGATAGGCTCCTTTCTCATTTTGCCCATGTATTGTAACGCCAATTATCGGAAAGTACATTGTTTATCCACACCACCATCAAATCTGTTCAAAATATCGCTTTTTTTCCCAATCCGTAACGGCATTATTAAAAAACTCGATCTCCTTATTAAAAAAATGAGTGTAATGAACCTGAACCTCCGCTCCAAAGCTGTCTTTAACAAACCTACTGTTTTCAAATAGCTGTTTTGCTTCTACGAGAGTTTCAGGGACTCTGGGTAGATGATCCGCTGAATATACATCTCCATTGTAGATTTCAGGTGGTTCTATCTTGTTCTTTATTCCGTCCAAACCGGAAGCCAAGGCTGCTGCAAAGGCCAGGTACGGGTTACAATCTGCGCCCGGAATTCTGCATTCAATTCGCAAACTCTGATCATGACCTACAATCCGAAATCCTGCGGTTCTATTATCGTAACTCCATACTATTCTTGTAGGCGCCCACGAGCAAGCCTGATAACGCTTATAGGAATTAATGGTAGGTGCATAAAACACCATTGTTTCAGGCATGTGACTCATCCAACCGCCCAGGAACCAACGAAAGTTGTTGGAGCACTGGATTCCTTCAAATCTTTTTTTGCCAAAAAAAGCATTCTTCCCATTCTTAAATAGACTGATATGTAAATGACAACTTGAACCGGATTGATCCTGGGTATATTTTGCCATGAAGGTGACGCTGACTTCCTGTTGATCGGCCACCTCTTTCAAGCACTGTTTAAATATTACATGCCTGTCCGCCATGGTCAGAACATCTGTATATCTGACATTCAACTCATGTTGCCCTACTCCTGCTTCACCTTTTGTATTCTCAACCGGCACTCCCGAATCTCTTAGGTGTCTTCTTGCCTTGCCATGATAAAACTCGTTACGACTTCCCTGTAATATATGATAATCCTCAACATACGAACCAGCCGGAGACAAATTGTGGTATCCATTTTCTGAAGCTTCTTTATATGAATTCTCAAACAGATAATATTCAAGTTCAGAAGCAGCCATAACAGAAAAGCCAAGTTTCTCCGCATTTTTGATCTGCTCTTGGAGAATGGAACGAGGGGCTTGAGATACCGGGAGATGAACATTATCATTTTCCAGATCACAGATCACCATGGCTGTTTTTTCCAGCCAGCTGGCAATTCTCAGGGTCGACATATCGGGAACCATGTGAAAATCGCCATATCCTTGTTGCCAATTGGCATATTCATATCCTTCTACGACCTTCATCTCCATATCGACTGTCAAAAGATAGGTGCAGCCATGGGTTCCCGACTCAACAATGCTTTCCAGAAAAAAATCTGCATCAAATCGTTTCCCCATGAATCGCCCGTAATGGTCGGTAAACACAACCAGGATTGTATCTATCTCATCACTTTTTACCTTTTGTGATAGTTGTTTCAAAGTTAGCATTCCTCTAACAGCCGTCATCCGACTCTCCTGTTTAGGGTTGATGGTCTTCTATCTGACACTGCATTTGAAGCGTATTGGCAGTGTTTTCTATGGTCGCCAGACATCCATCTCTGTTATCCCTCGGAATCCAGACAGAAATCCTGATTACATATTGATAACCATTGTCCATTGCTATTTTCTCAGAATTCAACCTTACAATATTGGCCCCGAACTCAATAAAAACTTCAGACAATCTGGCCACCAGTCCTGGATTATCACCTCCTTTAACCGTTATTTGATGGGTAACATTAGCAGTGGGACCATGGATATCTATCAATTCAAACCTTTTGATAGCTATATCCGCATCCTTTAATTCATGGACAGCGGACAGTTGCTGATGCAAATCCTTGATCTCCAAATCGACAGGTACATCGCAAACAGAGGTGAACTCAGCACCGCTCCCCAGAACAGCAAAGGTGCTATCACCCAAATTGATGCCCAGGTCAAACAGTTTCCCTGTTATGGCGGCAATCAGCCCAACACGGTCAGGGCAGAAGATTGAGATTTTATAGGATGTTGTCATGGGAAAAACACAGGTTAAGGTTTGTAAAGCATATCAAGGTAACTGTCAAAAAAATCCTCGGCAATGTCATTGACGGGCATACTTGCTACAAGGCCATAAATAGGAGCCATATTCCCCTTAAAATCAGGATTTTTCTTCACGTATTTAACTGCCGCTTTTAAATCCTCAATAAATCTTTCAGCCACACCCGCTTGAGTGTGACGTAAGGTAATACAAAGATGGATACAGGCTGGTTTTTGCAGTCCATTCAGGTTCCATTTCTTTTTCGTCATATAATCCATAACCTTATATATATTGTGGTCTTTCGAAGTGAAGGCTATGACCCAGAGAGGATTACCCATCAGGTTTAATTCGGGAATTTCGCCAATACCCTTTTTGATTGCATCTGCGGTCTCCAGTATCTTCCTGGTCGCATCCATGTATCCCTTCTTTCCAATTGAAAGCATGGCGGCCCAGCAGGCGCAACTCAGAGCACCAGCCCGACTACCGGCAAAGGTGGGTGAAAAATAGAGCCCTCCCAACCAATCGGCTGTTTTGTAATACTGAAAGTGCTGCAATTCTTTTCCGCGGTATAAAATTACTGATGTCCCTTTGGCAGCATATCCATATTTATGGGTATCAGCTGAAATGGAGGTTACGCCCGGCAATCTGAAATCGAATTTTGGGACCTGGTAACCAAGTTTTTCAGCCCAGGGCAATACAAATCCTCCCAGGCAAGCATCGGTATGGAAGCCAATTCCATGTTGTCTGGCTATTTCCGACATTTCCTCAATGGGATCAACAATTCCGTGGGGAAAGGAAGGAGCGGAACCGACCATAACGATCGTGTTTTCCGTTATTGCCCTTCTGGCAGCTTCAACGTCAGCTTTGAAATTTTTATCAACGGGAACATGAATCATTTTGATTTTGAAGTACTGCGATGCTTTATCAAAAGCCGCGTGGGCTGAAACCGGAACAATCATCTCCGGACTGGTAATGCCTCTCTTCTTTTCGGCAAAATCCCGATATGACTTCATCGCCAGTAAGATGCTTTCTGTTCCACCTGATGATACCGTTCCTGTTATTGAATCTTCAGTTTTATCCGAATTCATCATGTTAGCGGTCATGGATACGATTTCAGCTTCAAATTTTGTTGTGCTGGGCCATAAATCGGAATGAAGAGGATTGGTTTGTGAATTCAAAGCATAAACCTTGTTTAAAAACTCGATATGGTCTTTATCACCGTGATAAACAGCTCCCGATACAAACCCATCCTTCCATCTGTCATCTTCCGAACTTCTCATATACTCCATTTCACCGATAATCTCTGTTCGCGCACGGCCTTCCTCTGGAAGCTTTGTAAAAACTGGAAATTGGTCTTTGTAGGGTCTGATCGAATCGAAAAGCTCCCCCATCATACCATCAATCCCCTTCTGGATCTTCTTCTGAACAAAGGGGACTGACTGAACTGTCTTAAATATCTTTTTAGAAAAGGGCATGACCTTAGCCCCTTTTAATACACCAGAAATAATTTTTGCTTTGATATTACCAAATCCTCTGTCGGTTTTTTCTGAACTCATTTACTTACTCCATTTAAGTATACTTTCTTCAAACCTTTTTGATTGTATAGGAAAATCCTCAGTAAACTTTCTGAATACTTATTTGAGATTCATTATACATTCAAGAATATATCTCGGCGATCAGTTTTTATGGACTTTTTCAAATCAATATTACAAAACCTATTAGGAACCGTATGATATAATTAAAACTCTTTGTATGCGCTTGGAAAAAGGGGAAGATATAAACACAGTGCGTCATCCGATAAATAACTTTTGCATCAGTTATCGTCAATATCAATGGTTCATTGTTGTTTTTAAAATTATTAAAAATTCGGGATTCACCCATTAATGCATGAAGTGAAACTGAGTACAGTACGGAGATATGGAACTCGGGAGAATGATAAAAGGGGAAAACACTGATTGTATCTTCATTCACTCTTATCCAACAAACAACATCCTTGTTGCTTAAATCGGATAGCTTTTATCTCTCAGAGCTTTCTCATCCCTTTAATATATGTTTTCATAATTTTTTTGATTTCTTCCATCTGGCTATCGGTTATGTCGTCGAACTCAGAAATAATCGCCGATTGTTTATTTTTCAACATTGAGTTTTGTGCTTTCATTGCATCAATGGTGTCTTTTTGCGCTTCTATTGTTGCTTTGAGCGCCTTGATTAATTCCTGCTCATTACCATCATTTTTTGTAGATCTGTCTGCATTCTTTTGTTGTTTCATCGGTTTTTCCGGGTTCATGGTTATCACTGCTTGACTCTTCTTCCACTGGGAATGATAAGCACTGACTGAGGATGGATTTATATCCGGAAGTGCCCTCTTCAATTCGCCAAATGTTATTTCAGGGTGTTTTTTAATATAATTGAAGACCTGTTCTTTTATACTTGGATTTCTAACATTATGTATCTGCTTTTTCTTCCACTGATAACGATAATTACTGATAGATACTTCATTAGCCTTAGGAAAAGCCTTCCTTAAATCGCCTAAAGATGCGTTCGGATTATTGTTAAAGAATTCGAACACCTTTCCTCTAATACTATCTGCTGTTTCCTTTTTTTTGATTCCTTTTTGTTTCTTCCATTGACCGGAGTAATTCCACAGTGATTTTTTATTTGCTCCCGGGAAAACTTTTCTTAAATCGTCAGTGGTTGCTTTTGGATGCTCTTCCAGATATTCAAGCACTTTTTGTTTCATGTTCATACCTGTTCTCCTTTTGAGGTTTTAGACCATTTATCTATGTTTATACTCCCATTCAAATTGAAAATATTGTTTTCCTTTTTTAGATATCCATAAAATTAAAGTGAAAGTTGAAAACTCCAAAGATTCAAAAGGCAATCGAATGCCATTCAACTTCCCTTCTCAGTCATCACCTGTCATAACCAATTAAAATTTCAAGAAAAAAAAAGAACCAAATAAAACTCTGTTGTATCGATTATCTGTTTTTCCTTTTTACAAACACATACCAGTAGAGTATACCATTGATAATTATTACGCAGGTCCCCAGTAAATACTGGATTTCACGAGTCAGATTATCCGGATACAAAATCGGCATGATGTTGTTCTCAATAAACCCTCCCTTGTATATCTCCCTACCAGCGCTATATCGGAGTCGATTTTCCAGGGGAGTCAGAGGACAAATCCATCCGCAATACTCAACTACAACTCCCCAAATAGCTGCCGGGAGATGTAACCAGATTATTTTTCTAGACCAGATTAATAGAAAAGCACCGAAAACTACAAACAGAACAAAGGAAAAATGTACAATAACAATGATATTGACAAGCCAGTAATTGAGCATCTGAAATCGTCTCTTTTTAATCTATCATCTTGTTTTTATAAACCTTTATAAAATATACAGGTTGATACCGGTTTCCGAGAACTTAACATAATACTCATCAAGTTTCAAGATAAAGATAATGACTAATCGATTGGTTTATTAGAAAGCTAATATTGAAATACTGTCGTGCAGTATATCGCTTTATTGAACCGCATCATATTTGACATTTTCCAAATAGTCTACTTCCTTATGGTTTTGTACTGGCATACCCGATCAGTTGGCATCAGACAAGTCTTCTTGTGGTATGTAGAATAGGTGAATCAGTATAGATCTTCGGATGGTGATAAGGCTGATATGGGAGATACATTCTCTATACACATTGCCCTTAACCAGTGGAAAACAGTATAGTCTGACATATCCTAACTCAAAAGAGTTAAAGTTCGTCGGATTTCAGCCTTGATATCGGCAGTTTCATTATCTGATTCCATTGACAGGCAATTTCTTAGATTTTTTATTATTTTTTCCACTTTATCCAGTGAAATGACAAGAAAGCAGCCTTGAGAAGGAAGATCGTTGATATTGCCATCACTTTTCTTGAGATCCAGATCAGATGATTTCATCAATGAGCTTATGTAGCTTTCAACTTGATCTTTGATTTCTACAGGAACCTGTATAAATGCTGTTTCTATTCTTTTTTCCGGCACAGGTTGCTGCAGGTCCATTTCAATGGGTGTAGAGTCCTTTGGCATTGTTATTCCTTTAATAATACAGATGACTAAAAAAAGGAGTGGTATTCAAAGAGAAAACCAGATGTAAAAATGTGGCCAGCAAGATATTTCAAAGTTACTCAAGATCAAGGCGTTTACTTCTGCCTGCATCCTCCAGAAAATATGAGCTACCATATTCATTTCCAATTACTCGATTTTCAATCTATCGAATGCTTTATTCTGCCAAAGATCATAAACGGCCATAAATGTAGTTTCTTCAAACTGATCGTTGGGGAATATATTAAAATATTTCTTGTATTTTATCCTTGGCAAATAAGATAAAGAGTTGAAGATTTTAACAAAATTAGACTTATCAAACTTTTTCTCCTTAACAGCCAACTGCAGGTATCGCATATGATAGTCAAACCAGTCATCTTCATCAGGGCCGTTAAAATCACCAAAGGGAAATATAAAGAATTCAGTGATGGACACTCGCTTTGCTCTTTTTTCCAACCCGTAAGGGATAATACTTTTTTTGAAAAAAGCTTCTCTTTCAGCTTCCTCTTTCCTTTTATCCGACTCAAATGAAGCTTCGGTGAGCGTAACCCCAATTTCATCGACAATATCAGTCCGTTCTTCCTCCGTTTTGTTCTTCAATTCATTCGTTTTCTCTTCAATATTTTCTTTATATTCTTCTATCTCCTCTGCAGACAATTGTCCTTTGCTGGAAATATCTTCCAGAATCTCGTCAGTGGTATTTTTAAACTCCTCAAAAACCACCTGTTGGCTTCCTATGGAGACTGGCCCCATAACCATTTCTGCAGCAGCTGCAAACTTGGCCAGATACTCCGGTATTTGATCCTGGGTTAATGCGCCTTCAATTTTCACTCTCTCATACAATTTTTTTAATCGCTCTTCGAGAAACCGCGGAACCTGATCTTGTGTCATTCCCCTTTTCCCTTCTGACTCAACCAGCCTTTTATGAGCTGATTCTTGCCTAAGGCTTTCCGCTGTTTTATACACCGTTTCGAGAATGGACTTGTCTCCTTTGGATAGTAGTAATTTCCTTTTGGACCTCGGAAGTCTGTGTGCGTACGACATCACCAAATGCCTGAGTGACTTCGTTTTCTCAGAGGAGAGTTTTTTAAGATGATCATATAGAATAAACAGTTTTTCATTGTCAGTGCGATGCAACTGGGAAAGCAGATATGTGACATAAGGAGGTCCCTCAATTTTCAAGGTGGTGTCCAAAAGCATCACAAGCTTATTGATGGAAAGCTCATAAAAGACAGCCAATTGTTTCATTTGTAGATCTCTAACTTCAATGACAGTGTTCCGGACACCTCCGTCCTGAATGACAGGATTAAAGTTATCAATTCGCTCAAATATATGTTTTCTCAGGTGGGGATGTCTGCTTATTTCCAAATCCTTGGAAATAGTATTCTCCAATTGAAGCTGAAGTTTTTTCCCATTTTTATATTTTTTCCAAAATCTAATCTCATGAGATCTTAACGAGATTAATAAACGGGAGAATACCTGGCTGACGTGAGCAGCAAGTATGTCGCTTTGAGAATAGCCGATTAAATAGAAGTAATACTTTAAAAAAATCTGTTTAACCGCCTTATAATAATATATGATCTCTATTAATTCATGCGGGTTAGTTGTTGATTGCAGGGTGGGATGTGTATTGACCAGCTGCACAAAGTCGGAATTAACGATTCTGGGAATATAGGTATCTTTGGACGATGATTCCAGAAGCTTTTCTTCCAGCGCAACCAGCTCACTATTGGCATCCAATTGATTGAGGAAAAGATCAGCATTTACCTTATAATCAACTTTCCGAGCAATTGTGGATACTGCGTTGGCAATTCGCAATGTTTTTGTAAAGTCATAGAAATCGGGCCGTTTATCCATTTCATTACACACAATGAATCCAAACGACGGAAACTTGCGAAAGATGATTAACAATAATTGGTTATAATTTTCTTCATTATCGAAACGCTCTTTTATTTCGTCGACATATCGATACCGTTGAATAGTGTTCTTTATAATATCACCGAGTACCTTTTCTGCTTCTTTGTTACTGGAAAGGTTGGAAAAAAACTGCTCCGAATAGTAGGATGCGGTTTGATCTGTACTGAGTTGTTGTTTCAGGGCTGTCAACTCGTTCATTGGATTTTCACTAAAATAGATTCAAATAATTATTGTTTATCTATGACTTTAAAATTTTATTCAATCATACTATCTTCATTGGAAATTCTCTTTTTTACTGTCATTTGTGTCACATTATTTACAAAAATATACTTAAAATGCAAATAGATCAATTTAAGATATTGAATTCTTATCAAAATAGAGATACATGTTGATATAATTTGTTACCATTATAACTTGCTGTTTCCCCTTAATATTTTTTCTGGCAAAGATCTTTAAATGCATGTAGAGATGCTCATACTCTTGTGATATCTTCCATCAAATAATTCACAGAGTGAAACCTTTTCTTATTGCCGTGATGGTTCAAAACCCGTTAACATCTCTAAAACATTGAATTAAAAAGAGTTGCAAACCCCCAGGCTAAAACAGTAGATTTCTTAATATCGCCATTTGTTAGTTGATTTTATGGGATTATAACCACTATATTGGTTATCCAATTTTAAACTGCAATGATCAAGTGGCGTAGTATGTTTGCAAGTATATAGTATGTGCTTTTTCAAGTATAGGGTTGCAATCGTTTTATTTTCAATAGAAGACTTTGGTTTTTAAGCAAAAGATAGTATACCTGTCACTGAATAATGAATGAATCGTTATCCAACAAAAGCTGCTGGAACTTTACAAAAGATTAAAATATGACTCCTGAAGATTTATCAATAATCTCAAAAATATTTAAGACTCCCAACCCCAATGAAATCATGTCAAAACTGAATGACATGGGGCGGGTAGAGCGAATGAAACTTGCTGAGAATCTTTTTGAAATTATGAGGAGAGTATATGGAACCGTTCTTGAGCCTTCCATTCGAGAGACTTTTATAAAAATCCATTCAAACATGAAAAAAATGTTCTTTGTGCAACTTTTTCGTGTGGATCAACGCTTAAAATCTGATCATCGAGGATGGATACCCAAACTCAAGAGGCTTAGGCAGATCGAACTTTTTTGCGACATTTCCGATTTTGATTTATTAAATATTGCAGAAAGTCTGGTTGAAGTAAAATTGCAGGCCAACGAGCCCTTTCTAAAGCAATACGAAGAGGTCAAGGGTGTGTATCTGCTCAAGGATTCAGCCAACGTCTTCGAGTTTAACAGTAAAGTCCCGGTTATCGCCCGTTCGGGTATTTTTGGTGATGATGCCTGTGCAACCGGTGAAAGAGAATCCTCCATCACCGTAAAACCCATCATGAACTGCACAGCTCAGTTTATCCCCAGAGAAAGCTTTGTTAAGCTGATCCGTAGCGTACCGGGCTTACAAGAAAAGGTGTTTCAGTCTGTTGTTGAACGGGCAAAACAGGGGAGTATCAGGGCTGAAGAACAGCGAAAATTAACCCAGGAGATTTTGGATAATATTGGTCAGGGGTCTTTTTCCATTAACGTAGCCGGTGAAATCGGGGAAAACTACACGGCGCTCGCTGCTGATTATCTGGGATCAGAAAACCTGGTGGGTGTTCCGTTTGCAGATTTGGCTTTTAGAAATGATCGAGAAACCCTGCGAAATTATTATCGGGCACTGCACATGCTGTTCAGCGGCGCCGAGTTCAATCATAATGTGGTTTTAGATCTGTTACCAAATGATGTATCCATCAACAATCGGGATTTCAAGCTTCAATACTCGTTTGTACAGGATGGAGCGGGAAATGTTATGTCGGTCTTTGTGAGAATGGAAGACATAACCCTGCAACTTGAACTTGCAAGAAAAGAGGAACAGGAAAACGCCATAACCAGTAAAATGCAGAGTAATGTTGGTGGTTTCATGGATATGCTTGAAGATATCCAGAAATCGTATGAAAAAATCGGCGTGTTTGCAGAAAAATACTGGGTCAACAATCAGCAGCCGGACACTCAGGTAATCAATGAGATGCTGCGGTGCCTCCATGGTTCGAAAGGGCTAAGCGGTCAATTCGAGCTGAAAAAACTTAAAACAATTATTCATAATTTCGAAGATTGGTTTTTATCTATTGAGAAGCAGGGCATCGAAAAATATACGGATGCATTTCAAGAACTGTACACAGCCTTCGAACAGGAGCTGGATTATGCCCTCTCTTTTAAAGAGAATCTAGGTGAAGGAATTATCCAGATTTTGAGTGGCATATCCTTTGACTTGGCAGAATTTGGATTATTGGAAGAAGCTGCAATAAAGGGTGATTTGAATACAATCCGGTCCATTGTTCTCAGTAAAAATAATGTTCCCGCAGATAAAATAACCAGCAACTGGAAAAAAGATGCCTTAAGACTGGCAGAAAAACTAAGAAAAACCATCGATGTTCAGATAAGCATTGAAAAAGATCTGACCATTCCCAAAGAACTTGCAAAAAAATTGAATGTAGACCTGAGCCATTTATATCGCAACTGTGTCGATCATGGTATTGAATCAGCTAAGGTAAGATTTGAGGCAGGGAAGCCCGAAGAGGGGATTATTTCCGTCATTATCGCAAAAGAGGATGAGAACCTGCTAATAGAAATCATGGATGACGGAGGTGGCATCGATACACAGAAGATATCTCAGCTTGCCACCGCAAATCCGCATCTCGATCAACAGTTGATTCAAAAATATATTGAAAATAATGAACACTGGAGAATCTTATTCTTGCCCGGTTTTTCTTCGGCTGAGAAGGTAACCGATGTTTCCGGCCGGGGAGTCGGGATGGATGCAGTATTAAAAACCGTTGAATCATTCAAGGGTTTCATTGAGATGGAAAGCGAGTACGGTCTTGGAACCAAAATAAGGATACTGATTCCGCTGTTACCATCCTAACCACTTATATTGACTCATGAGCAGTGGACGTTTGATTAGGTGGCTGCGATTCAAGAAATCTCAATTCCCATAAAAACATCAAGGGCATTGCTCCCGAATACTTCAAGACTATCAAGATCCTTTGCAATCGAGATGTCCAAAGCCTCCTGCAAATCTACAAGTTCATGATGATCCAAATCCTCACCGTATTCATTGCGAACTACTGCCACAATGGGGCGTTCAGGATCGGACTCATCCCGTGGAATACTTACTACAAACCCGATGGAATGATTGCTCAGTTCCACAACCGATCCTTTAGGATAAAGCCCCATCACCTTGAGGAACAGAAGCCATACTTCATAATCATATTCCACTCCTGATAATGCATCAAGGTATCGCATTGTTGCCGGAGGCGACCAGGATCTTTTATACCGTCTTCTGCCAACGAGTGCTTGATAGACATCGACTATAGCCAGCAACCGGGTTTCAAAAAAAACATCCTCATAATGGCAGTCTTTTGGATAGCTGGATAACATATTATCATCCTGCTTTACGTGGTGATAATGCGCCATGTTGATTACACTGTCAGGCAGTCCCATATCAGCCAATAGTTTTGCTCCATGTTCAGGATGAGCCATCAGAATCTGCATCTCTTTGCTGCTCCGCTCAAAGCGACTGGTGCTGTCAAGAAGATCTTTCGGCACTTTTGCCTTACCAAAATCATGTAGGAATGCACTAAGGATGGCCTGATTTAAGGAATCAAAAACACTTTTTCTGCCTGTTTCCTGAAGAATGTAGTTATAAACCGTCTGGAAAATCACCCCAACATCAACGCAATGCGCATAGGTCTGGTCACTTGCTCTAATATTGGCAATGGCTGACATTGCATCTGCAGATGCTGTCTGTGTAATCCCATCCACATATTTGCGAATATCATCGATATTGTTATTTCCCCGTCTTGCATTATCCATGGCATACTCAACCGATGAGATGATTTCACGCCTGACATTCACACTCTCGTTTGTTTTTTGAATCAACTCATTGGTTTCTCGTATGGATTCAAGACGTCTTTCTTCCTTGACCGACAAGCGCTTGGTGGATTGCTTAACAAGTTTGATAATCTCCCGTAACTCTCGCTTGGAATCATCGGTAAGATATGCCTGCTGCTTAATATCAAACCTGCGAATATCTCGATATTTAAGGGCTTTGATCAATCGGGAATTAACTTGAGTCAGCTTCAGGAGATTAGACGGGAAATTGTATACTTTTAAGATGGTGTCACCCACTCTTACTTCACTTGCTTTTACAGTTATCTCACTGTCATTACGTATGATAACAAGGCTGCATCTTTTGAAGTTATGCCGGATAAATTCACTGGTTTTGTCATCCAATCTTTGGTATCTTTCCCCAAAACCGGCATATGCAGTAATGATCATACCGTCTGCCAATTCTCCCAACTTCATATCGAATTTTTCAACTATATGATCTGCATCCATTTCAGTGCGATAATAATGGTTAAGAAAGAAAAAACAGGAGGTGTTTTTAGACAATTAGACAATAAAATGCAAGCATCGTCAATTTTAAATAAAGACTTACAGTTTTTAAAATTTGTTTAAACTTTTTAAAAACAAGTACGGTTGCACCTTATATATTCTCAAGCCGCTGCGACGGTCGCGCTTTCGAAATTGTTCTGGGCGTTCAATTGAGTATCACCGGTTGCCCCCCTTTATTTTGTTTCTATAACCATTTTTGTTGTTTTTTTGGAATTATTATAGTTTTTCTGCTAACACGGATTTTATTAGTCTATTCAGCTGAGCCCCGTTCCCATCGAATATAGCTATTTCCATCTTACCTAAAACAGGCAGATAAGAGGGAAAAAGCTTTTCTGAGATTCGTTTCATCTTTTTCAGCCGGTTGATCAGTGTTCCACCTTTAAATATCGGCGTAGATGATAGAGTTTTAAATTCCTGAATCAAGCTCTCTTCCAATATTTCTGCCGAATGATCATTCACAGCTGATTCAACCATTGAATCCCCGTTAAAGTCAATTTGATTAGGCCCTGTCTCGCACTTGTCCGTGTTGATTTGACTGTAAGGTATCAATATCAAATGTTTTTTTAGAATCTGAACCAACACTGTCATATTGATGGGTTTTTGTAATATTTCGACATTTAAGGTAGCTGCTATTTTTTGGGGTAACACATAAAATTTCTCATTTGTGATCAAGATGATCGGAATTAATTTTAATTGGCTGGAAATCGATTCTCGTTGATGAATCTCCTTCCAGATTTTACTATTACTTGGCAGGTGGAGATCAATAATTATCAAGTGGGGTTTGAGTTTCTGAAGATTAACATGCAGTTGCTCCTGGGTGTTGCATATAACTGGAGAAACGCCAAGTTCATTTAACATTGACTCTAAAACCCTATCTTTTTCGCCGTCTTCCCTGTAAACAAGTATTCTATTCTTGGATGCAAAATAAGACTGTGTTTCGACAGACCTATTCCATCTCATTTGTACTTCTGCCGGGTTCGTAGAAAAGCCTATATTGATTACCGACTCATAATTATCCAGCTGTACCCTTTCAACCTTAGCTTTTAACCGTTCAATAATCCTGCCGGCTATTTCCAACTCAGTACTTGTTTTGAAAGCACAACCCGAAGAACCCGCATTCTCTTTGGATATAACGGGGTGATCACTCCCATTACTAATTGGAATAATCTTTCCGTTGTATCTGATTGAGATATTGATATCACTTCCTTTTGATCCAACTTCAATCACAACAGACTTACCAACAAGAGTGCGGCTGATACAGTTCCTTACTAAAATCATGAGCAGCTGTCCAACGGCCGATCGATCAGAATAAAGAATATCCACCAAGTCTTCTTTGAATTGGAATTTTAATTTGACCCCAAGTTGATCAGCATATTGTCTATTAGTATGAAAAATTCCCCTAACCAGTAATCTTATATCGATACCCTCTTTTTTCAGTTTATACCTATCAGAATCGATTCTTGAAATCTCCAACACGTTATCCATCACCTCTGTAAGAGTGAGCCCTTCGGCTTGAATATGCTTGATATAGTCTTTACATTCAGAAGGAAGATGAAATTGATCTCCTTTCTGCATCAACAATTGACTGAACCCGATAATAGTATTCAATGGAGCACGAATTTCGTGATTCATATCCGCAAGAAATTGAATTCTTGCAGAGTTCTTGTCTTTAATGTGTCGTTTTACGATATTTAATTCGTGTCTTTTCTCTCTCAACTGCTGCCTAAGCTGATCAAATTGTTCAATACTTTCAAGTGAGATTGAAACCTGATCAATTAACATCTGTATCATTATTTCATTTTCATCGGTATCAAAGACACACTCCTTTTTTGACTCAAGGTAAAGAAATCCTTGTAAACAGCCATCATTAATAACTCCTGAGCAGAAGAGAGACGCCGGAGAGTTGATTTTAAAATATTGATCCTGCCGATACTGCTTGTTCGTTTGTAAAAAGGTGAGATGAATTTGTTTTTCATGTCTAATGGATTCATACAGTATTGTCAGAGGAAGCAAGGAGTTTATAGCTTTGGACCTTAGTGTTTCCAGGGATGTTGCCGTGATCTGATTTTTTTTTGTGCGCTTCACCTCTGATTCAATGGATAGCTGGCCTCCACGATTTAAAACAAGAACAGCCCTGTTTGATTCCGTGTAAATAATAATGCGTTTTAATACTCTACCAAGCGTTTCTTCTATGTAGTCATCCGGGTAAAAAGGTTTGACGTTTACAAATGATTCCACAAACCCATTAAAGTCAATTTTTTCAATATGTACATTAAGGTTTTCTTTAATTTTCTTCATAACTGATAACAGCGTCTGCTGCAATTGAGAACTGATACTGGGAAAACAATTTCATCGGAAAAGACCATTTTAACAGGTCATTATCAGAAAGTTTTTCAGTCCCATCTTAGATGGAATGTCCTGTTTATCCTGATTCTTTATAACCAAATATTTAATGATCGTAAAAATGGTGGGAATGTCCTGATTTAGTGGCTGCGAGATACATGCCAATTAGTAAAGGCATGTCATGTCAATGGATTAATAAGATTCAGAAGAGTGCAACTCTATTGAGAAAAAACGATTAATCGAAAATGATCGAATCTAAATCAAAACAAAAATAAGTTGATCGAAATTGACCATTTCCCGTCGAAAGGAGACTAAGCAAAGGAGAAAAACGAATTAAATCAACAATTGGAGGAATCCAAATATACAGGCAATACTTTTTTATACTAAAAGATAATACCTTTACTTAAATATCATATTTCTTCCGTTTTCGATAAAGCGTGTTGGGAGAGATGCCGAGCAACGCAGCTGCTTTCCCCTTGCGAAAATTCGTTTGCTCTAGAGCTCTTAGAATCATCTCTCTTTCACTTTGGACAGGTTCTGCATGTTTGACATCAGATGGCGATTTTTTAATAATCTTCTCGGGAAGATGAACTTTTCTTATTATATTCCCCTTACTCACTGCAAAACCGTATTCAATGACATGATACAGTTCTCTGACATTGCCAGGCCAATCATAATGGACCAAGTGTTGCAGTGCATCGGATGAAACATTCTTAATATCCCTTTGTTCCCTATGATTCAATTCCTCAATAAAGGCAGAAATCAGAAGTGGAACATCCTGCAAACGTTCTCTTAAAGGGGGCAGTGTAATTGAAACCACATCCAATCGATAGTAGAGGTCTTCCCGGAATTTTTTCTCCTGTACCATTTCCCATAAATTTCTGTTTGTAGAAGCAATAATGCGAACATCCACTTGGATCGACTGGGTGCCTCCCACACGCTCAAATTTCTGTTCCTGCAGAGCCCTGAGGAGTTTACTCTGTAATTCTATGGGGATCTCCCCAATTTCATCAAGTAACATTGTACCACCATTTGCCGTTTCAAAACGGCCCTTTTTCATACTATGGGCTCCTGTAAAAGAGCCTTTTTCATGACCAAAGAATTCGCTTTCCAGAAGATTAGACGGGATTGCAGCACAATTCACGGCGTGAAAAGGTTTCTGTGCCCTGCGGCTGCGGAGATGCAGCTCTCTTGCTACCAGTTCTTTTCCTGTTCCACTTTCCCCTTGAGTCAATACGGTAGCATTGCTGGGAGCGACATTATCGATCAGTTGAAAAATCTCTTTCATTTTGGAATCACAGCTAACCATACTTCCAAAGTTTCCGATCGTGGCCTTTTTCTGCAAAAATGTTTCCGCTTCTCTTCTATTCCAGAAGAAGAGTATCCAGCCATTTTGTCCTGAAGGAGTTGTTAAGGGGCGTATGGATAGGATAATAGGGATGATGGCTCCATTGGGGCATAATAATTGTGATTCCGCCCTTGAAATATCGATTTTGTTCTTAACGCAGTCCATTAATACACCATTGGTACCTGCCACCGTTGATCCCAGGATTGACGAAGCTGGTTTTCCCAAAGCATTCTTTTCATCGATATCCAATATACGTGTTGCCTGTGGTGATATCATTTGAATTAGAAAATGCGAATCCAGAGTAACCACACCCTCAGCCATTCCACTAAATGTTTTTTTAAGCAGATTAAGAGCCTGATCCTTCGCATCCATCTCATTCTTAAGATCTACTGAGTATCGTTTTACCGTATTCAGCATCTCCTCCAGTTCGATCTTTTGTTTCTCTATCTCTTTCAGATGAGCCTGCTTCGTAAGAACCGATCTAATTCTGGAATCCAAAACCAGTTCGCTAATCGGTTTATTTATAAAATCTTCGGCTCCGCTTTCAAAACACTTGGCAAGCAGAACGTCGTCGATTTCGCTGGTGAGCATAATCACTGGAATCCTGTTATGAATAGGATGAGCTTTTAATTCCTTTAAAAGCGACACACCATCAATTTCAGGCATGTAATAGTCCATCAAAATCAAATCGAAGAATTCATTTTCAAGAATCTGGAATAGAAATTTTGGTTTTGTAATAAATTCCGATGAATAATCCAACAGGTCTAAAATTTCTGTCAGTAATTCAATTAGATGGGGATCATCATCAACAATAAGAATTTTTGCCATACATCATCTCTGGTTTTATAAACGAACATCCGGTGTTCATTAACCTATTGAATTTATAAAAAAGAAATATAAAATTTTAGAAAAAGAGATAAAACAAGCCTATCATGTTCAAGAACCCTAATCAAGACATACTTTTTTTCGTCAGATTACTGCAATTAACAACACACTTCAAAAAACGGGGGAACATCAATTAAAAAAATCACTTAGGAATTTATCCAGTCTTTTTTTCGATATGGGAAAAGCCGTTGATAACCCTTGAGCGAATATTGATACTTTCAATTCTTCCAGCATCCAACGAACTCTTTGATATGACCAGTTTGCCTGAATTGTGCTGTTTTTTGTTTCTTTTAAGCCTTCCATTTTTTCCTGGTAGGGCCGAACGATCTGAAACCGTTCATTTTCTGCCGATGGATCTTCAAGACAACGTTCTATTCTTTTTTTGTAGCAACGCAAAATTCTGGGACAATGTTTCCATTGTTCAAGCGGTATCTCTTCAAGACAATCCTGAGAAAGAAAAAAACGAAGTTCGTTATGAATGGAATTTACGAAATTTCTGTCCAAATAGACCTGTTTAACCAATAAAAAACTTAAAACCTGATGATAGGTTTCCAGGGTTTGATTTATCCATTCAGTCACTTTTGCACCCAAATCATTTAAATTGATCGTTTTAACATAGGCATAAAATGACTTTTCAGTAAGAAGTGGGGTTCCATTGTAGCCACAGAGACCGTCGTAAACCATCTGATAAGCCCGCTGCTGAACCCGCGAATGGTACTCTGTTCTATGTTTAGGTTTTAAGCTGTTAAATTTCTTGGATAACGCTTCAATACTGATCTCTCTATTTGACTGCCAGAGATTCTGCAAACGATGTAACGTTTCCGGAGGAAATCGCAGCTCATCATATAACCAGGCTAATTCGTCTCCTAACTGAGATTCAATCAATTTGGGAAGGGCTCCAAGACTCCTTTCCAAAGCCTCTTCGTATGTTTTGCAGACTGTCAAATGCAATTCCGAATCTTTAATCTCCAGAGTTTTAAATCCCCAAATTTCGATATCACCTCCTACCGACAACTGCATCTTCTCCATGAGGGTTCCAAAATCCCAGGTACAAATTCCCCAACGTTCAAAGGGGGAAATGATTTGTTTCCAGTTATCCTTAGCCTTTGCTGTTTTTGTGTTTTTTAACTCATCCAGGTTTCTGCTATAGGTCACCTCCGATGATTTTGGCTTGGTAACGGCAAAGTTCATTCTTAAATAATCCGGCAAGGAATCCCGATCCCAGCTTTCAGGAGAAATATCCACTCGTGCTACGCGAAAGAGGGCTTCCGACAACTCGGTATAAAAGTTATCTTTCAGAACAAACCCGGTTTCTTTTTCTTGTGTTGAATAGCTCAAGGAAGTCATTTCATCCCATATTTTTTCAGCCTTTTCCGGAATCGGGACTATTTTTCTCCGCTCTTCCTTAGGCAGGTTTTTAAGCAACCAGACTATTTTTTCTTTTAGCAATCCGGGTACCAGATACTCAAAAACCTCCTCTCTGACACTGCTGAGGACAGGCCAGGGGATATGAATGGTAATCCCGTCTTTTGGATGCCCGGGTTCGAATTCGTAATGTAAAGGACATTCAGTGCCACCAATGTTCAGAAGCCCAGGAAACAGGTTGCTGTTAGCATCATGCTCATTCCTCAACAAGTCTTCTTTGGTCATAAACAGGAACTTATCACCCGAATGGCTTTTAATGAGTTTCTTCATATCATCCAGGCAAGCCACTCCGGTAATTCTCTGAAGATAAAAGTCCTCGATCACCTCGTCTTCCACAAGAAGCATTTTGGACCTGATTTTAGCCTCTTCCGTTTCAATCTCTTTGATCAAATTTTGATTGTGCTTCCAAAACGGTAGGTTACTTTCAAAATTTCCCTGAACAAGCGCTTCCCTCACAAAAACCCTATTTGCTTCTTCACGATCTATTTTTCCATAAAAGACTTTTCGGTTCTCAACGAGAATAAATCCGAATAAAGTCACTTTCTCAAGTGCAAAAACACGCCCGGACTCTTTCTCCCAGTGAGGTTCGGCCCAGGATTTTTTGCAGAGATTATTGGCTAATGATTCCAACCAGTCAGGGTTTATCTTCGCCACACGATGGGCGAATAATTTTGATGTCTCAATCAATTCAATGGCAACAATCCATTCATGTCGGCTTTGGTACTGATCTGATCCGGGAAAAAGGGTAAGTTCTCGATTTTTTGTGCCCTGGTAAATCTTTTTCTCTTTTTTCTTGGCTATGTGAGTCAGGTAACCGGCTAAAATGCTCTGATGAATCCCATCATAATCCCAACTATCCGGTTTATTGACATTCCAGTTTTTATCGATTGCGATACTTGTTAACTGGGAGTGGATATCTCTCCACTCTCTTATTCTATTGTAAGACAGAAAATTTGCCTTACAGAACTTCCGCATCTTCCCCTGGGTTTTTAAATCTTCCAAGGTTGAATGGTACTCTTCCCAAAGATTCAGAAGTGTTATTAAATCAGATTCTCGCGATTTAAAGAGGGCATGTTTTTGATCAGCCTGTGTCTTTTTATCCTCCGGTCTTTCGCGCGGATCTTGGCAGGATATGGCAGAGGCAATTATCAATACCGCATAAAGAGATTTTTCCCGGTTGGCCTGAAGTATCATGCGGGCAGTTCGGGGGTCAACCGGCAGGAAAGCCAATTCCTTGCCAATAGATGTTATTTTTCTTCTCTCATCTAACGCTCCCAGTTCTCTCAAAGTCCGAAATCCGGCCCTGATTTGGGCGGACTGGGGCGGGTCTATAAACGGGAAGGTTTCGATATCACCCAATTTCAGATCCAGCAAGCGCAGGATAACTTCCGATAAGTTTGAACGCTGGATTTCGGGAATGGTATACTTGAAGCGATTGTCATAATCCTCTTCACTGTAAAGACGAATACAAATCCCGTCACTGACTCTTCCACATCGTCCCTTTCTTTGATCAGCACTGCTTTGAGAAATGGCCACGATTGGCAGCCCCTGTGTTCCTGATCGTGAATTGTATTGACTGATTCTTGCCCGGCCAGTATCAACCACGTATCGAATCCCCGGAACGGTAATGGACGTTTCGGCAATATTGGTGGATAGAATAATCTTTCTGTGATGGGTTGATTGAAAAATTCGATTTTGCTCCCCTCTTGATAATCTGCTAAAAAGCGGTAAAACCAGAAATCCTTCCGCTGTAAGATGTGAAAAACGATCCAAGGCTTCCCTGATCTCCTGTATGCCGGACATGAACACCAGGATATCACCATGGGTGGTTTCAGTCAGTATCTCTTCCACCGCTTCAATAACGAGATCAATAATAGTAATATCCCCCTGTTCCTCCTTTACTTCATCGATTGGAAGATAACGCAACTCAACCGGATACATACGACCTGAAACTTTTACAATAGGTGCGCCATGCGGCTCACCGATCAGGTGGTTTTTATTTTTGGTACAGATCAGGTTTTCTTTCAGGGTTTCATTGTATTGTAGTGGAAAAGCCGCAGAAAACTTATCCACATCAATGGTTGCCGACGTGATGATCAGTTTCAGATCGGATCGTTTCCTCAGAAGCTGATTCAGATATCCCAATATAAAATCAATATTCAGTGTTCGTTCATGTGCTTCATCCACGATAATGGTGTCATATTGATTTAGAAAGCGATCTCCCTGTATTTCGGCTAATAAGAGTCCATCTGTCACAAATTGGATTAGAGTGGATTCCTGCGTTTTATCTGCAAACCGAATGCGATAACCAACCAGGTCGCCCACTTCAGAGTTCAGTTCCTTGGCTACCTGAAGGCTGAGTGATGTGGCGGCAATCCGTCTTGGTTGAGTACAGGCAATTTTTCCAAAAATGCCTCTCCCGGCGTCCAGACACATTTTGGGAATTTGTGTGGTTTTCCCGGACCCGGTTTCCCCTGTTATAACAATTACCTGGTTTTTTCGGATTGTATCACAGATTTCTGAATGTTTGCTGGAAATAGGTAATTCCGAGGGGTATTTAAACGAGGGAATGCTGTTTTTTCGGGCTTCAACACGCTGTTGGGAGAGTTTCAGATTCCTCTTAAATCTGTCCAATTGACTGCTGAAATTTTTTTCATCGACTGATGGTAAATGTTGCAGCTGACGTATTAACCTGTAACGGTCCTTGCAGAGAACGCGCTCTATTTCACCTCTCAGGGTTCTCTTATCAAATGGCATTTTACTATCAAACCTTGTCCGGATTTTTGTTGGTCAAATGATCTTTTTTATCAGACAAATTATACTCTTTACTCGTCATCGTTATTGCCAATTATACTCAATTGGATGTTTTCCTCATCTTCAGGAAGATCGTCCTCTTTCTTAATCAATTCGATTCGATCAACCTTTCTAAATCCCTGTGGTAGATTTTTTCCTCTTCTACCCCTTTCACCAATATACTCTTCCAGCTTTTCATCCCGCATGGTCAATGTTCTTTTACCGGCTTTTATGAGAAAACCGCTATCTTTCGGCAGTGATAGAATGATCTCAAGTGATTCACCCTTTGAGGAAAAAACATTGATGATTTTGTTACCTTTTCCCTTGGGAAGAATGGGAAGCTGTGCCAGAGGAAAAATCAACATGCGTCCCTCGCTACTGATAGCCACCACACGGTCGGTTTCAAGATCCGTCACCAATGCCGGACGTAAAGGATATGAATCAGGGGGGAAATTGATCATCGATTTTCCCGCCCTGTTTTTTGAGTACAGTTCGGACAATTCAGTCACAAAACCATAACCAATTCCACTTGCCAGAATGATTTTTTGAGATGAATCTCCTGAAAGAACATATTTGAATTCAGCTCCCGGGGGAGGTTGCAAGCGACCGGTTAATGGTTCTCCATACCCTCTGGCGGATGGGAGACTTCTTATTTGCAGTGTATAACTTCGGCCGGTGGAGCCGATAAATACGGCAGACTGATTGCTGATACCGTGTGCAACATCTGCCAATCTATCCCCCGATTTATAACTCAATTTTTCAAAATCAATGTCATGGCCTTTTGCCGCCCTTACCCAACCCTTCTCGGACAATACGATCGATACCGGTTCTGAAGGAAGAATCTCCGCATCCGTTAAAGCGTGCGCTTCCCTGCGTTGAACAATTTGCGACTGCCGCTTATCCCCGAATTTTCTTATTATTAGTTCCATCTCTTTAATAATCAGGGCCCGTAACTTTCTATCTGATCCCAGGGTTTTTTCGATTTTATGCTTTTCTTCAGCCAACTCATCCAGTTCGCCCCTGATCTTCATCTCTTCCAGTTTTGCCAATTGCCTGAGTTTGGTTTCCAAGATAGCTTCGGCCTGACGATCAGTTAATCCAAAACGTTCTCTCATAACCATTTTCGGATCTTCTTCATTCCTGATAATATCGATGATCTCATCCAGATTCAAAAAGGCAATCAACATCCCTTCCAGGATATGTAACCGATCCAGGACTTTATCCAAACGATGTTGCAGCCTGCGCCTCACAGTTGCCCGCCTGAAATCCAACCATTCTTTAAGAATCTCTTCCAGGTTCATTATTCTTGGACGACCATCAATCCCGATCACATTCATATTTACTCGGTACGTGCGCTCCAGATCGGTTGTTGCAAACAGATGCACCATTAGCGTATCCACATCAACACGATTGGATTTGGGAACAATCACAATCCTTGTCGGATTTTCATGATCTGACTCATCCCTAAGATCTGTCACCATTGGCAGTTTTTTCGCCTGCATCTGTGCCGCCATCTGTTCCAGAATTTTTGATCCGGAAACCTGGTAGGGCAGAGCTGTAATGACGATATCCCCATTCTCCCTTTGATAGGTAGCCCTCATACGGACACTGCCAAAACCGGTCTTATAAAAATCGATAATGTCTTCCCGGGTTGATATGATTTCGGCTTCTGTCGGGTAGTCCGGCCCTTTTACATATGTCAGAATCTCATTAATACCATCATTAGGATTTTCCAGGAGGTGAATACAGGCTTTTGTGATTTCACTGAGATTATGCGGCGGAATATCCGTGGCCATTCCCACAGCTATTCCTGTTGTCCCATTTAAGAGAATATGAGGGAGACGGGCAGGCAAAATGGATGGTTCTTCAAGTGTTCCATCAAAATTTGGTTTCCAGTCAACTGTCCCTTGGGTCAGCTCATTAAGCAGAATGTTGGTAAATTCCCTAAGTTTTGATTCGGTGTACCGCATGGCAGCGAATGATTTTGGATCATCCGAAGACCCCCAGTTCCCTTGTCCATCAATTAATGGATAGCGAAAAGAGAAGGGTTGGGCCATCAATACCATGGCTTCGTAGCATGCTGAATCTCCATGGGGATGGAACTTTCCCAGGACGTCGCCGACGGTTCTTGCCGACTTTTTAAATTTCGCATTCGACCGCAACCCAAGTTCGGACATGGCATAAATAATCCTGCGTTGAACGGGCTTAAGGCCATCCCCTATATGAGGTAGCGCCCTGTCGAGCAACACATACATGGAGTATTCCAGATATGCTCTTTCAGCAAATTCATCGATTGAAATCTGTTCAACTCCCTCTTCGTTCAATTCTACTGATTCTAACATGGTGAATATTAAGTCAATTTAGTCTGTATTTTTTATTGTTTCAAAAAATTAAAGTTGTTGTCTGCAGGGAAGGGTGTTAAGTCCCTTCTACCAGATCTCCCTTTTCTCCGAGCCACATTCTTCTGTCAGAAGCTCTCTTTTTAGCCAACAGCAAATCCATCATATCAAAAGCATCAAGATTTGATTTTAATTTCAGTTGCACCAATCGCCTGGTATCTGCAGCCATGGTTGTCTCTCGAAGCTGCATGGGGTTCATCTCTCCAAGTCCTTTAAACCGTTGAATGCTGACTTTACCTTTTTTATTTTCGGCTGCGATCCTGTCAAGAATACCTTTTTTCTCCTCTTCATCCAATGCATAATAGACATCTTTGCCGATATCAATTCGAAACAGAGGTGGCATTGCAACATAGATGTGCCCTTCCTCAACCAACTTATAAAAGTGTCGTAAAAACAATGCACACAACAGCGTCGCAATGTGCAAACCATCTGAATCGGCATCTGCCAAAATACAGATTTTGCCATATCTTATCTCGCTGAGATCATCCGAGGAGGGATCGACACCGATAGCAATAGATATATCATGAATCACTTGTGAACTTAAGATAGATGCAGAATCAATTTCCCAGGTATTGAGAATTTTACCGCGCAACGGCATCACGGCTTGTGTATGACGATCCCTGGCCTGTTTTGCCGATCCGCCTGCCGAATCGCCCTCAACCAGGAACAATTCACTGATGCTGGGATCTTGGGAAACACAATCAGCCAATTTCCCGGGGAGTGATGGCCCTGCACTGACTTTTTTCCGTTCTATTTTTTTCCGTGTCTTCAGTCTTTTCTGGGCACAGGAAATAATCATCTCTGCCAGCTGTTCTCCAATTTCCGTATGATGGTTCAGCCAGAGACTGAATTCATCCCTTACAATCCCGGAAACAAACGTGGCACTTTGCCTTGAGGAAAGTCTCTCTTTAGTTTGACCCGAAAACTGCGGGTCTTGAAGTTTTACGGAAAGAATGTAATTACATTGTTCCCATACGTCATCACCCGTCAGTTTTACACCTCTTGGAATAAGCTTTCTGAACTCACAAAATTCCCTGATGGATTCTAATAAACCGGTTCGAAATCCATTAACATGAGTTCCCCCAAGATTGGTGGGAATAAGATTAACATAACTCTCATTTATATTTTCTCCACTTTCCGGTATCCAGGATACAGCCCAGGAAACAGTCTGTTCATTTCCTTCAAAGTGCCCTACAAATGGTTGATCCGGAATAGCTTCAAATTCAGATATTTTACCGGATAGATAGTCTTTTAATCCGTCTTCATAATACCATTCATCAACGGTATTATTGATACTGTCCAAAAAGCTGACCCGGAGCTTCGGACAAAGCACAGCCTTCGCTTTTAATACGTGGCGTAGTTTATTAACGGAAAATTTAGCTGAATCAAAGTATTTCGAATCTGGCCAGAATCGAATCGTTGTTCCGGTATCTCTTTTTCCGACAGTACCTTTAACTTCAAGATCACTGACCTTATCCCCATTCTCAAAAACAATTCCGTAAAGAGTGCCGTCTCGTTTTATTTGCGCTTCAAGTCTTGTGGACAAAGCATTAACAACGGATACTCCGACACCGTGCAGACCTCCCGAAAAGCGATAATTTTTATTTGAAAACTTAGCCCCTGCGTGAAGTCTGGTCATGATCAGCTCCACCCCGGTAATTCCTTCTTCAGGGTGGATATCAACCGGCATTCCCCTGCCATTATCACTCACCTCTAAAGACCCATCTTCATGAAGGATGACTTCTATTGAATCTGCAAAACCGGCAGTGGCTTCATCCACGCTATTGTCAATTACTTCTTGTCCCAGGTGATTGGGTCTACTGGTTTCAGTGTACATCCCAGGACGTTGTTTCACCGGATCAAGTCCATTTAAGACTTCAATTGATTCTGCTGTATAACTGTTGTTCACCATATTTCTGCTTAAATTTCCTTGTAATTGAATAGGTTACCGAATAGTGTTCACTTACAGCAAATTGAGGTTTTTGTTACAGGTAATCAGCACTCAACCGATTTGCCGACAGTATTATCTTATATCATCTCCTATAAAACAGGGCCATAACAATCGAAGGGCTCCTGATTGCCTATCTTATAATACCTGCGATGGCAAGCAGTTTAATGGAAAGGATTAGATTTGTGCAATAAACGAAGTGGTTTTTTAAGAGGATTAGACCGATTGATAACCAGATATGGCTGACCAGGAAAATTCCGATCAAATTGAGTTGGCCATTCTTGAAAACAGCCAACTCATTACGCCGTTAATTTATCTCGCCCGAGGTGGCGTCAATGCGAATTATTTTTTTGTGTTTTTGGGGAACATCAAAAGTTAAAAGTGTTTGCCCTGTTCCGATGTCCATTGCTTGTTCACCTTCAGCCAGCACTTCAATTTCTATACGTCCGTCACCGTAATCAGCTTTTTGAAAAGGTTTGATTGCCGCCGACACCCTGGCATATCCTCTATCATTCAATTTCACTGATTCCGGAAAAATGATCTTGTCTGATCTTAAACTGAAAAAGATATCTCCCGATCGTGAGACATTCTGCTTGGATTTTACATCCGTTACCTGAACAGTGAAATCAATTTTTCCGGTGTTTCCTACTGTTGGTACAACGATATGTCGATTATCCGGTTCAATCACCAATCGAAATGGTATATCTTCTATTTTATCGTTAAAAATCCCTGTTTGCTTAATCCCTTTTACCATTTTCCCTGCTTGAAGCGCTATTTTTTCATCCTCGTTCTCCAGTTCGATAAGGCCGGTTGATAGACTAACATCCAATTGGCCGTTTCTTTCAGAGAATGAAACACTTGTACCCTTAATTCCACAGGTTGCTGTCGGGGTTACAATTTTGGTTCTTTGTCGGTTCTTGGTGAATTTCCCCCAGAAAGATCCTGTTTTTAAGAAAAAATTATTTAAAAATCCTCTCTCGCTTCCTTTTAATTCTTCTGTTTTTTCAATAATGAACCTTGAATTCTGGAATATTCTAATTTCTGAGCCATCTCTGAATAGTATCGTCGTTTTAGCATTATAACCAGTAATGACGACATCCTGGTCATTCAGCACCAATCCTTTTCTGCCCGGAATGTTTCGCTTTAGTCTTTCAATTTTAACATCCCCGTCAATTGCTTTTATACTGGCCACAGCATTAATTGCTTGCACCGAAGTAACCGGCGACAAAGCAAAAGCCAGGATCACTAGTATTATCAGTTTTTTCATGATAGCTCCCAGATTTTTATATTCTAGTGGTTAATCAAAAAATGAACAAAAAGACAAATTCTTAAACTAAGGATGTACTTCCTGGTTATTTGTTAATGGTTTTATTCCACAATATGAGCTTACTAAATCGAATTTTGTCACTTGTCGTGTTAGTCTAAACAAAATTGTCGACGAAAGCAACAAACTGCGCAAAACTGTTTTTTTTCCAATGAGTCCCTTATCTGTGATAAATGAGTAATGAATTTAATTTATTATCCTATATATCGTTCCCAGGCAAACACAATTGGAGATTTAATAGTCACTCTACGATTTGTATTCTGCAATTTCCATTCTTTCTTCACAAAAAATCAACAGAACACAGTTTGTTCTTTGTCTTGACATTGAAATTACGAATGATACAAAAGTGGATGTGACTGCTATACATCTCTACCATTAATTATCAGACCCATGGAAGTTGAGAGTTGATAACCGCCATCTGATGGTTTTAATTGCTTGGAAAAGGCAAAACCGCCACCTACAGAAATGAAGCCTGGCTTGACTAAAATCTAAGCCCCATACTGGCGAATCGCGGTTGAATTCTACACTTATTCCAAAAAACATGATAGTGTGAAAAACATTGCACTGGAGTAGAAGGTTTCGTCCGGCAAATTGAAAAAAGCTTAATATTTAAAGATAACAATTTTCATATTGGGAATCGACCATTGCACCAGGTCATTAAGTAGTATAGTATGATAGCTATCAACCAGATAGCTATTCTAACCGGGAAAAATTAAATGTTAATAATGAGCCTTAATCTACCTTTTTTAAAATATTATTACTTTCGATTCTTTAAAGATTTAAGATTTCTGATCATTTCATTTTCTGTTTTGTTAAGTGTGTCTCTTCTTCCCGAGGAAGCCAAAGCAGACAAGAATGTTTCATACTTTAATATCCAGGGTGTTAAGCTCAATATGAATCTGGATGATGTCATCAGAATACTAAACATCAACAAGTTCAAAACCAGCAAGGATAAATACGGATTAGTTCACGGATATGAAATTGTTCAGGCAAAAGATGAAACCAAAATCGTTTTGAACTTTACAGGACAAAAACGATTGTATCGGATTGATTACAGCAATCAGTATCGCTCCTTTATGAATAACTCAAATGGACTTTACAATCTGTTAAAGGAAAAATATGGAGAGCCTACTATCGAAAATATCGAGGCGCTCCATGGAGAAAGCAGAAACATAAGTGCATGCTGGGGCAGCACATGCAATCGATTCACACCAACGACACCTGCTCTTAAGGCAACTATTGACTACGCATCAGGAAAGCTGAAGCTTACTTTGATAGACAACCGGATTTTTAACAGTGACTGGAAAAAATACAAACAGTCTCTACAGGAATCCAAATCAGGCCAAGTCCCCTCAACTGAGCAACCAAAAAACTCTTATGATTTCTAACAAATCATATTTTCAATCATACTTTTTGTTTAAATTGACATGATCCGATTGTTATCATTGATTGTTGTATATTCAATCGTATTTTTTGGCCAGATCAAAACGCTCGCTGATACCCAAGAGATCATTTCGTCCCATAATGAATTCGGTGGTAAAACCATAGAAATCAACAAAGAAGATTTTTCAATCACGAGAAATTACCATGATGATGAAGATAACATCGTTAAAGAAGAGATCATTTTCACCGTTGACTACCAGATCGACAACAATTTAAGAAAAATTATTGTCTACTACCATTTTGGTAAGAAAATCATGGAAGAAAGTATATTTTCAGACGTCTTTTCTGATCGAACCTTGATTGAGAAATCTATTGTTCATTTTGATAGAAATACGGGGGAAAGAGTCATGGAGGAAAATCACCTGGTTCCTCCCTTCTCCAGTTACAATATAATATTTCGTGAAAAGGGTAAGAAAAAAAAGATTGAATGGCACTATCCTGAAAATATTGACGGGATTGAAAAGAACATTGTTTTTTTTGATGACAATGAAATAGCTGTAAAAACAGAGTCATATTATACGGAAAAAACAATCCGCGAACAGGGTCATTATAAACGGATTTACTTCACTGCCCTAAATAAGAATCGCTACGTAAGAAAATATCGCCAGGAATGGTTCTACACCGAAGAGTTTTCTAAAAAAAATAACGGGATAGCAAAAAAAATCGAGTACTTCCATTATAGCACCGGACGCCCAGTAGAGATCAAAACTGCTTACTTCGATCGCAATGACCAATTTTTATCTCAGTAGGCAAGAGGAGTTTTCTGGTATATTTATTGAATTTTTCTACTTGGGAACTCAAAAACCAATCATTCTTCTAAATATTTTGTATGGTTTAAAAATGAAACACATAGTAATACTGCTCTCACTGGTAATTTTAAGTTTGAGCTGTATGGCTTACGCTGCGGATAATACGAGCGTAAAAGGTTATAAAAAGCCTGATGTCTGCTTAAAAAGCAATATCCGGTGCATATTGAAAAAGCAAGGCGATACAATGTATTGGTGCTTAAAATCCAATCTGCAGAGAAATCTGGATACACGCAGAACCACTTCCCCCATCAAGAAAACCAAGCGAGAAATATTAGGCCACTGTGCAAAAATCATTACAATCCATGATTAAAGGATTCATCTTCAAATCCGGATTGCCCAAAACACTCGGCCGATTAATTTTATGATATACCAACCTCAGAGAGTATTTGTTGATAAAGATGCCTTAGCATTTGGCTACTGTGAAAAAATATTAAAGACCCTTCATCCCTTAAAACCCATTATCCTAAGTTCAAGTGAAGCTCTGGATGCATTTGTTCCATCTGATATCTCCCTGTCAAAAGGTAAGCAATTCTTACATTTGAAAAATTTCAAAGCTGATGCTTTCAAGCTTTGTCCGGGGTTCACAAAAGATATTTTATGCTGCAATTACTATGTGTTAGACCTGATTGAGAATTGTCCTTTAGAATGTACCTATTGCATATTACAAGCGTTTCTCAACAAGTCCGTGATTACATTTCACGTAAACGTTGAAGAGCTTGTCGAAACAATGATTGCCACAATCAAAAGCAGGCCTCAGCAACCCTTTCGCATTGGAACAGGGGAACATTCCGACAGCCTTGCATTGGATCACATCTTCCAGGTTAATCCTTATCTGGTAGATGTGTTCTCCGGTTTAGACAATGCAACCCTTGAATTAAAAACCAAGACTGATCTTATTGGTCCTTTATTGGGGTTGGATCATCGTGGAAAAACGGTCGTATCCTGGTCTCTTAACCCAAGTGAAATAATAAGGGCAAATGAGTTAAAAACGGCTTCCCTGGAGGATCGCTTAAAAGCTGCCAATAGGTTGGAAAAAGATGGTTATAAAATCGGATTTCATTTTGACCCCCTCATTCATTATGAAAACTGGGAGCGTGGATATAGTAGGACAATTGATCTGATGCTTGAAGCCGTTCAGCCTGAGAATATAGCCTGGATCAGTTTAGGTACCTTGAGATATATCCCAAGTTTAAAGCAGATTGCCGAAGAACGGTTTCCTAGAATATCTATTTTTTCAAATGAATTTGTTGCGGCTGAGGATGGTAAGATGCGGTATATAAAGCCCTTGAGAAAGACAATGCTGCTCAGAGTTTCCAAATGGATTCAGGAAAAGGCGCCCAATATCCCACTTTATCTTTGCATGGAAAAGCATGCCATTTGGAAACAGATGTGCAATAACTACCCACAAACGCCTGAAGAACTGGAATCTTACTTGAATAGCAATCTCTAGATCAGACTTGGATTTGATCTTCGGTGCTGCTTGTTCAGCAATAAATCAATTCCATCATTTCTCGAACTGCCTGCTGAATCCCCACATATATTGATCTGGCAATTATACTATGACCAATATTCAATTCTTCAATATGAGGTAAGGTAGCTATTGGTTCCACGTTAAAATAAGTTAATCCGTGACCTGCATTTATTTGGAGACCAATATCATGACCGTGCATGGCAGCTTTTTCCAATCGTATTAATTGATCCTCTTTCTCCAGATCTGTTTTTGCATTGGCATACTCGCCCGTATGAAGTTCTATATCATCTGCTCCGACTTCCCTGGCCATATCTATTTGTTTGAAATCGGGATCAATAAACAGACTGACCCGAATACCGGCATTTTTTAAATCAGAAATCTTTGATTTCAAGAGACCGGACTGGGAGATACAATCCAAACCACCTTCAGTTGTGACCTCTTCACGTTTTTCCGGAACTAAAGTAACAATGGCCGGATTGATATCCAAAGCAATTCTAACCATTTCATCGGTGGCTGCCATTTCAAAATTCACTCTAGTTTGTGCCAATTCCCTGATCAATCTGAGATCACGGTCTTGGATATGTCGTCTGTCTTCTCTCAAGTGGACAGTGATTCCACTAGCACCGGCCTGTTCTGCCTGAAGAGCCGCATAAACCGGATCAGGTTCTATTGTTTTTCTGGCTTCCCTTACTGTCGCCACGTGATCAACATTAACGTGTAGTATCGGCATGATAGTTCCCCTTAATCTAGTTTTTGATTTTTGACCCAGATATCAATGGGTGGCCAAGTTTGCTGAATTTGCACTTCGGGTGGAACCCTAATGGTGGGAGCTTTAATTTTATAGTTCCCGGGTTTGTATCTCTCCAAATCGATAAATGCCTGGATATCCTCTTTTTTATAATTTTCCATCAACGACCTGGGACCCCGAACCAGCATATTAAAAGTTCGTGGGTTGATTCTGGTGACATAATCATTATTAATGATCCCAATCGGAATATTGATAAACCGCACATTGATCGGCTCGCTACCAACAACTATTTGTACTGTATAATACTCCGGTTTTGGATCGATCGCTGTAATGCCCTTGGGAAAAACGACATACGCCAGCATCTCCAAATCACCATCAATGGCTTCTATATTGATTGCTTTAGTCTGAAGACGTTCAATCTTTCCCAGGATAGATGCCAATCCCTTAACTTTTACAGATTCAGGAATCATCGTAATCTGTTCAAGAACATAACCTTTGGCCAACTCCCCCACGAATACAGGTTGAATAGGAAGCTCCTTCTCGATGATCTCTTCTAATACAAGTTTGACAACCTTCGGTTCAATCTCAATAATCTTAATATTATTGGGAGCAGAAATAATCTTTTTGGTCATTTCAAACTCCATTTCCCCCTGAACCGATCCTTCCAAATTGATTGAAGCTTGAAACAGACTTGGATGAACTTGTGCCAGCTCATTTTTTGGTATCTCTACTGTAACACTGATTAACTGAAGAGGTTCTGAAGTAATCTCCAGATCTTTGGGCAGGTTTGCATATGAAACAGGTACAAAAAACTTCACCTCTGTCAATTCCCTATTTGGAGAGGGTGCAAATATCCAGATGACGATTGCAAAGCAAATTGATAACAGGATTTGTATTGGATTTTTAATCTTGAATATTCTCATTAAACAACTCGAATCACTATCGTTTGCTATTTATTTTTTGATCAGGATCTCTTTCAGCTTTTCCTTCAGCGAGGTCTCTTTTGTTTCAGTGGTTAATTCACCATTCCACGCCAGACTTATTCTACCACTTTCTTCACTTACTACCAAAATAGCCGCATCTGTTTCTTCACTCAAACCCAATGCAGCCCTGTGCCTTGTTCCCAGTTTTTTGGAAAAGTCCGTCTGTTTCGAAATCGGCAAAATGCAGCCCGCATATGCAATTTTGCCTTTCCCATTTATTATTGCAGCACCATCATGCAAAGGAGAGTTGGTGTGAAAAAGAGATACCAGGAGTTGTTGTGAAAATTCTGCATTGATCTCAGTAGCACCTTTGTAATAGTCACCTAATCCCATTTCCTTTTCCAGTACAATCAATGCACCGATACGGGAATTTGAAAAGTGTTCACAAACAGAGAAAATCTTGTCCAATAACGGCAAGGATTGCCTATGTTTCAATCCGGGAAATACAGTTTTTGTCCCCATTTGAGCCAGTGCATTTTTTATCTCAGATTGAAATAAAACGATAAAAACTATCACGATAGAATTGAATATGTTGCGCAATACCCATGTAATCCCACGGAGGGCTAATAAATCAACAAAGTAAAAGGCAACTCCCACAAGAAGGAAACCAATCAATATCTGGATGGTTCTTGTTCCTCTCAGCATCAATAAAATTCGATAAATAACAATACTGAGAATTACGATATCAAGGATATCTTGCCATCTTATGTCGTATAATGCTTCAAAAACCTGGGACATTGTCTTGGTTAGTAAATCTGAATTAAGTGTTTATATGAAAATATCTTTAAGAATAGTCACTGGCTGAAAGTAATCATGTGAAAAACATACCAGACTGCTGATCTTTTAAATTCTCATATCCTTGGTAATTATATGTCAATTACTATTTGATTTTTGTAAAAAATCTATAGCTGTCGGAAGTCTCCCCAATTTTATGGATAAAAAAGGTGAGCAATTTTTAGGGCATCTTTTGTTTCTTGAACATCATGTACTCGAAAAATACTCGCCCCGTTTATCCAACCCATTATTTGAGTTGCAACTGATCCTATTAATCGATTATCAACATCCCTGCTTAATGCCTGTCCTATGAAAGATTTATTTGATACTCCCAGCAAAATCAATTGACCCAGGTTTTTATAGACAGATAGAAATCGTTGTAAAAACAGATTATGTAAAAAAGATTTTCCAAAACCAATCCCCGGATCGATGCATATTCTGTTTTTTTCTATTCCTGATTCCAGTAAAAGATGCAATTTTGTCTTAAAGAAACGATATACTTCAGAAACGACATCTGTATATTCAGGATTCATCTGCATTCTCTCAGGTGTTCCCTGGGTATGCATCAAACAATAACTAGCTCGATATTTTTTTAATACCTCTATCATGCGATTCCCATGGGATAACCCGGAAGTATCATTTATCATGGCAGCACCTTTCTCCAGAACGACTTCTGCAACTTCCGGTTTGACGGTATCCACTGATAAGGGTATGTGGAACCTGCTTTTTATTTGCTCAACAACCGGTAACACTCGTCTGATTTCCTCTTCAATTGGAACCGGATTTGAACCAGGTCGCGTGGATTCTCCTCCAATATCTATGATATCCGCTCCTTCCTCAATCAGTTGTTTGGCCACTGAAATATATTCCTTTCTTTGATAGAACTTTCCCCCATCGAAAAACGAGTCCGGAGTAATATTCAGAATACCCATTGTCACAGGAGAATTGCCATCCCAGAGTCTGTCTCCCACTTGCAGTGTGGATTGGATATCAACTTCCAATTCAGATAGCAGGAGACCCTGTAATCCTTTACAAACCAAGCTTCCTGAAAACTCAACTATTTGATGGAACTCATCAGGTTCTGCAATGATGATCAAACAGAATCTTGTCGGCTGAGATTCAAGGAGGACACAGTTGGCAGGGAATTGCCTGGCAGTTTCTTGAAAACTTAATGGACAAGGTTTTTTAAAGTAGCAAATGAAAAGATAGACTGAACGATTCGGTCTGTTTTGAAATTGATGGTTAAAAGTCTCCCTTAGGTACTCGCCCGCCAGAGAGGAGTCAGAAGGCTTTAACAAATATGAAAACTCGACATTCGACATTTTTGACCAATTTTATTGATGAGCCCCTTGCATTTTTCCCAGTATATCGAGTATTTCCTGTCCTGTAATGGTTTCTTGTTCAAGTAGTTTTTGTGATACCTTATGTAAGATGTTGATATTGTCCTTCAACACCTTCATCGTTTTCTGATAGGCAGTATTCACGATTTTACTTACTTCCTTATCAATCTTATTCGCTAAGGATTGACTGATATTACGCTTTCTCATCAGATCCCGTCCCAAAAAAACCTCATCGCCGCTGGCAGATAAGTGGATTGGGCCAATTTCTTTATTCATCCCCCAATTACAGACAATCCGGTTGGCTATGGAGGTAGCTCTTTCCAGATCATTACTGGCACCTGTTGTAAAGTGATTAAAGATTAACTCTTCGGCTGCCCTGCCTCCCATCATCATCATTAAGATACCCCTTAATTGGGATTCCTTTTGAGAATATTTATCGTCTTCAGGCAATAGCATGGTTAATCCCAGCGCTCGACCTCTCGGAATGATTGTTACTTTGTGAACCGGATCAACTTCATCGAGCATAGCCGCGATAATTGCATGTCCGGCTTCATGGTATGCTGTCGTTTTTTTCTCATCATCGGGAATAATCATGGAGCGTCTCTCTTTCCCCATCATTACTTTATCTCTGGCTTCCTCAAAATCCACCATACCAATGGTTTTTTTATTCTGGCGAGCAGCAATCAAAGCGCTCTCATTCGCCAAATTCGCTAAATCCGCCCCGGTAAAACCGGGAGTAGCCTGGGCTATTTTCTTCAGATCAACATCTTCTGCCAGTTTTAGCTCCTTGGTATGAATCCCCAGTATCTTTTGTCTTCCATTGATATCCGGTTTTGGTACGACGACTTGTCGATCAAATCTCCCCGGTCTTGTCAAGGCTGAATCCAATACATCGGGACGGTTGGTTGCAGCAATAACAATCACCCCTTCGTTACCATTAAAACCGTCCAATTCAACCAGCAATTGATTTAATGTCTGCTCGCGTTCGTCATTTCCTCCTCCTAATCCTGCACCTCTGTGTCTCCCGACAGCATCTATTTCATCAATGAAAATGATTCCAGGGGCATTTTCTCTTGCCTGTGCAAACAGATCTCTGACCCTGCTTGCGCCTACACCAACAAACATTTCGACAAAATCGGAGCCACTAATGCTGAAAAAAGCGACCTGAGCTTCCCCTGCAATGGCTTTCGCCAAAAGGGTTTTCCCGGTTCCGGGTTCGCCAACCAATAGTACACCTGTCGGGATTCTACCACCCAGCTTTTCGAATTTGCTGGGGTCTCTCAGGAATTCAACAATCTCATCCAGTTCTTCTTTAGATTCTTCGATCCCGGCAACATCATCAAAGGTAAATCTCTTGGCATCCTCATCAAGCATCTTTGATCTTGATTTTCCGAATCCCATGATCTTATTGCCTCCCTGCATTTGTTTCATAAAGAAAATCCAGACTCCAATGATGAGGATGATGGGCAACCAGGAGCTTAAGATCGCAAACAACAATCCATTAGCTTCCGTTGATTCAACATTAAAACGGACGCCCCTTTTATATAACTGCGGGACTAAATCATTATAATATCTTGGCGTATTAGTAATAAAAGTCTCATTGGTATTGGTCTGTCCACTGATCTGATTTCCCTTTATGGTAACATTGAGCATTTGACCACTTTCAACAATGTCCATGAAATCCGAAAAAAGTATCTCCTTCCCCGACATGGTTTTTGTTGAAAAAGTGTACAAAACGATAATTCCTATAATAATGGAAATTAACAGTATAATATTTTTGGGAATATTTTGCATGAATTCCTTTCTTCTTATCTCGTCGTTACCTATTTTTGTTGGAATGAAGTCGGTTAAAGCTGTATATATTTTAAGTTGGTCAATTGAGAAGATGATATAACGGGTGGCTAACCTTATTGATCTTCATGATAGGTTGATAATTCATTCAACCCAAAATTGCCTAACTCTCTTTGTTAATTTTAAATTCATTTGACTAATATTCCAAGCGCTAATTGGTTAATAATGCTTTCCATCCCTATTTTGATAGGCGATGTTTTCCTCATTCTATTCAAGGAGTACGTTGTGTTGGATTAGTCAACATGCAATATACCTGATTTTTAAGACTTTCAGGAAACATTGTGAATTATAATATCCAGTCAAATATTCGACATAAAAAACTGAAAATCAGGTGCTTTCATCAGACCTGTCCTGATACGTAAATCCAGATTTACTAAATGTGATTTATCCTGGATAGTGAAAACCATTAGTCGTTATCCGCCAAACTTTTCCGTGCCAGCTGAATTTACTTCAATCACTTCCATCTATACCTTATCCACAGTTTCAATGCCAACACAAACCTAGATCAAAGAGTTTTAAAATTGACTGCCAACCATACATTGAGAGATTTAAGCTATATTTGACTGCTCATTTTAGATAAGAATAAAAAATAACTCTTTTTTATAATGGTATAGTCCAACGGTAATTATGGATATTGGGAACAGATTATTTAGATTGCTAAAAGCGGTTGCAAACGACAAGGCTGCGACAATCACTCAAATATTCGAACAAAGTGATTCGTTTATCGATGAGACATTGCGAGAGTGGGAACGAAAATACGATTTGGATGATGAAAAAGAGTTCAATGAACATCACTCCAATCAATCCTATTCAAGGCAGAATCAAAATTGGAAAGATAATTCACAAACCAAAAGATCCTCTGCAGATGACACTACTCCGCCACATTCCAAACAAATGATGGAAGATCTACAGCTATTCAATCTATTTCCCCCCGTAAAACTTGAGGAGGTTAAAAAAGCTCGTAATCGTGAAATCAAAAAATTTCACCCGGATAAATTTCTTCAGGAACCGGAAAAAGTAGAAACAGCAAAAAGAATAATACAGATTTATAACGCTGCTTATGACAGGCTGAAGAAAGAACTGATTTAGTGGGCTTGTCTGACCTTCTGTCGGGACATCAGTGAGGGATAAGGGAAGATCAAAAAAATCTTCCCTTATTTTTGATTTACTTAACTTCTGCGGTTGCACCTGCTTCAGTCAATTTTTTAACAACATCTGCGGCCTCATCTTTCGTTATGCCTTCCTTAACTTTGCAGTCAGCCCCGGCAGCTTCTACCAGTTCTTTGGCTTCTTTCAAACCTAGACCTGTTAAGGCACGTACTTCCTTAATAACGTTGATTTTCTTTTCGCCAAAAGATGTCATGATAACATCAAATTCAGTTTTCTCTTCAGCAACTTCAGCAGCAGCAGCTGCAACAGGGGCAGCTGCAACAGCAGCTGCTGCGCTTACGCCAAATTTCTCTTCAAAATCTTTCACCAATTGAGAAAGATCCAAAACTGACATATTAGAAATAAATTCTATAACTTGTTCTTTAGTAATATCTGCCATTTTTTCTCCTCGTGACACGGATTATTGCTTAGAATCAGCGACGGCCTGTAAGGTTCTTACAAACTTGCTGGGCACTTCGTTTAAGACACGTACAAAATTTGTGATTGGAGCATTCATCACATAAAGAAGTTTAACAATGAGTTCTTCTTGACTAGGCAAGTTACCAAGTTCCTTGATACCAGCCGTGTCCAGAACTTTTCCCTTCTCTCCGGAAACCAGCAATCCGGATATAATCTTAACCCTATCATTAGCTTTCGCTGCATCAGTCATGATTTTAGCCGGTGAGGCTACATCATCCTGGCTGTAAACCAAAGCTCTGGTTTCCGTGAATTGTTCGCCAAGCTCTTCAAAAGGAGTTCCATTAGCAGCAAGCTTTGCCAAAGAATTTTTCAACACTTTGAACCTGCTGTTCTTCTCATGGAGCGTTTTCCTTAGACTGGTTAACTCCTCAACCTTGAGCCCTTTATAATCGACCAATACCCCAGTGATTGCTGATGAAAAAAGTTTCTTATACTCCTCCACCATTAATTCTTTAGTGGTTCTGTCCATAAAGTTCTCCCAATAAATATAAAAGAGGTTAATATTTACACACTATTAACCATTTGAATTTTAAGGCTTATTTCATAAAAATCACCAGAAAATTCAAAAAACAAATACAATACTATGCGATGGAATAATGAAGAATAGAGATAGGCACTATGAAGCAATAAAAGCTTTCGGTCACCTCAGTGGGATTTTTGTTTTAAGCCTGCTGGCTCCCACTTTCTTCGATAATTCCGATCTTTTATCTAATCAGATTGTTATGTCTGAAGATAATCTGGAAGAGATAATTGTTACACTTACGACTTACGAGATCGACTACTTGAAAAAACCAGGATCTACCTTGACTCCAGGACCCATTGTCGTTGATATCGATATATTTCTGATATAGGTACCTTTTGCCGTAGATGGTTTCAACTTAATCAGACTGTCATAAAAGGATCTTATGTTTTCTGCCAGAGCTTCTTCTGAAAACGAAGCGAGACCTGTTGTTGCATGAACATTTGCACCCTTATCCGTCTTAAATTGAACTTGACCTTTTTTTATCATCGATACAACATCACCAACAGCTTGCGTTACTGTTCCGACCTTTGGATTGGGCATCAGTCCTCTCGGGCCCAAAACCTTACCGATTTTTCCAACAACGCCCATCATGTCAGGTGTTGCCACAACTCGGTCAAATTCAAGCCAACCCTCTTTGATTTTTGCCACCAGATCATCGCCACCCACATAGTCTGCACCTGCATCCTTTGCTTCTTGCTCCTTTTCACCCTTCGCAAAAACCAAAACCCTGACCACTTTGCCAGTACCATTAGGTAAAACGCAACTTCCACGAACCATTTGATCTGATTTCCTAGGATCCACTCCCAATCGGAATACTACATCGACAGGTTCATCAAACTTAACCTTGGCATATTTTTTTACAAGCTTAATCGCCTCAATTAAGTCATAGCGCTGGATCCGATCAATCTCATCGCGCCATTCCTTTTGTCTTTTTGAATATTTAGCCATTGCCTTTCCTGCTAACCAAAAAATTTAACTTTTTGTCTATCTCATTTTTGGGAGTTCAATTCCCATACTTTTTGCTGTTCCTCTAACCAGTTCTTTTGCTGCCTCAACATCATAGCAATTAAGATCCGGCATTTTTATTTTTGCAATCTCTTCCAATTGTTCTTCAGTTACTTTACCAACTTTGATTCGATTAGGTTCTGCAGAGGCCTTGTCGATGCCCAGTGCTTTCTTTAACAAATTCGCAGTTGGGGGAGTTTTGGTGATAAAGCTGAAAGAACGATCTGCGTAAACCGTTATTACAACAGGAATTATCATTCCTTCCTGAGCCTGAGTCTTAGAATTAAAACTCTTGCAAAACTCCATAATGTTTACGCCATGCTGCCCTAAAGCCGGTCCAATTGGAGGAGCCGGGTTTGCTTTCCCAGCGGGCACTTGTAATTTTATATATCCTGATACTTTTTTTGCCATTTTTAACTACCTTGCTACAACGCCAAATAGTGTTTTTCAAACTTTTATTGTTTCTATTGAAATATCAGTCTTGCGATTCTAATCTAACTTTATCAAAATCAAGCTCTAATGGAGTCGCCCGACCAAAAATGCTGACTAATACTGTCAGCTTATTGTGCTCTCGATCAACAGCATCAATCACACCATTAAATTCAGCGAAAGGCCCTTCAATCACAATAACTGTTTGACCTATGCTGAAAGTCGAATCGATTTCCTTCTGCTTGATTCCACTTTCTATCTGTTGCCTTATGTCAGTCAGTTCACTTTCCGGTACTGGCTGTGGATTCTTCTGATCACTCCCGACAAAACCTGAAACTCTTGGGATATCCCTCAGAACATGCCAGAGTTCGTCTGTAAGGTGCATCCTTAAAAGAATATATCCTGGAAAGTAAGTAACGTTGCTCTTTCGTGTTTTCCCGCGTTTCTTAGTTGTAACTTCCTCTGAAGGAATAAAGATCTCATCGACCAGTTCCTCCAGCTTCTTTAATCGGAGTTGTTCCTCAATCAGCGATTTAACTTTTTGTTCATAGCCTGCATATGCTTGTAGAATATACCATTTATATTCAACACTTTCCATTATATCTTTATCCGATGATCAGCTTAACCAATCCAGATAATCCGTAATCAATGACACCTAAAAATACGGCAACAATTGACACAATTACCAAGACAACGCCGGTTTGCTTGATGGTAGTTTCTCTGGTTGGCCACGTCACCTTCTTGAACTCACTTCTGACGTCACCAAGGAATTTTCTGAATCGTTTAAACATTATCGAGATCTATTAAAAAGCTTACAAGCTATGCCAAAATTGGCAGGCCAGGGGGGATTCGAACCCACAACATTCGGTTTTGGAGACCGACGCTCTGCCAATTGGAGCTACTGGCCTAATTTATTTGGTTTCTTTATGCAGTGTATGTTTACGATCAAACGAACAGTACTTTTTAAACTCCATTTTCTTCGGTTTTGCTTTTTTGTTTCGAGTTGTACTGTAATTCTTGCGCTTACATTCCGTGCACTGAAGATGAACGATATCTCTCATTTCTTTTAGTTGTGAAATCTGGAGCCCGGGAGCAGGATTGAACTGCCGACCTCTTCCTTACCAAGGAAGCGCTCTACCACTGAGCTACCCGGGCCCTTTATGGTTTGCGCTCAGGATATGGTGGGGAGAGGAGGATTCGAACCTCCGAAGGCTTCGCCGACAGATTTACAGTCTGTTCCCTTTGGCCACTCGGGAATCTCCCCATACTGTGGAGTGGTGCTGGCTGGAGGATTCGAACTCCCGACCTGCTGATTACAAATCAGCTGCTCTACCGACTGAGCTAAGCCAGCACTATTCTACAACGTAAAATATTCAAACTAGAACAGACGGCTAAAACTGTCAACATCTTTGTTTTATATTTTGTCAAAATCTGAACCAGCTGAACCCAGATCCGCTTTAATCAAATTGCCGGAACTATTGTGGTAAAAATACTTGTGATCTTCAAGAGTATTTTTTTATTTTGCACTTATAATCGCATTATTGACATCTACAAAACTGAATTAATCAGGTTAAAAAGTGAAGGCTTAACCTCCTAAAATTACAGGGTATTTTAACAACACGGAATCTTATTTTGGAGAGCACATGGTGTGAGACATGAATTATTACAATTAAATAAGATAAGTGCTATTATTTAACAAGACAATTTCAGATATTCAAACCGCAGAAAATCTCCTAAACTAAAACCTGAATCATATTTTATCCGGTTTGGTAACAACATTAGTTCACACGTTCCAGATCGTCAGAACACTCAAAACACCTTTTATAAAACGTCATCCATGAACCAATCCTCCTTTAAATCGGGATTTGTGACCCTGTTGGGACGCCCCAATGTCGGCAAGTCCACTTTGCTGAATAAACTCATTGGTCAGCAAATCTCGATTACCGCAGACAAACCACAAACGACCAGGAATAATATACGGGGTATTATCACCGAGGAGTCTTACCAGGCAATCATCCTTGATACTCCCGGTATCCACTTACCCAAGAATGAACTTCACAAACGAATTGTGAATTATGCCACTCAATCCATACACGATTCGGATCTAATTTTTTTCCTAACTGAACCGTTCCCTGGGCAATATAATACGATTCACAATGGAGATCTTTCCATTATTGAGCATTTTAAACTACCAGACCAAAAAATTATTCTGGTTATAAACAAGATTGATCAAAGCAATCCGGAATCAGTGCTAAAAACCATTGGCACTCTCAATGAGCGTTTTAATTTCACGGAAACCGTCCCCATAAGTGCACTCAAAGATAAAGGACTAGATACCTTAAAGACTTTTTTCCCAAAATATTTGCCACAAGGCATTCCTTTGTTTGAAGCAGATCAAATGACAGATACACCGGAACGGGTGATCGTAGGCGAATTTGTCCGTGAGCAGATCATGCGCAATTGTTTTCAAGAGGTACCGTACGGAGCTGCTGTGGTGATAGATGCTTTTAAAGAGGAGAAACGAAAAATCAACATTTTCGCCACTATTTTTGTGGAAAAAGAAACCCATAAACGGATTATCATTGGCAAGCAGGGATCGATGTTAAAAAAGGTGGGAACCTTATCAAGACAAAAAATTGAGAGGCTTCTGGGTGTCGATGTATATTTGTCACTTCATGTCAAAGTGGCAAAAAACTGGATCAACAACCCCAGGAAACTGTCTGAATTTGGATATTCCGACTTGAAAGCGTAACTCCAAATCTGATGATGTTATTTTTAGTTCTTAATTCCGAATCCTTTTTTTCAGCTCTTTGATCAACGCAGCACATACCTGGTTAGCATCGGCTACAATCGCGACATCAGCCAGTTTCATCATCATGGCATTCGGATTTTTGTTGACCGAGACGATAAACTCTGCATCATTTATTGCGGCCGTGTGCTGAATAGCGCCACTAATTCCGAAAGAGAATAAAACCTGGGGTTTAACATGTTTTCCAGCCTGGCCAACCAAGGCATCATGATCGACCCAATTGGAGTAAACAACAGGTCTGGTTGCTCCAACTTCTCCATTTAAAATACTGGCAAGTTCAAACAGTTTTTTGAATTTCTTTTTACTGCCCATACCACGACCGCCGCAAACAACTACTCTTGCATCTTCAATTTTTTGAGATCTTTCCTGGCTTCTTACCGAAGAGATGACCTTAACGCGTTCAACTGGCAGGGAGTCAGGCAAATCTGTTTTAATCACCTCACCCTTTTTGTTATCATCATGGGGAATCTCCTGGAAAGTCCCCGGACGCACGGTTGCCATTTGAGGTCTGGTTTCAGGGGTGACTATTTTGGCAAGAAGATTACCGCCAAAAGAGGGGGCAGTCTGTACCATCAACCCGTCATCATCAATCTCCAGATTAATGCAGTCGGCACTCAGTCCTGTTCTCAACCGTTTGGCCAATCTTGGTGCAAACTCTCTCCCAAATGAGGTTGCCCCAATCAGGACGATTTCCGGTGAGTACTTATCAACCAGAATCTCCATCAACTTGACAAAAGTCTCAATGGGATAATTATCAAGTGACGGATGATCCACCACGTATACTTTCTGCGCCCCATGAGCGATATACTCTCGAATATACTCATCAACATCATTGCCAAAAACAACAGCACAAACCCTGGCGTCAATTTTTGGTGCCAGGTCTACCGCCCTGGCTAAAAGCTGCAATGTAACCCTGTTTTGGAAATAGTTTCTATAGTCGCCGAATACCCAGATATCCCGAGCGCTTTTCTTGGAATTATTACTCATATTCTTTAAGGTCTTTTCCTATTGCACTTCCAATTTTATCGTCAAATTTTTTAAATAACTCTTCCACTACATTTCTCGGACTTCCGGAAAGAACGATGTTGTCTTTATTAGCCATCGGTGAATAGACATCCAAAATCTTTGTTGGAGAACCCTTCTTCCCTGTCAATTCGGGGTCCACGCCAATATCCTTAATCCCGTAGATTTTAATATCACTCTCATTAAAGGCTTCCTGCAAACCGGAAAAAGAAGCATATCGCGGAGAGTACTGCTGCGTTGAAACGGAAATCAGGCCCGGAAGTTCCATCTCCAGCGTTTCCAGAAATCCGTCGACGGTTCTCTGCATACGCAATGATTTATCACTTAGCTCAAACTGATCAACATACATAACCCCTGGAACGTCCAGCTCCTCTGTCAGCTGTGGCGCTACCTGGGCTGTTTCACTATCGGTTGTGTTACATCCGCAAAGAACCAGGTCAAAATCGGCGCACTCCTTTTCTATCAAACGCGCTAAAGTATATGAAGTTGCCAAGGTATCAGCCCCGGCCATATGAGGATCACAAAGCAGGATTCCCCGGTCTGCACCCATGGCTATTGCTTCGTGCAAAACCTCTTCCGCCATGGGTGGTCCCATTGTGATGGCGGTAATATGCCCACTAAACTTATTCTTAAGGAGCAGGGCTGCTTCTAAGGCGTGCTTACAAGCCGGATTCATCATCCCGTCAGCCATCTCTCTTTTCAAGGTACCCCTTTTGGAGTCCCAAGGAAGCTCCGAAACCATCGGAACTTGTTTTATACAGGTTACCAGATTCAACATATGTTTCAAACTACGTTAATTTTGTAAGAATTGATCTTGAAATTACCATTCGCTGCACTTCACTAGTTCCCTCATAGATCTCAGTTACCTTTGCATCTCTAAAAAACCGCTCCACGTCGTACTCCTTGCTATAACCGTAACCCCCATGAATTTGAACAGCCTGGTTGGTAACCGTTGTTGCCACCCTGCTGCAATACAGTTTCGCCATGGCAGCTTCAGCGCTGAATGGTTTGTTTTCATCTTTCAAGCTACAGGCTCGATAAAGCAAAAGGCGCCCAGCGTCTATTTCAGTAGCCATGTCAGCCAAATAGTTCTGGATAGTCTGAAACGATGACAGGGGCTTTTTAAACTGTTGTCGCTCTTTTGAATATTTTACAGCCGCATCAAAAGCTCCCTGGGCAATTCCCAAAGCTTGAGCAGCTATTCCTAATCTACCGGCATCAAGGGCTGTGAATCCAATTTTCAACCCCGAAATGGAATTCCCCAGAATATTTTCTGCAGGAACAACACAATCTTCCAGAAAAAGAGATGAGACGGGGTTGGCCCGCATACCGCAAAGATCTTCAATTTCGCCAACCAGGAAACCGGGTGTATCTTTTTCGATAATAAAAACCCTGGTATCTGGACGGATTCCTTCCGTTTCCACATTGGCAAAAATCAAGGCTGTTCCGCAGATACCACCGTTGGTCACAAATATTTTTGTTCCATTAATAATATAATTATCACCTTCCCGGACAGCGTTCGTCTCGACACCTCCGGCATCCGAACCTGCATTTGATTCTGTCAGGCAAAAAGCCCCTATCCTCTCACCACAGGCTAATGGTGGTAAATATCTTTTCTTTTGCGCTTCGGTCCCGAAAAAAAGAATAGGATAGGCGCCGACACTATTGTGAACAGTAACGCAAAGTCCGACTGCCGCGCATACCCTGGAAATCTCTTCAATAACGATGGCATAGCTGATGCTATCCATACCGGCACCACCGTATTTTTGGGGTATCTGCAATCCAAAAAAATTCAGGGGTCGCATTTTTTCAACCACTTCCCACGGGAAACGGGCATCCTTATCGATTTCGTACGCTATAGGCCCCAGTTCAGCTTCGGCAAATTCCCTGACAGTTTTACGTACAATTTTGTGCTTCATACACGGATTAAAATCCAAACTATCCTCTCAACTTTCAAATGAATTTATTAAAGTAATCCGATTCTTCTATGTGCGAATGGGGGTTTACTTCACAAAGGTAAGCTCAAGATAAGATTCACATCCCCTGTCTCGGGAATGTCGTGGTTTGTCCTGTTAGTATCTAAGTATTATTCAGGATTACCCATAAAGTCAAACCAAACTGGCGACGCTTTGCGGAGGAAAAGAGGAAAAGTATATGAGAAGATATAGTTAAAAGAATTAAGATCACGCCGAAATCAAAACTACTGCACCGGCTTGATGCATCGGCCGATCGATCCTGTTTGACAAATTGATCCGTCAATCCACTGGGCACCGGAAAAATTTGCCCCTGCGATTTTAGCGCCGCTCAAATCTGCACCATAGAGAGTTGCCCGGATAAAAGTTGTGCCTACTAAATTGGCCATTCTTAAATCAGCGTATGCCAGGTCTGCACCTGAGAGCTTGGCATGCGCCAGATAGCATCCTCTGCATTTATTGGTTCTTAACAGAATGGCTTTGTTTTTCTCAACATCCAATTCGTTTAGAGCATGTAATCGACTGCTTCTTTCAAACGCAAGAACGGTGAGCGTTGTCAAAACAAGTAATAGGGTACTGAAACTCACAATTTTTTTTAACATAATGATCTCCTGACTTCTAAATCGATGTCTGATTCTCTTTCTAATAGACTTTAAATGCATTAAGAAACGTTCAGATTGTTCTAGGTTCTGATATCCATGCGAAATGTGTTCAAAAATCAAACCCAAAGCAAAAAAAGTTAATTCAGATTATTCAGCAGTGAGGTCAACATTGCGCTATTCAACCGTTTTTCCGGGTTCTTGTCATTCTCTCGCCCTTGTTGAATAATCCGGTTTTTTTGCATGGGATTGATAAGTTTGTTCAATTCCATGAGTTCCTTTACCGTCTCCCCTTTTAGGTTAAAATTTTGAGTACTCTTGGGTGACACAACTTTCAGTAGAAGCAAAGCGTTCAGGCTTTTTGAATCAAGACTTAGTCTGAACAAGTCGTTTACCAGAATCAGATTGGTCAAAAAAACAACCTTACAATCGAAGACGCCGGGAGTATGTTTTTCGATTTTCTCTTTGGAACTCTGGATAAGATCTTGATATTGCTTTTCTTCACCTTCATTTAGTACCAATCTTATCGCTTTCTCTCCCCCGGATTTTTCAAGGGATTGAATCATCAGCATCTTTTCGCTGATCTGTAAATCGAAGATATTAAAGATGTTCTTATAAAACGGCTCATACTCTTTTACATAATTATTTTGGATATGATTGGAAACAAATGAGGGGATACCGGCAATGAATTCACCCTCGGGCTCTATCTGCTGGATTACTCGCCAGATAACTTTTGAAGAGGAACCAAGAGAAAGCGACTTCTCCTTGGATATCTCACTAAATAATACGTTTAACCGCTCTTTTTGAGATTGAAGTTCATTCAACGAATCCTGTTTGATTATTTCTATTCTATCGTCGATTCCGGCTTGAAACTTCTCTATATCTGTCATCAAGACACCAACTGTATCCTGTTGTTTCAACCGTTCCATTTGTGATTTTCTTTTTTTTAAATCTCTTAACTTTTTTTCGGCCTGTTTTCTAATCTCTTCTATTCTCTTTACTTCCAATTCCTGATCATTTTTAACTCTCTGCTTGAATCTTTCCAGAATTCCATATCGAGCCAATCGTTTTAACTGGTTACAGACAATCAGGATCACCATCATATTTAATAAAACATGTTGTCTTACTGAAATATCACTAATCTCATTCTCGATTTGTTGAATTTCCTCTTTATTCGGACCCATTGATTCGAGTCTTTTCCTTTCCTCCAACTCAGCAAGTGCGGCGGCATTTTGCCTGGATTCTATTTTTTGATATCTTTCTTTTAGTTTTTGACCCTCTTTATCAAGTTTTAATTCCTCTTTCAGCAATTGTGATTTTTGTTCTTCGATTATAACTCTGGCTTCCTTATTAAGAGAATCCGTGTCTTGTTTACTTTTTTCAATCTGGGATTTTTTTTCGACCAACCTCTTTTTAATTTGGATATAATTATCTATCTCTGTTTGGAGCTTTTTCTTTTCCTCATCCAAAGCCTTGTGACCATCATTTGTACCAGGTTTTTTACCCTCTTTGTTGTCGCTTTCTATCTTCTCCGGGAAAAGAGGTGGTTTTTGAATATTAAGTATGTGATGTTTTATAAACATCCACCATTCGGAGTCTTGTTCAGGTGTTTTCTCGAGTTCAAAATTAAGGGTATTCTTTTCAAGCAAGGGCAGATTGTAGGTATATGTCTCAAACACCCCCATTTGAGTCCTGATGTTTTTCTTCATCGGTTCACAAGCTCTTGCACTGACCAGCTTTTGATAGGGAACCCGAAAAGAGCGCTTAGTGCGGTCTGTTTCAAACGAGCCCAAAAAAATGTTTTTGATTTCAATTGCTTTCTGTAAAATTGGCTCAAAAAGTACTGTCAGATAACGAAGGGCTTCCCGGGAAGGAGTTGATGTGATTAGCACCAAGTAATACCGAAATAAAAAAAACTCCATTGCCAGATAGATAAAATGATGCCAGTACAGTGTTTTCAATTGTGATTCAAAGCTATCAACTCCCATTGCATCATCAAAAGAATCTGACTCTGTTGCTATATCCTTGGAAAGTGAAGCTTTTCCAAATTTAAAGGGTTCATAAACTTCGATCAGTCGATCCAGATCGTTTTTTAACGGTGCCAATTCGGAAACTATCTCTTGGTAGGAAGAGTTTTTGGTTAACTTCCTCAAGTAAAGATTAAGTTTATATTTGTCCCAGTTTGAAGGATCCGCATAATATCCAACAACTTTAAAGAAGAGTTTTGTTGCCAAACCTTCTGTATGACGCTGGGTTGCCATTCCTTTGGCTCTTAGCTGGAGAACCGGCAGAAAAAATTTTACGGGGGTCCAGGAAATAATAACCGCGTCCTGATCTGAAGTAAGCGCTGGAGGCATTTCTCCTTCTGCTTCATCCGCAACCTCGGGGAATTCTGTTTTCAATCCGGTAAAGGTTTTAATATCTTTGATACAATCTTGATATACAGTCTTATATAGTTTTCTTGCATTTCTAGTTGTAAATCTTAAAGCTGCCCGAGTTGCTTTCATCTGTTCCATGAGAGATTTCTCTTTGAACAGTGAAAATCCCTGGTCTCCGCGTTTGATTTTCCGATAATAGACCCATTGTTCCCCCAGAATCTGGTGAGCAATCAGCTTTAGTACATATACTTTGTTTTCAGGGGTTTGCAGACTGAGATTCTTTATTATTGTTTTATCAAACATCGTTCCTGGCTCAAAAGTGATGTCAAAACACGGTTTTTCAGCAATAACTATTTATTTTTTGAGACAATTGTAAGCACCTATCATACCTTTTTTCAAAAGATCCCATAAAAAACACCGGTTTTTGTGGGATTATTGACCACAAGAAAGCTGTTTACTGGTACAGATAATGCTTAGACCAAGTCATTAAATTAATATACTATTGACTTGATTAACCTGAAAATAGAAAAAACCTTGAACACTCCAATCAGCTATAAACCTCTTTTTTCCCCAATTGCAATAATGATCCTTTTCCTGGGGACCCTATTGTTATTAAATAGTATTTCCTTTGCCAATGTTGATCAGAATATTGAGACTAGTCTCCAGAACAAGATCATAACCTATTATGACGAAGATGATTCCATTGTTAGGATCGTTCGCACATACCCTGATAATAAATCCCGGAAGCTTGGTTACAATAAGACAATATCCTATTTTGGACCAAATGAAGTCATGGAAAAGCAGGATAAGTTTTACACCGATTCCTATTCACAAAAAACCGGAGTGAAAAAAACAACAACCCATTATAGCCTGGATGGAAAAAAAGATCGGATTGAAAAATTTTATACAGAAAGGACTTCCAAAGCTTCCGGTGTTGAAAAAGCAGTCAATTATCCAAGTGATTCGAGTAAAAACGGAAAGATTTCTAAGGAGGAACGGTTCAGTTCAAATGAAGCTTTTGAAAAAACCGGTGAGTACAAAAGAATCAAATACCTTGATCCCGTGGGGAAAAAGTTAAAAGAAGAGGTTTTTTACGCAAAAGATAAAGAGACGCCGGACCAATATTATCGTGTCATCTTTCACTATGACAAATATGAAACACTGGTAAAAAAGGAGACCTTCTATCCGGATAAAGATACGAATGAATTAGGCTATTATCGGTCCGTCTTCTGGTACGGTTTTAAAGGGAATAAGATTAAAGAGGAGTGGTATTTAACCTCAAATGTTGTGAACAAGGGGCAAATCGAAAAACAGATTTACCTGTATAATACTGAAGGAACAATAACAGCTCAGGAAAGTTATTTTACCGAAACATATGCCGAAAAAAACGGTATTGATAAAGCTGTCTTCTATTTCGATGCTACAGGAAGAAAAAGAAGAGAGGAAAAATTCTTCAGCTCTAAGATACTTGAAGAAAAAGGATGGTTTAAGCAGGTTATCAAATATGACAGGTATGGCTTTATGACCAGTGAGGAAATAATGGATAAGAACAAAAAGAAGCTGGCAATTCGTGAAGAGGCAATACCTTAATAATCCTAATCATCTGTATAAATCACCTTTGCGATCCAATTCCGCTTTCTTCTTGCCAGTCTTTCTCCCAGAGACTCCCCATCATAACTCATCAATTTTGAATGACGTCCAAAATGATCGGCATCTTCCAATGAATTGACATTGACAATTCCAAAATCCTGCCCATCCAGACTGCAAACAGCAACCGGCATTACTCCACAATTCATGCAAATCAGAAAGCTGGCCGTTTTAGTTCCAAAACTGTATTTGCTGACCTGGTTTTCATCTTTATATTTTATGGTAAGTTCTCCATTGGGATCTGAAATATAACGACTTCCCATTTTTGTGCAATAGGAACAATCACATTTTCGTACTGAAAAATCAGGTGTTGATAACTTTGTCCTAAATTCCAAGGAGATATTACCACAATGGCAATTCCCCTTTAAAACATTTTCAGTAGCCATTGCGCTGATCCATTAAGCAGTGTTTTGAGGTACCCTATCTAAAAAGGCTTGAAGATTTTCAATAGCAAGATCCATCAGTCTATTCCTGGAAGCTCGGGTAGCCCAGGCGATGTGTGGCGTTATATAACAGTTCTTTGCTCCCAGCAGTGGACAATTTGGATCAGCCGGTTCTGATTTTAAAACATCAAGTGCAGCTCCCGCTATTTGATCGTTATTAAGTGCCACTGCCAAATCCTCCTCAATAATCAAAGCGCCCCTTGATATATTGATCAAAAAAGAGCTGGTTTTCATTTTGCCTAAACTGGACTGGTTTATCATCCCTTTTGTCTCTGGGGTAAGTGGACAAAGCAGGGTGATCACGTCACTATTTTTGAACAATGAATCCAGATCGGTATATTCCACCCCATCCATCAGATTATCCGGTTTCCTACGTGTATTGATCAGCACTTTCATCCCAAATGCCCGGGACATCCCGGCTACGGCTTGACCAATTCCACCATATCCAACAACCCCCATTGTCAGCCCATCCAATTCTACCAAAGGATAGTCCCAATAGCAGAAGTCTTCAGATTTTGACCATTTCCCATCATTGACTGTTTCGCTGTGATGTCCAACCCGGTTGGTTAATTCCAGCAGGAGGGCAAACACCATTTGAGCTGCTGACAAACCTGAATAATTACGAACACTGGTGACAACAATCCCCTTTTCGGCTGCGTATTCTGTGTCAACTACATTCACTCCCGTAGCTAAAACACCGATATAAAGAAGACTTGATAGCTGTGACAGGATTTCCCTGTTTAAAACAGTCTTGTTGGTCAGAAGAATCTGTGCATCCTTTGCTCTTTCCAGTATCTGCTTTTCTGATGATCGATCATATACTATCAATTCACCAAGCTGCTCGAATTTCTCCCAGCTCAGATCTCCCGGATTTAAAGCAAACCCATCCAAGACAACCATCTTCATTTGTTATTCTCCGTTTCACTCCCTTCATCAAATATCATGGTCATGCCGTCGATATTGATTAAATCCCCGGGTTCCAATACTTTTGTCGAAACGACCTGGTTATTGACCATCATTTTGCCGCTTCCCTTTAAGGCATACGTATTATCCTTTGGATTAAACACAACTGTTGCATGGTTTTCCTCCACAGCTGGCAAACCTGCTATTGTCATGTCTGCACTGGGAGAACTCCCGATCACAGTTTGCTCTCCTCCCAAGGTTAAAACCTGGGTCGACAATTTTCCGGCACCTGCATTTAGCACTTCTATGGATGGTTTTTTCCTTTGCTTTTCAAATCTCATCCGAGACAGCAACCAAAGCAAACAGATGGCCAATAAGACCAGGATTAGTTGCAGGGGATTAAACCCTTTGATAGGATTACCAAAAACAGAACTTGAAATATAATACCTGGTAACACTCCTTTTTTGTGAACCGTCCGAATAATCAACTTTTACATATTTTCGATCAGCCGGTTCCATTGTTGCCTTGTATGTGATGATATATTCCTTTTGAATCTGATCCATAATTTGGGGATATACCCGGTTTAGCTGATTCTGATTATAGGCATCAAAGGTCATACCACCCGATTGTTCCGCAATGGTTTTTAGATGTCTGTCCTTCTTATCCGACTTCATCCCAAAATATACGACATACAATGATATTCCTTCTAGCTGTAATTCTTGTATTGATTCCTGGTAGGAAACATTTTTGGCTCCAAACTGCTGATTAATCTTATTAGTGTGAGAATAGGATGGGTTATTGACACCATCGGATAAAATTATTATCGCCTTTCTCCCCTTAAAAAGATCAAACTCTTTCACTGCCAGTTTTACACTACCGTATATCTCCGAATAGATGGCATCGCCAGTGGGACGTTTAATGCTGTCAAGGGAGGTAATGACCGTTTTTAGCTCATTGGAAGGTTTTGATAAAAGGGTGAAATAGGAATTATACAGTGCAATTCCCACATTATCATTGGGATTCTTCATACTACTAAGGAAGGATTTTACGGCTTGTCTGGCAATGGTAATTCGTCTGTCTGCTTCTATTTCTGTCTTCTTCCCTTCCAGTGTCCAATACATGCTTTCGGAATTATCAATTAACAGTAGAAAATTGACACCGTCAGTATAATTGACTCCGGATCGAAAACCTGTTATTTCCGGGACCGTTTTGAATAATTTCTGGTTAATGGATTCGAAGATCTTAAAATCAGACTGTTCCAACTCTGTTAGTGGCTCTCCGGAATCGTCAGTTGCACTGATATAGAGTTTAATGTTCTGGTTCAATAATAAACTGCTGGAATCAACCTGGGATATGCGGATTGAGTCCGCAAAACAACTTGCGGTAAACAAAACAATCAGCATCCAAGGAAGCAGTATCTTTTTCAATGTCATTGGTTACTCCCTATTTATAGTAGAATAGAAATTTAGCAGATCCGATTTGAACAACATCTTCAAATCTTAAGACATGTTCATCAATCTTCATTTCATTGACCAGCACTCTGGATTTGACATCGGAGCATTTGATTGTGACTTCATCTCTTTTCCTCATTAAAAGAGCGTGATTTTCTGCTATGTCCCTATACCCGGACAATTGTATATCCATTTTAGCTGAAGAACCGATTTTTATCTTTCGTTGAACCAGCAAGTATTCCTTTCCTTTCAACTTGCCATTTAAGAGCCTGAGTATCCCCTGAGACATTCTCTTTTCGAATAGTCCATAAAAAGCACCGATCAACATTCCAAAAACCATTAATCCTGCCAATCGGGCAAATATAAAGTCCGGGTACCAGGTTCTCAGGAACTCCAATAAAATACTGCCAAGAACTCCACCGATTATCCCTCCCAACAAACCAACCTTGATTTTTGCCCAGGAAAGAGCTCTTACACCTTCCACCATTCCAATAAACATCCCCAGAAACGACCAACTAACCACTCTTGAGATGGGAATACCAATGGATCTTAAAGACCTATTGGAGTGAAAGACAATTTCACTTATGAATAGTAAAACACCCTGTCCTATCAAAAAACCAACAATCCCGCCAACAACTCCTACCGCTGCTCCAGTAACAATCCCGGGTACAATTCTGGGTTTGATTGAAAGCATAATTCCCTCGCTACTGCCTAGAAAAGCTCCCATAATGGCACCAAATACTGCACCCACGCTTACAGTAAACACTAGGAACGAAGGAAAACTTGATTGCACCTGCAATAATACTTCTGCGACAGGCCAAGCAGCTAATCCGCCCAACAGCCCTATGAATCCATATACAAGTTTTCGGATAAATGTGGTCATTGCCTCTCCTGATTATTCTATGTTAAACAGCAATTCATTACTGTCTGCTTTCTTTTCAATGACAAAATGAAATTCATCCCTGGATTGAATAACAATCTTCTTTTCTGCCGTGGATCTCCCCAGCAGGTTTCCTGACTTTACAGAAAAAAGATATTCCCCTGGAGAAAGTTCCAGCTTTGTTGCTAATGAAGTAAGTGGGGTCAACTTCTTTGATCTTCTATTTAAGCTGCCATCCAGGTATTGCAGAGAACCGTCAAGGTACAGGTCAACTCCATCGATTTCTGATCTCACCGCAACTGTGCCCGGAATGGGAATCAGACTGATTTTTACAACCACCCTAGTTTGCTCAGGTTGAACGGTCAAATTATAAATCTTGGTGAAGTAATCCGAATGCCTAAAACGGGTGCGATATCTTTTCCCTGAATAAAAACCTTTTTCGGGAGATGGACTCCGGGAAATATCGGACCAATTGAGCCATTCACCATTGAAGAAGACTGTAACATCGGTTTCTTGTGTGATGCTTTCACCTGTAATGATATCATAAACACTGTATTCTGTACTTACAGGTAGCTGGGGTTGTTCTTTGTCGACTATAAATGAAATTCTTTGTGACTCAGACGAATCGAGGTTCCTCTTCTGAAATTGTCGAGGATATAGATAAAAGTTTTCTCTATACTGCTCATTTTCCACGTACAAAACCAGTTTATAGAGTCTTTCCCGGAGATAGATTTTGGGGGACTTCAATGCATAATAGTCGTTGGTTTCCAGTTCCTTCACCTCTGAAAACTCAAGGTTTGCATCCTTTTCATAATTCAATGAATTATTTTCCTCTGAATACAAATAGGCTTTGATGTAATTCTCGCCAGCTTCTTTAACTCCTTTTCTCACCTTCACCATAACCTGCAAGGCGCCATATTCATCGGGATACAACCATTCATATTGATACCCTCGCTCCAATGCCAGAAAACCAAGCGTTCCCAAGGTCACCGCAAACAAAAAGCCGATGATTAAAACTCCCAATATTTTGGATGAAAAGCTTAAAAGGATCCCTTGCCCAGTTTTCTTGAAAGGACTTTCATTCCCTTCAAGATAAGCCTTAATGGCTGCCGTGATCTCTTCCTGGGACTTGTATTTTCGAAGATATTTTGATGTTTTTTTGATGACCAGTCCAAGATCCTGATATCTCTTTTGCACTTTGTGGTGCATGGTTTTCCTGATAATTCTTTGCATACCAGGCTTAATTTTTGGATTGATCTTCCTGGGCAGGACATACTTTCCCTTCTCGATGAGAGAAATCACTTCGGGTGAGAATCCACCTCTAAAAGGTTTCTTACCTATGACCATTTCATAAAGGAGCACTCCCATGGAATAAATGTCGGATCGTTTATCCCTGTTTTTTGCATTGGCTATCTGCTCCGGAGCAAGATAGGAAGGTGTACCAATTGTCATTCCGGCTTTTGTTAGACTATCCTCTTCACTTGAATCCAGACTGGCAGATACTCCAAAATCCACAAGTTTTACAACGCCCGAATTGGAAATTAGGATATTAGCCGGTTTGATGTCCCGGTGAATAATTTGGTGGTCATGTGCATATTTTAACGCCCTGCAGACCTCTGCAAAAATCAGCAGAGCCGCCTCTTCCGACAAAAACCTTTTTGACTCAATCAACTGCTCTAAGGTTATTCCATCCACATATTCCATTACGATATGATAGGAATTACCTTCTTTGAAATGATCATAGACCTGAACGATCTTCTCATTCCGAAACTCCATCATCAGCTGAGCTTCCCGCCTGAATCGTTCAACAAAATCCCGGCTGCCTGTCAGAGTTAGTTTTTTTATTATAACCGTCTTTTTCAAGGTGGGATGTTCAGCTTTATAAACAGCCCCCATCCCTCCTTTGCCGATCTGAGATATTATTCTATATTTTCCAATCTGAGCCGGATGATTTGCCATAACCAGTTAACTATTTGTGACGAAACTGTGAATCCATGCACCTTAGGAAAAACGGTGGATTTTATGAGTTTAAACCGGAATCAGATCCTTGTTAACATTAACAAATTCATTTGTCATGATAACGGTAACCTCGGAAATTTTCTCCTCTTGCTCGATTGCCTGCAGATCTCCTTCGCAAACAGCGATTTTATAGATCGAAGACGTGCTTTTTACAGGGCCGGTTTCAAATTCAATTGGGCTGTTTACAACAACATCAGCAGCCAGTTTTGAATTTTCCTGTACCATTGAATCCGGTACATTTTTGCGCAATCCGATACTGTTGTATCCTGCTTTTCTAAACCCATCAATTAAGGGTCCTATAACCACCAATGATCCGGAATAGGTCAACGCTACCGCTCCTTTTGTATCATCAATCGCAAGCTCATCAACTTCTATCATGTTTTGTTCGGCGATTTTTTCTTCAAATATCGTCTTTTTGTCCAACCAGCCTTTTGCCATTTTTTCATATGATTCTTCAACATCTGGCAATCCGGATGATTTTGTGATTCCTTTGATGTGAACCTGGATCTCGCCTGGTAATTGATTCAGTATATCTCCCATGTTTCGCTCCATATTGTTAGATAATGACCTTTAGTAAAGTTGATACAAAGAAAAGAAAAACAGTTGATGGATTTACTTTTCAAATTGTTTTAAAACTCTAGCAAATCCAAACAATTTTTTAATAGCAAAAAATAACACAAGAATTATTTTGCCATGTTTTTGACTAAGTTACAAAACTGTTATTATTATTTTTCACAGTTAGAGATTTCGTTTTTTGCCAGATTCTTATGCAATAAGAGTATACCTAATACTATCGGAAAAAACTATAACACAATCAAGGGAAACATAAGCTGAAGAACCAAGACTTTGGAATACCCAACTGAAATTTTCCATTTTGACTGCCACCAACTGGATGCCTGGTTTGCAATAAAAGAAGAAGTCGATATTATCAAAATTATCAAAGCTTTTTTAAAAAAACCTTAAAAGAGATAGATCAGAAATCCATTTGTTTATACGATTTTTCTCGGATAATCTGTATTCAGGTCTTTAGTTAAGAGAAATAACATAAATGTGAGTTATGTAGTACTCTTAATAGATAAAAAAAATCTTTCGGTTTTATGATGATTTGATCGTACCCACGATGTTTTCAAACCTAGTTTTATCCTGCCTAACGGCAATCAAGGTTAATAGCAGTACCAATAACCCTCTTTAAACGTAGAGAGCTTTGAATTAAACAAGTATATTGGTTTCAAAAACAACTGTATTTTTTTAGGAGACAATAATGACTATTGAGATATTTGAACCAATCAAAAACGATTTTAATAGCGTTTGTTTTGGCTGCAGCCCCAACAATCCAACAGGATTAAAAATGCAGTTTAAGGCAGGTACAGATTCAGTCATATCCGATTTGATCGTTCCTGGTCATTTATGTGGCTGGAGTCAATTGATTCACGGAGGAGTCTTGACAACGATTCTCGATGAAGTTATGAGCTGGGCTGCAATGCATTTTCTTAAACAACTTGTTATGACAAAAACGTTAAACCTAACATTTTTAAAACCTGTTTATGTGGGAAAGCAAATTAGGGCGATCGGAAAAATAAAAGACGGGACTGGTCGTCATGAGGTCATCATGGAAGGCATTGTTTTAAACGACAAAGGACAAGAGTGTGTCAAATCAGATTCTGTATTTGCGATTTTGAAACCCAAAATTGCCAATCGGCTGGGAATTACTCAAGATGAATTACCAACCTGGTTTGAAGATTCTAAAAACTAATTTCTTTCTCCTTGTCTACATGGACATAAACCAAAATGGATATTTATAAACTAATTCTTCCGTTGACAGCGTGGTTATTGATGTTGCTGACCTGTACTTTTACCTCAACTCTGGCCATTTCAAAAAACAGTTCGGTCACCAGCTTTACTTTCAGTGATTATCAATTATCAGATGGCACTGACACCTTATCCGGAAGCAGGATTGGGATTTCGTATCAACGCAGTTTCAGCAAATTGTGGTCCTACTTTTTCAGACTAAGCAACGGATCCGCAGTCGGGAAACACAAGATTAACGGGTCCTCAGCTGAATTGGTTGCGAACACAACAAGTATCACCGGCGGTCTTCATGGCAGTTACAATCTTGACTACAATTCCAACAATGTACCTGATCTTATACCCTATGGTGGAATCGGGCTAACTCTTCAAGACTATCACTATGATTTTACCTATGAGGGAAGCAAGGTAGGTAACACGTCGGGTTTCGGATACGGACCTTTGATATTGTTTGGAATTACCATGTCTGTTTCAGATTCTTTTTCAATTATTCCGGGTTATTATTTCGAAACACTTTACATAAACACTGAAACTGGAGAAAATCATTCTCTGACTTCATCAGGACTCACACTGGCATTTGTTGTTCGTTTCTAGCTGTTGGAATAATGCTTGCCAAATGACTGAAAGGAGCTTGAGGTTTTGGAAGGGAAACTCAGACTAGTTAAGATACCCAAAAGAGAGTGCCGATTTTTGGGTATCTTAACTGTGATTAAGACAACTACCGATAGATCTAGTTTACAGCATCTTTTAAGTTTTTGCCTGGCTTAAACTTGACAACATTCTTAGCTGGGATTTTAATGGCTTTTCCAGTTTGTGGATTCCTTCCCTTTCTTGCTGCCCTCTTAACAACTTGAAATGTACCAAAACCTACTAAGGTAAGATTGCCATCGCTTGTTAAACCTTCATTAATACTTGTAAGAGTAGCATTTAAAAGTTTTTCAGCTTGAGCTTTGCTAACTTCCGCCTTGTCTGCAATTTTTGCAATCAATTCTGCCTTATTCATATATACTCCTGTTGGTTTCTGTTTCGGATTATTATTAAACAAACGTTAATGGAAAAAATTCCAAATTGATTTCTCCAGCAAACGTTTAAACCAGTTAGGCGTTAAAACGAAATAATGTCAAGACTTTCCTTCCGATTTTGCAGTTTTTTTTTATTTTTTTATGATCCTATAGAATCTTTGTTAACTACCATCTTTACTGACATCTACGGCTATTTTATAATAATCTGCTATTATTTCAATACTTTACGGACTCGATGCTTGTCAATCCAAGTAAAATTGGTGCTTGTGAAGACATGCAAATTTATCCAAAAAAAAAAGCTCCTCATCCTCACCAAAAAAGCGATTAAATTCATATTTTTCCACTTTAAGAGTCGAAAATTCGGCTGTTCAACCTCAAAAAATGAATTTTTCCGACATGAATTAAATGGCTAACTGTCGTTTTAGTAAAAAAAGTCAATTTGAATGCCTTCTATTGTCACATGTTTTGAATATGACAACTTTTTTTTACAAATGCTTGAAATACTCATTGCCGGTGAATTATGATCCATACAGTTCAATAGCAATTCATTCTTTTCGATGGGGAAGATCAAACCTGGAAACGGCAAAACGATGAAAAAAATCTGGATTTTGGTGGCACTATTAAGTCTTGTGTTGCTGATAGGAGGCATCTGGCTTGGCGGCAATGGGAGATGGGAATTACAGGGAATATCCATATCAACTGACATGGCTGATGAAAATCTGGATGAACTCGGCAATACGTTAAAAGAACAACCCGATTACGTGAGTTCAAAATATAACCTTGCGATCATCTATTACCGTCAGCAAAAATATGAAGAGGCAAAAGAGCTACTAATTGAGCTACTTAATTCAAATAAGGCAGATAAGCAAACTACAAGGAAAATCCTGTATAATCTTGGGAACACTTTCTATCGGTTATCGGAACAAAATGAAAAGCTACAATCTTCACTTGATATCTTAAGTCAGAGCCTGACCTACTATCGAGCCGTTATCGAGAATGAAAGGCAGGAGGAAAAGTACTCTAATACCGCACTAAAGCAGGATGAGGACGCTCATTTTAACTATATCCTGGTGAGAAAAAAGCTAAAAATCATGCAGGATGAGCTCAGAAAGCAGCAAGAGGAGAAGCAGTCACAAAAGCAGCTGTACCAATTATTGACAGAACTCAAATCCAGGGAGGAAGAGATCGCAAAACAGCTGGAGCTGATGGAGAATGATCCACTCTCGAGTCAGACAATGGAAAAAAGGTCCGAACTCCTTAAAGCGCGTAAGGAGAATATGAGTGATCTCCAAATCATTAAAGAAAAAATACTTCAATTGATGTCAAAACCAAATCAACAACAGGGGCAGCAGCCACCTTCCAGTCAAGCCATTTAGCTCTCAATCCGCAACTGAGTGTCAAGGAACACAGTCCTGATAGGCTGACTTAATAGCTGTAAAGAAGGTCTACTGCCTTGACTCATTGGTTATCGTTTAACAAATGTAAATCGGTTACCGGTCATCTCTTTCGTCAGGAATTTAATTCCTTTTGCCTTACAATCCAAGTAAAGTTTGCGTTCCAGCCTGGATTTGTCCATTGATGAGAAATATTCTATCTCAAAGTATTCAGGGCTTTTTTTCAATTCAGAGATTGATTGGTATCCCTCTAAATTCTCAAGGATATCAAGAATCTCAAACTCCTCGTCCTTGGAGAATCCCTTGAACACCATAAAAAAGGCGTTCCCTATATCTCCCACCATTTCATAGTACTTGACAATGTCCTTGGAGATTTCCTCCGAAATAACCTTCCCCGCTTTGATGCTGGCATTGGATAATGCATTATTCCAATCGTAGCTTCCCATGGATGCATTGGTCATCTGCTTCTGATTGGTGCCTCTGCTGGCAATTTTTCTTCCGGTTGATACGTCATAGGCTTTTGCTTGCAAGGTGCTTCTTGCTGCTCTTATGGCATATTTTGAATACGTTTTTTTCTTTTCCGTGATCAGTTCAAATTCGATTATAATATCTACCTGATGCTGAGAGGCAATTTTTACCCACTGCTCAACTGCTGCACCTTTCTGACTAATCTGGTCAAAAACATAGCCCACAGAACGACTATCAAATATCCGATAGCCATATGCCAACAGATCAGATTCTATGGAGATAGTCGCTGCAGACACAGCGCTATGGTCAGATTTCAAGGCATCCGGATGGGTGGGGTTGTAAATCACCATCAGTCTTTTATTCCCCATTTTTTGATGGAGAATCCGTAACTCTTCCAGTTTGTTCTTGATATCACTGGCTGCGACTTCAGCATCTATTTCAACCACCCAACTCTCACCTTCTCTTTCCTCTCTCAGAACTTTGTAATTTTTTACATATCCTCTTGCACTTGAAAATATCTCGTCTCGAACCACCATAAAATTCTTGGTATCCGTTTCAGAATCAAGAAAAAGTCCGGCTCCTTGCATGACCGCATCTCTCAATGCATTATTTAAAGCCTGTTTTTTAGCTGCCCCTTCATTGTTATTTATAATCTGTGCGCTTCCTTTTCCGATAATTCCGGCGTTAACCATAAACGGCACTAAAAACAACAAGAACATGCAAATGAAGATATGTGTTATTTTTCTTCTCATCATAGCTTACCTTTTAAATAATTTTCTCTTCGCTATCATTGCTTTTTAAAACAGCCTAACTATATAAAATTGTTGATAGGTAATAAAGTATATCAGCGTCTCAAGGCTTTTTTAACTGGTAAAAGCAAAAAATTGTTTTCTATTGATTATTGCCCTGATTGACTAGGCACTTTTTTAATCAAGTCATCACCCAATATGGCATCATCATCTTTGACAGGAATAGTTATATCATCGACTTCCATCTCCAATTCAGGATCCTCCAGCAATACACCCGGTTTATCCAATTGAACAGGTTGTGGCACCCCATATTTAAAAGCCGGTTCAAGAGGCCACAACTCTCTGGCTTTTAGAAGAAGCTGATCATTGCGTTCCAATAGGCCCAGCTTTTTTGAGTCATTCATTTTCACTGGTTCCAGCTTAATTGTCTCTTTTTGTACTGTTTGAACTTTCCCCTTTGATATCTCCGGTTTTGAGGGAGAAAGGTTGTCAACAAAATCACTCGCGGACTTATGCTCATCCAGCCATTTTTGCATGCTGTTTCCCCAAGCTTGAGCATATTTTAACTTCTGATTCAACCTGTTTGCCAGAGAAAACATGTTGGCTGCCTCAAGCCATTTTCCCTGTTTGTTATGGACAACTCCCAGATTATAGTAAGCACTTGCCCTGTTAATTTTGTAAACGTCCAGAGATTCATTTTTATTTGGTTTGTACAATACCAGTTGCCACATCCATTTTGCTCTTTCGTAGTCACCTGACCGCACAAATCTATTGCCTTTTTTTATTCTGTCTTCACCAAAGTTTAATAGGTATCTGGAAATAAACCCCTCACCCTGTCCAATTTCCAGTTCCATTTCCACCGGTTCACTTTCTCTTTCATGAATATCTGTTAATAATTGATATATCAGTAGTTTTGTCAATCTTTGGATCTCCATTTTCTGATCCATCAAGTTATTTATAGACTCCTCCCCTATGTAAATCTGCTGAAACGGTTGTGAATACAGTTTTCGCAGTAACAGCTTTCCTGATTCTGCTTCATAGAGAGATACTTTTATACTGATAATGGCATTTCTTCGTTTGATTGTATCTGTGCTCGATTTAACGACCTCTCGCAATGATTCATACTCAAGTAGCTTTTCTTCATTTTCCCAAATATTGGAATCAATTACCTCAAGACGCATGATGGTCAGATCATGGTAATCATTGGGAAGTCTATCCAGGAAAGTAAAGATTTCCTGCTCTTCAACGGTCTCAAAAAACAGTTTTTCGGTTTCTGCTACGTTAGGCCCTGTAAAACTCTGAATATATATTTTCTGAATTTTGTAAAGATCTTTTGAAGGCTTTCCTGGAGTTACGGATAGGTTCTCTTTGGATGAACTAAAAAAAAAACATCCAGATAGCAAAACGGTAAGGTTTAACAGTAAGAGGAAGAAATAGATCCTTTTAACGGGTCTGGGAAGCATTTGATCCATGGTATCAAAACAACATTAAGGAAATCAAATCTGGGATTTCATCCGTTTAATGCTGTATAAATATGGTTTTCAATAACTTACTTATGCTAGATTAATACTATCAATAAAAGCAAGGTTGATACCATTGATAAAGCTTCTTATGTTTTGTAATGAAGGTGTATAGAATGAATTATAGAGATCATCCAGATAGGAGGGGATATAACCTTCGACAACGAAGAAAATCAGCAAACATATCAGCAGACCTTTGGTTAAGCCAAAAATGGCACCGATTAAACGACTTAAAAAAGAGGGTCTTTTGAATGACAATAAAGCTTTAATGATTGCGGACAATATGATTCCAGCCAATATAAAAGCCACAAAGATGGCGAAGTAAGTTACAATCTTGGCTTGTGAAATATTATTCACATATTTTAATGTAAGATTCATGTAATTGGGATAAAATTTTTCTGCCGCGTAGTATCCCAATACGATACCAAGTGTAGATAAAACTTCCCTCAGGGCTCCCCTTGAAGCGCTCAAAAGGGTTAAAAAAACAACAATTAATGTAAAAACAATATCAAAGAAGTTCATAAGACTAATAATCCGAGTTTATTGGGCGTAGATTAAGTAATGATCTGCTTCTCTTTTATGCTAACGATACTAAAATTGCAATGGGTTTTTTGCTAATTCAGAGGTTCCTCAGAAATGAAGAAGACTTAATCCTATATTGCTCATCTCAAAGTTTCTATTTTGAAATTAAATCGGCGCAGAAATGCTTTTGGCAGACAACTTTCCTGTCTTCCTGTAGTCAAATTATATTGGAAATAGGCAACTTGTGCTGCCGATCGACAACTCAGATCACAATTTCTGGGGGTGTTAGTGCCGAAATAGGGCAAAACCGGTGCACGATAAATTTTGTTTTCACAAAGATGCCGTTTTCTATAGAATCTAAACTATAGAAAAGAGAAAGCCGGTTTTGAGCTTTTTTTCATCTCGTCGGAACCATCTCAACAATGAGGAAGCCATGATACTAACAAACCTTCCAGAGTGGAAAGATTTAATACTTCATTTTAAAGAGATACAACCCCTCACCCTGAAAGAGATGTTCGCCCAAAATAAAAACCGTGCAATCAATCTGACTTTTGAGGATTGTGGCTGGTTTGTTGACCTCTCGAAAAACAGAATTACTGAAAAGACGATCAGTCTTCTGATCAAGCTGGCAGAAGCAAGGAAGATCGAAGAAGAGATTGATGGGATGTTTTCCGGAGAAAAAATCAATGGGACGGAAAATAGATCCGTTCTTCATGTCGCCTTACGTAACTGCTCTCATACCCCAATATACTTAGATGGAAAAAACGTCATGCCGCAAGTCGATGCCGTTTTGGCTAAAATGGAGCATCTATCTCAAAATATATATTCCGGAGCTTGGAGAGGATTCAGTGGGAAAAAAATAAAGAATATTGTCAACATTGGAATCGGGGGATCAGATTTAGGCCCTGACATGGTCTACCAGGCTCTAAAGTTTTACTCCAATCGAGAACTAACCATGAAGTTTATTTCCAACATTGATGCTACCCATCTGATCGAACAGCTCAAAGATCTTAATCCTGAAGAAACCCTCTTTATCATCGCTTCGAAGACATTCACGACGCAAGAGACCATGACAAATTCAGAAAGCGCAAAGTCATGGTTAATCAAAAGGCTAGGAAGTAACGAGGCTGTTAAAAACCATTTTGTTGCCCTATCTACTAACAGAGAAAAAGTTGTTGAATTTGGTATCGATCCAAATAACATGTTCGAATTCTGGGATTGGGTGGGGGGCAGATACTCTTTAACATCTGCTGTTGGTCTATCATTAATGATCACCTTGGGCCCTCAAAACTTCAAGAAACTGCGGGAAGGTTTTCACCTTATGGACCAGCACTTTAAACAGGCAGATCTCTCCAAAAACCTTCCGATTCTGATGGGCTTGCTTGGAATCTGGTACAACAACTTCTTCGAAGCTGAAACTTCTGCCATACTTCCCTATGATCAATATTTAAGCCGATTGCCAGCATATTTGCAACAAACCGATATGGAGAGCAATGGAAAGGGAGTAGACCGGAATGGAACTCCGGTACAATATCAAACCGGCCCGATAATATGGGGCGAACCCGGGACAAATGGCCAACACGCTTTTTTTCAATTAATTCACCAGGGAACCAAATTGATCCCTTGTGATTTTATCGGATTTGCTCAGTCGCTCCAGAGATTTCCGGATCATCATCATAAACTGATGGCCAATTTTTTTGCCCAGCAAGAGGCACTCGCTTTTGGGAAAAATAAGAAAACACTGCAACAAGAGGACACTCCCATCGAGTTGATTCCATTCAAACTGTTTTCGGGCAATCGTCCTTCCACATGTTTGCTTTCAAAAAAACTGACACCGAAAACGCTGGGAGCACTAATAGCGCTTTATGAACACAAGGTGTTTGTTCAAGGGATCATTTGGAATATTTTCTCTTTCGACCAATGGGGAGTAGAGTTAGGTAAACAGCTTGCGTCAAAAATCCTCCCGGAACTGAAATCTGGAAAGATAGACCACCGTTCACATGATTCCTCTACTAATAATCAAATTCGCTTTTATTTGGAGAACAATGAATCTTCAGTATTAATTGATTCAATGGGGGATATTGCCTGATTTTCACTTGCATAATTTCGTCAAAAATCTTGTAGTATTTAATCATCACAATATTAAAACCAATTCGATATCAATACTTAAGATTATGGAACCGGATCAAAAACTTCTTGATATTCTAGCCTGTCCCCAATGTAAGGGAGATCTAAGTCTTACATCTCAAAAAGATGGGCTCATTTGTGAAAAATGCAGATTGAAGTACCCCATTAGAGAGGGGATTCCTGTAATGCTGATAGACGAAGCGATAAAATTGGATCTTTAGAAGCTATCTGTCAGTTTATTAGCAATGACATCGCTTAAGCTATCCAAGACCCGACTCCTTCCATCTTCTTCATCGAAGGAAGAAAGATCCGTGTCTTCGGTTTTAATTGAATAAGAACTCCCAACAGAAAAGTTATTGAGATAAAACAACTGTGTCCTGTTATCAAAAACCGATAATCTCCCTCTAACATTGAACAGATACTCATAGGTTTGCGCCGAATCATCCAAGGAATATTCGCTTTTTTTAGTTGTGAGGGATTCCAGTGTGAAAGAAAGAATCATGTCTGCCTCTTCCGTCAGTCGAATATCTATTGAATTCTGGATGAGTTTTTCGATCAGCTTGTCTTTTAAGTCAAAATCAAGCCTTGGAATATAACTGTTATTGGCTATCTTGTATAAATGGATTGAAGTCGCTCCATTGGGTAATTGAAGCCTGTTTCTGTTTAATTGGAATCCACATGCATTGAACATTAATATAAAGAGTACTCCCCAAAGAGGGAAAAAATATTTACCGGTGACTATTTTCATTCGCATTTGATTCTTAATGAATTTATAATAATGCTTCTCAGCTTTTATCTTAATATCAGTCAGTTAGGAATTATTATAAAAATGGTGACGGGATTGACAAGATGGTATTTTGAGGTTATCATTTTCAATTGTGCTTTTTATTAAATAGACCTTTAAAGATGAAATTGGATGTTTGAAAACCTTACAGAAAAATTAAATCAAACATTTAAAAAGCTTACAAATAAGGGCGTTCTTTCAGAAAGCAATATTGCAGTATCTTTGAAAGAAGTCAAATTCGCACTGCTTGAAGCTGACGTTAATTATCGCGTTGTTAATGCGTTTTTAAAATCGGTTAAAAAAAGAGCTCTGGGTGCGGAGGTGATGCAATCTCTTAGTCCTGGTCAACAGTTTATAAAGATAGTTAACGATGAACTGATCGCCATGATGGGAGCAGAAAATCATGGGTTGACCCAGGTCAACAACAAGCTAACAATTATAATGCTGGTTGGTTTACAAGGGAGTGGAAAAACAACCACTGTCGCCAAACTGGCAAATCGACTTAAAAAAGATGGGAAAAAGGTACACCTGGCTTCTGCAGATGTTTATCGTCCTGCAGCAATTGATCAGCTAAGAGTACTGGCAAAAGACATAAACGTTCCCTGTTTCGATAGTCGACCTGACATGAAACCGCTAAATATAGCGGTTAGCGCCATGGAGGAAGCTGACAAGAAGCTGGCTAATTATCTTATTTTGGATACAGCAGGTCGTCTGCAGATCGATGAGAAGTTGATGACCGAATTGGAAGAGATAAAGCAGAAGCTCTCATTAAACGAAATTCTTTTTGTTGCTGACGCAATGACGGGTCAAGACGCAGTAAATGTAGCCAAAGCTTTTCATGATCGACTGGGTTTATCCGGGTTTATTCTTACTAAAATGGATGGAGATGCCAGAGGCGGCGCCGCTTTATCTATCAGAGCCATTACAGGGCAGCCGGTTAAGTTCATTGGAATCGGTGAAAAGATTAAGGATTTAGAACCATTTTATCCTGATAGAATCGCTTCAAGAATTCTTGGCATGGGCGATATGATCGGCCTGATCGAAAAAGCGCAGGAACATATAGATCAGGAAAAAGCAGAACGACTGGAAGAAAGAATAAGGAAAAACACCTTTACCTTATCCGATTTTCAGGATCAATTGAGGCAGATAAGAAAGATGGGATCACTTAAAGATATAATCGGTATGATCCCAGGTATTGGAAACAAGATTCCCTCCGGAGCGGAATTTAACGATAAATCACTAGTCAGAATTGACGCAATAATCTCTTCAATGACGTTCAAAGAGAGAGAGAAACCTAATATAATAAACGGTTCCAGAAAGATTAGAATCGCCAAGGGAAGTGGAACCGCTGTTAGTGATATCAATCGACTTTTAAAACAGTTTTCCCAGATGAATAAGATGATGAAAAAATTCTCGTCCATGGGGAATGGGAAAAAGTCGATGAGAGCTCTTCAAAACCTAATGGGCCCTGGTAACAGTAACCTGGGACCCTTTTAATTATTTTTATTAAACTTGTAGTAGGAGAAACTAAAGTGGTAAGAATTCGACTTGCTAGAGCAGGGGCAAAGAAAAAACCATTTTATAGAATTGTTGCAACAGACAAGCGCAACAAGCGAGATGGAAGATTTCTGGAAAAGCTGGGAACATATGATCCACTTACCAAAGCACTTGATTTAAATAAAGAGAGTGTTCAGAAATGGCTATCGGTTGGTGCCACAGCTTCTGAAACAGTTACAAAGCTATTAATAAAAGAGGGTTTTGAATTGAAGCTTACTTTTATTCCAAAAGAGAAGCAGAAAAAAAAGGAAGATACTGCGGAAAAATCAGAATAGTTACCGGCAGTTATTCTTTTTGAAGATTTGTAATTGATTACGCTTTGGTATTAGGTGAAAAAACTATGAGTGAGGATACTGAAGGTATCAGGCAGATAGCCGCTATTATCAATACCCACGGTATAAAAGGGGAATTGAAGGTCATGCCGTTGACTGATGATCCGGAGATCTTTCTAAGATTGGAGGAATTAATAGTTCTAAAGGACAATCGAAAAGAAAGACATTCCCTGACAGGCGCTCGAGAAGCTAAAAACCATTGGTTGCTAAAGTTCGATCAGATTACCGATATTTCTCAAGCTGCTGAATTAAAAGGCTGTGCTCTTTATACTGAAGAGTCCAACTTGAGGCCTTTGGATGAAGAGGAGTTTTTTATTGATGATTTAATCAATTCAAAGGTTTACTCAACGGATGATCAGTATTTGGGAAAAATAACCAAATACTTTGAAGCTGGACCGCAAGTGGTTTGTGAGGTTGATACAGAAGATGGCACATTTCTGTTTCCGACTTCAGCGGAGGTACTAAAAGAGATTATTCCCCCGGACAAGGTTATTATTAACCTAATACCCGGGTTAATGGATCTGAATACACAGAGTAATAAAAAATAAACGTCAGGTACCGGTATATGGTTCATCTTCAAATATTGACCGTTTATCCGGAGATTTTTACATCCTTTTTATCCCAGGGATTGATTCAGAAAGCCATTGAACAGGAAAAGCTTCTGGTTGACTTGATCAACTTCAGAAACTTCGGGATAGGAAAACACATGAAGGTCGATGCTCCACCATACGGAGGGGGAGCAGGAATGGTCTTAAGGCCAGAGCCAATAGTAAATGCTTTAGAAAGGTGTCAGGAAAAAGCAAACTCGGGCAGAGTTCATAAGATTCTAATTTCACCGCAAGGTGAACCCTACAACCAGAGGAAAGCCCAAGAGCTGAGCAAGTTGGACCGTCCAATTGTTTTGGTTTGTGGCCGGTTTGAGGGATTTGACGAAAGGATAAGGGAATTCGTCGATGAAGAACTAAGTCTGGGTGATTATATTATGATGGGAGGGGAAATCGCAGCAATGGCGATTATCGAATCTGTCGGCAGATTAATTCCCGGTGTTATTGGCAATATTCAATCAATTGAGAGTGAATCATTTAATTATGATTTGCTTGAATATTCACAATATACTCGGCCAGTCAGTTTCAGAGGTAAAAGAATCCCTGAAGTATTAACTTCCGGTAATCATAAGGAAATTGAAAACTGGCGTCATCAAAATGCTTTAGAGAAGACAAGGAAAAAACGTCCTGATCTTTTTGATCAATATATCCTTTCCAAAGCTGGAGTATAAAAAGAGTCGAATGAGTGCTTTATACCATTTTGTTTTATCAGGTCTTATTTTTTATAGAATAAGGTTTTTTGCATACTAAACTGCAAGTTTGGGAGTAAAAATGAGTAATTTATTAGATGCCATTGAAAAGCAACAGTTAAAAGATATACCTTCCTTTGACATAGGTAGTACGGTTCGCGTCGCTTATAAAATTAAGGAAGGTGAAAAAGAAAGGATTCAACCCTTTGAAGGTGTTGTAATTGCAAGACATTTTGGTGATAAAAACCTGAAAGCGACTTTTACCGTTAGGAAGGTAAGTCAAGGTTATGGTATTGAAAGGGTTTTCCCTCTTCATTCACCCCGAATTGAAGAAATAAAGGTGGTCAAGCAGGGAAGAATCAGAAGAGCCAAACTCTATTATCTTCGCGATCGATTTGGTAAAGCGGCGAGAATTAGGGAAAAACTTTTTACAAAGTAATCATGCCTAGTCCCATCGGCAGAATAAAATTAGGCAGATTGGGAGAAGAAGTTGCAGCAGGTTTTTTGCTGGAAAAGGGCTACCGAATCAGAGAGCGGAATTATCGTTGTCGTATCGGAGAGATAGATCTTATAGCAGATCACAAAGAATACCTGGTTTTTGTTGAAGTTAAATCGCGCTATTATTCAACTATCATGGTTAATCCCTTAATCTCAATAACCCAAAAAAAACGCCAAAAACTCAGACTACTTGGGCAAACATATTTGATTCAACGTAACATTCGATCGAAACAACCTCGGTTTGATGTTATCACAATTATATTTAAAAGCGATAAGCAATACGCTTTGGAACATATAGAAAACGCTTTTTGAACAAACACTTCATTTTACAGGAAGACATATGGCAAATCATAAGTCGGCTGCTAAAAGGTCCAGACAAAATGCAAGAAGAAGGCTTCGAAATCGGGCTTTAAAGTCCTCATACCGAACTGAGATCAAAAAATTCATCTCGTTGGTTACAGAGAAGAAACTGGAAGACGCTCAAAAGATGCTGCCCAATATTCACAAAGTGATTGACAAGGCACACACCAAAGGCGTTCTTCCAAAGAATACAGCATCAAGAAATAAGTCAAATTTAACAATGCTGCTGAATAAAGCTTCTGCTGCAGCATAATTGATAGGTAGTATTTTTTAATGCGTGAAATCTCATTAGGGTTTTCCCCATGCCCCAATGACACATTTATATTTGATGCGTTGGTTCATAATAAAATTGAACATCGGTACAAATTTAAATTGGTTATTGAAGATGTGGAAACGCTCAATCAGATGGCATTGAATCATCAACTGGATATAACCAAAACTTCGATTCATGCTTGGTTTCACGTTTTGGATAATTATAGATTGCTATCTGCGGGCGGTGCGCTGGGAAAAGGGTGCGGCCCGTTGCTATTAAGCAGGGAAAATAGAATTCCAACTTCGGGACGAATTGGGCTTCCCGGGGAATTAACAACAGCAGCATTGTTGTTTAAAATGGCCGTAGGCGAAGGTTTTGATTTTGTCTTTATGCCATTTGATAAAATCATTCCATCGATTCTCAAAGGCGATGTCGATGCTGGTGTAATAATACATGAGTCCAGATTTACCTATCAGCAGTTCAACCTGAATAACCTGCTTGATTTGGGGGAATGGTGGGAAGGTGAGTCAAACATTTTGATTCCCCTGGGGGGAATCATTATTTCGAATAAAGTCAGCACTCAAGATCAGGAAACCATACAAGCGTTAATCAAAAAATCGATTATCTTTGCTGAAAATAATCCCGACTCAGCAGCTCATTTTATCAAAGACAATGCTCAAGAGTTGGACAGCGGAATCATCACCAGTCACATAAATCTGTATGTGAATCGATATTCGAAAGATCTGGGTCATGACGGGAAAGAAGCAATTCGACAGTTATATCGAAAAAGTTCTCAACGTGGATTGCTGCCGGTAGATAGTTTATTCAGAGAAGATCAACTGTTTGTCAGTTAGTCTTAGTGCTTGTATCTTAAGATCTAACAAACTTAAGAGATCGTAATGCTTAAAAAGACTGGCTTTATTTCTCAAGATACAAAAGAACAGATTTTAAAAGCCAATGATATTGCTCAGCTCATTGGCGAATATGTTCAACTCAAACCAGCCGGCAAGAATCTCATTGGGCTATGCCCATTTCACCAGGAGAAAACCCCATCTTTCACCGTTTCTCATTCCTATCAGAGTTTTAAATGCTATGGATGTGGTGAGTACGGAGATGCCATTCGGTTCGTTATGGGAATTGAAAACCTTCAATTTGTTGAAGCGGTACATTTCCTTGCAAAAAGAAGCGGCATCAGTATAGAGACCTCAAATGATTATTCCCCAAAAGTTTCGAATGATTCCATAGCAGACAACTGTTTAGAAAAAAGTTTGACCTTTTTCCTTGATAATTTGGCACGTGCTCAACAAACAAGCGAAATCCGGGAGTATCTAAAAAAAAGAGATATCTCTGAATCATTAGTCGAGAAATTTCAACTTGGATATGCACCACCCGGGTGGACGAATCTCAATAGTCATCTCCTAAATCTGAATTTTTCCAACTTAACTCAGGAGAAAGTCGGATTAATCAAGGAGGGGGAAAAAGGGGGGCATTACGACAGATTAAGGAACAGGCTGATTTTTCCCATTAAAGATAGAAGAGGGATCTTATTGGGATTTGCGGGACGAGCAATCGGAGATGAAGAGCCAAAATACCTGAATCCGCCGGAAACTGATTTATATAAGAAAAGTTTTATTTTCTATGGAATAGATCTCGCATATGCACACATTCGACGAAATCGAAGAGCTATCCTTGTTGAGGGCTATCTGGATGTAATTCGCCTACATGAGAATGAATGGTTCGAATCGATCGCCACTTGCGGAACAGCTTTAACCAAAGAGCATATAGGAATTCTCAAATTACTGGGAGCAGAAGAGGCTATTCTATTGTTTGATGGGGATGGAGCTGGCATAAAAGCCGCGGAGCGTTCAGCGAGACTTTTTATCGAAAATGATCTTGACAGTAAAGTCATCATTTTACCTGAAGGTCTAGATCCCGATGATTATTTCAAAAAGTTTTCAAATAAGGATTTTAATCGCCTTCTGGCAGATGCTGCCTATGACTTTGATTTCATAATAAGTAGGACAAAACAAGATTTCACAAAACAGGATTTCTCATTAAAAGGTATTCAATATCGTGAATCTAAAATTAGGGAGGTTATTGGTGGCGTTGTAAACAATATTAAATCAACTATTAAGAAAGAACTCTTTCTTTCCAATGCTGCAAAAAGTTTTGATATTGCAAAAGGAAAGCTCCTTCAAATCATAAAACAGCCTGAGACAAGAAGAGAAACCTCGGATACTCAACCAGTAAACAGTTCCTTCCCCATATTTGAAAAGGAACAAATGCCCGAAGTTAGGTTTCTTCAATATCTAATGAATCATGCTGAAGCGATTAAATATGTAAGAGAGCAGGTAAGGATTAATGACTTTATCGACCATGAATTTTCGGAGATTTTTGCTCGGTTTTTGCAGCTAACTGATAACGAATTTGAACTTTTAAAGGCTCAGGATTTTCCGGAGCTTTTTGTCGAATATGGCACAAAATTGGTTTATATGCTTCACAACGATTTTGAATATAAGGGTCCGGTTTTTGTTCGACCTGGTTCAGCAGAATTGCTGAAATTGAAGGAGGATAATGAGGAAAAAAATCGAACTTTTTCACAAGAAACCCTTAAGAGGCTCGTTCAGGATTTAAAAAGGAATCGGCAGCTATATGAAAAAAGCAAAATGCGATACGAACCCCCTGAGCAACAAATGGAGACTTTAAGGCTTATCATCGAAAACCGAAAAAAAACAGTCTGAACAGATCTGTTACAAAATAATGAATTCGGGATACATTTTTTATTTGGATTCATTAAAAAAATTAGTACAATAAATCAAAATTGATCAACCTGAATTAAATAAAGCTTCTGAAAAGCCAAGAGGATAAAAATCATGAGGAAGAAAAACCTGAAAGAAAAGATCGATAAGGTTTCCAAATCAAAGAAGAAAGATTCCGGAGCTAAGAAAACCAAATCTGCTAACAAGAAATTCACTCAGAAAGAGATAGAAAAAATAATCAGGAACCTTACAACCAAGGGAAAAGTCAAAGGTTTTGTAACAGATGCTGAAATAAAAAGTATCTTCCCAGGTGATCCGACAGAAAAAGTTTTAAATGCTCTGTATGATTATTTAGCAGACAAGAATATTGAAATAGTTGATTCAACAAAAAAGAGACCCCCTGTCTCAAAGGAAGAAGAGGAGAAATCTGATATAGTTACAACCGAAGAGAAAATTGAATCTGACAAGAAAGACACAAAGACCGGTGAAAAAGAGACAAAAATAAAAAAACAACTAAAAAATAAGATTATAGAGGAAGAGGAAATTATTGAAGACGAGGACGATGAGGAAGAGGAGGAAGATGAACCACTAAAAATTAGCAGCAAAGTCAAAACCGTCTCTAAAGCTGATGATTTGGACGATGACGATGACGATGATGATAAAGATAGTGACTCTGACAATTCAGACGATCGATTCATTGTCTCAGATAATGACCTCGAAAATAATGATATTATAATCGATGTTTTGGATGATGATGATGATCCAGATAACGATGATGATGATGAGGAGGAGGAGGATCCAACTAAAGAAGTTAAAGCAAAGGTAGTAGCATCCGATCAGAACTCCGATGATCCTGTTCGTATGTATCTCAGGGAGATGGGTTCCATCAAACTCCTAACAAGAGAAGGCGAAGTCGAAATCGCAAAAATGATCGAAAAAGGTCAACACGAAATGCTGGATATCCTTTTACGATCAGAGTTGATTATCAATTATCTGTTTGACTTAGGTAAAAAGCTAAAGAACGGCAAAGCTCGTGCCCGTGACATTGTTTCCGGTATAGATGAGGACGATCAAGTAATTGAAGAGGAATCTCAAGCGGCAGACCAGGTGCTGCAAAAGATTAAGACTGCGAAAAAGCATTTTGAAGATAGGAATAGATTCCAGGAAAAATACGACAGTACAAATGATCCGAAGAAAAAGCGTGAATTTGAAGCAGAGTTTGAAGAAGCTAAATTCCTCCTTTTAAAATCCTTGAGGAGTATCAATTTTAACACGAAACAAATTGATACGATGTTTCGTGTAATGCTTCATCACAATGATAAGATCGACTTAACCTTTACTCAATTATCTCGATATCAGCGTGATCTTCGTGCACCTGTTGCTGAGGTTTCAGACTTGATCGAAGGATGGGATGAGAACAACTCTGAACAATGCGAAATAATAGAGGTGCAACTTAAGCGCCTTACCAAACATAATTTTAGGGTTGCCCGCCGTATACTGGAAAAAGTGCAAGCGGGAGGAAGGCGAATTGATAAGATGATCCATCAGACCGATGTAAAATTGGAGAAATTCCGTTCTGAAATCAGACGCCTGAAACTGGCAGAAAGAAAAGTCAGTACCGCAAAAAGTATGCTCGTCGAAGCAAACCTTAGACTGGTTATTAGTATCGCTAAAAAGTATACAAACCGCGGATTGCAGTTCTTGGATCTAATTCAGGAAGGCAACATCGGATTAATGAAAGCGGTCGATAAGTTTGAATATCGACGCGGGTATAAGTTTTCTACCTATGCAACCTGGTGGATAAGGCAGGCAATTACAAGAGCGATTGCAGATCAGGCGAGAACTATTCGGATACCGGTTCATATGATCGAAACCATCAATAAGCTTATCCGAACATCGCGACATCTGGTCCAGGAATTTGGACGCGAACCATCTCCTGAGGAGATCAGTATCAAGATGGATCTGCCTGTGGAAAAAGTCAGGAAGGTCTTAAAAATAGCCAAAGAGCCCATCTCTTTAGAAACACCAATTGGCGATGAAGATGATTCGCATCTTGGTGATTTTATTCCAGACGCAACAGCGGTGCTGCCCAGTGAATCAGTAGTCAACACCTATCTGGCCGACGTAACAAGAAAGGTATTGGGCACTTTGACACCTCGCGAAGAAAAGGTCCTCAAAATGCGATTTGGGATCGATGAGAAGAAGGATCACACGCTTGAAGAGGTCGGACAGGACTTTGACGTTACTCGAGAGAGGATTAGACAAATTGAAGCCAAGGCTCTGAGAAAATTGAGACATCCAACTCGAAGCCGAATGCTGAAAAGTTTCTACGAATAAAGAGAATTAAGGGCAAAGCTGCAAAGCTTTGCCCGGCTTCAGTTCTCCTCAATCCCTTCAATCATATCTTCCTCAATAACATCCCCCGGCAATAATCCTTGTTTATAGATTCAGCAACTCATTGATCAATATTGAATAAACCTTACAAAGTAAATTGCATCATTTAAATCAATATTGCACACTATGGAAAAGCAAATGTATCCGCTCAAGACCGGGAGATAACTATACTGAATCAGTGGAAAGAATGCTAAACAGACCCGCACTCTTTCCGACATTAATCTTCTTCTGAAAGGGATAGCAACCATAGTCTATTGGACATATGGTTTTAATCATTCTCAAAAATCTGAAACATCAATACAGGTAAACAGTCAAATGGAGCTAGATCAGTTAGGTAACTGGCAAAGAACCAAAAAATGTGGTGAATTGCGCGCCGAAGACATCGGAAATGAACACATATTAATGGGTTGGATCAATACGAGACGGGATCATGGAGGAGTTATATTTTGTGATTTAAGGGATTATACGGGTATCTCTCAAATTGTATTTGCCACACAGCATGATGCAACAGCCTTCATGAAAGCTGATGGACTTCGTTCTGAATATGTTACTGCAATACGGGGAGTTATTGCCAAAAGATCTCCTGAGACAATTAACCCCAAAATGGTAACCGGTGAGGTGGAACTTCATGTAAAAGAGGTTAAGGTATTAAATACCTGTAATTTACTGCCATTCCAGATTTCGGATGATCAGCAGGAAGTTGGAGAAAAAACCAGATTAAAATTTCGTGCGCTTGATCTCAGAAGACCGACCATGCAGCACATTTTGATGCTGCGCTCCAAGGCGGCTCATGTCATTCGAAGTTTCTTCGTTAACAATGGTTTTTTTGAGATCGAAACTCCGGTATTAACAAAATCCACGCCGGAAGGAGCCAGGGATTTTCTGGTACCATCTAGGGTAAACGCCGGTAGATTTTTCGCCCTACCACAATCACCTCAGCTTTTTAAACAGATGCTGATGATAAGTGGTTATGATAAGTATTTCCAGATTGTAAAATGCTTTAGGGATGAAGACCTTAGGGGAAACCGTCAACCTGAATTCACTCAAATAGATATTGAACTCTCCTTCACCAGCCAAGAGGAAATCCTGAAACTGATGGAAGTGATGATTGCCGAACTTTTCAGGGAAACAGTGAATTACAGAGTAAACCTGCCAATTCCTCAGATGACCTACGCGGAAGCAATCAATACTTATGGAAGTGACGCACCTGACCTTCGCTTTGAATTGCCTCTTATTGACTTAAGTGAGATTGTATCTTCCTGCTCATTTAAGGTTTTCTCAAATGCAATAGAGAGTGGCGGTATTGTAAAAGCGATAATGATTCCCGGTGGAGCCAGTTTCTCCAGGAAAGAATTGGATGATTTAACGGAATTCGCTAAAATCTATCGAGCAAAAGGATTGGCTTATGTAAAATTAAAGGAAGATGGCTGGCAATCGCCAATAGCGAAGTTTTTTACACAGGACGAAATAGAAAAGATAAATGTAAAAACAGGGGCCAAAGTTGGCGATTTAATACTCTTTGGAGCCGATCAGACAAAAATTGTGCATGATGCTTTGGGAAACCTTAGAAGAGAGATCGCTCAGAAAACAGGACTGATTGACAATGATGAGTTTAATTTTGTCTGGGTGACCGATTTCCCTCTATTCGAATTCGATGAAGATGAAAAGCGCTATACCTCTTCCCATCATCCTTTCACAATGCCCAATCAAGAAGACCTGGAAAAATGGGAGTTTGATGACCCCTCCAGAATTAATTCGATTGCATTTGACCTGGTATTGAATGGTGTTGAATTAGGCGGTGGAAGCATAAGGATTCATCGCAAAGACATTCAGGAACGTGTATTCAAACTTCTGAATCTGTCAGAAGAGGAGTCAAGAGCCAAGTTCGGTTTTTTCATGGATGCATTGGAGCAGGGAGCGCCTCCTCATGGTGGTCTGGCTTTTGGATTCGACAGGATCATGATGTTTCTATCCAATACCAAATCCATAAGAGATGTAATAGCTTTTCCTAAGACTCAACAAGCAGCCTGTCTTTTAACAGATGCGCCTTCAGAAGTTGATAAAGAGCAACTTCGCGAACTGAACATTTCAATCAGAAAAGCAAAAACATAGTATACAGTGACTTAAGCTTCCATGATTGTTACTCAATCTAGGCTACTATGACTTTCAAAATTGGATTAGCATTGGGAGGCGGTGCAGCAAGGGGTTTGGCCCATTTAGGTGTTATCAAGGCACTGGTGGAAGAAGGAATTCCCATTGACATCATCTCAGGGACAAGTATCGGTTCGATCGTTGCTGCCATATACGGGGCAAATCCGAATATCTATGAAGCGATCGACAGAATCGCCGAGTATATTCATTCACCTCTCTTTGATAGAGCACGACTGGATCTCATCAAAGAGAGTTCCCTTGAACCTCAGAGTTATTTCGGAACTTTAAAAAAATATGTAAAAACCGGACTGTTTTTTGCCGTGTCTCTAAGACGAAATTCATTTATTTCCGAAGAAACCTTTCGAAAGAATCTTGAGCAGATCCTGCCCAAAGGTCATATCGAAGAATGCCCGATTAAACTTGGACTGGTCTCGATGAATCTTAACACGGCTGAGGAGGAGGTTTCTACCAGCGGGGAAATTATTGAAAAAGTAATGGCAAGTTGTGCTATACCCGGTATATTTCCACCCATAGAGTTTGAAAATTCTAAATTCGTAGATGGATCATGGATCAATCCGGTTCCTGTCAGTACAGCAATCAATTTAGGTGCTAAATTTACAATAGCAATAGACGTTGCACCGGGGATGGATTCCAGAGATAAAGAATTAAACGGATTTGACATAACCTTGAAAGCGGCAGAAGGCTCAAGGAGTATCTTAAAATCCATAAGTCTTTCCAAAGCGGATATAGCTTTAAGTGTTGATTTAATGGATATTCACTGGGCCGACTTTACTCAGATAGAGAGGTGCATTGAAGAGGGTGAATTGACAATCAGAAACTCAATAGAGGTGATCAAGAAAAAATTGTTTTGGAAGAAGATCAAGTCCAGACTCCCAATCTAACCTCGACAGATACAGTTTCTGCAAAACCTGAAGTAAAAAAGTCCACAGATTCTTTTCACCGGCTTACCTTTTGCATTTTCAGAAAACAACATATAAGTTTAGGCTAACGGTTCTGGGAGTTGTCGTTCAACTTTTCATTGACCATAATTGGTCAGAAAATCCTTTAGTTAACACGCTTTAAATAGATAAAGCATTTACTATATTTTGCTACAAAATCATGGCAAAAGCATCTAAGATGAATTTCGATAGCGGAGGAAAAATGGCCGAAGAAGGAAGTGAAGAAACTGGTGGGGGCAGCAAGAAGTTCCTGATGATTGTGATTCTTCTATTATTATTATTGATAGGCGGCGCCGCTGCGGCATACATGTTTTTATTTTCAACAGACGAAAGCACGGCAACTAAAGAAAACCAGACATCCCAGGAACAAATTGAAGAAGACATTACTGCTGCGACGCAAAAGGAAGCTTCAAAACTGGCAAACCCTATCTATTCTCCGGCAAAAAAATATGTCGTCAACTTGAGAGATGGTAGACATTTTTTAACGATAAAGCTGGTCGTAGCGATGGAAGATCCGGAAGCATTAGAATTTATTGCATCTCGGGAACCTATCATTGACGATATGATCCTATCCCTACTGGGAAATTTGACAAGTGAAGATATAAATACTCCTTCGGGAAAAACCCTCCTGAAAAGAGAAATCTATAAAAAGATAAACAGCGTTTTTACTCAAAAATTTATTGATGATTCGGATACGCGTGATACCACACCAGTAAAAAAAATATTATTTACAGAGTTTATTCTTAATTAATTTATTTGAATTTGATAACATTTTATTAACCCATTTTGAATTAATCCATTTCTAACTCGATTATGGCAGATTCTGGCGAACTTGATTTCTCTAGTCTAGACGGCATGGATGACATCGATTGGTCTGATGTCGAAGGAGAATTACAGCAAAATCGGGATATGATTTTGCAGGAAGCCGACACTAAACCGGCTCTTGATGATTTCTCTGCTGAAGAGGGTGGAGAATCAGACCGACCGAGCGAGGTGGATATCGATTTTTTATTAAACGTCCCCCTCAATCTAACGGTAGAAGTCGGAAGGGCCTCATTTTTGATAAGAGACCTACTAAATGTTGATCTCGGCTCAATCATCGAATTAAAGAAAAAAGTTGGATCTCCGCTCAATGTATTAATTAATGAAAAACTTGTGGCTAAAGGTGAGATTGTTGTTCAGAATGAGAAGTTCGGAATTAAAATAACAGAAATCATTGAAGAAAGTGAACGATTACTCAAATTGCAAGAAAAATAGATTATGCCCCAGGTTCTTCTGTTAACCCTTATCAGTTTTGTTCTATTCCCCCTCAACCTATTGAGTGTTTCACCACCTGATCCAGATTCTACATTTATTCAACAGCTTACGATCTCATCCAAACCAGAATTTGAACTCATTCAATTGCACCTATCGAAAAATATTTTGAAACCGATAAGTTCCCATTTTGAATCAGGACAAGTCCGGATTACTTTGCCTCAGACCGATTTTGATCCTGCTATTGAAAACCAGCATATAAACGATCGTTTTCTAAAATATACCAGGTTTTATAAAGAAGGAAAAAATTCCATACTTGAAATCTATTTTTCCAACTCCGGGTTTCAAGCCGTAGGCAAAGTCAGGATTCAGCCCGATGAAAATACTCTGAATATCTATATCGACAAAAATCAAGTCACAGACAATAATATTTTTAACACAAAGGTTCTAACCTCTGAGCTTCCAAAGGAGGAACAAAAACAACCTTTGTCCTCATTTTCCGGCGATTTGTTGAAATCCGACAGCATCACAGTCAGCATCATAAAAATGCTTCTGGTATTATCCGGTTTATTGGCATTTTTATATGCTTTATTGTGGACTTATAATCGATTTTTTGTTTCCAAATTTAATTTTAAACGGGGCGATCATCATATCAAGCTTATCTCATCCTATCATATCAGTCCTAAGCAGAAGGTTATCATATTAGCTGTTGATAATAGGACTTTTGCATGCGGGGTTACCTCAAACAACATTAGTGTGATCAGCGAGGTCTTAGACAATTCTTTTCAGAGTTTTATTTCAAGATTTGAATATGATAGTGAAAAAAAGATAGATTTTGCTAAACTTCGCACTCAATATTTGGAAAGCAAAAAACCAGAAAACCAGGATTATGCAACCAGGGGAAAGCAAAGCTTCGCAAATGAATTATTAAAAAGAGTTAAAGGGTTAAAGCCAATTGATTAGGAGACTTGAAGAGGTAGATGACAGCAAACGTAATTAGTGGAATCTTATTTCATTTTTCCTTTTTTCAGATGAGTTCTATCTATTCCGATGCCTTTGCTGGAAAAAGTCGGTAACATCTTCATATACTCACAAAACAGAATCCCTGCCTTTTTTAAATAGAAAGCATTATAAAAGTTGGACCCATTAAATATGTATCTTCACAACCTCTACCATTAAATCAACGAATGACAACCGATACTTATAAAATTGATATCAGTGGCTTACGGCTATTTGCCTATCACGGAGTATTTCCTGAGGAAAACAAACTTGGACAAGAATTTAAAATTGATCTCCTGTTACAAGTCCGTCGATCTGAAACAGATGGAGAGGACAATCTCAAGTCAGTGCTATCCTATTGGAATGTTATCGAAAGGGTTAAACAGCTTTTCACCGGAAAAATCTTCAAACTATTAGAGACAGCAGCACAGACCATATTGGATGATTTAGGTTGCTATTCACAAATTCAATATGCAAAAATCCACCTCAAGAAATTAACCCCTCCTATACCGGTCACAGTTGATTATGTGGGAGTAATTTTAGAAAAAAAATATTAAGAATGATCTTTGGTGTAATTGATCGAATAAAAAACAACCCAAACAACACCTAAAGAACTTTGACATTTACATGAGATGCTGTATCGCCGCACGTATTTGGAAATTGATCTTTCCAAAATCAGACAAAACATCCGTATTCATAAAAGTATGCTCAAATCTGACGACAGCATATTAGCTGTTGTAAAAGCAGATGGCTATGGCCATGGTTCCGTTCCCGTATTAAAAGCTGCTTTGGAAGAAGGGGTCGTTTGGGCCGGAATATCCTCAGTTGAAGAAGCAATCATATTACGCAACGCTGGTATAGAAGTGCCAATATTGCTGTTGGGAGGATGGTATCCAGAGGCCATTCCTGCTTTTTTCTGTTATTCAATAACCCCAAGTCTGTATTCAATCGAACTTGCGAAAAAGCTAAACGAATATGCAAAATCCATCAATACTCCAATTAAAGTGCATGTAAAACTCGAAACGGGTATGGGGCGGTTAGGATTTACCAAAGACCAACTGAATGACTTTATCAATGCAAAGAATGAGCTTGATTATTTGGTAATTGATGGTGTTTACTCTCATCTTTCAAGCGCCGATGAAAGTGATACCACTTTTAGTGAAGAGCAATCGGTCAAATTCCATCAAATGGTCCACATGCTAAAAGAAAACTTTCCCATTAACTGGATTCACATTGCAAATTCAGCAGGGATATCACAACTCAGTTCTGACAGGGGAAATCTGTTTCGTCTGGGAATCAGCATGTATGGACAAGCACCCGCTCCAAACCTGACAAAGCCACTGAACCTATCCGAAGCCATTACATGGAAGTCTTCAATTTGTCATTTACAGTGGTTTCCTCCTAACTATCCGATCGGCTACGGTCGAACATACTGCACTGATAAAAAAACCCTGATCGGAACTGTCGCTGTGGGGTATGCTGACGGATACTCTCGATCACTCTCAAATGTAAGCCAAGTTCTTGTACACGGAAAACGTGCTCCAGTCGTGGGTACAATTTGTATGGACATGTTGATGATTGATGTTTCAAATATTGAAGACGTTGAAGCCTTCGACGAGGTGGTTCTTATCGGGAAACAGGGAGAGGATAAGATCTCAGCCACAGAGATGGCAAATTGGATCAATACCATTAATTATGAAATTACATGTAATATATCTTCAAGAGTTCCAAGAAAATATATTAATTGACACCATCACCTCTCAAATTGAGAATTGATGGATACGAATAACGTCCTTATGCTATTATGACAAATGCCCTGATTTTATTAAATGGATCTCCTCCTTCACTAAAACTACTGCTGAATTGCTGGAGAAACAAGGATCTTAAAATATGTGCAGACGGGGCGGCAAACTATCTCTTTCAATATAAAATGATCCCCGATGTCATTATAGGAGATTTTGACTCAATTTCCTCAGAGGCAATCAACTATTATAAAGCTGTTGAACAGCATAAGATAGAAGATCAAAGTACAACGGACAGTGAAAAAGCAGTCAATTTTTGTATTGATAAAAACGTTTTAAATATCAACGTTTTGGGAGCTTTTGGAGATCGTTTGGATCATAGTTTATACAATCTGGGATTGATCAAGTGCTTTTCCGAAAAAAACGTAACACTTTGTTTTACAAGTGAAACGGAGAAGGTTTATTCCATCACACAAAGCACAACGTTTCACGCACCCATCGGTTCTCGTATCTCTCTTATTCCGATTTTTGGGAAGGTGGAAAAGGTTTCCTCCTTCGGTTTGGAGTGGAATCTGACTGATGCCAATTTGGAATTCGGCAACTTGTGCTCTGTTTCCAATAAAATAAGTGAAAGTCCTGCAACAATTGAATTTGAATCTGGACACCTGCTTTTAATTACTGAAAATTCTATTGAATAGCCGCTTCATACACAGTTTTATGCAAAAGCTCCAACTGCTTTTCCGGATGATAATTGGAATGAACTGTTTTTAATCCTTCTCTGCGTAACTTCTCACAATCGATCTCATTTCTAACAAGTGTGTGCAAAATCGTCAGTAACTGACTCATTTCAGTCGCATCATACAGTAATCCATTTTCACCATGTTTTATTGTTTCAACCAAGGCACCGGACCGATTCGCAATCACAATCACTTCTCTAACCATCGCTTCAATTGCCGTCAAACCAAATGATTCTGAAACAAGAGAAGGAATAACCAAAACATCTATATTATCATAGATTTGTGTCTTTTTATTAACAAATCCTCGATATTCAACATCCCACCCACTTCTATTTAAACCGTCGATCAAGTCCAATACTTCTTGCCAATGCTCAGGTTCGTGAATCAGATGATCCCCGAAAATCAACAGCTTTATTGGAAGAATCGCTTCACTTTCCAGTAACGTTGTTAATACTGTCCATTGTCCTTTCGCTTTTGAAATCTGCCCAACAATTCCAATTCTGATCGGAAGAGCAATTTGGGCCTTTCGTGTAATCAATTGAGTTGAAAGCAATTCAGGTGAAACCCAATTCGAAACGACACACATCTTACGATAAATAGAGTGCTTCAGGTATTGATGTTCTAATAACTTGGAAACTGCAAAAATAGATTTAACACCGGGAGCTCTGCCAAGAATAGTCACGGCTTTTTTTTGTTTCTCTTCAAGCAGAAGATGAAGGTGAAAAAAAAGTTTCAGGGAGAATAAGGTGGAGAGAAAGGCTCCGTTTAAAAATGTACGCCCACCATTGCAATAAACTACTTTTATTCCGTTCTTTTTTATCAATCTCCCGATATAATAACTACTTTTTATAGAGCTTAAGGTATAATTAAAATAATCGAAAAAATGGATCTCGTGATGCCAGGTGGGTTGCCACGTTTTTATTATATGATACGGAAAACCTCTTTCTGACAGTAGCTGGGTAAAGTTGCCCTCTTCGGGCAATGAAACGTACACATTCCACAATCCGCTTGATCGGAACTTTTCAAGAATATCGAGAAGAATAACCTGGCCTCCACCGACCCTATCTCCATATTGATCCAAAAACAGGATATTTTGCTTTTCCACCAGAAAAGTTGGTGGAACAATCTTGGGTGGTTTCGACCTGAATGTAGTAGTTTCAGCTACTTTTCTAAAAATTTGAAGATGGGATTCTGCCGATTTTTCCCAAGAGTACTTTTTAACTTGATCAAATCCACGTTGAATATAATCTCGCTGCAATTCGCTGTCCGCTGCCAATCTCAATATGGATGAGGCTATCTGTTCATTATCGTGGGGATTAACAAGTAAGGCTGCATTATCAACAACTTCCGGAATTGCAGATACGTTCGAGGTGATGACTGGTGTTCCACATGCCATCGCCTCCAGACTAGTCAAACCAAACCCTTCATAAAACGAGGGAAACAGAAAAATAAGGGCACGAGAATAAATTGACGGAAGGGCTTCTGTTGGCAATATTCCGGTGAAAATGATTTTGTTATGAATTAACTTGTCAGAAAGAATTGAATTGATGTCACAAAACTCCTCTTTCATTTTTTCATTATTGCCCAGGATTACCAGCGGTGGAAGGCTGTTATCCATCGAAACTGCTTTCCTATAGCTGGCCAACACCCCCGTGATGTTTTTATGAGCTTTTATGTTCCCAAGAAATAAGATGTATTCATTTGGAAGCCTGTATCTCTCAAGAACCTTATCGGACTCCTCCTTTTCAATGGGGTGATATATTGAATTAACTCCGTTATAAATGACTGAAATTTTTTCGGGGTCAATATCAAAATATCTCATTATTTCTGCCTTTGAGAAATTTGAAACTGTAATGATATGAGCCGCTTTGACCAGTATCCGTTTGAAAAACAGACTGGAATACAAGCGTTTCAACAGGCCCGGAAAATACTGCCTCATGGCAATGTGGCAAACATCATGGACTGTTACAATCAGTTTTCCTGGATAAAGCAGTGGAGCATTGTAGTGAGGCACATGAAGAACACCAAACGGGTTGACTCTGCTAACCCATTTGAACTGTTCCATTATGCTATAAATGGGCTCATTATACTCATTTAACTGGAAATCAGGATTTGATGACAGATTCTTAATATGCTCTCTCTTTAGGAGGAGTTTAAATTGCAGATCCGAATCCAATTTTTGGTATTGCGAGATCAAATTCTCAATGTAGGTGCCGATACCACTACTTCCAAATTGACGACAATCAAGATGTATCAGGCTTTTTTTTTCTGTAGACATAAAAGAGCAACTATTAGTTGGTTTGAAAAAGATTCATTGTTTTAGATGCAGTGCGTTGTGACATGCTAATATTGAAGCAGTTTTTCGGCATTCGACTCGATGATATCCTGATTTGAAGAATTACGCTGCATTATCTTATCATTATTAATTAAAAAGAATTCCAATCCTTTGGATTTTTTTCTTATTATTTTCAGTGGAATATTCAGATCAAAACCGCTTTTTTGGTAAATATATAAAAACAAATAAGCAACCTGAAAAGATGAATGGTTGTTAATCCTTTCATCAATATATTTTTTAACTATTAAAAGAAATTTTTCAGCCATCGCTTTTTTTGAATCGCCTTTGTCCAGGTAGTATTGGTGAATAAGGGCAAAAGAGATAAAATAAGACCAACCTTGTTTAAAACTACTAATTGCTCTGTTTGTCACTTTTTCCATGTCTGATTCATTACTCCGTGCCATTTGCGGAACTAGTCGGCTAACGGCAAAGAGATCTTCAATCCCCTGTTTTCGGATAGCCAATAGTATCATCAAAGCTTTTAGTTTTTTAAAATCATATAGCTCTTTCAGTTCAGATTTCGTTTTTAAGTGAACTTTTTTTAAACAGTTTATTGATCGAAATGATGCTTCAAAAACCTTTTGATAAATGGAATTCTTATATTGATTTGATATTATTTTGATAATATGTTCCGGTTTGTTGGATGTGGGGAAGTTCCTGAATAAACGCTGTTTCCAGACCCATAAAGGAAACTCCATACTGTCTTTTTTTTGATTTGGTGTCAGCTTGGCATCATCCACCAAAAAAAGCTTTACCAAGCCTTTTCTCTTTAAGAATACGACCCTGTTATTCAAAGTACTGATCCAATAATCAGAAAGTGAAAAATCGGACAGTTCTTTTTCATCATTCAATAAATTAAAGCATTCCTGCAGATCGTTTATACTATTTAATGCATACTGCAGTTTTTCATAAAAGCTTTCAAAATATGCCCATTGTTTCTTGCTTTGTACGAGTTCAAATCTTCTTTTTTCGTGTGGGAGCACCAAGCCTATTTCCGATTGAGACGCAGCATGTTTGTCTGCCATGATCTGAAAAAATTCTGCTGGTTTATTTTGCGCAAAGGCTTGATGGAACAAAAATGTATTCTCAACAAAATCCTGGTCTTTTTTAATGGCACCCTGTTGGGTTTCCTCCAAAATCCTGAAGAACTCTTTTTTACCAAATTCTATTACCTTTTTTTTATCACCTTTTATGCTCCTCCCCAATTCCATAAATCTCGGTTGAACCTGTTTCGGATATTCATCTGCAAATCTGCAGAATCGAATTTTTTCCCCAAGCTCAAATTCAATTGATTTGGAAGACCCTGTTTTAAAATAGAGTCCACTTTGTACCAGCTCATCAATATAAAGTTTCCCAAACAAATTTGAAAACAACAAGCGGATCGTTTTGATTACTATTTCAAGAGAATCAATCTTATAGGGCAGAATAACACAGGTATGGGGATCACCATCAATCCAAACAACATCTGATGCCGGCAGACTATTAAATGTTTTTTTTGCTTTGGATTCTTTGCCAGCCCAGGCTGATTCTGTGTAAAATTCAATACGTGGATTACTGTTTTGAATTCTCAAACCATGATTATCTGCGATGTTAAAAACTGACTTGACAAGATTTGACAGCACCTGTTCCGTTTTTTTATCAAAATTTCCAAAAAACTTGGTAGGAATATCAAAATCTCTTTCTACAACAACATCCCCAAAGGAACCAATTTTTTCTTGAAACAGATCCCTATATTTGGGGTCAAATCTCGATTCTAAAAAGTCATCACCTTCTGACAGTAATACATCTGCCATCTTTAAACCTGATTATTATATATTTGGTTTTTTATTCCTGTTAAAACAAGAATAACTTTACTTTGTAGATATAAGCAACAAAAGTGAGAAAAAATTAAACTGGATCTCTTTAGTGAAATTTCAGCACCTTTAAATGATTATTCTGTTGCAGGCAAGTTGATTGACTGAAAAAGTATTCGATACAGAAGGAATATTAAGACAATATTCTTTATATTGGTTACGAACTGCTGGTTCCTTTTTCCTAAGCTGTAAAAATTCTAAATAAATAACATCTGCTAAGTGGAATTATGAAATTTCTCCATAGGCAAAGGCAACCTTTCAATTGATAGCGCTTTATATCAGAATCTTCCATACAAATCTTTACTGACAAAATCAAACCTATTGACATCATTCTCTAAATCAAGATGAGATAGCAAGTGTATCCCTTCAGGTTAAAAACTTTAAATGAAGAACGCTTTTATGAAGCACATGTATTTTATTTATGGAAATCAACATCTGGAAATAGAAGAGGAAATTCAACGTCTGGTCACTTCTTTATTGCCGGAAAACGCACAAAAAGAGGCGTTTTATACCTTTGATACCAACGATTTTTTTTCAAAAGACCAGAATCAGAATCGAAAACTACTGAATGAATTAAGCAGTACCTGTAACACAGTATCCTTTTTTTCTCCTGTCATCCTCGTCCACATTCGAAATATCCAAAATTTACCCTCAAACAAAAAAGCGAAACAACACCTGGCGAAGGAGCTGGAGAAGATCGTCCTTGTAAAAAAAGACAAAACCAATGAGCTTGACTGGCATGATGCTGATACATTGACGGAAACACAAACCACTCATTTTCGAATTACCGCCAGGCAATTGGTAAAATCAATAAATAAGCAAATCGATAATAGCTATTCGCTCTCTCTCGAAGATTCATGGAAAAATCGGAAAATTATATGTGAAAAAGGGAATGGTTCCCGAGAGGTGACTGTTCAAGATTTTTTAAAGCAGAAACTGCAGAAGGAATTGAATTTTGTTGACCAGCAACCTGATGAGGAGCAGCAGATAACCGACTCCAATGATTTTCAATCAATACTGATACAGTTATTGGGGAATCCATCCGCCCAAGTCAAACTGGCCATTTCTGCAAATATTAAGAACACAAGGGAATTGAATCAAGAAGTATATGCGTTGCTGAAAAAAAACTCCCACGAGATAAAAAAGACCATTTCCTATGACGATTTTAGACCAATAGGTTGGATAATCGATCGGGCCAGGACTAAGGGTCTTTATATGGATCAAATTGCTGCCGATTTTTTAGTGGAGATTGCCGGATCAGATTTTTCAATTCTGGATATGGAATTGGAAAAACTTTCACTCAGGGATTCTCCTGAAAAAACCGTTACTCCCGACGAGTTAATCAAGTCCGTCAGTCATTCTAAAAAATATGCCATATTTCGAGTTACTGATTTTCTGGCAGAAAAAGACCTAAAAAACTCGCTGGAGTGTTTAAAAACACTATTAAATGAACAGACATCGGACCATGTCAATATTTTTGCTTTGATTTCCGCGCAATACAGGAGATTACTGAAGATAAGCTGGATGGTAAACCAGGATTATCCTGAGAAAATGGTCATTGACCAAATGAAACTTAATCCATGGATTGCAAAACAATTAATTCAAAAAACAAGAAAATATACCGCAACTGAGCTTGAAAACATTGTTGTACATCTTTCCAGATGCGATTTACAGCTTAAATACTCCTCAAAACAAGTTCTCTCCAAATTGGAGAATATTTGTTACCTTATATGTCAAAACGGTTTCAGAAAAAACGTTCCAATTGAAAGCCATTGGCTACCCTAATATCAAGATCAAAAATAAATTTTAATATCTCAGAAAGATTGTCGTCGCCAACACTGTTCTTAATTATCAGCCTAATTCCCTATTACGCTTACTTCACTTCGGATATTCACTGGTGGGGATTTGTACTGATTTTCCAACTCACACTTTGTTTCTTCGGATTGTTCATTAGAGAATGGCGATTGTGTTCTTTCTGTTTATTCATTCTATTGGCAATATCGAATGGGTCATGGTTTTCTCACCCCAAATCTTTGCCGGAGGTATGCATCGAACAGATAGACCATCTTTCTGGAGTAGCAAATGAAAACTCATTGGGGAATTCGGGTTACCATAGATTTTCAAAACTCACAATTTGGTGCAAAGGGCACCAAATCTTCAAGCCGTTTGGCAATCTCCCTGTTGATCCTCAAACAAAATTAAAAACAAGATGGCTTAATCCGGGAAGCAGATACGAGTTCAAAAATATAAAACTAGAGGAGGTCGATTCATGGACTCTGACAATTCAACCGAAAAAAAACTTCCAACTGTTCAACCTGACAAGTCAGGATAAATACTTAAACAGATCTTATTTACTGGTTTATATTGAATCAAAAGTTGAATACTATCTAGACGGCTTCCCCCGCAGTATTTTCAAAGCCCTGGCTTTGGCGAACCGATCAGAATTTTCCCCTAAACTCCGTACCGCATTAAAGGATCTGGGCATTTCACATATTTTTGCCATTTCAGGTATGCACATCGGAATATTTTATTTGTGGTTAACGTTTTTTCTCCGCAGATTCACTTCTTTCCCTTTGGCTATTATCAAAAAGGGCAACGCCTCCTTGATCATTGACTTAACCAGTTTATTACTAATATTTGGTTTTTTACAGATAATAGGAATGCCTATATCAGCCCAAAGAGCAATCATGATGCTGGCTTGGTGGATAATCATTAAACATCTGTTCTATTGGCAGTCCGTATGGTTTATATTATTGGGAGTTGCAACCGTAGTTCTTGCATTTCAACCTGCGGCAATAGGACAACTGTCGTTTCAGCTGTCATTCCTGTCCGTTGCAGGTATACTGTTGATTTTACCCTTTCTGCCCCGGACATTAACTCGCGATAGCTATTTGAAGAAGACCTGCAAAGCCGTTTGTTCGATCTTTATCATCAGTTTATGGCTTCTGGCATATACTTTTCCCATCATTAATCAATTAACTGAAAAACAATCCTTTATTATTCCCCTCAACAATGTGTTTCATATACTGTTCATGAGTTTGGTGTTATTGCCCATCTTTATATTAGTTCTTTTTGCATTAATATTTGGTTACTTCTCCGGAGTTGTATTTGCAGAATTATATTTGTTCACCATCGTTAGTTTTACCTGCCATCTATGGAAAGAGATCCTTTATGGGAATGAATCCCTGAACTCCATCATGCAATTTTCGCTTGGATTCAATTGGAACGGTCTATCGATGGGTCTTTACTGGAGTATTCTAACTTTCGGACTATTGTTGGCAGGTAGGGAATTTAAAAGAATGGAATAGGGAAGTTTTTTCACCTTTAGGATACTTTTGTTCACTTTTTGCTTGACACATTTCCTCTTCTTATTAAGAATACAATTGTTCACTTAATATCAAAAACAAGTCGATGATTTTTTTAAAATAGGGGAAAAAGTGAAAAAGTCCGGGAATAAGCAACTTGTACTGATAGGAATCAGGCGAAAAGGGGAAAGAAGATTCAGTATTCAAACAGTTGGGACAGAATACAATTGTTACCCAAAAGCAAACCGTAATCGCAGTAACGTGGAGAACACTTTGGTCAAGTGATGATATTTAACCCAGAAACAGTCGATATACGAACCGGTTCATTCTAACAGATATTTCTCGGGATCTTCATATTGATCATTGACCAGAACTTCATAGTGCAAATGCGGTGCAGTGCTCCTTCCGGTATTTCCTATCCGTGCAATAAGATCGCCCCTTTTTACATTCTGCCCAACCTGCACTTCATATTTAGAAAGGTGCCCATACCTGGTTACTATATTATACCCGTGATCAATCACAAGGAATTCTCCGAAGCTACCGTTCACAAAGGTGTTGACAACAACCCCATCAGCGGGTGCTACAATCGGAGAATATCTTCTGTTGGAGAAGTCAAGCCCGTTATGCATCTTGATTTTCCCGGTAAACGGATCAATCCTTTTGCCAAATCTGGAAGAAAAATGACCTTTGGTTGGAGCAATGGAAGGGGTCCTGGCTAACTTATCCGTACGCTCCTGTAAATAAGCACCTAGTTGAAAAAAACTTATCTCCCGCAACTTGGTATCCAGGTCTAGTTTCTTCAGTTTATTGATTAATTTCAAATCTTCAAATTTTTTGCTGTTTTCCCCATTGAAAGCATTTCCATTCCCACCGATATACCTGATTCTTGTCGATGATTCTTGCAGTCCGGTAATTAAACGAAGTTTTCGATCAAACTCTTCAAAATTTTCCAAATCGGTTTGTTTTTTCAATAGTTGATTATTGATTTCCTGGATCTTCACCGTTTGCATCATCAATACCCGCTCCAAATCCCTTTGGTTCTTACTCTTTTCCAGAATAAGAAAATAATCGATTGATATTCCTATTGAAATCAATGTAAAAACAGAAACTGCCAGAATGATCATCTTGATCACAAAAGAGGAGAGCTCAAAACTGAGAATTCCGCCATCTTTTTGAGGAACCAGGATTATTGTGAGTTTATTGCTTAGCATTTATCTGTTTTGGTGTCTTAACTATCATTCAAGAGGTGTTTTAACCAATTATAGGATCAGATTGGGTTATAATCAAGTACTCAATCAACTTTGAAGAGATGCGGTAACCACCCTGCACTCAGGGCAACACTTGAACCTGTTCTATTTTCATGGCTGCTTCAAACATTCACCTACTAAAAATCAAAATTCCTGAACTATTAATCCACTATCTGTGGCAATCCAACAGGTTTTCATCTGAAAAGTTATGTTGTGATGACGGAAGAGAGCTCAAGGTTCTTTTTCAAGGTTGGTATAATAAAGGTTGGGGTCCGGATTTTAAAGACGCAAAAATATTAATCAACAATAATTTATTTTTCGGAGATGTGGAGATACATATCGACGAGTCTGCATGGTATCAGCATTCACATCAGGAAGACGACGCTTATAATAAGGTTATCCTACATGTATTTCTGAATCCAGGTCAGTCCCCTGCCAAAAATCATTTTGGGCTGAATATTCCATCACTTTGTTTGATCAGTTCAACGCTTGAGGAATTTTGGGAAAGCATTACATTTGATCGGAGTTTCGAAGTGAAAAATCTTCCGGGCGCCTGTGGTCTGTATTTAAAAGAGACAGGCAATACAATGCTTAGGAAGATAATTTTTCAAGCCGCAGAAAACAGGCTGATTACAAAATCCATCCAGTTCAAAGGGGTTTTTAATGGTAATAACCAGGATGAACACGATGATGCTTTGTTCACCAGTATCTGCAAATCCCTTGGATATAGCTCCAATTCCGAAGCTTTTGTCAGTATGTCTGAGAAATTCCCCTATTCAAAATTAAAACTCTTTTTTAAATCATTGTTCAGACAAAGCAGAGTTGAGTTTTTAAGTCGCTGGTTTGGTTATTTGGGCTATTTGGATACGGTGAGTATCGAAAATGTCGCCAATGAATCAAGAAGAGAATGGGCAACCCTTCAACAACACTGGTTGGGGCTCAATAATAACGATACTTTTAAACCTCAAAAGCCAAACAAACCCCATCGCCCTCTAAACAATTCTTTAAGACGATTGCACGGCTTGTTTTATCACTTGGAGTCAATTTCATTCCAAGGTTTGACAAAATCCTGGCTTCGATTTCTTCAGCAATGCCAGACATTATTGAATGAAAATCGAGCAAAACCAAAAATTCTCAACAGTCTTGATTTAATGTTTCCACAACCGGACTGGGATCCTTTGAACCACTACCTTTCTCCCATTTTGCCAACGAGCAGATTGTCAAAGACGAAGCTCATCGGCAAACAACGGCAACTCATTATATTGATAAATAGTATCATTCCCTTCTTTTTGAGCTGGTCAAAAAAATATAACGACACCCAACTTGAGAAAACGCTCCTGGCACTGATTTTGATTCTTCCGGCTGAAGGGGAAAATTATAAAACCAGGTTCATGGAAAACCGATTGTTTCAAATGGACAATACCGCTATTATGGAGAAAAACCTGAGTTACTACCAAGGCTTGATGCAAATTCACGATGATTGCTGCACCAGCTTTTATGAAGGATGTGACAATTGTTCGCTAATTAAAATGTTGTCATCCCATGCTTAGAAAAAAGGTATTATTTGTTAAAACAATTCAATTGAACAGTGCTCATGAAAATCAATTCGTTTTTCAGGAAAAAGCCGAGAATCAGCATCAATGTAAAGCTGCTGGCCGGGTTTGATAAGATGGAAGGATATGATCCCCAAAAAGGCATCGTCCTCGAAGTAACGGAAGGAATCAAGCTCAAAAAAGCGATAAGGCAGATCAACTTACCTAAAAACCAAACTATTTCTTATATCATAAATGGTGAAAAGGCTGATTTAAACTCTGTACTAAAACAAGACGATGAAATCTTCTGCTTTTTCCCCATGGCCGGTGGTTAAAAACGTAATCAGATTGTTGCCCGAGCAGGAGCCTCTCGGGTTTAAAATCAGCAGGTTGATTAACTTAATGACAGTCATTCTCGAAATAATAGCGGCCGTTTCCTGCCTACAGACAATATTTAACAGATAACTTGAAATAATCCTCCCATCTGCCTTTTTCCAACCATTAATTGTAAATCATGGTTCCGGTTCCTTTCACAGTAAACAGTTCTGAAATAACGGCATGATGATCCATCCCGCAAATAATGTGAACGCTGCCAACCCCATTTTCTAAAGCGTATAACATCCCTTGTACCTTTGGCACCATTCCCCCTGATATAATACCCTCTTCAATCAGATTTAGGGTGTCTTGTCTTGTAAGTTCGGAAACCAGTTTCTCATCCTTTAAAATCCCTTTAACATCAGTAAGGAAAATAATCTTTTGAGCATTCAGAGCTACAGCAATATGCGAGGCTGCCGTATCTGCATTGATATTATAGGTATTCCCATCCAAGCCCATTCCAATTGGTGAAATAACAGGAATATAACCATTTTTAATCAGATTAAAAACCAGCTCGGGATTAATCTTCTCTATTTCACCTACATAACCGAGATCTGTGGAAGGATGCTCCATCTTTTTTGCTTGTATCAGCTTGCCGTCTTTCCCACTTAATCCGACTCCCAATCCATTTTGAGCATTAATATGGGCAACGATCTCTTTGTTAACAGTGCCGGATAAAACCATCTCGGATATTTTTAAACTCAATAGATCAGTTATTCTAAGCCCATCTATGAATTTGCTTTCCAATCCATATTGTTTGATTGCCTGTGTTACTTCCGGACCGCCACCATGAACAACTACCGGATACATCCCTAGTGATTGAAGAAGTACAATGTCTTTTGCAAAAGAAACCTTGTACGGCTCCTGAACCATTGCTGCTCCACCATACTTCACCACGACAACTTTATTTTGAAATTCTTGGATATACGAAAGGGCTTCTATTAATAGCTGTCTTTTCTCTATGGGATCCAGCCTTGATAATTGGTTGTTTGTATTACTCATAATTTATGACCTGACCTGGGGTTTGGATATTATTTTCTCAACTTTCCCAACCTAATGAATTGGATATTTTGTTTTGCTTCTGTTTTATTCTTCGGTGTTAGTACGCGAGAATACAGGAGAAAGGAGCTAGGAGTCAGAAGGTTAATCCGAGCACCTTTAGTGCATTTTACACATTTTTTATACCAATGGAGCGTAGCGACTACTTTCTTATTCTGTCTCCTGATTCCTGTCTTCTTTATTCTATTAAGCTGTAATTTTAAAATATTTACATTGCCATTCCAATTATATTTCTCACATTTCTGGAAGTGGGAAAGTTGAGTTCTTTACCTGTTATTCCTGATATCATAGAGACCTGTAATTATTAAATCAAATCATCAATGACGGTGCAGAAGATTTCCTATACTTTGAAAATAGAACGACATATAATAAAAACAGCCGTTTTTGGGTTTTCTATGTTGCGCAGAAAACAAAGCCGACTAATAATAAATAGCCCCAGAGCACTATTATCATCAACCGAAAAATCAGGAGAAAACATGCCAGTCGCAAACTATGAAACCTATTGTAGAATGCTGGACAATGCCAAAAGAAACCATTTTGCTTTTCCCGCCATCAATGTCAGCTCAATCGCAACTGCCAACGCCGTACTGAAAGGCCTTGCCGAAGCTAAAAGTGACGGTATTCTTCAGGTCTCAACAGGCGGAGGAGAATTTGCATCGGGTTTATCGGTAAAAAACATGGCCATGGGAGCAATCACCCTGGCCCAGCATGTCCACCTGATGGCAGACCATTACAAGGTTTGCATCGCCTTACATACGGATCATTGCACCTTTTCAAAACTGGATAGTTTTGTTCGCCCCCTTCTGAATGAAACCAGGAGAAGAAGAGAGCAAGGATTGCCCAATCTGTTCAATTCACACATGTTTGACGGTTCCGACTTGACCCTGGAAGAAAACATGAAGGCGGCTGTGCCATTGCTGAAAGAGTGCGCAGAACTTGATATAATGTTGGAGGTTGAAGCGGGAGTAGTTGGGGGAGAAGAGGATGGAGTAAACAGAGAAGGAATGCCTGCAGAAAAACTGTACACTACACCCGAAGACATGAAATACGTCTATGAGCAGCTATCCGGCATTTCAAACGGGCGTTTTATGCTAGCGGCTACCTTTGGAAATGTTCACGGCGTTTACAAACCCGGGAATGTAAAACTGAAGCCATCAATATTGAAAGAAGGGCAAAAAGCTGTTAAGGAAGCTTATGGGGTCAAGGCTGAAATGTACCTGGTGTTTCACGGGGGATCGGGTTCGGATCTTAAAGATATTCATGAAACGCTTGAATACGGTGTTATAAAAATGAATATCGATACCGATACTCAATATGCTTTTACACGACCAATAGTTGACCATATGCTTAAAAACTATGATGCTGTCTTAAAAATAGAGAACGAAGTTGGAAACAAAAAGTTTTACGATCCAAGAAGTTACAACAAAAAAGCTGAAGAGGCGATGAGCCAACGAGTCATCCAGGCAACAAAAGATTTGAAGTCTTTTGGAAAGTCAATCTTGAGTTGATACACCTCAATCAGTGTAATAATCAGTTCTGAGTTTTTATATATCCAAAATTGATCAGGTAACCAAAGTGAAAATAATTATATAAACTTGCTTGCAGTTAACGCTGATTAAAAATTTTCACACCTATCTTCTTGAAACACTATATTGCGGTTTATATGCGGTAAAGCAGTTGCTCAATGACTCCCTTCGGTCTTCAACCTGAGCTTAAAGAAACTGCTAAATGATTGGATTGCATTTCTTAATTGTTACAATAATTAAGAAAGAAATAAAAAAGGCTACAGAAAAATTTATTGACAGGTTTTATATTTCACTTTATTCTAACTGAATAATCTCAACATGAGACGGGTTGGTAGCTCAGTTGGTAGAGCACCTGGCTTTTAACCAGGTGGTCATGGGTTCGATCCCCATCCAACTCACCATATACTTAGGTGTCCCCATCGTCTAGTCGGCCTAGGACACCGCCCTTTCACGGCGGCGACAGGGGTTCGAATCCCCTTGGGGATGCCAAGGCACTTCAGGCATCTACATAGTACAGCACACCTCGATTATTCCTTGTGGTCACCATCTGCCGTAACCTTTTCTGTTTCATCCAGCCACTTTGTATTCTCTAATAGGGTCAGTACAACGATTCTGTTCCATCATTGCCACTGATTTTAGCCATATGATTTAAAAACATGTTCGATACAGTAACTTTATCTCCCAAAGAAGAACAAAAGGAAATCGTAAAACGGGTTGAAGACCTATTCTCTATTGCGTGTCAAATGGAAGAATGACAAAAAAGAGCAAAAGCAGGGGTTGAGAAACTGACAGCTAGCGCCCTCGTCAAAACATTCCGAGGTGAACTGGTTTCTCAAGATCCAAATGATGAACCAGCAGAAAAGCCCGTAAAAACAATAAGAAGTGTAGTCGCTTAATGAGTATATTTTCCTTCTGCCGGAATTAGAATATTCTCCTTGATTTGTTATAGCCATCCAATCACTTATTTTTTCTTAACAGGTCAGTAACCGACTCAAACGTTTGTGAGAATCCAACTTCTCAATTCAGTCTAAGATTAAGGACGACTATATGTGTTTCACCGAACAGACACCCTCAAGCACCTGGATTATCCTTACTGTGAATTTTGCCTCTAAATTCTGTTCCCTGTATATCGCACAATAAACCGGAAAAGACATCATGAAAAAATTCCATCCGGATTTTTATCGAATCTTAAAACGATTGATCACGATAGGAGCTGCGGTCTTCCTTCTGACAGCTTTTATGGTTGGATGCCAAGATAGTGATAATTCAAAACCCGATAAGGATACAACAGCCCTCACGGTGTCTGAGACGTTTCCTGCCGACGCGGCCACGAATATTACCATTAACAGTGCGATCACCGCCTCGTTTGTTGAAACCATGAATCCCGTAATCACCAGTGATGTTTCGAATCAGCTATTATCGGGGATGGAACAAACGGCTTCGTGAACATTTCTGTAACAGCAGTCAACTCCCAGGTTTTCATGAAACCCAGATCGTTTCATAACGTCGAGGACAGGGCCTTTGATATTAGCAAAGAGTAGCTTGCACCCCCTATTTCGATAGTCCTGCATGATTTCCTGTAAAGCCTGCACTGCCGAAGAGTCCAATTGATTAATGGAACTGGCATCGATAACAACACCCTTTAAAACTGTCTCCATCTCCGCTTCGGCTTTTATCAACGTTTCTTTTAAGAAAGACACATTGCCATAGTAAAACTGGGCATCGAAACGAATGACCAGAATGTTTCCGGTGGATTCTGTTTGATGGCGTTTGACATTGCAGTAGTCTGTTCGCCCTGGTAGCTTGCCCAGCACTGCATAGTGAGGCCGCGTGGTTTTGATTACGAACCAGACCATGCTGACGCCCATACCGACGAATATCCCCTCAATCACTCCCAAACCAATCGTAGCTGCGAAGGTGATGATGAGAAGTGCTAGATCATCGCGTTTGACTTTCCAGAGAAAGGAGACTTCACGAAAATCCATCAGCCGATAAACGGCAACCATGATGATTCCTGCCAGAACCGCATTGGGCAAAAAATAAAGCAGTGGAGTGAAAAACAGCAGGACTATTCCAATCACAATCGCTGTTATGATTCCAGCCAATCCGGTACTAGCTCTTGCCTCGTTGTTCACTGCCGTGCGTGAAAAACTGCCAGCGATGGGCATCGCCTGAAAAAAAGCACCGCTGAAGTTGGCTGCCCCTAAAGCAATTAGTTCCTTGTTGGCATCCAGTTCATAGTGTTTTTCAGTTGCTATTTTTTTGCCGACTGCGATCGATTCCATGAATCCAACAAAAGAGATTGTCAAAGCGATGGGCAATAACGCGGTAACGTCAGTAATGTCTATTACTGGGAGGCGAATAGGCGGTAACCCACGAGGAATTTCAGCCACTATTTTGACCCCCATCTGCTGTAAATCCCATCCCCAGGTCACCAAGCATGAAACAATTACTATAATCAAAGCGCCTGGGATTAAGCGGTTGACCCTTTTGATCACCAGTAGAAAAGCGATGGTGGCCAATCCTAAACACAGTGTATAAGGATTTATCTGATCAACTTCCTGAATCGCTTGATAAAATATTTTCCAGATGTTCTGAGAGCGGGTCAAATTCACACCAAGCACATGTTTCAGTTGAGAAAACCCAATAATCAATGCCGCCGCAGAGGTAAAACCGCTGATCACCGGATGGGACATGAAATTGGTTAAAAACCCCAATCTAAAGATCCCCATGCTGAATTGCAAGATCCCAACCATGAATGTGAGCATAATCGTTAAGCGCACATAGGTTTCCAGATCTCCGGGATCAGAAAGTGCGCCAATACCACTGGAAACCAGCAATGCAACCATGGCAACCGGGCCCACAGCAAGTTGGCGAGATGTTCCCAGCAAAGCATAAACCAACAGCGGAACGATGGAAGTGTAAAGACCGATCACCGGAGGTAACCCAGCTAAAAGAGCATAAGCCATGGATTGGGGAATCAGCATCACTGCAGTGGTGACGCCTGCAGTCAAGTCTCCCCTCAGATTTTGTATTTTGTAGCCAGGGATCCATTCCAAGGCTGGAATAATGTGACTCGGTTTTATATCCATATGCTGCAATTATTTGGAGGTGTGAGACGTCTATTCCTACATTTATGGCATTAAAAATTGTAAGATTGTTCAAGCAGTGTATTTAATATAAACAGAGCTAATTTGCTCCAAGCGCTGATTCCCCATTATGAACCCACATGGCAGGACCGTCAGTATTAAGCGTGTTAGAGAACTGTGCTATCAGATTATCAATGAAGCCAGAAACAGTCATCAGAACCAAACCAAAAGACGAAAAGAAGCGACTTCATATAGATATGACATAAACCTAACCGGACTTTCCACATCTTTAGTGCACCCTTATAGTATGTGTCGGTTGTTGAGAACCAATTTGTTCTTTGGCGGTAAAATAATGAATGGCAAGTACCGCCCCGTTCTGCAAGGCGGTTTCCACCTTCCAACGCCCCGTTTGGACATCGGTTTGTATATAGCTGTAGTTCCGCCAGCCTTTCTTGCGACCGCCTATCATGGACAGATTAACGAATCCTCTATCCAGCCAGCTGTTATCCTTCTCATCTCGCAACCACCAGTGCTGTACCAGATCAACCGTTATCAGGGTAGGAGCAAACACTGCACTCAGGTTATAAATCTTTTCCCCCTCCTGAAAGTGAATGACGTCCTCACCAATTCCTAAGGTTCGCCGCCAGAAGTTTTGTTTTTCGGCCTGGCACCGATAACTACCGTCCTGATTGCTGAAATTTTTACAGATATAACTTTCCTTCAATACCAGAGGTACGGGCGGAATAAGCCGGAACTGATACAAAACGACAAGCAGGATAACCACACTCAAGGCTGGAGCCAACTGCCGCAGCTCCCAAAAATATAACCTTTTTTTTCCTGCAAGTGACATGATCTCGTGTTGCTTGACGCTGGCAAAGCGATGAATACCGAAGATTAGAACCAGACTGATCAAGCAGCTCAAGTAAAACCAAACAGCCCGGATGGAATGGACTATGTGAGGGATCAAAAAATTGAGATACATGGTACTGCAAATCGCAAACAATGCCCAACTCAAAGCGCGGCTCGGGTATCTTTTGGCGAGAAACTCATTGGCAATCAATAGCATGACCAGACCGACCACAACCAAAAAGGTGTAAAGAGAGCCGGAACTCTTAAAATAAAAAACCACCAGGGCGCTGAACAGACCACCGAAGAAAAACTGGACAAGAAAGTCGAACCAGTTTTTCCACTGGGGTTTTATCTCCCGTACTAGAAGGACGAGGATGAGGCCAGCTCCAAAGTAATAGCTGGTGAGTACTAGGAGATCAAGAAAGGAAACCACCCGACCCATGTTCACAGAATCCCAGGTAAATCCGCAAAAAAAAGCAAGCGCAGGCAGGAAACGGCGAATGGCAGTCAGTCGTGGCTCAAACCTCTTATACAACATATTAACATTCATTAAGAAATTCCAGTTGGCAAGGCAAACAAGGAGCCGCGTCAGGCGGAGCAAAGAATACCGGTGAAAATTTAGTTGGCAAGCGAATGATAGGCGGGAGCTAAAGCGTTGCTCCAGTATTGATGACGATACATTTGTTCGCCAATATCGTTCCCTTAAAGTCAATCGTCCTACCGAGAGATACTTCCGTCCCGCCACTAACCTTACCAGAGGCAGCCTTGTATCAACAATTATGTTACGGAACACCCCAAAAAACGGAACGTATGATATCATCCAAAAACAATGTAATCGCCGAAGAGTACCCCGCCAATAGCATGACTATGAGCACCACCCGGAAAAAGGGATATTGTCAGAGCCCCTCCCTTACGATCAGTCAGAATATTTGTCGACTTTGGGCATAACGACGATATCGACTCTCCGGTTTAAAGCCCTCCCTTCTTCTATTTCGTTGCTGGCGATAGGATTATACTCTCCAAATCCGACTGCCACAAAACGTTTTTTATCAAGGTTTTCATTTTTCAGGATGAACCTCAACACAGATAAGGCTCGGGCTGTTGAAAGTTCCCAATTGTCCTGGAATTCAGCATCTACTTTCAATTGCACGATATCGGTGTGCCCTTCGATCTGTATTTGATTTCCCGGATAACTGGCGAGGATGGACGAAATTTTGTTGAATGCGGCTTTAATATCTGGTTTTAGACTCGCAGAACCTGACGCAAATGAGATTCTGTTATCAATATTGATTATCAGTTTGCCCTGAAATTTTTTCAGTCGAATTTCTCCCTTTTCGATTTCTGATTTTAGCTGATTCGCCAGCTCTTTTTCTTGGGCTTGCATTAGCTCCAATTCCTTTTTTTGGGTCTCACTTGATTTTCGAAGTGAAACGATTTCAGCATTTCGATCACGAATGATCTTCTTTAGGTCAAAGATTTGTGATTTTGTGAGTGCCAATAGCTTTTCCAGCTCCTGATTTTTTAGTTCAGCTTCCTTTTTTAAAACATCAATTTCAGCCAACTGTTTTTTCCTCCCATCTTCCATTTGGAGGCGTAAGACAATTAATTGCCGCTCATATTTATTCCGTTGTTCCTCAAGCGCTTTGATGCTGTTATTTTTCTCCGTCTCTAATTCAGCACTGGTTTTTACTATCTCATCTTCGTAGCGCTTTTGGAGCGCTTTGTTTTCATCGATTAGGTCTTTTTCTCTCTGTCCTGAGTCTTGTTTCAGGATTTGAATGGTGTTATCCCGATCAGCAATTTGCTGTAAAAAGGTATCTTTTTGCTGATCCATTTGATTTTTCGCCAGTTCAATTTGCTGGTTCAGACGAGCAATTTGACTGTTAAGTTCAACTATGGCATTTCCCAACCTTGTTTTCTCCTTATAAAACTCCTTTTCCAAAGTTGCCTTTTCTTCGTTGACCATTTCCAGTTTTGATTCGAGGTTGGCAATCTGCCCCTCAAGTTTGATTTTTGTTTCCTTGAATTTTGCTTCAACGTATTGAATGCGATCTTCAGCATCATCAAAATCACGCTGACAATACTTTTGTTTCAGTTCGGTTGCAACCTTGGCATCTGCACATTCTTCATAAGCATCCCAGCCGAATAAATCGGCACGAATATCATCCACTTGGACAATACTCAGCAATAAAATAAACATTACCAATGCTTTCGGGGATTTATTCAACCGTATATTCATGCTGTCTCCTTGGTTATTCGGGGTTGGTGCCGATATGCATAAATGAATCTGAAGGTAGTTTTAAATAGAACTGGTTCAATTGGTACAGCCATGGCTATTTCTGTTTTTATCGATGTCATTTCAATGGTTCAGGGAAATCGTCTGGCCGGCCAAAGACTCCAAACCTATTATTAAAGCAGATAGTTGATCTGTTTGTTACCTCTTCGATCGCTGTGCTGTTAATCATCCTTAATCGGTTTTTGATTGGGCATCTTTCCAATCGTTAAAAGCCTCTTTAAACTTGCCGTGTGCTTCCAATATGGATCTTTCTGACATTTGCAGCCTGCTTTGAATCTTTTTTAGTTGATTTTCAAAATCGGAAAGATCTATTTTGTCTTTTTGTGTATTGGAATTATCCCCAAGGGCTTCGTCTTGTAGCTTTCTTTTCATTTGAGCTTGTGCCAACACTTTTTCTGTATTTTTTTGCTCAAGTGCAATCTGCTGTTTCTCCGCTTGAGTATTTTCATAAACAAGTCGTGCTTCCATAGCTTTCACTAACAGCTCCTTCATATAGATCTCTTTGGCTGTTTTCTCGATGTCCTGTTGATAATCTGTTTGTTCGATAGAGTTGTTTTTAAGCTTGGAAACTCGTTTTCGATCGACGAGGATTGAACTCTTTCTCTGCAGCTGCTCTTTTTCCTGTTGTAAAACCTGTATCTCCAATTGAGTAATGCGAATCAAGGTTGGCATCACCTCTGGGATTGCTGACTCAGCTTTTAACTCATCCGTTGCCTCCACCTCAATTGGTGAGAACTGAAGTGCGGACATCCATAGCATTTTTTGATTTAAGGCTGACCTGGCTTCCTGATATTTATTCCCGGCTTCCAGGCGGAGATTCTCCTTTTTTTGAAGAGTGAGTTGTTTCTCTTCAAGGCGTTTTTCAAAATTTGAGACTCTAATTTTTTCAACACTCTTTCCAGAGTCAGTACCAAACACCTTGTCCTGTTGTGCTCTTCCGATCTGAGCTCGCATTAGTGACCGCTGCGAGATTTTTTCCGCCAGTTCGGCACTCTTCATTTCCAAGCAAGCATTATCGTTGGCTAATCGCGCCTTCAAAACCAGATTCCTTAACCCATCGAGTGCGATTTTATCACTGTTATGTTGAATCGCTTGTTGAGCCTCTTTTTGTTTGAGAAAGTCATTTTTTAATTTGTACAGACGGTCTTTATTGTTTAGGATCGATTTTTCTCTTTCAAGCTGGACTGACTCCCGTTTTTGAATCTGCAATTCAAGTTCAGTAATTCGGATTGAATCTCGAATTGGCTGCTGTTCATCACTGATAGCAACTATCGCTTTCTCGATCCTCTCCATTTGTTGAATTTCTTCCGGACTCATCTCACGCAAAAACTCGTCATCTACTCTTACAACCTTATGACTACACGCCCCAACAATGAGGAAACAAGCAACTATTAACAATGGGTGCAATTTCATATTATTCTCGCTTCAAGGATGACTAGACTTAAATATAGACAAGTGGCCTGTTTTTAGACAGTTATCAAGCCACTTGCCCTTGAATTAAAATTCCATATGGGAAGCATTCACGCTGCCTTATCTCATTGCAAAATGGTGTTTTCGATAAGAAAGTCGTCAGCTTCAAAATAATGATTATCATTATGCGTTGCATAGTAATAACTACGATTTGAGGCCAGTTGTGTTATCTTGCCTCCTCGATTCAGATAATCTGCCACAGCGCCGTTAATAAACATTCTGGTCGGTTTGAAAGGCTCAGATTTTCTACGCAGAGACTTATTGCTTTTTCTTTTATCCATGATAGTCCTCCATTTTTTTTAACGGCCGATGGGTAGAGTTTTTTCCATGAACCCGGAGTAGACATAGTCTTATCCTCAAGTGCAGTCATTATTACTACAATCATATCACTAATCGCTCTCTGAACACTTGTTTTAATTTTATTTGTTTCTATTTAATCCTCTCTTCTGCTATTAAAACCAATCATATCCAAGAAATACATTTTCAAGATTCATGCTAAATAGAGTCGAATTTCTATTTTTACGGCCAACCTACTAAATTTAAAATATATATTATACCAGAACACCAGCGATTAGAGGATAAAACGGATACAAAAAGTGGTTAAATACAACCCATTGGTCATATATGACCAGATTTCAGCCTTTTAATTCCGGAGTAAAAAAGAATGAGTCCACTCCGAAAAGTATTGTAATGTTCAATTTAGGGTTTTTAACTCAATAATCTAAAAACCATAGAAATCCTGAACCGCTGTCATGCCAGACTTGATCCGGCATCCATAAGGTTTAATCAAAAATCTGGATTCCGGCTCGGAGGCCGGAATGACAAGAAAATCGACTTTTCGGAGTAGATTCAAGAATAGATATTTTTAACAATACGGGATTTTGAATTTTTAGACAGGACGAGTAATGAACAGCGAACTCAGAGAGATTTTGCTTTTTTGACCCAACGGGGAAAGAGGATATGGGCCTGTATACATCGGGAGGAGAAAAGGCACAGACTGAAATCAATACTCTTATTGAAAAATCATATAAATTTTCAGTTCCCTAAGGCCTTTCTTTAAACCGAATCTCTGTTAAACGTTTTGTTTGAACCGGTTTTCAAGTTGTTGTTCAAGTAATTGCATGCGCTTTTCCAGTTTTTTCTTTGAGGTATCCAGTTCTTCGGTTAACCTTGCTACGGTAAATTTGAGCATGGCGTTTTCTATTGATACTGAGACTTGTGAAATAAAAAGTGTCAATAATTCCACCAGTTTTGGCGAAAAGATTCTAGCAACGTCCGTATTCTCTAAGTAAAGAATCCCGTTTAGTTTATCGTGAGTAATAATTGGGATACAGAGAATTGATTTCGGTTTTACCTCTTCGATGTATTTGTTGTAGGCAAACATACTGTCTTTACTGGCATCATCCAAAATAATGGTCTTTTTGGTCCTTATTACATAAAAAACAACACTTTTCGCAATGTGTTCACATTCTTCGAGGGGAACGGAAATCGAATCGACAATAACTGAATCGTTTTTAACTCCCCGTGTCAGAATCCTTATGTGATTGTCTACTTCAACCAGGAAAAACCCCTTCTGCACTTTGATATTTTCCAGCAGCATCTCAATGAGTTTACAAGCCATTGAATCCAAATTGATCTCTTGCGATAACTCCTGAGACGCCTTAACAATTGAATCCAAATCGGAAATTATTGATTTTTCACTGGAATCTCCTTCATATTCGATTGCTTCATCAAAACGTGTTCGTCTTTTTAAAAGCATCGGATAGCTATATTCCAGATGACTCAGTTTTCTCATCGCTCCCCACTTGATGTATCCAAGACAGGCTTTACGAATATAAGCCATGGCAATGGTCTCTTTATCTTTTGATAGATAATACTTTGCGGCCAACTCGTTGGCTATGGCTTCAATCTGAACAAATCCGTTGTCACTTGCAGTTTGAATCGCTTCATCAAACAGGTCACCAGCCTTTATATAATTACCGGAAATACCGGCCATCAAGGCCGATATCAGCAATTCTTTGTCCCTGAAATTAATTGGACACCCATTTGCCAGTGTCGTTAGTCTTTGGTGGTTATTCTTGAGAATATCCCAGTATTTTTTCTTGTTCTCCTCGCTAAAGGAGCTGTAATTTTCTATTATTATTAATGAAAAATAGAAATAGTGCTCTGAAATTGCCAATTGAGAGTAGCTCGCAATCAGTTTGTCTGATTCCTGGATCATCTCCAAAGCTTCAGCATGGTTGTAAAAAAAATAATGTATCTGAGCGTTTACCAGGTAATACCATTGTTTCAACTGGGTATTCTTGCTGGCTTTTACTGATTTCAGCAATTCAGCCGACTGCTGCATATCCGGAATACAATCACTGGAATCAGGTACTGAGTCCTTTAAAAGCAACACCAAATTAGAAATCTCCAAAATATCCGCAAGATCCGGATTGTTCAGCTGATCCACAAAGTCCTGATGCTTCTTGACCTCCTTTTGAATCTCCTCAAGAGGCGATCCAACCATTATATGGGTTTTCATCAGAAAATCGACACTCAGCCCGGCGCTAATAAAATCTCCATATTCTATTCCAGCCGTATAGGATCGATTCAGGTAGGTTATATTATCTACCGCCTTGTTTTTCCAATGACCCAAATAACTCCCAAATAAAAAATTCAGCTGGCTGATGAGGCCATGATTATTGAATTTACTGTTTAGATCCAACGCCAGCTTTCCAACGGCGTATCCGCCCGCATAATCCTGCAATCCCGAGCACAGAATAACGGCATAATTCATATAAGCGTAGGCCGAACTATCCGTGTTTCCATGGGATAAGCTGATTTCAACCATCTGCAGGGTTAATAGCACCCAGAGATTTCGTTTCACTATGTAGGCAGCAGGAATGATATTTGCGATCAGATCCATCATTGCTTTTTTATCCGGATCAGACATTTCTTTTAAATACAACAGGTTTTCTATCTGTTTTTGCTCAAGATTGACCTGAATATCCTGCATTTTTATCTGGGAAACAATAGTGATCTCTGCATCATTTGGCGGGATCTTTTCGTTGAATAACGAGTCCAATGCCGCTACACCAATCTCAATTGCATCTTCCAGGCGATTATTTTTTATATAGAGGTTTAATTTCAGGTTGATGACTTCGACCTTCTCACGATTGGTTCGAACATGTTGAAGCAATAGATTAAAAATCGGTTTGGCGACCTCCGTATTTCCAATAAAATACTCACATTCAGACCTTTTCAAATACAGTTCCTTGGTTAGCTCATAGTCCTTTTCCCAACTGCTTTTTGAAAGTAATTCGGATCCAATTGAAAAAAACTTCCAGGCTATTTCAAATGCTGCAGCAGACTTGGATTTTTTCCCCACAAGCAAGTTCAACTTTGCCAGTTCATGCCTCTCAGCCTGTTTTCTGATCAATTGGATTCCCTGGTTCATCTGATTAACAATCTGATATGTAAGTTGATCGTTCTCAAATCCCCCATATTTTTCGAGCAATAGTTTTCCCAATCTGAGATGATGCTGCCTTTTCTCTTTGGACCGAAGTAAGGAATATGTTGCCCTTTGTACCCTGCTGTGGGTAAATCGAAAATTTATGTCCTTTTTATTTTCCCACTCTTTTTCTTTCTCAATATTGGATTTCGGTGTTTTTTTTGTCTTATCAGCCCGCTGTATCAATTCAAGTTCAATCGGTTTTTCAAGCAGCTTTAGTACTGTTTCTTTATCAATATCAGCAGCCAGCATCAAGGTTTTCAACCCAAACTGGTTTCCAATACAGGAAGCAATTTTCAATATTTCGATTGACTCCTGCTCCAAACCCCTTATTTTCTCCTCAAGTAAATCGATGATATTATCCGGAATTTTTGCGGCTTTGATAGTATCGATATTCCAGCACCATTGGCCTTCAGACGGGTCGAATTGAATCAACTTGCGATTATGGAGGGTAACCAAAAACAGTTTGACAAAATATGGATTACCTCCCGTCTTTTCAATGATATAGGTTGCCAGTAGTCGATAATCCTGTTTAAAACTAAGTGCATCCTCAATCAACAGGCAGACATCCGGAACATCCAGTGCAGTAACTTTGATTCGTTGAATTGACGTACCGGATTGGGAAATCTCATCCAGAGACATGGAAAAGGTGTGTGAATGGCTGATCAGGTGTTTTTGGTAGGCTACTATAAGCATAATATACCGACTGCCAATATCGGTTAAGGCAGCCTGTATCAACTGGATAGTTGCGTGATCAGCCCATTGGAAACCATCAATAAAAACAACAAGTGGATTGCCATCAATGGTGAAGGTTTGAATAAATCTACTGAAAATATGATTTAGCCTGTTCTGAGCTTCGTCTGAGTCGAGTTTGGGAACAGATGGCTGAGCACCCAGTATTGCTTCAAGTTCCGGGATAAAATCAATGACCAGTTGTCCATTGTTTCCCAGAGCTTTGAGAAACTTTTCTTTCCAGCCATCTATGCTTTGCTTTTCCTGGTTCAGGATCTGATTTACAAGTGACCGAAATGCCTCAATAAGAGAGAAATAGGGAGTATCCCTGTACTCTCTATCACATCGTCCCCTGGCAATGTAAGCCCCTTTCTGTTCAGCCAACCCCAACAGTTCCATCACCAGGGTTGTCTTACCCATACCGGCTTTGCCATCCACGATCATCATTTCGACGCTACCTGTACAAACCCTGTTAAATGATTCAATCAAATTAACAAAATTTTCCTGCGATCCGTAGAGTTTATTGGGAACCGTTAACCGTTCAATGTTATCTCTTTGGGCCAATTCGAATGAATCGATGTTGCCAAACAGTTCATATTGTTGACGACAGTATTCCAGATCCTTGAGTAATCCGAAAGCGCTTTGGTAGCGATCTTCCTGACCCTTGGACAGAAGTTTGAGGATGATTTGATTTAATATTGGGGGATATTCACTATTGTGTTTCAGGATGCTATCAGGTTCAGCAACAAGCTGATTTTGAATTCGTTTTTGTGGTGACTCATGGAAAAATGGAGTATTGCCGGTCAGCAGTTCATAGAACACAATACCCAGAGAATAAAGATCACTTTTCTGATCAATATCCCAATTGATTCTGCCTGTTTGTTCCGGTGATGTGTAAAGAAATAGGTCTTCACCAAGCATTTCCGCAGATTTTATTTTTTTTTGCTCAGAAGTCTGTTTTAAGAAACTGATACCAGTAAAAACAACATTACCATTTCTTTCATCAACAAAAATATTGTGCGGTCTCAGGTCATTATGGACTACATGCGCGGCATGCAATTCACCAAGACTCCGTGTTATCTGGATTGCAATGTTAAAAAAACGCTCCAAATCCATCTTTTTGTGTTTCAGAATAATCGATAAAAACACAGCACCAGTGTCTTCCCATGTCATCGCTATGTTTTTATTCGAATACAGGCAGCGTAACGGATAGACAATCAGGTGTGTCTCAATTTTTTGCGCTTTTTTTAAACGATCCTTAATATCATTATACTGTTCCTTCGTGAACTCTTTCTTAGATACCTTGATTAAAACCGGACGCTCATTTTTTTTGTTTTGGGCGCGGAAAATAGTTGATTCGGGAAAGTCGTACACTTCTTCCAGGTGAATATATTCAGAAAATAAATCCATTGTCGATTTTGCGTATTAATACAGAAATAATTGAAAGAGATCGGATCGATGACAAATCAAAATAATCACATTATTTGTTTTTTCTACAAAAGACGAATCCGCTAACATTAGCAGAATATACATCATTGTGCATTTTTGTGGCAAATAGATTGGATTTATCCAAGGATAAAAGATTGGGTAGATTGTATTTTTTACGGAGATAGGGAGATTGGACCTTTGGGTAGACGGGTTTTCCGCCGATGCTCAGTATCAATTCGTGAGACGAAATGATTAACATAGTCAGAGCCTTTCTTGGAAAGGCGTCATCAATTCCCGTACTCATTATAAACTGGATCTCATGATTTGAAAGCGGAGAGCAATTTATTCTTTCGGGTATTTCCTTATAAAAACTAATGTCGGGGCTAACGTCTGGAGTTTTATTAATCCTAATATAGTAAACTCCAAACAAACGAGTAATTGAATCTCTTAGCACATTGATGTCATTTCTATCGTATCTAATAACCGGATGCTCTTTTTTATATAGAGTTTCAAATCTGTTTTGCTTCCAGTATTCAACAACTCTATTTATCTGTTCTATTGAATCATTGAGACTAATGATGGTGAGAGAGGGTGAATTGAAAAACAGATTGGACCGATTCACTCCAGCCAGATCATATGAATCGGGCAGAATATTTTTTGAAAGCAGGGGATCATGTCGACTACAGGAGGCAAAGAAGAATAAAAGGAACAGGAAAATAGGGAAAACCAGTTTAATTAACTGATTCCTTCCTCCGCCAGATAGCTTCTCCGACGGCATCTCCAGTAAACTCGCATCGTAAAACATTTTCATCCACCACAATTAGCTTAATATTCAATGTATGGCCAGTCGAAGGCATCCGGATTGAACTGCTCAGAGTCAAATTGTTCCAGTTTGTTCGCGAAATACCAAATCCCTCTTTATCTTCATGATCCTTGCCAGAGAGAAGCACTTTACCATTTCGAAAATCGATTTCAAACTCTGCAGATGATCCCTCAACAACCCAGGTTCCTTTGAAAAGATGATTTGGTAACTCTTTGACCTGACTTCTACTTTTCTGTGGTTCCTCTTTCCCTTCCTTCACTATGCTTTGCTTCTGAATTGAAGCCGTTTTCTTTGTTGATTTCCCTTGAGATTTAATGTCAGGTTCTTGCGTGGAACAATCGGATAGGATCAATGCCACCAATATAAAAATAAACAAGAATTTCATGTTTTTTCGTATCAAATCTACCTTTTTTTTCTGACTCACTCTGCAGGCGAGAATAAGGTTCCTTTTTATGGCTTTATTAACCTGCTATCCCTTAATCGAAGCACTGACAAACAGCATTCCAATCAAGTATGCGTAGGTTTTACAGGTATGTAAATTGTTTTTGGTTGAAAACATCTGATTTTGGCAAACGAAGGTGAATTGACAAGTATTGATCAGAAATAAAACAATGGCTAAGATAAATAAGTTTTTCCATTGGAATCCCTCATTTAGCAATCAGTTTTTTCCTGTGTTTCTTTGGCGATACGGATTATTTTTTAAAACAAATCGTTTTTTCGCGGGGGGACTTGGGACTCAAGAAAGAAAAATCCAAAAAAACCTGATCAGCTACAGATAAATAATTGCATTTTGTTGGCAATAGAGCTTAAATGAACCATCTTTGACAGGGTTAGTAGTCTCATAACAGAATTGAACCAAAATAGTTTTTATCGAAGAGAGAAGAATGACACAAACAATCAGATTTGGTGTTTCCATTGACGAAAGGCTCCTGAAACAATTTGACGAACTCATTTCTAAAAAAGGGTATGTTAATAGATCTGAGGCTGTTAGAGATCTCATTAGAAATAATCTCGTTAATGAGAAATGGGAATCAAATGATGATGAGGAAGCTGTCGGCACTGTCACGCTGGTTTATGATCATCATACGCGCGAACTGGCAGATAAACTTACGGAGCATCAACACGAATACCACAAGAACATCATCTCTTCCATGCATATTCATCTGGATGCTCATCACTGTTTGGAGGTTGTGGTTGTTAGAGGAAAACCTTCGGAAATAAAGAGGATCTCAGATGAACTGATCGGCACCAAAGGTGTTAAACATGGTAAACTTGTCTCTACTACCGCTGGCAAAGACATGGTGTAGATTTTCTCCCCTCCTCCAAAACGACCGATTGCCAGTCATTCTTTTCTATGACATCCACAGATCCCACAAAACAAAAAAAAATATTCCGTGCAATAGGCATTGTTGGCTTAATCACAACAATCAGTAGAATTTTAGGTCTAATAAGAGAAATCGTCATAGCAAATTGCCTGGGGACATCGGCATTTAGCGATGCTTTTACCATTGCTTTTATGATTCCGAATCTATTCAGGCGATTATTCTCGGAAGGTGCACTTGTCAATATATTCATTCCTGTATTCAAAGAGATAGAGACGGCTGACGGTAAAGATTCAGCCTTTGAATTCGCCTTGAGTTGTTTTTGGTTTTTTTTCTTTTTTTCCCTTGTTTTTTGCAGTTTGTTCATTGTTTTTGCCCCCGAGATTCTTCGCTTCGGCTTAGCCGTTGGTTTGGCAGAAGACACGCTCAATATTTCTGTTTTTTTAACACGGATCATGATTGGCTATGTCCTCTTTATATCATTGGCTTCCATTTGCCAGGGGATTTTAAACGCATTTTCAGTTTTTTGGGTCTCCTCTCTAACCCCGGTTTTGCTGAATTTGACCATTATCTCTTTTGCAGTGATTCTCACCCCGTTATTTCAGAATCCGGCAGTCGTTTTGAGCATCGGGGTAATCACAGGGGGAAGTTTTCAATTGCTGTTTCAAATACCGTTCACGATTAAGCAAGGATTAAAATTAGTGGGCCGAATTACCTTTAATAGCCCTTACTTAAGAAGAACGCTAATCCTCATGTTGCCTTCCGTGTTCGGTATCGGAATTTACCAGATCAATATATTAATCAGTACAAGTGTCGCCTCCCTGTTATATGAGGGGTCTATATCATCGCTTAAGTTTAGTAATCGACTGGTAGAATTAATTATTGGAGTGCTGATTATCTCCCTGACAACAGTCATACTTCCCCGGTTAGCTGATCTCTTTCTGGAACAGAATAAAAGTGTCCTGGAAAAATCACTGGCTGAATCCCTTCGTGTGATAACATTCATTACATTCCCGATTATTATGGGAACAATTGCTCTCAATGAGGAAATAGTCTCTCTGGTTTTTGGAAGAGGAAAATTTGACCAGTACTCTGTATCGTTGACCTGCAGCGCGTTAAAATTTCATATCATGGGGCTAACCTTTATTGCTTGGAACAGAATCCTTCTAACTTTCTATCAGGCTTCAAAAAAAGTCAAAGCTACTGTTCAAGCCGGCATATTAGTGATATTAATTAACCTTCTATTGGCTTTCGGTCTTTCCAGAATCATGGGTCATAGTGGCATTGCCCTGGGAACCTCAATCAGCCAATTTTTACACACGGTGTTGCTACTATTGTTTCTAAAAAAACTACCCATCAGGATTCCAATCTTCTCATTTTTTAGAAGCACAACCTTGTGGTTAAGCCTGTTGACAAGTACTTTGATGTATATTCTACTAATTTATCTGAAGGATTTTCAATGGTTTAGCATGTTGCCAAAACCGGCAACTCTATTCATATTAATCACACTTGGCGGTATTTTTTACCTGATGATTTCTTATCTCATCAGAAGTAAAGAATTGCTATTGCTCATGAAAGAATTCAAACATATAAAATCTCGAAAATAGACAGATCGCCTTTTTTAAAAACCCAATATATCCAATCTGGAGAAATCCGATTTCAAATGAGTAAACCCGGAAACAAAGAAAAAGCAAATGTCAGTACAGTCATCAGAGATTGGATTGGAGCGCTTATTTTGGCCCTGGTGGCTGCGTTGATTTTTAGAACATGGTTTTATACACCCTATTTGGTGCCGACCAGCTCGATGATCCATACTATCCAGGTTGGTGATCACATATTTGTCAATAAACATGCATATGGGTATTATTCTCCCTTTTCAGATCAGAGAGTTTTCCCTCGTAAAGTAAACAGGGGAGACATCGTTGTTTTCCCCTATCCTGTAGATCCGCAAGTAGACTACATTAAAAGGGTTATTGGAATTGGAGGGGATGAAATTCGAATCGTCGGCGAAACAGTATACGTTAATGGAGAGCCGGAAAATACCGAATATCTTTATTTTGACCCGGAACTGCTGAAGCTACCGGAGAATATAGAAGTGGTGGTTCCTGAAGGGAAACTTTGGGTCATGGGAGATAATAGAAGAAACTCCAAAGACAGTCGTTATTGGGGTTTTGTTGATGAAACATCAATAGAAGGGAAAGCTGAAGTGATTTTTTGGTCCCATGATCCTCCAAAAAACATTACTGAAGGGTACCGTTTTGAACGAATTGGAACCTTCTTTGAATAACATTTATTGTTGATCCACCTTTACATTTTTGACTCCCTGGAAAACGACCAAATCATCATGAATCAGAAATTCACTCGTATTAACCTCTTATTATCAATTTTCTTCGGAATAATGATCATTTATCCGATAAACGTCCTGCATGGGCAGGATATTAATTACATTGAAAATAACAGGGATTATGTGGATGTAAATACCGAGCAGCAGAGAAATGTGGCCACAACTAATCAAGGTCTTTCAGTAAGAAGAGGCAATTGGAAAGAAAATGATCAGTTTTCTACCGGACTTCTCAATTACGGTTTTACGGAATCAGTATATTACCAATTCTCCGGTGAATCCATTTTTGAAGATGGAAATCCACTGTCAGGAGCTCCGTTTTTGAATTACGCCTGGACGAATCTTAATCCCTTGGATTTCAAAATCCCTCCAGCATGGTCGTACGGCGCCGAGTTCCAATATTATAGTTCTGATTCGGAATCGGTGTATAGCGGTGAAAATGACGTGGCTGGCTCTGCTATTAATATGAGTCTTTATATGTTTAATTTTAATGTAAAAGCCTTCGCATTGGATCCAATCAAGGAGTTCTTGCACCCATATTTTGGTGTAGGCTGGGGAGTTTTAACCGGATACTTTGCAACAAAGCAGACAGAAACCGGTAAAGCCTATGAAACGACCTTCTTCGGTCCCTTTAATTATCAAATGATTGGTGTGCAGATCATGCTCGGTAATAAGTGGGGAATTATCGCTGAATTCAAAAACCTGCGAGGAACAGCTGCAACTTCCAATGATCCCTTCGACCAGGGAGAAGGCAATTCCGTTAGTCTTGCATTTGACGGAGTCATAATAGGATTATCCGCTTATTATAGAATGTAGAACCGACCTTTTTCAAATACTGCCAATCATATCTTAGAACTCTTTTCGGTTTGTATCTCTTTAGAAAGTGATTGGAATTGATCTATTTTTTAAATAATTTGGTAATAAATCCATGTTTTTTATAATCTCAAAAGTCTTAACTGTATTTACTGATCCCCTTGTTTATATACTGTTACTGGCTTTTATCGGTGTCTTAAAATTCAAGAAGCGTATTTTTTCCTTTGCTCTGTTTCTGATCTTTTATCTGATATCAACTCCGGTTGTTAGTCAGAGGCTCTTATTTAGCCTGGAACACCTTAAAAGCCCTTCTCTGGTTGAAAAACAATATGATGCAGTTGTGGTATTGAGTGGAATGCTAAATCTTAATATGAGCAGTTCCAATACCATCGAATTTGAGGGGGCTGTTGATAGAGTATTGAGCGGGATTGGAATAATGAGGTCTAAAACCGCCAACTATTTGATTTTATCAGGCGGAGACGGAAGTCTAATTCAAAAGGGGAGATCTGAAGCAAGCTTACTGGCTGATTTTTCGGAAAAAATGGGAGTCACAAAGGACCGGATTTTAGTGGATCAAGACTCAAGAAACACGTTTGAAAATGCAGTTAATACTAAAAAAATTATAGACGAGCATCAATTCAAGAAAATTCTCCTGATCACCTCCGCTTTTCACATGTTCAGAGCCCAGGGATGTTTTAATCGGGTGGGGATTAAAGTCGATCTGTTGCCTGTTGACTTTGGTGCAAATTTGACCATATCGGATTTTCGTTATTTTTTGCCCTCTTCAGATGCTCTTTCATCAAGTAACCGTTTCATTCATGAAGCCATAGGAATCATAGCATACGGTTTGAGCGGAAAAGCTAGATACTTCTAACCAGGTTTTGGATGTGATCGGATTTACTGCTTTTTCTTTTCGATCTCATCCCAGAGGGATGTTTTCTTATCCTTCTCAGCATTTGAGCTTTCCTCATTCAATTCATTGTAGTCGGGTGAACTATCTTTTTTGGGAGTAATCGACTCCAATGGAGCTGATGACAGTGTCTCTTCCAACATATCGGGAATTGATGCTTCATGACTGGCAGATCCGGTCACAGTGTAAACATGCTTATCATATCCTATATTATCTACTAGTTGGCTATTTGAACCATGACTTCCCATGGAATTAGAATCATTGGCACGAAAGATTCTTCTGGTCAAATCATCATCGCTATACCGTAAATTGGTAATAATCAGTACTTGTTCTGACTCTTCCAGCTCGTTTGCCACTAATTCAGATAAAACCTGATGTTGGAATGAACCACTTGCTTTATCCATCAGGGAAGAGCTGGCCAATATTTCTTCAGGTTTTGCACAAGAGCACAAATAATCAGCAACACTTGCAGCCTTGCCTATAACAGTATAGCTCATGGAAGACTGACTTACGATTCCCGCTACACTTTCAGTTGCATGAAGCCCTATCCCAAAATCCAGTTTTTCCCTACCCAGAACCTTCCGTTCATGATTAATCATCTGCCATTTCTGATTAATTTTTAAGGCTGTCCTGATTGAGTTATCAATGCTGTTGATCCCCTCGAAAATAACAAAAATCTTATTCCCTAATAATTTGATAACCTGTCCACCAAACTCCTTAACAACCGCTTCAAACGGCTCAGCAAACTCATTGATGGATTCTTCAATTTCCTCTAAAGATTTTTTTTCTATCGTATGCTGGACAAGTGGAATTCTGGCACACAAACAGGTCACCTCGGATTTTCTTAAAACGAACTCTTTAGGAGTGCCAGAAGCGTTATCGATGCTGCTCATAACAGAATTCATTTTTGATTTGCTTTTCTCTTGAAAGAAATCATTTAGATGCTCTGTCATTTTGTTGAAAGCGGCAAACAGGGTGCCGGTTTCTCCAAAATCTATGGTTCTGAGCTTTACATCAAAGTTGTTTTTACCAATTTCTCCAAATCCATTAATAATTAACCGATTGATTCGGGTGACAGGCAAATATAGTATCCATACAAATCCAAAAACGCAGATTAAAAACACACCACTAACAATAAAAAGCGTTCTTCGGGTCTTACTCAAAATCTTGCCGTAATCAAATAGAATTTGTGTAACTGCAACTCTGGTTTCCTCGCCCTGCTGCATAACAGAAATATTTCTCAAAAAGTGAAGAACGGGTACTGTCCGATCATTGAATTCATAGTTAAGCTTTTCAACAACTATACTGCGATCTTCATTTTCTTCGATTTTCTTTAGTAAACTCTGCCCGACTTTTTTATTCACAAAATCGCTATTGGTGGATGCATAGTAAATTCCACTTGGATACAAGATCACGGATATCTGTAAAAAACCTCCTTCGTCATCACCGACATTCTCTACTGCATGACTCAATGCAGACAGCATTCGATCTTGATTCCTTTCATAAAAACTGGACAAAGCCAGTTCGGATACTATTATCGAAGTTGTATCAGCAAGTTCATTAACCTGCTGAATTCGGGGTTCAGCAAGATTCTGAATAAACAGGTAGTTCAGGATGGCAGTGGCACAGGCAACCAGTAACCCAGCTATCAGCATCACTTTGTGCACCAGTTTAAAACTAAAGAAATTGATTTTTTTCTCTTTTGAATTCATTCCTAACATGTTTTGCCTACTTGTAGCGGATTAATACTATTACTTATTTGTTTTGTGCTGTATTTGGTTTTGTGGAGATGCAGCTAAAATACCAAAAATGAGCTATTTTCTTTTTATTTTCGATATTTGGCCGCCAGTATTTATTCCAAATCAGTAATCGTTTTCAGATAAGGTCACCCTCAGCATTTCATCGACAGTCGTTACACCATTGATTACTTTCTCTCCACAATCGTTTTTCAAGCTGATCATACCGGTTTTCAAGGCAATTTGTCTTATTATTGTGCTATCAACCACCTTATTAACAGCTCTGCGAATCTCATCATCAATAATCAGCAGTTCATAAATCCCGATCCTTCCCTGGTAACCGGTATTGAGGCAGGCACTGCATCCCGCCCCTCGCCATAAGACACCCTTAAAGTCCTGCTTTGAAATCACATTATCCAAGTTTAGTTCTTTTATTTCACTCCATGAAATAGAATAAGACTCTTTACATTTCGAGCAGATTTTCCTGATAAGTCGTTGAGCTAAAACAGCACTAACAGTACTGCTTACCAGATACGGCTCAATACCCATATCAATCATACGAACAATGGTGGATGCAGCATCATTCGTATGCAGGGTGCTCAAAACCAAATGACCGGTCAATGCCGATTGAATAGCTATCTGTGCCGTTTCCGAATCTCTCATTTCACCAATCATGATCACGTCAGGATCTTGCCGCAACATTGCCCTGAGCCCTTTTGAAAAAGTCACGCCAGTCTTTTCGTTCACCTGCATCTGACCATATTTTGAAATCCGATATTCAACCGGATCCTCAATGGTTACAATATTTTTTCTGTCGGCATCTATTCTGTTTAATGCAGAATAGAGAGTTGTTGTTTTACCCGAACCTGTTGGACCTGTGACAAGCAAAATACCATGGGGTTGATGGATTAAGGCTTCAATCTGCTTTGACATTTTCTGGTTCATGCCCAGATCTTTTAATGGAATGATTCCCTGACTCTGATTGAGGAGTCTCAGAACTGCCTGTTCTCCATGTACCGTCGGAATGATTGACACCCTGATATCGATTTTTTTCCCGGCCAAAAGAATCATGGTTCTTCCATCTTGAGGCTGGCTTTTGGTTGAAATATCCAGTCCGGACATTACCTTTATTCGATTAACAAGAGGAATATGCCCCTGTTTGGGAACTCTTGTGATTTGGTGTAGCTCTCCATCAATCCGATTTCTTACAACTGTTTCTTTGGGGCTCGGATCAATGTGAATATCGGAACTGTTGTCCTTAACAGATTGGAATATAATCGAATTCATCAGCTTTTTAATCGGTTCCTCATCTTCAACATCCAGTAAATCTTCGGTTTCTTCGGAGGAAAAATGTGATAGGTAATTCAAGTCAGCATCATCCACAAGAACATCAGCAGCTTCCTCAGCAGATCCTGAGCTTCTGTCATATCCCTGGTTGATTGCAGCCAATATGGTATCTTCCGTTGCCAGTACAACAGAATATGAATCGAATCCCAGGGTTCTGGCAGTTTCTTCAAAAGCAGAGTCGGGCCAAGGAGTCAACGCAGCAAGCACGAGATTTGTTTCAGAAAAGTCATATGGATAAAAAATATGTTTTTTCGAAAACCTGATTGATATCGACTCAACATATTTTGTCTGGAAATCAGGATGTAAAGCTTCTATTGTTTCAACAAATTTCAGTCCTGATATCTCTGACAAAGCCTTCTGAAAATCAGCATCCTTTACGGAACCGGATTTAACCAATTGTTCTCTTAAAGAAACTTCTTTTCCAGACAACTGATTCCAGTTATCCATTAATTGATCTTCTGATAAAGCAGATAGGGTCTGCAGTTGATTAATCAGTTTCTGATTTATAAGAGATGGCTCATTCATAGATTTACTTTTTTTAGCTGCCTGTGATTTGAACGCGTCAGGAAAAATGCTTATTAAACCTGCTATAATAATTTTTTTTCTTTTTTTGCTTCTTCAACTTCTTTCTCAATTCATTCTTTCCAAGTTTGTCGGTTTGAAAATCAATCAATTGATGCAAGCTATTAATATTTTGTTTCTCCAGCTCTTGAAGGAACCTATGCAAAAAGAAGTGTGTCGCCTTAACATCAGGCATTGCCCTGTGACGATCCCTGAGTGGGTAGTCGAAGTACATCGAGAGACCGCTGATTCCTCTGGCTTTTACCTTTGGTAGCAATTTTTTTGCTATTCTGTAAGTACAGATATCTGCCTGATTTTTTAAACTATTAATACCCAGTCTTCTGATTTCTGAATTTATGAAACAAAAATCAAATAGAGAATTATGAGCGACAAATACTCCATTGTCAACAAAATCAATATATTCAGGTAATACTTCTTCAATTGATGGTGAGTCTTGAATTGTTGAATTGGTTATTTTTGTGAGCTTGCTGATCTGTCTGGATATAATTTTGTGCGGATTAATCAGATATTCAAAACTATCGAGGATATCACCATTGTTAACTTTGAGCGCAGCAATTTCGATAATCCGGTCTTTGCCTCTGATAGAACCGGTTGTCTCAATATCAGTTATTATAAAAGTTACTTCCCGCAGTGGCTTGTCCTCAATCAACGTAGCCAGTGGTGCACATTTCCACTTATTCTCTTCACAATTGATAAATCTTTTATCTGCACTCAATAATTGATTTAGTTCCTTGATCTCCTGCCTGGAGCCTAGTCCAAGTGCATGTCGAATCTGACTTTCAGACACCACTCCATCAAATCTATTAAGAAGTTGAAATACAGCTTCTATCAATTCTATTCCTATAACAATAATTGTAAACTGAATCATGAAGACCCCGGAAAAATCCCTGATTCTATAAAGGAAGAATTCCGGACATCTATGTGATGATGGAAAAGACAATGGAGTTCAAGCCAACATCCTGAAACAGTTTTCAAACATAGTACTCAAAAACCAAACCCAAACACGATCAAAATCGATCAATCGAAACTCTTTTCAGTATTATTAACTTTACCATGCCCAACTGATTCTAAATAATAGTCAGTAGAGGGCGCCATGATACATCTTATGCTTTATATCAATTTGCGATTGTAATTTGCGAATTGAACAGTAAAATACCTTGAACATAAAGTTCGTGGGTATATAAAAGATGAGGTTTTACATTCCTGATGCCATTTGATAATACTACGCACATGGGAAAAACATTCTCCTGCCAAAAAAAGGCACGGAACGTCACTTGTTGGTATTCCAACCATACCTTAAAAAAGAAATTTCAAAAACCAGAATTGATGAAAATTTACACCTCCATCAGCCTTTCCGGTCAATTTGGTCTAATTAAAAGGGTATGAATCTTACTGACTATAAAACATGCATTTTAGTAAATAAGCATAATAATCCTTTTTAATTCAAGCATCTAATCAAATCAATATGCAATTACCATCAATTAATCAGATTTTAAAATCAAGACTATTTCTCGCAGGACTAGTATTTTTTGGTGTAAACAGTACCCATTCCTATATGTTTTATCAGGTTAACAGCTTCAAAATTTTCCTGGTTTTAATAGGGGTCAGTCTGATTGCAGTTTATAATGATCTGATATTTCCTAAAAATGCAAATAGAATCATCCCCTGGAAACAGATGGGCATTGTGTTACTTCCTTTGCTGGCAACATTGCCTGGTTATTTCTGGTACAAAGGATATTACAACTACAATTTTATCTACGAACTGTCTTCGAACCTTATACTGATTGTTTGGATAGCCTACCTCTATCGCAGTGTTGAGACTGTGGAAGATCTTATTCCTTTTCTGGTATTGATCGGGATTACAATTATTTATGTTGGGATTTGGGCTTTTCTGGAAAGAATTGGCTACCACCCCCTGAATTGGGATTCAATACCGCCATCAAGAGTTAAAGCTACCTTCGGAAATATCAATTATTTTGCCGGGTTTCTGGTTGTCTTACTACCGCTGATGCTAATACTGGCTCTGCCGGAAAAAGCTCAACCTGAAATGGGGAAATTTCATTTCTCCCGATTCAACCAGTTTTTTCTTTTGGTTTTCATTATTGCCGGAATCAGCCTTATACTGTGCCAAACCAGGGCAGCTTTAGCTGCTACTATCGTGTCTTTAGGAACCGTAACCATTATTTATACCCTAGCCTTTTTACCTCCAAAATGGCGGAAAAGAATAATTACCATTCTAGTTACAATCATTCTATTGGTAACCATTGGAGTCTTTCTTCTCATTGTTTTAGACGCTATCCCGGCTGATTCAAGATTTGGAAAGCTACTTACCATTGAAGGGTGGACTCCCAGATTTGTCTCCTGGCAAGCTGCAATCGATTCAATTACACAATCGCCGATTATTGGCTATGGTTTAGGAAGTTCGTATAATTTATACTTCCAGTTTGCAGATCCGGATGCCAGATTATTGCACCAGGAACACAGTTATAATCATGTTCACTCAGAGATGCTGGAGTACATGCAAGAAAGCGGATTTGTTGGGCTTATTATCTTCCTTGTTTTCTGGATCTATGTTGCTTTCTTCCTTTTTAAAATTGTTTTTACACAGGAAAACAGTTCCTTTCTCAAGAAGATATCAATTGGTTTGATCGGGGGCTTTGTCGGCTATCACCTTCATGGTTTGTTTTCAGTCGCTCCAAGAATGATGGTAATGAAACTGCCCCTGTTTACGATAATTGGATTAGCCTTTATCCTCGATAACCTGATAAATAAAAGACAGGAGTTTGCTTCCGATCGAACGCTGTCTCAAAGATTCTCCTCATTTTTACCAGCATTAATAATGCTTGTTTTTTTGTGGAGCATTTTTACTCCTTGGATTATTGGTCAGAACAAGTTTGTGAATATTCAGCGTGAAAGACAATCATTATTAAAAGTTGAACATTTGGAAGAAATGGTTGAGTCTTACCCGGATGTATATGCCCTGGATTTTCTTGCCCATCTCCAGATTCTATATAATCGAAATGAACAATTGCAGGAAACAGTCACTCTGATTGACCAAATATTACCCCATTACAGAGAACTCGGTCATACAAAAGCAGTGTTATCAATAAAGCAAAATGACTTAGAAAAAGCAAAAACAATTGCTTTGGAGTATCAGAATGAACAGGACCGCTACTATAAACCGACAATATATCTATTGATGAGTCTTGCTTTTGATACTAATGATTTTCAATTGTTCACAAATCAATATCAACTCTTTATCAGAAAACTGGTTTATGACAACAATCTATTCCGGAGCTTGAATGCTGCAGATGTAAGAGTTCCCATCGAAAAAATTCCCTCACCCTTTATAATCACTAAACAAGAAAAGGAATTTGAGTTTAAATGGAATGAAGATCTTTTAAAAGCAATCTTTAATACCGCTCAAAAAATCAGGAAGGAAAAATCATACTCTGTAAAAGAGAGAAATACATTCATTTCTTTTATGTCTTTCCACTTTTCAAAACATCCCTATTTCCAAATCGAGATCAAGGAGAATTATAAAAATGATGACCGGTCACTCATTGATCAGACAATAAAAAACTATTATATGACCTTACAAAAGATTAACCAGATGTCACAGAAATTGGATCACTTGCACAATCTTGCCCTTTATCAAACGGAGATTTCGAAAAGACCGTCTCTTCAAAAAAAGCAAAAGGCAGAAAAGGAAGAGTACTTAAATCAAATTCAAAAAGAATTGACATCTTATTCTGATTTATTAGAAGAAAGGACACACTGGAGTGATTTTCGGAACAAAACAGCTTTTGCCAATCAATTTATACAGGAACTTTCCGCTGTTGTATTTCCAGAATTGAAAAAATAAGCTTTTGCTTAGGTACGATATTATCGAAAGATAACTAGCAATAAGCTTGACTCAATAAGGGCTCTTTTATGCATTTCTTAAGGATCTGATAACTGTAACTCTGAAGGCAAATTATAAAAATTATGAAGCCAACCGCACATTGGAAAACTATCCTGACAATACTGGTTTTCAGTTGTTTTGTTTTTCATTTTGAAGCACTGGGGCAAACAGTTCCAATTCCCAGTTTTAATCTTCAGGTAGGACAATCAGCAGATCCCGAGCAGGTGGCGTCTACATTGCAGATCATTGCATTGCTGACGGTTTTGACATTGGCTCCCGCTTTGATTGTCATGACAACATCGTTTACCCGGATAATAATTGTTCTTTCGTTCCTGCGTAATGCGCTCGGAACACAGCAATCTCCTCCCAATCAGGTTCTCGTCGGATTTGCTCTGTTTTTAACGTTTTTTATAATGGCACCTCTCTGGTCCACAGTGCATGAGCAAGCCTTGAAACCATACTTTGACAAGAAGATTGATCAGGAAAACGCTATTGAACGGGCAACGGGGCCAGTCAAAAAATGGATGGTGCAGTTTACCAGAGAAAAGGATCTGGCTTTGTTTGTAAGAATAGCAAAAATTGAAAGACCTAAAAACATCAATGAAGTCCCGATTTGGGTTGTTATTCCGGCATTTGTTATCAGTGAGCTAAAAACGGCTTTTCAAATGGGATTCATAATCTATATCCCGTTTTTGGTGATTGATATGGTGGTATCGGCTGTTTTAATGTCTATGGGGATGATGATGTTGCCGCCAATTATGATTTCTCTTCCGTTCAAAATCATGCTATTTGTATTGGTAGATGGCTGGTATTTAATTACGGCTTCTTTGGTCAAGAGTTTTACTGGTCTATAAACTGAAAGCAGTTCATTAAGGTTCGTATTATGACACCGGAATTTGTAGTCTCATTTGCCATGGAAGCAATAACGACAGCGGTAAAACTTGCTGCACCGTTATTGATCACTGCCTTAGTGCTTGGATTGGCAGTCTCCATATTTCAGGCCGTCACCCAGATACAGGAAATGACCCTGGCGATTATTCCAAAAATGGTGGGAGTTGTTGTATTATTGATTTTATTCTTACCCTGGTTCATCAGCACAGCTGCAGAGTTTATGTCCAAAACCTTCAGCAATATCCCGTTTTATATTGGGTTGGGATAGCTTTTGAAAGAATGCCCTCTTACTTCGTTTGATTACGTAGGAAAGGACGGCAGTAACTGATTATCCTATTTTCCTCACTGAAGATATTGCTCAATTTCAACTGATGACACAGGGGATTTGAACTGGTCTGAGTCCATTTTAAACCGGACACTCCATCCAACAAGGCTTGAAAATTACCTTCTCCACTTTTTCTATCTATTTTATTATTTGGACTGTCCCACCGGTAAGCAATCCTCTCGCTGGAATCATCATAGTCACCATCATTATTCCGGTCATCCCTGAATTCCATATTGTCCATGCTATCCAGATCGATCTCGGTTAGCAGATCCGCCTGTTGATAATCATCCTCAAATTGAAGTAAAAATATGAGGTATTGTTCTTTAAAAATGACATATTCGGTGAAACGGGTGACCAACCGGTTTAAATTGTTAAAATTCAGACTAATGAAACCAATGGTGAGACAACAAATCACAAGAGTCACCATGAGTTCAATCAAGGAAAATCCGTTTTTATTCATCTGCAGTTCGATAGATGCGCCATTCTATTGTTTTTCCCTGAATAGTAGTGGCATGAAATGCTGCCGTTTTAACATTGGGGAGATTGCACTTTTCCCACGTTATCTGCCAGCTTCTAAGATCAATGGGAGTTTCCAAGTGATTCAATGGTGGCGTGTTTGATCTGATTGTATCCAGATTTGTATGAGCTGGCAGGGCAAGTATTTTATTTTCTGTTTCTTCTATAAAGGTAATCCAGTTTTCCACACCAGTGGTTATAAACGGATAATCAATCCCCTTTTTTACCAATCCACTCGACAAACCAATTGCGGAGGTAAGTATGACCAAACTTACCATCACCTCAATCAAAGTCATTCCGGAATTAGTAAATCTTGCTTTCTCGTACTCTCCCATTAATATTTAGAATAAGTTTTTTGTTATAGGCACCAGATCCCAGAGTCAAAGTTTTGGGAGAAGCAAATCCTTTTTGATAAAAGAAAATATTGCCCGTAACACCATAATCGATTTGATCCGATAGTATAGATTTTTCCCAATTGGACCAGGATTCACCCTTTTTTTTTCTAATATATAAAACATTGTTATTCAGTTGCAGCTGGTAAGTGGAATTTTCAAGAATGGCCTTCATTCGATACAATTGAATTTTCCCTTTGAAATCTTTTGAAGCCGCCTCCAGTTGATGCTTTTTCCAAAGGGGTTCAAAAGAAAGCAGTCCCATCCCGGATATGATTGTAATGAGACATACAACCGTGATCAGTTCAAATAAAGTAATTCCTTTATGCCAATCACTGCGGGCTTGTTGCTGAGAACTTGGATTCGGATTTGGAGTATTATTACAGTGCAGGAATGTTGACACGTCAATGTAATAGTAATTTTTCAGTTATTTGAAATAATTACTCACTTTCTGATTTACCTCGTATCATTAAAAATGATTTTTCACAAGATAAGTTGTTCTTTTTTACATTGATTTACTTGCTAACGTAACAGGCAGTTTTAGAACCAACTCTGTACCTATTTTCAGGTATTTACGCGTTAATACCCGCCGATTCCAATGTCTGATTTGGTTAATTGAGACACTATACTTTTGAGAGATTTGCCAGAGTGTTTCGCCTTTTTTTACGACATGAACAAAGGTAACTCCAGGTATATTTTCAAGATCGGTTTTTGCAAGTTCAGTATGTGATGGAATTTCAGGTGGCGTCCAGTCCGAAGGAACAGGTAGCATCAATGTTTGACCTATTCTTAAAAAGTTCTTTTTCGATAACCAGTTATTGGCGAGAATCTGGGACATGGGAATTCTAAAGTTTCTGGAAATTGACCACAGTGTATCCCCCTCCCGCACCTTATATGCTTTCCACTGTTCAAAACGATTCTCCTTTAATTCATCTATTTTGGACATTTGGACCTGAGACAATTCCATATGAGCGGGGATAACAATTTCGAAATTTTTCAATATAGGCGGTGTTAATCCCCGGAGTCTGATCCTGGGATTGAGTTCCATCAAATCATTGTGTTCCATGGCAAGGATTTGAGCTAATTGTTTTAATGATACCCCACCACCAACATCCAGAATCTTTCTTGGCTGCTCACTTTTTATTATTTCAATGGGAGCAAAGTCATATTTTCGTAAATCATTAAAAATTGTCGTTACTGCATAAAAAGCAGGAACATAACCCCTCGTTTCGCGTGGTAATTTCAGTGACCAGAAATCGGAAGATTTTCCCTGTCTTTTGGCTCCCCTGATTGCCCGTCTGACTGTTCCAGATCCGCTATTATAGGCCGCCATAGCCAGCTCCCAATTCCCATCGAACATTTTATGGAGCATCTTTAAATACTTCGCTGCTGCAACAGTTGACTTTTCCGGATCAAAACGATCATCGTGCCACCAACTTCTGGTTAGATTATAGTGTTTTCCTGTATAACTCATAAACTGCCACAATCCGACAGCATTTGCATGAGATCTAGCATTCGGATTTAGATTGGATTCAACCACGGCTAGATAGATCAGGTTTTGAGGCAACTCATACTCTTCCAGAATCCTTGATACCATCGCATAATATGTCGGCATCCGTTCGATGGCTTTGACAAAAATATCCCTTTTTTTTACGGTGTATAACCTTATGAAAGCGTCAACTTTTTTGTTTGTATATACCGGTATTTCAGGAACCTGCTTTTTTTCCTCAAGTGAGGAAGAATCATCTGCAAGAGTTTTTCCGACTGGCGTCTCAAAACAATAATCCAACTTAGGGTCGGAAAACAGCTCAACTTCAATCTCTCCATCTTTTATTCTTATAAAACTTTCTTCGAAGTCCTGACCGGCAAAACTCTGATCCATAAATGGGGCTGCTCCGGTTATTTTCTGGAACTTCCCCAAGAGGGTTAAGTCGATGGACTCATTTTCCTCAGGTTTATCAAGATCGCCACTGGGAATTGAATCATCATCCCGATCAACTTCCAACAGATCAATTTCATTTTGAATGGCATTAATCTCTGGTTCTTCATCCATCAAATCAGAAAAAACTGACCAGTCATCGGCGAGATCTACATCTTCCACTGGTTCATCCTCAGTACCAATAATTGAAGATATCTGAAAATCAAGCCATGAATAATTATTCTCGCTTTCCGGCTGAATATAACTAATAGAGGGATTGGTAAAAAAGAGGGCTAAGGTATTTATATTTGATATTTGAGCCCAATTTGCAGAACCACTACTATCCACTTTGTTCAATATGGCCTGTTTATATTCTTTATCGGATTGATTTGCATGCACAACTGTACATATTGAAAGAATAATCATTCCAACTAAGTGAACGGTAAAGATCTTTTTAATATTCATAAATAATCTTGATTTATACAGAGATTTGCAGTCAAATTGCTGCTGTTCTTCAAAACACCTATAATTCAAATTAGATACATTCCAATTAATTTTGGTTTGTTAGAAAAACAAAAATCGTACCAGTTTTTAAAGCAAAAAGCCTGAATAACACTATTATCAGGAGTGATATTCAGGCTGATCATTACCATTTAGTAACCATACTTTCAAGTCCAACCGCTTTCCAATAATTTCTGCACAGTCTATCAGGTTTTTTTTTACATGCAATATCATTTTTCAAACAACAGCTCCAACATGTTGAATAAATATGTCTTTTAGAGCTTTGGTTATCGAATTTCTTGCATAACCAAACCAGTCTGATAATCCACAATGTGCTTGGTTTTTTTTTACAGCAGATGATTTGTAACAATATGCTTTTTGCCATAGAATATAAAAAAGGCAATAAAGATCTGATCGCATATTTTTTACCTGCTAATGTTCCGGTAATATATCGTACTACTTCGATCTCGTTGCAATTAATAATTCTCTCTTATACGAGATAAACAAAGAAGTTAGAGATGTGCTTATGCTACAAGTTCCTGAATTTAGAAAAACTTTTTCCGACAATTTTGCCTATTTTTAAAGTTACTTGATTACATTGACATAGAAGTAATGATCAAAGACACTTTCGAATTAAACCGAGAATTATAGCCAATCAGACAAAAAAACCATCTGCAAAAATGGAAAAGCCATTTGGATACACATACCCGATTCTATGATTTCAGTTATTATACCCACCTATAACAGATCAAAATCCGTTGCCAAGGCAGTCGAATCAGTATTGGCCCAGACGTACATTGATTTTGAATTGATTGTCATTGACGATGGCTCTGAAGATGATACGATCAATCAGCTAAAAACGTTTGATGACAACCGTCTGCAAGTTTCAAGATTGAAGCATTCCGGAGTAAGCGCTGCCAGAAATGAAGGCGTCAAACAGTGTAAGGGCGATATCATTACTTTTTTAGATTCGGATGATCTCTGGCTTAAAAACAAGCTTCAAAGGCAGATTCAGTTTCATCGAGAACATCCCGACATCCTCATCTCACAGACCCAGGAAATCTGGATTCGAAACGGGCAGAGGGTAAATCCAAAGTTCAAGCACATCAAACCGCAAGGATATATTTTCTCCGAAAGTCTTCATCTTTGCACCATTACCCCCTCCTCGGTTTTGATGACAAAAGAATTATTTCAGGAGTTTGGCGGATTCGATGAAAATCTGTCTGCCTGTGAAGATTACGATTTATGGCTGAAAATCGCTGCCAAATACCAGGTAGGACTTATTGACGACTACCTGGTAACGAAATATGGAGGACATGAGGATCAGCTATCCCAATCGTTCATTGCCATGGACCGGTTCAGGATTTATAGCCTTGGAAAACTGCTTCTTTCTCAAAATATCTCCGCCATTCAACAACAACTTGTAATTGAAGTGTTATCACAAAAAACCAATATTCTTTTAAACGGTGCAAAAAAGAGAAATGAAAATACTGCACCCCTCGAGCAATTCTTTGGCAGGGTACTAAAACAAAACCTCTCTGAAGAGGATTTCATCCTGCAAGCCAAACCGTTGCTCTTGTCAGATCAATATTTTGCACAATAATCCGCTGGGCTTTTTCCTACTTGTCACCGGCAGATTTTTCCAAAACGATTACCAGAATAAATCCGAATAACGCAAAAGCGACCGCTACAATCAATTCCGTGCTGATTTGGCTGGGAAGGATATTCACTTCACTTAAAATATATTCCTTACCTCGAATTATCTTGGTCTCCAAAACTTCTTTCCAGGGCCACACCTTTCTTAAGGAACCGCACATTATGCCGGTGAGCATCGCCATGGTGGCATTCTCACTTCTTTTCAGCATGTATGACAGGATACGGGAGAATGCTATTATTCCTACGAGGCAACCTACACCGAAAATGCAAATGATAATAAAATTATCCAGGATAAAAGGATTCTTTAATGCGTTGGTGATGTATTCATATTTTCCAAGAATGAGTAAGAGAAACGCACCACTTAATCCGGGTAGAATCATGGTGCAGATTGCGACTGCCCCGGCGAACAAAAGGAACCACCAGGTTTCGGGTGTTGAGACAGGAATAAGAGCAACAAATATATAGGCAAAGACCGTCCCCAGTATAAAAGCAATTCCCGCGGTCCCGATCCAGTTTTTGGTCCTAATTCCCATAACCACAATGGAAGCTAATATTAATCCAAAGAAGAATGACCAGGTAATGACCGAATAATTTCTGAATACATAGTTCATCACATGAGCCAATGACAGTATCGCCACTGCAACTCCCAGTAATAGAACAAACAAAAATTTGATGTGGATCGTGGACAAAGCTGCTTTCAATTCGAACTTTTTCAGATGTTTCAGAGTATCCATATTTACGGACTTGATAGCAAACAATAGATCCTGATAGATACCCGTGATTAAAGCGATTGTCCCCCCCGATACCCCGGGGATGATGTTTGCTGCTCCCATAAAAAGCCCTTTGATGAACAATATGACCGAATCTCTAAGATTCGAAGGGCCTCTGGTTGATAAGATTGTTTCTTTCCAAGTCAGTCTTTTGTTTGCTTCTTGTTTCATATTATGGCTTCCATTTATCAAAAAAATAGTTCAATTCGAATATTTTACCTGTCATACAAACCCTGGTTTCGTATGAATTCCCCATCTGAGCGGTACGCACTGTGGTTTCTTGACCCAAGTTTCCAATAATGTCACCATTAAAGTCAATGTAAGGTATCCCTATTCACTGACCAAAACTTTTAAGATGATACAATTTTATGGAATTTGAAACCGTTATTGGATTGGAAGTCCACGCCCAGCTTGCCACCAGCACAAAGATGTTCTGTAACTGCTCCATTGAATTCGGACAAGATCCAAACCTGAACACCTGCCCGGTTTGCCTGGGATTACCAGGGGCACTGCCTACTATCAACGAGACAGCCGTTAAATATGCAATAATGCTGGGACTGGCAACACACTGCTCTATTCGTAAAGACTCACAATTTGCCAGAAAGAATTACTTCTACCCGGATCTGCCGAAAGCATATCAAACATCGCAGTTTGACCGCCCGATCTGCGAAAACGGCTGGGTAGAAATTGAAGTGGAAGGGAAAAAGAAAAAAATCGGTATCACCCGCATTCACATGGAAGAAGATGCCGGGAAACTGGTGCATGATGGTGGCGACCGAACGGCGAGTTATGTTGATCTTAATCGGGCTGGAACGCCTCTGGTGGAAATTGTATCGGAACCGGATATACGAAACTCCGCAGAAGCAAAGGCTTACATGGAAAAGATTCACTCCATCGTTACCTACCTAGACATTTGCAACGGGAATATGGAAAAAGGGAACCTGAGATGTGACGCCAACGTATCCATTCGCCCTTTTAACCAATCAGAATTTGGAATTCGAACTGAAACGAAGAATCTAAACTCTTTTCGAAATGTGCAGGATGCGATTGAATTTGAGATCGAAAGGCAAATTGAACTTACTTTCGAAGGAGACCCCATCATTCAGCAAACTCGATTGTGGGATGCTAATCAGAAAACGTCCAAGGCAATGAGAAGCAAGGAAGATTCAGATGATTACCGGTATTTTCCCTGTCCTGATCTGCCCATTGTTTTGGTAGATGACAGTCTGATCCAACAATTGAAAGCCCAATTACCGGAACTTCCGGATGTAAAGCAGCTAAGATTTCAATCACAATATGCATTGGGAGAGAAAGATGCTTCAAATCTTGTGGCTAACAAAAAAATAGCCGAATATTTTGAGGAAACTGTGGAAAACGGAGCAGAGGCAAAACAGACGGCAAACTGGATCTTGAGCGATTTTTCCCGGCTATTGAATGAAAACAAAGTAGAAATTGATGAATGTAAAATAAAACCGAATGCACTGGCAAGTTTGATTCAATTGATTGCAGATGGAGTGATCAGCAGTAAGATTGCTAAAACTGTATTTGAGGAGATGTTTGCTTCAGGAAATGCCCCGGATAAAATTGTCAAGGAGAAGGGGTTAACACAAGTCTCAAACGAGGATGAGATCAAATCGATCTGCCAGAAAATTCTTGATGAAAATCCCTCACAGATTGACGAATTTAAGGCCGGCAAAGTTAAAGTCCTTGGCTTTTTTGTCGGTCAAGTCATGAAACAGACCAAAGGGAAGGCAAATCCCCAGCTTGTCAACAAGCTTCTCAATGATCTCTTATCATGCTGAGCCTTTCGCAAGAAATTTTGATAATCACACGACGGCAAACAGTTTTCACTGATCCAAATTAAAACAGGTCAATGAGTATTTAAGCTGTTAACAATAGCAGTTAACAGCAAGGAAAACAGCGAAATGCTGGAAGTGATAAATACTCATAAGCTTATGTTCTTATTGTTGATATTATCTTTATCATTAACAATAAGAATGATTCGCAAACTGTATGCGATAGGCTTCAACAATCTGTTTTTTTTAAAAATATTCTATTATTTTAAAAACCGGGAGCAATACGGGGTTCCGCTACTTAAAAAAAAATGATTCAAAATCAACCTAAAGAAATATACCTGAAAGACTATCACCCACCTGTCCATTTAGTGGAAAATGTTGACCTGGTGTTTGATCTGTTCGAAGACCACACAATAGTAACTTCAACCCTAATCTGCAATCTGAACCCCGACGTCAAAACCACCAGACCTCGCTTTGTCTGTTTCGGCAAGGATCTGGAACTGGTATCGATAAAGCTCAACGACACTGTTCTGGCTTCAAAAAACTACACGATAGAAAATGAACAGCTGATAATCGATTGCGGTTATAACAATTTTAAAATTGAGATTATCACCAGGATCTATCCGTTTAAAAACCAATCACTGGAAGGATTGTATAAATCGGGAAAAATATTCTGCACTCAATGTGAAGCTGAAGGATTTCGGAAAATCACCTATTTTCCTGATCGGTGCGATGTAATGGCCAGATACACCACAAAAATTATTGCCAATAGAGAAAAATACCCGGTTTTACTATCCAACGGGAATATCACGGGAAAAGGGAAATTAGGCAATGACAGACACTGGGTAAAATGGTCCGACCCCTATAAAAAACCATCATACCTCTTCGCTTTGGTTGCTGGTGATCTGGTTGTGGTGGAGGATAAATTCATCACCTGCTCCGGGAAACCTGTCACCCTCCAAATTTATGTAGAAAAAGAAAATATCGATAGATGCGACCATGCCATGCTGAGCTTGAAACAGGCGATGAAATGGGATGAAGAGGTCTATGGCAGGGAATATGACCTGGACATCTTCATGATTGTCGCGGTTAATGACTTTAACGCAGGGGCTATGGAAAACAAAGGCTTGAATATTTTTAATTCCAGCCTTATTCTCGCCAGCCCTGACACGGCTACTGATCTCGATTTTGAAAGGATTCAAGGTGTTGTCGCTCACGAATATTTTCACAATTGGACAGGAAACCGTATCACCTGTCGTGATTGGTTCCAGTTGAGTTTGAAAGAAGGTTTGACAATCTTCCGGGACCAGGAATTTTCAGCCGATATGACCTCCAGAACAGTTAAGCGTATCTTTGATGTCAATTACCTGAGGACCATTCAATTTGCGGAAGACTCCGGGCCAATGGCTCACCAGGTTAGGCCGGAATCATATATTGAAATCAATAATTTTTACACGGTCACGGTTTATTTTAAAGGAGCCGAACTGGTCAGAATGATGGCTACCATCCTGGGAAAAGAAAACTTCCTTAAAGGAATGACGTTGTATTTTGATCGTCATGATGGCCAGGCTGTTACCATAGAAGATTTTGTCAAAGCAATGGAAGATGCCAATCGTGTGGATTTCACCCAATTTCGCCTTTGGTATACACAGGCTGGAACGCCAGAAGTCAAGGTAAGAAGCCACTATGCCCCGGATAAAAAAGCATTCAGTCTGATACTGTCCCAAACATGTCCTCCTACACCCGGACAAAAAGTCAAGGAACCCTTTCAGATTCCATTGAAGACCGCACTGTTTGATCGAAACGGAAATCCAATCAACATAGAACTGGAAGAATCGGGTGGTGGCCAAACCAAATCGGAAGTGATTTTAAATTTTTGTCAACCGGAACAAACATTTACATTTTATGGTATTCAACAACGGCCTATCCCCTCAATTCTCAGGGGGTTTTCAGCCCCGGTTAAACTGATCCATGACTTAAGCGATGAGGATTTATTGTTTTTGATGTCCCACGATACAGATCCTTTCAATCGTTGGGAATCAGCACAAAAACTGCTAACAAACACAATACTGCGAATTATCAAAGCGGTTCAAATCAAAAAGTTTAAAAAAGATAATCTCGAACAATCGATAAAGAGCGATATGACGAGAATTGCGAACGCTTTCAGGGATGTTCTATCTGATAAAAAACTTGAAAAGGCTGTTATCAGACAGACATTGACACTCCCAGGAGAATCGTACTTATCAGAATACCTTGAAATTATAGACATTGACCTTATCCATTTTATACGCGAAAGAATCAAGGAAATAATTGCTGAAAAACTGGAGATTGAGTTTTATGACTTGTATAAATCCCTCCATAAAACAGATAAAATCGGATATGACCCTGAGTCGGCAGGAATAAGGAGTTTAAAAAATCTGGCGCTTGAATACTTGATGTCAACAAGAACTGAAGAGATAAGAGACCTGTGTTATCAACAATTTAAAACTGCAAGGACAATGACTGATGAAATGCAGTCACTAACTTACATTTCAAATGAAGATCCAACCCACCGCTCACAGGCGTTGGATGTTTTCTATAAGAAATGGAAGGATGACACGAACGTCATGAATATCTGGCTTACCATCCAGGCATCATCCAAGCTTACTAAATTGGAGAGCGTTGAGAATCTTATGAAACATCCGGTGTTTGATTACAAGAATCCAAATAAGCTTCGAGCCGTTATTGGAAGCTTCTGCAATTCTAACCTGATCAATTTTCATGACCCAACTGGAAAAGGGTACGAATTTTTATCCGGGGAAATTTTAAAATTGAATCAAACAAACCCTCAAATGGCCGCCAGATTCCTAACGCCGCTGACAAAATGGAAAAAATATGACCCAAACCGTCAAAACCATATGAAATCCCAACTTTATAAGATACTGAAAATCCCCAACCTGTCCAAGAATGTATTTGAAATAGCATCCAAGAGTCTATCTTAGATTTTAAGCTAAATATCCTAAAGTTTTTCTCGGAGATTCCGATTGATTATATAAGGAATAGTAGGTTTGGATTAACCTGTGGTTCTCCTTTTAAATCAAATCAAATACAGTGATCACCGGATTTAAGGTAGAAACGCCTAAAGCTTTTGCCTTATCTTCCGATCTAAGAACTAGAGCCAGCTTTATGTTCTTCAAATTGGGTACTGGTGTCAGTAAAATTGAAGTTATCTTGTGAGGTATTACTATGAGGATTTTCCTTCCATTAAAAACAATTATTGGATTATTGTGCTTTATAATGTTCACGTTCACTTATGGAACAGCTCAACCGGTAAAAGATTCTGGCAATATTTACACAAAGTGGATAACACTTGCACTTTTAGGTAAAAACCAGGCGGAGATTGAGTTTTTTTTCCGTAATGAAAAAGAAGCTTCCATCCAAAAGGTCAAGGAGAGAATTCGGTTTGCTGTTTTAGAAAACCTGAGGCGTTCAAATACGAAGTCAATGATTGCCAGAATTTCGGATGCTGACGATTTTAACGTTATAATATCAAAAATTCTACTTGAGATCAGGTTTGTCGGTTTGGAGCATGATGAAGATCTCTTGCTGTCAATTAAAGAAGAGTTTGGGGTTGAACTGGAGAGCTTATAATTACGAATTTTTTCGGACTAGGACTATAAATGAAACGCTTTAAAAAAATACTCCTGGGAATTGATCTTAACCACTTCTCAAAAGAGGCAATGGAGTTTGCTGCAGAAACGGCAAAACTCAGGCATTCGAAACTAATAGTAATGTATGTTCACAGAAGCCCCTTAAAAAATATTGCCGTTTCAAAAAATACAACTCAAAAAGAAATAGAAAAATACAAATCCGAACTGATTAAACTATGTGAGAAATATATTTCCAAATCGGTCAATTGGGAGGCCGTTGTTCTCGAAGGAAGACCCATCTATCAAACCATTATTCGAGCTGCCAAAAAGCTGCAGTCAGATCTGATCATTGTCGGCGAACATGACCGCCACCAGCTTGATGAAATCTTGCTGGGATCAAACGCGGAAAAAATCGTCCGATATGCCCCCTGTTCAGTATTCGTTTTAAGACAGATTTAATTTTGATGGCTTACTCCAGTTTCCAGGCCAGTGTTTTCCCTGCCATCAACGGCACCACTTGATCATCTCCAAATGAACAGGTGTCAGGAACCAGATTTTCCTCTTTGATAAGCGTAATTTTTTCATTGTTTCTTGGTAACCGATAAAAATCAGCTCCAAATGAGGAAGAAAACCCCTCCAACTTTTCCAACTTCCCCTGCTGTTCAAATTGATCCGCATATAGAAGTAATGAAACAGGAGCACTATATATCCCTGCCTTACCGATACCTGCTTCCTTGTCCTTTTGAGAGTGTGGAGCACTATCTGTCCCGAGGAAAAACTTGGGGTTACCGCTGGTTGCAGCTTTCAACAATTGTTGTCGGTCTTGTTCTGTTTTTACTACAGGAAGACAATAAAGATGAGGCTTAATACCACCGATCAATAAATTGTTGCGAGTGAATAACAGATGATGAATTGTAATGGTTGCTGCAAGATTTTCCCCGCTTTCTTCAGTGAACTGCACTGCTTCTGTTGTGGTGATGTGCTCAAATACGATTCGTAACCCAGGGTATCGCCTTATAATTGTTTTCAAAACGGTATTAATAAAAATCTTCTCCCGCTCGAATATGTCCACATCGGGATCTGTAACCTCCCCGTGAACCGACAGCGGGATTCCCAGTTTCTGCATTTCCTGGAAAACGGTGTCACACTGATCAATATTTTGAATACCAAATGCCGAGTTTGTCGTAGCGCCAGCCGGAAACATTTTCACTGCTAATATGGACGGCTCCCTGGCCACTTTTTTTATCTCTGAGATGCTGGTATTTGCTGTCAAATACAGTGCCATAAATGGCTCAAATGTATTGCTCCCTTTTAATGCATCACAAATCCGTTCTTTATAAGAGAGTGCATGCCCAACCGTTGCGACAGGTTCTGCTAAGTTTGGCATTATCAGAGCCCTTTGATAATACCGCGCAGATTCACCAATCACCGATCGCATTTGATCGTTGTCTCTGACATGAAGATGCCAATCATCGGGCTTTGTTATTGTTATTCGTTTCATTAGTTATCAAAATTTTTTCTTTCTTTCAAAGAGTTGACAAGGCTTCTACGATTCAATAAATCAGATACAGAAGGTTTTTTCAAATGCCGGATCATTATTACCATAAATCATTTTGGAAATTTAAGACCCCATATGCAAGAGATAATAGAGATTTGTACTTCAAAAAGAGAGGAGTTGGTAGATATTACACCACAAATAACTAAAATTGTTGAAAGAAGCAGTATAAATACCGGGCTGATCAATGTCTATTCACAAGGAGCAACCTCTTCGATAATGATTCAGGAAAACTGGGACGACAGTGTTCAAACCGATGTCATTAATCTGTTGCGAAAACTGATTCCACAAGGTGTCTGGCTGCACGACGCACAAGATGGTAATGGAGACTCTCACTTAAAAGCCGGTTTGGTCGGCCCAAATGAAACCATCCCTATTATCAATGGTGAACTCGGGTTATCCCGTTGGCAGAACATTTTCTTTTGTGAATTTGATGGCCCCAGGCAAAAAAGATCGATTATATGCACTTTGATTGGAACCGATTGAAAAACAAATAATCACTCTGTCATAACCCGAAAATGAACATTGATTTACACAAAGAACAACAACAAAACCCCATGCGTTGTCTTTTTCTTGCTTTTTTTTGCTCACTCCTTTTAGTGGTTCTTCATCAAACTGCCTCATCGGACGATCAGTTTGATTCCTTGTTTTATGGACATTATTATGAATCAGTTGCCGACCGACTTTACGATTCCAAGGAGATACCGGGAAATTTACTGTTGGCGCTGGAATATTACAAAAAAGCATCCAATTACCTGTCCACCAATTCGGAAGTTGAATGGAAAATCGGCCGCTGTTATTGGGTACTTGCCACCAAAACAGTCAAAGAGGAAGATCGATTGGTGTATTTTAAAGAGGGAATTCGTTATGGAAAGTTGGGAGTAAAAAACAATCCGGACAGCTCCAATGCCCATTTGTGGCTATCGCTGATAGTTGGTTCCAGTGCAATGGATCAAGGTGTAGTCAGAACCTTATACAACCGGGAAATGATTAAATCAGGGCTGGAAACCGCTTTAAGGATAAATCCCAGTAATACAAACGCCTATGTTGGATTGGCCGGCTGGTATTTTCATGTTCCCAAATTTCTCGGGGGCGACAGGGAAAAAGCATTCCAATATATTAATCGAGCAATCAGAATTGAACCTGATTATACTTCTGCCAGACTGGTGAAAGCTGAATTCTTACTTCAGGAAAATAGACACCCGGAAGCAATAAGGACATTAAAGGAGATCTTAAATATTAAAAAACCAGCTATCAGAGGAGATGGTGTGGAAAACGTCAACAATGCGAGAAAAATGTTGGATCAGTTAAAAGCAGAAGGGTTTTCAGGCTAAATCAGCCTTGTTTATTAACGCAATCGCTTCATCATAATCCTCCCTGTGAACATATAGCTGATAGATTTCAATCAGCTTTTTCCTCCCTCCCAATAAGGAAGATTTGAGGGCTAAGGGACAAATGGTTGTCCGTCCAAACTCCTCATCGATAACCAGAATGGTTTCCTGGTTTATCTTGTTGCCATCGCATTGTGAAGAATATTGATTTGATGAATGAGCTAAAATAACTTCTATCCTGTTTTCCTTCAAAATGAGCTTCACCTTCTCAAGTTTGTGAAGCCTGTCCTGCTCACCATCTAAAACTCGAATCAGGCTTTTCGCAGGAATGCGGTGATAGATCTTCCCTGACCATTTTTTGTCCCTGTTGATTCGAAAAATTTCCATAAGCTTGGATTCAGTAAGGAACAGGAATTTTTCCAATGATCCATCTATTTCACAATCGATCTCTTTTTCCTCAAACGCCTTTTTCAAATAGTGTCGATAGGCACCTAAGGATTTATGGAAATAGATCTGGTAGAACATATGCACTCGTGCCAACAGGAATATCTCATAAGATGGCACCCCTTCTCCGTCAATCGCCAGCAGAAACTGCCGGGAGTCCTCCTCCAGACAACATGAAAAAGATGTGATGAGACGATCCAGATCGTATTTGCCATATGGTACTCCGGCAAAATAGGAATCCCTCAACAGATAATCCATCCGATCAACATCTATCTCCCCATTGATAAGCTGGCAGAGTAAAGGATAGATCATTGGTTTGCCGTTATTCGCCAACATCCTCTCTGATGGTTGATTGTTCTTCGATAAGATACAGATAATATCAGCAGCTTCCTCTCTGGTCAGGATATCTTCTTCCTCCGCCAGATGAGAAATAATGGCTTGTGAAAAATCTTCATGGGTTGCCCTTTTGTTTATACATTCGGAATGTTGCAGATCCGGCTTTAATGAAGATACTAGCGGCAGTATCGCTTCGGCTGCATGGGAAAAAGGTGGGTGACCAATATCATGAAGTAGCGCGGAATAGCGAAGAATCTGACGAAAGTAGGCGAGTTGTTCTGCCGAATAGTATTGTTTAATTGAGTGCACCTGGTTTTTCAATAATTGGTCAAAGATCAAACCAGCCAGGTGAATCGCTCCCAAGGAATGTGAGAATCGTGTGTGGACAGCCCCGGGGAAAACAAATGAGGTAAATCCCAATTGAGAAATATGCCGCAATCTTTGAAAGTATGAATTGTCGATTATTTTTAATTCATTTTGAGCCAGCTGAATCGATCCGTGAATAGGGCATCTGATAATCGCATTTTTAGAATTCATTTTTGACTACCTCTGTTCCGCAAAGACGGTCATGAAGAGGATAAGGAGCGACACAGACTACATTTATTACCAATATAGGCGATAAAATAACAAACAATAATTCCCTGACAACCAAGGTGACAATTCTTCTAAGACCCCTGTGTTTCGTCTCTATCTTCAAAGAAAAACTGTACTTCCCCAAGGATCTCCCACCAAACAGAATGACAACCAGATTATAGACAATATAACAGATCAGCAGATTAATGCTGTGGTGAGGACTGAATCTTTCAAAAACCTGCAGCAGCAAACCTACGATCAACAGGTCGAAAAGGCGAGCGAAAAATCTTGGGAAATAATAGGTTTTTATGACCATGGTTTTAGTGCAAGAACTCTCCGGCAATAATAATGGATTCTTGACTGGCTTGCTTGGCGCCCCGGCAAAGTTCTTCAAAATCTTTGTCTTCAGGTTGAGTTAACAAAAAAAGCAGCATGGGTAAATTCAAACCTGTTATCACTTCCACCTTGTTTTTTTGAATGAAGGGAATAGCCATATTGCTGGGCGTCCCTCCGAACAGATCGGTCAGGATGATAACTGATTGTCCTGAATCCAGTGAATCAATGGCGGAGTTGATCTTCTGGGAACAATCGGAGTCGGTATCCAGATCGAAGCATACTGGAATTGCTTTTCCCTTTCTGTTGGTAATTGTTTCAGCGATTTTGACAAACTCAGCAGCAAGATTTCCGTGGGTAATGACTAGGATGTTTGCCATTTTTTATAGTTGAAGAATTTAGTATCGACGAATATGAATAGTAAATACGCGCTTATTCATTATCCTCAATAAACTTGATCACCTCTTTCGAGGTGTTTGCCGCAAGTAATTTCTCTTGTACAGATGCATCCCTAAATAACCTAACAATTTTCGCACTCGCCTTCAGATGCTCTGATCCTCCTTTTTCAGGGGCAACAAGCAGAAAAAAGAAATTCGCCGGTTTATTATCCAAAGACTGAAAATCAATTCCCTCTTTTGAGATACCAATTACAATGTGAACTTTATCAACTTCAAGACTTTTACAATGAGGAATCGCTATTCCCGATCCGATTCCGGTGGTTTTCAGTTTTTCTCGCTCCTCCAGCATTTCAATGATCTTTCCCGTATCGCTAATTGCTGCGGTATTCGACAACAACTCCACCAGGTTTCGTATGATCTCACTCTTACTGTTTCCCTGAAAATCCATCATAATTCCGGATTCGCAAAGATAATCAGATAGTTTCATTTAAATCTGCCTTTGTTATTTATAACTTAAAATTTAACTTCAAATTCTAATAACTTTAAAGTTTCTTGCACAATAGTTTTTTTGGAAAAGCAAAAATACCCAAATTAATTCACTGCTGAATAGCTATTTCTTTAACCAATTTTGAATTCGTTTGACGCCTGCAGATATTCCCGTATTCCTTTACTGACACCATCCTTATCTTCCATATGAGTCAATCCAAACCATTTCTCGTTTGTGGGTATCACTTTGATTTTTGCTGCTCCTGAGCGTATGGCATGATCTAATGCTTCAGTAATATAAAACTCTGAAGTATCATTCTGCCCGTTTTCTTGAAGAAACTTAATAAATCGATCTTCTAAAATATCAAAAATAGAGGGCGAAAAACCCCAGAAGTTCATGGAAACCATTGAGTCGGCTGATAACTCTACCAATTTGCCATCTCTGTCTCCAATGACTTTGTCATTTATGCTTTTTATATCTTTAATCTCATTAATTGATAACAAATAGTCGCCATCAGTTTTACAGAGTCCTCTTGAAACTCCCCCATGTTTCGACAAAGTGTTTGATAATTGATAACCAAGCATGAAAAACTGATTGGATTTTTCCCCGATTTTCTCAAGGAACTTCTTCATCAAGATAAAAGCCGATGGCCCATAAAAATCATCGGCATTTATAACAGCAAATGCTGAATTTATCACCCCTCTCGCAGCTAAAATGGCATGACCTGTTCCCCATGGTTTAATCCTGTTCTTCCAAGCAGTAGACTTCAAAGGAACATTTTCAATCTCTTGAAACGTATATGAAATATCTATTTTTCCCTTGAATCGGGTTATGATCTGATTGTTTACTTCGCTTTCAATATCCTTATTAATCACCAAAACAATCTTTCGGAATCCTGCGTTTATAGCATCTTTTATTGAGAACTCCATGATCGATTCCGCTTGGTCGCTAATTGCCTCGACCTGCTTATATCCTCCAAAACGTTTACCAAGGCCGGCTGCCAAGACAACCAATGCCGGACTTTTATCATTTACCATTTTCTACAATCCCAAATAATTCAATTTATCATAAAAACTCAGTTCCACAGCAACTTCAACCTCCCCACACAATATTTAAGAATAAAAAATCAGGTGGATCACAGGCATTTTCCGATTGACCCCTCCCTGCATAATCTCCCGTCAATCCAGACAGCACTACTTAAATCGGCTCCTTCAAGTTCAGCAAAATCCAGCTTGCTGCCAACAAGTTCAACTCCTCTCAGGACTGCTTTTTTCAGGTTGGCCGCTGTCAGGTCAACATTCTTTAGAAATGCACCCGTTAGATTTGCTCCCTCAAGATTGGCCCCACTTAACATGGAACCATTTAAATTGAACCAGAGCATCTTTCTATTTTTTAAATTAACATAAGGTAATTGACAGTTTTCACAAACCTTCGTGTTTATCAGCTTTATTAGAGGATCTGTAATACATCTACCAATAGACCCACTCTTACATTTCTGTCCATGACTCCAGATGGAATTTGAAATATCTGTTCCGGTTAAATCAACATTTGAAAGGTTTGCTCCCTTAAAGCTGACTGACTTCATGTTGGATTCTTTTATGGTTGCGTTGCTTAAATCGGCCTGGTCAAAATTTGACTGTTCCATATTTGATTTATTCAATTGAATTCTTTTCATAACAGCTCCTGAGAAATTAGACCGATAAAGATCTGAAGAGTTCAGTTGAGCATCAATCAAATTTGCCCCTTTGAAGTATCCATAAGGAATACTGCATTCATTACATTTTTTGTTCAGAACTGCGTATTTAACATTTAAGGTAATACAATACCCCATTGAACCTGCATTACATTCCTGCCCATTAATCCAGGTAGCTCCAGAGAAATCGGCATTGGCAAAACTCACTTTCTCAAATTTGGCATTGTCTAATTTGGCATTGGTGAACCTGACATTTCTAAATGCAGTATTAGAGAATGAGGTATTGGAAAGATCTGCCCCTTGAAAATTTGTGCTTTGAAGAATCGTGTCGCTAAATGCTGAACCTTTCAGATTTGCCCGGCTTAAATCGGTGCGCGTTAAATCAGTATTATTAAATTCAGAACCACCCAGATCAGATTGAATCAGTATTGCCTCCTGCAGATTGGACTTGTCAAACTTGGACTTCGTCATTATGCAATTGTAAAAATTAGACTTTTCCAAAGCAGCTTCAGAAAAATTTGTTCGCAAAAAGCTGCTATCCCTAAAATTAGCCTGACGGATAATGGCTTTCTCAAAATTCTGATCCTGCAAGATAATATGAGTAAGAACACAGCGGTTGCATAATTTTTGATTAACTAACGTCTCAAAGGTGTTGGTAATACACATACTAATTGATCCGGATTTACATCGTTCACCGGTGGGCCAAATAGCACCTGTCAGTTTTGCATTCTTAAAAACAGCCCCGTTGATATTTGCCCCGGTTAGATTTGCATTTTCCAGAATTGCATCCGTAAAATCTGCTTCAGCCAACTCCGCATCCATAAATCGCGTGCTTTGGAGATTGCTGCCTACAAAATTTGATTTTACCAAATAAGCGCCAACCAGAAAAACATTCTCAAAATTGGAATAAGGCAAACTGCATTGCGGGCAGTTTTTTGTCTCCGTAACAGTCATGACACTTTTAGTAATACATTTGCCATAAGACCCCCGCTGACATTTTTCTCCGTTTGTCCAGATAGCATCTTCAAAATAGGTTTGGGATAGGACAATATTTGAAAGATTTGCCCCCAGTAAATTGGAACCTTTTAAATTTGCTTCGGTCAATTTCGAACCTGACAAATCAGCATTTCTCAAATCTGTATTTTTAAAATCAGCTCCTTCAAGATTGCAGTTAATGCACTTGTTAGTTTTTTTTAATTCTGCAAAATCTTCTTCGCTATATCCAAAGACACATTCAAACGAGAACACACAGAGAATCATTATTAAACTGCTGAAATTTTTGCTACAAATTATCTGCCTCATAACACCGGTCATTTTTAATCCCTTCTTAACCAAAATTAATAAATCAGGTATTGTTTTGTTCAACTTTAGTCACTAGACCTTCAATCGTACAACCAAAATCGGCCTAAAAACAATATTCAAGCTTTGTCTTCAACTCTGAGAAAACACAAAGTAGCAATTCTAATTTTGGAAAAACTAGTTTTTCTATTATTCGATAACAGGAGTAAAAATTAGGGGACATTCTTCTATAAACCACATTATTCAGTATTAATCACCTGATTTATAACGTATTTTATGGTTTTTGATGTTAAATGAATGAAGCTTTTATCTTATTGAACGCCTTCAGCGTTCCTTTGTCGGACTGACTAAATACCCAGGGTGGCATTCGCAAGCTCACAGACCCTGGGCTATTGATGTGTATCCCCTTCGGGGAATGCCGTACAGAAATTATCCGGGGAGAATACCCCGACGGGGTTAAATATTCACAGCCTGGGATCAGCGAACTTGTGAGCGCCACCCCGGGATAAGAAAAACACTCCAATTATCAGAACTCTGAAGGAGTTCCATAAACTCAATTGATATGACAATGTAAATATCAAGTTTTACATGTATAGAACAAATTATCCCTGCAGGCTATGTCGTTCGGTTTGACACAAATATCTAAAATTAGAATTGCTGAACACAAAGTTGGCATATGGACATTATTTAGATCAAATGATATCAGATCTTGTTATAGTGATTGATTTAAATAGGTGATAGTCTAGGATACCATCAATCATTAATGACTAGCAAACTCCAAGGCAACAATAATCAGATATAACATTTGGATGTCAACCTTTACGCACCCTTTTAAAAAGCATGAAAAGGAACTTATTAAACAATTTTTCGCAAATAACAATCCTGTCATAGTCTATCCCACCGAAACCTTTTATGCCCTGGGATGCGCAGCTGATAATTCGGAAGCAGTCCAAAAAATCTATGAAATAAAAAAACGAAAATCTGGCTTTCCTCTATTAGTGTTAATAGATAGTTGGCAAATGCTTGATCAATACGCTGATAATCTGGACTCCTCAAAAATGAGTTTGCTAAAAAAACACTGGCCGGGACCACTGACTGCCATATTACAGACAAAAGATAGTAAATTAGCAAAAGAGTTGAATTATCAATATTCAACTTTGGGTTTTAGAATGACATCATCCCCCATCGCAAGAGAATTAATCCGGATGGCAGGCGTCCCCTTGGTGGGAACGAGTGCCAATAGGTCTTCTGAACCGGAAGCAGCTACATGCGATGCGGCAAAGCAGTATTTTACGAATCAGGTAGACATTTACATCGACGGTGGCAGATCACCCGGAATTCTGCCGTCAACTCTGATAGACCTGACAGGAAAGGATTATAAGGTTATACGTGAAGGAATGATAAAAGTATAATGGTAAAGATTACAACATAATACAGAAAAATGGCGATTGATCGCATCATTTTCCGACTATTTTGTCGAATTGGTTCGACTATCTTGTAGTTCCAGCAAAAAAAACTAACCTTAAGGAAATAATGGCAAAACAGAAAAAAGTTGACTTCAAAGAGATCGGATTGGATATCGGATTGATCCTCGCCAAACAGTTTTTTAAAACTGAGTATTTGCACTACGGATACTGGACGGATGGTTTGACCGTTGATAACTCAAATATTTATCAGGCACAGGAGAACTACGCGAATTTAATTCTTTCTCACATCCCGGAGGGTGTAAAATCTATTCTTGATGTTGGCTGTGGGGCGGGAAAATTTGCAGAAAAACTACTGGATAATGGCTATATGGTCGATTGTGTCTCACCCAGTCCAAATCTAACCAAGCACGTGAAAAATCTGATCGGAGATAGATGCAACATATTTGAATGTGGCTATGAAGAGCTGAACACGGAAAAAAAATATGATTTAATACTATTCAGTGAGAGTTTTCAGTACATCCCCGTTCATTCCTCAATCCCTCAAAGCTTGAAATTTCTAAACAATAACGGACACATACTCATTTGTGATTTTTTCCGGAAAAAAGTGGAAGGAACCAGCCCCATTGGAGGAGGGCATGATTTAGTGGAGTTTTACGAATACATATCAGGGCAACCAATTGAAACCATAACCGATATTGATATCACTCAGGAAACAGCCCCCAGTATTGATATTGTAGATGATTTTTTAACCAATACGATTCATCCCATTTACAACCTGATTTTTTATGTCCTGGACTCGAACTATCCAAAAATTTCAAAATTTCTTAAATGGAAATACAAAAAACGACTCGAAAAAATAAATTATAAATACTTGCAACGAAAAACAAACGCTGAGAGTTTTTCCTATTTTAAATCCTACCATCTAATGGTCTATAAAAAGCAATAATTGTCTGCCGTTGCTTTATGATACAATCTGCTCCAGAAAATCATTCCAGTTTTCAACTCTTACCCAGGATGGATCGCTTGCTTTTAGATTATGCGGACGATTCATCAGGTAAACTTTGCTTTCAGGCAATTCTCTCTTGATCTCCATGCAGTTTTTTGGATGATCATCCAGAAAAATTATGTCAGTCCCGGGATTGTGGAGCTTCTTAATCACATCCGCTTTACTGGGATAGTCCTCCTCCCCAAAATTAAAATGCCCGGCCAGATGTAACTCTTTATAATTGAGGTTATGATACTTCAGATTTTGTTCACGACTTGAGAATTGGGCTAACGGGATATTTGTAATAAAGTAGATGGGGAATTTGGTTGATAACTTATTAAAACTGTCTGAATCGACCAGAAGCTCAAGGCGTGTAAATCGATCACTGTTTACGAATCTCTCCCAAACCTCTTCTATGTCAAGCGACTTAAATTCCTCGGTCATTTCCCAGGTCTGCAATGAATAATCCAACGGCAGATCGGTTATGTACTCCTCCCTGATAAAATCGACGAATGACCCTTCAAAATCGAGAATAACACCGTCAACATCCAAATAGAGTTCTTTCATCACACTCTCTCCCTTAAAAATTATGTTGGCATCCTCAATGATACCATTTTGATAAAATCCTCGCCCATATGCCATGATGGTTCGATTTTTAAATATCCGTCAATTATCAAGGTCAGTATCGCGGATTAATACTCCAAACCAGGAAAAACCAACAGTTTAACTTTTCCAAAAGGTTTTTCTATGCTAGCCATAAAATCAAGTCAGTTCAAGATAAACGGTTTGTTTTAATCCTTTTCCAAGAGTCCGCGGATATGAAAGACACTGAACAAGTCAATTCCCATTCGATTAATATCAATAACAAAAAATACAGTTTTACCTGCACTGACGGAGAAGATCACGTAAAAGAGCTGGAAAATAAGATAGTTGAGACAATTGATGCCGTATCTGGATTGGAGCCTGTCCATGTTTTTTCCGACTATGCAATTAAAATGGCGCTATTGTTAGCTGACGAAGTAATTAGCGAGAAAAAAACAAAGCGAGTTTTACTTGAAGAGATAGAACAGAAAGTTACGCCCATGCTAGAAGAATTGGACAAGGCGCTAAACCCGGAACAACAATTTTGAAGTGGACAAGGGAGATGATTCTGGATAGAATTAGTGCAACAAAGCATTTAAGAGATTTCTGCCCTGTTCGTGGAATTTAGGTAATATTGAGCCGTTTCTTATTACAAGGGACTGGTCACTGTTAGTCGTGTGCATGCCCAATTTATTGGGAAGCCTAAAGCTATTACTCACTACTCCCACCTGGTCTAACCAGGTTCAATTAACTCCTAAAACACGGCAGGGCGGTTATAGAACTAGCGGTATAAGTCAATCAACTGATTTTCGGAAGCTTTCTTCAATCTTCTCTTTCTCGCCTCCTCCTTCTCTGTTTTCTCACTTTCATCAAGTTCTCTCACCGAAGACATTTTTCTATTGGTTTCGCGCTGTTCAATAACATTGAGAATCTGTGCACCATTAGCAGCACCATGGTGTGATCCTCCATGTATTCGATTAACCAGAGGTGATTGAGATATAACGATCTGGAGATTATGAATATCTCCCATAAATCTATCCTTTTATAATTGTAGGAAAAAAGCTTTCCCAGAATTCAACGACTACAAAATATGCAATTATCCTGCAACAAATCTTTGAGATTAAAAACTGATCTTCCGGTTTTTTCAGCATTTGCTTTTCAATCTATTCTCAATCATAATATACTGATAAGATTAATTGGTAAACAATGAACTTAGTCTATTGATATCATAACTTTTTATCACAATAAAAAATGAAGACATACCCCGAATTGATTGATCACTTCAAGAACCGTGGTCCTTTATTGAACATTGTACTGGATGGTTACGGACTCGGCAAACCGGATCATACAAATGCCATTTATCTTGCAAAAACCCCATTCATGGATAAGATTAGATCTCAATTCCCCAATTCCACTCTTTTAACCCATGGAAAACATGTTGGTCTTCCCGGTGAAAAAGATCTGGGAGGTTCGGAAGTCGGACATCTTACCATGGGCGCTGGCCAAAATGTTCAACAAGGGCCTACCTTGATCACAAATTCCATTGCTGACCAGACATTTTTTAAGAGTCCTGTTCTGCAAAAGCTTTTGCAAAATGCAAAATCGGGTGCTTTGCACCTGATTGGTTTGCTGTCTGATGGCAATGTCCACAGCCATATCGATCATTTTTTTGCTGTTATCCAAGAGGCAACTCGTCAAAATGTAAAAAAGTGTTATATTCATGCCCTACTGGATGGAAGAGATGTTGGTATTCAAACGGCGGATCAATATATTAAGCAACTGGAAGACCTGTTGGCAAATATCAATTCAGAACATCAGGAGTGGGATTATGGCATCGCCTCAGGAGGAGGCAGAGAGATTATCACCATGGACCGGGATCTGAACTGGAATAGGGTTGAAGCAGGCTGGAATACCCATGTCCTGGGACAATCAGGAAATAATTTTGATAATGCGTTGGATGCAATAGAACATTTTCGTTCCCAAACTCCTGGATTAATCGATCAAGATTGTCCTCCGTTTAATATCCGAAACAGAGACGGAAAGATCCCAAAGATTGATGATGGCGATTCTGTTTTGATGATGAATTTCAGGGCTGATCGAGCAATAGAATTGACCAGGGTCTTTGTGGAAAAGGATTTTAGCGGTTTTAAAGTTGATTCGGTGCCCAAAGTCTGTTTTGCGGGGATGATGGTCTATGATGAGGATAACAACATCCCCGAAGATAGAATCATCAGCAGTCCCATCGTATCAAACCCCTTTGGTAAAAGAATTCTGGAACTTGGATTCAACCAGTTCAGATTGGCAGAAACTCAGAAATATGCGCATGTTACCTTTTTCTTCAACGGTGGTTATCGCAATCCTCTTGATCCTAAAAAAGAGAATTATCATCTGATCCCTTCTGACAAAATTGTATCGTTTGCAGATGCTCCAAAAATGAAAGCGCTTGAAATCGCGGATAAAGCAGTTGATTTTGTAAATTCAAAACAATATGATTACGGTCTGATAAATTTTGCAAATACAGATATGGTTGGACACACCGGAGACATAAAAGCAACAATTATTGCCGCAGAAACGGTTGACAAATCCATTGAGAAAATATGTGCCGCCATTGAAAAGGTGGGGGGGATTGCGATTATAACTGCTGATCATGGAAATGCCGATGAAATGATCATCACTAATAAAAAAACCGGAAAAGAGGAAAGAAGTACAAAACATTCCATCAATCCGGTACCGTTTGTTATATTTGATCCGGCTTTTAAGAATAATTATGCTCTGAAAACGCAATCTCCGGATTCAGTCCTCAATCTGTCAATGATAGCAGCAACAAATTTTATACTCATGGGAAAACCGATTCCGGAAGATATTAACGATTCCCTGTTTCAAATCTGATTTTAAACAAACAAAAACGAGTAACCCGGGCACTATTATGAAGACCTTGACCTTGAAAGAAATTGCATCTGCATTGGGTGGAAATCTGGTTGGAAATCCCGACGTCGAAATCACCGGAATCAACGGTATCATCGAAGCTGAAGAAGGTGATATATCATTCCTGGCAAATCCAAAATATAAGGATCACCTACCCATGTGTAAAGCGTCTGCTGTTCTGGTCGGATTAGATATTCATGTAAACGAAGTGAACCTAATACAGATTGAGAATCCCAGGTTGGCCTACTCTCAAGTCATTGGATTGCTTTTTCCTCCAAAAAAGGAAATTCCAAATATTTCAGAACAAGCCTTTATATCAACCAGTGCGCGTATAGGAAAGAACTGCACCATCTATCCGGGCGTCTTTATCGGTGAAAACACTTCTATCGGCAACAACACAGTCATCTACCCAAATGTTTATGTGGGAGAAGGAGTAAAGATCGGAGATGATTGCCTGTTTCACGCCAATGTCACGATCAATTGCAACTGCACTGTTGGAAACAGGGTCATGTTAAATGCGGGCTGTGTTATTGGCAGTGAAGGCTTTGGCTATGAGAGAGAAAAAGATGGTGACGTTCATCGCAAAATTCCCCATATTGGCAATGTCATCATTGAAGATGATGTTGAAATCGGGGCTTTATGTGCTATTGACCGGGGGTCTGTTAAAAATACTATCATAGGAAGAGGAACCAAATTTGATAATCTGGTTCATGTGGCACATAACTGTCAGATTGGAGAAGATAATCTTTTGATGGCTCAAGTCTGCCTTGCAGGGAGCGTCAAGACAGGTCGAAACGTCTGGATTTCGGGTCAGGCCGGTGTATTGGATCACTTAAAAATTGCAGATCATGCCAAGATCTTCGGTAAATCCGGAGTAACACAAAGCATTGAAGAAGCGGGGATATTCGCCGGATTTCCAGCCCGAACACTTCTGGATTGGCAGAAAGCATCAGCCATGTTCTACAAAACGGATGAACAACGAAAGAAACTGGCTTCCCTGGAACGACGAGTCAAAGAACTTGAGGAAGGACTGGAACAGAAAGAATGATTCATTTTTTGGCTTGCTTTAAGTGCAGTGGGTTTGTATGAACTCTATTACTGAATTGAGTTCTTTTTCATCAGAGATCCGGATTAACGTTTTATGGCCTAAAAGCCTCACGTCGGCACAATTCGTCTCACAGCCCCCGATTACCAGAACCAGATTCGCAGAGTTATCCAGACAGGATACCCATTGAATCCGGTTGACAAAAAAACGCTTAATCCGGTTTAGCAATTCTACGCGATCGTAGTTGGGATTACACCCTCCGCAGTATTTAACGCCAATTTTATAAATGACTAGTCCTCCTTATGAATTCCGCACAGTTTTTGAGCCAACTTCTTTTTCTCATTCAGGTTGACCAGTCGAGAGATCATGATCCGTTGCGCCTGGGGAGAGCCCGCGCCGTGCATTGATTCAGTAAGATAGCCGACAGCCGCAGTTCCAAGCGTTATGTTTTCGATTAACCGCAGTATTCTCAATCTGTCTTCAGTCGGGATATCGGCTTTGCCTTTAAAATATTTCTCCATCCATTTTCCAATTTCAGGAGATCTAAAATCCTTTTCAGAGGGGAGAGTGACCATCAATCCTCCTGCAATATCCTGAGCCAGACGCGATATTTCATAGGGAAATCTGGTAACATTCTGCTTGCAAACATTTGCCAACAGAGTGTTGACCAGGTAAGTTCCGCTGGGTTCTTCATGACCTTCGGCAGCACAAGCGATGGAACCACAGTAAAGTGTTTCGTTCAGGTGGTTCATCTCAATTATTTTATCTTTGATATGTGAAGCCTTTTCTGCCCCGTTGTACTCCGCAATCGTTTGAGCAGCCCCTATCAGTACATCTCCAACTCCGGCTTTGCAGGCGTAACTTTGGCGATGATACGATGCAAATCGCTCAACAAGATGACCGGCAAACTCATATTCTTTATACATAAAAATCCGCTCCCAGGGAACAAACACATCGTCAAAAATAACCAGAGCTTCGTGCCCCCCAAAAAAAAGATTCCCCTGATCAAGATTGCCTCCCTCGGCTTTTCTTAGATCACAGGACTGTCTCCCCATGATGTAGCGAATCCCTTCGGCATCACTGGGAAGTGCAAAAGAAACAGCATAGTCCCTATCCTCCGCTTTCAGAGCGATAGTGGGCATGACAATGATCTCGTGGGAGTTAACCGCCCCGGTTTGATGTGCCTTTGCCCCTCGGACAATAATCCCGTCGGTTTTTTCCTCAATAACTCTTAAATAAAGATCAGGATCAGCCTGTTTATGAGGAGGAAGAGAGCGATCCCCTTTAGGATCAGTCATGGCACCATCGCAGGTAAGATCCTCCTCCTGAATAAATTTAAGATATTCAATAAAGCGCTTGTTATACAGGGTACCATGAACATTATCGATTGCCAGTGTCGTCATTGAAAGTGCATTTAATGAATCGGTACCAACACATCGCTGAAAACAGCATCCTGTATGAGACCCCATCAATCGACCCATTTTTGTTTTCTTAAGCAGATCTTCAGTACTTTGATGGATATGGGTAAAACGATTGATTTTTTTACCTGTCAAATGAGAAGTTGCTGTCATAATATCTTCATATTCAGGCTTCCATGCCATCTCATATGTCTTGGCAACAGCATTCATCGATGGACGTATAATGGGATTATCAACTACATTGTCCAAGCGCTCACCAAACATATAAACTTCCAGGTTTAATTCACGCAGGCTCTGCTCATATTCTTTTGCTGTCTTCATAAAATTCTCGCTTTAATATTGGGGATCGGTGCCCTTTGTATTAATTAACCGCACATTCTCTGAAAAATATTACCAAATCACAACTTTTTTTAATATGCTTAATGACTGCTCTTCTCCGGTACCTGTCGTCTCAGGTACAACTTCCAGAAGCTCAGAATCAGGCAAAACAGAATTAAAGCCACTGTAACCCAAAAGGTTTCCTGAAGAGCGGCAACCTGGGAGAAAACAGGTGCCTTGGTTGCCCCCTCGGGATGGGTAAATCCGGCATAATAAAACGTTCGTCCTGCCCACACCGCACCAAGCAGTGAAGTTCCAACAGTCTGTCCAAGAGTACGGGAAACAGAAATCATTCCGGAAGCTATCCCCAAATGCTCTTTGGGAACCGCTCCCATAATTGCGCTGTTATTGGGGGACTGGAATATTCCCATCCCTATTCCCAGTGGAAACATTCGAACAATGTATCCGAGCATCGAAGTATCCGCCGTCAAAGTGCTGGCCGTATAGAATCCTATGAGTACAACGATCAACCCGAAAGTTGAGATTGATTCGGAACCGAATCGATCCGACAGGATCCCCGCTATGGGCGAGGAGATTCCTAATGATACGGGAACAACACAAAGTAGGAGGCCAACCACAATTGTCGGATGCCCCAGAATATTCTGAAGATAAAATGGCAGTAGAATAATGGTTCCTGCCACTCCAATAAAAGCTATGAACCCATTAATGAGATTCACACTGAGAAGATTGTTCTTAAAAAGACCAAGCTGTATCATTGGGTGAGATGATTTTTTCTCAATTCTGATGAATAACAAAAGAAAAAGAAACCATAAACCCAGCAAAATAAAAACAGATGGCTTAAAGAATCCTTGTTTCTGTCCAAATGTTAATCCCAATAGCAGACAGAGGATACAAAAGAAGAGAGTGATGGCACCCTGGTAATCAAATTTTTGCTTTCCTTTTGGCTTAAATGATTGCACGAATTTAAGAACCATCAGGGTTCCAACAATTCCAATGGGTATATTAACCAAAAAGATCCATCTCCAAGATAAAAAGCTGAGAATCACTCCTCCCAGGCTCGGACCAATTGCTATTCCCACTGAAACAATTGCACCGGAAACCCCAAGGGCTTTACCCCGTTCATTGGGAGGAAAGGCCTCGGTCACGATTGCCATCCCCAAAGCCATGACCAGTGCCGCCCCAATCGCTTGAATGACCCGAAATGCAATCAGCCAGTAAACTGATGGTGATAACCCGCACAAGACTGAACCAGTTGTAAAAACAACAAATCCCACTGCATAAAGTTTCTTTTTCCCGATCATATCTCCAAGGCGACCGATGCTCAGCATTAGAGTGGTCACCGTCAATAAATATGATAAAACGACCCATTGAATTACAGAAAAATCAGTATTCAGACTGTTAACCAGTGTAGGCAAAGCAACGTTGACAATGCTGCCGTCCACTGTTGCCAGAAAAATACCCATTCCGGTTGTGGCCAACACCAGCCACTTATTTTTATAATCAAATTGCTGTTGCATCATAAAACCATCGCAAAATAAAAAAATAATCCCCAATATCCGTATGAGGGGGGTAGAGTTTAATACTTTATTAAGAATAAGGCTGTATAGGCGAGTCAGATGGAAGGGCTTTAAAATCCGGTTGAATAAGCATCATTATATGCAGACAGATATCATCATGAGTCAGGCTGTTTTCAGAGTGTATTCCTTCAATTCATACTCTACCAAAATCATCTTCAGCTCGCTCTATATCGTCCTCTCCAAAATAATCTCCTGTTTGTACCTCAATAAATGCCATCTCTTCGGTTCCGGTGTTCTGAACTCGATGCCAGGCCGTTTCAGGAATATCAACAGTTTCACCAGGATGCACCACAATTTCCTGATCATTAAGAGTCACGACTGCCTGTCCAAACAAAACAAACCAATGTTCAGTTCGTTTTTGATGACGTTGAAGGCTGAGCCGCTTTCCCGGTTTAACAACAATTCTTTTTACCTTATGATCTTTCTCATCCGCCAGGATGATATAGTATCCCCATGGACGGTGATACTCTGTGTTTAACTGTTCCATTTGATTTCCTCACCATTTTCGTATAATTGGCTATCCCGCCGATTATTGATTATTGCACTGAAGGCAATCCAAAATCAACCCGGATAGTTTTTGCTGCAGCACTGAAAAAGAATAGTACTTTTTTGCCAGCTTATAGTTTTTTATTACCATATCCTCCCGAAGTTTTTCATCCGCCAAGACTTGCCTGGTCTGTCGCACAGCCTTATCTGTCACATAACCGTCTATTTCAATAGTCTGAAACCCCTTTGGTTTTATATCGGTTCGATATATAGAATAGGTATTCACAAGAATCGGTTTTTTAAAGTAGATCGCTTCCAAGAATGCATTGCCGAATCCTTCAATATTGGAGGGATAGGTAACTAAATCTGCAAACGGATAAATATCGTACAAAGTATAAATCTTTCTCCCATCTGCAGTTTCACCTCGTTTTTCAGCTATAATTTCAGACACAAACAGGGTGTTGACCCCCATCATTTTGGAATATTCCTTCACCCTTTTTTCATAATCATAACCTTCATCTCCGGAAGCATGAGAGATAACAAGTCTTGCCTTCATTTTTAATCGTTTAACCAGTTCAATCGCATGTTCAATTCCTTTTCTTTTTACAACCCTGGTAGGCTGCAATATCAACAGTTCATCATCTTCCAGCCCTAACATTTGCCTTACATCAGAAGAATATTCATCGGGAGGATCAGGGGCATTTTCGAAATCCATGACATTGGGAATGACGGTTGCTGAGATTCCGGTGCGCAGACTCAGCTGGTTATCGCCCGAGCTATTGATCACAACATGTTCAATAAAGGGGATATGCGGGGGAAAAGCCATATTCAGGTATTCCCAGACACTGTTAACCAAAAACTCCTGTCTTTCCCAAAAAAAGTCATGATGATGAGCAATGGCTGGTATTCCTAGTTCTGAAATCAGTTCCGTTATTGCCACCCCCAGAGGAAGGTTTAGTGGAATAGTTAGCGAATTTTGCGGAACAAGAATATCAATATTATATTTCTTAATAAATTTATAAAGATCTGTTTTTAATAACTGTTTATATTCTTGCAGCTTTTGTGTCAGGGCTCTTTTTCTGGTTCTAACACCAAAACAGCTTCGATAGAGTTTTTCGATTTCCGGGTGTTTAAAATGAGCTTCCTTCGACAAATAAGACACTTCAGGGGGAGTATCCAATTCTCCGGCAAAATAGAAACAATTAAATCCTACATTTTCAAAAACCTTTGCCCATTTGGTAATTTCCAGGGATACTCCGTCTGTTCCGGCAATTCTGGTAGAAATAAAGCCTACATTATGTCTTTTCCCACAAAACCTACATCCAGTCATCTGCCTCTCCTTTTCACATAACCGTTTTAACATTGCTGATAGAGATCGAACAGTTTGACAAATTTACTATTCTCTTGACTAGGGGAATCATCCCATATAAAAACAGATTGAATAGTAAGAGCCTTCTCTAATTTCAAACCATATCTTCCCTGTAAAAGCACATGAAAGCACTTTTAAAAGAGATCTATGGAAAAACTGATGGAGAATTAGCCTTTGTAAAACTTCAGGCGCTTATCGAGAATACTCCTATAAATGAAGAAAAACATCAAGAATGTTTTTCTCAACAGGATATTGTTCTCATCACATACGGTGATTCAATCAAGAGTAGATCCGGCACTGCTACACCCTTGCAGACACTCCACCAGTTTTGCAGGACTCATCTCAAAGATGCAATTTCGACCATACATATCTTGCCCTTTTTCCCTTATTCCTCTGATGATGGTTTTTCCGTAAAAGATTTTTATTCCGTGGATAATGCCTTAGGTACATGGAACGACATATTAGAATTAAAACAAGACTTCAAGCTAATGTTTGATTTTGTGTTAAACCACATCTCTGCAGAAAGTGATTGGTTCAAAGCATACCTGAACTGTCAGGAAGAGTTCAATGAGTTGGCAATTGAAGTTGCCCCCAATACCGATCTGTCCCAAGTCACACGTCCACGCTCTTTACCGTTACTGACCAGATTCAAAAAAAGTGACAACACTGATGTCTATGTTTGGACGACCTTTAGTGAGGATCAAATCGATGTAAATTACACCAGTGTTTCCATATTAATCAAATTTATTGAAATTCTTCTATTCTACGTAAGTAAAGGAGCAAAAATCCTTCGGCTGGATGCAATAGCCTATCTTTGGAAACAAATTGGAACCAATTGCATCCATCTTCCCCACACCCATAATATTGTAAAGCTATTCCGAAAGGTACTGGATCAGGTGGCACCGGAGGTTATGATTATTACAGAAACAAACGTACCCCATAACGAAAATATCAGTTATTTTGGAAACGGACATGATGAAGCCCAAATGGTTTATAACTTTACCTTGCCCCCATTACTGCTCCATTCTTTCATCAAGGAAGACATTACTCAATTCAGCGATTGGGCGGAAACCCTTGGAATTCAATCGGCCACCAATACTTTTTTTAATTTTACAGCCTCACATGACGGTATCGGTGTACGACCGCTGGAAGGGATTCTGTCCGAAAGAGAACTGGATAGAATCATATCGCTTGTAGAAGAAAACGGTGGTCGAGTCTCTCTTAAAAAAAATCCGAACGGCTCAGAAAGTGCTTATGAGTTAAACATTACCTATGTTGACGCTTATCTGAAGAACACCGAAGAATCTGACGAAATCCATGCTAAACGTTTTTTAGCCTCACAAGCGATCCAATTGGCACTTCCGGGGGTCCCGGCTGTCTACATTCACAGCTTATTGGGATCGCACAATTGGGAAGAGGGGGTAAAACAAACAAACCGAGCCAGAACCATAAACCGGCAAAAGCTTTTTATTGAAGACGTAAATCATCAATTGTCAGACCCTGATAGTTTCAGATCACGGGTGTTTCTTCCATATATTGATATGATCCGATGCAGAGTCGATCAGCCGGCCTTTCATCCCAATACATCTTTTGAAATCCTGAAACTTCATCCTCAGATATTCTGCATTAAACGATACTGCGACTCGCAAGAGATCACTGCATTAACCAACATCTCTTCCCAATCAATCAAGATTTATCCTCATCAACTCCCTGGAGAATCAGTGGACCTTCTTACAAAAAAGTTTTTCAGCGGGAAAGAGATCAACCTGAATCCCTACCAGTCAATCTGGTTGGAAACAAAGAAGTAATCAAATGAAAATTGCCATCCTACACTATCATCTAAAACCGGGTGGAGTGACGACAGTAATCAGGCAGCAAATAACCGCTATTCAAAAATTTGGTGAAGCTTTAATTATAACAGGAGAAAAAGCGGATGAGGAAATCCCGGTAAAAACCATCTGTGTTCCAGGATTAGCTTATGACAGGGTTAAACCTGCTGCGGTTGATCCGAAACAGGTCGCCTTTTCTACCATAAATGCAATTTTATCCCACTGGCCTGATGGATGCGACCTGATTCATATTCATAATCCTACCCTGGCCAAAAACAAAGATCTACTTAAAATCATAGAAGCGCTGCAAGCCAGCAGACAGACTCTTTTTTTGCAGATACATGATTTTGCCGAGGATGGCCGTCCAAAATCCTTTTTTCAAGAACCTTATCCTGAGAACTGCCATTATGGCGTAATCAATAGAAGAGATCACAAGGTATTATTGTCCGCAGGTCTCAGCCCTCAGGGAACACATTTGATCGAAAATACGATCGATTCTAATGTGAAAGATGTACAGTCTGCCTATTCTCCCTCGCACATTCTTTATCCTATCCGGGCCATTCGCAGGAAAAACATTGGCGAAGCAATTTTGATTTCTCTTTTTATCCATGAAAATCTTCCCCTGTTGATCACATTGCCTCCCAACAGTCCCGCGGATATTGAAAGTTATCACTTCTGGCAACACTTTGTCAGAAAGCATAAACTCAATATCGGATTTGAAGCGGGATTACACCATGAATTTACTTCGCTCATCGCTGCTTCAAAGTTTATTTTGACCACCAGTATAACGGAAGGATTCGGATTTGCTTTCATTGAGCCCTGGTTGTCCGATAAACCGATTTGGGGAAGATATCTACCCGGAACTTGTGATGGTTTTGAAGAAGCAGGAATCTCCCTGTCACATCTTTATCGGCAGATTTCTGTTCCCCTGGATTGGATTGTGATTGAAGACTTTTACGGAGAATGGGAAAAAACCGTACACAAAATGCTCAATCTTTATAAACAGCCGATTAACAGGGTACAGATTAAGCAAACCTTTGAAAAACTGATCCAAAACCATCAAATCGATTTCGCACTTCTAAACGAAGGTCACCAAGCTATTGTAATTAAAAAAGTACTAACTAACAGGAAAGACAGAATACACCTTTTGGAAATAAATCCATTTCTCTTGCACCCTGGGAAAATTGAAAATGTGGAAAAATTGATCGCAACAAATAAGGCTGCAATCAAAAAAAACTATGACCCTTTCGCTTATCAAAAAATATTGAAAAATATCTATCAACTGGTAATACACAACCCAATCCGGCATAAAATCAATCAGCAGAAGTTAATTGAGTATTTTGTAAAACTTGAAGAATTTAGCTTATTAAAATGGGGTCGATTTAATAAAGACAGTGTTTTTCCACTTATTACTGACTGAGATTTAAAGCCACCGAGTCATAATAAATAGATTTTCAATTGATAAAAAGAGCATTGTTATAACTGGAAAAAAACTGCTATACTACCGCAAATCGGATCAAATGCAGATAGTCAATCAAACGCCGTTCAGGAGTGAACACAAGTTTGCAATACTCTGGGAAGCACTTTTATTTTCTTCTCAAGACCGGACCAATCTTCATTCTTCAATAACAGTTGGTCTCATTTTCAGGATGTTTGACGCCTGGAACCTTTTTGCCAACGAATTATGCGCATAACATAAGGAATGTTATGAACACATATCTTGACACCCTGCCTACTTATGTTGACAAGATTAAAGCCTTTCGAGATATCATCATTACCAATATAGTGCTGATTGGAGAAAAATCAGCTCCTACCTTTAAGGAGAAAAGTCGTGTAAAGCTTTTCATGGAACGACTTGCCGAATTCCAAGTTGATGAATGCTCCGTGGACAGCTATCAAAACCCGATTGGTATTATCAGAGGTGCAGCAAAGAACAAGCCGCCCATATTTGTTGTTGCTCATCTGGATACTCTGGTTGACCGGCAAGATTTCTTTAACTACACCGTTAAGCGAAACTCCATCTCAGGTCCGGGTGTTGCTGATAATTCCACCGGTGTTGGCGTCTTAATCTCTTTACCCTGGATCATTAAGGAACTGAATCTGCAATTCCAATCCGACATCGTTTTGGCAGGTGTTATTCAATCCATTGGCAAAGGTAACCTGAGAGGTGTCAGACATCTCCTGAAAACCTGGGAAGGACCGATCAGGGGAGCAGTTTGTGTGGAAGGCGTTGAACTGGGACGATTTAACTACTATTCGGAAGGTATGCTGCGCGGTGAGATTGAATGTACCGCTTCACCAACTTCAAATAAAACGCACAGGCCAAATCCAAATGCCATATTAATTCTCAATGAGATTTTAAACAAAATCCTTGAACTCCGTTTACCCCAGAAGCCCTATTCCAGGATAGTGATCGGAAAAATGAATGGTGGGTATCACTATGGTAGAGACGCACTTGAAGGCAATATCGGTTTTGAGATTCACAGCAACGCCGATGACATCGTTAAAGAAATTATTAATGATATAAAGGACATCGTTGAAAGTATCAAACGGATCTATGAGGTTGATCTGAAGCTGAAGATCCTAAGCAATTTGAATGCAACCAGGTTGGAGTTCAACCATCCTTTGGTGAAAACCACAAATACAATTATGAACAAGCTTAATTTGGAGCCCATAAGCGCATCCAGTGAGTCAGAACTCTCCATATTTCTTTCCAAGTCGATTCCTGCCGTTACACTGGGTGTAACCAATACCAACAAAGACTCAATTGATACAAGCATTGAAATTGAACCAATCTTCAAGGGAATAACTCAAATCATTGGCGTTATGCAGGCCATAGATAACGGAGTCTGTGATGGGAAAAAACTGGCTTGAGAGCAACACTTTTCACCACTCTAAATTCGCCGATATAGGGAACCTGGTAAAAGCAAAACAGGAAAAAAGCCTGATCATCTCACTTTGTCTTCCAACCTTAAATGAAGAAAAGACCATTGCCAAAGAGATTGTAATAATGAAATCCGAATTGATGGACAGACATAAGCTGTTAGATGAGATCATTGTCATCGATTCCGGATCAAGCGATAAAACCAGGGAAATTGCAGACCATTACGGAGCCGATGTCTACCTGTCCGATGATATTCTACCCAATCTGGAGCCTTATAAGGGTAAGGGAGAAAACCTCTGGAAAGCCTTGTTCATTGCTAAAGGAGATATAATCGTATACCTGGATACCGATATAAAAAATATTCACCATCGTTTCGCCTATGCTCTTATCGGCCCTCTTCTGCTGCAAGAAGGAATAAAATACACAAAAGCGTTTTATGATCGTCCCATCGCTGAAGGCGCAAACGGGATTAGACCGACTGGAGGAGGAAGAGTAACGGAACTGGTTATCAGGCCCTTATTCGCTCTGTTTTTCCCGGAGCTTACTCAGATCGTTCAACCCCTTTCAGGAGAATACGCGGGTTACAGATCTCTTTTCGAAAAACTCCTTTTTCCCATTGGCTATGGCATTGAAACCAGTATGATCATTGAAATATACAAGAACTGGGGTTTGGATGTAATCGCACAGGTAGATCTGGACAGAAGAGTGCATAGAAATCAATCGACGAAATCATTGGGAAAGATGTCATTTGCTATCCTGCAGCGGTTTTTGGCGAGAATATCTGACTACGGCATGATTCAGCTTAAGACTGAACTTTACGACCAGATGAAACAGTTTGTTCATCTCCCTCAGGTTTACCAACAAGAAATTTATGCTTTTCAGAAGCAGGAAAGGCCACCCATGATAACGATTCCTGAATATAGGGAGAAGTTTATTAATCGGTAGAATGGAGAAAGATCTACAAGACAATTACCGCCCGGGTAGCAGGGATGCCCAGTCCCTTCATGCAAATCTGGACTGATTTCCCCGATGTACCAACACCAGGGAAATATTTTGAATTATGCAACATTCAAGTTATCAATCCAATCAATTCAGGAAAACAGTCACAGAGAATTAGTCTGCTACTTCAAACCCTGACTTGCCATCTGACGTATCTGAGCAACGGGAATGTTGCCGGATAGAATCTTTTGATTCATGAAATCCTTTGAGATATCCTCCCAATACAATCGCACTAGTTTGGTAGGATTAATCCCGACATAATTAAGTGCGTGCTTCAATTCTCTCAGTTCATAAGCTTGTTTGTCCTCGCCAAAAGATCTTTCGCTCTTAAACTCGGTGATCATTTTGCGAATCAACTCTATATCTTCGTTCACGAACTGTATTCCATTTCGTTCAGAGAAAGATGGTTCAGTTTCTTCAACCTTTATCTGTTCATTTGGATATTTTCTTTTTAAGGTCTTTCTTTCCTGGGTAAGAAAATCAAGCACTCCTTTTTCAAAACTCTTCTTATCATGCTTCTTCTTACACTCTCCCAAGGCGCAAGTAATGGTTGTCTTTCCAACGTCTCTAAGCTCCTTTGCATCTTTGATATCGTTGTATTTAACTGTCATTAGCTGGTTTACAGACAATTCTCCACTCTGCAGCTTGCTATTAATGTAATCTTCAACAATCTCTCTTTTAATTTTTTTCTTTTTTCGAGACTCTAAACCTTTCTTAATTTTGAACTCATTAAGAACGTTGCTGATAGTTCTATCTCCAATTCCTTCCAATTCTCCTGCACTAACGATGCTGGTATGTTTTAAGCGTTCAAGTTCTTCCATGCCGAAACCATCTTTCAGCATGAGTTTATTTAGGTAGCTTTCAACACGCTGGCATTTTTTTAGTTTTTTCATGATTCCCTCTTCCCATGAATTTCTTTGAAATGAATATTAATATTTTTTCGGAGATATCTTTTTTTGAACCGATAAAACAAAAGCCATTGGGCGTGGCCTTGAAATAGTATTTTTAATACCAAACTTACTGCAACTTGATAAAAAAAATAACATAGAGATTTTTAGCAACAAAGAAAAAGTCGCTAAATTCATCGGGAGATGTCGTGAATGTGAAGGATAAAACAGGCAGCTTTACATTTTTAGTCTTTATTTTCAATATCTTGCTGCAATAAGAAAAAAAACATTCCGAGATTTCAGCTGTCGTGAATCGATACTATTGATGTTGTGAATGGATTTTTATTTTCTTATAAAGTGTTGATCGCTGGACTCACTGCGGAGCACAAAAGCAGAGGTTCAAGGGAAGTCTGGTATCATGAGGTAAATGATTGGTTTTCACTATTCATGCATTTAATCTATATTTTCATACGATTACAATAGTGCAATGTAATTCAGATCAGTTTATGCTATTTTTTTTCCCGATAATCAAAAAGTAGTGTACTTTTTGCATTTTGTTAATCACTATCCATTTTAGATACTGAATTATGTGTTGTTATGAAGGGAAATCCTCATTCATTAAATCAGTTTTTTGGGATGTGAAGTATGATAAGACAAAGGAAAATTGAGATTTAAGAGAATTTAAAACCAATATGAAGAAATAGGGAGATGATAATGAAGCTTTTTAAACTAGTATTATTAACAGCGATTATTAACCTGTTTTTTAACGGCGTAATGATGGCACAGGAACAGGCTCCCAGTATTTATCTGGAACACTCGGAAAAATGTAACAACTCCTCCAGATTATACTGTGTGAATGGAAGTCATGAAGCAGCTGTGAATCGAATACTGTTAGATATGAAGAAAAAGGGCTACCGTATCACTCCGAAATTAATAAAAACCATCGCACATTCAACACCCTCCAGAGTGAGAAACCCGATTGAAACCACTGTTCAATAGGAATTAACTGCAGCTTGAACAGCTCCAGAGGGAATAGATAGAAAGGAGGTTGCTTTATCCCCCTATCCAAATTTCTGTCTTCAAATGATCAATGGCGTACTCATCGGTACCGACGTTCAACGCCATTCCAGTGTGGATATAAGTTTGTTTTTCTTTTTAAAAAATAGTCTCTCCTATCGTAACCGTCCCAACCGCTAGCTCTTGTTTTGCAGTCCTCAAGATAAGCCCTGTAGTCTTCCAAAATCTCGTTATGGTTCAAACAACAATGATCCAGGGCTTTGATTAACTCTTTCAGTAGTTTTTTTGCCTTCATAATTGTGCAATCAACTCTTCAGAAAATGTTTCATCCCAGTAATTTCTATAGCATCTAGTCTTATATTCTTCAAAGACAGCTACTAGTATTTACCAAAATCGTCATCATCCAAAACCAGAATATTTCGCTTTGATTCAACCGATTTTTGTACTGGTTCGTATTTTAAAGCGGGAGAAGCTTTTTTAGGTTGCGTGGAGGCGCGACGAAATGTTGGTTCAACATCCGCACTAAAGGCTTCTCTTTTCATTGCCACTGCTCTGGCATCAAATGCCAATTTGAAACGACTCATTAATTTCTGTAGCTGAGTCGCCTGATTTGAAAGTTCTTCGGAGGAGGAAGCTGTTTCCTCCGAAATGGAGGAGTTCTGCTGGACAATCTCATTAATCTGAGACAACCCCCGATTGATTTCATCTATCCCTGTCGCCTGTTCTTTCGAGGCTGATGATATCTCACCCACTAAATCATTGGTTTTATCAATACTCTCGGAAATCTCATTCAATACTGCGGCTGTTAAATCTGCATTTTTAACTCCCTTCTCCACCTCTTTAATTGATGCTTCAATCAATTCTGTGGTACTTTTTGCCGCCTCTCCACTTCTTCCTGCCAGATTCCTTACTTCTTCAGCCACGACTGCAAATCCTTTCCCGTACTGACCCGCTCGCGCCGCTTCAACAGCAGCATTTAAAGCCAGCAAGTTGGTTTGAAATGCTATCTCGTCAATAACTTTGATAACTTTTGCTACCTCGGAACTGGTACTATTAATTTCGTTAATGGATTTCAACATACTTTCCATTTGCAGATTACCCCGTTGCACAATTTCAAGCGTTTTATTGGACAATTGTTGGGCCTGAGAAGCATTTTCATTATTTGCCTTTGTTTGCGCTGAAAACTCATTGATGGAGGATGACATCTCCTCAATAGCTGCTGCCTGCTGGGTAGTTCCATTTGCCAATGTATTGGCAGAGGTCGAGATTTCGCTTGATCCTGTTTTGACCTTTTCACTTGAATTCACTACTTCTGAAATTGTATGTCCCAACATCTGGATGGAATCGTTAATACTGGTTTTTAGTTCATTCAGATCGCCTTTTAGTTCAACCGTGATTTGATCGGTGAGGTTTCCGGATGCAACCGCTTTCATGGAAAGGTTGATCTGTTTGACTGCATTTTGGAGGTTCGCCGTAAAACCGTTAATGGAACCAATCATTTTTCCGATTTCATCTTCCCCCATTTCAAGCCTGGCTGAAAGATCCCCGTCATTCAATTTCTCCGTTAAGCCAACAACAGCATTTACCGGTTTGATAACGACATTTTTTAGGATAAAATATAAAGACAATATTAAGATCATAGCCAAGGCAGCAAACGCTCCCGTTGTCGAGATCAAACTCTGGCGCAATTCACTATCCATGAAGCGACTGGAGAAATAAACAACAACCGTTCCCAGTTTTTCACCCTCTTTGACAATCTCTTTGGACATCATGATGAGTTTAGGATCAAAGGTATCTTTGACATCAACAATCTTCCAGTCAACGTCTCGTTGTGCTCCCGCTACTGTGTTTTTATTCTCGGCATCCTTAATGAGAATGGCAAAAATCTGTTTCTCACCCATCTCGAATCTAATAATATCTTTTAATTTTTCAATTTCCATGTCCCACATTGGAGCAACGAAATTCTTAGAAAGTCTTTCCGTGGTGAAACTCGCCAGCCCTTTTAAATCCTCAACTTTTTGGCTACTAACCATGAAGTAGATTAACAGGTTAAAAATTAATGAAATCAAAACCGTGATAACGATAAATGTTAGATTAAATTTAACCTGCAAACTCTTCATTTTTGAGCTTTTCATTTTTTGCTCCATCTGGATAATTTTAAAACATCGTGTACTATTTGCTGCGAACCATAATTGACAATAACGTGTTATCTTTGAATTAGAGTAGCTTCCGACTAATCTACTTCAAATGATCCCAATTTCAAGTATAAGGCAATCAAAAACGCTTTTCAAACTATTTTTTGTTTTTAGCTTAATTGATTCAAAATATTATCCGTGTTTTAATTTCGACTTTAACGTATCAACCGGGCCATTTATAAAAATTTCTTAACTAGTTTCAAGAATTCATGAGCTTAGCATATCCTCCTTTTTACACCGGAATGTGATATTCCATCTTAAAACAGTTTCAAGCTGTTCCATGCGAATTAGGTGCTGAAAGAAAAAACAGTAATAGAATTTCGATGATCCAAAATATACTTCGTTAAAGAAGGCCTGGTAGGAAAAGACTCACCTGTATGCGATACAAGTGAGTAAATATCTATGGAAGTAACATGAAACACAGTCCCATAATAATGGTGGGGATCAAAGCTCCCAGGGCTAATTTCAGGGGAGATACACCATGAGGAAAAAAGTCTCGAAGGATAGAAATACCCGCAGGATTTGGTGCATTTGCTATTACCGTTAATCCACCTCCCGTAACCGCTCCCGCAACAACCGCATACTTCATTGAATCCGAAAGATTGGGAACAAGTGTGCTTAGATAAGTGATTGCCGCATTATCATTAAACGCAGTCAAGAATGTTGCTCCCAGCATCAGAGGAACTTCACTCAGGCTTCCCAATATCGGAGCAATCCACCAGCCTTGCAATCCCCCGTGTATCACCAAACCTGCCAGAAAAAATCCGACGAGCATCGAAGGTTTTAAATTGGTATCATTCTGATGGTGGGCTGTTGCTTTTCTGAAACCGATAAATACAAAAAACCCGGAAATAAACAGGGCGGGATAATGACTGGTTAACACCGTCCATACTAAAAGAGCAACGTGTATTATAGTGATTTTAAGGGGAACCTCCTCTTCTCTCAGTTCCCAGTCAATCGCCTCTTTTTGTTGATCTTTTGTAGATACCTTTTCAAGAGATTTAAATTCTGATCGAAAATAAAGGAAATACAGGGTATTGGCTATCAAAATCCCCAGAACCGCTTTCCAACCGTAATTGGTTACCATAAAAGTTAGGTCCCAATTCCACTTGCTTGCGACCATTAAAACCGGAGGAGCGGCAAAATGGGATAATGTTCCTCCCACTGAAATGTTGACAAAAAGAAGTCCGATGGTGGCATAGGAAAACTTAGCGCTTGGTGCTTTGTTATAGAACTGTTTTGCCAAAAGCATAGCTGAAATTGTCATGGCTCCAGGTTCTGTTATAAACGAACCCAGTATGGGGCCAATAGTTAAAACAGAAAACCACCACATCGCTGTAGAGCCTTTCCCCAGTTTTGCGACCAGTGCCAAGGAATTTTCTGAAAGCCGACTAATCGGCCTGGTAGAAGCCAAGGTCATTACAACAACTACAAACATCGGTTCTGTAAAATTGACTCCGCTGATATAAACTTCGGCGCTGTTCCACCCGTATTTAAAAGCAATTGCCCAGAACACCGGTATCACCCATAAACCAAACACCACTTCTACCTCACCAAGATAATGAAACATCTCAGCCCTGAAACTGACACTTTCAACAACATCCCCGTTGTAGTTAACCGGTTTTGCCCTGTTTTTTCTCTGAAGCTCTGCGTGTTCTTCTTCCCACTCTTCGGCTTTTCTCTGAAACCAGCCAACACAAAAAGTGTGGATTATGGCTGCAAAAAAACAGATCGTAACAATTAGGTTTAAAGGATCTGATTTTATGCGATGTAGCAGAATATCTGAAACATTTTCCAGGTGACTATCATTATAAAATTCCAGAGGATGCGGAAAAGAAAGTTCCGCTGATTGGCCATAACCCGAAGCTATCAATAATAAGGGCGCCCACACCCCTATGATGATCAGTAATAAAACCGCGAACAATTTCCTTTTATTCATTATTACTCCATTATGTAAAAGCGGATAATCTCGTTCAGCATTCAGGTTAATTGCAAGGTACGGGAATCCGAAGCATCGACCTTATCAATTTCAACCTGTTAACTTAAATGGCGACACAAAGCAATCTATCCGCAACAACCATTAAAATTCAACTCGGAAGTCACTTCTTGCAAGAGATTCTGAGTTGAATCCTATTCCTTTCAACCAGTGAGTTATTCAGGAGTCTGTTTCTTCCGCTGAAGTGGTTTTGTACCAGTTAGATAGGTATATTGGTGAAATATGGGAATTGATTTATCTAAATTCCTGAAGTAGATAGGATGACTATGCTATTCGAATTTTATTTTAAGCCAACACCTTTCACAACCTTTCATTTTTTAAAGCTGGACTGTGATCATTCTCCTAAAAAAATTTATTCAAAACCTAACATGGAAGGTTAGGCTGTGTCAATGTTGGTCAACAAAAGCTTTTTGAATGATATCAAGAAAGTATTCAACTCTCTTGATACAACAAACCGTTAATCAAAGGGTGGGGTTAAACCGAATCCCCATCATTCCTTAATTCTGGAGTGTTTTCAATTTCCAGAAAACAAAAGAAACGTTTTATCGTAACGATTAGTAACATTTAAATAATCTTCAATTCTATTGATCAAGCAAAATGATCCTTTTACATCGTTTTTCTTAATCCATATCACCTGTTTGACCAATAAGATTCAATTTTATTTATTGTTACTGTCAAAATCAATATGATTTATCGGATATATTGACAATAGAGAATTCATGTCCCTTGTAGCTTATAAAATCCGCCGTAAAGTGGTTAATGCTTTATCGAACTATCAGATGATCAATGAGGATGACAATATCCTGGTTGCAGTTTCCGGTGGCGCAGACTCCACCGTTTTACTGAAAACGCTGATGGACATTAAGCATAAGGCCAGATTTAGATTTGAACTTACAGCTGTTTTTGTAGATCAGAATTTTCCTGAATTTTCCATAAAACCTTTTCAGTTGTGGTTGGAAAATCAATCTATTGGCCTTAAGATTGTTAAGTTCGACACTTTTTCTCTCATTAGAGATAAGGATTTTAAAAAAGACTCTCCTTGTGCAATCTGTTCGCGATTAAGAAGAGGAATACTTTATTCTTACGCAAAGAATAATGGCTTCAACAAAATCGCCTTGGGTCATAACCGCGATGATTTAAACGAAACTCTTTTGATGAACATGCTGTTTTCAGGTCGGCTCTCCGGTATGCCGCCTAAATTCAGGACAAAAGACGGGTATAATACTATTATCAGACCCCTGTGTTACGTCGCCAAAAAAGCCATTTCTGAACGCATCCAAGAGCTTAAGGCTCCCATTATCAAAAGCGAATTTTGTGACAAGAGGCAAGATAACACTCGTCAATTCATCAGGAACCTGTTGCAAGAGCTGGAAAACCATAACCCAAAGATCGCTGATAGTCTGTTAGCATCACAAAAGAATATCCACCCGTCACAATTTCTGGATAAACACTACTGGAAACCGGATCTGTTTTAATTCCCCAACTTGTACCCTGGTTCTGTTGGTCACTTGGAAAGATTTAATAAAATCGAATTTTTTCTTAATTCAAACCTTAACTGATCATGATTTGCAATTGACGTTCAGAAGCAACAATGGCAATATTTCTGTTTGTTCGAAAATGGGCACAAAAAAAAGTACTCTTTTATATTTCCCGGTAGAACGGTTCAGCGTTGCTCATTGGATAACCTTGTTATTGCCAACCACGATGATAAGACCCTTGAGGTAAGATGGCAAAATTTAAAAATAACACAGTTTTAAAACTAATGATCGGAATCGCTATCAGCGGTTTGTTTTTGTATCTGGCATTTGGCAAGATCGATTTCGGTAAAATGAAAGAATCCTTCCAAAACGCCAATATGTGGCTATTCATACCTGCTATTTTTGTTCAGTTCATTGCACACTGGGTTCGAAGCATTCGCTGGCAGTACTTTCTAAATTCCATTAAGAGGGTTCCTGTTTCCACCCTTTTTACGGCAACAATGATAGGATATGTGGGCAACACTGTTCTGCCGGCTCATTTGGGTGAGGTGTTTCGGGCAAATGTTGTCGGCAACAAGGAGAAGATATCGACCAGTTCCACTTTAGCTACACTGGTGATAGAACGATTGATCGATGTCCTCTCCCTGTTGGTGATTATGGTAGTCGCCCTTATAATCTATCCTTTTCCTGACTGGGTGACTAAAAGTGGTTATATCATGTTTGTTTTAACCATTGGTCTGTTTGTTTTCCTTGTTTTGTTAAAGCAGAAAAATGATAATACCGTCAGGCTGCTCAATTTTGGTTTAAAGCTCCTTCCCAAATCAATCGCACAAAAGGTGGACGGAATTATAACCTCCTTTATTGATGGCATCAACGGGATGGAAAGAAAACGGGACTATCTGATTGTTTTTGTGCTTTCCCTATCAATCTGGTTTTTCTACTGGCTGACACTTCTTTTTGTGTTTCTTTCCTTCAACCTGTTTGAAATATATAACATCAATATTGTTTCCTCCGTCGTTTTGCTGGTCATAACCACAATCAGTGTTGTGGTCCCATCATCTCCCGGATATGTTGGCACATATCACTATTTGTGCCAGTTATCATTGGAGTTGTTTGGAGTTCCAAGATCAGTAGGATTATCTTTCGCTTTTGTAGCCCATGGGTTAAGCATAATACCCACGGCTATTGTTGGATTCTTCTTCGCCTGGAGAGTGGGTATCAGCCGATTGAAAGCCAAGGCAGTTGAGTCATGATTATTCAGGGAGGTAATCCTCTCTAACGGGTGAAAAAACTTCAATTGCCACTGAGTTCTCAATTATCTCTGCACTGTGAAAAACTCCACCGGCAATACTCCAGCTGTCACCCGGAGATACGTCATGTTTTTCCCCGTCAATGATGAGATTAATTCTCCCGGAAACCAGGTACCCAGTCTGTTCATGGGGGTGTTCATGTTGTGGCAGGATTTTTCCCTTCTCCAACCTGAATTCTGCCAGCAGTGTTTTTTCTCCATAGGAAAGGGTTTTAAAATGGATGCCATCCAGGGGGGTTTTATATCCCTCTTCACTCTTCTTTGTAAACATTTGCCACTCCTTACATAGCGTCAATTCATTTTGTTTTAAGCGTATTTGATATACCGGCTCAACTCGTCCATAAAATTGGGAGAAAAACAACCAAGATCCGATTGTTGCATAATCTCATCAAGGGTCCAGAATTTTCCTTCGGCTATCTCATCTTCATTAACCATTATCACTCCATCCCAAAGGCAATGGAAGGTGGAGACATATTCACTCTCATATTGATTGGAGTGAAGATATTTATAGAGAAATTGAATATCATCCGTTTCTATTCCAATCTCTTCCTTCATCTCTCTTTTGGCAGCTTCAAGATAACTTTCTCCCTTGTCCAGATGCCCACCAACTGATGTATCCCATTTTCCGGGTTGCACATCTTTTGTCAGCGAGCGTTTCTGGAGATACAATTCCCCTCTGCTATTAAAAACCAAAACATGGGATACCCTATGAATCAACCCGGGATTTCCATGCACTTCACTTCGCCTTGCCTCTCCAATAATCTGGTCCTGATTGTTAACCACATCAAATATCTCTTCTCTCATTCAACTTTACTATTTAAAGACCACATGGGCCATTCCCTGGAGTTTTGTTGTTTTGCCAATGATAACGGCGGAGTCGACGCCTCCTGCCCTCAAAGCTCTCAGCAGATTTTCCGCCTGTGCCTTTGGAAGGGATACCAGCAATCCACCACTGGTTTGGGGATCAAAAACGATCTCCTCAAGTTGACTTGAAAAGCTCTGATCAAATCTGACTTTGCCTTTAGTCAATTTGCGATTCTGTTCATTCACGCCGGTAGTGACACCTTTCTGATACATTGCCAGGGCTTCATCCAAAAGGGGAACCTTGTCCAATTCTATCTCAAGTGTAACGCCCGAGCCTGAAGCCATTTCAAATCCATGGCCGGCTAACCCGAATCCGGTAACATCAGTAACGGAATTGATCTGGAAGTCTTTCATAATCTCCGCAGGTTTTCTATTCAATTCCATCATTGTTTCGAGGCAGATCTTTATTGCTCCTGGAGAAACCAGATTCTTGAGATTGGCATTCAGGAGTACACCGGTACCAATCGGCTTGGTTAATATTAGCAGATCCTCCTCTTTTGCGTTACTATTAGACCAGTATTTTTTTGGATGCACAATGCCGGTTACCGCTAATCCAAACTTTGGTTCATCATTTTCCACAGAATGCCCACCAGCAAGTACTGCCCCGGCTTCAGTGATTTTGTGCAACGCCCCTTCGATAATCTTGTGGAGAACATCTGAAGAAAGCTTATCCGGAGGAAAACTGACAAGATTCAGACAGGTCAGTGGCTTTCCACCCATGGCATAAACATCACTGATCGCATTGGCAGCAGCAATTTGCCCAAAAATGTAGGGATCATCCACCGGGGGTGTAATAAAATCTGCAGTGGTAACCAGGGCGATATCTTCGGTAATTTTGTATACACCGGCATCGTCACTGGTATCATAGCCAACCAGAAGGTTTGGATCGCGGTTTTTTGGTAAAGACGCTAACAGTTCACTCAACCCGACCGGGCTGACTTTAGCAGCTCAACCACAGGTTTTTGAAAGATTGGTAAGAGTAGGTTTTTGAAACGGGTTCCATTTTGTCATAAGATAATCCTTCAAAGTGTTTAATGGACCTGTTGATTGTTCTGCTTTCCATGGTAAAGTGTCAGATCTTGATCAGTCAATTGCCTGAATGAAACATTAGATGCTATTTTATCATTCACCGGTTTTGATGATTCGAAACAAGTTCCGATAGTTGCGTCTCATCTAATTTTTCCTTTTATCGAAACAAATCGGTAAATGACAGGGAGAAAAAATAAGAATTGGTTATGGAATTAAGCAAATCACAAAACCGGCAAAGAGCTAAAACCAAACCATTACCCTTTATCCGTATGTTTTTTTTTATTTCTAATAACCCATGGATCATCTTATAAAATCGCTACTTTCCCTTGCAGAAACAAGCAATCTGAAAATATCCTTTGTAATTGCCGGAGGGGGTATAGGGCTATTTGATCTTTTTAAAATAGAAGGGTGTAGTCGTGTTCTAACAGAGGCCAGATTGCTCTACAGTGAAACCGCACTCAAGGGTTTTCTGCATGGCAATAACGTTGATTCCTTTGTCAGCCGCAAGACTGCGGATCAATTAGCAATCAGCATGTCAGAAAAAAGTGAAGCGGATATCAGTTTTGCACTAACCTGCGCCTTAAAGACCAATAGACAACGCAAGGGCAAAAATCATGGCTATCTCTCCATCTGCCGGGAAAACCAAATAGTTGAACGGAGTTATATGACGATTGAGGGGGAATCGAGAATAGATCAAGACAAATTCATAACCCATGAGGTTCTGGCTTCACTAAACAAATACCTGGTTTTGAATGAATGAAATTATTAAACATTTCCGGTTATCCGGTTCCTTTGGATCAATTAAGCCAATATTCGAATCTAGCTATCTATCCGGGTTCTTTTAACCCTCTTCACGAAGGACATAGGGGGATTTTCGACCTTTTAAATCGAAACGGATATCACGTTATCTGTGAGTTAAGTAAAACCCGTTATCAGAAACCTCCCTACCCGGAAGAAAAGGTCAAGGAATTAACCAGCCAGTTTATTGGATTTTCCGAGTTGTTGGTATCAGATGCGCCTTTATTCCAGAACAAACGGGATCAACTTAGCCAATTCAAACCATTCTGGGTCATGGGGTTTGATACTGCCAAACGCTGGATTGATGAAAACAAACACGTCGATCAAGCCGAAAAAAACAAAATAAAAGAAATGAAAGTCCTTTTCATCGGTCGATTAATAAATGGAGAGTATTATGACCCACACTCATTATTGGACGGGAGTGAACCATATGAACACAAAATCTTCCCTTATCACTGCGATGTTTCATCAACCCAAATCAGATCAAAACTTGATAGACTCTAGTTTTTTAAAAATACAGGAGAAAACATGTCAAATGAAATAAATATTCCCGATAATCTATCTTCAAAACAGCTGGTCCAACTGCTGTTTGACTTCATTCATCGCACTATTCTGCATCATTCCCACTGGTACAGTGAGATCAGGCATCAAATGGGGGAAGAGAAAGCTCTTTCGGCCCTGGATGGGGTCTTCAAAAAGAGCCTCCCTATTCAGTTAAACCGGTTTTCTAAAGCCCTGGGATTCGAGGATAAAGGGGGGTTTTTAGACCATCTTCACGATCTACCAAAGGCCAAGCTCTTGGAATGGCTTGATGTTTTTGCCGCCAACTGGTTGGCTAATGACGGTATCTGGTTCCAGGAAGTCGAGTTCGACAGTGGAATGAACGATGCCAAAAGGTGCAACGATTCCTGTTGGGCTCAGTTTTCTCCCATTGAAGCCAGATTAATAAAGAACTTCCTTGGTCTCACAGAGCAACCGGGATTAACAGGGTTAAAACAGGCGCTTAATTTTAGATTATACGGAAGAATCAATAAACAATCTATCAGCGAGGAAACCGAAACCAGTTTTGTGTTTCAGATGAACGAGTGTAGAGTACAGGTCGCTCGCAACAGAAAAGGATTGGATGATTATCCTTGCAAATCAGTTGGTTTGGTTGAGTATCCTTATTTTGCCAAAGCCATTGATGAAAGAATTAAAACCACCTGCATCGGCTGTCCACCAGACAGTCACCCTCAAGACTGGTACTGCGCCTGGAAATTTTCAATCTCAGAATCATGATGCGAGGAACCGGCAAAAACATGCTTTCGATGTTTGAACAAACTGACGCAAATTATAAAAGAGTTTCGAAGAAGCCATATGCTTTAAATAAGTTCCATATTGACCTGAAATCATGTTGGAGTATAATACCATTAGCAAAACTTATCCAATTGCTTAATATTTGAAAGAAATCTGTAATTGTTCTTTTCTGCAACATCGTAGAAAGCTGGTAATTTAACTCATCCTAGGTATTTAATATGGATAATTTATTAATCGAAGCGACCAAATATACTCCGAGAATTTTTTTTAACGCTGACACCAATATTTTAGAAATATCGGGTGAAACCTATCCTGAAAACACTGCAGAATTTTATTCCCCGGTTTTTGACTGGTTGGAGAAGTACTTAAATCAGCTCCAGAATCAAGCTGTTATTGTTAATATGGAGATTATTTATTTTAACAGTAGTTCTTCAAAAGTCCTGATGGACCTGTTCGATCGATTTGAAGATTCGGTCAGAGAAGGAAAGAATATTGTTATTAACTGGATTTTCGATAAGGAAGATGAAAGTGCATTGGAATACGGTGAGGAGTTTCAAGAAGATCTGGAAGTATTAAAACTCAATCTGGTAGAAAAATCTGAATAGCAAAAAGGTTAAAAAAATGCTGACAAATCTTTACCAAATCAATCAGAGTTTTGACTGTCAGGGGATCTTTCTCAACTTGAGTGGTCCACTTTCTCAAAACTTGATGGTAGAGATGGGTGGTTTAATGAAAACAAAGATGAAACTCGAAGGGTCCGATTCCGCTACCATCCGGAAAGCATTCTCGGTTCTTGTCGAGTTAAATCATAATATCATTCACTATTCAGCTGAAAAAGATGACGAAAACAATGAAAACAAAATCAATTGTCAATACGGATGTGGTATCATTTCTGTTGGAAAAGAAGGAAACCACTACTTTTTACTTAGTGGCAACCTGATTGACAATCACAGGGTAAAGAAGCTTCGTACCCATTTACTCATGCTTTCCAAGATGAGTAAAGAGGAACTGAAAACAGAATACCATAATCAACGAAAATCAAATCCGGATAAAGACAGTAAGGGAGCTGGTTTGGGGCTGATTGAAATGTCCCGGAATGCTTGCCGACCCTTAGAGTTTAAATTTGATCGAATCGATGATAAGCATACGTTTTTTACTCTTAAAACTGTTATTTGATCATTTAAACCTTAATCATTCCCTGCTTACCCATAAGCGAATCCACATGTCGGAACACTCAATATTTGAAACTGAAGACAAAATCGTCACTAATGCTGAAGGGATTCTTGAGAGAGAGAATGACAGCACTAATCCCTTGTTTGACCCATTTTCAGGACTGCTGAAAAGCTACAAAAAGATCTTTCGACAGTTAAAACGCTTGATTAAGTTAAGTGACAAACAGCAGTTAAAGCTGAATCAGTTGAATGAGTCGCTTGAAGTCGAAAACTACGAGCTTGTCCTCGAACTGGGGCAGGCTTTTGAGAGTTTCGTTAGAGCATTGACAACGACTGTTGATGCCAAACATCCCATCACTGCAGGGCATTCACACAGGGTAACCGAATACTCACTTTTTCTGGGAAAACAGCTTGGCTTATCAGACAACAATCTGGAGGTTCTAAAATACGCGGCATTGCTCCATGACATAGGTAAAATAGGCGTACCCGATGCTGTACTGACAAAGAAAGGGCGATTTACCGACGAGGAGAGACTCATCATGAATGAGCATTCTGCCTGGACATATAAAATCCTGAGCGCCATGAGACTCCCCAATATGTTAAAGAACGTTCCAAAAATGGCTGCCTGTCATCATGAAAAACTAAACGGAACCGGCTATCCCTACAGATTGAGGGGAAATAGAATTCCCAAATTTTCAAAAATTCTTGCCGTAGGAGACGTTTTTGACGCTTTAACATCCCTGAGAGATTATCCCAAATACGACGGAAAACAGACCATGGGAATGGAAGCCATGCCCATAGAAAAAGCGTTATCCATCCTGGACAAAGATAAAGGAACACACTTCGATCCGGATATTGTCAATATGGCTTTAAAAAAGGCGGACAGCCTGGCTGAATATTGGCAGAAATTTCACAAGCGTTAATGCTGCATTTGGAGTTAGACCTATATGGATAGTCTTTACCTGCTAAAAAAAAATCTGGATGAATGTGGAGTCTTCTTAAGTTTTAGTGGTCCCATTTCACAAAACCTGATGGTTGAATTGGGAGATATCCTGAAGAAGCAAATGGAGATGGCTGATGCCGAAACATCAACCATTTTGAAAGTGTTCGCCGTACTTGTCGAACAATCTCAGAACATTATCAGATACTCCGCAGAAACACTCCCCGAGCAGAGCAATTCTGAGGAGAAATTGATGTTTGGAACGATTGCAGTGGGATATAAAAATGGAAAATATTTTGTACTCGGGGGAAACAAAATCAAAAAAGAGCAAATCAAAGATCTAAAAGAACGATTGATCCTTCTGCAAAAAATGACAAAAGATGAATTAAAAGAATACTACCGGACTCAACGAAAAAAAGAGTCCAGGGAAGCGGGACTGGGTCTGATTGATCTATCTCGGAAGGCAAGCGAACCTGTCAAATTCCATTTTGAACCTATAGATAGCGAATTCTCCTTTTTCTCACTGAGAACACTCATCTGAATAGATAAGGCAGTAAAACTGAAAAATCCTGACCCAAAAACATACCGGAAGAGAAACCACTTGAACCATTACTAATTGTGACCTGCTAATGAAAAAACGCTCATTGTTTACCAGAGAAAACGAAAGACAAGAGAGGAATAAGGAGATTATCGAAGATCACCGACACTCTGATTCTCCCCTTTATCAAGAATTCGTGCAATTATCGGAGGACTACTCAAAACTTTTTAAGCAATTCTCCCGCATTGTAAGAATGAGTGACAAGGCCCAGGAGCAACTCAAGGAGTCAAAAGAATCAATCATTCGCTATAATGAAGAACTTCAACAGTTAAACGCAACCAAAGACAAGTTTTTTTCCATCATTGCCCATGACTTAAAAAGTCCCTTTCAAGCATTTTTAAACCTCAATACCTTCCTGGTCAAGCGGATCGATCGTTATAGCAAGGAAGAGGTAGTCGAGCTGATTAATGAACTTGGGAGCACTGCCGATAACCTTTTTAAATTACTGGAAAATTTATTAAGCTGGTCCAGAATTCAGATGGGAAAAATCCAGTTGGAACCAAATGTGTTTCCGATCAATCAGCTGGTAAACATGACTTTTGATTTTTTGATCTCCTCGGCGAAGACAAAAAGGATAAAGCTGATAAACAACATTTCAAATGAAATCTCCGTCTATGCCGATCCCAATATGGTCAGCACCATTCTACGCAACCTGATCTCCAATGCCATAAAATTTACTCAGGAGAATGGGAAAATCACCATCAACTCTCAGATTATTGAGGGCGGTATTCAAGTGGAAGTAACCGATACCGGTGTTGGGATGAGTGAGAAAGACCGGGAAAAGCTTTTTCGCATTGAAGTTACCCATACAACACCAGGAACAGCTGATGAAAAGGGAACAGGGCTGGGATTAATCTTATGCAAGGAAATGATAGAAAAGCACAACGGAGAGATCTGGGTGGAAAGTGAACCCGGAGTGGGAACAACATTTTTTTTCAGTTTAAAACTGCAATCGTCTGAAATAACCTGATATGGCTTCGAAGCACTCTTCATACATCGGACAGATCCTGAATCACAGATATGAAGTTTTGGATCTGGTCGGCACCGGCAGTATGGGCCAGGTCTTTAAGGTTAAAGATACCAAAGCTAATGAGATAAAAGCCCTCAAACTGGTCAATATCCACAAAAATCGGGTTCCCTTTGAAGCTCTGATGCGATTCAGGGCAGAGGGAGACATTCTGCGAAAACTGCAGCACCCCTCGATCATTAAATATTTTGATTTTTTCAACGAAGGAGATCTCTATGGACTGGTGATGGAGTACCTCCCCTATCCTAATCTCTCTGTTTTTCTTAAAAAATCTGGCCCTTTCTCTTTGGAGAAATCCTTCTTTCTCATCAGAACATTGACGGAAGCCCTGATCTTTATTCATGATAAAAAGCTGGTGCATCTTGACCTCAAACCATCCAACATCCTGATTCAATCCGGTGATTCCAAAGAGATGCAGATCAAAATCCTCGACTTTGGTTTTTCCCAAATAATCGGCATGTCGGACAGTAGAACTGGTGGGACGCTTTCCTATATGGCTCCTGAACAAACCGGGATTCTTCACAAAACCATTGACCACAGGGCGGATCTCTACGCTCTGGGAATCATACTATATGAAGTATTGGTGGGGCAGGTACCATTCAGGAGTGATGATCCGGCCATGCTGGTATATCAGCACATAGCCCAGATGCCTGATCCCCCATCCAACACCAGGAAGGATATTCCGGGGATATTTGAAAAGATCCTTCTCAAGTTAATCCGTAAGGACCCCGATGACCGCTACCGTACAACAAACGGATTCTTAAACGACTTAAAAAAATATCATCGGCTTTTTCTGGAAAAACCTGCTTCTGAGATTCAGTTTGAACTGGGAGAAGATGATCACTGGGACGGGTTTCCCCAAACCAACCCATTTATTGGCAGGATCAAGGAGAAACAGGCGCTTTATACCATAATCAACAATATAACAAAGAAACCTCTTAAGCAGAACCGGAAGTATCGATTTCATATTGATGAAGACAAAAGACTGGTTAAACGATATCACCATGTTGAAGGCAATGGCGGATTGTATCTGATCGAAGGCAGCAGGGGCACAGGTAAAACAGTTCTACTGACCGAAATTTATAATGAATTGCAATCACAGCCGGGTGTCACCTGGTTTCATCAAGCCCTAAAGGAGGAGTATGAAACCCCGCTCAAAACAATCAAAACAATACTGCAAAACCTGGAAACCTATCTGAAAAGGCTTCATCACGCACAGCAATACACCGTACGTAAGTTTCTGCAAAAGCAGTTCAAAGATAATTTCGGAATTATTAGGGAATTCATTCCAAGTTTTACTTTTACTGATCCGGATGGTTCAAAAAAACAGGACCACAGGGTAAGACAGAGAACCAGCGATGACTATCTGGATGTCGTTTATAATTTGCTGGTACGGATTACCAGAATCGAAAAACGTCTGATTATTATTGTTGATAGTTTTCAATTTGTCGAGCAAACGTCCGTTGATTTGATACTGAAACTGATTGAACGGGTAAAAGAACTACCCATCCTGTTTATCCTCTCCTACAGTTATGAAGACTTGTCATTGGCCCATAAGGCCAGCATTAATAAGCATTTAGGTGAATCATATACGCATCATCTGGTGTTAAGTCCTCTGAAGGAAGCTGAAGTAGCCAACCTCATCCAGCGACTTTTCTCAGATAAACTGTATGATATGCCAAGATTTTTGGATACTCTCTATGCCTCAACCCAGGGAAATCCTTCTCAAATTCGGAACACACTTCAAAAGTTGATTGACAGACGATTAATCTATTTCGACCGACAGGCGTGGCATGCCAAATCGGATGAGATAATCCAGTTTATTAAAACACAGAGAACAGTGAATGCCAACTTGGCTCCGTTGATTGACTTTACCCGGGAAGAGATAATGGCACTTTCAAGGGGATCGATTTTTCTGAGGTCATTCTCTTTTGATGCTTTAAAAGCACTTGTCAAGATCCCTCCGGAACTGCCGATTTTTGAAAACAACCTTCTCAACATTCTGGACAGGGCTGTTCAAGTTAATGTGTTATCGGTTAGTTCACAGAGGTTTTATTCCTTTTGTAACAATGATACTCGCTATGCCCTTTTAAGCGATTTAGAACCGGAGCTGAAAGCGTCCCTCTATAAAACAGTAGCCACCTATCTGGAAAAAAGTACCCTACCCCATTCTCCCGACGCTGTTTTTGATATCGCCCGTCACTTCGACCACGCCGGCGATGCGTTAAAGGCCATGCAATATTACATAAAGGCCGCCCAACTCACCGATAATGGAATGTATAGTGACAGGCAGGCTGAGATCTACTATAGAAAAGCCCTGCTGCAATTGAAAAATTTGAAAGACCAGGATTCACTGGATACAGCAACACAATTCAACGTTCGTTATAATGCTATTCGTCATACTCAAGCATTTAGCAGGGAATACGATGAACTTTGGCAGGAATTAATGGAGATCGAACCCTGGCTGGAAAATGACAGAATTCGCAGACTTCAATTCATCGGTTTGCAGATCTCTTTGTCGTTTGCCAGGGGAAAGAAAAAGGAGATGCTTAAATATGGACAAAACCTGATGTCCATGGAGATTCTGCCGCATGAAGAAAAATATATAGCCGAAAGCGTCATTCAACTCGGCATGGTTGTCAGCGATAAAACATTTTCCGAGCGGTTGGAACTGCTTAAAGATGGCGTGGAAATCGCGCTGAAACACAGACTCTATTATCTGACCATAGGCCCTGCTTCAACCCATGGAATTCTAAGCGCTTATCTTTTGCGGTTTAAGGAAGCAGAAACCTATATCGATCACTGCATTAACCAACTCGATAAACCTGGCCTGGAAGACTTCCGACATCTGATAAAGTTATGGTCCATGCAAGCATTGGAACTGGAAAGGGGTAATTTTCAGAAGGCCCTGGATTTTGGTATTGAGATTTCCAATTACCGGGATCTGGCCGGCCCAATCGCCATTGTTTTATACGAAGCATCCATGGCTTATATTCATGGAATGCTGGGAAATTTTGCTGATGCACTGCAACTGTACGAAAAACTGCTTCCCAACATTGATAAAGCAGCTCAGAGGGTTGAAGCCCTGCCGGTCTATTTCAGCCGCATTCAGGTAGCTCTTCGTATGAAAGAGCCGGAAACGGCTCTAAACTATTTTGAAATCGTAAAACCCATCATCAAGTTAAGACCGGATCCGTATATGGAGGCCATGTTTAACATTCTGGCTGCAAATGCATACTTGGAATTACGCCAGGCAGAAGATGCGGAGAAACATATACAGGTTGCTGCCATCATAGCCCGGGATCTGAAAGCACCCCTGCTTGACTTTCACCTGGATTTTGTGCGATTACACCTGAACTGGATTAACAGCTCCAATTCGGATTATATCCGTCAAGCTCATCAGCTATTGGACGATATGCTGGGAAAAGGTGTGACCGGGTTCTATGAGATATACAAAGAAAAGCTCGATAACTGGCAACTACATCCAACACGATCCTCTACTTCAATTTCGCCCTATAATGCAACAGACAACAGTATTCTAAAACTATTTGAAATCAGCCAGAAGATAACCACAACCCATAATTTGGATGAACTGTTTGATGCAAGTCTGGAAGGAGCAATGCAGTTAACCGGTGCGAATCATGGGTATCTTTTTACCTGTACCGATATTGAAAAATGTATCCATGGTGATGCCATGAAACCCCGCATCACTAAAAACGCTCTGGGACAGCCTATCAGCGAAATAGAGCATTGCTTCAGCAGTGCTATTATAAACTCAGTCCTGGAAACAAAAAAGATTATCATCACCCGGGATGCCAGAAGTGAAAGCCAATGGAGCCACAGCAGGAGCATTCGGGTTAACCAACTCCGATCTATCCTGGTTGCTCCCATCATTTTTGACGATATCCTCAAGGGATTCATCTACCTGGACAATCACCATGCAAAATCGGTTTTTTCAGCCAAAGACAGGGAAATCGTCGGGATATTTGCAACCCAGGTGGCAATTGCTTTGAATCATGCAGAGAGCTATGTGAAACAACAGGAAATCTCTGCAGAAAACAGCCGACTCTATGAGGAGATCAGGGAATACAGCCGCACCCTTGAACAACAAGTAACCCATAGAACCCAGGAGCTGGAAGAACTCAACAGGAATCTGGAAAATAAGGTGCGGGAGGAGTTGGACAGAAGGCTGGAACAGGAGCAGTTGCTGATTCAGCAATCAAAAATGGCAGCCATGGGAGAAATGATTGGCATGATCGCTCATCAATGGAGACAGCCCTTATCGTCCATCAGCACTGTTGCCGGCAATATGCAAATCTTCCTGGAGTTGGACAGGATAAGCAAGGATGAATTCTCCTCACTGTTAACCACCATTAATGAACAAGTACAATATCTATCAGGGACCATCAATGATTTCAGAGAATTTTTCAGCCCGAAGAAAAAGGCGGAATTGATACACTTGGAGGATATTCTGGGGAAAACCCTGAAACTGATCGGCAAATCCCTGGAACACAAAAACATTCAGCTGAAAAACAACTGCTTGTTTTCAAAACCCATTGTAACCTACTCGAATGAATTGATGCAGGTATTTTTGAATATCATAAAAAATGCACAAGATGCCCTTATTGAAAACTCCGTTACCGATCCATGGATTACAATCGAAAGCACAGAATCAGACCAGCATCAGACCGTCACTTTTACAGATAATGCCGGTGGAGTTCCGGAGGAGATTATTGACAAGATTTTCGAACCTTATTTCTCAACCAAAGAGGAAAAAACCGGCACCGGTTTGGGGCTTTACATGTCAAAAATAATTGTGGAAAAGCACTGCAGGGGGGAACTTACAGTTAGAAATATAAAAGGAGGCGCTTCATTTGAAATACAATTACCCATCGCCAATAAGGAACTGCTGGTAAAAGCGGAAATCATTTCCCGATAATTCGTTAACTGTCCAATGAAAACCCGATGATAGTAACATCATCCCTTATTTCATTATCACCTTTATAGTATTCAAACTCCTGAAGAACCTTTTTCTGTTGCTGATCAAAAGACATCTGGTGATTCCCCCTTATCACTTTATGAAATCTCCGATGTCCGAATCCAAAATTCTTTTCTCCGCCTATCTGATCAACAACACCGTCACTATAGAGGTAGAACGACATCCCTTCTTTAATATCTACAATTTTTTTAGTAAACCTGTAATCAAGATTTGACTTTTTGTAACCGATACTCTCCCTGTCTCCTTTAATAATGGTGGTATCGCCATTATGGACGGTCACCAGCGGCAGACGTGCCCCCGAAAAACTCAGTATCCTCTCCTTGGCGTTGACAAAACAGATGGCAGCGTCCAAACCATCATCAGACAAACCAAACTCCGTATCCTGTTGCAGTGAGGTTTTAACGATAAAATTAAGTCGTTTCAGAATCTCAGCTGGGTCCAAACACCCTTCATCTTTTGTGATCCGTCTCAATCCAGTTGAAGCTATCATTGTCATAAATGCTCCGGGGACACCGTGACCCGTACAATCCATCACACCAATCAGGAAATTGTCGTCAAAAAACTCCAAGAAAAAGATATCACCTCCGACCACGTCCCTCGGCATCCAGATAAAAAAGCTACCCGGGAGCTGCTTCTTAACCTGATGCACGTTCGGCAGAAGAGATCTTTGGATAACCTTGGCATACTCGATGCTGTCCATCAGCTTCTTATTGGCTCTTTCCACCTCCAGCAAACTTCTGTTCAGCTCTTCGGTACGTTCAGTAACCTTCTGCTCCAGGGTTTCATTGTATTGTGCTAGTTCCTCGTTCAGCTCGGACAGTTCTTTGGTTCTTAATCGAACCGTCTCTTCAAGTTGCTTTTTATAATCCGATTCCATTTTACGCAACCTGACCAGCTCAATCGTTTTTTCCAACACACTTAAAAACTTTTTGATATCAAGGGGCTTGAGAATAAAATTGTTCACTCCCATGCTGATTAGTTGCAGCAAATACTGGGATTCATCATGAGCTGAAGTGATAAGGATGATCTGGTTGTCATTCACCTCCCTGATCCTTCTGACCATCTCAATGCCATCCATAACCGGCATTCTTAAATCGCTGATTACAATCTCGTAATCACCTGACTGATATTTCTCTAACCCTTCCTTTCCATTGACAGCCGGTTCTATATGCTTAAAAAAGGTCGATAACAATCGCAATGTGTCCTTTCTCAGCTGCTCATCGTCTTCCACATACAACACACTCAAGTGTTGCGAGAATTCGATCAGCTCTTTCAGTTTGACTGCATTTTCCATATACACCCAATATTTGAGAAGTTAAGGTCTTTCTAATCTTTTTTCTCTGTAACAGCCAAACAGGCTTTGTGCATTGTATCTATAAATTCTTTAATATTCAGAGGCTTAAATATGAAATCATCCACTCCAGCCGCCCTAAATTCTTCAACAAAATGTAGTTCATCATGAGCCGAAAGAATGATGAGTACTTGATCCTTATCAATGGCTTTGATCTGCCTGGTAAGCTCCATTCCGTCCATTTCAGGCATAACAAAATCACTGATAACAATATCAAATTCTCCCGGCTTATATTTTTCCATAGCTATCCGACCATTTTCAGCTAATGTCAGGTTTTTAAAAAATGTTCCCAGGAGTCTGCCAGTATCCTCTCGTAGTTTTTCGTCATCTTCCACATAAAGGATTCGAATGCGATCAGAAAACTTGATCAGTTCCTTTGCTCCAATCACTTTTTATATCTCCTCATCAGTTAACATGGGCATCGAGATGATAAAATTTGCACCACCATCTTCGTTTTGAACAGCCAATCTGCCCTTGCAATGTTTCTCAATAATAAGTTTGGACATATACAATCCTAGTCCTGTTCCCTGTTTTTCTCCCTTCGTTGAAAAATAGGGATCAAATACCTTTTCAAGATGCTCCAGAGGAATACCTCCGGCATTGTCTTTTATTTCAACTACCTGCATGTTGCCATCCTGATATCCCTTGATCTTGATGATCGGTTTTTCCACTCGCTTCTCCACAATCACATCTTGTGCATTCTTTATAATGTTCAAGAACACCTGGGTAATCTCATTCGGATAAGTAATAATCGGCCCTTCGAATCGATAGTCCTTTTCCAGAACAATGTTTTTGTATTCCAGAGAACGCCCAATGATATTGATGGTCTGCTCAATAATGGTCTCGAGCAAGATCGATTCTTTCTTCTTGTTGGGATTAAAAAAGTACCTGAAATCATTTATGGTTCTCGATAAGAACTGGGCATGCTCATTTATGCTGCTCAACAGCTCAAAGAACTGCTCCTTATTGTAATTGTCCAGTTCAATAAAAACCAGGAGGTTGCCGGTAACAGTGCTGATTGAGGACAACGGCTGTCGCCACTGGTGCGCTATCATACTCAACATTTCTCCCATTTGAGCCTGTCGGGCACTTCTTAACATCAGCTGGTCCTTTTGTTGATTGGCTTCAACTTCCTTTTTGACTCTTTCTTCCAGGGTTCGATTCAGCTCCTCCAGTTCTTCGGATTTCCTGTTTAATTCGAAGGTTCTCTCTTCAACTTTTTGTGAGAGGGTTCGACTGTATTCCTCCAGTTGTTGTCGCGATTCCTCCAGGGCCTGACGCATTGTTTCGTGAGTATCGGCCAATTGTCTCAACTCAGAGATGTTACAATCGATTGGTTCCCCCTTTCTTAAATCCCCCTGGCTGATTCTCAGACTTTGCTCCAAAATCTTTTTAACCGGATTGATGTATCGTTTTGCCATTTTCTTGGTCATAAACACGGCAAATAGGAGAGCCAGAATAAAAATCAGAAAGATAGTGGCAACCCTGACAATATCATAATGCATGACGTCGGATAACGGAGCCAGCATCCCGATTTTTAGAATCGGAACCCCCTTTCCGGGAAAAGGGACAATTGTTCCAACCCATCGATCTCTGGCTGAACCAAAATACACCACTTTGGAAAGATGACGTCTGTTTCGGGAGTCCCACTCCTTGAGCAACTCTTTGACCCTGGGCAAATCAAAATCGTAAAGGGACTGAAGCGCCAAATCAGCATTGGTAAGGTTAAGATTCCCCAGAACATTTCCGGAGATGCTAATCAACCTGTCATCCATGGTGGAGATAAACACAATCCCATTTTCGCTTAAAACGGTCTTCTCCATGATGTCCTGAAGATCCTTGAGCAGAATGTCAAATGCCAAAACATATGCTTTTCCTACACCACTTTCTATCTTGATTGATGCCGTTATCACCAGGTTTCTGGAATTCTCCAAAAAATAGGGTTCATTCCAGCCCAATCGATAGGATTCGCTATCAATGACACTCTGATACCACGCTTCCAGTCTCAAATCACGGTTTATGGGAAGCCATCTCCTCTCAATCAGATCCAGGTTATCATCCCATTTTGAAACCAATTCCCTGGTTCCTGGTAAATCGGTATAAGTCTGAGTCGTTATCCATTCATCATCCATCGGATTCTTGTATAACGAGAATCCATTGCCCTCACGATCACTGCTTTTGATGCGGACTATATATTCATACTCATCAAGAATGGGAATGAACATCTCCAGCATCTCTTTCGATTCAAGTGTATTGTACTGTTTTAGTCTGCCCCAGTGAGCAGATATATTAATGTTTTTGATAACCGGTTGGAATATTTTCTGAAACTCCGATTCCATCTCAATGGAAGCTTCGGTAACCAGTCGTCTGGAAAGCATGGATAGTTCGGAGAACTGAAGAATGAGCAGTGCAGCGGAAAATGATATTAAAATCAGAATAATCAGAATAGAGAAATTGCGAAATAAACTGGATCGTATTGATATCCCCTTTGGTGATCTGTTTCGAATCCGCCTCAGTTTATGCTTCAACATAACCAAAAGACCCCGGCTAAGTATTATAATATTTTTGTGATATCCAAGTTAAGGCAAGACAACTGAAAACAAAAAGTGAATTTATTCTCTCCCTGAAAATCAGGGAAAACATTTTTTGCCAAAGGATTCACCCTAATAAATCTCCAATTTTTTTAATGTCTTAATTTATCCTGAATAGGATATCTTGGTCAAAAAGATAAAGGTCAAAGAATAAATCAGGCAAACTTTTGACACCTATTCGAGAGAATCCGGATTGAATCAAATATCTGCTCGTTATAATATGATAAAATTGTAAAGAAAGTATGTAGTTTCTGAAAACAGAGACAGATTAAATTTCCTTTTCTCTATAATTTCAAAATACTAATAAATTTTGTGCCAGGAATCGATTTTATTTTGTACCATCAGAGTCAACAATCATTCACACCTGATCTGTTGATTTTTCAGCCAGGTTTCGGCAAATGCGATTCTTCAATAGATAAAAGCATAATGTTCTAAAAGGAGTCTAATCATTTTGGTTACCGTACTTAGAATTGTCTTTAAGTTTATATTCCCTCCCTGTCTTGTCCTGATCTTAATTTTACGGACACTCTCTACCCCTGAGTCTGGAATCATCGTCCATTCTCTTTATTCTTACCTGGATATTGCCTATAAAATTCTTCTCTCTTCCATGGTGGGTTATTTTACCAATTTTTTAGCAATTACCATGCTGTTCAAACCCAAGGAGAGAACCAAACATGGTATTCAGGGACTGATTCCCAGGAACCAGGGACAGATTGCAGAAAAGCTGGGGGAAGGGATTGCCGATAACTTTTTCAATCCTAAAGATTTAAAAGCCTACATTGTTGACAATCATGTTATTGCCGATTCCATTACCTCGTTAAACGGGTACATCGAAAAGAATCTGGAAGACCCCAAGATCCAGCGTTTAATTACCAACTGGTTGCTGAGAAAGTTCCAGATGAATTCTCCCAGAATCTATTTCGGGATGTTGCAGCTCTCGGAAATCAATATGGTCAACTACCTGAAAGAAAAGGTAGATCTAAAAAGTCTGATCAGGGAATTGACTCAACTCATCGAAAAAAACATTAAAGAAGGAACCATTGATCTTAAGGAGATTTCAAAAAAACTCTCTGCTTTGCTTGAAGACCATATTCCGGAAATATCCGAGTTTATTTATAGCCAACTTAATAAAATCATAGATCGACAGGGTCCTATCAAAAAGGGAATGCTGAAGCTGGCTGCCTGGACGTTTGACTTCGATCAGAAGGCGATTGAAGAAATCCTGTATGATGCCCTATCCTCTGATAAGTTTCGAACCAATGCCTACACTTTTCTGGAAAAAGCCGTCCAGGATTTCGCCGATTTTTTAAACTCCAATCAGGGATCAAGACAGATTAACAGAACCTACCATCGCCTGGTCATCGATATCAACGAACGGTTTCGAGAAAAAGGAGTTCCCAAGGTAATGACCGAAATTAATAAATACCTTGAACAAGAGAGTTCCTGGAAGAAAATGGAGAGTACACTGAAAAGGATTCTGGTATTTGCTCAACAGTCACTTGAAGAATTTGTTTCCAGCGATCGGTTTGATATATTCCTGACGCGCTCCATGCCGGCTGTTTTAGAAAAAATAAAGGTGTCTCAAATCGTCACGGAAAAAGTCAAGGCTTTCGATACGGACGAGCTGGAAAAAATGGTGAAGGATGCCTCGGGAGAACATCTGGCGGTAATTGAAGTATTAGGGGGAATTCTGGGAGGATTTGTCGGCATCGCTCTCTTTGACCCCCTGTTATTTCTAATCATTCTCTGTCCCCTCATCGGAATTGGATTCCTTGAATACTTCCTCACTAGACGCTGGGTCAGAAAAAAACAATAATTGCAGGTCCTATTATGAAAAAGCTGAAATCTTTAAACCTGATCTATTTTTCCCCCACCAGAACAACCCAAAAGATAATAAAGGCCGTTGCCCAGGGAACAGGGCTGGAAAACATCAACGAGTTCAATTTGACAATTCCAACTGTTACATCGCCACTCACAGAAATGGATGAGAGTCATCTGGCTATATTCGGATCTCCTGTATACGCCGGACGAATCCCGCCTGAAGCAACAAGTCGTTTAAGCCAATATAAGGGAAATAAGACGCCGGCGGTTATCATCGTTCTTTATGGAAATCGCGAATATGAAGACGCTCTTCTGGAGTTGAAAGAGATAGTCTCAAACCAGGGCTTCGTTCCCATTGCTGCAGGAGCATTTATTGGCGAACATTCCTATTCCACCTCTGAAAAACCGATTGCCGAAAACAGGCCTGATCATTCAGACCTGCAAAAAGCCCTGGGCTTTGGGGAGAAAATCATGAGAAAGGCGGAAAACCTGGCAACTTGCGAAGAAAACAGTCTGCCTGCCATCCCCGGGAACTTCCCTTATCGAGAGCCAAGGGATTTTTCTACGATTTCGCCCACTTCCATCGAGTCTGAATGCACGTTGTGCTTGGACTGCGTTAATGCATGCCCCACCCTGGCCATAAATGAGCAAAATCCAGCAAAAACCGATAAGTCGCTATGCATTGTCTGTTGTGCTTGCGTAAAGGTTTGTCCGTCAGGTGCACGAGTGATGGATCATCCCCAGATAAAAACCGTTGCTGACTGGCTGTATACGAACTACAGCGTTCGCAAAGAACCGGAAACTTTTGTTTAATTAAGCGACAGAGGGCCGTACAGGTGATATTGCTAAACACACTTTTTCCGGTTTTTGCCCTCCTCTTTTTAGGAGGATTACTAAGACGGCTGGGATTGACCAATGAAGTCTTTTTAAAAACGTCTGACAGGCTGATCTACTTTATCTTCTTTCCTGTGATGCTGTTCTGGAAGATTGGTGGTGCCTCATTGGAATCCGCTCTGCAATCGAATCTGTATTTTGCCGTTATTTTAGCCATTTTAATCGTGTTTATCCTCAGTACCCTGTCAATTAAACTGTTCAAAATCTCCAATTTTCAGGCAGGATCATATTCCCAGAGCTGTTTTCGCTTTAACACTTATGTTGGAGTGGCTGTTGTCATGAATGCCCTTGGGGATGAAGGAATCCAGTGTTTTGGCATCCTGATTGGCTTCATCATTCCCATTATTAGTGTATTAATCGTAATCATTTTAATCTGGCATTCAGGAATGGAGACCGGTTTTAAACAGCGGGTTTTCAGCGTGGCCAGGGAGTTAATCACAAACCCACTGGTGATTGGTTGTATATCCGGAATCATCTACTCAAAAACGATCCATACATTTCCGGTTTTCCTGGACAACACCTTCAGTTTAATGTCCATGATAACACTTCCCCTTGCCCTGTTATCCATAGGAGCTGTATTAACTTTCAAAACCCTGAAGAACCACTTTAGGGTATCTCTGATAGCAGCCGTATTTAAATTATTATTGCTGCCTTTGGTGGGGTTTGCTCTTCTGCGGGCGTTCAATGTGACGGGTATTCAATTCAGAACCGGCATGGTGTTTTTTGCCCTCCCCACTTCAACATCCCTGTATGTGCTATCGGCACTGTTGAACAGTGATACTGAATTGGCGTCAGCATCCATCGTTCTGTCCACAGTGTTATCCTTCTTCTCATTATCCCTGGTGTTATTAATCTAAAAATCAGAAAAAACTCTTTAAGAACGTTTCCATAACACTCCAATACCCTTCACTATCAGTGTTTCTTTCCCAAAGGGCTCTGGAGCCATGTTTTCCATTGGAAACCGGGATGTAGGACATTTTGGTTGCTGTGTTTATCGATTTATAGATCCCAAGCCAACGGCTTCTCTCTTTCCTGGCAGATGCTATAAAAACGGGAGCCGAGATTTTTGCCGCAGAGCGTTCAATCCAATCATGAGGCTGACCGTCTTCTACAAAATACTCTCCTGGCGAAAAAGCAATTATACCATCAACCAGATGCGGATTGTCTCCGGCAACTTTCAACACCAATCCTGCTGAATAGGAACTCCCCATGGCTATTACTCCAGGAGCATTGTATTTTTGTTTGGCATAGGAAAGAGCAGCTTTCACATCCTGCAATGCGTCAATAAAGCGAGTGGATTTCCCCTTTTTCTGCGCCTCTTCAGCCGTTTGATTGCTTACATCAAGAACCTTCCCCCCTGATCGTAAATCCACGGCTATGCAATTATAACCCAACTTGTTAAAACGAGGCGCCGTCTCAAGATATTCTCCTCTGCTCCAATATTCCTGGTGAAACATAAGAATCAGAGGAACCTTGGCAATGTCATGAGCCAGATAGGTTTCCGCTGAGATCTTCAGTCCGTCTTCTGATAGAAAAGTGATGGCTTTTCTATCCACATCTGTCACAATATTTAAAAACATGTATATGGACGAACTGATCACGGCAAGAATCGCTAAACATGCCGTTAGGATAATCCGTTGTTTCAGATTGACCTTTCGCTTATTTAACATTTCCAGATTTCCAGGATTTAAGTATTTGTATAGATTGTGGTTTGAATTGCCCCATGTCAGTACTCTTCCACAACTGATCCCATCCGATCAAGACTTTACGGATAAATTCCACATAATAATAATTGCCGGGAAAAATTTGTACCATGAACATTCTGAGTCTGACAAAAACACTGAATGGTTTTTCCGGATTCAACCGGTTCCGATATGACAACAACAGGTAATCAGTAGTCCATTCCCTGTTCCCCCCATTTACTAACGCATCATCCAGTCTCCATTTCCTGATACTAAAATTCTTGAAAGCATATTCTATAATTCAACCCCATTTTTATCCGGCTCTTTAATAAAAAATGGGGTTGCAATCGAGTGTTTTTTAACCTACAGTTAAATTCTCTTCCGCAATGTCAGACACAGACATTCTTCCGTTAACAATTAAAGGCGTCATGCGCTAAGGAGGTAATGTGAACAGTGAGATACAAATAGGAAACGGATTCTGAGTCGGAGTAGGTGTAACTCCTGCTCTAAATCAAAAGTTACGCCCGAATAGACTATTTTAATGTGAATTAAGATTGCTCTATTCGGGTGTTTCCCCCTCCTCAACCAAAATCCAATAAGAAAGCAAAATCCCCGGTCCCCAGTACTACTTGAATTAACACTCACCCATACTCCTGATCACCCAAAAAAGGGAATTTTTACACCCTACTCAAGAAACAGATTTAGACAATCCCCATACTTCCGGTTCAAACTTCTCTTTGTGTATTTAGCTGGGCTGTCTTTTTTTTTTTTTGCGCTTTCTCCTTTCCAAAAAATAACCATCCAAAACCGTCCCAAATCTGCTGGTTGAATAATTCTTGTCAGTCATTATTATTTCATAATTGGCCTATTACCCTTTTTTTTTAACCGTTTGTATACTTAGTAAAGAACGTCCCCTTTTTTTTCAACTTCGCAAACACCTCTTTTTCCCATACGTGTGAATAAATTTCTTAAAAGGTGCTTTTTAGGGTTACATTTCTTGTTTTCCGGGAATTAGCTCAATTCGACCCCGATTTATTATTTACCTGTCCCATGTTTTTTTCTAATGTGAATAACTATTTGACTAAACAAAAACTCCCTGCTATTTTACCTTTAAATCTATGAGTGTGATTCCCAAAATTAGAGGTAAAAGATTGGATTTTATAAAATACAAGAAAAGGTATTTGGAAGAAAGTATACTGGAATTATTTGAATATTACCCTGTAATAGCCGTATTAGGTGCAAGACAAGTTGGCAAGTCGACATTGATAGACAATCTGTTCGATAACGAGTTACATCAGATTGTCTTTGATCCTGTGATTGATATAGGAAATGCTCGTGAAGATCCTGAATTTTTTCTTCAGAATATACGCTGTCCTGCTTTTTTAGATGAAGTGCAATATGCGCCGGAGCTTTTAGGAACAATAAAGCGTAGGGTGGATAAAGAAAAAAAGAATGGGATGTACATATTGAGCGGATCACAGAATCTGTCTGTACTCAAGAGTATTTCTGAATCATTGGCTGGCAGAGTATCTATCTTGAATCTTTGGCCGATGACCCGTAGAGAATTGGAAGAAGAGGAAAAACCTTCTTTTTTAAGACAATGGGTTTTGGAGAACAACGACGAAATAGAAAATCTTCCCAAACCACCGGTTTTACCGGTACTACCTTTAATCTGGAGAGGTGGCTATCCAGGAATCATCGAGTTTCCCGATCGACTGATCCCCGGTTACTGGCAATCCTATCTTCAAACATATATTGAAAGAGATATCAGAACAGTAGCTAATATTGGGTCACTACAAACCTTTGGCAATTTCATGGGATTGTTGGCTGCACTTTCTGGTCAGGAAATCAATCATATGCAACTTGGAAGGGAACTTGGTATAGACAGAAAGACGGCTCTTGCCTGGACTGAAATAGCTCAAGCGACATATCAATGGATAAGCATACCGGCATTCTCTAGAAATGCCGTCAAAAAAATCGCAGGTAAAAGCAAAGGATATTTTACGGACACCGGTTTTATTTGCTATCTTCAACGGATTGGCTCTCCTGAAGCTTTACAGAATCACCCCCTTAAAGGGAGCTTATTTGAAACCTACATCATTATGGAAATAGTAAAATCCTTTCAGGATTGGCCAATTAGTCCAAATCTTTACCATTTCAGAACCTATTCGGGAGCGGAAGTTGATTTGATTCTTGAGTTGAATGGAGTGCTATATCCGATTGAAATAAAGATGAAAAGCAATCCTTCCAAAAGAGATGTAAAAGGTTTTGAATCCTTTAAGGCATGCTTCCCCACTGAAAATATAAGAAAGGGATTGTTGATCTGTTCCTCTGAAACCATACAGCCCTTATCAGAAGAAGTGATAGCAGTTCCGTGGACATTGCTTTAACTGGATACTTGACTAACCTATCCTTTCCCTTTTCGCCTACGACATCTTCCCGCTCTGTTGCATAAAGCTCCTCAATGCAATTGAATGGTATAGAAAACTCGATAACCGTCTGAATCATCCATGAAGCGGCACAGCTGGAGAGTGGGCAGCCAGAAATGGCTGATTACCTTGTAAAGGGAGGTGACAATCCTGAATGTACTAATGCAAATCCTGAAACGTTTGTATACTTAGTCAACAACGTCCCCTTTTTGCTAAATCAGCAATCGCCCTAACTTATGAAACTATTTGATAATGTGGATTATTAACGATATTGTGATATCTGCAAACTGAGGATACAGGAAAACATAAAAAAGCGAGAAATGATTGACAACCGACGAAAGCCGGTTTTCTTAAAGAGCTTCACACTTGAAACCTACCTAGGAGATATCATGTTATTACAGACAGACCCGACCGCAGACCTCTCCGCGCCTGTTACCGTAAAAAAATCAACAACGGAGCGTCTTTTAAAAATTCTGTTGCATCTAATGGCTCTTAATTTCAACTGGCGAAAATCGAAAAAAGAGTACCTGAAATGTGACCAGGGCTGGGTTAACTCCACCATCGGAATTCGCACTCAAACCCGCTCAGTTTACTTGGCGGTGCGATTCGAAAACGGCAAGGTAAAGGTTTTACCGGATATTCCGGACGATGCAAAGGCTGTGTTTGTTCTGGATAATGATCAGGTGGTCAAAGAGGTGTTGAAAGATACCAGTGCCTTGATGGTTATGATGCTTCAAAACAAACTGGTGATTGAAGGGAACCTCAGCTACCCCCTGTTATTCGGTTATTACACATCACTATTCACTGGCAGCGGAAAACAGAAGAAAATAAAAATACCCAAAACAGAACCAAAACTGATCCAGGAGTATCACTCACGAAAGAGAAACCTGCTTAAGGGTGCAAAAGTCGATTCCAATGTACAATACCTGGAAGACCCCTACCTGTCTCAATACAGCCTCAATGATTTTCCCAGGTTAGAAAAGTTTCTTGATATCCATTTCACTTCCAAACCGGAAATCTGTCATGAACGGCCGAAACTTCTCACCGATTGGTTTAAAACAAACGGATTTGAATTGACCCATGATAACAAAGCATGGGTTCCTGAGTTAAGGCAGGCAAAAGCCTACCGATACCTGATGGATAATAGAAAAGCGATCATCAGGGCAGATGATCTGATTGCAGGCACCACTACAACCAAGGAGATCGGCGTTGTAATTTATCCGGATTCTTCGGGATCCATGATCTGGTCCGAATTAAATACGGTGGATAACAGAGAACTGAATCCATATCACGTTTCGGAGGAAACTAAGAAGATTCTTCACCGGGAGGTTTTCCCCTATTGGCTGGAAAACAGGACTTTCAGAGAGTGGGTGAGAAAAACCTATAACAACCCGGTTTGTCAGCAACTGGATGAACGATTTGCCGTCTATTTTATGTGGAAGTTTGTGGCGCTTTCTCATACGATTCCCGATTTCCCCAAACTTCTTTCAGTGGGAACCAAGGCACTGATAAGTGAAATCAGAAAAGAGATCAGTGATAAGACTCCCGCCGCGGTAAAAAAGAAAGATCCCCTGGAAGCCATGATCCTCTGCCTGGAAGGGCTGACGATCTATTCCAAAAATCTGGCTGCACAGGCTGCCAGCGAGGCAGAATCAGAAAAGGATGCAACCCGGAAGATGGAACTGGTTCGCTTGGCGGAGATCTGTGAGAAGGTACCGGAATCTCCCTGCACCACTCTGGATGAAGCTGTCAATGCCATCTGGATAGGGTGGGTGGCGCTGCACATGGAGAATACCAATGCAGGACTCTCTTTGGGCAGATTGGATCAATGGTTGCAGCCCTATTATCTGGCGGATCTTGCCAAAATCAATTCTCCCGATGAAAGGGAAACCTACATAAAAAAGGCTATTGAACTGGTGGGATGTTTTTATATGCGCTGTACAGATCACCTTCCCCTGGTTCCCGATATCGGCAACTACCTGTTCGGAGGTAGCTCCTCGGATCAGGCTATAACCCTGGGCGGGCAGACCCCGGAAGGAGAAGATGCCGTAAATGACATGACCTATATTTTCCTCAAAGTCACCGAAATGCTGAGTATACGAGATCCCAACGTAAATGCTCGCTTTACTCCCGGTGTAAACAGCGATACCTATCTGAAAAGGCTCTGCGAAGTAAACCTGGTAACCGCCGCAACCCCGTCTTTGCACAATGATGAGGCTGTCATCGCATCTTTGGAGGAGTTCAACTATGATCCCAAAGATGTCAGAGACTGGTCCGCTACTGGCTGCGTGGAACCCACTCTTTCGGGGAAGCACCTGTCACACACCAATTGTATGATGATGAACATGGTGGCAGCTCTTGAAATCGCTTTGAATAACGGAACCCACCCACTGATGAAGTGGAAAATAGGACCGGATACAGGAAGCATCGAAGAGGATGATTTTAAGGATTTTGAATCGTTTTATGAGGCGTTCATTGAACAATATAAATTCCTGATCGACAACGCCGTACAGCTAAACAATATGCTGGGAGAGGCTCATACGTACATCCGACCTACTCCCCTGCTGTCCTCTCTGATTGAAGGCTGTATCACCAATGGAAGGGATGTAACCTGGGGCGGGGCCAAATACAACACTTCGGGAGCCGCTTGTATTGGTCTGGCCGACGTCACCGATTCTCTGATGGCAATTAAGGAGCTGGTGTTTGATAAAAAACGGTTTACCTTGAAGCAGTTAAAAACGGCTATCGAAGGTAATTTTAAAAATGACTCAGTCCTCTATGAAACCATTGTCAAGAAGACTCCCCGCTTTGGTTCCGGAGATGGGGAAGCCTTAAAACTTGCCAATCGTATTACCAAGTTTACCCATGACTACTACGGCAGTCACACCAATTTCAGGGGAGGAAAATACACCGCCGGATTCTGGTCCATGTCAAACCATGTGGCATTCGGATCGCTCTCAGGCGCTCTGCCGTCAGGAAAACTAGCCGGAAAAGCCTTTACTCCCGGTTTAACCCCTTCGCCCATGGCATCGGAAAATCTGCTGGACAACATCCGCGATGTTGCGCAACTTGACCCTAAAAACATGAATAACAACATTGCCTTTAACGTAAAGGTCGTTCCATCGGCAAAAGACAGTCATGAAAAAACCGTTGACAATATCTACTCATACGTTAAAACCTACTTTCAACTTGGAGGGATGCAAATGCAGTTGAATGTGGTCACTTCGGAGATGCTGAGAGAAGCCATGAATCATCCCGACGAATACCGTAATCTTATTGTGCGCATATCGGGATACAACGCTTATTTTGTAACCCTCAATAAGGATATGCAGATGGAATTGATCGAACGCGCTGAATATGGAGTCTAATCAATCAGGAGTTCGCCCATGGACACTCAGAAAAAAATAAACCAGCCGGTTTTAGTAACAGGAGCAACAGGATTCATCGGCCGTATTCTGGTCGAAAAGCTACTGAAACACGAGATTCAGATTAAGGCTCTGGTATTGCCGGATGAGAAATTGCCTCCCGGCTGGGAAACCAACAAACTGATATCCGTCATTCGCGGTTCTGTTACCGATCCTGCGGCAGTAGAAAAAGCCATGAAGAATGTTAAAACCCTTTTTCATCTGGCAGCTGTTGTAGCCGACTGGGGAGATGAAAACCTGTTTTGGGATATCGGCGTAAACGGAACCAGACATGTGCTTGATGAGGCGATAAAATTCGACACAAAAGTGATCCTGGCTTCAAGCATTGTGGTCTACGGAGAAAAGATCGGAAAAGAGGTCTGCACAGAGGAGACAGATTTTGGACGAACATTCGGCCCTTATGGCCGGGTAAAACAGGAACAGGAAAAAATCGCCCGCCAATATGAAACCAAATACAATCTGCAGTTGGTTGTCATCAGACCTGCCAACGTATACGGCCCCGGTTCCCGTCCCTGGGTGCACCAGGTACTGGCAACCTTGAAATCCGGTAGCCCTTCCCTGATCAACGGAGGCGATTATAACGCCGGATTGGTTCACGTAGAATCCATCACTGATGCAATGGTTCTGGCGGCAGAATCTGAAAAGGCTGTAGGAAACACCTACAATGTTTGTGATCTTAACAATGTTACCTGGAAACAATACTTCTCCGATCTGGCTGAAATAGCCGGTTGCAGCAAACCCAGATCCATTCCGTTATTTGTAGCCAAACCACTGGCACACTCGGTTCAGTTTCTTTGGAAACTTTTCAGGTTGAAGATTCAACCTCCCATCACCCTGGAGTCTCTCAACCTGGTGAGCTCAAAACACCAGATTGAAGTCGATAAACTGATTGATCACCTGGGATATACTCCCAACTATCCCTATGAAGAAGGGATAAAGAGTTTGAAGACTTACATAATCGAGGGAGATCTCTGTTGATAATGGAGACCATGGTTGAGTCTTGCACCTTCATTAAACTACCAGAAATGCAGAATACAAATGGTTGGGCGGCTTTACATGGCTGCTAACGCAAAACCAAAGGCGGCCATGTAAGGCTGCCCTACCGTTATTCCCTGCAAAAAATTAAAAGGTTTCATAATCTGGTTATGAAGTTGAATTGAACGTACAACTCTTTAAGTTTTTGACACAGTCTGCAGGATGACAAGGCGAAACAAGCTTCGGGGAATTAAACCCAGACAAGATTAAAAGGATTAGCCTTCATACTAGTGGTTTTGGTAAGGTTTTATATGAAAAAATTGGGTTAAACTGTCAGACAATTCAATAAGTCTTTTTCTACAATAACACGATCACTTAAACTTATGAAAAATCTAACAAAGAAAAAAATCTACATTACTGGCGCCTCCAGTGGCATCGGTTTAGAAACTGCGAAACAAGTATGCTCAAGAGGAGCTGATATCGCCTTTATTGCACGGAATAAAGACAATCTTCATCTGGCAATCAAGAATATGGATCCGTTCAAGGTCAGCAGTGAACAACGATTTGATTCTTTATCCCTGGATGTTGCGGACAACAGAGCTGTTATGTCAAAATTGTCCGGATTCTGTGAAGACTTCGGCGCTCCTGATGTTTTAGTAGTCAATGCGGGGATCGGGTATGCTAATTATTTTGAAGAGATCTCGTATGAAGACTTTGACCGGGTTTTTAAAACCAATGTCTATGGCGTCCGCAACGTGATTGCGGCCTTGCTTCCGGCTATGAAGCGCAAAGGAGGGAAGATAGTAATCGTTTCTTCACTGGCGGGATTATCCGGTATGTTTGGCTATACCGCCTATGGTTCCTCCAAATTTGCGTTGATCGGATTCGCCGAAAGTTTACGCCCTGATGTAAAGCGATTTAATATCGATGTAGCGCTTGTCTGTCCACCTGAAGTGAAAACCCCTTTTCTGGAAGCGGAGTCCAAAACCCTGCCTCCGGAATCAAAAGTCATCAAAAATCTGGTTGGTCTTCTCCCCGTTAAGGCAGCAGGAAAAGCTGTTTTAAAAGCGATCACCTCCAGCCGTTTTATGATTATCCCCGGATTCATGGCAAAATCGAGTTATTTTATGACACGATTTTTACCCGGCCCCCTGGTTCGCTTTTCCATGGATATGCTTGTTAATCTTATGGTAAAGAAAAAATAAATCATTCATTTCGGTTTTAAAAATCTCCACTGGCAACTTAAAAAAGAGGAAATCATGAATATGGAAAACTTGTATTTAAATGGAATAGAAGAAGCCAGCAACACACAAATCCTCATTGAAAATGTCCTAATTATAGGCCTCATCACTTCAGGAGCCGTCTTAACAAGTCTGTTCCAAGTGAAAAACATCCCCGTTATTTCAGTAGGATATATTCTATTTACCGTCATCATGTTAGGAGTTGTATTGAGAAAACATCTTTGCACTGCCTGCTGGTATTATGGAAAAAAATGTCATTGTGGCTGGGGGAAACTTGCAGAAAAGCTGTTCAAACAAAACAGTGGCAATAAAAAGATCGGCGCCATCGGGGGGAATCTCACCTGGGGCCTTATCATGATATTTCCCTTGCTGACTTTCATCACTTATGCCGTTTTTAATCAAACGGTTCGGGCAAACTGGGTTGGATTGGGAGTATTTCTTGGTTTTGTGATTATTAATGGAGTGCTTCATAAAAAAAGCTGCACCAATTGCATAATGAGGGTGATCTGTCCGGGAAGCGCCGCCAAAAAGGTCAACTGCTGAATGAGGTGTCAGGCTTTCTTCATCAGACTGGATAAAGCTCTGGAAAACAAAGCCTTAAAATTCCAAAAATAAGAATGACAATCAGCCCGAATTTATACCAATGAGGCTGAATAATCTTCTGCAATGGTTGCCAGGGGAGAAGATAGGACACCATGACTGCCAGCAATGGAAAAGAAAACAGATTATACTGCAACGCCTGATGAAACTGCAGCTGTCCGATGGAGATCAGCGCACGCAAAATACCGCATCCGGGACAGGGTTTGTGAGTTAAGAAATGGAAGGGACAAATGGAGAATCTCGGTGCCGATGTTAAGAGATTGATATCCAATAAGTGATATAGCAGTCCCGAAGTAGCAACGGTTAACAGGATAAGACCTATTGCCAGTTTCAGGAGGCACTCCGGGTTTTGAAAATGTTTCAATTTCATGGAATCTTATCTGTTCCGGATCATTCAACCAGCTTATTGATCTCCAGTTGATGGATACAGTCTACCACAATGGACAATCCAAACAAGGTAACAACCACACTGATTACTGGCAAAATTTCGAATTCCCTTTTCCCCTCTTTCCGTTGGATCTCAACAATGCTCCGTCCCATCTTGTACTGATAGTAGATGTGATAAATACCACACGTGATAATCGTCAGTAATAACCAGGGCCAGAAGCTGAATTCATCTTCATCCAGTAGGTCATTGCACGCCTTCATCTGCCTGTAATTCCAGTACAGATTAAAAACACCACAGGTCAGCAGGGTGAAAATCAAATACTTGGGAACGCTGCAAAAATGCTCCTCATATATTCCCGCAACACTGTCGAGGGTTTCCTGTTCAAAGCCGGACATTCTGCTCCTTTTTTATATTTACATTTGAAACAATATCGTGAACTGCTTTTTTAATGAAAATTGTTTAATCTTTGGGTTTATCGTTATATCGAACTCTTCAACCCGTCAAGTCTCTTGTTTCTTTCTCTGTGGTTTTCTATTCTCACTCGCGGGAATGGAGAATTCCCAACAAATATCCAAAAAAACCTTCCCCACCCTACCATCCTCATCTTGTCCAAAAACCGCTTGCCCTTTTACGGAAATCAAGAGATTCTGGAGATTCGTCGCTGAAAAAAAGTGACAGACCAAATAAAAACTTAATGGATTTGAGAGATGGTTAATACGGTTATTTTCGACTTTGATGGTGTCATTGCAGATTCGGTTGGCAGCATTTTTAAATGGTTTCAACATGCTGCTTCGGTTTTTAGAATCAATCTATCGATTAAATCAATCGAACAATTAAAACAGAATTTTTTCGAACCCTATCCCGAGTTCTATAAATTCCTAGGATTTGATTGGGATAACGATCTGGAAAAGATCTTTCAGGAATATATCCAATATCACTCCACCCATCCACCGGAGTTGGTGGATGGGATTCAGCAGGTCATTGAAACGCTTTCGGATCTAAGTCACATCAAACTGGCAATTGTCTCCTCCAATGTCCAATCTGTGCTTGAGGAGGGGTTAAAACATCATCAATTATATGATCATTTTGACGTCATTAAAGGAGTCGAAAAAGAAAACAATACCCCGTTGAAACCCGACCCGACAACTTTGCTGGAAGTACTGGATTCTCTTGAATCAAGCTTTTCAGAGGCTGTATATATAGGAGACCAACCCAGTGATGTTTTGACTGCCGTTAATGCCTCCAAATCCAGAACCAATGGCAAGATTCATACGATATCGGTTACAACCGGTTTTGCTTCACGGCAGAAACTTGAGGATGCTTCGCCCAGGGCAGACTTCGTTATTGACCATCCTTCGGAGATCCTGGAAAAACTTCAATTCGCCAGAAACTGATCCAAATTGGACAGGCAGCAATTAAAGATTGATCTGCTATCGACCTGTCCAGGTATCATTGGCATCCCACATCCCAAGCATCTTATTCATCCGATCCATGACGTTAACCGGCAATAGTGTCTTTAATAACGGTGTTACGATTTTAACCGGAACAGAGGGCACAGCGATAACCGCCTTATTCCCTTTAATCCCTTTTAAAACCTGATGGCAGACCGTTTCCGGTTTCAACATTCTGGTTCCCGTCACCATTTTTGCCCCCTTAAACATTCCGGTATTAACCGTATTGGGACAAACAACCGTAAACCGAATATTTCTTTTTTCCTTCTTCATCTCCTGCCGAATGGCATCCGTAAACCCGATTACCCCAAACTTGCTGGCACAATATGCGGACAGACAGGGTATTGATAGAATTCCACCAGCCGACGCAAAATTGATAATATGGCCATCGTTCAATTCAATCATTTTTGGCAGAAAGGCTTTAACTGTCCAGAATTGAGCCGTTAAATTCACGCTAATTGTTTTTTCAATCACCTTATCTTCGAGCTCAAGCAATCTCCCGGCTTTCACAATCCCGGCGTTATTAATCAACAGTGTAGCATCTCCAAATTCACTCTCTATGGATTTTGCTAATTTGTACACAGCTGCCGAATCTGAGATATCGCAGGGATAAGCCATACAATCGCCCTTACGGGAAAGTTCTTTTTGCGTTGTCTGCAACATCTCCTCGTTGACATCGACCAATGCGACCCTGCATCCCTCCTCCAGTAACAGGGAGGATAACATCCTGCCCATACCCATGGCAGCACCCGTAACAACAGCTATTCTTCCGTGCAATTGAGTCATTTATCTCCTTTTTTTAAGAATTAGTACCCTTGGTTAAGGCAACGATGTGGTATCCAGCAGTTTACCGATATTCATCGCTGTTTTTATAAAACAATCAAAATCCCGATTATCAAACCCTTTTAGATTTTCCATCAACACCTGGTAGGTGTGCTTCTCGATCTCTTTCACTACCGTCTCACCAACCGGCTCCAAGAATAACCGTGTGATTCTCAAATCCTTTTTATCACGCATACGAGAAATAAATCCCTTCTTCTCCAAACGATCCACAATTCGGGTAACCGTGCTGACAGGACTTCTCATCTCCTGGGCAATTTCACTCATACTGGATTTGGAATGGCGTCTTAAATGCTGGAGAAGAAAAATGCCCTCGTACGATAATCCGAATCTGGACATTTTAACCCTTTCAAAACGATACACAGCTCTTAACGCTTGAAACAACAACTCATCCAACTCTTTTTTAGGCAATTCCGGCTCCATCCTTCCTCTTTTTTTAATTAATACGTCTTTATAAAACTCCAGTGTTGTTTCTCTTTTTCATATTTATTTGCATATTGCAAGCTTTATATTTATCCTATTGATTATATGTTTTTAATTTTTTCTTCTGTCAGAATAAATAGACAGAGAGAACCTACCCTTTAAACCGTAAGATGATCCTGCTTAGCCTTCTTACGGTTTATTCTGACGGGGCTACATCGCACAAGCGGTTGCTTAAAGGCATTTTTGGTGGGAAACTTATACTTTTTAACGGCAGAGCGGTTTTTCATGAAACGATAAAGGGGACGTTCTTTACTAAGTATACAAACGCCTATTTTCAGCTTTTAACCTGATACCAATATTCAAAATTGTGCCAATTTGTACAGTAGTTTCGGCGGAGATGTAACCCCATAAGCGCTTAAATGAGGATATTTTCAAGGCAAAATTCAGTTTTTCAAAACGGTAGGGCGGCCTTACATGGCCGCCTTTGAGCTTGTACTGGCGGGGATGCAACCCCGCCCTGCCATAATCCCTGCTCTTGGCAAAATGTGCTTATTTAAGCACTTATGGGATGTAATCCCGCCCTGCCATAATCCCTGCATAAGAAAACATCATGGGAAACTACCGTTTCACACAATCAAACTTTTTTAAGTTTCCTGCTAAAACAGAGCTTTGTTGAATTGAACAGATTTCCGATTGACAGAAGCAAATAGACTTTTTAAAATGACCGAAAATTCAGTCAAAAAATATTATGGCAAAAATAATCAATCGAGAAGAGAAGAAAGCACAAATACTGGAAGCTGCCTTACAGGTAATTGGGAGAAAAGGCACCGCCGGAACCAAGATCCAGGATATCGCTGAAGAAGCTGGTATCGGAAAAGGAACCATCTATCTTTACTACAAGAACAAAGAAGAGATTTTTCAGTCGATCCTTGAACAGCATATCGGATCAAGAAATCATAATATCCAGGAAGTAATGAATAGCTCGTCCTCCCCGGAGGAAAAAGTGAGATATTTACTGGAGAGTTTTACAGGTTCGATAGAGCATAGTCCTTATCCCCCGGGGTTACAGCTTGAAATACTGGCTTCGCTGGTACGAAGCGGCCCGGACAGTTCTTTGAGTCAGGGGATTCTGCAATTCAGGGAACTGTTAAGTCAGTTACTGAAGGATATTCAACAAACCGATTCCGTGGAACCCCTGCATCAAAACCTCTCTTCTGCCCTGATCGGATTGCTGCACGGGTTAATTATTATCTGGAGTACCAACAAAGAGGCATTTCCTTTACAGGAGATTGTAAGTGATACAGCCGGGTTTATTATCGATGCCTTAACTAAAAACCGATAATAGACGAACAAGGTTTTCCCAAGCGAGGAAAAGTGGAGTTATAATTTGACTGAAAGTTCGGTCATATTTGTTTATTTTATATATCATGCGGTTATCAACTGGCGTTTTTTACATAATGCGTCCAATTCATGGTGAACATTTAGTGCAGGGATAAGGAGGATCATGGCAGAAATACGATTAATGATAAACAGGTTCTTTGAAGGCATACCGGGGTATCTGGAAAAAAACCGTTGGAAAGCCTGGTTATGTTTTGTTTTAGTAACGGCTTTATTGGGCGCCGGGGTTGGGAAGTTTCAGCTTGAGCTCTCGATGGTATCATTTTTCCGGGAGGGAGAGCCGGTAAAAAAGGCTTATGATCAATTCAGGGCTATCTTCGGCGGTGATGAAGTGGTTTATATTGTTTACGAAGCCAAGGACGGTAATGTTTTTTCACCACAGTCACTTAAAGCCATTAAGGGAATTCAGGAGGAGCTTTTAAATTTCAGACTATTTTCGCAATCAGGCGAAACCTCGTCTCTGAATCATATTACCGACGTGAAGACCCTCATTAATGCCTCCTATCTGGAAACAAAGGAAGGCGCCCTGATTTCAAGGGATTTTATCGGAAATCAGATTCCACAATCAGAAAAAGACGTTGAGTGGTTACAAAAGGCGGCACAGCAACAGTCAGACTACCCCAAGCGTTACTTTTCCGAAGATTTTCGTTTCGGCGGCATTATCATCAAGACCGATTTTAATGCAGTTCCCATCTCTGACCAGATTAAAGATAACAAAACTGTAATAACAGGTTTTGATGATGAAGCTGAGATGACCGATTTTGGGGAGATCGGGCTTACTGAATTACCGGACATGTATTCTGAAGACTATCTGCCCAAATTCAAAAAAACACGAATAGGAGAATACGTTCCCTTCATGGAGGAGATCTCAGCCATTATCAAACAGCCCCAATACTCTGATTTTCTCAAGTTTTACCCGGTTGGGAATCCGCCTCTAATGTCCTATGCATTCAGGAACATGACATTTGAAATGGGGCTGATCATGCTAGGGTGTCTGGTCTTGATCATTGTGGTTTTGTGGATTCTGTTCCGATCCTTTAGCGCCGTTTTATGGCCGATCATCATCGTTGTTTTCTCAATCATCTGGGTAATGGGGACCATTGGTTGGAGCGGGTTAGCCATGACCGAGATGTATAATGTCATTGTATTCCTGGTTCTGGCTGTTGGCGTAGGGGATGCTATCCATATCCTGTCCGGTTATCTCTTCTACCGGAACAAAAAAAGAACTCATCGGGAAGCAATACAGGCTGTTTATAAGAAATCGGGATTGGCCTGTTTTTTAACCAGTATCACGACATCCCTGGGACTGCTCTCCATGATTTTTATTCCCATCGTACCTCTGCAGAGGTTCGCGGTGTTTGCGGCTATTGGAGTTATGTATGCATTCGTTATCACCATTTTTATTCTCCCTCTGATGTTGGACATCTGGAGTCCGGTATCGAAGAAAAAAGCCCTGAAAATAAGCAGTGCCGAAGGGAAAGAGCATCTCATTCAACTCTTTATCCGCCGATTTGAAAAAATAATCTTCCTGGCACCCTGGAAAATCATCCTGTTATTCTCTGTTGCTTCTGTGATCTTGGTTATCGGGTCATTAAAAATCCGGGTGGAATCCAACTCCATTGAAAACCTGAAAGACAGCGTTCCCTTAAAAGATGCGTACAAGCTTGTAGACAAGTACATGGGAGGCACTGGAAACCTTGAGGTGTTGGTCGATTCCGGGCAGGTAGATGGATTTAAAGATCCTGCCCTGTTGCAGGCGGTGGATGACCTTCAGTCCTATGTGGAATCGAATTTTCCGGACATCGTTATTAAAACCCTTTCCTTAAGCAATGTTACCAAGGATTCATTCAAGGCTTTAAACGAGGGCAGACAGGAAAAATATATTATCCCTGAAGATCCGCGATTGCTGGCGCAAACCCTGTTTCTCTTTGAAAGCGCCAATTCCAAAGACAGACGGCAATTGGTTTCTGATGATTATCGACTGGTCAGAATCGGAATAAACAGCAAAAACATCGGTTCTATCAAAGGATTGGAGTTGATGAACGCTGTTGATAGTTATATCAACCAGCATCTGAAACCATTAAAAAACAGTTATCCCAATCTCAAGGTTACCACCACCGGACAGCTTCCCCTGCAGCTGAAACTAATGGACTATATCAGTTGGTCTCAGGTTCGAAGCTTTGCTGTCGCCCTCGGTGCGATTTCGGTTATTTTATTGGTGGTGCTGGGATCTTTAAAAATCGGCTTTATTGCCATTATTCCAAATTTATTGCCGATTGTTACTGCATTTGGGGTAATGGGATATTTTGACATGGCCCTTGACGTCCATACTTTGTTAGTCGTCCCCATTATTATTGGAATTGCGGTGGATGATACCATCCATTTTCTCACCCATTTCAGGCTGGAGATGCAGAGCAGCAATGATGTAAAGCAGTCTATCATCCATGCATACAGGGAGGCTGGACAAGCCATTATTTTCACCTCTCTTGTTTTGTCCATTGGGTTCCTGGTATTTCTTTTTTCCAGTAATAAGGGATTCAGCTATTTTGGGATATTGAGCGCCGTCTCTATTATAACTGCGACCCTGGCCGATCTGATTCTGTTGCCTGCTTTGTTATACGTCACCAATCAAAACCGATCTCAGAGAGGCCGGTTTTGACTACTCCTATAAGGGAATAGACTTTTAAACCGTAAACGTGCTCGTGATCGTCCTCGTCCTCGTACACGATTATAGTTTTACACAACTCAAAACTTTCATTGAACCATGCTAAGCTCCAAAGTCAAACATCTTGTGTTTAAAATCAGCAATGTCCGGTTAGGTTATTGCAACAATAACGAGAAACGTCTTTCAAAACAATGGAATGTACAAAGACGCCATTACTTTAACTTTAGCTATTATTTGTTTAGAAAAAGTAGGATGGGCTACTCGTTGCCCATCAATAGAAAGCAATGTTGGGCAACAAGTAGC
>Ga0180009_10000031_pt1 | contig 256151 bp, 243 predicted proteins | sample OS_PC_MetaG_FD_123537 | JGI IMG/M metagenome (GOLD analysis project Ga0180009, IMG submission 123537) | Groundwater microbial communities from the Aspo Hard Rock Laboratory (HRL) deep subsurface site, Sweden - OS_PC_MetaG | ecosystem: Environmental > Aquatic > Deep subsurface > Groundwater...
AACAAGACATACAAATATTTCGATCTAAATTAAAATATTGGTTGGATTGGTTTTAAAAAAAACGGATTTGCGAGAATAGTCTAAGGGGATTTTTGGGACCTGAATACCCAAACCTATAGCCAGTAGTCAACTCTTTAAATTCTCTTGGTTTTCTCTGTCATCCTTCAAAAAGTTCGTCCTACGTTCATAACAATTCTTCTAAAATTAGATGCTTTAGAAATCGTATACTGGTGAATGCTGCATAGGATTGATATTTATCATCTTTGTGTGTATCAGCAAAGTCACATATCGATTTGCAAACCAATACCTTCGGTTTCGGCATAAAGGAATTCTCGGCCGCATAAAAGACTCCATAAGATTCCATATCGAGACCTTTTAATTTTCTATTGTGCGGATCAATATACTTTTCGATAATACTTTCATCCTGAACTACTATAGACCCACAAGCCATAGGCCCTTTAATAATATTCAAAGACGAATCCGGTTTTATTGATTTCCAATCATTTTTAATTGTATCTAATATTGGTCTAAAATTTTTATTTAATAGTTCTTTTAATTCAACGTCCAAAGATAAGTATTTGGGATCGGGTTTGAATAAAAAATCGTTTGTTTCGGCACTTGTCTTTTCATCTTTCTCTGTTATTTTGCCACTACCATAGTCCCATACCTCAGTAGGAATAATTATATCCCCGAAATTACCCTCTCCCTTTTTTCCGGCAGCGATTCCTGCCATACAAATATATTTTGGTTTAAAATTTTTAATCATTTTTAGAGTAAGAGTTGCGGATGCAGCTATTCCCATTTGATGTTGAGTTGCTGTAACCACTTTGATTTTTTTCTTGCCTTTTGTAAATAGACCTTTGGTATAGTAGGTAGGATCTCCTTTAATTTTAAAGGATTCATTATTTGATAATTCATTTAGAATTTGACTATTTTCAATTTCAACGGCACTTAAGATTGCTACATCGTAATTATATCCTGTTTCTGTAATATCATTTGAGTCATCATTTGAGCTAACAAGATAGTTTGTATATTCTATTATTTCTTTTTCCCAAGTAATATCAAATGTCGTGTACTTTATAATTTTAAACAATCCTTGATCTATTTCTTCTTTGTATTTATCATGCAAATCTTCATATGAGGTAACTATTAGAATGGACCCAGGCTTTTTATATAAGCGGACTTTTTGAATCTCTATTAATAAATTATAGCCAGAATCCCTATCACATTCACCACCTTCCTCTAAAGGTAAATTTAGATCTAAAATTAATAGGTCATAATAAGATTTTGATAAAAAATTTTTTGCTGAAAAAACATTTTGGGTTGTATCAATTCTGAAATCATAAGGAACTTTTTGAATTGCAGATTTTATTGCTTTGCATTTTTCACAATCATCTTCAACTATTAAAATTTTCATTATTGTTCCTTTAATATGATTGTTTTCAGATCATCTTTCCAATTGATCAAAGACCTGCTAAAATAGACCATTCCCTTATAATTTCCGCTAAACTCTTGTTCCAATTTTATGTTTAACTCCTCGGCTGTAATTTTACTTTCATCCTTACCGAACACATCAAAGGCAGTAATGACACATACCGATTTGCTTATTTTTTTTCTCTTCATTTCTTTTAACAACTCCAAACCAGCAAACGGCTCAAATTCTTCATTCGTCACTCCAAATTCGGCATCATATCGAGGCATACTCATGTCAAGTAATATAAAATCATAAATCAAATTATCGAGTATTTCTAACAAGCCACTTTGCCAAGAGTTTTTTCTTGAAATTTCTGAAACTTCATCAATTTCCTTTTCTAAAAAATTAATTATATCTGCCGCTTTAATATCATCATCTTCAATTAGTAATATTTTCATTTTAATTTTCCTTAGTGGCTAAAATGTTTTTTAAATTAATAAAGACTTCTGCATTAAACCGATTGTTTTTAATATAATAAACATGAAGATAGGCCGGTGTCGGAATATTAAATTTTAAGATTGTATTTATCTTTATCAATCCCGTTCCTCCTTCTTTAGAAACATATTCCTTTGACTCGTCATATTTGTTGAACATCTGTATCGCATTCTCAACCTTTTTCTGAATAACTAATGGGTTTAGGTCATTCCCAAGATCATTTGAAATTTTAAGACATAAAGTTGGGCTCTTATCTTCTCCTATTTTGTCTGCCCACAGTTGACTATATTCTGAAAGATCTGTATCTAAATACTCCATGAAATCGGAATATCCCATGCTTTTAGCATGAATTGATATATTTAATTGATTGTAATTTTTAATGCCCGAATGTTGAATCGCATTCGTATATAAAATATTAACTGTATCATATAAGTAATAAAATGAATCTCCAGTTAAATAAATATTTCTTTCAACATGAAAATTGATATCAAGGCTCTCATAGGTGTTGTTTACTTTTGAATTAATTTCTAAGCAGGTTCGGACCAATTCATCAAAATAAAAATCTTGGTATTCTTCAGATTTTCTCACATAAAACCATTTGATTGTAGTTTGGAGATCTGTTTTTAACATGGTTTTACATAATTTTATTTTTGATATAATTTCCTTTGAAACAGTATCGTGTATTTTGAGACTGGTAACATTTGTTTTTAACTCATTAAGACTATTTAAAAAATAGTCGTATAATTCTGAGTCGATTCTATCTCTGATTGATTCAACGATAGTTTCTGTTTGTGCCCAAACAAGTTTTTCTAATTCATTAAAGAAGGAAGTGAAATTGTTATTTTTTTGTAAAAGCCCATATATACTTGTTAAATACGTATCAGAATAAAGAACTTTATAATCAAACATCCCGGTAGGGTGTTTTTCATCATTAATTCTTACCCAATTGTATGCTTCGATAATTTTATCAATAATTTTTTTTGAGAAATTTGAGAGTACTAATTTCAATTCTAAATAATGAATTTGATTTTCATAGTAAGGAAATTGTTGAATTAGCATATCCCAATACTCATTGATATTATAATCAATGTCATCTTTTTTAAACTTAAAGGATAACAGATTATAGTCCTTAAATGATTTAGATAAATTGTTTTCTAAAATACCGTGTCGAATTCTTGAACTCAAAAATTTATCAAGACCATATTTAGGATTATATAAAAACTCATTTAAATAATCCAAAAACAACTCTTTGAATGCTATATACCTTTGTTTTTTACCCCGATCATCATTTAGTTCTTCTGATATTTTTTCACTAATCACATTGATTTTGCTGTGATGCTTTTCCAAATCATAGAAATCTAAGTCTAAACCTTTAAGTTTTTTATATCTGATGAATTTTTCCGAAAACACCTCATCGAATTCTGAAAGAATGGACTTTGTATCAACGAATATCTTTTTCTCGTCGACTAACTTAATCTTTTCTTTGATATTGTCCTCTTTAATTATTTCATTTATTTCATCAATATAGGTTTTTTCATTTTTATTCTTTATTAAATACTCCAAAACATAAATTCGTTCTTTAGACCTATCGTTTGGGTTAAGTCTTACAAATCTCTTCATAATTTCTTTTGTATAGATTTTATGTAAAATGAAATTTATTTCTTTGACATGATCTGGAACGTTGCCGGAAAAAGATATTAGATCAGAAGGAAGGCTTAAATTATTAAAGTCTAAATAGTTCGCCAATGATATGTATGTTTGTGAATGATTGCTACTGTCAAAGAGATAATCAAATACTACAACTTGAATATTTGATTCAAAGTTAGTTCTCGATTTATCAATTTGTTCTTTTAATTTGTTCTTATTCATTCGTAGAACAAGACTATTATTCATTAAATAAGAGTCTATAAATAGTGATAGAGCTTTTTCGATTTTTTCACTTCTCAAATAAAGTTCATACAAGCAAGATGCCACTCGTTCATAATAAAAAAATAACAATTTATTGTCTTTGGAATGATCCAACTTAGTTAGACTCAAGCTACCCTCTATCAAATATTCTAGTCTCTCCAACCCTGTTGTGAGGTCATAGTCAGAAATTGATTTCGCCTGATAAAAATCTTTACGCAATTTTGGCATCTCACTCAGGAGCTTTTTGTCAAACGAGTTATTCAAATATGATTTAAATAATTCACAGGTCTTTGTACATAATCCAATGCTTTCAATTTTTTCAAGATATTGAAGTTGTTCCTTACGCTCAGAATAACAAAAAAGACTCAGAGGATTCTTAATTCTTGAGTTAAGAAATGCCATTCTTTTAAAATATAATTTATCGGCATTATAATCAGCTACGTGGCGCAAACAAAACCACGATAAACAATCTCTAAAAAGGCTGTTTCCCATTGTTTTAATTGTATTCATTACAATCTTTAGCGATTTCTCTTTATCTTCACAAATTAATATGTTGTATATTGGCTGCAAGAGGTTTTTGATCAAGAATCCATAGTTTTCATCAAAATAATCCTCAATATTTTTATTTAAATGTACTAAACATTTTGAGATTAGCTCGATCGATTCAAAAATATTACATACTTGATGAAAATTATCCTTAATTTCATTAATACAGGCCTCATAGTTACCAAGAGTGTAATAATCTAAGGCAATATAAAGACCAGCTTCAATTTTTCCACAAGATTTAGATGGCAAAGATTTTATATTTCCAGACAGTAATTGGATTTTATTAATCCTATAATCGTTTATACCCGATGCCAAATTAGCTGTTTGATTTAAAATATTAGAGACTGAGAAATTATCCACGGACTTTTGAGAGGAAACTATTATCATGCATATTTTAATATAGGTTTCATATAAGTCAATAATGGACATTAGCGATTCTATGCAAATAACTTTATGAAGACCTTCTAATTTTGCGAAACCTTCGAAATCATAAAAACTTTTTAATTTAAAATTTAAATAATTGGTCAAAAAATCATCATGACTTTTCTCTATGAAATTATTTAAGTGATGGTTAAAATTCGAATGGCTTGAATCGATTTCAGCTTTGTAACTGTAAAAATCAATCAATAACAACATTAGATAATTGTTCGTTTTTTCCGCAGTCTTTGATAATAATTTTTTATTACCTACAAAACCTCCATCAATTTCACCTAAAAGTAATTCTTGCTCGCAACCCCATACTGAAAATGAGACAGACTCATTAATTTCGCTAATAGCTGATTGAGCCTCCGTAATGTTACCAAGAACTAGGCTCTTTTCATATTTTTCTTTTAGCGCTATAAATGTCTGGATTTTTTTTTCAAATTTTTTAATTATTAAATATGCCCATTCCATTTCATTTCGAAAGCGACAATTTGGATTAAATAGAATTACATTTTTCCTTTTGTTAATATCATGTAGTGAATCAGACACTAAGTTTGCAAATATGTAACTATAACCAGGGGCATTACCGTTATGAATTTTATCGATAAAATGCTCCCTCATTCCATAAGAACATTCGTATTTTAAGGAATACAGTTTGTTGGAAAGCTGTTTAGGATTTTGAAATAGCTCTCTTCTGAAAAGGGAATACTTGGCGGTGCTTTTCTTTTTCCGGGGTTTATGTCTTTTTTTATTGCTCACGGAATTCGCCTATATAAAATATAACTCATGAAAATTGAATAAAGTTACACTTCATAGTTGGCCTTTGCAATGAATTATATATTATTCTTCCAGATTATTTTAGCCCTCATACAATACAAATAGGCATTTGATTCTTCTAAATAGGTTCGTAAAGAACAAACATTTTAGATACATTGAAAAATCAAATGAATTGACTAATTTTTATAATGTGAATTCTTAAAAAGAATTGATTTTCACCTTTTTTATCATTAGGGATGTTTGCTCAGTATAATGAAAATTTCATACAGTAGACTATGTCTATTTATGTTGCGTGTAGCTGATGGATTTATGGGCGAACACTATTATTAATAATCCGAGCCTTTTATGAATTGAAGTCTGACACAACATGGAGTGTTTAAACGAAATATCAGCCATCACAGAAAAATTCCATTTTCTCTTACGGAAAACAGATGCAGCCGGAACATGATATCTGCCCGCGCTGCCACATTTCAAGGGGTGGGGAGTCCACCTGAACATACGCGGATGTGCTGCCGGCCAGATAATCCAGCATCATGGCCCCTAAAGGATCTTTTTCAGGAAGGGTGATGATGGTTTTCATTTAAAAGGGGCTTAATTTTTAAAAGCTTTCAATTATCTTTGCATCAAGGCTTTCTATGATGGCCAAACACCATTTAACAGTCTGGTTAAAATCCTGCATTGTGGCAATGCAGTGATGCGAATGGATATACCGGACCGGGATGCCGATGGTGATGGCGGGAATACCCCTGTCATGAAGGGTGATGACGCCGCTGTTATTTCCGCCGCCGGACCGGACAGCTTCCTGAAAGAGGATGCCGTTTTTTTGGGCAACATCAATGGCAAATTGAACAAATCTGGGATTGGGCAGCACGGACCGGTCCATGTGACGGATCTGGGGGCCTTTGCGCAAACCTGCCTGGATAAAATCCGGGCTGTTGAACGTGTCATCTGCCGGTGTGGCTTCCAGAACAATGGCAATGTCCGGGCGGGCCTTTCGAACAGATACATTCACCCCCCTGAGCCCCAGTTCTTCCTGGGATGAAAAAACGCCTTGAATATCCAGTTTTTTGTTTGCCGCAATCTTGAGAACTTCAAGCAGCGCGGCACAACCTAAGCGATCATCAAAGGCTTTGCCGAACATCAGATCATTCTTTTTGTCATAGGAAAACAAAACGTCCGGAACCACAGGCGCGCCGGGTTTAATGAAAAAATGGTCCTTTGCTTCCTGCATTGATATGGCGCCGATATCAATGGCCATATTTGAGATATCCAATGGTTTTTTCATTTCTTCCGGCGTCATGAAATGCGTGGGTTTTGATGCCACCACACCTTTTATCCATTTGCCTTTGGTGTTTTTTATTTTCACAGCATGGGCACTTAAACTCTGGGGATTCCATCCGCCTAAAGGCAAAAACTTCAGGGTTCCGTTGGAATTGATGGACTGGATCATAAACCCGACTTCATCGGAATGAGCATCCAGCATCAGTCTGGGCAATGGTTTGTTTGAAGCTGAAGACGGGCGGATGAAAAGGTTCCTGATCCGGTCTTCCTCAAAAACAAAACCCGCTTTCATGTGATCTTTGGCAATGGCAACAACATCATCTTCAAACCCGGAAACCCCGGGTGCATTTGACAGTTTTTCAATAATTTTTATGGTATCCAAAACAGGGTCTCCCATTTATGTTTCGTGATTTTCAAGCATGCCATCTGACTGCTTGATCAGGATGTATCAGTTTGAAGGTTGGCCTGTCAATATGGTGTGGCCGCAAGTTGCTTTGGATTTTTCGGTTGCCGAAAACCAGAAGCAGTATTCGGCATGCATATCTCCGGCTATAAGTGAATTGACGGTTGAAAATTTTAATCGATTAAAAGGTGCGGATTCAATGAAAAATTTTCCTTAAAACATCACTTTTTTTCTTGAAATATTACATTTATTCCATAGGTGGAAAAGCATGCAACCCTTTGGATACATAACAGAAAGGTGATCCGGCCGGTTATTGAAGATGGCATATATTTTGCATCTGTTTCAAGTAAAATTAACTATACTGAGAGGATATCCTATGAAAAAAAACTGTAAACTATTCATGATGACATTCATTTTGCTGATGATTTTTTCTGTTTTCAATGTCAGCAAGGTATCTGCGTATACCTATAATTTCCGTGCCTATATCGACGGAGAATCCGAGTTGCTGATACGTGACAACACAGTTCAGTGGCATAATCTGCAATGGGATGTCCCGGGCATCACATCAGATGAGGATGAAACTGGATATACCAATTATCCCACCACGATAACTACTGCTGATATGGGAACTGTTTCCTGGTATCCATCGTGGGAGGACACATTTGGAGATCAGTATTCCAGTATTTTTGAGAATTTAAACCAGGTCCTTGCAAGCGGCGGTTCAATTGCCTTGACCGTGATCGAAAAACGAGATGAAGGCAATGTGTTTATTTCACAGCTGCCGGATATAAATAACAGTTACACCCTGATCGTGAATTTTGATGATGCCGGACCTTCCGGTGCCGCATGGTATGAAATTCAGTTGAACACGGGCAATCCAGTTCCTGTTCCAGCCGCTGTATGGCTTTTGGGTTCGGGACTGATCGGATTGATTGGCTTTAGAAGAAGAAAACACCAATAAGATTTGAAATAGAACAATAAAAGGCAGGGCTGTTGAATCAGCCCTGCCTTTTATTGTTCATATCTATTATTTTCTTTTGAAATTCAGATTCATTTGCAGGTGCCGGCAGATGCATCATAACTGGAAATATCATGACAAAAAATCTGAAACAGGATACAAAAGAATTTATGGATCATAAAAAGCGGTATTCAGATTATAATACATACTTAAGAGAATTATTCGGCCAGAGGATCCAGAAAATTTCGGTGGATGCCGGGCTGACATGCCCCAACCGGGACGGGGTGCTGTCAAAAAAAGGCTGTATATATTGTAATTCAAAAGGTTCCGGGTCCGGCCTGGCTGCAAAGGGCATGTCCATCAAAGATCAGATTGAAGCCGGTAAGATCGGGGCGATTAAAAAATATAAAGCCAAAAAATTTCTGGCCTATTTTCAATCCTATTCCAATACCTATACCTCTGTGGACCATATGCAACAGATGTATGATGAGGCGCTTTCCTGTGAGGGGATGGCGGGCATGTCCATTGGCACCCGTCCGGATTGTATTGATGTCCAAAAACTTGATTTGATCCAGTCCTATGTGCAAAAATATCTGGTCTGGCTGGAATACGGGCTTCAATCCGTACATGAGAAAAGTCTTGAACGGATCAATCGCGGGCATACCTTTGAGGATTTTTTAAAAGCAGTTGGGCTCACTGTGGGCCGGGGCATACATATCTGCACGCATGTGATTTTAGGACTTCCCGGTGAGGACAGACAGATGATGCTGGAAACAGCCCGGATTCTGGCAGATTTGCCCATAGACGGGATCAAGCTTCATCTGTTGTATGTGATCAAAGATACATTGCTGGATGAATTGTATCTGAAAGGAGAATATTCGCCCATGGCACAGGAAGACTATGTGCAGACTGTATGTGATTTTATTGAATATTTGCCCGAACGGATCATTATTCAGCGGATTACAGGGGATCCCCATGTGGATGAACTGCGCGCACCCGAGTGGGCAGGTCGCTACAGACAAACCTTTAATATGATCCAGCAGACCTTTGAAAAAAGAAATTCATACCAGGGTATCCGGTATAAAAAATCCACTGCTAAGGATTCACCACCAGCTGATTAAAATTTTCTGATGCATGGCTGACAAGTCCCTTATCCTCATGGGTTATGATCAGGCATTCTGTGTCCTCAAGACGGTTCACCAGATCCAGGCCGGTCTGGACATCCATGATCATCAGGGCTGTGGCAAGCCCGTCCGCAAAGGTGCAGGTTTTCGAAATGACAGAAGCACTGACCGTGCGGGTTTTGACAGGAAATCCGGTTTTGGGGTCAATGATATGAGAATAGGCCTTGCCCTGTTTTGTAAAAAAATTTCGATAGTCTCCACTGGTGGCAATGGCCTGGCTGTGCAGTTTCAGGACCGTATATAAATCCTGGCCTGAAATGTCTTTTTCAGGACGGCTGATTCCAACGGCCCAGGGGTTCCCTTTTTTATTTCTGCCCGAGGCATACAGTTCTCCGCCGATTTCCACAAGAATATCTTTGATGCCGGAAGATAAAAAAAGATCTGCAACCCTATCCACACCGTATCCTTTTGCAATGGACCCCAGATCCAGAGTGATGGGTCTGGTTTTTTGTATGATATTGGGCGGAACAAGACGGATATGATCAAATCCAGTATGTGACAGGGCTGCCAGTATCTCGGGGTGCCCGGGAACGGTATTCCTGGTATTTTTTGTCCCGAATCCCCAGAGGTCAACCAGGGGTTTTATGGTTCCGTCCCAGGCACCATCGGTAATTTCATACAGGGTTTGAGCAGTGACAAGCACAGAAAAAAAATCATGTGAGATATGAATGCTTTCCTGGATGTTGTGCCGGTTGAATCTGGACAGTTCACTTTCAGGGTCAAACATGGACATTTTTTTATTGATATCTTTCAGACACACCTCAATCTTTTTTCCCCATGCGTCTGTGGAAACATTTTTATCTGAAATGAATTTGATATTGTAAAACGTTCCCATGGTTTTTCCGGATATTGTATATTGCCGACCGGAACCCCAAGTTTTGGCAGGTTGTGCGCAAAAGAACAGAAAACAGAGGGCACAAAGGCTTATGATAATGTTTTGTTTCATGCAAAAGATATCCTTTTGTTTTTTGATCAGTAATTATATGGTTCCGGTTGAGAATGCAATATGCTGGTGGCAGTTTTTACTGTTTAAAATTTAACCCAAAGGATGCTCCATGGAAAAAAGAATTGCCGTTATCAGAGAATCACCGGTTGAACTGTGCAAGATATTAAAATTTGAAAATATTGCCGGAAGCGGTGGTGAGGCAAAATGTATGATAGCTGACGGCAGGGTCAAGGTGAACGGTGAAGTTGAAATCCGGAAACGGAAAAAAATTCTGCCGGGTGACATCATCCAGGTGGGGGACATCCAGATCGAGATCCGCGGGATATAGCTGATAAATCAGTAAATCAATTTGAATCCGCCAGAACGCTGCTAAACAATCAGGTCACAGCATAAGACCCTTTCATTGTCCGGGGCTGAAAATTTCATGGAAAGGGTAATGCACATATGGGCACCGGTAATGGACAAGTATGGCCTCGTAACCTGGAGCTGTTCAGGGTGAAGGATTGCCCGTTTCAGGTAGTGCCGCCTGAACCAGTCAGCACTTTCTGCGTCATCCAGAGGGCGGAATCGTTTGCTTTTGTGATCTTCAAGGGATTTTGAGACAATGGTTTTTCCAATTTGGACGCCATCGGTTCCTATTTGATAACACCGTACAACCGATGGTTCTGAAAGCAGTGTTTCTGTGGAATTTTCAAATGACTGCCCTATCATCAAGTTGGTGACAGTGTTGTTAAACACGGCCCGATACCGGCTGATTTTTTTTTGAAACGTTTCCGTATCAGCGGTTGAAAGGGTTTTGTATTGATCCAAAAGCGGTTCGAACCCGTTAAAACCGGAAAAAGCAGAAAAAAGGTCTGTGAACGGCTTGCCAAAGTAGAACCCCTGAACAAAATCAACATCGCTTTCAATTGCAATAAGGGCCTGTTCATGGGTTTCAATACCTTCCAGCAGAACCAGCGATCCTGCCTGATGAAGCAAAGAGATGATACCCGGCAGCAGATCCCGGATACTTTTTTGTGAAACCGCTCTAAGCAAAAAAGAACGATCCAGCTTTACAATATCGGGTTTCAGGGTCCAGATACGGTCAAAGTTTGAGTGGCCTGCACCAAAATCATCAATGGCAATCAGGCAGCCCAGATCCTTATAATAATTAACGGTTTCAATCAGGAGATCATTGTCTTCAATAGGCTGCTCCACCACTTCGATGACAATACGGTGGGCTGGAAAATCTAAAGATTCAATAAGATCTTTGAAAAATTCACCATAGGATTTTGCATTGACAATGGTCGTTGGCGAAACATTTAAAAAAATCCAGTTTATATCATCATTCATATTTAAAAAATTGTTCAGATGAATATACCGGCAGAGACGGTCCAGGTGAATGATTTTGGAAGCGTGGCTTCCATTTTCAAACAGCGGTGCAGGGCTGATCCACTGGGAGTCCTGGTCTTTAACTCTCAGGAGCGCCTCATACCCGACCACCCGTTTATGGGCCAGGCTGAAAATCGGCTGCAGTGCGGTATACAGGTTTAACCCGTTAAAAGATCCGGTCAGATAATTATTTTTTTGGGTTGCCCATTGCTTGATGAATGGAAGGTCCAATATTGTATCGCGTTTCATGCGTCTCCGTTTCTATTCAAAGTTTATAAAATCATCATCAATTGAATCGGGAAAGCAATTTTTAAGCCAAAGCCTATCATCTCTATATCCATAGCTGAAATAGCCCTGACTATTTGAAAAAAGTCTACGAATTTGTATTTTATAATATTGGGTTTTAACAAATATGAAACATTTAGATGTGTTCTTAAGAATTTTGACAAGTCCCATCCGCCAGAGCACCTGCCATGTGAAAACAGATGATGGCAGCGCTGTTGGCGACATTTATCGAGTTTTTATTTCCATACATGGGGATGCATACATATTCATCGCAGATTTTCAGGACATGGGATGAGATTCCGTATTCCTCATTTCCCAGAACAATAATGCTTTTTTGGGGCCATTCAAATTTATCAAAAGCGCAGGCCGCTGGCATGGTTTCGACACCGATGATTTTATATCCCTTTTCTTTTTTTTGAAGAAGGGTCTGCGCCAGATCACCGGTTTTTTCCTGTGTTATCCAATCGTGCGCGCCCATGGCTGTTTTTTTTATTTTTTCATTTTCTTTTCCCAGGGTATTGCCAAGGATCACAGATGAAAATCCAGCTGCCTCACAGACCCTGAAAATGGACCCGACATTAAACAGGCTTCTCAGTCCATCCAGGGCAATGTGGCAGTCCAGTCGCAGGATGGCCCTGTTACTGTCATCTGTCTGAACAGGGGTGAGCAGGGCATGATCCATACAAAAAAGACCTGCTTTGCACCGGTGAAAATGAATGGCGTCCGAGATACATTCCAGCCGGATTCTGGTTTCAGTGCTTTCCGGGCAGTTAAAAGGCATCATGCCGCCCCATTTTAGAATCTGATTGTAGTGTTCACACAACTGATCAAATCCGGCTGTGGTGATCCGGTTGGTGGTCAGTTTCTGATAAACGGCAGACAGCCATTGCACAAGATGCCTGTGCTGGTTTTCAGGGGTAAGTGACAGAAATTTTTTTCGGGTAAAACCAAAGGTGTCCATTTGCCTGATCCTGCGTTTTTTTATTCAACTGCATTAAAGAGTTTATGTATAACAGTAAAAAAAAATTGCGCATAATATTTTTTTAAAAAACAGAAAAGCAGTTCATATTTTTTGGTTTCCTGTCGATAAACAATTCATTTGGAATATACAGCAAATTCCGGATTTTTTAGGGAGACAGACCATGAATACCATACACAGCCAGGCCATGACACCTGCATCTGTCCGGCAGGAAGCCCTTTCTGATGCGCAGTTTTCATCTTATGTGCGAAAACAGTCTTTAAGTGTATCCGAGCATATGAAGGCCGGTCTGACCATAAAAACAAAAGAGGGGGATCTGGTTACCTTGTCATCCAGCAGCTATGCCAGGATGGATTCTTATCTGTATGACAGCAAAGGTGCGCTTAAAACAGAAACCGGCACTGTTGCGGTCAGTCAGAATATCCGTGAAATCACACTGGCTTCCGGAGAACGCTTTGCTTTTTCTGTTTCCGGGGATCTGAATGAAGAAGAGCTGGCTGATATCGAAAACATTGTCAAAGGGATTGATGACATCATTTCTCAAATGGCTGAAGGTGATATGGAAGGTGCTGTTGCTGATGCACGCGCGATGGGGGAGTATGATTCAATATCCATGTATGCAGCGGATCTCACCTATGAAAAATCCTATGCCATGCAATCTGAATTCCAGGCGCAAAGAGGAATATCATCCTCAAAAGCGTCTTTGCCGGAACCTGAAATCCTGCCCATGAAAAAACTTGAAAAATATGATGAAACATTTTTTGAGAATCTTCAAAAAACAGTGGATAAACTTTTCAGGCATCATTCTGGCCGGATGAAAGCGGATAATAAAGAACAAACACCGCAGTACACTGCCATTGAAAATCTCCAGAATAAAATATCAAAATTGATTGATAAAATGTTGGAAGAAAAATCTGCTCAAACCCTATCTGCTTTTCTGTGAAGATGATAAATTCTTGACAACAGGGTCAGGTCACAGATATCGTTTATTCCACGCTTTTTAGCCTCAGCTTTTTTTTATTTGATCTGGTTTGCAACTCCATCTGATCTGCTGAGTTCTTGCAAGTAAATATGAGGAGGAATGATGAGACTCGACCCCCCGGCGTATACCCTGAAAAATCCCATTAAGGTGATCACTGCAACTGCTTTGTTTGACGGCCATGATGCTGCCATTAATATTATCCGGCGAATGCTGCAGGATGCAGGGGCACAGGTGGTTCATATTGGTCATAACCGTTCGGTAAAAGAAGTGGTGGATGCTGCTGTCCAGGAAGATGTGCAGGGGATTGCCGTGTCCAGCTACCAGGGCGGCCATATGGAGTATTTTAAATATATGGTGGATCTGCTTTCTGACCTGAACTGCAGTCATATAAAAGTGTTCGGCGGCGGCGGCGGGGTGATTATTCCTTCTGAAATAAAACAGCTTCATGCCTGGGGCATTACCCGGATCTATTCTCCTGAAGATGGTTCTAAAATGGGACTTTCCGGCATGGTGAACCATATGCTGCAGAAGATGGACAACGTCAGTGTGGATTATTCAGACGTGAAATGTGAGCACCTGAACACACAGAACAAATATGCTGTGGCAAAAATGATATCGGCCTTCAGGTCCCGGCCTCAACAGGGTCGTGCGGGTAAAAAGGGCCATGCGGAAAAAAAGGGGTTGCCTGACAAACTGCAGCAGCAGATTGTAAAGATGGCAGGCCACAAAAACATCCCGGTCATCGGGGTGACCGGAACTGGCGGTGCAGGTAAATCTTCATTGACAGACGAACTGATCAACCGGCTGCTCATGGATTTTAAAGATATGCACATTGCAGTGATCTGCTGTGATCCGTCCCGGCGCAAAACCGGGGGCGCGCTTTTAGGGGATCGCATCCGGATGAATGCCATTGATACGGACCGGGTATATCTAAGATCCATGCCCACAGGGCAGTCTGGGATCGAATTGGCCCAGGCCCTGCCCGATGCGGTTAATATTGTCAAGGCAGCCGGATATGATCTGGTGATCGTGGAAACTGCCGGTATTGGTCAGGGAGATTCACGGGTGGCAGACCTGGCGGATGTGTCAGTCTATGTCATGACCGCTGAATTCGGGGCGCCGTCCCAGCTGGAAAAAATTGATATGCTGGATTATGCCGATATTATTGCCATAAATAAATTTGAAAAAAAGGGCAGCGAAGATGCCATAAAATATGTGCGAAAACAGGTGATGAGAAATCGCAGTGCCTTTGATGCGGATGAGAAAGACATGCCGGTTTACGGCACCATTGCCTCAAAATTTAATGATGACGGCGTGACAGCAATGTATCACGGAATTCTGGATCTGATCGAAGAGAAAAAAGGCATCCGGCTTCAGTCCGCCATTCCCCGGACAGGGATCAAAGAATCAAGCCTGGCATCCATTGTTATTCCGGCGGACAGAACACGGTATCTGACCCGGATTGCCGATACCATCCGTAAATATCATGAAATAACAAAAGAACAGGCCGCCTCTGTGCGCAATCACTGGCATCTGGATCAGAGTGTGAAACTGATGACGGAAAAACAGTGGAACACGGCGCTTATTGAAAAATTAAAACAGGCGCTTGCAGATGCAGATGCGCAGGTGCAGGCCGACACCCGGAAAACAATTGACGAATTCAACACGATCAAAGATCAGTATACACACGAAGAACTGGTGTATCCGGTCCGGGGCAAAAACATCAAAACGGCTTTATACACAACATCATTATCGAATTTATCCATTCCAAAGATTTCAGTTCCGCATTTTGTTGATCCCGGAGAACAGTATATCTTTGCCCGAAAAGAAAATTTTCCCGGTCATTTTCCGTTCACTGCCGGCGTATTTCCGTTAAAAAGAACAGATGAAGAGCCCACACGGATGTTCGCAGGACAGGGGGGGCCAAAAGACACCAATTACCGGTTCAGGATGCTGTCTGAATCCTATCCTGCCAAACGTCTGTCCACGGCTTTTGATTCTGTGACCCTGTACGGGTTTGATCCCCAGATCCGTCCGGATATATATGGCAAGGTGGGCACTTCCGGCGTGAGCATCTGTACTGTGGAGGATGTCAAAACACTGTATGACGGGTTTGACCTGTGCGATCCCGGTACATCGGTCTCCATGACCATCAACGGACCTGCCCCCATCATACTGGCCATGTTTTTAAATGCAGCCATTGATCAGCAGATGGATAAATTTGCGAAAGAACATAACCGCAGGCCCTCTGAAAAAGAGGCTTTAAAAATTCGTCAGTTTGCGCTGACAAATGTTCGGGGAACGGTTCAGGCAGACATTCTAAAAGAGGATCAGGGCCAGAACACCTGTATTTTTTCCATTGAATTTGCCCTGAAAATGATGGGGGATGTCCAGCAGTATTTTATTGATCATCAGGTCAAAAATTTTTATTCAGTATCCATATCCGGTTATCATATTGCCGAGGCTGGTGCAAATCCGATTACCCAGCTTGCACTCACCCTTGCCAACGGGTTTACCTATGTGGAGTATTATCTGTCCCGGGGCATGGATATTGATGTGTTTGCCCCGTCCCTGTCTTTTTTCTTTTCCAATGGCATGGATCCTGAATATACGGTCATCGGACGAGTGGCCCGCAGAATCTGGGCCCTTGCCATGAAATACCGATATGGCGCAGGACAAGCTGCTCAGAAGCTGAAATATCACATCCAGACATCCGGCAGATCCCTGCACAGCCAGGATATTCAGTTTAATGATATCCGGACGACGCTTCAAGGGCTTTGCGCCATTTATGACAACTGCAACAGTCTTCATACCAACGCCTATGACGAGGCCATTACCACACCCTCTGCCCAATCGGTCCGGCGGGCGCTTGCCATTCAGCTGATCATCAACAGGGAATGGGGACTTGCAAAAAATGAAAATCCGCTCCAGGGCAGTTTTATCGTGGATGAACTCACGGATCTTGTGGAAGAAGCGGTTCTGTGTGAATTTGAAAGAATCACCCGGCGTAACGGGGTCACGGGAGCCATGGAAATCGGATATCAGCGCGGAAAAATTCAGGAAGAATCCATGCATTATGAATCATTGAAACATTCAGGCAAGCTGCCATTGATCGGGGTGAACACCTTTGTGGATCAGGATGCGGATTATTCGGGCATGGCAGATGGCCTTGAATTGTCCAGGGCCACGGATGATCAGAAAAAAGATCAGCTCAACCGTTTGGATGCATTTAAACAGGCCCATGCACACAAAAGTGAAAAAGCTGTGGAAGACTTGAAAAAAGCAGTATTAAACGCAGAGAATATTTTTGAGCAAATGATGGAAACCGTGAAGGTCTGCAGTCTGGGAACCATTACCCGGGCCTTGTATGAGGTGGGGGGAAAATACCGGCGCAATATGTAAAAAAAAATCAGGGAGGTTTTTTGATATGAATACAGTGGTTATTGTCAGCGCCGTACGCACGCCGCTGGGCAGATTTGGCGGTGCTTTAAGCAAAATCGGTGCAGTGGATTTAGGGGCGCATGTGATTGAAGAAGCCGTTCAAAGAGCGGGCATTGAAAAAGCGCTGGTGAATGAGTGCATCATGGGCATGGTGCTGCCCTGCGGATATGGACAGAATCCGGCAAAGCTTGCAGCGGTCAAGGCCGGTCTTTCCTGGGATACGGCATCTGTTACCGTGAATAAAGTGTGCGGGTCATCCTTAAAGGCGGTCATGCTGGCGGCCCAGGCCATTCAGTGCAAAGATGCAGACATTGTGGTGGCCGGGGGCATGGAAAACATGAGCATGGCACCCTATTATATGGGAAGTGCCCGGTGGGGATATCGCATGGGCTCCGGAGAACTGATGGATCATATGGTTCATGACGGTCTCTGGGATGTAATCAATGATTTTCATATGGGTATGTCCAATGAACTGTGTTCTCAAAAATGGAAAATTTCCAGAGAAGATCAGGATGCCTTTGCATTTGCGTCCTATGAAAGAGCCTGCAGGGCAGTTGCCCAGGGGCGGTTTAAAGAGGAGATCGTGCCGGTAAAAATCCTGCAGAAAAAAGGGGAGCCAATTTCCTTTGATACAGACGAATGTCCTGAAAAAACAGATCTGGACGTGCTGGCAAAAATGAAGCCCGCGTTTAAAGACGGCGGCGTGGGAACCGCGGGAAATGCGTCCATTTTGTCGGATGGGGCAGCAGCGCTGGTGCTGATGAGTGAGACAAAGGCAAAAGCCCTGGGATGCAAAGTGCTTGCCAGGATCGGTGCCCAGGCAGCCTATGGCATTGACATGAAATATGTATTGATGGCACCGATCTATGCAATTCCCAGAGTGCTTGAAAAACAGGGACTGACCCTGTCTGACATCGATCTGTTTGAAATCAACGAAGCATTTTCCGGAAGTTCTGTGGGGATTAACCGGGAACTTGGCCTGGACCCGGACAAGGTGAACATAAACGGCGGCAGTGTTGCTCTTGGGCATCCCATCGGTGCAAGCGGAGCAAGGGTGTTGACCACCTTGTTATATGAAATGAAAAAACAGAATCTGCATACCGGTCTTGCATCCCTTTGTCTGGGGGGTGGAGAAGCAGTTGCGCTTGTGGTGAACAGATGATATGACAGTGATTTTTGAAGGTATTATTTTTATAAAACACATACAGAAAGTGAAATAGGGAGGAAGAATGGACATTAAAAAATTCGGGGTTATCGGTTCCGGGCAGATGGGCAACGGGATTGCACAGGTTGCGGCTGCCAGCGGACTTGAAGTTGTGATGAGTGATATCAAACAGGAATTCTGCGAAAAAGGGCTGGCTGCCATTGCAGGCAATCTGGACCGGATGGTGAAAAAAGATAAAATTTCTCAAGCGGAGAAAACCGCCATTCTCGGCAGAATTACAACAACAACGGATTTAAAGGATATGGCATCAGCGGATTTTGTGGTGGAAGCTGCTGTGGAAAGAGAAGATCTGAAATTCAGGATCTTTGAGGATCTGGATGCGTTCTGTCCGCCCCATGTGATTCTGGCAACCAATACGTCGTCCATACCTATCGGCCGAATCGCAGCACGAACATCCCGGCCGGAAAAAGTCATCGGCATGCACTTCATGAATCCGGTGCCGGTGATGAAACTGGTTGAGGTCATAAAAGGGCTTGCCACATCCGACCAAACCTTTGATCTGACATGGAAACTGTGTGAGGATTTTGGAAAAACCCCTGCCCTGGCCAATGATTATCCCGGGTTTATTGCCAACCGGATATTGATTCCCATGATCAACGAGGCGGTGTTCTGTGTGTATCAGGGGGTGGGAAAACCTGAAGATATTGATACGGTCATGCGGCTGGGAGCGAACCATCCCATGGGGCCCCTGGCCCTTGCCGACCTGATCGGTCTGGATACCTGCCTGGCTATTATGGAAACCCTGTATGACGGATTCAAGGATTCAAAATACAGACCCTGTCCCCTGTTGAGAAAATATGTAGAGGCCGGATGGTTGGGGCGCAAGACCGGCAAAGGATTCTACGATTATAAATAAGAGACCGCACTGGATTGAATATAAAAACGCCATGACCGGGGATGCAAAACAGTCATGGCGTTTGTTTTTTTATTATATCTGGTTTAACAGTGTTCTGGCCTCATCAGCGCCATCAAAATCCTTTGAGATTTTTAAGGATCTTTCTAAGGATGCTTTGGCGTCTTCCAATTTACCCATTTTGTGATATGTCAGTCCCAGGTGATAATGAAAAATGGGGTTTTCAGGCTCTTTTTCAATACAGGTTTTAAACTCTTCGGCAGCACTGTCATACAGTTCTTTTTTCAGATAGACCCATCCCAGGGTATCAATAATGGCCGTTGAATTGCTGGCTTTTTCCTTTGCCAGTCGTGCAAGATCCAGGGCTTTGTTTAGATTCTTGTTCTGATCTGCATATAAAAAGGCCAGGTTGTTCATGGCGGGCAGATAGTCCGGCTGAAGTTCCAGCGCTTTCAGATAATGAGCCTCGGCCTCGGCCGTTTTGTCCTGTTTTTCATAAAGCGCTGCCATTAATGTATGGGGGGAAGGCTGTTCCGGCCGTTTTTCAATCAGGGCCTGATAGACACCGATGGCCTCATCAAGCTTGTTTTCACGGCTCAGGACATTGGCCAGGGTCATATACGGGGTGATAAAGGATGGATTTTTTTCAATGGCTTCTTTGAGGATGGCTTTTCCCTGATCTGTTTTTTGCGTGTCTAAAAGCAGACTGCCCTTGATATTCAGAATAACTGACTGGATCACAGGAGAATCTTTCACCTTTTCCATATGTGTATCACACAGGCTCATGGCCTGGTCATATTTTTTTTCCGAGACATATACGGATATCAGGTTGGTAAACACGTCCATGAGGTTTTGATTCAAATTCAGGGCAGCATTGAAATTGTCAATGGCCTTTTCATTTTCCTTGAGCGTATGGTTGATCACGCCCAGTCTGAAATATGCCGCAGGATTATCCGGATTTTGTCTGATCATGTCGCTGAATATTGTTTTTGCCGCATCAAATTGTCTGTTGGCCATGGCAATATTGCCGGAAATGATATTTGCATTGTAATTGTCCGGAAAAGCGGCCAGTACTTTTTTGATATTTTGTTCCGCAAGATCAAGATTGCCCTGTCTATACTGGATATCAGAGATCATCAGTCTTGCCTGGGAAAGTTCAGGGTCTTTTTCCAGGGCTTTTAAAAGGTAGGTTTTTGACTGATTCAGATCATTCATTTCAAACAGGGTGGACCCTAAAAGAAAATTAAGGTTTGCTGAATTCGGATCTTCTTTGAGTAACGATTGAAACAGATCAACCGCTTTCTGGTGGTCATTTCGTGAGACAAGAATCTTGCCTTTGAGGATGCTTGAGGGCATATAATTCGGGCGCTTGGCCAGGATTTCGTCTACGATGGCCAGGGCTTTTTCTGTGTCCTGTCTGGAAAAATGAAATTCTGCATAGGTGTTTTTTACAGCAAAATTTTCAGGTTCAATCTCCAGAGCTGCCTTGAAATATTTTTCAGCTTCATCTGTCTTTTTCTGCTGCAGCATTAATCTGGCCAGAACCATGTGGGTATTGATGCTTTTGGGATCTATATCCAGGGCCTTCAATAAGATGTCTTCAGCTTCCTGGTTTTTGCCCCGGGCCATTTGAAAACTGCTTAAAAGGATCAGCGGGTCTGCATCATTCGGGTTTTTCTGCACAAGATCGTTTAAAACAGTTTCTGCTTCTGAAAACTGTTTTCTGGAAATATAAAAGCCATATAATGCCTTATAGGTGTCTTTGTTTTCCGGCTGTATCTGTATGGCTTTTTTCAGACTGTCTTCCGCCTTGACAAATTCTTTTTGAAAATTGTACAGGCGTGCCAGCAGCAGAAGGGCTTTGGCCTGCGTATTATCAATTTCCAGAATTCTCAAATAGTTTTTTTCAATTTTATCCAGCGGTTCTTTTTTCTGGGTCAGGATACCGCCCTGAAGATACAGGGCATCAATATTATCCGGTTCTTTTTCCAAAACCCGGGACACTCTTTTTTCTGCTTCTTCAATATTTTTTCCCAACAGAAAAAAGGATGCCACCTGGATTTTATTCTTGAGATTATCCGGGGCAAGTTCTTCAATTTTAACAAATGCATTAAATGCTTCCCGGCCTTTTCCCAGTTTCAGCTGAATCTTTGCCAGCAGTTCATATGCTGCAACTGACTGTGGACTTAATTTGATGGCATTTTTAACCTGGATATCCGCCTTGTTATATTCGCCGCTGTCAAAATATGCCTGACTTTCAGTCAGAAATTTTTGTGTTTTTTCCTGGTCTGAGGCACATCCTGCCATGACAAAAAGAGTAAATATAAATATGAAGATACATTTAATGCGCGAAGTGTTCATTTCAATCCTCCAAAATTTTTAAAGAAACCCTTATCCTTTTATCATCCGGTGCCTTGCTTTTCAATGATCTTTTTCTTTTAGTGATGTTTTAAAAAAAGGTTTATTTTTTTGCAGGGAAAAACAAACTGAATATGGAATGGCCTGAATTTAAACAGTCCTGCTGGCTGTTACAGAATGTGCATTTTAAAATATTGCCGGGGCAGTCAGCTTCTTTATTCTCTTTGAGAAACCGGCAGCGTTTTGATTCCATTTTCAGGGTAAGGCCCAGCCGGTCTGAAAAGATTTTAATCCTCAGTAAATCTGCACCCTTGCCCCCGGCATTGAATTCAAAAGGTTTTTTGGTGGAGTATAAAAGCATGTCCTGGGTGTTGAAAAACCCTTCAAAAATTCTTTTCTGTGAATCTTTTTCAATCCCCACGCCAAAATCATTGACAATGAACAGAATGCCGGATTCTTCCTTTAAAATGGAGATGTCTATCCGGCCGTTGTCCGGGGTGTTTTCAATGGCATTTTTGATCAGGCCTGTGATCATTTTATCCAGTATTTCTCTGGGCAGTGACAACTTTGGCAGATTCTTGTCCATTGTGATCTGTATATTCAGAAACCTTTGTGAAAATTCAGGTTCCAGGCCGGTATATAATGTACGAAAATAGTCACAGAATTCAATGGTTGAATATATCATGGACCGCGGGCCGAATTTTTCGTCAATCAGCTGCTTTATATTTTCGCTGAAATTCTCATTGTTCACGTTCTGATGGATCAGGGTTTCCAGCTCATCCTGGCAGGCTTCGAACATTTTCAGCAGTAATTTCTGTGCTGAATATGTCTTGTCTTCCATGATATCTGCAACCTCACCTTGAATTTCAACAATCCGGTTCAGGTTTCGTTCAATGCGTTCAAGCGTGGTATCATCATTTTCTCCTGTGGCCAGGATCAGCTTCTTTCTTAAAAGGCTCAATGATCCGGTAAGTATGGCCACAGGGGTTTTGAGTTCATGGGACAGGTGGTTAATGGCCTTTCCTTTTGCACGGTTCATGGATGCCACATCCCGGTAGGCTTCTCTGACCGCTTCAGAAAACCGGGCGTTTTCAATGGATATGGCGCAGGTTCCCGCAATCATTGACATCAGCTCCATATCATTATAGTCAAAGGGATTGTGTTTTTTATTGATGGCACAAAGAACACCAATGATCCGGTCTTCATTGATGATGGGGACTTCCAGAAGGTTACGGGTTTTATATCCTAAAAGCGAATCCCTTTGCGGATAATCCGCTTTAAGTTTTTGTGCATCATTGACCAGGGCATATTCCCCGGTTTTGATAATTTTTCCGGCCAGCAGGGAATCCATGGGGAATCTGAATTTTCTGGCTCTTTTTTCCGTATCAGAGTCATCGTAGGCTGCGCCTGTGAAAAACAGTTCCTCCTTGATTTCATCATATAAAAGAATCAGGGCGCCTTCTGTATCTAAAAGCGTTTTTATCTCCTTGGAAATATAACTCATCAGATCTTCGAGTTCCGGATACTCAGGAAGAACCGCGCTGATTCGCATGATGGTCCGGTTATTTGCTTCAAGCCGTTTTTCTTCTGTAATATCCCTTAAAATGACAAAATGTTCTGTTTCGCCGCTTTCTGCCCGTGTCTGTGACGATGCCCAGATGACGACATCAATGACCTTGCCTTGTTTTGTCAGGCGGCGGGTTTCATAGCGGGCAAGGGATTTGTTCTTCTGAAACTGGGTGAGCATCTGATATGTATCGCTTTCAAGCCCCTGGGGGATAAAGGGGACGGTTCTGCCGATCAGTTCTTCGGGCGTCCATTTGAATATATCGGTAAATGCCGGGTTGATATAGCTTAATAGGCCTTTGCTGTTGAATACCATTACAGGGTAGGGAATAAACTCCAGGATGTTCTGGTAGATACGGGAAAGTTCTTTTGTCTGTTTTTCAGCTGTTTTTTCTTCTGTGATGTCCTGGAGGGTTTCAACGGCCCCTGCAATATGGCCGTTGCTGTCCGTATACGGGGATGCTGAAAAAAACAGCCATTTGCCTTTTTCTCCCAGATCCGGGAAAAAATCAGTGGCAGCAAAGCTGTCTTTGTTTTTGCCACTGTATTTGAGTCCGTAATGATTTGATATCTGCTCATCAGATGCCTGGTCAACGATCAGGTCAGCCATGACCGGACGTATGTTCGAATAAAACGCTTTCCATTGTTTCTGTGTGCCGATCATTTTATTCGCAGACAGGCCGGACAAGTTTTCCAGTGCCTGGTTAAAATGGGTGATGGTGTGATGTTTATCAAGGACGAAAAGAGGAACAGGGGCTTTTGAAATGATATTATTAAGCCGCTGATTCTGTTCTTCCAGTTCTTTGATCCGTTTTTTCAGTTTATCGGCAGATTCATTGGTATCTGTCATACACAGGCCCCCGGAAGCGTTTTTAAACTTGAAAGCGTTTATTTTAGCCAATCATGCTTTAAAGAATGATTATTGCTGTACTATATAAGGGGATCTGTTGAAATTGCAAGGATTTTAAACACATCTGCCGGGCCAGTTTCCAGATTGCAAGGCCGTTAAATTTTTTTGGTAAGGCATATCAGTTGAGTGGTTTGCCAGTTCAGGCGATGATAAAAATCAAGGGCCGGTGTATTGTGTTTATCGGCAAGAAGCTGCAGGCTCTGGATACCCCGCTGCTGTGCCCAGCGGTTCATGTGATCAAGCAGGGCTTTTCCGACACCGTTGCCCCTGTGGTGTTTATCCACCACCAGATCCTCAATAAAACCTGAAACCCCACCGGTTGCGGTGGATATGCGGGTCTGTATGCTGCACATGCCGATGATTTTTTGATTGTGCTCTGCCACCTTGAGGGTTTTATGCTTGCCGCAGCCTTCCATCATCAGTAATAATCCTTTCCGGTGGCAATCTTCATCAAATGTAAAATCTTTTTCAATGGTAAAAAGCTGCTCAAGCAACCGGATCATGTCCTCAATGTCAGATGGGACTGCATTTCTTATTTTGATCGCAAGCGTCATGGTCTTTTCCCTTTTTGAATTTATGTTTGAATCTGCAGGGAGATAATATTTTTCATTAAATCAAAATGATTATCTAAAGTGTAGATTTTGCATCCATTTTGTTTTGCATTTTGAGCGATTATCAAATCAGGAATTCCAATGCCATTCAGCCCGCTTTTTAAACATTGATATTGATAATTTATGATTTCTTTCCAATCTATCAAAAGTTCTAATTTATTAATATTATATAATAAATCGATGATGTGGGTTTCATTCCTGATTTTCAGGAACGGTATTAATTCTGAGAGAATAAGATCATTGGTTGCAAGAAGGTTTTCATCAATTAAAAAATCCATCTGCGTAGAATTGTTTCCGCTTTTAAAATAGTCTATCCAGATTGATGTATCGACTAAAACCGTCATTTACGCCCTCGAATCGTTTCTAAATCGATGTCTAAATTCAACTTTCCTTTAAATTTTTTAAGCTCGGATAATTGGGATTTTCGAATTAATTGTTCTAAAGCTGTTATAATGACCTTTGTTTTTGTTTTGATGCGAGTTGCTTTCATAGCCTCATCCACCAAATTATCAGGCAAATCAAGTGTTGTTCTCATAGTCACCTCCTATTATGCATAAATTTAACAATCTATGCATAATAAGTCAAATTTTTTTATCGGAAGTAAAGGCAGGAGGCTGCGTCCCGATGGGATGATCTTTTGTCGCCAGGATGGGACGGTTGCTTAGGCATATTATTATTTAAGGTTCAGGCGATTCTTCACATCTTCAAGGCTGAATTCTCTGCCTTCTTCTAAGTCAACCATGCCTTTCAGGATATCTTTCATGAAAGCGCGTTCCTCTGACTCAGCCTCAAAATCACTAAGAGATTGAACGACAGCTGCAAATTTTGCTTTCATTATACACCTCTTAAACTTCAAGGGTTATTAACGGGTCAAAATAATAGCACCTTTTAATGGGCTCTTCAACAGTGCTGTTGAGAGCGTTTTTTTCTACAATGCTGAATTCCGAAATTTTAAGTTTCTCTCAAAAAAGGATCTGCTCCCAGGTCGTCTTTTGCACCGGCTTTTTCGTCCCGATAGGATGATCTTTTGTCGCCAGGATGGGAACAGTTGACATGTTCTATGCCGGACTGCAAGATCATTCCAGCCGGGACTGGCGAATCGGTTCACCGGTGGACATTGTCAGATTTTTGCGCTTTGACATAACCGTTTAATTATGATGATGGTGCCAGTGGAGGGTTGCTTGCCTTGCTGGGAGCCAATCAGAAGGATCATTTTGCTATAAATTCTTAATGAAACGAAACGTTAAAAACAGCGAACTGTTTGAGGACATACCTGCCCGCAGTTTTCGCTGTTTAGTGCAGTGAATTTAGAATTTACCAAAATGTCCTTCCGGCGAGAGCAAGGTGAGCGGCCCGGAACGGGTATATAAAAGGCAATTACATAATTGTAAGACCGCTGAATTTTGCAAAACTTGCGTTGATTTTATGTATATCAGAATGATATACAAAACCCATGGTTAAACCAAATACGATTCTTCTGACTATATTGACTGGTCAGATGCAGAAAATATCGTTATGCCAAGGCTTAAGCCCTCGACCCGGTCAGTTTTTTGTAAAGATTAAAGTTTAATGAGTGTGCAGGGGAGATAAAAATTATGCAGTTTATTGTGATTGGATATGACGGAACAGACGAGCAGGCGCAGGAAAGAAGACTGGCAGCAAGACCCGCGCATCTTGAGGTTGCAAAAAAAATGCACGACTCCGGCAGATGGCTGTATGCTGTGGCCATGCTCAATGATGAACAAAAAATGATCGGATCGGTGATTGTCTGTGATTTTGAATCCCGCACAGCCCTGGATGAGCAGTGGCTGAACAGTGAACCCTATGTTCTGGGCAGGGTCTGGGAAAAAATAAAGGTTATACAGGGACAGGTTGCTCCGTTCTGGGATAAATGAGCCTGACGGTGTTGCGTTATGGTTTTATTAGAGTTGATCCCAAAAATGATATGGTGTATAAACTACCATTTGAAAAATATTGGATGCGAATGCTTTACATATTCAGGATCTTTTAAGGATCGGAAAGGAAAAAAGAACGCATGGGTAAAATTATAGATATGGCCACAACCCGGGTCGGGGTTGTGGGTGGCGGAAGCTGGGGAACAGCCCTTGCTAAATTACTTGCAGACAAGGGGTTTGTTCTGGATCTGTGGGTGTTTGAACCCGAAGTCAAAGAACAGATTGACACCCTGCGGGAAAACAAGGTGTTTCTGCCGGGGATACCACTGCCGGAAAATATTATTGCGTCCAATGATCTGGAAAAGGTTGTCAGCAACAAGGATCTGGTTCTCAGCGTGGTGCCGTCCCATTGCACCCGGGATATTGCAGGGAAAATGAAAGCATTTATCCGTCCGGATACCATTGTGGTGACCGCATCCAAAGGGATTGAAAATAAAACCCATATGACCATGACCCAGATTTTTGAAGAACAGATTGATTTTCTTTCTCCGGATAATCTGGTGGTGCTGTCAGGCCCAAGTTTTGCCCGGGAGGTGGCCAACCAGTTGCCCACCGTAGTGGCAGCAGCCTCTGTGTGTCGTGAATCTGCAGAATATGTGCAAAGCATGTTTTCCTGCCCGAGTTTCAGGGTATATGTAAATGATGATCCTGTGGGAACCCAGATCGGGGGGGCCATGAAAAATGTACTGGCCATTGCAGCAGGGATCTGTGATGGAATGAATATGGGCCTTAACTCGCGGGCGGCATTGATTACCAGAGGCTTGACAGAAATGAACCGTCTGGGAACCCGGCTGGGTGCAGATCCGTTAACCCTTGCAGGGCTTGCCGGGGTAGGGGATCTGCTGTTGACCTGTACCGGCGCATTGAGCCGCAATTATACCGTGGGCAAGCAGATTGGCGCAGGCAAAAAACTGGATGAAATCATCTCTGAGATGCGAATGGTGGCAGAAGGGGTAAAAACCACCCGGTCTGTTTATAATCTGTCAAGAAAACTGGGCGTGGATCTACCCATCTGTAATGAAGTCTATGCAGTTCTTTTTGAAAACCGTCCGGTGGAAGAGACGGTTGAGCGGCTGATGAACCGGTCTTTAAAACATGAGCTTGACGGGGTTTTGTCTTTTTGATCGTTTTTTATCACGTTTAAATTCCTCAAAAAAATTCCGCGCTTCTTTATATCTTTTGTTTTTTATATCTTCTTCGGCCGGTATGAGAAGTTTGAGCAGGTTGAATGCATTCATCTGGGGCCATATCAATTGATATGGCCCCAGATGTATTTTTTTAAAAAGAATATTGGTTAAAAATCACAGATGGATTGTTCCACACTTTTGGGAACGCCCTCATAGGGTGTCCATTTGTGGGTGCTGTATGTATTTTTTCCTCGCATGTCTTTAAGAATTTCAATGCTGGTTTTATACCCTTTATACATACGGCACATATCCATGGCCATGCCGCAGATCAGTGCAACAGCCTGGATCACGGTGACATCCTGAAAGGAAAATTCCCAGGGTTCACTGGTGTAGACCCGCAAGGCCCCGATAATCTTGTTGTGGCTGATGATGGGAACCCCCAGCAATGAGGATATGCCTTCTTTTCTGGCCGCTTCCGGATATTCAATTCTGGGATCATCCATTACATCATAGATGGCGACAGGGACGGCATTCTTTGCTTCTTTTATGGTCTGCATAAAATGGATGGGCCCTTTGTTCAGGTATTCATGGCTGAGGCCGGAAGATGCCACAAGTCCCAGTTCCCGGGTGTCCTTGTCCACCAGAAACACGGAGCAGCCTTTTGCATTGAATGCAGTTTTAACACTTTCTGCCGTGATAACAGCCACTTCCTCCGGGTCTTTGCATTGGGAAATAGCAGTTGTCAGCCGGGTGATGGTTTCATAATGCATGGCATGTTTTTCCATAAAGCGCCTCCTTTTTAAAAAATTATTCAATCACATCTGTGATGCTCTTACGCCTGCAGGTTAAAGATTTTTCACAGATGCAGGGTTGCGGTAAAATTCAGAATGGAGACAAAAAAAGCGAAAAGAAAAAAATAACAGCAAAAAAAAGTTCAGAAAGATATACAGTTCGTATGATGTGAAAATTATATACGTTTAATTTTTATTCGTCAAAGGCTTTTAAAATTTTTTGCCAGGCGGTTCGGGTTCCGCCCCTGCGGCTGAGAATATAGTCAAATGCCTTTTGCTTTTTCCAGGATCGGTCACAAGGATTCTCAAGGGCTGTGACAATGGCTTTTTTGACCTGGGTCCAGGTGGCTTTCTGGATGACGATATGCTCAGTTATGGTGTCTGATGCCCATGCAAAATCATCATAATACGGGCCTGTGATGGTTACAGCGCCGGTGACGGCAGGTTCAATGAAGTTCTGGCCGCCAAGGGGTTTTAAACTTGCGCCGACAAAGACAACCCGGGCAAAGGAATATACTGTTTTGAGTTCCCCGAAGGTGTCCCACAGGATAATCTGCGGTGTTTTTACAGGATCTGAAATACAGGATTTTAACCGGTAATTCAATTTGTGACGCTTTAAATGGTTTTCCCAGGCGCAAATCCTGTGCATATGCCGGGGAAAAACAGCCACCACCTGATCCGGGTATTCTGTTGTTATGGCCTTTAATATCTTGAGGACATCTTTTTCTTCGGGTTTTCTGATGGAGGCCAGAACCGTCAGCGGCAAAGATTTCGGCAGCAGGTGTTCGATCTGTTTACAGGCATCGGTATTATCCTGCAGATCAGAATCCATGGATTCAAATTTGATGTTTGCCATGGTATGCACCCGGGCTGTTTTAAAGATCTGCCGGTAGCGGTCTGCGTACAGATCGGATGTGGCAAGAATCATATCCGGAGCCAGGTGTTTCCACAAAAAAATGCTTTTTTGATACTGGGAAACGCTTTTTGCCGACAGCCGGGCATTGACAATATATATCCGGGTACGGTTGCGTTTGAGATACCACAGCAGAGCCGGCCAGATTTCTGTTTCCAGCAGAATCATGATTTCAGGATGGATGATATGAACAGCCTGTTTTATGATGGATGGCTTGTCAAAGGGCGACCATTCAATTTTCAATTGAATAAGGGGATGCAGGCGAGTTCTGGTGAGTTGAGATTTTAAAATATCCATTCCCTGTCGGGTGATGGTGGTTGCCAGGATTTTAGTGGGTTTTTCAGGGACAAGGGTTTTGATCAGATGCACCGCAAGATAGGCTTCTCCGGCGGAAGCCGCCTGAATCCAGATGTCGGCTTTCCTGTGGTGGCGCATATGGACCCGTTTTGAAAATCCGGGTTTCAGGCGGTTGTGTTTTGCAAGAAAAGGAAGCACCAGCGCCCAGAGTATATTGTAAAGTCTGAAAAAATTGAGTATAAAGAATTCTTTTGTCATGGGGACATTTTTCTCATGTTTTTTAAAGATTGACAATACCCGGCAGTATAATAAATGAAGGCCTATGGATAAAGCAAACCCCAGGTTATCAAAGACGCGGCAGAAAAAGATCATTTCTCTGGTTTCTCAATACTGGCAGCGCATGACCATAGCTGCTGTCTGCATGATTGTGGTGGCAGGTGCAAATGGTGCCATGGCCCTGCTGGTCAAGCCGGTGATGGATGATATCTTTATAAAACAGAACAGGGAAATGCTGCTGCTCATCCCCGGTCTTGCCATCCTGGTTTTTTTCCTGAAGGGTGTGGGATCGTATGGTTCAGAATACCTGATGAATTTTATCGGGGAAAAAATTATCCGGTTTTTCAGGGATGCGTTGTACGAAAAAATTACAGACCTGCCCATTGCCTTTATTCATAAGGAAAAAACAGGGGCTTTGATGTCCCGTATTACCAATGATGTGAACATCGTCAAGGGGATGGTGTCAAATGCCGCCATCAATCTGTTCAGGGATTTTTTCTCTGTGGTTGCGTTTTTGTTTGTCATCTTTTACCGGGACTGGCAGCTGGCCTTAGGGGCATTTATTGTGCTTCCCATTGCGTTTTATCCCATTGTGCTGTTCGGCCGCAGGGTCAGAAAATTTTCCACCGGCACCCAGGTGACCATGGCGGATCTGAATTCATTTTTGCATGAGACCTTTACGGGCAGCAAGATTATTAAAATTTTTAATCTCCAGGCCTTTGAAAAGGAAAGATTTAAGGAAAAAACCCGGGAACTGTTTCGGCTTGAGATGAAAAAAGTGATTGCAAAAGCCTTATCCTCTCCGGTAATGGAGTTTTTAGGCGGCATCGGGATTGCCTTTATTATCTGGTTTGGCGGCATGCGGGTCATCAACGGAACCTCTACGCCGGGTACGTTTTTTTCTTTTTTAACCGCTGTAATGATGCTGTATGATCCGGTAAAAAAACTGACCAAACTGAACAATACCATCCAGGAAGGCATTGCCTCGGCCACAAGAATATTTGATGTGCTGGAAGAAACCTCCACCATACCGGAAAGCACAACTCCGGTGATCCTTGAAAAAGGGCCCTTTGATGTTCAATTTGACCAGGTGAGCTTTTCCTACAGTCCAAAGGATGCTCCGGCCTTGAAAAATATCAGTCTTAGGGTTGCACCGGGCGAAGTTCTGGCGCTGGTGGGCATGAGCGGGGGCGGGAAGACCAGCCTGGTAAATCTGATCCCGCGGCTGTATGATGCCACAGGCGGCAGTGTAAAAGTGGCTGGCATTGATGTAAAGGATCTGTCCATCGCATCTTTAAGGGATCATATTGCCATTGTGACCCAGGAGCCTATTTTGTTTAATGAATCTGTACGGGAAAATATCCGGTACGGAAAAATGGATGCCACGGATCTGGAAATAGAAAATGCAGCAAAGGCAGCCTATGCCTATGATTTTATCAAAGGGTTTCCAAAAGGGTTTGACACGGTTATCGGAGAGCTGGGGTCCCGGCTGTCCGGTGGTGAAAAACAGCGGATCTGTATTGCACGGGCACTGATCAAGGATGCACCGATCCTGATTCTGGACGAGGCAACCTCTGCTCTGGATTCAGAGGCCGAGGGCGTGGTCCAGAAAGCGCTTGAAAATCTGATGAAAGGAAGAACATCCTTTGTTATTGCCCACAGGCTGTCCACCATTGATTATGCATCAAGGATTGTTCTGCTCAAAGACGGTGAAATCTGTGAACAGGGAACCCATGACGCATTGATGAAACTTGAGGGCGAATATTTTAAACTTCAGACCCTGCAGGCGATTAAACCTTAAGAAAAATCAGACTGCAGCAAATATATAAAGGAGAATAAAGACAATGGCGGTTTCAGAAGAATTACTGGAAATACTGGTATGTCCTAAATGCAAGGGTGATATTCACTTGAATGAAAAAAAAGACGGCTTGATCTGTGATGCCTGCAGGCTGGTATACGAGATCAGGGAAGATATTCCCATCATGCTGATTGATGAGGCAAAACCGCTTTAACCATGAGTACGCCAAAAGATCCGGAACCGGCAAAACTGGTGGTGGGGTGTATCATGAACCAGAAAGAATGGATTGATAAAATCTATCCTGTTCTGGAAAAGGCCTTTGGTCCTGTGGATATGATCAGTTCATGGCTGGATTTTGCCTACACGGATTATTATTATGCCGAAATGGGGTCCCCTTTGTACAGAAAGGTGTTTGTTTTTAAGGAACTGATCGAACAGGATGATCTGGCCCGCATTAAAGAAACCACCAATGAATTTGAAAAAATATTTTCAGTGGGAGACCGGCGCAATGTGAATTTTGATCCCGGATATCTGGTGTCCTCACGGTTTATCCTGGCAACCGGGAAGGAATATTCCCACAGAATTTATATTGGCAGAAAAATATATGCAGACCTGACATTGATATATTCCAAAAAAAACGGATTTCAGACCCTGGAATGGACATATCCGGATTATGCATCGGACAAAATGATTGAATTTTTATCAAAGGTCCGGAATAAATATCTTCTGGATTTAAAAGCAGTAAAAGGAAAGACCCATGATTAAGAGCATGACGGCATTTGCCCAGGCAGTTTTCACTTTTGAGACCATCACAGCGGATGTGACCATCCGCTCTTATAATTCCCGCCATCTGGACATTGCGTTTTACTGCCCGGAAGCCTGTCAGGCATTTGAAGAAGATATTAAAAAAATCATTGCCCGGCTGCATGCAAGAGGACGGGTGGAAATCCGGCTGCATATCCAGGATACTGCAGGCGATCTTGAGCAGTTTGAGGTGGATCAAATAAAAGCGGCCTCTTATTTTCATGCGCTCCAGACACTGAAAAAAGAATTGAATTTAACCTGTGATATCAGTCTGGATCAGGTGCTGTCCGTTAAAAATCTGATTATTCCTTCAAAGACACAGCTGGATTCTCAGAAATTGTGGAAAGCAATTCTACCGGCCATCGAAGAGGCCAGTGCACAGCTGGATGCCATGAGAAAACAGGAAGGCCGCAACCTGTATGGTGATCTTGCAGCACGAATGGATTATATCGAAAACAGTTTAAGCCAGGTTCAGGAACTGGCCGGGCAGATTCCTGGGATCTACCGGGACAGACTCATGGAACGGATTGCCCGCCTGACCAAAGACACCGATGAAATCGACCCTGTCAGAATTGCCCAGGAAGCAGCTGTTCTTGCAGATAAAAGCGATGTGTCTGAAGAGATCATCCGGCTGCACAGTCATATTAAACAGTTCCGGGAGATTCTGGATGCACCTGAATCAGAAGGGAAAAAGCTCAATTTTCTGATTCAGGAATTCAACCGGGAGTTCAATACCATTGGATCAAAGTCCGGGGATGCCAGATTGTCCCATGCAATGGTGGATTTAAAATCCGAACTTGAAAAAATAAGGGAACAGGTACAGAACATTGAATAAAACAGCTGATAAAAAATTAAAAATACTGGAACAGCAGCTTTTGAATTTAGGGTTTGGAAATACCGTGGTTGCCAAGAAGGTGGTGGCCATTTTATCTCCGAATTCTGCGCCCATGAAACGGGTCAAGGATGAAGCCAAAGAGGCAAAACGCCTGATTGATGTAACCCATGGCAGAAAAACACGGGCGGTGATTATCACTGAAAGCAATCATGTGATTTTGTCTGCTATCCAGGCGGAAACCGTTTCCAACCGGTTTGAATCGCTGATGAATCAGGAAGGCGATCCCATCAAGGATAAAGACAAGGACAATGAATAGATAAGGACTGTGACCCATTAATGAACCATCCTGGAAAATTATTTATTATTTCCGCTCCTTCAGGAGCCGGGAAAAGCACATTGATCCGGCAGGTCTTAAAGCGTTTTGACACGCTTTCCTATTCCATTTCACATACCACCCGAAGCCCGAGAAAAAATGAAGTAAATGGTCAGGATTATTTTTTTATTACGGCACAAGAATTTGAAGAAAAAATTGATCAGGGCGACTGGCTTGAATGGGCAAAGGTTCATGATCATTATTACGGCACTTCAAAAGCCTTTGTAAATGAGTCTCTGGAAAAAGGTCAGAATCTGATTCTGGATATTGATGTCCAGGGTGCAAAACAGATTCTGGATGCCGGGATTAAAGCGGTTACCATATTTATCATGGCCCCGTCCTTTGATATTCTGGCACAGCGGCTTAAGGATCGTGGAACAGATACCCGGGCAGTGATTGAAAAACGTCTGGAAAATGCCCGGAGGGAAATAGAACAAAAAGAGCTGTATCAGTACTGTGTTGTCAATGATGATCTGGATGAGGCCATTGCGTCCATGTGCCGGATTTTTGAAAACGAAATCTTAAATAAAGAATCACAATGAAAGATATTTTATTCGGGTATCATTCGATTTTAGAGGCATTAAAGGCGCAAAAAAGACAGTTTTATTCCCTGATGCTGTCAAAAAAAAGATCTGTTCACAGACTTGAAGAAATTGAGGCCATTGCCAGGGAACGCAATATTAAAATCCAGATGGTGACCCCGGAAACGCTGGACAAAATGACCCAGTTTTCAACCCACCAGGGCATGGCTGCAGAAACATCTGCTTTTCCGGCAGACAATGCATCTGAAGTGATTCCCCGGATGATCAAAAAACAAACACCCGGCTTTATTCTGGTACTGGAAAATATTGAAGATCCCCAGAATATGGGCGCACTGGTCCGAACCGCAGTGTGCGCAGGAGTAGACTATATATTGATCCCAAAAGACCGGTCGTGTCAGCCTTCATCCACCGTGTCCAGAAGTTCAGCAGGTGCCATGGAACATGCAGATATCTACATGATCACCAATACCGCTTCGATTTTAAGGGATCTTAAAAAAAACGGGGTGTGGGTGTTCGGTCTGGATGCACAGGGAAGCACACCGATGTATGAAGCAGACCTGACCGGAAATATCGCTTTGGTGATTGGCGGGGAACACAAAGGCATCCGGCCGCTTGTACAAAAAGAATGTGATTTTTTGTTATCCATTCCCAATAAGGGCCGGATCAATTCTTTGAATGCATCTGTGGCAGGCGGCATTGCCATGTTTGAAGCGCTGCGGCAAAGGGGTTGAGGGGGTATGTCTTCCGGATTAAAACACCGGATTTTCTCCGGAATTGAACAGCTTTTTTATCCTCCCAAATGCATGAAATGCGGTGTTTATATGGACACAGCAGTTCAGTCATCCGCCTCAATTCAGGCCTGTTTCTGTGATCAGTGTCTGTCCTCTGGATTTTCTTTGATCGATAAACCGTATTGTAAAAAATGCGGGCTTAAATTTGTCCAGGGCAGCAGTGACAATCATGTCTGCCAGTCCTGCCTGAAAACGCCTTTAACCCTGGGTAAAGTCAGGGCCGCTGCCCTGTATCAGGGGGTATTAAAAGATGCAATTCACCTGTTCAAGTACCAGTCTTGCCTGTCTGTGGCAAAGGTGTTTGAAGACCTGATGTTCCAGACCTATGAACAGCATTTTTTTAAAGACCCCATTGATGTGATCATGCCGGTTCCACTGCACAAAAAAAAGCTCAAAGACCGGGGATTTAACCAGGCGTTTATTCTGATTCGAAATTTTAAAAAAAAATATGAGCAAAAGTGGGGAAGACAGCCGCAATGGCAGATAGATACCCGGTCACTGTTTCGCATAAAAAAAACATCTCCCCAGACCGGCTTTGATATTGATCACAGAAAAACGAATCTTAAAGGGGCGTTTGCGGTGATGAATGAAGAACACATTGAAAACAAGCATATCCTTCTGATAGATGATGTGTTTACAACCGGGGCAACCTGCAATGAGGCGGCTGTTCAATTATTACAGCACAATGCATCAAAAGTAGATGCACTTGTGCTGGCAAGGGCCTGATACATATGACCACATCACATTTTATAGAAATTCCCCAGGGACGGTTTCATTATTATAAAACCGGAACCCAGGGAGATCAGATCTTTTTTTGTCATGGCAATTCCATGAGTGCCGGAACGTATCTGCCGTTTCTGGAAAAACTGGCTTCCCCGATATCAGATTTGTCACAACCCGATTTACCACAATCAGATTTTATGGGCTTTCAGATTCTGGCTCCGGATGTCCGGGGGCATGGATCTTCCACAAAAGAAAACACGCAAAAGGTCAAAAGCTGGGATATCTTTTTAAAGGATCTTGAACAACTGGTTCAATCCATTACCCGTCCGCCGGTTATCGGAATGGGCCATTCCATGGGTGGATATTTTATTTATGCTGCAGCTGCCATGTATCCGCATCTGTTTTCTAAAATTATTCTGCTGGATCCCATTATCCTGCCCAGGAAAGTGGTCTGGTCTGCAAGCCTTGCAAGAACGCTAAAGCTGGCAAAACATTATCCTCTGGCACGTCTGGCCCTCAAAAAAAAGTCGCAGTTTTCCTCCCGGCAACAGGCATTGGCCCATTATTCAGGCAAAGGCATGTTTAAAACCTGGGAGGCCCGGTTTGTTCAGGCCTATGTGGATACAGCCATGGAAAAAGACCCCCGTGATGAGACCTGTTCATTGTGCTGCGCACCGGAATTTGAAGCCCGGATGTATACCCTGGTTCCCTTCAATACCTGGCGGCATGCAGGCCATATCCATGTGCCCACACTGGTGGTGCGGGGTCAGCATTCTGAAATGTTTGCAAGACAATCCGGTCTTTTGCTTGAACACAAAATCAAAAACTGTCATTTTATTGAAATGGAAAACCTGGGTCATTTTTTCACCATGGAAGATCCGGATGCGGTTGTATCTGTCCTGAAGCAGCATTTATAACGATATCAAGCGGGTAATGAAACATCCATCAGGCCGGAGATTGTATTTTTTTTCATGTGACTGCCCGGAAAATTTAAACGCTGCCGGGCTTTTAAAAATTGCGGTTGAATGATATGAATATGCTTTTAAGACAGCATCATCAGGAGAATGAAAAAAATGCCCAAGGCTTGTGATTTGAAAAAAGGAAATGTAGTGGAGATTAACGGTGAAGCTTATATGGTGAAACATATTGATGTAAGATCACCTTCGGCAAGAGGCGCTGTAACGCTGTATAAAGTCAGGTTCAGCAGTGTCAGGACCCGGCAGAAATATGAAGCAAGTTATAAAGGCAATGACAGTCTGCCTGAAGTTGCGCTTCTCAGAAGATCAGTGCAGTATCTTTATCCGGATGGTGATCTCCATGTATTTATGGATACTCAGGAGTATTCTCAGTACATGATTGCAGCAGATGTTATTGAAGATGAACTCATCTGGCTCACAGATGAAATGGAAGGTCTTATCGGTCTGATCATTGATGACAATATGGTCTCTCTGGAAATACCGGTTACCCTTGTTTTTGAAATTACCCGGACAGCCCCTGCCATCAAAAGCGCCAGTGCAACAGCACGGACCAAACCTGCAACCCTTTCAAACGGGGTTGAAATTCAGGTTCCGGAATATCTGGAATCCGGCGAAATGGTCAAGGTGCATACCGAGACAAGAAAGTTTATTTCCAGAGCGTGAAAAAATGCATGACAAGATGATCCGGACTGAATTTCTTATCCATGATTTAAAAGTACCCATTGCAGTCATTGAAGCTGGCACAAGACTGCTTCTGGAACAGCCGGAGCTATATGGGGCTTTAACAGATAAGCAGATGAAAGTGCTCACCAGAATTTTGCGCAATGTGCAGGTCACCCGAAGGCTGGTAAATGATGTTCTGGAGCAGGGCAGATCCCGGCAGGGGGAAACCTGCGTCAGCAGGGCCAGTATGTCATCCATTGTGACGTCGGTTTTAACGGAACTGTTTGATCTTCTGGATTCATTGGTTTCAGAAAATATTGCAGCCGCCAGAACCTGTGTCGAGTTGGCTTCGGCCGTGCATGACAGTGGTGTCCGGCTGTCTTTTGATGAGGGTCTGTGGGAGGCGCTGATACGCGTCGATGAAATGAAAACAGGACAGGTCCTGAAAAATCTTGTGTCCAATGCATTTAAATATCGTAAAAATCTTGTAAAATTAAGCGGGCATATTGATCAGAATTATCTGATTTTAACTGTAAAAGATGATGGCAACGGTATCCCGAAAGAAAAGCAGCCCCGGATTTTTGACAGTTATTTTACCCCGGGGCTGTCTTTAAGTGATGCAGTTCAAAGTCATGGGCTGGGGCTTGCCGGGGTCCGGGAGCTGCTCAAGGATATGGGCGGAGCGCTGGCTCTTGAGTCGGACACGGGCAGGGGAACCTGTTTTACCGTGCGCATCCCGCTTGAAGACTAATCCATTTTCTGGATGTCGTCTCTTGAAGAAATCTGGTTGTTGTCAAATTCATCCCAGAAATTCCGGTCCGGTTTTCGCCACCCTTCACCGAACAGTTTGTCAAATGCAGGTTTAAGTAATGAGAACCAGGTGGCATGCGCTCTTTTTCCTTCTTTTCTCGCCTGCAGGATATCTGCCACGTAAAGGGCAATATCCGCCAGTTTGTCTTTGGGGATATAGGCATCAGCGCCCTGTTCAATGGCGTTTTTAAGATTATCCGGAGTCAGGGCATGGGCAGTGAGCATGAGCGCCGGGACATCAATCCTGCTGGTGATTTTTAAAAGTTTATATCCATCAACGCCCATAATATCCAGGACAGCAGCATCGTATGTGTTTTTTTTCAGCAGGGCAACTGCATCCTCAAAGGTTGAGGCCGTATCAACAGCGCACATATAGAGTAATTCTTCAAGGGTTTCCAGGATGTCGGGCTCATCATCCACCACGAGAATGGTTTTGTTCTCAAGAATTTGTTGGCTGTCCATTAAAGTCCCTTTCTTTAATTTAGTCAGGTGATGAGAAACTGATAACCTGCTTATCTTATTTAAAATTATTCAATAATTCAAGCCATAATCCCTTTTCCGGTTTCGTTTTTACCAGCGCTTTCATGGTCTTCATGGCAGATTCCGTCCATCCTTCTGTTCATGGTTGATTTTATTTTTTTTGAAATGGCTTCAATGGTATAGGGTTTCTGTATAAACCCGTTGCATCCCCGATTCATTATGTCGGTGGCTTTGCCTTCCACACTGTAGCCGCTGGATAAAATAATGCAGACATCCGGATTGATTTCTCTGAGTCTGTCGAAAACGATCCCGCCCCCCATATCCGGCATAATCATGTCCAGGAGTACCAGATCAATCCGGTCTTTGTTGTTTTGATAAATATCAATGGCTTTTTTGCCGTTCTCAGCAGTCAGGACCGTATATCCGAGAAGATCCAGCATATCTGCCCCGGCTTCCAGCACAATGGGTTCATCATCCACCAGCAGTATGGTTTCTGTGCCGTGGAAGATGGTTTGTACCCGGGTATCAGGTGTCGGACCCGGGCTTTTTTTTGAAATTGGCAGATAAATATGGAATGTGGTTCCTGTGCCTTTTTGGGAGGTGACATCAATATATCCGTCATGCGCCTTGATAATGCCATATGCAGAGGCCAGTCCCAGTCCGGTTCCCCGGCCCATCTCCTTGGTGGTGAAAAAAGGATTGAATATTTTTTCCATGGTTTTCTGATCCATGCCCGTGCCCGTGTCTTTAACTTCCAGGAGGACATAGTTTGAGGATTTGGGTATGTATGGTTTATTCACCATTTCTTCTTGTGTCACATTCCGGGTGGTGAGAAAAAGAGTGCCGGATTCGGGCATGACATCCGAGGCATTGATAAAAAGATTCATCAGCACCTGTTCGATCTGGGAGGCATCCGCATCCACCAGGGACAGGTTTTCGGACAGATCATAATGGATGCTGATATTTTTCCGGGTGCGCCAGAAGGTCTGTGCGTTTTCCCGGATAATCAGGTTGAGGTTGACAGTGCAGACTTCATACTGGCCTTTTCTGGCATATCCCAGCAGCTGACGGGTTAATGAAGCGCCACGCTCGACCTGTTTTTCGATATGGGTCAGATCTTTATAATTCGGGTGTTCGGGTGTTATATCATACTGGATTTTGGTGATATTGCCCTGGATCACCATGAGCAGATTATTAAAATCGTGTGCGATACCTCCTGCCAGAGTGCCGATGGCTTCCATTCGTTCAATATGTTGAAGCTGGGCTTCTATCTGTTTTTTTTCCGAGATATCCCTGAGGATGACCAGTACACCGGCAGGATTTCCCTTGTGATCATCATAACGGGAGGTGCTGAGGCTGATATCGATTAACTGGTCGTTTTTGGTGATGCGCTGGGTTTCAAACCCCTGAAAGGGAATACCGTTTTGAATCACATTTCTGGCAATTTCATTTGTTTTGGGCTGTTCAGATTCAGGGGTAAAATGAAGGGGCTTTCCGACAAGTTCTTCCTGGGTCCATCCAAAAATTTTTGTGAATGTCGGGCTGATATATTTGATTCTGCTTTCCAGATCATAAATGGCAATGGCATCTGCTGAGGAATTGATTAAGGATTGATATAATTCTTCTGCCCGCCTGGATTCTTCATATAAAGTCCGATAGTGTTCTTCACTCTCTTTGAGCGCTTTTTGCACTGTATGGAGTTCAAGGACTCTTTTTTCGATATTGCTGAAAAGTATTTTGAGCTGATTTGACATCCGGTCCAAAGCTTTTGCCAGGGTTCCGATTTCATCTTTTCTTTCCAGTATGTATTCATGACCGGATATTTCCCATTTGCCTCGGCCCAGATCTTTGGTGATATCTGCAAGCTGCATGATGGGCAGAATATATTTTAAGGAGGCCCGGGTGCCCAGGCGGTAGACGCCATAAAATGCGACCAGTGAAATCATTGCGGCAATGATGCAAAAAACGATCCCCTGACGGGTGACATACTGCCGGTAGGAGCGGACAATGTTCTGCGCTTTGGTTTCCATCAGTTTGACCGGTGCTGAGAATTCATCAATATAGGAGGTGGCCGCCACCATCATGGTCTGACCATTTAAAGGGATGGCAATCGGCATCACGGTCATGTATTTTTTACGGGTCTGATTATCCGGATCAATCCAGTTATAGTATCCCGAGGCTTCCTTTCCTTCAAGTGTGGCTCCGACAATCTTCCACCATGAAGGCAGTTTGTCTTTCAGATAGCTCATGTCCCTGTTCAGGGTTTCCGGGTCGGGATGGACACGGAAGATGCAGGAAGGCGCTTCGTACACTGCCGTGTATCCGGCAGTTCCGACTTTCTGCAGTGAAATGGACTTGAAATAAGGGTCCTGAAGCATTTCTTCGATGGTCATCAAAGGATTCATCCTGAAATAAATTTCAATCTGTCTGGCCACATCCCCTGCTTTGGCCTGGATGATTTTTTCTCCCAGGGCCTGCAGATTTTTTTCCGCATCTGTATTCAATGCCCGGGTGGATTGAGCAATTAATCCGGTCATATGTTTCCGGGTAAGGGTTGCACCGCCAATCAGAAGTGCGAAAAAAAATAAAACCAGAATAACGGAAATAATGAAGTAATCGCGCTGGAATTGTTTGCGAAGAGAACGAGAGCTGGACGGCTTTTTCATTACAGGCTCCATGATGATATGATTTTTATTTTAAAATCTGTTATTTTCAGATATCAATTATTAATGAAGAATACAATTCTAATTTTTATCAGGGGAAATCTGAAATGATAATTCAAAACACAGGAAAAGCAGGAGATAAAATGTATGTTGTGGGGTCATCGGCAACACCGGTTTATCTTCTGGATGGCCCGAAACCAATTCTTTTTGATGCAGGGCTCACCGCTTTTACCTTACAATATGAAGCCGGAATAAAAGAAATATTAAAAACCCGGGAGCCGTCATACCTGTTTTTAACCCATTCTCATTTTGATCATATCGGGGCAGCCAGCTATTTTAAAAAATTATGGCCGGAACTCAAGATTGCCGGATCTGAAAAATGCGGAGAGATTTTAGCAAAGCCCAATGCGGTGAAGTTGATGACAGATTTAAATTATGAAGCTGCCAGAGGGATAAAAGAAATGTGCCTGGGTCCGGTTTATGAGAGCCCTTTTGAGCCTTTTGAACTGGATGTGATCGTTCAGCCCGGTCAGACCATGGATATATCCTCCGGGGTCAGCGTAAGCGTGATAAACACTCCGGGTCATACATGGGATTTTATGGCCTATTACATTCCTGAGCAAAAGATTCTGGTGGCTTCAGAAGCGGTTGCCACTTATGAGAGTGGCGGATACCTCCAGCCGGAATTTCTGGTTGATTTCGATGCGTATCTGGATTCCATCCAAACCATTGAAAAACTGGATACAGATATTCTGTGTGGAGGACATCATGCGGTTTTTACCGGCGCGGATGCTGCAAAACATATCAGGAGATCATTCAATGCGGCCAATCATTATCTGTCCATGGCCCAAAAATTTCTGATTCAGGAAAAAGGGGATATTGACCGGGCAGTGGCACAGATCAAGGCAGAAGAATGGGACCCAAGACCCTGGCCCAAACAGCCGGAATCCGCATATCTGTTAAATACCTGGCAGCGGGTGAATACAATATCCAGAAGGATGAATAAACCTCATGAATAATGCCGGATACCGGTTTCAATCAAATCAAGCAGTCTGTTTTTTTCTTCCGGAAATTTATACCCTTCATAGCTCTGGCTGAGTAAAAGCATGCCGTCCGGACCAGCCCACCCGTTTGCAGCATGGTCAAAACACACCCGGGAGGTTACCTTCAGTGCCTGAATCGTCTGTTTGATTTCCATGAGCAGTTCCTTCGGGGAAAGCAGGTCCAGTTGATTCCTTACTGCTTTTTCGTAGAAGTCTGTGCCTGGATAGGGATGAAAAGGCCGGGATCTGATAAAATGGGGGTTGATTTTATTTAATACATCTGCCGTGTTCAGGGCATGGTTTTCAGACTGGGATCTGCACCCTAATCCCGGCATCCAGTATTCAGATACCTGGAAGCCTGCTTCAAGCGCTTTAATGCCGCCCTTGATGTGATCTTCCGGGGTGGCACCTTTTTTAACGGCTTTGAGCAACTCCCTGTCCCCGGTTTCAAGCCCGATGTGAACCCGGTTGAGCCCGGCTTTTCTGATTTTTTCAAGATCTGCAGCAGGTTTTTTTGCAATAGTTTTTGAGCGGGCGTAAGTGGTGATTCTTTCGATTTTCGGAAAACAGGCTTTAAGATAGGTCAGCACCTGGATCATATGATCGGTCTTCATGATGAGGCTGTCAGCATCCTGCAGAAATACGGTTTTTCCTCCGGCCAGCATCCATTCAACAAGCATGGATATGCCCTGATGAAAACTTAATTCCGGTGTCCTTCGAATGAATATTCTGACCGCTTCATGTGTAATCCGGCCTTCAGGGTTTGTATCGTCGGCAATGTCCTGAATCTGAAGATAGATAGCATGCATGGCATCAATATCCTGAATAATTTCTTCAGGGGTGCGTAGCTGGAATTTTTCTTCTTTATACATGGCGCAGAAGGTGCAGTGGTTCCACGGACAGTTGCGGGTCAGTCTCACCAGAAGTGATGAACTGCCACCTTCGCTTGGTGGCCGGTAAATGCCGGTTTCAAAGGATTTAAATTGTGTGTTCATATGCAGACAGTAAAAACAGGGTGGCAAAGGGTTGAATAAGGAGAAATCCCAGGAAAGAAGCGCTTCCGGCTATGGTAAGGGCTGTAAAAATAATAAAAATGATAAAATGATCCGCTTTCTGGGAATGGGTGACAATAGAGATGCTTTTCTGGATAGCGTCAATCAGTCCATATTGTTTATCCACCATGACGGGAATGATATACAGACCGATATAACCGATAATGACTGAAAAAATAATGCCAGGAATGATCAGCAGGGTAAATCCGATAAACGTGATGATCAGGATGACGACCCAGAATAAAAGCAAAGGGAAAAACAGGTGAATCTGAGAAAAAACATCTCCCGGTCGGGGTTCCCTGTTAAATTTTAAAAGCTGGAAAAGCGAATGAGTATAGCCTGCAAAAACAACCGGGGCCAGAATACCTAAAGAGAAGATACTGACGGCTGCGGCAACAAGGCTTAAAAGGGCCACCGGCAGAAGATTATGAATACTATGCGTCCATGCAGTTTCAATGTGATATTTTATATCCATGCTTTTTCTCTTTGTGTTTTTTCTTTGCTTCATGGGTTAAATAATTTTAGTATACTATCCAAAAAAAAATGGATTCGTCAATACAAAGAAAATAATTGTCTTGACAAAAAACAGGTTTATCGCACATATTTTTGCGGATACAAATGGTAATTTGAATATTCTACTTATGGAGGAAAGAATGAAAATAAAGGTCACTCTGGCCCCGACGAACAGAACACGGCCAAAGGATTCAGAGCTCGGTTTCGGCCAGTTGTTTACAGATCATATGTTTGTTATGGATTATACCGAAGGCAAAGGGTGGCATGATCCGGAAATCAAACCGTATTCAAGCTTTTCACTTCCACCGTCTTCCATGGTGCTGCATTATGGCCAGGCGATTTTTGAGGGGCTTAAAGCCTATAAAACCCCGGATAAAAAAATCTGTCTTTTCAGACCCTGGGATAATTTTAAACGGATGAATATTTCTGCCGGCGGCATGTGTATTCCTCAGATTGATGAGCAGTTTGTTCTTGAGGCCATGAAAAAGCTGATTAAAATAGAGGAAAAATGGATTCCGGAAACCCTGGGCACTTCCTTGTATGTGAGACCTTCGATTATTGCAACAGATCCGTTTTTAGGCGTAAGGGCATCCTATACATATAAATTTTTTATTATTCTTTCTCCTGTGGGGGCCTATTATGCAGAGGGGCTGAATCCGGTTAAAATATGGGTTGCCAAAGATCATGTCCGCTCGGTCAGAGGAGGAGTGGGTCAATTTAAAACTGCCGGAAACTATGCGGCAAGCCTGATCGCTTCTGAAAAAGCAAAAAAACAGGGCTATGCCCAGGTGCTCTGGCTGGATGCCATTGAAAGAAAATATGTAGAAGAAGTCGGGGCCATGAATATCTTTTTCATTATCGATGATGAAATCATTACCCCGGTGTTGAATGGAAGTATCCTTGCCGGGATTACCCGGGATTCTGTCATTCAGCTGGCGCAAAAATGGGGCATGAATATATCCCAGAGAAAAATCAGTATGGATGAAATCTTTGCGGCCCATGACAAAGGAACGCTCAGTGAGGTATTCGGCACCGGAACTGCTGCGGTTGTATCACCTGTCGGAGAGATCCGGTACGGGGATAAAATAATACATATCGGTGATGGCAGACCCGGAAAAACAGCCATGAAATTTTATGATGCACTGACCCATATCCAGTACGGGATAGATGAGGATACTGAAAAATGGGTCTGCATGGTGGATTAATCAGCTGCGGGGTGGCATGATGTTTAAACTGACGGATGAACAGACAATGATCCGGAATACAGCCCGGGAATTTTCACGTAAAATGATCGCCCCGGCTGCATCTCATAGAGATCAGACCAAAGAATTTCCTGCAGAGATTTTAAACCGGATGGGTGAGCTTGGAATGATGGGAATGATGATTCCTGCTGAATATGGCGGGGAAGGTACCGATGCCACCTCTTATCTGCTTGCTTTGATGGAAATCGCCTATTCATGTGCATCAACTGCTGTAGTCATGTCGGTTCAAAATTCCATTGTCTGTGAAACCCTTTACAAATTCGGCACTGAAAAACAGAAAATCGACTATCTGGTTCCTCTGGCTTCGGGAAAAATGATCGGGGCATTTGCGTTGACAGAACCTGCGGCAGGTTCTGATCCGGTCAGCCAGCAGACCACGGCAGTCAAAGACGGCGACGGTTATATTTTAAACGGCACCAAACGGTTTATCACCTCGGGTAAAAATTCCAGGGTTGTTCTGGTTACAGCAAAAACCGATGAACAAAAAGGACATAAAGGGATCAGCTGCTTCATTATTCCCAAGGATACGCCGGGGCTGATCGTCGGGCGCACGGAAGACAAAATGGGACTCAGAGCGTCAGATACCACGGATATTATTCTGGATAACTGCAGGGTGCCAATGTCCCGGATGATCGGAAAACCCGGGGACGGTTTCAAGATTGCCATGACAGGGCTGGACAGCGGCAGGATCGGTATTGCTGCCCAGTCCTGCGGGGTTGCCATGGCCGCCTTTGATGCCTCCGTAAAATATGCTAAACAGCGAAAACAGTTTGGCATATCCATTTCAAAGCACCAGGCCATCCGGTTTCAGATTGCGGATATGGCCACCGGGATTGAGGCGGCCAGACAACTGGTTTTCAGCGCTGCATCCTTAAAGGACCGGGGCGAAAAATATACAAAAGAAGCTGCCATTGCCAAGCTGTTTGCTTCCGAGATGGTCAATGATGTGGTGGCCAGAGCTGTTCAGATACACGGCGGTTACGGATTCACCAAAGAGTATGATGTGGAAAGATTTTACAGGGATGCACGGGTGTTTACCATTTATGAGGGAACCAGTGAAATCCAGCGCATGGTGATTTCCAACCAGATATTTTAAATTTCGATTAAAAAAGTTAATTAACGTCATTCATGTAAACAGTGTTATTATTTACGCATAATATACACTCACAATAATCCTGCCAACACAAGTCTTTGTTGCTATTTTCAGCATAAGTGCTCATTTTTGCCGAAAAATCCACAGCTCATCTTCCCGGTTTTTTATTGACAGTAAAATCCATTTGTTATACGGGTACTTGTTAAATTTTTAGGTGTTTTTGAATCAGAGGACTTTGATTGAACATAAGGAAACACAGGAAAATATTTTGCTGGGTGTGTCGGCATTGAAATAAGATAAAGCTTGCCGGCGGTTAATTAAAAAATTTTAATGAAGGACGATCTGCCATGAGCAATGGAAAACCACAATATTTAACCGTAGAACAAACCGTTGACTATATTATCAAAGAATTCGGTCCCAATCTGTCAATCGGGATGCCGCTGGGACTCGGCAAACCGACAAAACTTATCAATACCTTATATAACCGGGTAAAAGCAGATGCCTCACTCACCCTCACTATTTTTACCGCCCTGTCTTTTGAAAAACCCATTCCAAAAAGCGATCTTGAAGCACGCCTGATAACTCCTTTTGCTGAGCGTCAGTGGAAAGGCGTGCCTGACCTGGATTACCAGACAGATCTTCGGGCAGGGACCCTGCCGGACAGGGTCAGTATCAGTGAATCCTATGCCAAGGCAGGGTCTACCAAGGGCATGGAAAGAATGCAGCAGGATTACATGAGCAGCAATTATACCCATTCTGTTCGTGATATCAACAGCGTTGGTAACCGTGTTTTTGCGCATTCAATAGCAAAAAGACAGACCGGGGACGGGCTTGTCTATTCCTGCAGCTGCAACGCAGACACTTCTCTTGAGGCAATCAGGGGGTTTCAGGAGATGAAAAAGGAAGGAATCAAAACATTGAATATCGGTATGGTGAACAGCTATCTGCCGTTCATGTTCGGTGATGCTGTCCTGAAACCTGAAGAATATGACATACTGATAGATGATCCGGACGCGTATCATCCCCTGTTTGCAACGCCGAGAATGGCTGTCAGTGTTCCGGAATTTATGATTGGTCTTCATGTTTCCACGCTGATCAAGGATTCAGGAACTCTTCAGATCGGTATCGGTGCGCTGGGTGATTCCATTGCATATGGTCTGAATATCAGACACAATAAAAATGACGCCTATAAAAAACTGCTCAATGACAGCGGTGTTTATGAAGAATATAAAGACCTGATTGATGAGGTCGGTGGTATTGATGTTTTTGAAGACGGTATTTATGGTTCAACCGAGATGCTGGTGGATGGTTTTTTGCAGCTTTACAGAAACGGTGTGGTCAAACGGAAAGTCTATCATCATGTCGGGATAATGAAGCTGATCAATGACGGCAAACTCAAGGAAGACATTCCAAAAAATATTCTTTCCCTTTTGATTGAAAATGAGGGCCTGCACCCTTATCTGACACACAAAGAGTTTGACGTGCTTCAAAAATTCGGTGTTTTAAAAGAAAGCTTAAGCTATGACAATGGTCAGATTGTTGACGGCAGCACCCGTTATTCTGCATTGCTGGCAGATGAGAACAATCTGAAAGCGGTCAGTGAGAATTGCCTGGGTGACAAACTGAAAAACGGCGTGGTGCTGACCGGTGGTTTTTTCCTTGGACCCCAGGATTTTTATGATTTTTTGAACGAAATTTCCGATGAAGAACGCATGCAGTTTGAGATGACCGGTGTGGAGGTTGCCAACCAGCTTTATGGCGGTGAAGAGCTCCGAGCACTTGAGCGCAAAAATGGTCGTTTCTGTAATACCGGCATGAAGGTAACCCTTCTGGGTGCAATTGTTTCAGACGGTCTTGAAGACGGTACGGTTGTCAGTGGTGTGGGGGGGCAGTACAATTTTGTTTCCATGGCCCATGCATTGAAGGACGGGCGTTGTGTGATGATGATCAAAAGCACCCGGACCGAAGGCACAAAAGTGCTTTCCAACATCATATACAATTACGGGCACACCACGATCCCCAGACACCTTAAGGATATCGTGGTCACTGAATATGGTATTGCCAATATTCGCGGCCTGAGAGATAAGGATGTCATCATGGAGCTGCTCAAGGTCACTGACTCCAGATTCCAGGAAGAACTGCTGGCAGAGGCGAAAAAATATAAAAAGGTGCCGCAGGATTACGAAATTCCTGAAAAATATAAGCACAACACCCCTGAAAAGCTGGTTAAGATTATGGCTGTACCCAAGGCACAGGGTCTGTTCCCGGATTTTCCGTGCGGACCTCCGATGGAACCTGTGGAACTAGCCGTTGCAGGTGCATTGAAAATACTGGGAGCCAAAGCGAAAACACCGGAAGCTGCAAAATTTCCTGAAATGATGCAGGCACTTCCCAATGAAATTCCAGAAGGCTTAAAACCCATGTTTGCCAGGATGAAGCTGGATGCTCCGGCATCCAGGGAAGAAGTGATTTCCCAGAAAACGCTGCTGCTGGCTTTCAGATTGATGGGACTTTGTTAGGGAATTGTTTTTAATTCAAGAATACATCAACTGAAATAAAACGTTACAAGGGGGGAGACAATGGGTTTTGCCAGAGTTTCCCCCTTTTGTTTTTTAAGCAAGACGAATCTTTTCCGGATCATTGGGGCCGCCGAGAAAGAAAAATATTTGTTTTATTTTATACCAGAGTGTTTCCAGGTCAAACCGGGCGATTGCAGCGATCAAGTCAATTTCTCTCAGATTCTTTCTAATTATCCGCTTATGAAAATGAGTCCCGCAGGAGCACCTGAAGCTGACCGATCTTCTTTTTTTGTTCTCTTTGATATCTGATATTTTAACAGCCCGGCTTGAACTGCACATGGGGCATTTAATGGTGATAATGTCTGATTCGTGTTTGAATAGCGTTAACATGTTCGCATGCTCTCCTTTTTGTTTTATGCCAAAAGTGACGATTTTCAGCAATCTAAGTGACAATTTTTGTCCTTTTTTGATTCATACATTCATAAACTGTACCAGCGTATTCATTTTTAAATATGAATTGAAATATAGCGCAAAGTGCATATTGATAGGGGGTTTCAAAGAATAGAGGAAAAAGATCAGACGGTGGTTAAATATGATTTGTGGGGAAACTGCAGTTTAAATATGATCAGTCTGATTATATTTAGCAATCTTTGCAAGATATTCAGGGGAACCGAGGAATAGTGGTTTTAAGCCGGGATTGAAAGATCGGCAAATACCTTGATCAGCATATCTTTTTTAAGGGGTTTTGCGATATAATCATCCATCCCGGCATTTAAAAACTGTTCCCGGTCTCCTGCCATGGCATTGGCGGTTAAAGCGATAATGGGAATATGAATGGGTGTATTTTTTTCCAGTTTTCTGATTTCACGGGTGGCATCTTCGCCTCCCATGACCGGCATCTGGATGTCCATTAATATGGCCTCAATACTCTGATGGTTTGTTTTATAAAGATCCACAGCTTCCTGCCCGTTGTTTGCAAGAATAACTTCATAATTCATTTTTTCAAGTATTTTTGTTGCCACTTTCTGATTCATCCTGTTATCTTCAACCAGCAGAATACATTGTTTTTCTGTGTTCTTTTTCTGTATTGGGGATGCTTCAATCTGTGCTTCTTTCAGACTGTAACGGGTCACAAAATGGGTGTTCAGCGGCAGATTGTTTTCTGATATGCTGATGGCGGCCCTCAGGCAGTCATACAATTGCTTTTTTTTGATAGGCTTTGACAAAAACCCTGTGAAACCTGCCGCCTTTACCCGGGCTGAGTCCCCCCGCTGGCCAATGGAAGACAGCATGACCAGGATGGTATTGGAGATGGTTTTATCCTGTTTTATCATTTGTCCTAACCGTTCTCCATTTATTTGGGGTGTTTTCATGTCAATCAATGCAATTTTATACGGTTTTATTTTTGAATTGTTTCTTAACATTTCAATGGCCTGCGGGCCATTGAACGCATTGCCGATGCGACAGCCCATGGCTTTGAGGTAGGCTGAGAAAACATCATGGTTCATCCTGTTATCATCCACAATCAGAACGTGCGTTCCGTTAATATTTTTTTCCAGAACAAGAGATTGATTCTTAATTTTCTGCTTGTTAAACAGGGCGGAAAACCAGAATGTGGAGCCTTTGTTAACCTGGCTGTAGACCCCAATCTCTCCTTCCATCAGCTGAACAATCTGTTTTGAAATCGCCAGGCCTAATCCTGTGCCCCCATATTTGCGAGTGGTGGAAGCATCCACCTGGCTGAAAGAATTAAACAGTTTGGCAGTTTTCTCTTCCGGGATACCGATGCCGGTATCTCTAATTTCAAAAAGCAGCTCAACCTTTTGTTCCGACTCCAGCCGTCTGGAAACCTTGATAAGGATTTCTCCTTTTTCTACAAATTTTATTGCATTTCCGAGCAGGTTGGTGAGCACCTGCCTTAATCTTCCGGGATCTCCAATCAGGTTTTCAGGAACATTGGGCTGAATCAGGCAGGCAAACTCAATGCCTTTTTCATAGGCTTTGGCAGCAAAAATATCACACACAGAATCCATGGTGACGCTGAGATTGAAATTGATGCTTTCAATCTCAAGCATGCGGGCCTCCATTTTTGAAAAATCAAGGATATCGTTTATGAGTACCAGCAGAGAATCCGCACTTTGCTGGGCTGATCGGGCAAAATCTTTCTGTTCAGCTTGAAGGGGTGTTTCCATCAGCAGATCCAGCATGCCGATGACCCCGTTCATGGGCGTCCGTATTTCATGGGACATATTGGCCAGAAATTCAGATTTGGCCTGGGTTGCACTTTCTGCATTTTCCTTGGCTTTTTCCAGCGCCTTGTAACTGTTGAAAAAGTCCAGCTCAAGGCGCTGGTAGTTCAGATGGATCAGACTGGTCACCAGGATGATCATGGCAAAGATAATAAAAAGAGGCGCAATATTTTGCATCAGGCTGGCAGGGATGAGCAGGTCATACGAGCCGATATAAGTGAAAATATAGAAAACAGCCAGAAAGCCGAAGAAAACCGATATCAGACTTGTTGTGGCCACAAGCAGTATATGGGTTCGTTTCAGCAGGGTTTTGATATCCGTTAAAAGTATCCGGGTGGAAAAACCGTAATAGGCGCTGATAAAAATTGATATCAGTGCTGTCCTGAGCACAACAATATTTAGAATATAGGTCAGTAGACTGTGGATAACAATAGCACAGATGATCCATATAAAATGGGCAGAAAAATTTATTTTTTTACCGGCAAAGGCTAAAAACCCGGAATAGGCAAAAACAAGGGCGATATATAAAAGAGCGTTACCGGCAATGACGGAGACAGCATCCGGGATCGTTGTTCTCAGGGCCACAAGGAGCATGCCGATACTGAATATGAATAAGCTGATGGTCCAGTTTAAAAATCCCGGATAGGTTTTCCGTGATCCCATGAAAAAGAGCATACATACCGTCAGGGAAAAAGGAACAACACAAATGGCTAAAAAAAGAGACCGGTTATCTAAATCAATCATAATGATAGAGGCAAATTAATTTTTTAGTATGATTTTTTATAATATGTGAAGAATATACGCTTAAAGAAGAGTATGCACAATTAAAAAAACAAAAAACAAAAAGGAATTTAGTCTAACTGGTTCACCGGCGGGTTGAAATAGCCATGAATCAGATCCGGGAAAACAGCTGACAGCTCTTTGATGATATTTGCCATGCCAAGCGCAGGGCCGCTGTCTTCGGTCTGATGCATGAAATGGTAATATGCCCTGGGATCAAAATTCAGGTTGCGCCATTGGATCATGTCAATCCGGTGAGTTGCAATAAACTGTTTCAAGACGGAAAATTCTTTCTCAGAATCACTGAAGCCCGGACAGTTCAGGTAATTGATGGCAACAAATTTTTCATGTTTTTTTGCAATATCAATGCTTTTGAGTACATCGGAAAATTGGTATGATCTGGGTCTGAAATACGCTGTGTAATGCTTTTCTCTGATGGAATTCATGCTTACCCGCATGGCATCAAGTCCTGCTCTGCACAGGGCATCCACATGTTCAGGCAGGCTGGCATTGGTGTTCAGGTTGATGGTGCCCTGCTGTGTTTTCTCCCTGATCAGTCGTATGGCAGGTTCAATTGATTTTACAGCAGTAAGGGGTTCTCCTTCGCATCCCTGGCCGAAACTGACCACTGCATTTTTGACGCTCAGGATATGTTCAAGGCTGACCTGGGCAATCTCCTGGGGGGATGGGGTGAATTTGATTCTTTCCTGGCAGGCGCACAGATTATTTTCCGTCTGCAGGGAAATGCAGCCCAGACAGTTGGCATTGCATACCGTAGAGGTGGGAAGCGGGGCTTCATAGCGTTTGAGGAAAAAATTTTTTCCTGCAGGACACCCGTATTGCAGGGCGCAGGTTTCAAGATGCCGGATCAGGCGGTTTTCAGGGTATTTTTCCTGCATTTTTTTTACCCCTTTGACAATCCCTTTCCGGGGCATCTGTCTTAAATCCTGGCGGGGTTCTGAATCCACAAGAAGGGCGGCAGACCTGAAATCGTCCGTCCCGAACCCCACAGCGCCATATGAAAACAGGGGAAGCATGTCAGTGATGCCTCCAGTATCATAGGCACAAAAATGCCGGTTTACATATCCTGGAGAATTAAAGACCGCAACCGGGAAAATTTTTTCCTGCAGGGCAAAGGGATTAAATTCCAGAGTTTCAAACGTGCCTTCTGACAGATTATACACAATGGGCTTCCGGTTTGGCAGCAGCATCAGCTCGCTGCCGTGGGGCATGGGAACAGTTTCTTTTTTATTTAATATGAATCTGGTGTTTCCGGACAGTCCCACAGCGCCATAGCCTTCCAGTTCAAAAATCTCTCCGTTTTCGGCTGCCACAACGGCTGTGAGGATGCTGTTTTTCATCATGGACCCGCTTATCCTAAAAAATCAAGATCAGGGATCTGCATCAGTTTTTTGTTGGGCCCCAGGCAGACCAGTTCAAGCTGGCAGGTGACAGCAGGCTTTCGCGCACCGGGTCGCCACGCTTCATGAAAAAAGACCACCCGGTAATCGCCTTGCTTTTCCCAGGTGGTTTTGATTTCCAGAAGATCTCCGAAAACAGCGCCGTCATGATAGTTGATGGATGCTTTATACACCGCAAAGCCGATGCCGTGATCATGCCACATTTTTGCAAGCTGGGTGACGCCGATAATATCCTCCCGGGCCCGTTCAAAAAATTTGAGATAATTTGAATGATAGACCACACCGGAATGATCCGTGTCTTCATAATACACCCGGGCTGAAAAAAGATGGGTATGTTTATCGGTCATTTGTAATATCCTGTGTCATGAATTTTTAACCGGTTATACAGCCCGCAAAATAATTTTTCAAGAAAAGATCAGAAAAGAACATTTTTCAGATCAGTTTTGACATGGAAAAGCCAAGCCAGACAGCACCAAAACCTAAAAAAAGATGAACACACAGATTGATGAAAGCCTGGATAAATAAACCCTGTCTGGAAAAGGTGAAGATTTCATAACCAAAGGTTGAAAACGTGGTAAACCCGCCTAAGAAGCCGATGAAAATAAATGTCTGGATTTCAGGAGAAAATATGGGTCTGGTTTCAACCAGACCTCCCAGTAAACCAATTAAAAGACAGCCCACAGTGTTTACTGTGAGCGTCCCGTAAGGGAAATAAGGTGTGCTGAAAAATTTATATGACATATCACTGATAATATATCGACAGATAGAGCCTGCAAATCCTCCGGCCCCCACCATAAGTATTCTGATCATAATTATTTTCTTTCCAGTTCTTCTTTTACAGCCCGCCCCAGTTCTTCTATCCGGTAGGGTTTTTTAATGTATGCACCTGCGCCAAGTACCTGTGCTTCTTTTACCTGGCTGGTTTCCGAGAACCCACTGGCCAGGATGGCTTTTTGTCCCGGATAATATTCAAGCGCTTTTTTGTAGGTTTGAAGTCCATCCATTCCCGGTGCCATTATCATATCCAGCAACAGCAGATCATAGGCGTTGTCTTTAAGGCAGTCAATGGCTTTTTCACCGCTGGAGACACAGGATACAGTATAATTGAGACGGGTGAGAATACTGTGTGCGATCAGACGCTGCTCATGGACATCATCAACGACCAGTATGGTTTCTTTATTCCCTTTGTATGTTTCAATCGGAACGGTTTCTTCTTCTTTATTCATTTGTTCATAGTTTGCCGGAAAATAGACGGTGATACAGGTTCCTGAACCTTCCCGGCTGTCAATGCAGATGTATCCGCCATGATCCTGAACCGTTCCCCAGACCACTGCCATTCCAAGACCTGTACCACTTCTGCCCATGACTTTTTTGGTATAAAAGGGTTCAAAAACCCGGTTGATATCTTCCCGGGAAATACCCATGCCCTGGTCTGAGATTTCAACCACAGCATACTCGCCCTCAATGACATTTCGATAACCGGGCAATGGCGTGTCCACATATTGATTTCGGGTGGTGATGGTTACTTTTCCCTCTGAAATATGGGCCTCTACAGCATTTGAGACAAGATTCATGAGGGTCTTGCGCAGATGGATAGGAGAGCCTTTAATATTTAATAGTGCAGCATCCAGTCTGGATTCAATACGGATAGTGGGATGGTAACTTCTGAGCTTGGCATATTCCGGGGAATCTAAATATTCTGTGATGATATTATTGAAGTTGACGAGTTCTGAAATACTGACGCCTCTTCTGCCAAGGGTTAAAAGATCGCTGACGATTTCTGCGGCTTTCAGACCGGAGTTGTGTATGGACAGGAGCGGTTCAACAAGCGGGCTGTCTTCGGGAAGATCCATCAGGAGCAGTTCCGGATAGGTTACAATTCCGGACAGAATATTGTTCAGATCATGGGCAACGCCGCCTGCAAGGGTTCCAATGGCCTCCATTTTCTGGGCCCGCTGGAGTTTTTCAGCCATTTCACGTTGCTGGGCCTCATAGGTTTTAAGGGATGTAATATCTGTCGCAATCTGGATTTTGACCATTCGCCCGTCTATCCATTTAATGGCCCGATCAAAATTATGAAACCATTTTTTGATCACTGGATTTTCAGCTTCCCATACATGAACACCGGTTGAGTCGCCATTTTCATCTATCAGTTCAGGATTGGTGCAATGCGGGCAGGGGCTGTCTTTTTCCTTGAAAACTTCATGGCATTTTTTTCCTTTCCAGTTCACCGTATTAAAGCTTTTTTCCATGAACTGGTTCATGAACAGGATGGTATGATCTTTTAAATCTGCGACAAAAATAGTGGCGTCAATACTGTTTAATACCGTGAGAAAGGAATCCTGAGTTTCATTTAAATTGTGTTCAATACGTTCTCTTACCTTGGCTTCTTTGTCTACATCTTCCTGATATTTGAGCAGGTTTTTGTGAACTCGCCAGAATCCGTAAAAAAAATACGACAGGCTGATGATAATGATAAAAAGAGAAAACCCGGCAAGCATTGCAGTTAAACGGGATGTCTGATGGATCGGGCCTAAAATATCTTCATACGGGGCACAGTTGACAAGAGAATAGGTGACGCCTTCAAAGGTAAACGGGTGGCTTGCAATGACATGTTTTTGATGATCAAAAAAAGGACCACCGAGAATGCCGGTATTTTTTGCATATAAAAAGGATGCTGGCAGCGGTTCACCATTCTGTTCTATTAAAGGAGAGTCTTCAATGGTCTGGCCGATATACTCCTGCCGGGGATGGAGGATGATTTTATGCGCCTTGTCTAACAGCATGGTGAAACTGTTTGATCCGTCTCTTGCTCCGGCGAACCTGTCTCTGAATCCGTCCCAGTTCACCAGGGTGGCGATACTGCCGTCAATACGATTGTTCTTAAAAACCGGGACATGAATGGCAACAGCATAATATCCTTCAACAGCCTTGAAAGATCCGCTGATCACATTTTTCTGTGTTTTGAAAAGGGTGTTTACGTGGGACTGGCTGCTGATATCAAAGCCTTCACCATTTTTATCCTGCCCTTCAACATATTTGAGAATGCCGTTATGATCCATTCGGTAGCCTGCGATAACAAAGGGCTGGTTGTTTTCGTAATACGTCTTCAGAAGGGTTCTTGCTTTTTGCTCCTGATAATGAATCAATTCTTCATGGGTACTGAGCATTTCAAGGGAATGAGTGATACTTTTCAAGGCATCCCCCAGCATTGCGGACTGATGGAAAACAGAAATCAGTTGTTCCTGCTGATAGCGTTCAAGCATCTGCATTTCTACCTGTGTGTTCAGTCTGATGGCAGTGGAAAAAATAATGGCGATCATGATAAAGGTAAATGTCAGCGTGGACAGAATATGAAAAAAAATGCTGCGTTTGTGGCCTGCGGGTCTGAGTTTGGAAATATCCCGGGATGATGTCATTGCACAGATCTCCTGTGTAAAATCACAGACATAAGAAAACAGCTATAAAAGAATGACGGCCTGAAAATGGTAAACTGATAATACCTCTAATTTTATCCGGAAGGAAACCTTTTTTTGTTTTTTTTATAGGGTTTTTGCCTGAATGTTTATTTTAAAGAAATTAATGTCCATATGCATGAGAACAAATTAAAACAGCAGTAAATTTCATATGGTGATTTCCCAGCATCTGTGGATCTGTTTGCGCTTGTTGACATAGTCTTCGGGGATGGTTTTTTCTGTGATTTCTTTAATATCCGTTACAATCAAACGTGATGTCTTTAAATCAAAATTCTGGTGATTGGTGGAAAAGAAAACCGTTGCCCCTCTATTCATCAGCACAAATACCCGGTTGAGCATTTCAGGGTGATTTTTAGCAATGTCAAAATGCTCTCCGTTAACCTGGGTGGTTGAATAAGACGGCGGGTCAACAACAGCCAGATCAAAGTTAGAATATTGGGGCAAAGCGGTTTTCAAAAACGCCAGGGTATCTTCTTGAATCAGGATATGATTTTCATTGAACAGGTCGTTGAGTTCCAGGTTTTCTTTTGCCCAGCGGATGGATGTCTGTGACCGGTCCACAGAAACGGTCTGACTTGCGCCACCTTTTGCTGCATAGCAGGTAAAGGCGCCGGTATAGCAGTACAGGTTTAAAAATTTTTTATCTTTGGCCAGTTCCCTGACCATTAACCGGGTATTTCTATGGTCGGAAAAAAGTCCGGTATCCACATAATCATCCGGGTTGATATAAAATTTAAGATCCCTTTCCTGCATGGGAATTTTCCGGTCTGTATAGTCTATTCGTTCATACCTTTGCCCGTCTTTGATCCCGGCTTTCCGCAGTTTGAGATGGATGTTGTCTTCCGGAATATTCAGTGCCCGGCCAACATGAGTGGCCATGACAGGCAGCCAGTTTTCATCGGTCTGGTCTCTTTGGTATTCGGCAATGACAAGATGTCCGTCATACCAGTCCACCACGGCCCTGATTTCCGGGATATCCCAGTCGTAAAGTCTGAAAACCGCAAGGCCCTGCCGGGCATATTTTCTGCGCAGATGCTGATATTTTTTTTTGACTTTATTGGCAAGCATCTGACCCTGAGCTTCATATTTTTGATTTGGTATTGGTGTGTTCATATCTGAGTTTCCTGCTTGATTTTAAAATTGAATACATACACCATTTTGATATGTCTTGGCAAATCCGGGTGATTTGCTTGACATATCTTTATGCGGATAATAAAAAACCAGAAGTGTTATAAATTATTTTGAGGCGTTCGTCCTGAAATAAATTTTAAAATATATTGGGTAAAAATAAGGAACAGGAGTTAAAAAAATGCTTAAAGATGGTGAAAAAGGTGTGATTCGTCAAAAAGGTGAAGAAAAGATAACATATGCGATAGCACCGCATATTTCATGCGGGGTGGTATCTCCGGACCAGCTGAGAACACTGGCGGATGTTGCACAAAAATATGGAGCAGCTGCATTGAAAATAACCAGTGCGGCACGGATAGCGATTGTCGGGATTTCAGAAGATCAGGTGGATGATGTCTGGAAGGATCTTGGAATGGATCCGGGCCATGCTGTAGGGCTTTGTGTCAGAAGTGTGAAAACCTGTCCGGGAACAACATTCTGCCGCCTGGCAAAACAGGACAGCCTGAAGATGGGCATGGAGCTGGATGAAATCTATCACGGTATGACCCTGCCCAGTAAAATGAAAATGGGGGTCAGCGGGTGCAAGATTCAGTGTGCGGAAAACTGTATCAAGGATATTTCCCTGTACGGGACAGCAGAGGGCTGGACACTGATGATCGGCGGTAATGGTTCTGCACGACCGCGACTTGCGGATGTTCTGGCGGAAAACCTGTCTGATGACGCTGCCAAAGATATGATCAGCAAAGTGGTTGAATATTATAAAGTACATTCAAAACGGGAGCGGATGGGAAGAATGATTGAAAGAATGGGTCTGGATACCATTAAAAGCGAGCTGAAAATTCATTGACATTGGCACTGCGTCATTGTTTATTCTAAAATATTCTTTTAAATTATGGTTTTAGTGAATTCCGTCCAATTTTTCATGTAAAGGAGAAGAAATTGTTTAAACAATTTGGAATTGCAACAAAAATCAGCATTCTTGTATTGGCAGCCATACTGTCTACGCTCCTGGTTGTTTTTTTATGTTCACTGTTTTCACTGGCAGATATGAAAAAAAACAACCAGGAAGAGTTGAACCAGGTGATTTATGAAGAGCGCAAAGATAAACTGGTTGAGTTGACAGAAAATGCGTTTACCGTGCTTCAGACTTCTCCATCTAAAAAAACGGGCCTGGAAATTATTTCTGCCATGCATTTTGGAAAAGACAGAAAAAATTATTTTTTTGTTTTGGATGCAGATGGCAGGTTTGTGCTTTATCCGGACAATCCTGACATGGTGGGTAAAGATTCCATTCATCTGCAGTCCGTGGACAATCGGTTTATTTTAAAAGACATATTGAATCTGGCCAAAACCCAGGGCCAGGGATTTTTGACGTATCAGTGGAAAAAACCCCAAAGCGAAATTGTCGGGGAAAAACTGACCTATTTTAAATATATTTCCAAAATGCAGTGGGTTATCGGAACAGGAATGTATAATGACGATATCAAAGATATCGCTTTGAAAAAAGAGCAGATTTTATTTGATAAATTTCTAAAGGATTTTGGTTTTTCCGCAGCCGTGATTTTATTTTTTTCAATTTGTTTTACTTTGCTTTCCATCATGATTACCCGCAGGTTACTCAGCCCGATAAAAGAAGTGGCAGCTTTCGCAAAAGCGCTGGGGAACGGAAATCTGACCGCAACACTGAACCATCAAAGCAATGATGAACTGGGAGAAATGGCCGATTCCATGCGAAATTCTGCAAAGGATCTGTCTGAACTGCTGCGGCAGTTATTGGCCATTTCAGTTACGGTTGCAGATTCTGCGTCCAGGGTTCTGGAAATAGCAGATAATTTAAAAGATTCATCCGGGGAAATGGAGGATTATTCTGAAAATGCCGCAAAAGAAACATTGACCATTTCCACCCATATGAAAAATATCCTGTCTGCCACCAATAAGATAAATTCTCAACTGGATAATATTGCAGGATTTACAGAAAGTGTATCCAATAATACGGTTCTTGTGGGTGAAAAAATTGATTCTGTCTCAAAATCCACCACCTCGGCTGCCTGCGCCATAGAGCAGATGTATGCCTCTTTTAATGAAACCGCCCAGAACTCGAGCAAGGGTGCAAGTGTTACTGAAGATGCGTCCAGACAGGCCGGGAAAACCTCAGAAATAATGAATCAACTGGGGGCTTCGGCAAAAGAGATCGGAGAAATTATCGAAATTATCCAGACCATTGCATCCCAGACCCATCTGCTTTCGCTGAATGCCGCAATAGAGGCAGCTGGCGCAGGAGATGCGGGAAAAGGCTTTTTTGTGGTTGCCAATGAAGTCAAGGAGCTTGCCAACCAGACAGAAACCTCGGCCAAGGTGATCCGGTCAAAAATACTGGGGATGCAGGAGCATACCAAAAAGGCAGTTGAGGTGATTGAAAATATTGTAAAGGTCATTGCCAATATCGACCAGATCATGTTTGCCATTGCTTCTTCGGTGGAGGAGCAGACCAGCGTTACCAATGATATCTCATCCAATATTTCAGTGACAGCTGAAAATGCCAGTGACCTGAATATAAAAGCAAAAGAGAATATTGATGCGGTACGCCAGGTGGCATTGAATATTGAGGCAACCTCCGGTGAATCGGATTTAATCCAAAAGGATGTAAAAATCACCACCGCCGGTATTGAAGGGGTTCTGGATGCGGTCAGCAAAACCAATGAATCGGTTAAAACATCGGCCAAGGGCATAGAAGAGATTCAGATAAGAGCAGGAGAACTTGAAGGGCTTGCAAAGGAATTGAAGGGTGTGGTCACCCTTTTTAAAGTATAGGCTGTTTTAAGGGAGGAGAAAAAATGGACAGACGTAAATTTTTGAAACAGGTGTCATTATGGTCTGCCGGTTTAATTGCTGCACCTCCGGTGTTTAATATCACACCAAAACTGTTTGCTTCAATCCAGAAACCCGCGGTAATGGTGGCAAAAGGGGAGAATTACCCTGCCATGGTGAACACCATCGTCAGCAGACTTGGCGGAATAAATGCTTTTGTGAAAACAGGCGACACGGTTGTCATAAAACCGAATATTGCATGGGACAGGACCATTGAACAGGGCGCCAACACCCATCCCCTGGTGGTGGAAACCCTTGTCTTGCTGTGCCTGGATGCAGGTGCGTCAAAGGTGTCGGTCTTTGACCGGACCTGTAATGAGGAACGCAGATGCTATACCAGCAGCGGCATTCGGCCTGCACTGGAAAAAATTAAGGATAAACGCTTTTCCCTTGAATATATTGATGATCGTAAATTTATTCCTGTTGATATTAAAAAGGGAACTGCCTTAAAACAATGGTCGTTTTATAAAGATGCCCTGGAAGCGGACTGCTATATCAATGTGCCGGTGGCAAAGCATCACAGCTGGTCTCATTTGAGCCTTGGCATTAAAAATATTATGGGGGTTATTGGCGGCAGAAGGGGAATGCTTCATATCGGGCTTGAGGAAAAACTGGCAGATTTGAATACGGTTATCCGTCCAACCCTTACGATTATTGATGCCACCCGGGTGATTACGGATAACGGTCCCCAGGGCGGCAGCATGGCAGATGTGAAAAAACTGGACACCATTATCGGATCACAGGATCCTGTGGCAGCAGATGCCTATGCATCCACCTTGTTCGGATATAAACCCGAAGACCTGGGAACCACAGTGGCAGCACATAAAAAAGGGCTCGGGCAGATGGATCTGAACAAATGTGATGTTCAATATTTAAATCAGTTTGCCTGATGAAAATCAAACCCCATCTGAAACAGGTAAGACGAACAGCGCAGTTGATCTGCCTTTTCCTGTTTTTGTTTTTGTTTCGCAAAACCGATTATTCCGGCAGCGATACCCTTGAATATGCGGTAAATATTGTGTTTCGCATGGATCCTCTGGTGCTGGCCGCCATGACGCTGGCCCAGAAAGCAGTCCTTTCCCTGTTCTGGCCGGCATTGAGTGTTATTGCACTGACCCTTTTGTTCGGACGGGTGTTCTGTGCCTGGCTGTGCCCCATGGGGACGCTGATTGATATATCCGGACATGTGATCCCAGTGGGGCACACAAAAACACATCTTCGGTTTGTTAAATATGTTCTTTTGATCATCATACTGACCGGTGCTGTTTTCGGCTTTCAGTTGCTCGGTTTTGCAGATCCCTTTTCAATTCTTGTCAGGGGGCTTGCGTTTACCGTAGACCCTGTGATGAATTTTCTGGTTTCCGGATTTTTTGATACTGTATATTCTGCCGGTCCCCAATGGCTTTCCAATATGACGGAACCGGTTTACAGCTTTTTGAAAGACGGTATTCTCCCCTTTAAACAAAGCTTTTTTCTGCTTTCGTTTTTATCTTTTATATTGCTTCTTGTCATCTTTGCACTGGAATTTATCGGAAAGCGGTTCTGGTGCAGAAATCTTTGTCCTTTGGGAGCGCTGTTTGCCATCATTACCAAGTTTTCTGTTTTCAGGCGCATTCCGGTTAAAGCCTGTAAGGGCTGTGATCTGTGTACAAGCCAATGCCCCATGGATGCACTGGATGATGATGGAAAACTTTTGAGTGAAGAATGTAATTTATGCATGGATTGCCTCAAATTCTGTCCGGAAAGCCGGACCAGTTTTAAATTTGTCATCCCGAAGATCACGTCCGGTGTGGATATCAGTCGCCGTAAACTGATTGCAGCAGGTCTTGCAGGCCTTGTGCTGCCGGGGATTGCAAGGACCCAGGCCATTTCAAAAATCCCGGACAATGATCTGATCCGGCCACCGGGCGCGCTGGAGGAGACTGATTTTCTGGCCACCTGTGTCCGCTGCGGGGAATGCATGAAAGTGTGCATTAAAAACAGTCTTCAGCCGTTGTTCATGGAAAGGGGGGTGGAGGGCATCTTTACACCGAAACTTGTCCCCCGGCTGGGTTATTGCGAGTTTAACTGCACCCTGTGTACCCAGGTGTGTCCAACCGGTGCGATTCAAAAGCTGGATCTTATACAAAAACATGCCTTTGTCATGGGAAAAGCCTATTTTGATCTTAACCGGTGTCTGGTATATAAAGATAAACAATTATGCATTGTGTGTGAGGAACATTGCCCGGTACATGACAAGGCCATTAAATTTACAAAGGCGATGGTTAAAAATGCACAGGGTGAACTGGTTGAGCTCAAACAGCCCTATGTGGTGGAAAACAACTGCGTGGGATGCGGGATCTGTGAATATGTCTGTCCGGTTCCAGGTGAAAGCGCCATTCGGGTGGTGGGTAAAACGACGGTCAAGGCCTCCCGGGACATGTATGGATAAATACAAAAGGTAAATTATGAAAGCATTGATTATTGCCGCCCATGGCAGCAGAAAAAAAGAATCCAATCTGGAGGTTGCCGCTCTTGTTGCGCGGCTGTCGCAAAAGGTTAAAGGAAAATTTGATATTATAGAATTTGCGTTTTTGCAGATGGCAGAACCGCTTCTTGAAACCCGACTGGCACAACTGGCCCAGACCGGTGTAAAACAACTGGTGATTTTCCCTTTGTTTATTGCCAGCGGCAGTCATATCACCATGGATATTCCTCAACTGGTTCAAAAGGCCCGGGATGCGTATCCTGAAATGGATATAAGAGTGACCGACCATCTGGGAAAAATTCCAGCCATTGAAGATGTGATTATCCGGGAAGTCAGTTAAGGGATGTGACCGGGATAACCTGCAATTTTTGAATTTAATGTCCGGTAGTGTTTTCAGGCCACGTGTTTTGTGTTATCTTTTACGGCATGAAAATTCTGCATATCATCAGCCAGCCCCCGGATTTTACCGGCAGCGGGAAATTTATCAGCCAGATTATACATCACAGCAACCGGCAGGGGCATGATAATTTTCTTCTGGCAGGCGTTCTTTCTGATTTCAAGGTGCCGGAGGATCTTCTGCCTGAAGAAGCCTGTCTGTTTGTCCGTTTTGAAACCACGGATATTTCGTTTCCCATTCCCGGCATGAGTGATATCATGCCGTATAAAAGCCGGATGTTTTCAACATTAACGCAACTGGAAACTTCAGAATACAAAGCCGCGTTTAAAATAAAAATCCTGGAGGCGATCCAACGGTTTTCTCCGGACATTATTCATTCTCATCATCTGTGGCTGGTGTCTTCGCTTGTGCGGCAACTGGCAGAAGATATTCCGCTTGTGACCACCTGCCACGGCACCTGTCTGCGCCAGCATTATCTGTGCCCGGAACTGGGCAGATCCATGGTAAAGGATCTGCAGCGCATTGATCAGATTATTGCGCTGAGCCGGGATCAGAAACAGAACATCATTAAAACCCTTGGCATAGAATCTGAAAAAATCCATGTGATCAGCGGCGGGTATAACCAGGCCTGTTTTTTCTATAAATCCAAGGCATTTGACGGAACCGTGCATTTGCTGTATGCCGGAAAACTCAGTCATTCAAAAGGGGTTCCCTGGCTTCTAAACAGCCTGGCGCAGATTAAAGATTTGCCGTATCACCTGCACATCGCCGGAAGCAGTGCGGGAAAGGAAAAAGAAGATTGCCTTGAGCTGATAAAAACCCTGGGATCAAAAGCAAGCTATTATGGCGCTGTTTCCCATGAGAGGCTGGGGGAACTGATGCAAAACGCCCATGTTTTTATTCTGCCGTCTTTTTACGAGGGACTGCCCCTGGTGCTGATGGAAGCGGCTGCCTGCGGGTGCAGGATCATCACAACCGATCTTGCCGGGGTCAAGGAGATTTTTGGAGAAGACAACAATTCAATGGTGGACATGATTAAACTTCCCAGACTTCAAACCATTGACACCCCTTTTCCCCAGGATATGGATGAACTTCAGGACAGGCTTGCCAGAATATTAAGACACCATATTGAATCCATGATGCATGGCTGCCTGCCGGATATGGAGTCTGTGTGTTCTGCCAGCTCACAGTTTACCTGGGATTATATTTTTTCAAAGATCCAGGCAGTATATCTGAGCCTGCAAAGGAACAGCAGGCAGAGTGCGACCCCGACCAATGATTGAATTGTGCTTGAACCAGGGATTGAATGAATACTTGAATTAATGCTTGACCAGTGATTGAACAACAAAGCTGATTTTATAAAAAAGGTGCTGCAGATGAAAAAATGGGTAAAAGAGAAACTGATCTGTCCGGAGTGTCTGGAAAAACAAATTCCGTTGGATCTGGTCATAAAAGAAGAGCAGGATGAGGATATTATCACCGGAGAACTTGGGTGCAACAGCTGCGGTGCAGTATATGCTGTCCATGACGGCGTTGCAATTGTCCTGCCCAAAAAATCCATGTCCATCCTGTCGGACAGCTCAGGCTATAATTCCCAGAACATGCTGTCCGCGTATTTATGGAGCCATTTTTCTGAATTTTTTAACGGGCCGGATGCAACCGATGCATATAAAATATGGGCATCCTGTTTTCAGGAAAAAAACGGATGTGCCCTGGATATCGGGTGTTCTGTAGGCCGGATATCCTTTGAGCTGAGCAAGACCCATTCCAGGGTCATCGGCATAGATACCTCTTTGCCGTTTATTGCCAGTGCCAGAAAGATTTTAAACAAAAAAAGACTGGAATTTAATATGACCATTGAAGGTCATATTACCCAGGAGCGGTCCTGTGATCTTGATCCGGACTGGAACTATGACCGGGTGGATTTTATTGTTGCCGATGCCATGGCCTTGCCGTTTGCGCAAAACTGTTTTTCAACCGTGACATCCATCAATATTCTGGAAAAAGTGCCTGATCCACAGGGGCATCTGTCTTCTGTGAATACCGTGCTTCAAAAAGAAAATGCCATGTTCATGTTTTCAGACCCGTTTTCCTGGGATGAATCTGTATCTGCCCCGGAAAAATGGCTGGGCGGAACCCTGGAAGGAAAATACAAAGGACGCGGCATTGATAATATCAAAATGCTTTTTTCAGGTGAAAATCATATTTTTGATCCTGAGTTTTCTATCCGTAAGACCGGCAGCATTCTCTGGAAAATACGGAAAACACAGAATCTGTGGGAACACATTCATTCCCAGTTTGTCATTGGTGAAAGATAATAAAACAAGTCAATTTTCAGGAATTTGATATGACAGATACAAAACACGGTATTTGCGGCATTTGTTTTCACAGCCCCGGCTGCGGGGTGATTGCCCATTTTGATGCATCCGGCAGGCTTGACTGGCTGGAACCGGATACGGACACTCCGTCGGGTAAAGTGTTATGTCCCATGGCCGCCAGTGCCAGGCAGATCATATATTCAGACCATCGGCTCAAACATCCGTTGAAACGGGTGGGCCCGAAAGGCACCCATGAATTTGAAGAAATCTCCTGGGACGAGGCCTTTGACATCATTGTTGAAAAGCTGAATCACCTCAAAGCGGAATTCGGGCCTGAAACAGTTGGATTCTATGCCGGAACCGGTTCTTATGAACGGTCATTTAAAGATATTTTTCAGCTCAAAGGATCAGAAATTTATCTGGCGTCCAGCATTCTGTTTCCCTTTGGTTCCCCCAATACATTTGGCGTGGGCGCACCCTGTTATACGTCATTAGGGGTTCTTGCACCAAAACTGACCATGGGATGTCTTCATATTGACATGTTTTCCGATGTGGATAATTCAGATCTTATTCTGATCTGGGGAACAGATCCCTCCACATCCACTCCGCCTGAAATGTTTAAACGGATCATCACCGCAGCCAATGAAGGTGCACAGATTATCGTGATTGATCCAAGAAAAACGCTGGCAGCGGATCTTCCCGGCAGTGAATGGCTTCCCATCCGCCCGGGAACAGACGGTGCACTGGCCCTGGGGTTATCCCATATTCTCATACGGGACAGGCTTTATGATGAAGTGTTTGTGGAAGACTGGACCCTGGGCTTTGATGAATTTTCAGAATACGTAAAAGTCTTTACCCCGGAGCATGTGTCTGCCATCACCGGAATTGATACCGACAGGATTGAATCTCTGGCAGAAAGTATTGTTGATGCCGAGGGCGCATCGTATATCATGTACACGGGTCTTGAGTATACAAAAAGCGGGGTTCAGAATATCCGGGCGGTCATGGTGCTGTGGGCCCTTGCAGGGCAGATGGATGTGGAAGGCGGGCGGTGTTTTTCCAGAAAGGAAAATCGTATCCCGCTGGCCCGGGAGCGTCAGATCCAAACCCCCGGGTTTGAATTATCCATTGGCAAAGGCAGGTTCCCTGTGTATTCCCGCTATTGCGGCGGTGAACCCCATGCATCCTTGCTTCCCAAATCAATTATTGACGCAGATCCATACAAGATCCGGGCCCTGTTTGTGCTTGGCGCCTCTCTTTTAACCTCCTGGCCAGACCCCGGCCTTTGGAAAAAAGCATTGGGAGAACTGGATTTTTTAGTCACCATAGATCTGCAGATGACCCAGGACGCAGCCTGGGCAGATATAGTTCTGCCGGCCACCACTGCCTTTGAGCAGGAATCCTACTGTTATTATGGAAATGCCGTAAGAATCCGGGAAAAATTAATCGAACCCGTGGGCGATTCCCGGTCCAGCTATGATATTCTGGCAAAGCTTGCAGACCGGCTGGGATATGGTCATCTGTATCCCCGGAACCCGGATGAGGTGTTGGATTATATTTTAAGCACATCCGGTTTTAATGCGGATCAGTTGCGCAATGCCCCCGGAAAAGTGCTGTATGGCAAATCAGAACCCATGGAATATCGGAAATGGGAAAAAGGTCTGTTGCGTGATGACGGCAAACCCGGATTTGAAACCCCTTCGGGTAAATTTGAAATCAAATCCAGTATCCTTGAAAAATACGGGTATCCGGGACTTCCTGAATATGAGGAATCCGATGAAACACCACAAAGCGCTCCCAAACTGTTTAAACGGTATCCGCTCATACTGGGTACAGGGCCCTTTAAGCCGGATATGAAATCATGCCTGCGCGGGATACCTGATTTTATGGAAAAATATCCATATCCGGTTGTTGAGATCAGTGTGGCGGATGCACAGGATCGCGGGATCAAAATGGCTGACCGGGTGGTGATTAAAACAGACCGGGGATCGGTTGCCATGCGCGCGTTTGTTACGGATAAAATCATGAAGGGCTTTGTGTATGCCCCGGTGGGCGGCGGCGGCCCCATTGGAACGGATGAATGGAAAGAGGCCAATGTCAATTTTCTGATTGATTCAAAGCAGTATGATGAAATTTCCGGGTTTCCAGTGTATAAAACCATGTTGTGTGAGGTGAAAAAAAAGAAACGCCAGCGCAGAAGCGTGGCGGCTCAGGACCCGAGTCTGGGGTGTGTGGGCTGATCTGGCCGGGGGATTTATACCCCGGGTTTTTAAAATAAAGATGAAAGTTTTATTAAAGGCATTGAACAAAATGGAACAAAAAGAAAGCACAGATTTTTTTCAGCACCATTCTTTAAATTATATAGAAATGGCAATGAGTACAGACCGGATGGAACAGATCCGGCATCCGGATGGATATGGCAAAAAAACAGGGGACTGTGGCGATACCGTGGAATTTTTCCTTAAGGGCAATGAGCGAAAAATAAAATCCATTGCCTTTATGGTGAACGGATGTATGAATACGGTTGCCTGCAGTAATACCGTGGCCCGTTTTGCAGAAGGACAGTCTGCTGAAAAAGCCTGGGAGATCACACCGGAGCAGGTTGCAGAATTTCTGGAAACACTTCCCGAAGATCATTACCACTGTGCAGAACTTGCGGTGGGTACTTTTTATCTGGCCCTGGTGGATCTGACCTCGGGCAAACCCTTTCATTATTAAAAGGGTTTTTGTAAATTATTTTTTGCTATATCTGCCCGATACCTGCAAAAATTTCAAGACCGCCGTGGGAAATGGGCCTGAAATCAAGCGGCAGTCCCAGGGCGGTTATACATTCTTTGTCCGGAAGAATAATGCCTGCATGCCATCCTTTAAAATCATGTTTGAGTTTTTTTGAAATTTCATGAAAAAAAGAAGGGGCTGCATACCGGCTTCCCAGGCGTTTTCCATAAGGCGGATTCAGCATGATAACCCCTTTTTGCATGGAAGACAGTACCGGCGGCAGAATATCAAAAAAATCCTTTTGGGTCGCCTCGATCATCCGGCTGAACCCGTGATCCTTTATGTTTTCTTTTACAATGGAGACAGCGTTCTCGTCCGTATCTGACGCAAAAATCTGTTTTTCAGGGGAAAAAATGATGCTTTCACCGGCCTGTTTTTTCAGATATGCAAAGGCCTTCGGACTGAATGCCGGCCAGCTTTCAAAGGCAAAAGACCTGAAAAAACCCGGTGGCAGACCGGATTTGATCATGGCCGCTTCAATGGAGAACGTGCCTGATCCGCACATGGGGTCAATCAGAATATCATTTGCTGAAAATCCTGCCCAGCTGAGCATGGCAAAGGCAAGATTTTCCCTTAACGGCGCATGGCTGACCTTTTTTTTGATGCCCCGCTTAAACAGGATATCCCCGCTGGTATCTATGGAAACCGTAAATTCATCATGGTCTGCACGGATATAGATCGTCTGTGCAGCACCCGCAATTTTTCCGGGCCGGGTCTGCCCCAGCTGTTTTGAAATAACGGCCTGGCATCGTTGAATAACAGCATCTGAATGATACAGCCTGGATTTTTTGGCAGTCACCTTGAACTGCAGGGTGCAGTTTTCCGGCAGATACAGAATCCAGTCAATGCTGTTTATTTTTTTTTCAAGTTTTTCAAAGGAATCTGCCTTGAAGCGGCTGATCCGCATGATGATCCGGGCCGGAATGCCCAGTATCAGGTTCAGTTCAATGGCTTTGGCAAGTCTTGTATCAAATTCAATGCCGCCATGGTGCACCTGCAGTTTGTCTGCGGGTATTCCGGCAGCTTGCATCTGTGTTTTGCACAACGCTTCAAGACCGGGTGAGCATACGGCAAAAAACGGTTGCTCAGGTCCGACAATCCTTCTTTTGATTCTTTTTTCCAGCGGGGAGGGCGTGTTCATTATGGTTTATAATTTCCCAAAGGCATCCATGATTAATTCTTCTGTGGTTTCCCATGCAATACATTCATCGGTGATGGATACACCGTATGCAAGGCAGGATTTATCACCCGTGCATTTTTGATTGCCTTCGGACAGATTGCTTTCCAGCATCAGGCCGATAATGCTGGTATTCCCGGAGATTCGCTGATCCAGAACACTTTTGAATACAAAGGCCTGGCCTTTTTGTTTCTGTCCGGAATTGTCATGGGAACAGTCAATCATGATGGCATCCATCAGGTTTTTTTCTTTAAGTTTTGCCTGCACTCTGGCTACGGAAATTGGATCATAATTGGGATGGGTCCCGCCCCGAAGGACAATGTGGCTGTAAGGATTTCCTTTGGTGCTGACCACACAGGAATATCCATCAGCATCAATGCCCAGAAAATGCTGGGGTGATCCGGCTGCCATCATGGCATTTACGGCGGCATCCAGACTTCCATCCGTGCTGTTTTTAAATCCCACGGGCATGGAAAGACCGCTGGCCATTTCTCTGTGGGTCTGGGACTCGGTGGTGCGCGCGCCAATGGCCACCCAGGTCAAAAGGCCTGCAATATACTGGGGAACAATAGGGTCTAAAAGTTCTGTTGCCGTGGGGATGCCCATTTCATTGATATCAATCAGCAGTTTTCTGGCTTTTTTTAAGCCCTGGTTGATATTGTAGGAGGAATTCAAGTCCGGATCATTGATCAGTCCTTTCCAGCCTATGGTTGTTCTGGGTTTTTCAAAATACACCCGCATCACCAGGCAGATTTTCTCTTCAACCTTTTGTTTTAATAATCTAAACCGTTGGGCATACTCGACAGCGGCCTGTGTATCATGTATGGAGCAGGGCCCGGCAATGATCAGCAGTCTGCTGTCTTTGCGGGTCAGGATGTTTTCAATTTCCCTGCGGCCGTCAAGAACGGTTTTGATCGCCTTTTCAGACATGGGCAGTTCATTTTTGATTTGCGCCGGAGAAATAAGCGGTTTGAACTCTTTTACATTTACGTCATAGGTTTGTTTCATGTTTTTTTCCTTTGCAGGAGTTTGCAAAAACCGGCGGGAATAAACACAAAAAGCCGCAGGCTTTTGCTGCCTGCGGCTTTTTGTGTTTTTGATAAACTTCAGCACATAACAGGCAGACAGGTATAATAATAATACGGATAATACCCTCTGGCTGTCATATTCAATGTCATGTGTTTTTCCTTGTTTTTTAAAGGATTTATATAAACCATATATTTTTTTTCAAGTCAATATGATTTTTATGATATATGAATTTCTAATATATGCGATTGCTTTTGTCTTAAATACTTTCTTGACTTAAATCCGTGAAAAAAGGATACTTGAAAAAATATCCAGATCAAAAAACATTCATTTTAAATTTCGCAGCCATAAGAAAAGGCATAAATAAAAGGTCAATGATTATGGACCAACAATTCAGTGAGCAGGAACAAATGACATCCGGCAACTTTTGCAGTGAGCTGGAAATATTTAAAACCGCTGTAACAAAAGCCCCGTTTGCCATCAGTATATGTGATGAAAAAAATAATCATATTTTTCAGAATCCGTCCTTTTTTGAGTTGTTCGGGTATGAACTGGAAAATTTAAAAGATAAAACCCTGAAAATGCTTTATGCTGATCCCCATATGCATGAAAGCGCAATGGCAGCGTTTTTCAGCAACCAGTCCTGGTCTGCACAAACTGAAATCATACACAGGAACGGCAGCAGCGTTTCTGTTAAGATATCCACGGAAATCATTGCGGATTCACAGGGGCATATCGTCGGCAGTATCAGTTATTTTACAGATCGCAGGGTTCAGGAACAAAAAGAGCATGAACTCTGGTGCCAGAAGGAATATCTATCCACACTGCATTCGATTTCCCTGGGAATGTTTCGCAGAATTGATTTGTCAGAGCTGTTGAATGCAATTGTTCTGAAGGTCGCAAAAACCACGGGTGTGCCGAACATATTTTTATATTTATATGATCATAAGCATCATGTGCTGGAATTGAAAGCCGGGTGCGGCAGCATGGCTGATTTTATCGGTGCCGGTGTTCAGCCTGGCAGTGGTATTGTCGGAAGGATTTTTGAAAAAGGAGAACCTGTTGTTTTTGACCATCTTGATCCGCAGCATAAAACCCTGACAGATTCTTTCTTCAGTCCGTATTCTGCTGTAATGGGGATTCCTTTGATATCCGGTTCAACCATTAAAGGGGTGATCGGTGTCTGCCATGATTTCAGGGGCGCAAAACTTTTTCCGGATACCATGGGCATTCTTGAAGAGTTTGCCGCCATTGCCAATATTGCCATTGACAGCGCACATCTGGTTGAAGGCCAGAAAGCGGAACTGGAAAAACGGCTTTCCCTTGAGAAGAAAAACAAGGAAAGCCAGATCCGGTTATATCAATCCCAGCGGATGGATGCGATTGGCACGCTTGCTGCCGGAATCGCCCATGATTTTAATAATATATTATCATCGATCATGGGGTTTACCCAGGTGGCCCAGTCAGAAGCACAAAAAGAAAGTCCCCTGGCAAGTGATCTGAATGAAATTTATACTGCAAGTCTGCGCGCAAAAGATCTGGTTCAGCAGATTCTCGCCTTTGCAAGGCAGTCCAATGATCAGGTGAATGCCATAAAAATAAGCCTGATTGTAAAAGAAGTCTTAAAATTTATCCGGTCTTCAATTCCCGCAACAATCAAGATTGAACACAGTATTGCTGCTAAAGGAAAAGTTCTTGCAAACCCTGCCCAGATTTATCAGATATTTATGAATCTTTTTACCAATGCTGCCCAGGCAATGGAAAAGGATGGGGGGGTTTTATCGGTAAAATTAATGGAGGAGACGCTGGAAAAACCAATGGGGGATATACTGCCCGGCCAGTATATCAAAGCCTGTGTTTCAGATACAGGCGTCGGGATACAGGAAGATCAGCTCCATTCAATTTTTGAGCCGTATTTTACAACACGAGCGGCAGGAGACGGAACAGGACTGGGGCTTTCCGTGGTGCACGGCGTTGTGAAAAGCATGGGAGGCGAAATTTTTGTGGAAAGTACCCCGGGGCAGGGAACTGCATTTATCCTGTATTTTCCTCTGGTGCAGCAGACAGAATTGGCGGAAGGCAACCAATTTAAAAAAAATCCGATATCGGTTCCAGGCAAAGGGGAGCATGTGCTTTTTGTGGATGATGAGCCTGCGATTGCGGATGTCGGGAAAAGACTGCTGGAAAAACAGAACTATAAAGTGACATCATTCACCAGCAGCCAACAGGCGCTTGCAGCGTTTTTGGCAGCGCCCGGGGATTTTCATGTGGTGGTCACGGATATGACCATGCCGGAAATGACCGGAGAAAAACTGGCCAGAGAATTAAAAAAAATCCGTTCGGATATCCCGGTTATCCTGTGTTCCGGCCATCAGAACTATGCATCAAAGCAAGAACTGCAGGATCGAAATCTGGATTATATCTGCAGTAAACCCATCTCTAAAGATGAACTTGCCATGACCGTCAGAAAAGCCATTGACGGGATTGCTTCTGAATAAAATTTTTAATTATGATGGATTGTTTCTCAGGCGAAAAACTTTTTTAAAATAAAGATTCCGGCATCTGTTTTCCACAGACAGCAGGGTATCAAAGGCATGGGAAAAATCATCTTGCGAAATAGTAAACAGACCATGACCGTAAACAATGGCATTGTCTGAATGTTCAAGGGCCACAGGAAGCGTGCGGCATAAACCGGTCGGTCCGGTGCCGACCTCACCCGGCACAATGGGGGTATGGTCCACAAATCTTTTTTTGGGGCATTTGATGTGGCATTGTGTGTTGAATTCACAGGTGGCTTTTTCCATTGGATCACAATCCATGGATAAAATGACACTGAATCTGGGGTGCCCGTGAAGAATTGCTCTGCAGCCGGTTCTGGATATGGTTTCCAGATGTGCTGTCAGCTCGCTGGAGGCGGTTAATCCGGCACTGGTGGAATGGTCAAGAGGCACCGGATCAATACAGGATTCCAGTTCATCCAGGGAACTTCCGGTCTGACTGATGTACAGGGTACCATTCCACAGATAAGAGACATTCCCGAAATAGGAGTCCACCAGCCCGTATTCAACGGTTTTTCTGCCCGCTTCAATGATGGCCGAATAAACGGTTTTTTCATCGGCAAAAGGGAAGGGAATGAATTTCGGGGCTTTTTTTTGTTCTTCTTGAATATACGGCGTGATTTCATCAAACAGATCATGGGCCGCTTGCGTTGCCTGTCCGGTTTGAAGAGACTCAAGATAATCTGTAAAAAATTTTATAAACCCTGCAAAACATACGGAACTTACCGTAACAAACCCCTGTTCCGGGCTGACCGTGCCGTGGGCAATAATGGCAGGGCCTTCAAAAGAATCTGTATCATCCATCGGGTTGATGATCACACTTTTTCTGTTTTTTAATACCGCGCATATTTTTTTGGGGTTGAATGAATCAATCACGGGCAGATCATGCAAAAAAGTCCGTGTTTCACAGTCTTTGGGCTGGATCAGGCCATTTGTTGTGGAAAGAGCCTGATTTGCCAGATACCGGATCAGGCTTTTATAGGGTTGGGCAGGTCTTAAGAACACCAGGGAATTGATATTGAGGTGGTCAAATATTTTTTCCAGAACCTGTGTTTCCCGGGCAGGACGGTTCCATACAAGCATATCGTCCAGACCGCCGATGATCGGCTGTGAAGGGCCTGATGCTTTTCCCAGCTTTGCCTGGATCAGTTTTTGGGCATATTTATTTACAAGCTGTTCCATTCAAGTCCCAGTGATGCGGCTTTTTCTGTTGTGGGAAGACCTTTTTGCGTAAGTCCCCTGATTTTATAGTATTTTGATCTTGCCTCAATAAAATCTTCCCGGTTGATGGGGGGAATGTCAATGGAATTTCCACTGGTTCCTTTTTCAGTGAAAAACCGTGTGGGAAGATCATCGTCTTTAATGTCAAAACCGTTCAGGGCATTGATAATCCGTTCATTATAATAGATGGTTTCTCCCTTTTGCAACAGATCCTGGGTACTGGTTTCAATACCGGTGACAGCTTCATAAATTCTTGCATATTCTTCCAGGCTGGCTGCAAAAAAAGTGAATTTGCAGGCGGTCAAAGCATCCACCACTGCGTTGAGATCCTCAGCAATTTTGATGATTCTGGCTTTTCCGCTGAAACTGAACCGGTCTGTTGCCACAGGTTTTCTCAGTATTTCATGGGAAATGGGATATGCCCGCAAATGACAGCCGCCCCTTGTGGACATGGCATATCCCAATGCCATGCCATATGCGCCTCTTGGGTCATATGCCGGCAGCTCCAGCCCTTTTACGGCCATGGCAGCATCCGGGAACCCCATTTTTTCTGCATATGCAGCTGCACCCAGTCCCAGATCTTTTCCTTCACCGTTTCCCAGGGCGATATCTTTGAGCAAAGACAGAACCGTCTCTTTGGTATAGTCTTTACCGGTAATTTCCCTTCTGCAGGCCAGTGTGGATGCAGCAGAGATGGTGTCCATGCCGTAAATATTGCACAACCGGTTTGCCTGGACCACAAGATCCGTGTCTGTGCAGCCGATGAGTGCGGTAAAATGGGACATGGTTTCAAACTCCGGCATGGCTATGGATTTTTTGTCGTGGGTGCCTGTTTTTTTGCACAGGATATGACAGCCCAGGCATCCATGTTTTTTGGGGTGATAGGTTTTTGTGTACATGGATGCATTCAGCCTGGCTGCATGGGCAAATTTTGTGTGCGTAAAATTGTCTGTGGGCATCATCCTTCGGTTATCCATTAAATCATATACCGCACCGGTTCCAAGACACGTAAAACCGGACTGTCCCATTAAAACCGGGGAAGCTGCCGTGAGTCTTAAAATATCTTCCCGTGCTTTTTTAAGTAACACCGGGTTTTTTACCCGGGTGTGACCGGTCCCGTTGACAAGGATATATTTTATTTTTTTTTCAGCCAGGCAGGTGCCAAGGCCGCTTCGGCCTGCGGCAAAATGCTGATCCACGATAACGGATGCATACCGGACCCCGTTTTGGGCAGCAGGGCCAATGGTGACCAGGGAGGCTTTTTGAGGATTTATTTTTCTGTGAAGATCATGGGTGTCAAGCATCCAGACAAATGCGGCATCCTGAAATTCGATACGCTCATCCATGATGTGTATCCCCACAGGAAAAGGGCTTTTTCCGGTGATGACCAGACCGTCCCAGCCTGCTTTTTTAAGCCGGGTGGCCAGTTTTCCACCCACGGATGAATCTGCAACCAGTCCTGTGAGCGGGGATTTGGAGACCATATGCGCACGGCCGGATGTGGGAGAGGAAGTTCCTGCCAGCGGGCCTGAAAAAATACAGAACACCATATCCGGGTGATTCCAGGGTAATCGGGCGTTTTGCCTTAAATATCTTCCGCCAAGGCCCTTGCCCCCGACATATTGGTTTAATATTTCAACACAAGGGGTTTCGATTTCCACTGTTTTGTCAGAAATATTAATATGCAGTATTTTTCCGGTCCATCCGTACATGAAATTCAGGTCACTTTTTAATTATGGGCTGGGTTTTTCCATCCTGTGTCTCAATGGGCAATTCCTACCAGTATTCATCTCCCCTGTAAAGATATTTTACCGGGTACAGGATCTGTTGTTTTAATTTTGATTATATTTAATTTCATTCAGCCGGAACTTGTGGTACTCTGACACTATTAAAACTCATTTTATCATAACATGATTGAAAAACACCTTGGCTGATGGGTAAAGGAACAAAAGATGCTCAAGTATTTTTGCCTGACACTTGTGCTTTCAGGATTATATTTTACAACCTTTATCAATTATCTTCTTTTCCACAGTATTGTTGAAATTATCAGTATTGTTGTGGCCTGTTCCTTTTTCATGATTGCCTGGAATTCCAAAAAATATATCCATAATCAGTATGTTTTATTTATCGGGATTGCATATCTGTTCATCGCTTTTCTGGATCTTCTCCATACCTTGTCTTACAAGGGCATGCCGATTTTCATGGATTATGATTATTATGCAAATCAGTTGTGGATTGCTGCCAGATATATGGAGAGCGTGACCCTTGTGGTTGCATTTTATTTTCTGGGCACAAAAAAGACATTTCATCCGGAGAAAATATTCGCCGTTTATACAATGATTACCGCAGGTATTGTTGCAAGCATTTTTGTCTGGAAAATTTTTCCGGTGTGTTTTATTGAGGGTTCAGGCCTGACACCGTTTAAAAAAATCAGTGAATATATCATCAGTGGTATTTTGTGTGTCAGTATCGTGCTTTTGCAGAAAAATAAAAACAGATTTGAGGACCATATCCATAAGATGCTGTTTTTTTCAATTGTGTTTACCATACTTTCAGAACTGGCATTTACGTTTTATATTTCCAATTATGGATTTTCAAATTTAATCGGTCATTATTTCAAGCTTTTTTCATATTATCTGATTTATACAGCCATCATTGAAACTGCTATCAAAAGGCCCTATGACCTGATTTTTAAAGAGCTTGCTCTGGCCAACAGAAATTTGAACAAAGAAATTGACCGACGAAAGCAGACAGAAAAAGACAGAGAAGAAATTATTGTTGAACTTCAACAGGCCTTAACTCAGGTAAAAACATTAAATGGTCTGATTCCCATATGCGCGCACTGTAAAAAAATCCGCGATGATAACGGGTATTGGAATCAGCTTGAAGCATATATTGTAAAACATTCCAATGCGACATTAAGCCATGGGATTTGTCCGGACTGTACAAAAAAATATTATTCAGACCTTGGGTGATAATACACACCATCTGGTCTGCAGATATCAGAAAAAAAATCATTTTTAAAAGAGGTGTTCATGACGCTGAAACGGGTGGGGATTCTGACCGGAGGTGGGGACTGTTCCGGCCTTAACGCAGTTATCCGGGCAGTGACCCGTGCTGCCATTATTCAGCACGGCGCAAAAGTGGTGGGAATTGAAGGCGGGTTTGAAGGCCTGATATCCGGGCAGACCCAGGAGCTTACCACCCGCACGACAAAAGATATCCTTACCCTTGGCGGAACTATTCTTGGGACAACCAACAAGGGCAATCCCTTTGAATACAGAACCCGGACTGAGGACGGAACCATTCAGGTTCATGATTATTCTGACAAGGCAGTGGAAACATTTCACAAACTGAAACTGGACTGTCTTTTTGTTGTCGGCGGAGAAGGAACACTGGAAATCGGGTATGAATTTTTTAAAAAAGGAATTCCTGTGATCGGGATTCCCAAAACCATTGATAATGATCTTGAAAAAACAGATTATACTTTTGGATTTCAGACAGCAGTCCAGGTAGCCTGTGATGCCATTGACCGTCTTCAGACAACTGGCCGAAGCCACGACCGGGTGATGATTTTAGAGGTCATGGGCAGGAATGCCGGCTGGATTGCCCTGGAAGCCGGCATTGCAGGCGGGGCCCATATCATTCTGATTCCTGAAATTGAATATCAGATTGAAAATGTGATCAGAAAAATTGCGCTCAGGAAAAAAGGCGGCAGCCCGTTCAGTATTATCATGGTTGCAGAAGGGGCAAAGGAAAAGGGCAGGGGCACGATCAAGGCCCAGGAAGCAGGCCAGAGGCTTCAGGGTGTTGAGAAGCTGGGTGGAGTGGGGTTTTATCTTGCCAGGCAGATCGAAAAGCAGATTGATCTTGAAGTGCGGACAACGGTTCTGGGACACATCCAGAGAGGCGGATCTCCCAATGCGTTTGACCGGGTACTTGGCACCCGTCTGGGCAGTTTTGCCGTGCATTCGGCAGCACAGAAAAGATTTGGAACCATGGTGTCGCTGCAGACACCGGATATTGTGCTGGTGGATTTAAAAGACCTGGCAGGCAAAGTGCGAACCGTGTCTTTAAATTCACAGCTGATCCGGTGTGCAGAATCCATTGGTATTAATATGGGCCGTGAGGCGATGTAATACAGGAGAAACAGGGGCATGAATCTGATAGCCATATTGTCAAACATACGGTTCCCGGATATTCTGGATGTTTTGTTTATTACGATTGTGTCTTATCACTTTTTTGTCTGGTTCTGGGGAACAAAGGCATTCAAGGCATTGATCGGGATTCTGGTGTTAAGCGCCATTTTTATTGTGGCCAAATCCTGGGGACTTTTTTTGACCACCTGGGTATTTCAGATTTTGTGGCAGGTCTTTGTGATCCTGCTGATTATTCTGTTTCAGCGGGAAATCCGGCAGATGCTCGAGCGGTTTAATCCGTTGAAAACCGTGGGAATCAAACAGCGCTCCGGTGCAGACGGCTGGCTTCCGGGATTTGCACAATGGGCTTTCACTGCGGCAAAAAAAAGGGTGGGCGCAGTTGTTGTGTTTGAAAGAAACGATCTGGTTTTTGATCTGATGACCAAGGGAATTGCCATTGAGGCGAATCCTGCGCCCGAGATATTGAATTCAATTTTTTATAAGGAATCGCCATTGCATGATGGTGCTATTCTGATTTCCAATGGGAAAATTTTAAAAACAGCCTGTTATCTGCCGCTGACCACCCAGGAAGATCTTCCCCAGGAATGGGGAACCCGTCACAGGGCTGCGCTGGGGTTGGCAGAACAATGCGATGCCTGGGTTTTGATTATCTCTGAAGAAAGAGGCGAAGTCTCTGTTGTCAGTGGACAGAAATTTCAAAAGGTTGCAAATGAAGAAGACCTGATCGAGATTATGGAGGATGCCGTTCTCGGATTCAGGACCGAGAAAAAAGATTTCAGGGAAAAAATTAAATCATGGGTGGTTCACCGGTATAAAACCAAGCTTGTCGTGTTTTTGATGGTTTTTGTCATGTGGCTGACCCTTGCCGGACAGCAGAATTTTGAAAAAAATATAGACCTGCCGGTAAATTTTAAAAATATTCCCCAGGGACTTGTTATTGCTGATCCGGTGGACAGGGATCTTTCAATCCGTTTCCGGGGGCTTAGAAAAGATATCAGCCTTTTGAACCCGGACAATATTCGTGTGTCGATTGATGTTTCTTCAACCCGGCCGGGAACCCATTTTTATAATATCAGTGCTGCCAACCTGAGTCTGCCCAATGACCGGATTGATGTGAAATCAATAACCCCGTCCAGGGTGGTTCTGACGCTTCGCAATACGTCAGAGCAAGGCCAGCCAGAACCCTCCCGGGACAAATAGAAAACAGCAAAGGGTTCAGTAATGGTTAAACCGGTGCCAGTGTTTTTTTAGCGGGTCAGACTTTCAGGCAGGGATAAAACATACTCTTTTATTTCATCCCGGACCTTTCGATAGCAGTCAAGTTTTTCTTCAGGGCTCTGGAATGCTTCTGCCATTTTCGGAGGGTCATCAAACCCCATATGGACGCGGCTGGTCAGTCCCGGAAAAAAAGGACAGGTTTCGTTGGCATTGCTGCACACAGTGATGACATAATCAAAGTTCTGGCTGGTATAATCAGAGACACGGGTGGATTTCTGGCCGGAGATATCGACTCCTGCTTCTGCCATGACAGATACCGCATGCGGGTTTAAACCATGGGTTTCAATCCCTGCAGAATACACATCAATCTGATCACCTTTTAAATGTCTTGTCCAGCCTTCAGCCATCTGGCTTCGGCAGGAGTTCCCTGTACACAGAAAAAGTATTTTTAATTTATTTGTCATTTTAGCAGCACCTCCCATCGCCGCAGGTTGCATTTTCTTTTCCCTTTATCCAGACCTGGATAATATAGGCTGCTCAGCCAACCCCCGGGCTGACCCGGATGGCCTGGGTCGGGCAGTTATTTACACAGGCCCCGCATTCCATGCAGGCGTTAAAATCTACAATTTGAGACTTGTTTCCCTGCATTTCAAATACACTTTGGGGACACACCTGGGTACACAGGGTGCATCCGATACATTTTTCCTGGTCAAGCACCAGGGTGGATACATCATCCAGATATCTTAAATCTTCCATGCCAAAATCCTTATTTTAAAATGCTGAATACATCCACAGCCCGGCTGCCAGCACAAGCGCACCCAGCTGGACCGGGATATACTGTTTCATTTCTTTTTCCACGCCGGATGGAGATGTAAACGGGGTGGTTCCTGTAAAATTCATGGCCAGATAGGAGCTGATGGATACACTGAAAAGAAACAGGGCTGCAAATCCGGAAGCACCGCTTGCAGCCGCAGAGGATAGAATCAAGATGATCAGGGCCACAATACTGCCGGTAATCATACCTTTCAGGGCAAAGGCCCTTCCCGGGACAAACGGTAACAGAACAGGGGTGATAACAGCACCGGAAACAATTCCGGAAACCATGGCAGACACGCACAGAAGGCCTCGTTGCCAGGCGTTTGAAAAAGAAAATATTTCAGGGCCGATTCCTGACAGGACAAACAGGATAAGTGCTGCGATCAGCGCAGGTTTCAGCACTATCTGGACTTCAACAGGGGTGATGATAAAGCGTTCATACAGGGTAAAGGTCACCTGCCGCATGTGTTTGTCAGCTTTTTTATCATTGTTCAAAAAGGCCGGAATATCCTTTGCCCGGATGGGGCCGAAAATCACCCTGAAGCCGGACAGCTTTTTGACTTCTTTTGCGCTGACTCCGGTGGCACCCAACTGAGGGACAATCAATTGTTTATGATCCACTATTTTTTCAAGCGATACAGCCTTGATTCTTGCCACAAGTTCCCGGGTGGCAAAGGTTCCCTTGCTTGCCGCACACCAGACATTAACGCCTTTGGTATCTAAAACCAGAATCCAGGCATTGATCTTTTCAAGTTCTTTTCTCAGATGATCAAAGGTCAGCTTGAAATTTGCCGTAACAAGGACTTCACTGGTTTTATCCGGTGAACCCACAGCATATAATCCGGGCGCAACAGCATAGCGGTGACGGTTGATACCGCAACGGACATAAAAGCTTGAAAACAGGTCGTCTTTGCCAGGGCGCGTTTTAATTACCGGGATATCTCCGGCCTCGGTTCTGATAAAGTGGCTTACAAAAGACTGCAGTTTATATCCGGGTTTTTCATATGCTGCCAAAGGGTCGGTGTTTTGAGCTGCACCCGTTGAAATCGAAGTGTCCATGGACGGCATAATGCTGATTCCGGTGGTTGACAATCCGGTCTTTTTCGGGGCAGTGTCTGATGATGGATTCATTTTTCCCTTATAAATTTTTTGACACCATTATCTGAAAGCCTTGTACCCGGCTTCGGTAATTTCCTGGATTGCTGTTTCAACAAGCGCATCATTGTCAGTTTCAAAGGTGGTTTTTTTGCCGTCAAGGTCAACGGATACATCACGGATTCCCTTGATTTCTTCAAGCGTTCTTTGAACCGTTCCTGAACAATGTCCGCAGGTCATTCCTTCCACATTCAGTGTTATTTTCTGTGAGGCCATTGTATATGCTCCTTTTTTTTAAATTGTATTTGAATCATGCAGATATAATAATGCGTATCTGATTGAGATCAACTGATTTTTTTGCGGTATCCCCAGGGAGGATTTCTCTATTTGACTTCTTTTTTATTGTCAAATCATAAAAAACTTGCAAGATATACAGAACCATACAAGTACGTGTTTGCTGTAAAAAATACATTTTATACAGAAGGGAATGTCCGATTATGGATGATATGTACAACCCAAACGAGCCTTTAATGCAGAAGCTGCGCATTGTAATCCGGTTCAGTGTCCGCTGCATGGCGGTCCTGATGACCATGGTAATCTTCTGGGGGGTGTTGGATGTGGCCTGGGAAATTTTTGAAAAACTTCGCACCCCTCCTGTCATGCTGATGACCATCAGTGATATTCTGGCCACTTTTGGTGCATTCATGGCGGTGTTGATCGCCATTGAAATTTTTATCAATATTACCATTTATCTCAGAGATGATGTTATTCATGTAAAGATTGTCATGGCCACGGCCCTTATGGCCATCGCGCGAAAAGTCATCATCCTTGATTTTTCATTGGTTTCTCCGGAGTATATGTTCGCAACGGCCGCTCTGGTGTTTGCCATGAGTATCGGTTACTGGCTGGTGGTAAAAAATGTCGAAACCCGGACGGTATCGAGGAAGCAGGTGGAAAAATGTTTTGAAAATCCGGATGAATGCACTGTTGAAGACGTCCATAAAAACCTGTAAAATCATCACAGGCAACGCATTGTATCAAGCAAAGAAAAATGGGCGAAAGACACCTGCTGGCATTTTGTCGCATCTTTTTGGGGGAGTTTTCAATTGAGTTATAAAGACTCACTTGAATCGTATTTGTCCTTTATGGATTTTCCTGTAAATTGTTGACGGGTTTATACCCAGAAGTTCTGCGGTCTTTTCAATGCTTCCGGATTCCTGATAGGCGCGTTTGAAAAGAATTTTTTCCACTTTTTCAATGGCTTCTTTCAACGGCATCATGCGGGATATCGATATGTCTTTTTCCTGCCCCGGCGATGGTTTCATTTCCAGTTGATTTGCCAGATCGTATTCTGGATCACCGACCTCATCTGAGTCTGCAACAACAATCAATCTTTCGATGACGTTTTTTAACTCCCTTACATTCCCCGGCCAGTCATAATGATAGAGACGAGGAATCAGAGAATTGTTGATTCTGACGTTGGAAGCGTACTTGAAATTTAATTCTTTCAGAAAAAAGCGGATAAGCGGAAGAATATCGTCACGCCTTTCCCGCAACGGTGGAATGTAGATCGGAACAACGCTCAAACGATAAAACAGGTCGCGTCTGAATCTTGTCTCATCCGCAAGCTGTTCCCGTGAAAGATTGCTGGATGCAATGAGCCTTACATCGGTGGGAATTGTTCTGCTGGCGCCCACCCGCATGAACTCCTGTTCCTGAATGACTCTGAGGAGTTTGCTCTGCATTCCCAGCGGCAGTTCACTGATTTCATCCAGAAACAGTGTCCCTTTTTTTGCTTCATCAAACAGGCCGTTTTGTCCGCCTTTTTTTGCACCTGTAAAAGCGCCTTCCTCATAACCAAAAAATTCGGACTCCAGCAGTTCAGACGGAACAGCAGAACAATTGACCCCGACAAACGGGCCCTGTGACCTGCTTCCTGACTGGTGGATCATCCGCGCAATCATTTCCTTTCCCACGCCGGATTCACCCCAGAGCAAAACCGGCGAATCGAATCTGCCGGCCTTGACAGCAACTTGAGCCACCCGTTTCATCTGTTCACTGGAATAGACGATCTTATCGCGTCCAAGAAGCACTTCCAGCGAGTTCAATTTTTGATAATACTGTTCCTTCAGTGTCTGGGAGCAGGACAGGTCGTTTTCCAGCTGAATGATTCTGGAGATATCCCGTCCCGTGCTGATCACTTTCTTAATCTTTCCATGTTTGTCAAAAAAAGGGATGCTTTGATACTGGAGTGTTACTCCTGATCCATAGGTGACGTTGGTGCTTGTCGATTTTTTCATTTCCAGAGCCTTCAGGGATGCTGAATCCGTAATCGCTCGATCTTCAACAAGCGCATGCAGGTCACTGCCGATCCATTCCTTGGCGTTAACCCCGATATATCTGGACATTGTATCATTGAGATGTTCCAGAATCCCGTCCTGGTTCATAATTCCAATGGCCACATCAACATGATCCAGGAAAGTGTCAAAGTCCATTTGCTTCAGGATATCCGCAATATCGAACAAATAGAGACAGCCTGGTTTGTCCCCGTCAATCTTTACTGGAAAAATCGTTATCCGGTGAGAGGCCTTCCCGATTTGAATATTCCGCAGTCCGATTGTCTGTCCGGAAGCGAGTTCTTTTCCAAACAATGGGTCGATTCCGGATATCGTGGCAGGGGATGGGAAACCGGCAGATTCAAGCATTGATTCCGCAGGGGGGTTCATCATGAGAATATGTCCCTTGCCGTCAATCAGCAGGGCCGGATTAGCCATCTGGTTGAGAACATCTTTTTTGATTGTTATCACAAATCCCCCTTTAATTTGGAAAGAGCCAAAGTGTTTTTTGCAGCATGCAAGATTTTTTTGCATAAAGCAAGGGCTTTTGATGCATCTGAACAGAGAAATATTGATAAAATTCTATAATATTAAATAGTTATAGTATTGGCATGGCGGTTGCAGTTGCAATAGATGCAATGGACAGGGAAATATCATAACAAAAAGGAGAGAAGACCATGACAATCCGCTTTGATAATCGCGTGGCACTTGTGACAGGTGCCGGAGCCGGAATTGGCCGGAGTTATGCCATGGCGCTTGCCGCCCAGGGAGCCATGGTGGTGGTGAATGATCCCGGTATTTCTTCCGGGGGATCGTCACTTGCCATGGAGGTGGTCCGGGAAATCCATGCGCAAGGTGGTCAGGCTGTGTTCAATTGTGACAGTGTTGCAGATCGCGACTCTGCAGACAGAATCGTTGCGACAGCCATGGAAAACTTCGGACAGGTGGATATTCTCATTAATAATGCGGGAATTCTCCGGGATAAAAGTTTTATCAAGATGCCGCTTGATGATTTCGAAGACGTATTGCGCGTTCATCTCATGGGTGCTGTCTATCTGACAAAAGCGGCTTTCCCGTTTATGCGGAAAGCAAATTACGGGAGGATTCTTTTTACAACCTCCACTGCCGGGCTTTATGGCAATTTCGGGCAGACCAATTACGCCGCTGCCAAACTTGCCCTTGTCGGGTTGATGAATGCTTTAAAATTAGAGGGGGGAAAATATAATATTCTGGTCAATACCATCGCTCCCATTGCCGCGACAGGGATGGCAGGGGGCACTTTTCCAGAAGAGATTTCCAGTCAGATCAAACCGGAACTGGTTGCCGCAATGGCGCTGTATCTTGTATCGGATCAATGCAGGACGAGCGGAAAAATTCTGTCTGCCGGAGGAGGGTACTATTCCAGCGTACAGATGATGGAAGGAAAGGGAGTCCGTTTTGAGTCCGGCAAATCCGTCACTGCAGATCAGATTGCTGAGCGATTTACACAAATTATCTCAATGACCCATGCACGTCCTTTTAAAAACGCAACTGAAAACGTCCTTCATATTTTGTCTTCTTTGATTGCAACAAGCCAGAATATTGAAACAAATAATTCATCATTGTGAGGTGTTATGAAAAAACGAGTCTACATCATCGGCGTGGGCATGACCCACATTGTCAAGCAGGACGGCGGGTCATTTGAACAACAATGCGACCTTGCCGTTTCGGAGGCCATGGAAGACGCCGGGCTGGCTGCTAAAGGGGATCAGGGTGCTATCGGCGGGATCTGGTATGGCAATTGCGCCCAGGGAATGCAGACAAGCCAGCATTGCATTCGTGGCCAGGTTGTTTTAAGGCGGCTTGGCTTTGAGGGAATGCCTGTCGTGAATGTGGAAAATGCCTGTGCCACAGCTTCCACGGCGTTGAACCAGGCGATCCATTATGTGATGGCAGAAGGAACTGACCTGGCCCTTGCCGTGGGCATCGAAAAAGTGCTGCCCGATCTCAACAATCTGGATGACCTTCCCGAAATCATGGCAGCGCTTCCCTATATGACACTTTCCGCCTTCTGGATGGGATGTGAGCAGGACAGGAAAAAACTGTACATTGAGAAATGGCGTAAGGAAAAATCCAAGGTTCTCGGAATTCCCTATGAAGAGACGAACGTTGGTGCAGGACGAAGTCCTTTTATGGATTATTACGCTGTGAAGGCCATGAAGGTGATGCAGAAATACGGTTACACCCAGGAACAACTGGCCAGAGTCTGTTCCAAAACTCATCATCACAGCACGATGAATCCCAAAGCCCAGTACCGGAAGGAAATATCATGGGAACAGGTCATGGCTGACAAACCCATCACTTACCCCCTGACCCGTTCGATGTGTGCACCGACTGGAGAAGGTTGTGCCGCTGCCATTGTCTGTTCGGAAAAATACCTCACCGAACACAAGGGGATTGCAGACCCGGTTCTGGTCCTCGCATCCGTCCTGGTATCCGGAAGAACACGCGGAGATTATGACCAGGATATTTCCGGCAGAGCCGCAGCGATTGCCTTTCATAAGGCAGGCGTGCAACCCAAGGATGTCGATGTGCTGGAGCTTCATGATGCGACATCTTTTGGAGAAATATATCAGACAGCCCAGGCGGGTTTCTGCAGACCGGAAGACGCCGGAGTTTACTGCTCTTCAGGAGCAACTGCCCTGGGAGGAGAACTGCCGACAAACGTCAGCGGCGGATTGATTTCACGTGGCCATCCCGTGGGATGCACAGGCCTTGCCCAGGCATACGAACTGGTTACCCAGCTTCGGGGGCGCGCCGGAGAACGGCAGGTCAAAGGGGCCAAGATTGGTATGCAGCTGAATGGCGGTGGTCTGATCGGTGTCGAAGAAGCGGCCATGGGAGCGCATATTTACCAAAAAATATAACAGAACACAAAGGGGATACGCATGGAAACAAAAACTGTTCCAAAAGAATTCAGTATCAGCAGAGGCTCGGCCTGGTTTATCGTTATCGTCTGTACGCTTCTGTATACGGTAAATTACATGGATCGTCAGGTTTTATCCATTACCACCGATTTGATAAAAGAGGACCTTGGTTTGTCCGATTCTCAGATTGGCGTCATACAAACTCTTTTTTTTCTGAGCATGGCATTTTTTGCTTTTCCGGCAGCCTATCTGGTGGACCGGTGGAGCAGAAAAAAAACCATCGGTTTAATGGCACTGGTCTGGAGCGGTTTTACATTTATAACCGGGATGGGGAAGAGTTTTCTGGGTATTTTAATACCGCGTTTTATGGTGGGTATTGGTGAAGCCGGGTTTACATCGGGGGGGACACCGCTTATCGGCGCATCTTTTCCCAATAAAGGCAGAAGCCTGGCCATGGGCATCTTTAATATGGCAGTTCCACTGGGCTCTGCCCTCGGACTCATACTCGGTGGTGCAATCTCTGTAAAATTCGGGTGGCGGATGGCATTCTATATTTTTGCGATCCCCGGCATCATACTGGCCTTGCTTGCCTTTTATATGAAAGACTATAAAACAGTCAGGAATATTGACGAATATGGCCGGAAAATAAGTTTTTTCAGATCAGCAGTTTCCCTGTTTTCCATCCCTACTTTAAAATGGTTGTATATCGGGTTTGGTTTGCAAAATTTCATGTGCTTTGCATTTCTGGTATGGGCTGCACCCCTTGTTATGCGGACGAACGGTGTGGATGCCCAAAAGGCCGGACTGTTGATCGGCATTATCGGGCTCATGTCGATTGTCGGTTCTATTGTCGGCGGGATAGCAGCAGATCTGTGGCAAAAGAAAAATAAAAGAGGCCGCATGCTCACAGCCACCACGTCATTGTTAATAGCAACCGTGCTGTTTTTTTTCATGATATTTTATGATGTCCGTGGTGTGGGGTATGTCATTGGCGTATTTTACGGCATATTTTCAATTTTTCCCGTGCCGTCCATCAGCGCGGTGACACAGGATGTCACACCGCCCAGTCTAAAAGGGGTTTCCTGGGGAATGGCAGTGTTCTGCTGTTATATTCTTGGCGGCGCCTGGTCTCCGATACTTGTCGGGGCAGTCTCTGACAGTCTGGGAAGCGGTGCATACGGCATTAAAACCGGATTATTAATGACAACTTTGGGGGGACTGTTCGGTGCTTTTTTCTATTGGCTGAGTGCCCGGCATTATTCGGTTGATATGGAAAAAGCGCAGAAATACATGCTGGAAAAAGCAGAATAAAGCGCTGATATCGTTCAGCAAAAAGCCGACTGAAAATGATTACCACATTATAAATGACAATAATTTAAAAAGGAGATATGGAAATGATTAAAACACCAGGATTAAATCTGGCATCCACCCCTTGGTTTCACGGCCAGGCCAGACCCCAAAAAACCGCTTTTATCTTTGGGGATCATAAAATAAACTGGGCAGATTTCGATGCCAGGGCTTCTAAAGTACACGATGCTCTTGTTAAATCGGGAATGAAAAAAGGAGATAAGGTCGGCCTGTTAGCCCTGAACAGCATTATCACGCTTGAAATTATGTATGGCGTCATCCGGGCCGGGGGCGTTCTGGTTCCTCTGTCGGCCATGCAGACACCAAAATTGATCCTGTCGCTATTGAAAGACTCTGAAGCGAAATTCTTTTTTGTCGCAGCTCCTCTGGAAGGGTTGATGCTGTCGTTATCTGATACGCTCGATGCTGCCGTATCTTTTGAAAACCGTATCAGTGTCGGTTTTACAGCTGATGGCTGGCGGGATTACGAAACCTTTATTGATAAAGGCCGGACAGATTTAATGCCCATCGATCTTGACGATGAAGATGAATGCGTCATTATTTACTCTTCCGGAACCACGGGTATTCCCAAAGGCATTATTCATACTCATCAGGCCCGGGTTTTGACCGGCCTGGCCTGTGCGCTTGAATTTCGCGTTACCGATGTGTCCACCATGTTGATCACCACACCAATTTTTACCAATGCGACCTGGTTGATGCTTCTTGCTGCTATCAGCAGTGGCGCCAGGGTGGTTTTGTCTGCAGTCTTTTCGCCGGCAGAATTTATGGCTGAAGTAAAAAGAAATGAAATCACTCATATTTTCCTCGTCCCGACAATGTATAATACTGTTCTTATATCTCCTGAATTTAATCCAAATGATCTGAAAAGCCTTCAGGTAATGGTCTCCATGGGATCATCGCTGCCGTTGCCCTGGAAAAAATCGATCCTGGAAAAAATGGGCCCGGGACTGTTTGAACTTTACGGGTTGACCGAAGGCGTCGGGACGACGCTCAAGCCTGAAGAGGTCATGGAAAAAACGGGTTCAGTGGGGCGTGCCATCATCGGCAGTATCATAAAAATAATTGATGATAAGGACAATGAGCTGCCCTGGGGGCAGACGGGTGAAATTGTAGGTTACGGGGGAGCTTTGATGAAGCATTATCATAATCGACCCCAAGCCACTGAAGAAATAATCTGGAAGGACAAAACAGGGCGTACATACATCCGTACAGGGGACATCGGCCGGTTCGACGAGGACGGATTTCTTTTTATTATGGACCGTAAAAAGGATATGATCGTTACCGGTGGCGTGAACGTGTTCGCAAGCGATATTGAAGAAGTTGCCATTGAACACCCTGATATTAAAGAAGTGGCAGTCATTGCAGTTCCCCATGAAAAATGGATTGAAACCCCCTTTGCCCTTGTGGTTCCTGTCGAAGGTGCACGCGCAACAGAGGTGGAAATCAAAGATTGGATTAATGAAAGAGTCTCGGCTAAACATCAAAGAGTCATCGCAGTGGAATTTTCCAATCAGCCTTTGCCTCGAAATGCTCTGGGAAAACTGCTTAAAAAGGATTTGCGTGAACCCTACTGGCAAAGTGTTTGATAGTAAATAGCGCTGTTTGCAGAAATAATGACTGCTGTTCTTCTTTTTTTTTGAGTTTTTTTATGCGATTGCCCGCAATTTATTCTTTTGGAAGGTATATATTTCATTTTGCGTGTGATATAGTGTAACGTTTATTTAAAATGAATTTAAAAGGATATTGAATTTGGAAGAACTTAAAGGGTCACAGAAAAAATACTTAAGGGGGCTTGCCCATGGTTTGAACCCGTCTGCTCTTGTGGGGCATAAAGGCGTTACCCCGTCGCTGATAGAAGAAATTAATACAGCGCTGGACGCAAGTGAATTGATAAAGGTTAAATTTGTTGATTTTAAGGAAAAAGATCAGAAAAATGAACTGAGTCAGCAGATCGCAGAACAGACCCGATCCAGAATAGCGGGTATGATCGGGCATGTGGTTATCTTGTTCCGCCAGAACACGGATGAACAAAAAAGGCAGATCAAACTGCCCCAAAATACCAAGCAATAGAACGATAAGCAGTAGAAAACAATACGCCCCCAGGATAATAAAAGGATACAGAAAACCCCATGAAGGTTGGAATTATAGGCCTGCCCCAGACAGGCAAAAAGACATTGTTTCAGATTTTGACAGGAAAAGAGATTACAGAGCCGTCCAAAGCGTCCAAACCCCTTCCCGGTGCAGCAGATATCATTGATTCACGGTTTAATCAGCTGGTGGAAATGTACGAGCCCAAAAAAAATGTCCGGGCAAGAATCGATATTGTTCTTTTGCCGAAAATGGAAGCGGAAACTATTTCCAAAGGTGAAATTTTCAGGGATATTGCCGATATGGATGCCATCTGCCATGTGGTGCGTTCCTTTGAAGATGATGCCATCTACCATGCCCAGGGATCTGTGGATGCGGTCAGAGATTTTGAGATGGTCAACTCCGAGCTGATCATGCATGATCAGATATTTGTGGAAAAACGCATTGAGCGCCTGGAAGCCATGGTCAAAAAAATCAAGGATGAAGATCAGCAAAAAGAACTGGTTCTGATGGGGCGCCTGAAAACCTTTCTTGAAGAGGAAAAGCCGCTGAGATTGATTGAGCTGACCGAAGATGAAGAAAAACTGATCCGCAGCTATCCGTTTATCACAAGAAAAAAACTGGTCATCGGTGTGAATGTGTCAGAGGATGACCTGGGCAATGAAAGCCTGCTGGCTGATTTTCAGAAAAAATGTGAACATCTGGATATTGAAGTGATGCTGGTTTCAGCCAAGGTGGAAGCAGAAATTGCCATGCTGGACACCCAGGAGGAAAAGGATGAATTTCTCCAGGATATGGGGATAAAACAGACTGCTCTGGAGACGCTGACAAAATTATGTCTCAAATCATTGGATCTGATTTCCTTTTTTACCGTGGGCAAGGATGAGGTTCGTCAATGGCTGGTCCGAAAAGGCTCCAGTGCGCCCAGGGCTGCCGGTGTAATTCACTCAGATCTTGAACGCGGATTTATCCGGGCCGAGGTATTCAAATATGAAGAGCTGATGGCCCAGGGCAGTGAGGCTGAGCTTAAAAAAGCAGGCAAGATTTATGTTGAAGGCAAAGACTATATTGTATCTGACGGAGATATTTTAAATATCCGTTTTTCTGTGTAGGGAATCATTTTTATTTCATTTCATGGGGCCGTATAATTGAATTGATGTTCAGTTTCTGTTTCAGCAGCTCTGCCGACTTCCGGGCGGCATTTTTATCCGGATAGCCGCCGGATCTGACAATATACCAGGTTTTTCCTTTTGCATCTGTCTGGGGCAGTACCCGGCAGTCAAATCCGCTTGCAATCAGTTTTATTTTCAGTTTCTGTGCGTTATCCCGGTTTAAAAAGGCACCCAGTTGAAGGGTGTAGTTAAAATCCTGCTGGTTTTCAGTTTTAACAGGCGCGGCAGGCAGGTCAGCAGGTTCATTTCGGGGCAGGGCAATAGCAGTGTCCTGAATCTTTTTTTCCAGCTGTGCCAGTTTGTCAATGGCATAGATGTTTTCCGGTGCCACCTGAATAGCTTTCTTATAGGTTTTAGCCGCTTCTGTATTTTTCCCCTGGCTTGCCAGTATGTCGGCTTTATAACAGATCGCCCAGTAAAAATCCGGCCGGAGTTCAAGGGTTTTTGACAAATCTTCAATCGCTTCTGCGTCTTTTCCCAGCTCAGTCAGGCATAATGCCCGGTTAAAATAGACAATGGCGTTTTCCGGGGCCATGGCAATTTCGGTGTTATAATTTTGAATTGCTTTTTCATAGTCTTTCTTATAATACCAGGCCACACCCAGATTGCTGTAAAGGCCTTTGAGTTCAGGAAACAGACTTTTTGCTTTTTCAAGATCCTGGATTGCCTGGTCAAAATTTTCCAGCTTCATATAGGTGACGCCACGATTTTTATAGGCATCTGCATTGTCCGGATCTATTTCTATGAGCTTTGAAAATGCATCAATGGCTTTTGGGTACTGGTCCTGCTTAAAGTATTGAACGCCATTGTCAAAAAGTTCTTTTTTCGACTCTGCATGTGAGATACTGCAGGTACAGCAGATTAACAAGATGAGAAATAGTTTTTTTTTCAATGCCAAATCCTTTTTATTTGTTTTCGTCAGGATGTTTATACTATATAATTCAGTATGCTAAATTCAATAAAAAAATATTTTAAAAAAGCACAGGAAGAAGTTTCAAAAGACTATTCCATTCATTCATCCGCCTTTTTTCCGGATCAGGATCTGCCGGTTATCGGAGGAGAAGTGCTCCAAAGATCCAAACCATGGGTGGGTGTGGACCTGGACGGAACCCTTGCATACTGGGATTCTTCAAGCTCCATCGAACAGATTGGAGAGGCTGTTCCTGCCATGCTGGCACTGGTCAAAAAAATGATACACAATAATATGCGGGTCAAGATATTTACCGCACGGGCCAATGATCCCGAGCAACTGGGCCTTATCCGGGAATGGTTGAAAGCCAATGGTCTGCCGGAGCTTGAAATAACCAATGTTAAAGACTATTATATGCAAAGGCTCTATGACGACAGATGTATTCAGGTGGAAAGAAATACAGGGCGGTTAATTGCCGACGATTAAATGTTTTTGTATGCAGCGCATATGTGTTCTTAGGGTCACATCAAATTTGAAATTTATTTAATATCAGGGGAGAGAGATAACGAATGAAGTATATTTATTATGTTATTGCAGTGATGGTTGTCTTCAGTGGTCTTACGGCATACGGACTGTTTGACAATGCCCGCCTTGAAATTTCTCAGCCTTTAATAACGGTAAATGACCGGATTATTTCTGAAAATGAATTTGAAAAAATGCTGGCCAGAAAACCTTCCTACATGACCCGGCAACAGTTTATGGATTCTGTTATTGAAAAACAGCTGCTCATTCAGCAGGCAGTTAAAATGGGAATTAATAAAGAAGAAAATTTCCGGCAGTCTGTGGAAAATTTTTATGAGCAGTCCTTGATTAAAATTCTTCTGGATCGCAAGCTGGATTCAATGATTGTTGATGTCAGCAGTGATGAAATCGAAAAATACAGGATATATTCAGCATATACCTTTGAAATTACCAAATCCATTTTTCCAACATTGGCCGATTTTCAAAACAAGACCCATGGAACCATTGAAAAAATCGAACAGGATTTTATCAATCTTTCCGATGATCTTAAATTTACTGTAATGCATCTGGCACAGGGAGAAACATCCCGGCCTCAGTCCGGCCGGTTTGGTGTGGCAGTGTATACGCTTGACAGCATGAAGAAAAATGAGAATGCCACAGATGCACTTACAAAGGATTTTGATATAAAAAAGGTCTCTTTATATATTCAGGACAAGAAAAAAGAACAACTGATGGATGAGTGGATGGATCAGATAAGAAAATCTGCAGAAATCTGGAGGAAAAATGAAAAATAATCCCGGGCATAAGCGAAGAAATTATTTCATCAATAAAGAATTTCAGGGGCGCTATATTTTTAATTATTTTATTCTGGCCACCATCGGCAGTATCCTTTTTATAGGGGTTTTCAGCCTGTTTTCCTTTAATACCTTTTCCATAGTCTATGATAATTATCATCTGCAGCTGGGGGTGACTCCGGGAATTCTTTTCAAGGAAATTCTCAGTACCCAGTGGCTGTTTGTCATATTTGGCGGTATTGTTGTTGTTATCATCACCTTGATTTTTACCCATCGGGTTGCAGGCCCTTTTTACCGGTTTGAGAAAACCCTGGATGAAATGATGGAAGGGGATATTTCTCACAAGATTGTTTTGCGCCAGAAAGATGAAGGAAAAGAACTGGCACAGAAAATTAATGCCTTTAATTTTATTCTGGGGGATAAACTGTCCTTGATAGAAAATTTTAATTCCAATATTGCGGTTTTGTCCTTGCAGTTGAAAAAGCAGCTGGAGGAATCTGATCCGGATATCCAGAAGTCTGTGACGCTGATAAATGAAATTCTGGACAGCCAGAAAAATATCCAGACCATGATAAATGATTATACGTTTTCCAGAGAAAAACTTTAGGAAAAACGGTTGATGAATCGTTTCATCCATATATGTCTGTGTCTCCTGTTCGGTCTACTGCTGTTCTGTCCGTTTTCAGGCTCAGCTGCTGAACTTGAGACCCGTTTTGCCACCATTACCTATTCTGATCTTGATGATCTAAGAGAATTTAACGATGAACTGTATATGGGTCGCATGAGTTCACGGATACGAAATGGCACAGGGGATTCCATTGAGGATGAAGTGATTTCAAAAATTGATTTTATCGTGGAAAAAGTAATGTCAGTTCTGGATATGTATCCATCCGGGTTAAAATTTTCGATTGTTATCCGCCGGGATGTAAAAGCGGTTAAGCTGGATTTCAAAACACTTTACAACATGGATGTGGAGTATATTGCCTTTTATTCACCTTCAAAAAACATCGTGTTTTATTCAGCAGATAATGCAAATATCCGGGTGGTTGCCCATGAGATCGGCCATGTTGTGGTGGAGCATTATTTTAAGATTTCTCCGCCCCAGCGAATTCATGAAGTGCTGGCGCAGTTTGCCGAACAGCATGTCACGGATTGATTTTTCGTATCATCTCCCGTGCGTGGGTATTTCCGGGGTCCAGTAAAAGCGCATGATCATATTTATCAATGGCCTTGTATAAAATACCCTGCTGATAATATAAGTCAGCAAGAGCCAGCTTGACCCGGACATCCATGGGGAGCAATTTTTCAGCTCTTTCCATGGCCATGGTGGCATTTTTAAAATCATTATGATTTTTGAAAAAAAGAAAAATTTTATGGTAGTATGACCATATTTTCGGAAGATATCTCCCGCTTGTTTTTATGGTTTTTTGGTAAAGCATTTCAATCATATCAAGTGCTGCAATGTATCTGGGAATGGCCGACTGTATATCACCGGTGCTGGCTAAAAAGTCTGCATATCCAATTGCAGGGCCTGGCAGATCAGGGATGATTTCTTCTATCCGGGTCTTGTCAATTCCGGAAACAATCAGTGAAGTGATCACTGTGTCAAAATAGGTTTCATCCCTGAGCAGGGTTTCACGCATCTGGTTTAAGCCTTCCTCTGAATTATTCTGTGCAAGCAGCCAGAAACCGTATTGATAGGTATATTCCGCATTTGTAGTATCGTAAACCGTGCTGATTTTAAATGCCAGCTCTGTTCGGACAGTATCGATCTGTTTTGAAAGAAAGATGGCAAAGCGATTCAGGTAAGAAGCGTTCAAGGGGTTCAGGGCAAGGGATTCAATAAACAGATGGTGCGCCTTTTGAAGGTCATTTAAAAACCAGGCAGTATTTGCTTTTGTAAATTTATAATCCGGGTTGAGGGGATCAAAACACGAGGCAAAACCGGCGATCTTTTCAATTTGCTGTATGGCAGGAACCTTTGTCCGGGCGCTGATTTCATAGTTGCGGATATTTGAATAGTAAAATATTCCCGCAAGGTTTGAGATATTGTACAGGGTGACCAGTATGGCAAAAAGGCTGATTGTGGCTGTTATCGAAATTTTTGGGGCCAGAGATGAAATTTTTGGCAGCCGGGTTTCACGGCTTTGTTCTCTGATGCCGGTATTTGCGGCGGATACAGTAATCCCGGCAATAAAAAAGAACCACAGGCCGTTGGCACCGACATGCATATTAAAATCCACAACACTGTGGAAAAGAAGGGCAATCATTGCAGTGATACATCCGATGTACAGATAGATGGAAAATGCATCCCGGCGTTTTGAAAATACGGTGTAAGTCTTTTGGAAAAACGAAATCAGAAAACAGCCTGCCAGTACAAAGCCGATAATGCCGTTTTCCGCAAGCAGCTCAAGGTAATCATTGTGAGCATGGAATAAAAATTTATCATTCTGAAAAGACCGATATAAAGGATAAATATCTGAAAAAGTTCCGGTTCCGGCACCTGTCAGTGCAAAATCTTTTATAATTTTAATGGTGTCCTGCCAGAATGTTAAACGAAATTCATAGATGACACCCTGGGCATTTTTCAGTTTTGCAAACCGTTCAAAGATCTGATCCCAGCCAAACCACCCGATGGTTATTGCGGATAACATGATAATGGCGATCAGCAGCATCGTATTTCCCCGGCTGATTCTTCGCCTTAATAAAAAAAAGGTGAAGAATACAAGCGAAAGGCAGGTGCTGATCATGGCCCCCCTTGACAGACTGACAAATATGGAAATCACAATAAGCAGGGCAGATGCGCCAATGAGAATGTGGATATTGGCTTTTTCCTGGTTGAATATTTCCGCAATCCCTTTGATCAAAGAGGTATTGCCGATCCTGGGCCTGTAAAAAAAGAACACCCCCAGTACCACAGGAAAGACAAGTTCCATAAAGCCTGCATAATGATTGTGATTTACATAGGGGCCCACGACAATGGAGTTGGTTGGCGTGTATCTGAACCACAGTGCCATATTCTCTGTCAGATAAAACTGCAGAATGGAAGAAAAGGCTAAAAGACCGCCAAAGAATGCGATGACAAGCACAGTGGCCTTGAGCATCCCTTTTTTTTCAAGCAGTTGAATGGTGAGCATATAAAACATGACGTATGTGCCATATCTGAAAAATTCAGACAGCGTGGCTTTGGGATTCAAAGACAGGGTCATCCAGGAATAAATTCCGGAAAGCGTCTGGTTTGTCTGGTGGATTTTAAAGGCCACAGGAGAGATAAATTCAATGAGAAAAGGCGGCAGCGGTATCAGTCCGAAAAGAATGTAAAAAAGGAATAAAACCAGCGGTATGATTCCGGGAGCTGCATACAGCTCCTGTCTGTTCTTTAAAACATGAATCAGGAAAAACAGGCAGGCAGCGCCTGTCCCGATCTGCATGACAGCATATGACCAGGCTTCAGTTGTGCCAAAGGCCAGGGGTGAAAAAATGAATATAAAGAAAAAAAGAACTCTGGTCAGCTTTAAAGACATATGAATTATGATTCCGAGGAATAATAATAATCACCGTAATTATAATAATACCCGGTCTTTTTTGCATTGAAGCGGTTTAATACAAGTCCTGTAAAAGGCGCTTTTACTTCAGACAGTTGTTTTAAGCCTTTTCCGAGAATTTCATAGGTGGTTTTCCCTGCCCAGGTCACAACAATCACACCCTCCACAATCTGGCTTAATATGACAGGATCGGTAACGCTGGCCAAAGGCGGTGAGTCCACAATGATCATGTCATAGGCAGCAGAAAAAGAGTCCAGCAGATCCTTCATCCGCTTTGAGCTCAAAAGCTCTGAAGGGTTTGGCGGAACAGGGCCTGAAGTAATCAGATCCAGGTTTTCTATGATATTAAACCGGATGCTTTCTTCATCCTGGCTGACGCCGGCAAGAAGGGAGCTGAGGCCTATGGTGTTTGTCTGGGAAAAATTCTTGTGCTGCACAGGTCTTCGCATATCACCGTCGATTAACAGGATTTTTTTCCCGCTGTGGGCAATGGCGGCGGAAAGGCATGCAGCAATGGAGGATTTACCTTCCCCCGGGGTCATACTGGTGACGAGCAGAATTTTAGGGGGTTTGTCTGCAGAAGATAAAAACACAGAAGTTCTTAATCCTTTAAAATTTTCTGCAATAAGTGAGTTTGTATCATGAAGCACATTATCCACAATGGTCTGATTTTTTTCTTTGTCTGTAAAAAGGTCAATGGTGCTGATAACGGGAATATTGAACTTTTCTTCAACATCTTCGGGTGTCTTTACGGTATTGTCCAGATATTCCAGAAAAAAGGCCAGACCGATTCCGCCAAAAAGTCCGAACAGTAACCCTAAAAGAATATTTCTGGCTTTTTGTGGTTTTGCAGGAGAAAGGGGCAGTGTTGCTTCTTCGATGATCCATACATTGACAGACTGATTTCTTTCTGTGATATCTTTTTCTTTCATTTTTTTAACCAATGCATCGTAAAGATATCGGTTGGTGTCCACTTTTCTTTGGATAATGCCAAGCTGTATGGATTTTTCGCCAAGTGTTTCTGCGGTATATTTTGTCTGGTCTAAAAGTTCTCTTAGATCGCTTTCATTGGCGTTTGTCAGCAGATATTCGTTTTCAATGGTTTTGACTGCGTCTTCCAGTGCCTGATATTTTTTTTCTTTAAGGCTTTTCAGTTCGTTCTTGACCGTTATCATCTTGGGGTGCTTGGGACCGTATTTCTTGGAAAGCTCGGAGATTTTCTGGTCTGTGATAAGAATCTTCTGGTTGATAGCGTCCACGGCTGCATTTTTGGCAATTGCCGGGATGGTTTCCAGATCTTTTCTGCTTTTGTTTTTAATCTGGTCGTATACTGCAAACAGTTCTTTTCTTTTTGTTTCCGCCTGGGTCAGACTTTTGGACAGTTCGGAAAGTCTTTCCGGCAGCACGGTCAGCCGGTCTTCAACGGTAATGATATCGTGCGCTTTTTTGTAGGCATGTAATTCTTTTTCAGATTCTTCCAGCTTTATGCGCTGGATATCCGCTTTTTTCTTCATCCATCCGATACTGTATCCGGCCACTTCCATCTGCATATCAATGAGTTCATCAATGTACGCCTGGGTAACGGAGTTGGCCACTTTCATGGCAGTCGCCGGATTGTCAGAAAGAAAGCCGATTTGTACCACCCTGGAGTTGGGTATGGGCGAGACAGAAACATTATTTTTTATAATTTTTTCAAGTTTCTCCGCTTTTGTCAGGGGTTTTCGCTGATTTTTCGGGACAGGTTTGGCTTCTGTGTTGTCTGAATCAGACCACATTGTCTCTATGCCGATCATTTCCTTGAATCCTGCAAACAGTTCTGAAAACCAGTTTTTTACAGCATCGAAATAAGATGTGCTGTTTCCTTTGGGTGCAAAAAAGGCATCATAGGTTTTATCCGGGTCCAGGCTTTTTACGACTTTTTTGACAACTGCCGCACTTTTGATCAGTTGATTCTGGGTTTCCAGAAATTCCGGGTCATAGGCCTGATATTGATATCTGCTGGATAACGGATCAGTTGAATCTCTTTCGATGATGACCTTGGCCATGGCTGAATAATACGGCGTTGCGGTGAAGGTGGCGATAACAACCAGTATAAAGGTAACCAGCAGAAATGTAACCGCGATGCCTTTGCGTTTGATTAATATCCGCAGATAGTCTCTTAAATGAATTTCTTTTTCATGCATGATCAGAAAAAACTTTCTGGAACAACAATTACGTCGTTCGGGAGAATGGGTTCATCCATATTTACATTTTCAAAAATGCTTTCTTTTCCATTTACTACTCTGATAATTTTGACTTTGTTTTTTGCTGCAATTTTTGAAAATCCGCCAGCCATGGTAACTGCTTTGATTACTGTTAAATCCGGTTCATGTTTATAGGAATTGGGTTTGTTTACTTCTCCTGAGACATAATAGGTTTCAGCCTTGGAGATATAGATGCTGTCATTGTCCTGTATAATCAGGTTCTGGCTGGTGTCGCCTTTATTGATTAACGCCTGGAGTGAAATTTCAATCTGTTTTTCCTGTTTTCCTTTATCGGAAATCCGTTTGATTGTGGCCCGGTTTCCGGCAGCTTCAGTTAAACCGCCTGCTTTTGAAATAAATTCCAGAAACGTTATTCTGCCTCTAAGTTCATATTGACCCGGATTTTTGATCTGTCCCAGAATGACCGCTTTTTTGCTTTTATGCTCAGATATGAAAACATCCACCTGGGGATCCACCAGATACCCATCGGCAAACAATTCTTCTATTTTAGCAGACACCTGTGAGACTGAAAGGCCTTCAACCTGAAGTTCACCGAGCAGCGGAACTCTTATGGTCCCGTCGGAGCTGACCCTTACGGTTGTGGATAAATCCTTGTTCTCATATACATTGATATTAAGAACATCTCCTTCACCGACGGTATATTCCTGTGCCCATGTCAACAGGGGAAAGAACAGAAGGAACACAATCCATATTTGTTTAATGATTAATTTTTTCATATATTTTACATGGAAAGACTTGCCCTTAAAAAGAGCAGATGGCCTTTATAATCATAGGCATCCAGATTTGAGTCATTTATAAAAAACTGATATCCCAGGTCGAATATCAGCCATTTTTTTGCTTCAAACCTGATGGCTGGCCCAATCCCGAAAAGGTTGTCGTCACGATCAAAACCATTATATTTATTTTGTTCATACAGTCCGTTCAGCGTGCCGGACCATTTTTCAGTAAAGCGCTGCATAAGCCCCACATCAATCCCGGTGGACAGGTAGCTTGATGCAATTGACAGGTCTGATTCATGGAATTTTCTGTATCCGTTCAGCTGCAGTGCACGCTTTGGGGTGAAATTATGCTGGGTCTGCAGCTCCAGTGAAAAATCATCCTGATCTGATCTTGTATCTGAATCAAAGTCTTTGTCAATATACCCCAGTTTTAAAGTCCCTCGGGTTTTTGCGGTAACCTCCCAGTTTACACCGGAGTAAAACCGGTTTTCCACGTTATCCAGGGTGGAAGCGCTATCATAACTGATATCGGAATATGCATACTCAAGGAAAAGGGAGGTTTTAGGCCAGAATTTATAAAAGATGGCGATATCTGCGGTATTGTCAGTTCTGTCCCGATAATCAACCGCATTGTCTTTGAAATCCAGATAATAATTGGAGAATGTGAGTTGGATTTTTAATTTTTCGGATCGGGTGGTATATGCGGATATGAAATCAATCAGGTTGTCCTGATGGCGGTACAGGGTATCTGCAACGCCGTTCCCGGCTATTTCTTCCCGGTCATTGAACAGGTCTATCAGGTCAAAGGACAGGCCTGAATTGAGGTTGTACTGGAAAAGGGCTTCTGCTTTATGGTTGATATGATCATGGTTTGAAAAACTATTATAGAAGACAAATTCAGGTGAATATAAAAAATAGGTCTGATACCGTCGGGTGGCTTCGGGTTTTATCCGGCTCAGGTTAAGACCACCGGGCGATGTTGTTGTTGTGCTGAGTTTGAGAAGTCTTTCCCGGTTGGCAGGAAAGGCCAGCCAGATGCCGGGTTTCACGGTGGTTATAAAATCATCTTTTGTATTTGATTTTGTAGAAAATATATTATCAGTGTAAACCTCTTCCAGCAATATGAACGGATGATATCTGCCGCCCTTTTGACCGAAAACATCTGCGGAGATGCCACCATCTGTGGGAGCAGAAGGGGATGTCTTTGTCTGGCCTATGGGCGGCATTTCCGCACTAACGGCATTCAGGGCGGCAAATGCGATCAGGCAAAGGATAAAGAAGAATCGGACTGGTTTCTGATATGTCATGGTATACCTCGAATATATAATGTAGAACATTGTTCCGGAGCTTAGTATTTACGATCTGGTATTGTCAATAAAAAAAAGCCCTTTAACTGTTATTTAAAGGGCTTTTTGGCTTGGTTTCAAGTTTTGTTTGAATCAGTTTGGGGCCATGACTGAAACAGGTGGTTTTCTTTCACGTTCAACCCTTGGAATTTCTGCCACATAGGGTGTATATCCCAGTCCTGTAAGGCACTGGGCCTGTGCGATTTCATCCCTGTCAAAAATGGGTTTTCCCAGAGGAGACATGGCTTTGGCAGCAGCTTCTGCAACTATTTTTTTATTGATTCCGCTTTCGGTTGCACAGCCGCACAGCTGGTTCAGATTAACCTGGCTGCCATAACCGAAAATATTTATGAGAATGGAATACGGATCGTATTTAAGATCTACGGCAATTTTCATGGCTTCACAGGGTGGAGCCTGCATTTCCAGGGCTTTTTTAATGGCTTGTTCCAGAACAACGCCTGCGGCTGGCGTGTAGGCGAGCCCGTCACTTGGGCTGGTCTGGGGCATTTTCCCTTTCTGAAGTGCCATGACAAAATCTTTTTCCCACTGGTTCGGGCCTTTGTCTTCTGCAAATCCGATCTGGGCTGCAGCTATTATGCTTGTCATTATGATTAAAAGAATTGTGCGTTTCATTTTCTTTCTCCGGATGTTTATTTTTTTGTGCAAACAGTCTATGCTTTTGTGTATTTCAATGCAATATATATGCCATATATTTATTGTTCTATGGATTTTAATAATTCCAGTATGCTGGCCGGGTTTTCATAGTGTTTGTTCCCATAGGTATTAAATGCGATCCCTGTTCTGTATTGATAGCTTTCTTCAGGATTTCTTGAAATCCATTTGACGCTTGCATGCAGTTCAATTTTTTGTTCTGTTTCAGGTATCTGCAGTCTGACAACTATTTTTTTGCCGGCCTTGAGTCTTTCGTTGCAAAGAAAGCTTGCTCCGCCACGGCTCAAATTGATGACCGGATAATACTGATCCGGGTAGTCCTTTTTAAAAAACAGCCCGGGTTTGCTCTTGTAATACAGTGTTGTTCCCGGTATGGAAAATCGTTTGCAGCTTCTTTTCTTCAAGGCATCGCCTCCGGACAGGAATATGGAACCAGTGAAAAATTATTTTTTTAGATTCCTGACAGTATATATCTAAATCAAATAGATTCAACAAAAAAAACAATAGATATCATTAAACGGATTTATTTTGACAAAAAACGTCATTTTCAGGTTCATGCGCATAGTTGTCGGCCTGGGTACGGTAAAGCGTTGCGTATTTGCCTTGCAGGGCAAGAAGTTCGCTATGGGTACCCTGTTCAATAATGTACCCGTTATCCATGACCAGTATTTTGTCAGCCATTTTAACGCTGGAGTATCTGTGGCTGATAATTAATGCGCTTTTGCCCTGTATCAATTGTCTGATCCGGGTGAAAATTTTCATTTCAGCTTCCGGGTCCAGGGCGCTGGAGGGTTCATCCAGAATAACCAGGTCGGATTCTCTGAAAAAAGCTCTCGCAATGGCCAGCATCTGCCACTGGCCGATGCTCAGCTCCTGACCGTCCGTGAACATTTTTCCCAGTGGTGTGTCATAGCCCTGCGGAAGGGTGTCTATGATGTCGTGGATTCCAGATTGCGTTGCAGCCTGTGTGATTTTGGCAATATTGTTTTTTTGCTCGATATTGCCTGTGGAAATATTTTCTTTTGCTGACAGATAATAATGGACATGATCCTGGAAAACCACGCTGATGGTTTTTCTGTATTTATCCGGATCGAAATTTTTGATATTTTCATCTTCCAATAATATCTGTCCCTCATGGGGATCATAAAGGCGGGATAAAAGTTTTACAATGGTTGATTTTCCGGAACCGTTCTCTCCCACAAGGGCGACGATTTCCCCGGGTCTTATGGAAAAGTTTACACAATTTAACACCTTTTTTCCGCAATTTGGGTAAAAAAAGTCTACATCCTTGAATTTAATCCCCTGGACTCTTGCCGATGGAATGGTGACTGGTTTTTCAGGGGCAATCACCCGGGGGTCTGTTTTCAAAAAATCATCTAAATACGATAGGAATAAATTATCTTCATACATCTGAGCTGCGCTTTCCATAAGGGTTTTCAAGTCTCCCAGCCCTCTTGAAAAGGCCTGGAAATACATGACCATGTCCCCGATGGTGATGGTGCCGTTCACGGTTTGAAAGATGATATAGGCAAAAGAGCCGAACACGGCAATGGTGCTGCTGGACTGGGCAATCATATCCCCTGCGGCCCTGCGTTTTTCAAACCAGAGTTTTTCTTTTCTTAATACGTTTCTGATAGCCGTAAACTGGTGGATAAAATGCTGGCTGAGATTAAAGAGTCTGAATTCTTTGGCATGATTTTCCCCGGTGAGCATATTGTGGAAATAATAGGCTTTTCGCTCATCTTCGGTTCTTTTCTGCTGCCAGTCATATATTTTTTCAGAGTATTTCAGCCGGATCAGAACCCCGGGAATGGCTGCGATGATCATCACTGCCGGAAGAACCGGATGGAGCATCATCAACAGCCAGGCAACGGCAATAAAGGCTGCCGCACTCTGTCCTGCCGTGAAAAGGCCTCTTACAATACTGGTGGGTCGGTACGGGCCTTCAACCTTTGCCCGGTACAGCATATCCCTGTTTTCCGGACATTCGTACAGCTCTAAATCTGCTTCAGCGGATTTTTGATGAATAACACCAAAAATATGATCTGTTACCGCAAGGGACTGGGCTTTTTTTAAATAGTCTGAAAGGCAGTTGAAAAATATGGTGAAAAGCCCTGTGGCGCAGGCAATTGAGACATATATCCATATAATGGAAAGATCCGGGCTGGAGGATGTCCGGCTGAATATGAGCTGGCTGGTTTCATCAACAATCAGCTTGATCAGATATAAAGATACCAGCGGGAGAACACCCAGAATTACAACCATGATGCTGGACAAAACAGTATATAAAGGGGCGGCCTGCCATACAAATCTGATGGCCCGGTCGATCCTGAATGCGTGCTTGAGTTTTGTATTTAACGAATTGATTTCCATGGCAAAAGATTATACACAAAAGCAAAAAAAAAGACAGGAAGTATTCCTTCCTGCCTTTTTAAAAAATATTTGTAAAAAAATCTTAACTGCGTTTTCTTCCCACCAGGGCAATGCCAAGCAGACCAATACCAAAAAGCGCCATGGTTGCGGGTTCCGGAACTGGATTGGTTGTTATCATGTCTTGTTTGTCATCGAAGTTGACGATTATATATTTCGAAGCATCAAATCCATTTGCAGGGTATTTAGCATTAAATTCAGCTATGATTGCAGTGTATTCATTAAATGCGGCTAAACCTGAGTTGTGTGTGTTCAAAGGAACGAAAGGATCAAAGCCGGTAGCCGTTGGTGCATATATAAGGTCCCAAATTGCCAATTGAATGCCTGCATTTTGAGTTCCAGTATTTCCTGTGCTCCAGAAGTTTTCTAAAACCCATGCAGATTTTTTGAAAGAATCTGTAGTAATGTTATTTATTAATGCTGAACCACTTCCCGCGAGTACAGTAATATCAACGCAAAAACCATAGGAACTATAATAAGTGGGGCTGTTTTCATCTACTTTAAACTCAAGATTAAAATTTCCGGCTGGTGAATAAGTGTCGTTGTAATTCGGGTCATTGTCATAATTTCCGTCCCCGTTTTTATCAACGTTGTAGAAAGTGTGATTCCATTTCCCAGCGCTAACATCTACATACAGGGCGAATCCATTGCTTGAAAAACAAATTGAAAATAAGATTATTAAAAACAGTATTTTTTTCATTTCATAGTCCTTTATTTTTTGAATAAGCTTATTAAAATAATATGCACTAATAAGTTTAGTTTTGACTTTCTATATAGTCATCTTCTTGTGGCCGACCACTCGTTCCTATGACCATAACATCGTTATTGACTGTTCCTGAAAATAGAACTTTGATTTCAGGTTTTTTCCATCGTTTTTCATTTTTCATGTTTTCCATTATTATCACCTCAAAATTATATAATTTAAAATTTATCTTGCAATTGATGTGCCAAGGTTATGATGAGTTTAGTTTTTTGAAAATGGTAACAAAAATATTATATTCATATAATTCGTTTATTATAGAATCAATTGAATTCTTTTCAAGAATTTATTTAGAATAAATATGATCCCAAGGCTCGAGAGAAAAATCAGAGTCTTTTTGATCGGATGAGAAAGGAGCGCATTGCTTTTGGATTTTTTTTGGTTAATCTGTGAAACATAGCCAAGAATATTGCTCCTGTCATGGCTTGAATCATGGTGGAGGCAATTATCTCCTTTTGCAGTGAAAGTGTCAGGGGTGATTTTTATCAGGCGGTGAATGATCATTTTTTCTGTTTCAGGGTTAATATAGGCTATGATATCGCCAGAAACTGGAACTTTTCTGATATAAGGTGAAACAGTAATCAGATCTTCTTCTTTGATAATCGGATGCATGCTTTGGCCCTTTGATCTGAATTTTATGCTTTTCCCCTTGGTCATAAATTCTTTAACCAGCTCACCAATGGCTTTGCCGGAAAGATTCAGTACAGGATGCCCCTTGGGTTTTGCGTAGGGTTGTTTTGATTTATTTTTCAATCAACAATCCCATTTTTTCAAACATCTGCATTATATCCAGAACATCAGTTTTGATCTGGTCGTATGGGGTGTTGTATTCATCTGCAAGTTCTCTAATGATATTTTCAAGGTTCGTTTTCCCATCCAGCTTTTCCCAAACAGCCGTGCCGGTTTCATTCAATGAGAACATTTGTGAATCCAGATCCCCAATTCCCTCAACCATCGGGACGATAACCAGTTCTCCTTCAATTTTTCTTGTAATAACATCCTTTGAAATGTCATAGCAGGATTGGCTGTTGATCATTTTTCTTTTTTCCTTATTCGTCAATACTGTTTTTTATACAGGATACTTAAAGTGGATACCTGGATAGTAACTGGAAAATTTTATCGCAGATTTTCCCGTCCAGATTAAATTTTATGGTGTAACAGTCTATCGTGTTAATCATTTTTTCCAGGGTATCAAATGTTGTATTCCATTCTTCCCGGGTCAGAAATTGTTTTACAACGGACTGGAAAAGATTCAGGCTGATTTGTTTTTTATCTTCGATCTTTATGATCTGGTTTTCTTTTGCCTGTTCAAGAAAGAAAACAGCTTTCAAAGGCGCTGATTTTGATGAAACATCAGATACGCTGCCATGATTCCAGTGGCCATAAATCCGGAATCCAGGCGGGCAGGATTTTATGAACATTCTGTCATCGCAAAGAATATGAGCATCCTTTTGTTTGAGCATGCGTGAAAGTGTACTTTTTCCTGCGCCGGAATGTCCGGTCAGCAAAATACCCCTTCCATCAATTTCAAAACCATTTGAATGAAGAATCAGTCCTTCTGTGTTATTTAAGATTCTGGCAAAAAGCACCTGGTCTGTATTGAACAGCGTTAAAGCATTGAATCGGGCGTTGCTGTAGTCTTTTTGGGATATTTCCAAATAAATATCTGCAACAGAGTGATCTGCATTGAATATGCCGGTTACAGGGCCAAAACCTGTTTCATCTGAACCCGGTGTATACGTGTAAAACCAGAAATCAGGAGATTTGAAAATCTGCCACTGGTTTTTATCATAGATCAATGTTTTGCCTGTGATGGATGGATCAGGCGGGCAAAAATGATGATTGATACTAATATGATCTTTTCCAGGAGCCCGGCATTCAAATGCGTTGAATTTGGGATGAAAGGTGGTATCTGAAAGCAGGTAGTCAGAATTCACCTGAATGGTGATCCCAGCGGCTTCATAATATCGGGTATGAGATTGCATTTATTATTATCTGCCAGCACCGGTGAACACGGCTTTTGTGGTCAAAACAAGAATTTTTAAATCATTAAACAAAGACCAGGTGTCAATGTATTTTAAATCCAGTTTCATCCAGTCTTCAAAGCTTAATTCATTCCGGTTGGGTGCGATCTGCCACAGGCATGTCATGCCGGGTTTCATGGACAGCCTTCGTCTGTGCCAGACCGAATATTCATTCACTTCTCTGGGGATCGGCGGGCGGGGGCCGACCAGACTCATTTCTCCTTTTAAGACATTGAAAAGCTGGGGCAGTTCGTCCAGGCTTGTTTTTCTCAGGAAGGTGCCGATATAGGGAATGATTCTGGGATCGTTTTTAATTTTAAACGCCGGGCCGTCCGCCTCATTCATTTCTGCCAGTTCCTTTAAAAGTTCATCGGCATTGTTTACCATTGTTCTGAATTTATATACCTTAAAATGCCTGCCGTTCATCCCAAGACGTTCCTGCGTATATAAAACCGGCCCTTTGGAGAATATTTTTATGGCAAGGGCGATTATCAGCATCAAAGGAAGAAACAGCAGGGTCAGGACTGCGGATGCGGCATAATCAAACATATTTTTGATCAGCATTTTGCCTTCATTCTGGGGGGTGGATTGCAGGGTCATATTATAAATGCCAAGAAATTCTTCAAACTGTATGGTCGCGATATCCGGCCGGTACATCAGATAATGGAGTTCCCAGTTTGGAACAATTCTGACTTTTATGCCCATGCTTTCAGCAAAGGCAATGTATCGGTCCACCTTTTTTATACCGGAAAGGGATGTGGCAAAGATAAGCTCATCCACGATATTCTCCCGCAGATAGGTTTCAAGGCCATTGATGATGCCGATAACCTTGTGGCCGTTGCATACGGTTTTATTCAAGTCTTCCGGGTCTGTTTCAAAACATCCCAAAATTCTGTACCCGCTTGCCTTATAGGACTCAACTGTTTCAATAACCTCTATTGCCTGTTTCCCACTGCCCACAATCAGAATATTTCTGGTGTTGAATCCATCTGTCCTGACTTTTTCCAGGATTTTAAAGATGATGTATTTTGACAAGGTCAGCAACCCGATATTCAGGATCAGGAAAATACCCATCAACAACCGGCTGACCCCTTGAATATGCATCAGATACATGGCAATGCTGACCAGCACGATTCCCATGAAGCAGGATTTTAATATGGTCTTGAAAAATTCCCAGAACTGGTTCTGGCGGTAGGACAGATACATACCCATCCATTTAAAGGAGATAAACCAGGAAATAATAATGAGCAGCAGAACAATATAATAGTTGGGGTCAGTTGAAAGTAAACTTAAGTCTCCGGGCAGAAGGTTCCTTTTTATAAAATATGCCAGAACAAAAGATGAAGCCGTAATAACAATATCAATTAATTTCTGGGCATCGGTTGTTAATGAGCCGTGTTCTTTAAGCATTATGAATATTCTCTTGTTTTTTAAATAATAATAAAAATGGATTTAATATGTAATAAAGATAAATTTTTTTTGAATTTCCCGGAAGATTATACCTTAATCTTAATTCTCCTTTTGAAGGGAAAAGTCTTTTGAGCAATATGCCTGCAAGCGTTTCAGGTTTTACAAGGAGCAGGGTATAAAACAGCATCCGCCCGTGCTGTTTTTGTATCCCGGAAAAAAAACCGGACAAAACCAGTGACTTCAAAAAGAGATATCCCATGATTTTTTTTTGTATCATGGTTTCAGGAATACGGGTCTGTAAAATGTCATTCATCAGTTTCAGCGTAAAGACCACCAGTGTGTACATTTTGTAGCGATTTGCAGAATCAAGCAGTTTTTCCCAGTTGATGTCTGCATAGTGATGGGTAATGATCCCGGCCAGCAGGGAAAAAAAACGCAAAGGATAGAAACAGTGGTCATACAGGCGGAAAACATTATAAAGGATATAATTTTCAATGGACAATTTGAATACAGGTACAGTGTTCCATTCAAACGGCTCAGCGCCCTGCCACCAGAAATCATGCGGGATGCTGAAATACCGTTTGGTTAAAGTCCAGTGAATTTCCAGCAGTATATATTTTTTCTTAAGATTTAAATGATAATGGCTGGAAATAAGATCCTGTTCTTCAATCCCCTGAACCGGGCTGTAGTCTGCGTATCTGCACAGGATATCTTTGGCTTTTCCCAGTTTGGTAAAAGGCACTAAAATATCAATATCACCGGAAGGATAAACACCAAAATCATTAAAGATCAGATCAGAGGCACTGCTGCCTTTTAAGGGTACAACCGGGATCTCATTGTCTGACAGCAGCTTTGACACAGCCAGTGTTTCCTTGAGCATCAGCATGTTTTTCAGCGCAGTTTGTTTATATGCAGACTGCAGTGCAAGATTTATTTTTTCAGAGAATAGATTAAACTCTTCGGCGTTTTTATAAATGAATCCGGCAACACCGTTTGCAGATGCCAATGAATAAACCGTATCCTGGCAGATGTGGGGGGCCTCAGCTAAAATTTTAACCACAGCTTTTTTGTGCGGGGCACAAAAAAAAGGATTTGACAGCAATAATACAAGTTGCTGTTCTGCAGTGATATTTTTTTTAAAACCCATTCTTTTAAAAATTAATTGATATGTTCTGTCAGAATGCGTTCATAATCCCCGTGGATTTTCCGGGAAGTGAATTTAGTTCTGTATTGATCCTGGCTGGCAGCCTTCATGCTGGCAATCAGTTTGTCATTTTTTATCAACTCACCTATTTTCTGAGCGCACTCGGATTCAGTTGAAAAATAAAGAGAATTTTCTCCTGCCACCCATCGGTTAAACCGGTTGTTGTGGGCCAGCACCGGAGATCCTGCGCCAAGCGCTTCAACCAGAGATGGGTTGGTGCCGCCGACCGTATGTCCGTGAATATAAAACCGGGCATAGAATCTTAATGCCTGCACCTGTTTCTGATCATAGATGGCACCCACAAACATGATTTCATCACCGGCAGCATCCAATACGGATTTTTGATATGTATTTGTATTTGGATCGTAATTTCCAAGAACCACCAGGGGAAAACCTCTTTTCTGATCTGAATAGGCCCGGACAATCTCAAGAATTGAATTTTCAGGTTCCGGTCGAGCAATAAGGATGGCATACCTGCCCGGCATCAGATTAAACCGGCTCAGATAATTTTGATCCGCTGTTTTTAATAATCGAGCGCTGTAGGGAATAACAGTGATCTTTTCATCACAGACAAACCGGCCCAGATGATTTTTAATTTCCGGATGATCGGCAATCAGATGATTACCCAGCCATGCACCGGCTTTTTCGTTTATATACAGCCAGGCCCTTTGCATCGGGGTCCATTTGTCCCGCTGCCATTCAATACCATCCATGTTGATGATATTTTTGATTCCTTTTAACCGGTATAAAAGACAGAACACAGCGGTATTATATCCCAGAGTCAGCACCGGGATTTTTCTTTTTGCCGCATGCAGGGTTGAAATCCAGTCAAAAACAATGGTGCCTTTTGCACCTTCCTGTTTCACCGGAATGTGAATCCGGTGAATGCCCTGCCAGTCATCTTCATGAATCGGCCCGGTCCCGTCTTCCTGACAATACACCGTGACATCCCAGCCCTTTTGGGCCAGATAAATTGAAAACCCTTGTGCAAAGGTTTCGAATCCGCCATGGGCAGCAGGAATGCCCCGGGTGCCTAAAATCTGGAGTTTCTTATTTGTAGTAGTCAATGTTGAGTTAAAGACCATTAATTTTTTTATGTGTGTTCAAGTGAGAGATACAAGCCCCGGTTATTAATAAAACCGGAGCTAATGATGATTTATTGAAAAAACCAGCCATAATAGCTGTTGTTGCCAATATTATTATTGTAAGACCAACACATATCCGTGCAGACATAGAAATTTCAAGGTCATTGCCTTGATCCATACTATTAGCAAAAGTAAATATCCGAAAAAGGAATATCAAATAAGCAAATAATCCCAAAAGTCCTGATTTAATAAGCAAATAAATATATCCGTTATGAAATATTGGAATAAGCCTATAATATTGATCACCCCCTAATTTTATAGAAATTCCAATGTCAGTTAAATATCCAATACCTCTTCCGGCTATTATATTAAAAACATTCCCGGCTTGGTAGGCTTGAATCCCTCTATATGACTCATATCCTCTCCAATTCATATTGATATCATCTAATGAACTATAATTGGATATAGATATTTCATTCCATGATCGTACTAATTTCGCCACAAATGTGCCGTCATATCGCATGGTTAATTGATTGAGACTTATATCTGTAAAAAAAGAAATAATAATGATGAGAGCTAAAGAGAATAAATATATTTTTTGCTTTTTATTATGTTTTCCAATAACGCCCCTTAGACTGAAAAAAAATAATATAAAAACTAAAATCAGTGTTCTCGAAAATGAAAGAATAAAAGATAGCCCTAAAATTATTGTAATACTAATCGGTAAATATTTATTCGTAAAATAATTTTCTGAAGAAAACTTTTTCCAATTTGTTATTAATATTGTTAGGCCTATTACCACAATAAAATATCCCCGGCCAGCAGAACTACTACGAATTTCTATATAGCTTTTTTGCAATAAATCGGGAGAAATAATAAATTTTGATATATGAAATATCGCAACCAATACAGCGGCAAGGATTATAATTTTCATTAAAGATTTAAAATTATCAATATAAATCATTAGAAAATATCCCATTAACATGGTCGCAATAGGATTTGTTATGTACCAGATATCTTTCAAAGAATTATAGGGAGAGTGATAAATAAATCCATGAAAGCCTGTGAATATTATGATAAATAATGGCCAAATAAATTTTTTAAAATTAAAATTGTTTTTGTTACCTAATGGATTAATTAAAAATAGTATCAGAACTAAAATTGTAAACATTGATAAAATGCCAGCGGGTATAATTACAGGGAAAACTAGAAAACCTAAAAATAATATTTGTGATATTCTTTTGTGAAGCATTATAAACTATTTTTTACCTAATTATTGAATATATATTTTCAAATGATTGGATATATTTTTTTAAAGCAAAGATGCTTTGTTGCCTTTTCTGGCCATTTTCCCCAAACTCTATGCGCTTATAAGGATTCTTGACTAAGAAAAAAATCGCTGCAGCCAGGTCATTAGAATTGCCGGGTTCAAAAAGTATACCCGTTATATTATTCTTTATAATTTCGGTTAAACCACCATGTGATGCACCAATAACAGCTTTTCCTGCAGCCATCGCTTCAATTGCTACCATCCCAAAAGGCTCAGGTTCAGTTGAGGGAACCACTGCGATATCACATGAATGCCATATTCCCCAAATATCTGTACTAAAGTCCCACAAGGTTATTTTGCTTTTTGCTGGAGATTCTTCAATTATTTTTTCTAATTTTTTTTTAAAATGATCCTGGCCGATCGGAGGACTCCCTACCATTAAAAAATGAATATTTCTTAATCCTTTTTTCCATAGTTTATTTGCAGCATCGATAAATAAGGGTTGACCCTTCCATCCATTGATTCGACCCATGAGTACAATGAGCAGATCTTTTTCCCCAAGATGCAGAGAGCGCCTAAGTTTATTAACCTTTTCATTATCAATTTTTTCAGACTGTTTAAGACCATTCCATATAACATAAGATTTTGGGATAAGAAATGATTGGTTATCAGTCAGCAGTTTTCTTGTGGCATGTGAATTACAAACAATATAATCAGCAAAAAAGTATAGTAAAAACAAGTAACCCCATAATACTATCCTGGGTCTTGAAATCATTTCATGTACGTGCCAGAGGTGGGGTACTTTATTGCATTTTGCCCAGAATGCACCTGTCAGAGTAGCCAGGGTATTTGAGTGAACAATGTCTATTCGTCGATTTTTCAAAATTTGATTGAACATTCTTAATGATTTTAGGATGTCGAAAGGTAGAGTAATAATGCCTTTTACTGATAAGGTCGCACGGCTTAGACGTGTTAATTTAACAACATAGGTTTCAATATTATTGTTTAACAGCTTATTTAATAAAGGCCCTTTGCTGGGCAGCAGAAGAATAGGATGGAATTTTTTCTTATCAAGGCTTGTGACTAAATCAAATAATACTTTATCTGATCCATATAAATCAGCTGATTGGTGAACAAACAGGATATTTTTCATGTTTTTTGAACCATCCCTCTTTGGGCAATTACCTTTGCAGGAACCCCAGCAATAACAGAGTTCTTGGGGATATAGTCCCGAACAACTGATCCAGCCGCTATAACTGAACCGGAACAAATATGTGCTCCATCAAGGAATAAAACATTGGCTCCTACCCAGCAATCATCCTCTATAACTATTCCTTTACGGGTTACACCTTGCTCTCGGATTGGCAAATTAACATTGTTAAAGTTATGATTTTCAGAATGGAAACTAACGCGTTGGCCCATAATAACATTTTTGCCTATTTTTACACCACCTGCGCCACCAATAAAAGAAAAAGCTCCAATTCCTGAATTTTCTCCTATAAAGATACCCTTACCAATATCACTAATAACACCTGTCGCTTCAATGATACAATAGGGGCCAATATTAACATTATTCGAGATGGCAACACCTTCCTTTGAAAGTCCATCAATTATTGCACCCTTTCCCAAAGTAACAGAACTACCAAAGCTTATCATTTTTTTATTTCGAAGCTCAACACAAGGACCGACAAAGACAAGGTTTTTGGGGTTTAAACTAAGGGCTATCCCAAAAAAAATGCATCTTAATAATGATATCCCACGTCGAGTGCTATATCCGATAATCGCAGAGATAGGTATATTGGGGTCGATTTGATAACTATCGCCTTTAAATAATTTTGCCATTTTATTCAATATCGAATAAATTGTTTTCATTTGAAAACTTCCTTGATTGAAACAATATATGGCAGGTTCTTTTTAAAGCTCTCTTTGCATCGTAGGCTGAGTAAAGTATTCATGCTTAGTCTTCCAGTAATACCAATCAATAAGACGATTTTTAAAAGTAATTGATAGAAATTACTTGAGTGTTTTCTATGAAACTTTAAAAATCCTGCAATTAATAAATGGAATCGACTTTCACCATACCCTCCATAATGGAGATATGATGCATATGGATAAAAAACAATCTTGTACTTAAGTTTTTTAATCCTCCAACAAAGATCAACATCCTCAACATACATAAAGTAATCTTTATCCATGCCACCAAGTTCATCCCAAATTTTACGTTTAGTAAGCATCCAAGATCCTTCAATCCAATCGGTACAATAATATTTATTTTCATCCTGAGGGAAATTGCCTTTTTGAAAATATCCATCTTTTCTATATAATAAGGAAAATTTGAGAAGCCGAATTAGATTAGGGTAGTGCCCTGTCGAATATCTATATTCGTTATTTACACCTATCATTTTAATTCCAATGAGGCCAATCTTAGAATTTTTTTCTGCTATCGAAAGGACTGGTGTTATAGAAGATAGAAGAAGTGTATCGTTATTTAATAATAATATGTACTCACCCATCGAACGGCTCACACCGAGATTGTTTCCTTGTGCAAATCCAAGATTTTGTTTTGATTCAATAAGAGACACGTTGGGATATTTATTATTAATAAACTGAACACTGTCATCAGATGAGTTATTATCCACTATTATTATTTCATGCGGAAATGTGATATGCTTTTCAATAGATTTCAGACAGCCATCCAGGAAGTGCCTTCCATTATAATTCACAATTATTATTGAAAGTTTCATTATTACCCCAACCAACCGGTTTTTTTATTTAAGAGGAGCTCTAATTTAACGATATCTTCTCTAAAATAATCAGCAAGATAGGTTTCGGATTTAGCATCAATGTTATCTTTTTTTCCTGTATTCAGATTAAGCAAGAATAGTCTTAAGGGTATTCGAAGGGTTTCTGGAAATATGTTTTTTATGAATGTTTTTAACACATTCGGATTGCTGAAAAAATTGGCGACCAATTTAGATCTTGAAGTGCCGCTACGGTTATATATTGTTTTTGTATCGCATTTGATTGTTGGATCAACGCCAAGGAATGTAAAAATGTCGATGAGCGTATCATCTGGATTATTGATAAAATTCTTAAAAAGAACAACTTTTACATTGTTAGAACCAAAAATTGACTGATAGATTTTTAATTTATCAGTGTATAAAGAGCTTGATGCATATAACCAAATGTCACCCCATTTGTTTTTTTTTCGTTCCGGTTCAGCCATGAGGGCATCATAAAAGTTTAAGGTCTCACGCTGATCACGGACAAGATGCATATATTGAGAGTAGGCTTTTTCAATCGGGTTTCTTAACATCACAATAATTTTAACTGGATCTAGTATCTTTTTTATCTGTTCTCCAACATTCGCATAGTAAAGATAAGAAGGTGAAAATTCACCAATCGCACTTTCTTTATTTGCCTTGGCGTAATGATTTTGATATTTTTGTTTGCTGTCACATAAAGAATCAAGTGTAATAAGGTCACCAGGTCCTTTAGAATTTTCAGCGATTTGTTGGTAAGAAAAATAATGTAATTCTTTTTTGACTGGCAAATAAATATCAGGATGTTGTCTGAGATAATAGAATAGTGAAGTCGTACCTGATTTCGGGGCACCAATAACTAAAAAATTGGGTAATTTCATAATAGATATTCTTCTCTATGCCAATAGCTAACGTCTAATCCGGTAATAGTTTGAAGTTTGTCTAAATCCTTTATTGTTTGCTCTCGTAATTCTTGAGAGGGTTTAAATTTTAACCTTTGAGGATTTAATTTTTTTTTAGCTCTATTAAATTTTTCTCCTTGCTGTGCAACTTTCAACCTTTGGTCCTCTGAAAAAAGTAATCTGGCAAATGGGCGGACAATTTTTTTGATAGGAGAATTTTTATTGTAAATTAAATTATGAAGAACTGTAGAACGAGGGGTGCTCGCAACATTCGAAGACAAATCAAAATCAATTATTGATGTATCAGGGGTGAATCCAATAAATTCACAGATGGAGGTGAATTCTTTTTCTTTATGATCTTTTGAAAATAGATCATCGAAATTTGAAAAGTAAAATGCAGAATCCGGGAACGCTTTTTTAAATTTTATTATTTGTGGTGCATAGAAAGATCTTGATAAATAGCTAAAGTGGGCAACAGAGTGATAATCATTCGATTTAAGTCTATTGTTTTCTGCTTTCAGTGCTTCAAGAAAAGATAATTTCTCATATCCTCTGTAACATGACATTTTGTAGTGAGAATATGCTCTTTCTATGGGGGATCTTAAAATAATTATAAATTTTGTTTTCTTTATATACTGCCTGATTTTTTCTATTACTCCCGGCATGAAAATATAGTCTGGATCAACTTCTCCAATAATTTTTTTATCGCTGGTCATATCGAACTGTTTAATATACCAATTGTATCCTTTCTCAAAACGATTCTCTTTGGAAAAGAAATGTGTTTCTTTAATATTTGGAAGGCTTAATTGGGATTGTGTAATTAACCAGTCATGCAAAGTTGTTGTGCCTGCCTTCTGAGCGCCAATTATTAAAAAATCAGGTTTTCTCATAAATTACTCAACTGTTACTCTTTCGGGGTTCACCGGAATGAATCTGAAAAAAAGGCTCCCTTCCTTTTGGGCACCAACGCAATTAAAATTTGGAAGACTGTCTGTCATTTCTCCTTAATGCCTCGATAATTAAGGATTTTTGCAGGGATACCTCCGACGATTGCGTAATCAGGAACATTTTTAGTAACGACAGAACCTCCAGCAATGATTGCACCATTACCGATTATCACCCCTTTGGTTATAACTGCACCATGTGCAATCCAGACATCGTTTCCAATTATGACTGGCGCTGTTGTAATCCCTTGTTTATTCATAGGGATATCTGTTGACGCAAATGTATGATCCGTGTCTCTTATGCTGACATTGGTTGCGATCATTACATCATCACCGATTATGACTTTCTCGTTGGCACCGATAACTGAAAATTGCCCGATAAAGGATCGTTTCCCCAAAATAAAGTCCCCCGAACCTTGAATGATGACGTCATCTTTAATTTTTGAATTTTCTTTTAATACAATTCTCAATTTTCCATATTCAGGGAAATTTTTTATCGTTATTCTTTTTCCAATGATTACTTTGCCTTCTTTTGTAACGATAGATTTATGCACTAAGAAGAACAAATAAGCTCTTATCCTTGAAAGGATGGCACCAGCAACTTGGAAAATACGTTCTATCATTTGCTGTCCTTATTGGTGTTTTGATATTTTAAAATCGGATTATAGTAGGTCCTAAAGCCCAATCGGCGCCGGACATATATCACCGACAGTAAATTTACCACAATTGCACCAACCATTGTTCCAAATGCAGCCCCCTCATAACCATAGGATGGGATGAGGAGTATTTGAGAGATAATATTAGTCAACAATGCTAAAAGAAAGATATTTCTAAGCGCTTTCTGGTTGCCGGTCATATTCATGAACACACCTACTGATCCAGTCATAGCATTTATCATTTGAGCAATGACCAGAATAATTAATACAATATTTCCCTGCATAAATTCTGCCCCAAATATTGAAAGCAGGAATTTGTTTAGTCCCAGGATCATTAAAGCTATGATGCTTGAACTTATAAATATTAATCTTGCAGAATGGTCCAGTACAACTTGAAGTTCTTTATGTTTATTGGCCCAGAAAAGTTCTGAAAATTTTGGTGCAGAGATTGTATTAATTACAACTAAAACGATGTTGATAAGCATGGACAGTTTAAAGGCAACACTGAAAATCCCCGCAATCTTTGTAGTCGAGTAGAATTCCAACAAAAAAAGCGAAATATTCCCCATTGCAAACGATGCAATGGTTGTCAGCATCATTGGAAGTGATGTGGTGATTAACTCCTTTTTAGAGATTTTTTCTGGATTTGTATCCCTGACGTGGTAAAGATGTTTTTTTATAAATAAAAACGCATAGGTTGCGCCGAATACAATGCCAGCTCCTAATGTGTAGAGGGGTAGCATGATGTTGCTTTTAAATATCCCCAGTAGAACTGTCAGAAAAACTATGCTGAGAAGTGGCCTATTCACACTACGTAAATATTCAGAAACATTTAGTTTTTTAAGGCCGCGTATAAACTCAACACTGATATCTTGCAAGATATAGAACGGTAAAATTATTGAAATAAATATAAGAGCTTGTCGATATAGAGTATTTTTAAAAAAGTAGGTGGCTATTTCAGAAGCATACAGATATAGGAGGAAGGATAATGCGATTGAAATGGGTAATGTGATTTCAATTGCATTATGGTAGAGCAACTTCACCTTATGCATTTGAGCAGTTTGATTAAATTGTCCAACATATCGTAAAATGGAAACATTCAACCCCAACATGGCCATCATTGAGATAAGCATCATTACACTGATGGAAATGTTGTAAAGTCCAACACCTTCCGCACCATATTGTTGAGAGATTATAACCATCAGTATATAACTCAGCAGCATGCCAGACATTTTAAGCAAAAAGGTGACTGCACTGCCAGTTAGTATCTCACGGAAGTGTATGTCCAGTGGCATCTCTTTAAATTTTTTTGCAATCTTCTGATACGCTTTATAAATAACGTTCTTCATAAGTTTATCTTTTGGGGAGGGTGTGGTTTAATACATCTGAGAAGTTTATAAATATTGCTTTCGGAAGATGTTAGAAAATATTAAATTATTTTAAGCCATCTTATCGCTCTTTGTTTAAGTGCTAACAACCAACCATTTTCAAGAATATAGCTTCGCCCTGTCGGTTACAGATGATTGTCCCGACGTGGTTTTAATGTGGATTGGAAAGTCTGCAAACGGAGGGTTGTCCGTTTGCAGGGGGAAAAGTTTATTCCCGGGCGTTTTTGTGTGCCTGGGTCAGGCGCTGTTTTAAATAGTCAATTTCATCCGTGTCATATTCATACAGGTCAAAACAGTAGCCGTCTTCACCTAAAAGCCCTTCCGGGATCAGATCGCCTGCCTCATCCGGATCAGTGATCATTTCACCGTAAAAACACACGGACAGCCAGCGTTCATCCGGATCATCATCAATGACATCCACCATGGCAAACAGCGACCGGTTTTTCTGGCTTGTATGTTTTGGACGAAGCGAATAACTTACGCCGGGTCTTTCGTTAAATTCAAGTGTGGTGTTTTCAAGGGTTTTCAGGTGGGTGTAAATTTCGATAAACGCCTGCCTGGTTTTGGATTCCGTTTCAGCCCAAGCGTCGATAAAGGTGTCTATTTTTTTCATATTTTTTACTCCTTGATATGTTTTAACAAATGTCCCATTTCAGGGAAAATCAGATTATTACAGGCCAGTTTACAGGCGTTGAGACTGCCGGGAATGCAGAAGACAATGCTTTGATTGATGATTCCGGCGGTGGCGCGGGAGAGAATGGCAGCAGAGTCTATCTGTTCAAAGCTCAGTTGTGTAAACAGCGGGCCAAATGCGGTGAGTTCCTTTTTAAACAAGGGTTTGACCGCTTCTATGGTGACATCCATGGGGCTGATGCCTGTTCCCCCTGACATGATGACAATATCCGGGCAGATTTTTTCAGTGATATGGCAGGTGAGTTCTGTAATGGCAGCGATGTCGTCTGTAACGGTCTGATGGATGACAACTTCATGTTTTTCTTTTTTTGCCTGTTTTTTGATCCATGCGCCGGAAACATCTTCGGCAAGCTTCCGGGTGGTGGACACAGAGACAACAGCAATCCTGAGATTGCCAGGCATATTTTTTTTGTGCAGGCGGGTGCTCATGGGAATCAATCCTGTTCTATGAAAACAATATCCTGTTTATCGTGTTCTTCAACCAGCACACAGATCTTTTCCTGGTGTTCGGTGTCGACAAAGATACCTTTATAGTCTGCCTGGATAGGCAGTTCTCTGTGCCCTCTGTCCACCAGAATGGCCAGTTCTATCCGTGAAGGTCTGCCAAAATCCATGAGCGCATCCATGGCAGCCCGGATGGTTCTGCCCGTGAATAACACATCATCCACAAGGATGATTTCCATGTCATCAACGGAAAAGGGGATATTGGAAGGGCGGACCGTGGGCTGGCGGGTGATTTTGGTCCAGTCGTCCCGGTACATGTTAATGTCCATGCTGCCAACGGGAAGGGTGACATTTTCAATGCTCTGAATCTGGTCTGCCAGCCGTTTGGCAAGGAAATCCCCTCGCGTCTGTATTCCCACAAGGGCCAGATTTTCTGTTCCTTTGTGTTTTTCTATGATTTCATGGGATATCCTGGTGATGATCCGTTTGAAATCCTGAGAACTCAGGATGTTTCTTTTTGTTTTCATACTGACGGTCTTCCCTTTATTTATGGTATTTTAGAATGTGTATCATCTTTTTTTATGGGGGGCAACACCTTGATTTTAACTTTGACTTGCTATAATTCAAGGGAAGATGAAAATTATTATAGAGCAGGACAGGATGAAATGAGATTTGATTGTACCGGCGTGATCCTTGCGGGCGGACTCAACCGCAGGTTTCCAGGCAGAAAAAAGGCATTCCGGATGATTGGCAATACCATGATCATAGAAGGCATATATGAGATTTTTGTTGAATTATTTAAAGAAGTTATAATAGTGGTGAATGAGCCGCAGGAATTTGCCGGATGGAATATGACCCTGGTAACAGATATTATTCCTTCCCGGTGCGCGCTTGCAGGGATACATGCCGGTCTTTTTTATGCATCATTTCCATATGCATATGTCACGGCCTGTGATACACCTTTTTTAAATCCTGAACTGATACAGCATATTGTCGGTAAAATACAGCCCGGATGTGATGTGATTGTACCCAGAACCCCGGACGGGCTTGAACCCTTGTCTGCTGTGTATTCAAAAAGATGTATTCCCCGGATTGAAGAAAATCTTGAAAACAATATATTTATGATTAAAAAAATTTTCAGAAAAAAAAAGGTGAAAGAGATTCCTGTGGATGAATTGCAGAACTTTGATCCGGAGATGCGGTTTTCTTTTAACATTAATACGCCCGAAGATCTTGAAATCGCCAGGCAGATGATGGCTGAAACTAAAAAAACAGCAAGGGGGGTCACATATGGAGATGATTCAATTACTGGATCAGATGAAACAGCACCCGGAGTATCATAAAGCCGGGATGATTTTGTGTCATAACGGTGTGGTGCGGGAAACCTCAAGAGATGGAAGGCAGGTAAACGGCCTCAGGGTGGATGTGGATCACGCAATACTGGAAAAGATTATCCGGGAGCAAAAGAAGGTTCCGGGGATTGTTGATATTCTTGTCTGGATCAATGAAGGCAGAAATCTTATGGTGGGAGATGATGTCATGTTCATTGTTGTGGCCGGAGATATTCGGGAAACCGTGATCAAGACACTGACAGACACGCTGAATCAGATAAAGTCTTTTGCAACGAAAAAAGAACAGTTTTTTAAAGAGGCCTGATCATGGAAGAGTTTACCCATCTGGATAAAAACGGATCTGTCAGGATGGTGGATGTGGGCCAGAAGCCTGAAACCAGTCGAACAGCGGTTGCCAAAGGCCGGGTGGTGATGGAAAAAGACACCCTTGAACGGATCATGGATGAAAAGGTCAAAAAAGGCAATGTCCTTGAAACCGCAAGGATTGCCGGGGTCATGGCCGCAAAGAAAACCTGGGATTTGATCCCCATGTGCCACCCGCTGAATATCACCCATGTTCAGATTGATTTTTCTTTTGACATACAAGCATCTGCCATTGAGATTGACGCTCAGGTGTCGTTAACCGGAAAAACCGGTGTGGAGATGGAGGCCTTGACAGCAGTTTCTGTGGCAGCCTTAACCATTTATGATATGTGCAAATCCTATGATAAATCCATGAAAATTACAGATATTCATTTAAGATCCAAGTCCGGAGGCAAAAGCGGAACCTATACTGCACAATAATATGATCACCATGGATCATCTGATCTGGCTGGGGATCGGATTTGCGGCCGGAGTGTTGGTCTGCGCTTTTCTTGCACGGTTCGGCAGCGGGTTTTTATTTAAAAAAATAAAACATGCCTCCAGCGAAGCCCTGTTTGATAATTCAAAGCAGTTCATGGCACTGGCAGATAAATATTTTGCCTCTTATATCCGGGAAGCCAGAAAAGATTTTGATATCAAGGGGGATGAAATTTTAAAAACAGTTGAACCAGTCCGTCAGACCCTTGATAAATACGAAACCCGGCTGAATATCATGGAAAAGGACCGGGAAAAAGCCTATGGCTCCATTACGGAAAAACTTTTGGAAATGAGCCGGACCCAGGGGCTGCTTCAGGTGGAAACCGGAAACCTGGTCAAGGCGTTGCGGGTGCCCCATGTGCGGGGGCGCTGGGGGGAAACCACCCTTCGGCGGGTGGCGGATCTGGCAGGAATGGCTGAGCACTGTGATTTTATTGAACAGCTTTCCTGCACAAACACCACTGCAGGAAATACAAAAGGGTCTGTCCGTCCGGACATGGTGGTGACGTTGCCGGAAAACCGTAAAATCATTATTGATGCCAAAGTTCCCCTGATGGCCTATCTGGATGCGCTTGAGGCCCCCAACGAAACAGAACGTCAGGAGCGGATGAAAAATCACGGCCGGCAGGTGATGCAGCACATTCTGAATCTGTCCTCCAAATCCTATTTTGAACAGATTTCACCCAGTCCTGAATTTGTGGTGCTGTTCATTCCCGGAGAAAATTTTTTCTCAGCTGCTTTAAGTGTGAATCCGGATCTGATTGACAAAGGTGTGGAAAAAGGGGTAATTTTAGCAACTCCGACTACACTGATTGCCTTGCTCAAAGCAGTTTCCTATTCCTGGAAGCAAAAGAAAAGTTATGAAAACTCAGAGGAGATCCGGATGCTGGGCAAAGAACTGTTTACCCGGCTGTGCAGTATGACAGAGCATGTTAACCGGCTGGGAAAAGATATTGAAAAATGTGCAGTCACGTATAACCGGACAGTGGGTGTCATGGAAAACCGGGTCATGGCAACTGCAAGAAAACTTCAGAATTTTGAAGTGTCTTCCCTTGAAATGGAAGATGTCCAGGCCCTGGATGAAGAAAAAACATTTACCAGACAATTTAATACACGATATCAGGATGTTGAATAATATTATGAAATTATGTGCCTGTCTGTTCTGCCTGGCTGTTTTTGTTGCAGGACTTGGCGGTTGTTCCACCAAAGGTGTAAAAGACGTTACTTCTTTTACGTCTTTAAAAAAACTCAATCCTTCTCAATATCCTGAGTTTGCAGATCATCTGGATTTTAACGGGCTGATGGCATCCATTGATCAGAGTCTGATTTATTTTAACCGGGTGCCCATGGACCGCAGGTATCAGTATGACGGTGATGTTTTTACAGCAGCCCACATGATTGAATCTCTGGAAACCTTTAAGAATTTTATACAGGACAACCCCGACCCCCATGAACTGAACCGGTTTATTGAATCCAGTTTTTTTGTATATGCGTCTGTGGGCAATGAAGCGGGAGAGGTGCTTTTTACCGGATATTATGAACCGATTTACCCGGGCAGTCTTGAAAAAACAGATATCTATGCGTATCCGCTGTATGGGCGGCCAGATGATCTGGTGGAAATCAATTTGTCTGAATTTTCTGAAAAATATGAAGGGCATAAACGGTTAATGGCACGGGTGGATACTGCCCAAAAAAAAGTGGTGCCGTATTATTCCCGGGAGCAGATCAATCAGCTGCAGGATTTTCATGACCGGTCTGTGCCGGTGGTATGGCTCAAAAGCCGGGTGGATCGTTTTTTTCTGGAAATCCAGGGTTCAGGGCGGGTGATTCTGAATACCGGAGACCAGGTCCGGGTGCATTATGCCACAAACAATGGAAACGCCTATAGTTCAATCGGCCGATATCTTATTGATATTGGAGAAATTCCTAAAGAAAGAATGTCCATGCAGGCCATCCGGGAATGGCTTGAACAGAATCCCGACCGGATGGATGAAGTGCTGCACCAGAATGAAAGTTTTGTGTTTTTCCAGGAAGGACAGGGCGGGCCTTTCGGCAGTATCGGCGTGGAAGTGACTGCCTTTCGTTCCATTGCCACAGACGCTAGCTTGTTTCCCAAAGGCGCTTTGTGTTTTTTACAGGCGTATTTGCCTGATCCTGCTGATATCCGGCCGCTGAAAGAATGGGAAACAGCTTCTTTTTTTGCCATGAACCAGGACACGGGCGGGGCCATAAAAGGGCCGGCAAGAGCAGATATTTTCTGCGGCAATGGAAACTATGCGGAATTTACAGCAGGACACATGAATACCCGGGGCAGGATGTATTTTCTGGTTTTAAAAAAGGATACAGAATAGGGTTTAAATCCACTCCACATCAGTGGAATCAAATTGCAGAACAATATTTTTGCCCGGATACAGATTCATGCGGCATATCTGATCCGGAACCAGTTTCAGGGTAAAGGACAGTTCCTGAACACAGATATGTGTCAGCACATGACTGCTTTTTTCTCCTGCAAGCATGGAAATAATCTGCCCGGACAATTGATTGTCTGATCCATTGTCTTCTTTTATCCGCAGGCAGTCTTTTTTAATCATGGCGGTATTTTTTTTATTTTCAGGTTTTTTAAGTGTAAGAATCTGTCCGTCTTCCAGTTTTTTGATGACAGTTTTTTCCCTGGTTTCTTCAAAAGGACCGGGGATGATATTTTCTATGCCGGTGGCAAAAATATTCCCGTTTGAGATGGACAGCTGGCTGTCGCTGATGGAATACAGCCACTGCAGATCGTGGCTGGCAATCACAAGCGTGGTTCCCCATTGGTCCCGGGCATTTAAGGAAGCTGTACGGATCAGTCTGGCGCTTTGGGTATCAACACTTGCAACGGGCTCGTCCAGCAGCAGCACTTCGGGTTTCAGGATCAGGCGCGCGGCCATTGCCACCCGCTGGGCTTCTCCGCCGGACAGTTGATGCCATTTCCGCTGTGCAAATTGTGCATGGTCCAGTCCCACATATGCCAGTGCAGTTCTGATTCTGGAATCTAAATTCCGGCAGTCTTTGCGGATTTTCAGGCCATAGGCAATATTTTCAAAAACACTGCGTTTTAAAAGGTAGGGCTTCTGGGTGAGCAGGGTTATTTTTGATCGGACCACCGGCGAAAAGCATCCTTCTTTTTTCCCGTTGTAAAAGATGTCTCCGCAAGAAGGGGGCATGGCAAAGGCCAGCAGCTTTAAAAGGGTTGTCTTTCCACTGCCGTTTGGCCCGATAAGCCCTGTGATGGACCCTTTGGCAATCTGCAGTTCATCCACATTCAAGGCACAGGTGTTTTCATAATAATGACGGATATTCTTCAACTGGTATGCAACAGCCTCTGGCATTATTGTTTCCTTAAAAAAGATACAGACAGATTAACAATAAATGCAATCAGCATGAGGACAAGTCCCAGCGCAATGCCGTCTGCAAACTGACCCTTGTTGGTTTCAAGGGCAATGGCAGTGGTAATGGTCCGGGTATTGTATTTGATATTACCGCCCACCATCATGGAAATGCCGACCTCTGTCATCACCCTGCCATAGGCCATGACCCCGGCTGCCAGAATACCATACCGGACTTCCCACAGGCAGGTCATCAGGATATTGCGTTTGCCGGCCCCCAGGGTGATCAGTGTCAGTTTCAGCTCCTTGTCCATGCCTTCAATGGTGGCAGCTGTTATGGCAGTGACAACGGGAAATGCTAAAATGGTCTGGCCAATGGCAATGCCCGTAAGGGTAAATAAAAATCCGAATTCACCCAGAGGGCCGCGGTGGGTGATAAAGGCATAGACCACAAGCCCGATGAAAACCGTGGGAAGCGAAAGCAGGGTATCCAAAAGGGTGCGAAGCTGTTTTTTGCCTTTGAAATCAAAATAACCGATGAGAAATCCACAGGGAAGACCTGCGCCAAGGCTGAATGCCATGGAGCAGGTCGATACTTTCAAGGTTGCAAGGATTGCACTCCAGGTTGCAGCATCACCACTGATTAAAAGTTCAATCGCCTTGATGAAACCGGTTGCAATAAAATCCATGGTTTCCCTTGCTGTTTTTTAATTATTGCGCATTGGGCACAAACAGTGTTTGTCCCAGAAGTTTGAAATCGCCGATCAGCTTCTGGGTGCCGGGTGACGCCATCCAGTTCAAAAATTCCAGCGCCAGGTCATATTTTGCATGGGGACAGTTCTTGGGATCAAGGGTAAGCACGCTGTATTGATTTAAAAGAATATCATCGCCTTCAATCAGGATTTTCAAGGGGGCAGTGTTGTTCTGCACAGACTGGTATTTGATATAGGAGCCCCGGTCTGTCATGGTATATCCTTTTTTTTCTTCACATAACAGGATCGTGGCCTGCATGCCTTTACCAATCTGAAGGTACCAGGCTTCTTTTTCAGGAAGCGGTTTTCGGGTTGACTGCCACAACTGTTTTTCTTTTTTGTGGGTGCCGGAATCGTCTCCGCGGCTGACAAAAACAGCTTGCCCTGTTCTGATGATATCCAGGGCATCAGACACTTTTTTGCCTTTTATTCCGGCCGGGTCTGATTCAGGGCCGATGATAACAAAATCATTGTACATGATCTGTTTTCTGTCTTTGCCGAATCCGCTTTTTATAAAGGCTGCTTCTGCCTCCGGGGCATGGACCAGAAGTACATCCACATTACAATCCTGACCCAGCTTCAAAGCATTGCCCGTTCCTGTCGGAATCCATTCCAGGGCGATTCCGGTCTGGTTTTTAAATTGCGGAATCAGATAATCCAGAAGGCCTGTTCCATCTGTGCTGGTCGTGGTTGCCATTTTCAGGCTCTTGTCACTGGCCTGTGCATGGATACCGGGTATGGATATAAGGATAGCGATGATTAAACCAAGAAAAATGTGTGTTTTTTTCATTTTTATATCTCCAATATTAAGTTAATTCTTGAACGCTAAAATGAGGTCCGAATATGTTAATATCAGAAAAGAGTCAATGAAATATTTTTAAAATTTGATCAAAATGGATATAACTGACAGAGAATAACCAAAATTAACTATCTGTCCTTTAAAAACAGGCTGTGATATTCATCTTCAGTCATATGGTGTTTGATCTTTTCATTAACGAACAGGTAAATTTCCTCAAGTTCCTGGTCTGACAGGCGGGGGAGCAATGTTTTCAAAAACAAGTCTTCACTGAATTTTTGCAGGTAAAACATAATGGTTTCTTCATCGGTTGGACGGTCAAGCCCGAAAGCGCCAAGTCCTGTGTAGTTCTGTATAAAATGATGCGTGTCTTTTTTCATTTGCCCACACGTTTCCTTTAATATAAAGGTATGATGATTTTGTTTTATAAAGTGTAATGGGTTTTTTAAAGGGTATTTTTTAAAATGGCAATGTTTTTATTTGAATGTTTACATTGATCGTAAATTTATCTATAGTTTAAAAAAATATATTTTGTCTTTTCTATTATTCAAATCGCATACAAGGAGCTTTTATGGATTTTAAAGATCTGGCATCGAAACTGGGAATCGATGAAGAAGATTTCATGGAACTGGTGGAGCTTTTTGTTGCCACTTCTCTTGGGGATATAGAAAAAATAAAAAAAAGCCTGTCCGAGAAAAGCTGCCCGGATGCTTCTGCCGCATCCCATTCCATTAAAGGCGCTGCAGCAAATATGGGGTTTGAGGATATCGCAAGATTGTCTGCAGATATGGAAATGCAGGCCAAACAGGGAAGTCTTGAAAATTTTGATTCCTATATAAATGATCTTGAACAGATGGTAAATGCCTTGAATAACGCCTGATTTTTTTTGGGGGGAAAGGTCTTTTCGTCATGAAGAAAAAGCAAACCTATACGGTTCTGGCGGTGGATGATAATCTGTTGAATTTAAGGCTGATTGAAAAATCACTGTCCAAAGAAGGATACCGGATTTTTATCGCAGATAACGGACCCAAAGCCAGAGAAATCGCCTTTGGTGAAAAGCCGGATTTGATTCTTCTGGATATCGAAATGCCCGGAGAAACCGGCTTTGATGTGATTGAAAAACTTAAGGACAGTTCCGAAACCAATGCGATTCCTGTAATTTTTCTGACCGGTGTGATTGATGTGGATTCCAAGCTCAGAGGGTTTGATCTGGGTGCGGTTGACTACATCACAAAACCGTTTCATCCTCTTGAGGTATTGGCCAGGGTCAGGATACACCTGAAATTATCGATTGCAACCAATTCGCTTATCGCAGATCAGGCAAGCAGGCTTCGACAGATTACAGAAGCTCAGGTGGCCATGCTGCCCACACCTGAAGATAATCCCCAGGCCAAATTCGGTGTGTATTATCGGGCGCTGGAGGAAGCCGGCGGAGATTTTTATGATATCCTGAATATCTCCGATCATATTACCGGCTATTTTGTAGCGGATTTTGCAGGTCATGATATAAAAACCTCTTATATGACAGCTTCGGTAAAGGCATTGCTGGCGCAGAACTGTACGCCGGTGTATTCTCCGCTCGAAAGTATCCGGATGATCAACGATGTGCTTGTGGAAATTCTGTCCGAGGGAAAATATTTAACTGCCTGTTATATGCACCTGAACAGAACCACAAGGAAACTGACGATCATTAATGCCGGACATCCGCCGGTGGTGTGTCTTCCTGTGGACGGAGAACCCTTTCTTATCAAATCTGACGGAGATATCCTGGGAATGTTCAAGGATCCTCATTTCGGATCTGAAACCATAGATGTAACTCCAGGGGATAAATTCTTTATTTATTCCGATGGTCTGGTTGAATCTGCAGAAAACAAGATTACCTGGGCCAGTGGTGCAGACAGCCTTTTGCCGGTGTATAAGAAAATTTCTCAGACGTCTTACAGTATGGCACCTGAAGAGCTTATAAATCTGCTTTTCGGAAAGGGTGCCACCCCGGAAGATGATATTGTCGTGTTATGCGTCGAGGTATAAGATTATGGTACAGTTAGTCCCTTTTTTTGAAACAGAACAGAAGGAAAAGTCAATCGGGTTTGTTTTTTCTTCCACCCTGGAAAACATTGATGTCATCTGTCAGAAAACAAGTGAGTTTTTAAGGTCAAAAATTAAAGGGATTGAATCTGAACTTTTCACGATAAATCTGGTCATCAGAGAGGGGTTGAGCAATGCCATCCGGCATGGAAATGAAAATGATCCCCAAAAAAAAGTAAGATTCCTGCTGGTGATCAACTCAGACACTTCCATACAGATTGAGATTGAAGACCAGGGAAACGGTTTTGACTGGAAAAAACAGCAGGTGCAGGCTCTGCCCGAGGACGAAGATCATGGTCGGGGCATTATTATCATGGATACATATTTTACACATTACTCATATAACGAAAAAGGCAATATCCTTTATCTTGAAAAAGAGATCTTTTCTTGATTTTCATTCTGTTTCATCATGCGAAACCGTGATGCTGTCTGCATTTATTTTTTGCACACGTGTCTTGACAAAGGGTAATTTCTCATCCTATGATCAGGTCACAAAAAAGGAAAAATTCATATATGCAGTCCACTGTCCGGGGTCAAAATTTTAAAGATCCCATATTGATTAAGAGACATTCACCGGATCAACCTGCTTTTTTATATGCTGGCAGGTTAATTCGAGAGCAGAGTATAAATATAAATTTGACTCTGAATATTTAAGTTAAACACGTGCTTTTTTCACTCAGGCACATAAACGTTTATAGTTAAATTGAAATCATTTCAGTCCGTTTGAATTTTTTGGACATGTTTTGCGGAATGATTGCTAACACGGCTTGGTCAGGTTGATGAAAAGATTCTCCACCTGTGCCCGGTTCATTTAATTGTCTCATTACAATAGGAGGGGGAAAGCTATGAAAAAACTGAAACATTTGTCTTTCATCTTAATTGCCGGGTTGCTGGCACTGGGTCTTTTCAGCCCGAATGTCTATGCCAAGGGTCACACAGTTATGATCGGATTTACCGGACCGCTCAGCGGCCCTGCGGCACAGTACGGGCGTGACAATGTAAATGGTCTGGAAATGGGTATTCAGGATATTAATGCCGCAGGTGGTATTACTGTGGGTGGAAAAAATTACAAATTTGCACTGAAAACCTATGATGATCACATCGATCCGACAGCTGCCGTTAATAATGCCAGACGTCTGCGATCAAGAGACGGCGCACGGTTCATCTTCAACCCGGTATTCAATACCATCGCTCCCATGATGCAGATCAATCAGCAGAAAGGGTCTGAGTTCTTAATGATGGCGTATACCAGTGCACCTGAAGTTGATGCCATGAAAAATCCGAACACCATCGCTATTCCCCCGCCATTTTCAGTGTATGTTGGCAGTTATGTAAAATATGCCTTGGAGAAAGGATGGAAAAAATGTGCCATGGTGGTTACCCTTGGGGCCTATGGCGATGGCTGGAGAAAAGAATTTGAAAGTGCCTGGATCAAAGCTGGTGGTGAGATTGTTGCAGACCAGCCAGCCAATTATTATACAGAAACTGATTTTTCTGCCCAGTTGAGTGCGGCGCTTGCAAAAAAACCGGACTTCATGTTGATAGGTGGCCCGTCAGCTACCACAGGTCTGGTGATTGAACAGGCCAGAAACTTAGGGTTCAAGGGTGAATTCTTTATGGTTGATCAGGCCAAGCTCAATTATATTGCTGAAGTCAATTTTAATAATGACTTGACCAAAATGAACGGTGTTACCGGTACGGCCAGGCCGCGAGATCTCGCTGAAGAAGAAGTGATTGAACCGTTCCTGAAAAGATGCCTGAAAGATTATGGCCGCTCTGCCACTTCTGAAAATCTGTTAAATTACGGCGCTATTCGGATTCTGGCTGCTGCAATGGAAAAAGCCGGAACTGTAGAAGATATTACGGCCATTAAAGCTGCTATCCCCGAAGTGCTTCCCATGGATGCGAAAATCAATCTGCTTCCTTTTATTGATCTTTGGGGCTCAAGATTCATTCTGCCTGGAACGATTCAGAAGATTGAAAACGGACAATATACAGTACCAACCACAACCTTCTGGTGGACAAAATCCGATGCTGATTTCAAGAAAGCCGTTTCCTCGATTCCTGATATTGGAAACACGAATGTAAATGTTCCTTTGGAAGGATACGCCAAATAAAATAAATAGTGTTTTTATACTGCCCGGTGGCCTGACGGTACCGGGCAGTCTGTTTTAAGGTGTAAAACTGCTTTTTGGGTTCATTGTCTGCGGTATGGTCTGTCTGGCTTTTGTTGTTTTGACCCACAGTGCCACAGCGGTTTACGGTAACACAATATATGATATGAGGTGAGTATTAATGGAACTTTTCCTGCAGCAGCTGTTCAATGGTATTATGTTCGGCAGTACATATGCCATTGTGGCTTTAGGCCTGACACTGGTTATGGGGATTTTGCACATCCCGAATTTTGCCCATGGCCATCTTTACATGCTTGGCGGTTATATCACGTATTTTTTTATTACGAACCTTGGGTTCGGGTATTGGTACAGTTTGCTGCTTTCAATGGTCATTCTGGGCTTTGTCGGGGTGGTTATGGAGCGAATTGTGTTTCGGCCCTTGACGGGTCAGCCTCCTATTAATGCTTTTATTGCTGCGATCGGGGCGCTGATTTTTCTGGAATCTCTGGCGCTGGTTATCTGGGGACCTCAGGGAATGCGTATCCCCAATCCTCACCCCCAGATCATCAAGATGTTCGGTATTACCATGGAAGCCCAGCGTCTTCTGGTAGTCGGCGGCGCTGCAGTACTCATTGTCCTGCTGCACCTGTTCTTGAAAAAAACAACCACCGGGACCACGATTGAAGCTGTGGCGCAAAACAGGGAAGGGGCAATGCTTACCGGCATTAATGTAAATCGTGTATCCTCAATGACCTTTTTTATTTCCTCTGCCACAGCTGCTGTTGCGGCAAGCTTTCTGTCCCCGATTTTTATTCTGTCCCCGGCCATGGGTGCGGTGCTTGGAATGAAGGCCTTTATTATTGTTATTTTGGGTGGAATGGGAAGTGTGCCCGGTGCTATTCTGGGTGGATATTTTCTGGGACTTATTGAAGCTTTGGGCGGTGGGTATATCTCGGCAGAATATAAAGATGTCTTTGCCTTTGGTGCGCTCATTCTTGTCTTGTCAATTAAACCGACCGGATTATTCGGCAAACAGGAGGGCTGATTATGTTTACAAAACCGATTCACACGAAACTGCTTTTGGGGTTCCTTTTTATTGCAGCCTTATTCCTGCCTCTTTATGTGCCGGATTCATACATGTTCCAGATTGTGATTACCAGTTTACTGTTTGCCATTGCCACCTCATCCATGAATCTGATCCTCGGATATACGGGTCAGGCATCTTTGGCCCACGGGGCTTTTTTTGGCGTGGGCGCATACGTGGTTGCCATTATGACCAAGGCGGGCTGGTCTTTCTGGATTGCCCTGCCTGTTTCCGGTCTGGTTGCAACAGGGATTGGATTTTTTATCGGCCTGTTTGCATTCAGAACCCGGGGACATTTTTTTGCCATTGTCACCTTGTGTTTTGGCGTGATTTTATTCCAGGTGGCAGAAAACTGGATCGAAGTGACCGGCGGACAAAACGGTATCTTTGGTCTTGATTCGGCCACGCCGATTCCCTTTCCATTCTTCGGGCCAATAGAGTTTTCCAGTCAGCCGGCACAATATTATCTGGTGCTGGCTGTTTTATTATTGACGCTTTTTGTGCTTCATCGTGTTGTGTATTCTATTTTCGGCCTGACATTCATGGCCATCCGAAATAATGAAGAACTGGCAGATGCGCTGGGAATCAATACCTTTGCCACAAAAATGGTTTCCTTTGCCATTGCCAATTTTATCGCAGCAATTGCCGGTGGAATTTATGCAACGATTCTGGGCGCAGTAAGTCCCAGTGCCATCAGTATCATGATAACATTCAATTTTTTGATTTTCCTGATTTTAGGCGGGATGGCAACCTTGCCAGGGGCGGTTATCGGCGCTTTTATGATACCGATCATCATGGAATTTCTGCAGTTCATGGAAAATTACCGGATGCTTTTTTTCGGTGCCCTGCTGGTTGTTGTGATTATATGGTTTCCCATGGGATTTTTCGGTGGATTGAAAACCATAAATCAGAAAATCATAGCCTGGCGTCAATCTAATACTTCGGAGGACTCAAATGCTTAAAGTTGAATCTGTAACGAAAAAATTCTCTGGACTTGTCGCAGTAAAAGATTTGAGTTTTGAAATTGCCAAAGGTCAGATTGTGGCGATTATTGGTCCGAACGGAGCCGGAAAATCAACTGCATTCAATCTGATTACCGGGACACTGAAACCCACCTGGGGGAAAGTCACCATCAATGGCCATGATATCACGGGCATGCAGCCCTATCGTATCGTCACCCGGGGGGTGGCCAGAACCTTTCAGACCACAAGTCTCTTTGACCAGCTCAGGGTGATTGATAATCTGATGATTGCCTATAAATGGCGGACCAAGCTGGGTTTCTGGAATACACTGCTGCATCTGCCGTCATGGAAACGCTATCAGGAACGGGCCTTTGCCCGCAGCATCGAAGTTCTTGAATTTTTAGGGCTGACTGCAAAAGCCAATAATTTTATCCCTACATTGTCTCAGGAAGAACAGAAAAGGCTTGCCATTGGTGTTGCCATCGTGAGCAAACCTCAATTATTGCTTTTGGATGAACCCACCGGTGGTCTGATTCAGGATGAAACCGACCGGATAACAGAACTGATTCGTAAAATTCGGGATGAACAGGGAATCACTGTCTGTATCATTGAACATAAAATGCAGATGATTATGGGTCTTGCAGATCGTATTGTTGTTTTGAATTACGGAGAAAAAATAGCAGAAGGTTCTCCGGAAGAGATCAAGGTAAATCCTGATGTGATTGAGGCCTATTTGGGAGGTGAACTGAATGCTTAAACTTGAACAGGTATACACAGATATCGGTGAGCTGCATATTATTCATAATGTGTCCTTAAACATTCAAAAAGGCGAGTTTGTTACGCTTTTAGGCAGTAACGGCGCAGGGAAAACGACATTGTTCAGGACAATTGCAGGGGTTCTCAAACCTGCCTTCGGTACGGTTGAATTTAACGGTATCGAGATTGATAAATTACCGGTTCACAAGATTGTTGATCTGGGAATTGTATTATGTCCCCAGGGCCGGCAACTGTTTCCGGAACTGTCTGTGAAAAAAAATCTTGTCATGGGGGCTTTTTCTCTGCGGGGACAGAAATCCAAGATTAAAAAAAATCTGGACCGGGTATATGAGCATTTCCCGATACTCAAAGAGCGTTCAAATCAGCTTGCCGGTACATTCAGTGGTGGTGAACAGCAGATGCTGGCTATCGGCCGGGCATTGATGAGTGAACCCAGCATGCTGTTGCTCGACGAACCGTCTATGGGTCTGGCACCATTGATTGTAAAGCAGATTGCCGATGTTATCTCCAATATTAATCATGAAATGGACACCACCATTTTTCTTTCGGAACAGAATGCAAATATGGCGCTGAACATCACTGAAAGAGGATATGTGCTTGAAAGCGGTAAATGTGTTCTTGAAGGATTATGCAAAGATCTGAAGAATGATGAAAATGTCAAGCGGGCATATATCGGTGCCTGATCTGGCTGACAGATAAGTTAAAAAAAAAGACGGGTACCATTTAAGTTTTAACCAAACCGATGATATCCGTTTTTTTATGAGCAGGGTTTAATCCCTCTGTAACATGATCCTAATACAACCCTAACAAATTAAACGTAAAACTGCTTACAAATACCATTTGTATAAATGTGTGTAGTTTTAAATATAAATTATGAGGAGTTGAAAAATGAACAGATGGATTAAATCAATTTTAATTTTGGTGTTCGGTCTTTTTTGTGTCGCATCATCCCAGGTGTTTGCAGGAGAACTGGTTATCAAAGGTTCAACAACGGTTCTTCCCATCGCCCAGATGGCTGCTGAAACGTTTATGGCTGAAAATCCCGATGTGAAAATATCCTTGTCCGGCGGCGGCTCAGGAAATGGAATCAAGGCCATCATTGACGGGACAGCCCAGATCGGGAATGCATCCCGGTTTATTAAACAAAAAGAAGTAAGTCTTGCAGTGACCAAAGGTGTTTATCCTGTACCGTTCAGAATTGCTCTGGATGCGATTGTTCCGGTGGTCAATCCGAAAAACAGCGTGACAGATCTGACCACAGCCCAGCTCAAAGATATTTATCTGGGTAAAATCAAAGACTGGAAGGATGTTGGCGGAACTCCCGGCAAAATAGTTGTGATTTCCAGAGACAGCTCATCCGGTACCTTCGGGGTGTGGCAGGAGCTGGTCATGCTGGAAGACCGTGTGGTTCCAAGCGCCTTGACCGTGCCTTCAAACGGCGGGATTGTCCAGGCCGTTGCCAATACTCCCGGTGCCATCGGATATGTGGGGCTTGGATATCTGAATAAAGAGATCAAGGCAATAAAGGTCAACGGGGTAACAGGAACCGAAGAGACAACATTGAACGGATCTTTCCCGATATCCCGGGGGCTTTTCATGTTTACGCAGGGATGGCCGGAAGGTGAAACCATGGATTTTATTAACTATATCTTTTCCAAAAAAGGTCAGGAACTTGTTAGAAAAGCCGGTTCCATTCCAGTATTTGGTTTCTAAGGATTGCTCCATTGAAACGTCAGAATATTGATAAAACAGTGCGGTCAGGTTTTTTGCTGGTCGCACTGTTTTCCATCGTCGCCTTGTCTTTAATTATAATTTTTCTGTTCCTTGAAGGAATTCCGATCCTGGAACATGTCAGCCTCAAAGAGTTTCTTTTCGGTCAATACTGGTATCCAACAGATGACCCGGCTGATTTTGGCATTTTACCTTTAATTCTGGGTTCAATCTATGTCACGGTGATTTCAGGGATGATCGCCATTCCTTTAGGCGTGATGACTGCCATCTATCTTGCCCAGATTGCACCTGCGACTGTTTCCCAGATTGTAAAACCGATTGTGGAGCTGTTGGCTTCCATGCCCTCTGTTGTCATCGGTTTTTTTGGCATGGTGGTGGTGGCACCGTTTATTCAGCAGCTGTTCAATATCCCTGTGGGTCTAAATATGTTCAATGCGTCACTGATGCTGGCGTTTATGGCAGTCCCGACCATATGCAGCATTTCTGAAGATGCGGTGTTCAGTGTGCCGACCGCTTTGAAAGAAGCGTCTCTGGCATTAGGGGCAACCCATTTTGAAACATTGGTAAGGGTGATTGTTCCAGCCTCTTTGTCCGGAATCTGTACAGCGATTATTTTAGGGCTTTCCAGAGCTGTCGGCGAAACCATGGTAGTGCTGATGGCTGCAGGGGGTGCTGCCATGATTCCCACATCCATTTTTGATCCGGTCCGTCCCCTGCCGGCCAGTATTGCGGCTGAAATGGCAGAGGCACCCTTTCGAAGTGAGCATTACCATGCACTTTTTGCCATCGGGATCGTCTTGTTTGTATTTACATTTTTGTTTAATCTGCTGGCAGATCATATCTCCTATAAATTCAGGCAGGTGGGGGAGGCTTCCCTGTAAGGGAAGGAAAACTCAAAAATGATAAAAAAACGATTAAGAGCGCAGAAAATCTGTTTTTTCCTTCTTAAGGTTGCCGTTGCTATCAATGGTGCCGCCCTTGCAATTATTGTCTATTTTATTGTTTCCAGAGGGTGGCGCGCCATTTCCTGGGAATTTTTGAGTAAACCACCCACAGATTCCATGACCATGGGTGGTATTTTGCCCTGTATTGTCGGTACCGTGTCATTATGCATGACAACGATTCTGTTTGCATTGCCCATCGGTGTGGCATCTGCCATTTATCTGAATGAATATGCAGGGCAGACAAAGCTTGTCAGATTTATCCGGCTGGGAATAAATAACCTTGCCGGGGTTCCTTCCATTGTGTTTGGTCTGTTCGGCCTGGCATTTTTTGTCATTGTGCTTGACATGGGTGTGTCCATACTTGCCGGTGGACTGACACTGGGCATTATGACCCTGCCGGTGATTATCGGTGCGTCGGAAGAAGCATTAAAATCAGTTCCCAAACCCTATCGCGAGGCTTCTCTTGCCATGGGGGCCACCCAGTGGCAGACCATCAGAAAAGTGGTGCTGCCCGTGGCATTTCCCGGAATTATTACAGGTTCCATACTGGGATTAAGCAGGGCTGCTGGCGAAACAGCGCCGATTATGTATACCGGGGCTGTGTTTTTTACACCGGATCTTCCCTCCTCAATATTTGATGAAGTTATGGCGCTTCCCTATCATATTTATGTGCTGGCAACTGCCGGGACCAATATTGAGGCCACACGTCATCTGCAATACGGAACAGCGCTTGTGCTGATCTCTTTGATATTTGGAATGAATCTGTTCGCAATTATCATGCGGGCTAAAATGAGAAAGAAACTAAAGGGTTAGTAAATGGACTCTCCTGTTAAAATGCATACCAAAGACCTGAATTTTTTTTACGGAGATTTTCAGGCAATTCATAATGTTTCCATCGATTTTACACAGAATCAGGTAACAGCGCTGATCGGGCCTTCAGGGTGCGGTAAAAGTACGTATTTAAGATGTTTGAACCGGATGAATGACCTGATCCCCGGGATCCGGGTGACAGGCAAGGCTGTACTGGATGATCAGGATATATATGATCCGTCTCTGGATGTGGTGACGCTGCGGCGGCGGGTGGGAATGGTTTTCCAAAAACCCAATCCGTTTCCGAAAACGATTTTTGAAAATGTTGCCTATGGATTAAAGGTCAATGGCGTAAAGGATAAGGCTGTGATTACCCGGGTGGTGGAAAAAAGCTTGAAGCAGGCAGCCATCTGGGATGAGGTTAAGGATCGTTTGAATGAATCGGCCCTGGGGCTGTCCGGCGGTCAGCAGCAGCGGCTGTGCATTGCAAGGGCGCTTGCTGTGGACCCGGAGGTGCTTTTGATGGATGAGCCTGCATCTGCACTGGATCCCATTGCCACACAGAAAATTGAGGAGTTGATTGATCAGTTGTCTTCAAAGCTGACCATTATCATTGTAACCCATAATATGCAGCAGGCGGCAAGGGTGTCGGACAGAACCGCTTTTTTTTATATGGGAAAACTGATTGAGGTCAATGATACGGATACATTATTTACCAAACCTGAATTGAAACAGACTGAAGATTATATTACCGGACGATTTGGTTAAGGAGTCAATTATGGCAGGACATCTGCAAAAAGAAATACTGAATATAAAAAAAGAGATACTGTCACTTGGCGCAATGGTGGAAGACCGTTGTAAAAAAGTTATGGTTGCAATCAAGCAGGAAAATCTGGTGCTGGCTCAGGAGATCATTGATACGGATTATCAGGTGGATGAACGCGAAATTGAAGTGGAAGAGGAATGCCTGAAGGTTCTTGCACTGTATCAGCCCGTGGCAACTGATCTGCGGTTCATTGTGGCAGTGATAAAAATTAACAATGATCTGGAAAGAATCGCAGATTATGCGGTGAATATTGCCAAACGGTTTAAAGTTTCCGCAAAGGAAACCGACAGGTTCAGATATGACTATGCACCCATGGCAGAACAGACCGGAGAAATGCTCAGGTTGAGTCTGGATGCGCTGGTTCGTATGGATGTGGATATGGCCTATAATGTCCGGGATATGGATGAAAAGGTGAACCGGATGAGAAATGATGCCTATGAATCCATGAAAAGAGATATTCAAAAGAATCCTGAAATGGTTGAAGCCATTATAAATATGTATCTGATTTCAAGACATCTGGAAAGAATCGGTGATCATACCACCAATATCGCAGAAGAGGTGATTTATCTGATTGAAGGCGAGATCATCCGTCATACGTAAATTCTTATATATGAATTGACAAAGATGAACTGATTTATAAAAATAATCCTTAAAAGTCCAGGTGCAAAAAACAGGAAAAACAATGTCAAAAGAAACCATTCTTATTGTGGACGATGAAGAAGATATTCTTGAGCTTATAAAATATAATCTTAAGAGCGAAGGCTATCAGATCCTGACGGCACAAACCGGTGAAGCGGCCATAAAAATTGCCCGACAGTCCCAGCTGGATCTGCTTATTTTAGACTTGATGCTTCCGGGGATCGACGGGCTTGAGGTGACCAGATACTTGAAAAATAATGCATCTACCCGGGATCTGCCCATTGTCATGCTGACAGCCAAGGGTGAAGAGTCTGATGTGGTGACAGGCCTTGAGCTTGGCGCAAATGATTATATCTCAAAGCCGTTCAGCCCCAAGGTTCTGATTGCAAGAATCCGGGCGATTTTAAGGCGGCGCAGAAAACAGTCCGAGGATTCCGGGAATCAGATCCGCCAGGAAGGGGATATGATGATTGATACTGCACGGCATAAAGTAACCATAGAGGGGGTTCCTTTGGATCTTACGCTTTCGGAATTCGGGCTTCTGGCATTTCTGGCAGATAAAAAAGGCTGGGTGTTCACCCGGGGGCAGATCGTTGACGCCATCCGGGGTGAAAACTACGCGGTGACAGAAAGAAGCATAGATGTCATCATTGTCGGATTAAGGAAAAAGCTTAAGAATTATGCCCAGCTTATCGAGACGGTCAGGGGTGTGGGATACCGTTTTAAAGAATAAATATTATGACAAAAAAAAAGAAACTTATATGGCAGATATTTCCCTCCTTTCTTATCATCACCCTGCTTTCCATATCTGTTGTGGCATCATATTCGACCCGTTCTTTCAAGATATTTTTTCTTCAGAACTCTGAAAAAGAATTAACCAGCCGGGCCAGGCTGCTGCAGGAATATTTTGCAGATAAATTTGAACCGGTCAGTCAGGATGCCCCATCCGGGATATCGCAGATTTCAGTATATAAACATATTGATGATCACTGTAAAATAATTGGTGAAAAAACCGGCACACGGGTCACGATTATTCTGCCTTCCGGTATGGTTATCGGTGATTCTGACGGGGATGTCTCCCTGATGGAAAACCACATGAAACGTCCTGAAATCATCAGTGCCTTAAAAAACCAGACCGGTGTGGCCATTCGTTACAGCGTCACACTGGATTCAAACATGATGTATATTGCCCTGCCGATCCTCAAGGACGGCACAGTGGCAGCGGTTGTGAGAACTGCTGTGACCACGGCGACAATTGATAAAGAAATAAATCATGTCAGAAATAATATTCTGGGGGTCATGTTCTTCACCATCCTGATCGCAGCAGTGGTCAGTCTGTTTGTCAGCAGGCGGATCACAAGCCCCATTGAGTTGATGAAAACAGGTGCCTTAAAATTTTCAACCGGACATCTGACCAACCGTCTGGCTGTCCCGGAGACAGAAGAATTATCAGAGCTTGCCATAACCATGAACCGGATGGCCTCCAACCTGGATGATAAAATCAGGGATTTCAAGAACCGGAGCATGGAACTGGAAGCAGTCCACAGCAGTATGCAGGAAGGGGTGATCGCAATAGATGAAAATGAAAGGATCATTACCATCAATGAGGCTGCGGCTAAAATTTTTGATTTTCCATCAGTGGATCTCAAGGGCAGGGTTATTCTGGAAGTGGCCCGGAATCTTGAATTCCAGGTGTTTATTCAAAAAGCATTATCCACTCATGAACCGGTGGAAGAAGATATTGTGATCCCGAAGGATCAGGATCTGGTGTTGAGAATTCATTCCACAGCCTTGTATGATCACACGGAAAAGCGCATGGGAACCTTGATCATCTTTCATGATATTACCCGCATGCGGCGGCTGGAAACCATGCATAAGGATTTTGCTTCCAATGTTTCCCATGAGCTTAAAACGCCGCTGACCACTATTAAGGGATTTATTGAAACCCTCCAGGAAATGCTGGCAAAAAAAGAAACAGAACAGAGCGCAGAATTTTTAAAGATCATTGAAAAGAATGTAAACCGGATGATCTCCCTGATCAACGATCTTTTATCCTTGTCCCGGCTTGAACGTCTGAAAGGGACTCAGATTCATTTTGAAGATCAGGATTTGTCGGGGTTAATTGAAGGTGTGGTCAATGCCTGTAAAGATACGATGGCGGCAAATGATATCCGTGTGGATGTGGACTGTCCTGAATATATCCGGGTAAAGGCGGATCCGATTCTTCTGGAACAGGCAGTTTTTAATCTGGTTGATAATGCGCTTAAATACAGCCACAGCACAGGCCCGGTGGTCATTCAGGTGGCAGAAGAAAACAAGTGGATATATATTCGTGTAAAAGACAGCGGGTGCGGGATAGACAAGGAGCATCTGCCAAAAATTTTTAACCGGTTTTACCGGGTGGACAGGGCCAGAAGCCGCCATGATGGCGGAACCGGTCTGGGCCTTGCCATTGTCAAACATATTGTCCGGTATCACAACGGCAAAATCGCTGTTGAAAGCACCAGAGATAAAGGCACCTGTTTTACCATCAGCCTGCCGGCCTGAGAGAAATCAAAATAGCTTCGCCCTGCCACAGGTGCGGCAGGGCGAAGCTATAATTGCGAACTTTGAATGCTATCTTTAAACGTTAACTCAAAACGTTAACTCAGATTTTATGCTTTTCTTTTTCTGGAGATGCCTGCCAGACCAAGCAGACCAAGTCCAAAAAGAAACATGGTTGCGGGCTCGGGAACAGGTGCCACTTCGCCTACCAGTTGGCTTTGTCTTAACGCTCCTTGAGATCCATTATCCGTCCAGTCAGAGATATTGACAACTTTAATATTCCATCCGGTCACTGTAAAATCAGTCACATTGCCAACAAGCAGTCCATAGGAATTAGAGTAATTTCCTTCGTTTTCTGCATGCCAGATTGCTTCTTGAACTTGCAGAGCGGAAGCATTTGCAAATTTTCCATCAAAATAAGACGCATAGAGCCATAAACTTATTTGAGAAATCGGGTCGCCATCAAGGGTGCCATTGCCGTCCAGATCTACTTTACCTCCGACACCTCCATTATAAGCTACGGTTCCCACTGAATCAACTCTGTAAGGACCGCCATAGGTGTTACTATGGGAATCAGCGAAATACTCATTTTTCTCCAGGCAGAATGTATTGAAAAATGTTCCAACGGAGCTGGGATTGGCGCTTTGTAAAATTTGCATTCCATAATAGTTGCCCCAGTTCGTGTTCATATCAACTTTATCACCTGCTACTGGCAGAGCCCACACATTCACGGTTAATAATAGCAAGATTGCTATTAATATGTTTGCTTTAATCATTTTTTTCATTTCTTGTATCCTTATGGTTATGGGTTTTTCAAAATCTTTCGACAAGTTTATATTCAATAATTGTGCCATTGCTGAAACCTTATGAAATACGGCATGCTTGAAAAGTTTGTGTAAGAATTTGTGAAATAAATTTCACAAAATATGTAAAAAAGGTTACGTTTTTTGTATTTTTTTATCTGAACAGCGCATGGGCATTTTTACCCAGGACCATTGCTTTTTGTTCGGGTGTCATGCCGGATGCATCCATATCTTTATAATATCTGTCCGGGGGCAGCAGGGGATAATCTGTGCCAAACAGGATTTTATCGGCAAGCCCTGCAACCACAGCCATATCATAAATCTGCGGGCTGTACAGAAACATGGAGGCGGCCGTGTCATACCAGATGTTTTTCAAAACATCCCTGACCTCTTTTTTCATGACATTATAAAAGAAAATCCCTCCGCCCCAGTGGGCCAGAATGATTTTATTATCCGGAAAGGCTTTGGCAAGCGCATAGATCTGTTCAAGGGTGATGGGGGTTTTGCCCGGATATTTATGCCCCACCGGTTCATTGGTGTGGATCATGCAGGGCAGGCCTGTTTCTTTTAAGACCGCCATGACCGGGGTCAGATAACCCAAGGCGGTTTCATCAATGCCGGAAAGATAAAATGCCAGTTCGCCTGCGCCGCTAAGTCCTGCATCAATACATCGCAGGGTTTCATCCGCAGCGCCGTCCCAGGCGGCATCAAAACAGGCAAGACCCTTGATCCGGCCAGGATTTTTAATCACCGCTTCAATGACCGCATCATTGTTTTTTTTGATTGTGTCCGGTGTTCTCCAGGGAAATCCGCAGACAACAGAAGTATCCACCTGATGTCTGTCCATGGAGAGTATCAGATCGTCTATGGTGCAGATGGCAGCTTTGGGTGAATCATACAGCAGTGAAAATTCAGGCTCGTTTTTAAAATATACAGACCGGTCCTGTTTCATTCTGCTTGTGAAAATATGGGTATGTGCGTCAATAATCATGTTGGTTTTCCTGTTATAAATTTGCATGTACAGGTTAGATATTGTAAAATCTCCTATGGCAATATATATTAAACATTTTATGTAAACAAGGGTGGAATAAAGGACAGGCATGAAATATTACCCCGTATTTATGGATATGAAAGGCAGAGACTGCCTGGTGGTGGGGGGTGGGCCGGTCGGGTGGCGAAAGGCTTCAGGGCTTGAAAAAAGCGGGGCAAACGTGACCGTGGTCAGCTTGCAGTTTTCATCTGAATTTGATGATATCTCTTCCAGGATTGTCTGCTGCCTTAAACAGTATGAAAAATCGGATATCCAGGGTAAATTTTTTGTATTTGCCGCAACTGACAAGGCTGCGCTGAACCGGCAGATCCGGCAGGATGCACAGGCGCAGAACGTTCTGTGCAATATAGCCGATTCTCCCGGGGACAGTGATTTTGTTCTCCCGTCAACGCTTGAACAGGGCGATCTTGTTATTGCAGTGTCCACATCCGGTTCCAGCCCGGCCGTGGCAAGAACGGTCAAACACAGGCTTGCTCAGATATTCGGGCCGGAGTATGAAACCTTTTTGATGCTGATGAAAAATATCCGCACGAAGCTTCTGGAGGAAGGGCATGATCCGGACGGGCACAAAAAGATGTTTTACCGCTTTATTGAAGAAGATATCCCTGCATTGATAAAAGCAAAAGATGAGAAAAAAATTAATTCGGTGTTAAACACGGTTTTTGGAAAACAATTTAATTTCCAGGATCTTGTTTCTGCCAAGGAGTCATAAATGAATCTTCAAACGGCTGATATACTGCTTCAGATCACAACAGCCCTCTATTTTTTGAGCATGGCAGGTTACCTGCTGTTTTTGTTCAATCAAAAAGATGTGTATCAGAGAGCTGGCTTTTATTGCATGACGGCAGCGGTGATGTGTCATTTGTCCAGTATGGTGGTTTATACAGTGGTGGAAGGTCATGTCCCGATCCAGAACCTGCCCCAGACCCTGTCCTTGTCTGCACTGGTTACAGGCTGCATGTTCTGGTTTTTTAATTATAAATTTTCACTTAAAATTCTGGGTGTATTTGCATCCATGCTGCTGGCTGCAATTATGCTGTCCGTGTTAATTCTGCCGGATTCGCCTGTGGAAAAAGATGCCGTTTTAAAAGGGTTCTGGCTGTATTCACATATTATTCTGGTTTTTGCAGGGGATGGTGCACTGGCACTGGCCTGCGGTGCCGGGATTCTATATCTGCTGCAGGAAAAAGGAATCAAGACCAAACAGCCTGGTTTTTTCTTTAAACGTCTGCCTTCGCTTGATCTTCTGGACAGTGTCGGGTATGCGTGTCTGGCCACAGGGTTTGCCCTGCTGACCATCGGGCTTGTGGCAGGGTTTGTTTATGCAAAGGCCATCTGGGGAAAGTTCTGGAGCTGGGACCCCAAAGAGGTGTTCTCTGCGGGAACATGGGTGGTGTATGCAGCATTGCTTCATTTGAGACTGTACTCCGGATGGCAGGGCAGAAAATCAGCAATCATGACCATTATCGGTTTTGTCATTATCATTTTTACATTTCTCGGGGTGAATATGATGATTGGCGGTCACCATCAGGGGTTTACAAAATAAAGAAAGAATTATGTCAAAAATTTTATTAATTGGTGCAAATCATAAAACAGCCCCTGTTGAATTAAGGGAAAAACTGTCATTTACCACTGAAGAAACCATGGCAGCCCTTGAGTCTCTAAGAAAAGATCCGAATATTGGAGAATGCCTTGTTTTTTCAACCTGTAACCGGACAGAAGTGCTATATGTCCCCAAAACAGGGGATCAGGTGGACAGGGTGATTGAATTTATTTCTTCGTTCAAAAAAATTGATGTGTCAGAATTTAAAGACCACCTGTACATCCATGAAGAGGATGCGGCCATTCATCATCTGTTTTGTGTGGCATCCAGCCTGGACTCCATGATCGTGGGAGAGCCCCAGATTCTGGGCCAGGTCAAGGCAGCCTACCGTGCTGCAGTATCCAGCAAGACAACCGGTGTTCTGCTGAACCGGTTGATGCACAAAGCATACAGTGTGGCAAAAAAAGTCAGAAAAGAAACCGGTATCGGGGATAATGCGGTTTCCATCAGTTATGCAGCCATTGAGCTGGCCAATAAAATTTTTTCCGATCTGTCCCAGAAAAGTGTCATGCTGTTAGGGGCAGGAGAAATGGCAGAGCTGGCAGTGGAACATTTGCTGTCCCACAGGGTCAAAAAGATTATTGTTGCAAACCGGACTTTTAAAAAGGCTGTTGAACTTTCGGATAAATTCAAGGGACAGGCGGTTAAATTTGAGGAAAGAGAGGATGCACTCGCTGAAGTGGATATTATCATCAGTTCCACCGGAGCAACCGAATATGTTCTGACCTGTGACCAGGTGAAACGGGCAATGAAAAAACGCCGGCACAATACCCTGTTTTTCATAGATATCGCAGTTCCAAGAGATATTGATCCCAAAATTAATTCCATATCCAATGCCTATGTGTATGATATTGATGATTTGAAAAATATTGTGGAATCCAATATTAAACAGCGGGGAAAAGAAACTGTGAAAGCCCAGCGATTCATAGAAGAAGCTGTGGTAAAATTCCGTCAATGGATGGAGAGCCTTTCTGTTGTTCCCACCATCAAGGCATTGAATGATAAAATGACAGCCATCGTTGATATGGAATGTAAAAAGACACTTTCAAGCCTCAAACATCTGTCTGCTGAGGATATTGAGGCGATTACCCGCATGACCCAGGCCATTGCCAGCAGAACAATTCATGATCCCATTCTGTTTTTAAGAAATACCGGTGATCACCGAAATGATTCCTTGTATTTGAACGTAACCCGGCAGCTATTCAACCTGGATATTCCGGAAGAAAAATAGCGCAACAGTCCATTTGCGGCATTCTGGCGGGTTTCCTGTGATGATTTAATTGTTTACTTTTTATGAAAATTTAGTATACTGGCGATTCTGGAAATTCTTGTAATTTAAGAGAAAGGGCAAATATTATGAAAAAAGAAGATTTGGAATTTTTTAGAAATCTTTTGAATGAACGGCTTCAGGAGCTTATTTCCCATGCAGACACTACGGTTACGGGGATGACCAAACCAAAGGAGAATTTTGCAGATCCTACAGACAGGGCATCCCACGAGGCAGAAAGAAGCTTTGAACTGCGTATCCGGGACCGGGAGCATAAACTGATCAACAAAATAAAACAAGCCCTTGAACGGGTAGAAAACAAGACGTTCGGTATATGTGAAGTGTGCGAGGAAGAAATTTCCATAGCCAGATTAAAAGCCCGCCCTGTGACCACCCAGTGTATTGACTGCAAAACCCGTGAAGAGGATATGGAGAAAGCACTTGGCATTTAGCCGGTGCAATATGGTTCTTTGATAGATCTGCATATACATTCAACAGCCTCTGACGGATCATACTCCCCCCTTGAAATTCTGACTCTGGCACAAAAAGCCGGAGTCACGGCTGTTTCCATTACCGATCATGATACAATTTCCGGTATCAAACAAATCTTAAAACATCCTTTGCCTGACCAGCCCGAGTTCATCACCGGGGTTGAGATCAGCTGCACGCCGCCGGATATGTTCCGGCATCTGGGAAGTATTCATCTGTTGGGGTATGGCTTCAGTGTGTATGACAAGAAGCTCAATGCCATTTTTAACGAGGCAAAGCTGTCCCGCCAGCAGAGAAACCCGAAAATCATCGAAAAATTAAATTCTCTTGGATTTGATATCAGCATCCAGCAGGTTGAAAAGCGCTTTGGTGCAAATCAGACCGGCCGCCCCCATATTGCCGAGCTGATGAAAGAACTGGGGTATGTTGAAAGCTTCCGGGAAGCGTTCGACCTCTATCTTGGCAAGGACAAACCTGCCTATGTGGATAAATATAAAATAACCTGCAGGACAGCTATTCATGCAATTCTGGATGCCGGAGGCGTGCCTGTTCTGGCCCACCCGGGCCTGTTAAAAATTACGAAAAGCGGTGAGCTTGAAGATTTTGTTGATACGCTTTCAGGGTATGGACTCAAAGGGATTGAAGTCTATTATACCGATCACGATGAGCATCTGACAGCATATCTTCAGTCTCTTGCAGACCGAAAAAAACTTCTGGTCACCGGCGGATCAGATTTTCATGGCACATTCAACCTTGGTGTTGAACTGGGAAAAGGCAAAGATAATCTGAATATCGATGCACAGATTTTCACCCGGCTGATCGCCTGTGTCGAAGAGGTTCGGGCCACCCACTGTCATCTGGGGTTTTTTGAGGAAAATCTGGGCTATACCTTCAAAGACAGAGCCTTTCTGGAAAATGCATTATGCCATCGGTCCTATCTGAATGAAAACCAGACCCTGTGCAGTGCTGACAATGAACGTCTGGAATTTTTAGGCGATGCAGTTCTGGGCTTGTGTATCGGACATCTGCTCATGGAAAAAAGCCCCACAAAAAAAGAAGGCGAGCTGTCAAAACTGCGATCCAGTCTGGTCAGTGAACCTGGGCTGGCCGACATGGCACGGCTGATCGATCTGGGCCGGTATATCCGCCTTGGAAAAGGCGAATTGCTTTCCCGGGGGTTTGAGAAAAACTCTATATTATCCGATGCCTTTGAGGCAGTGATTGCAGCCATCTATCTGGACGGCGGATTTGATATCGCCTATGCCTTGATCCGTGATCTTTTCAGCCCGAATCTGGGCAGGATTCTGTCAAACACCCATACAATTGATTATAAAAGCATGCTGCAGGAATTTGCCCAGGAAAAAGGGGAGATCACGCCTTTGTATGAGGTGCTCAACGAAACAGGTCCGGACCATGACAAAACCTTTGAAATTACCACTACTGTTCTGGGTACGGTCTCCTGCGGGGTGGGCAAAACCAAGAAAGCTGCAGAACAGGCCTCGGCAAAGAACGCACTTGAAATTTTAAAACAGATCGATTCATAACGCATATCATGGACAGATCGGAAAAACCGCTTGTGATTCCTGTCTTTATCCCCCATGCCGGATGCCCCCACCAGTGTGCCTTCTGTAACCAGTCCATTATCACCCGCCAGTCAGACAGCGCTCTGGACAAGACAAAGATACTTCCTGTCATAGAAGACTATCTGCAATATAAGGGCAGCAGAAAAAGCGTGGAGCTTGCCTTTTTCGGGGGCAATTTTTTAGGTCTGCCGGAAGAAAAAATCATTGAATTGCTGGAAATCATTCAGCCGTATATCAAAGAAAATAAAATTGACAGCATCCGGTTTTCCACTCGTCCGGATACCATCAGTCAGAGTATTCTGGATACCATCAGGCCCTTTAACATATCTGCGGTTGAACTGGGTGTCCAGTCCATGAATGATGATATCTTAAAAAAAAACCGCCGGGGCCATACCTGTGAAGATATAATTTCTGCCATCTCCCTGTTAAAAAAGAACGGGTTTAAAATCGGCGTTCAGGTGATGGCCGGTTTGCCCGGTGATACGCAACAGGATTTGCTGAAAAGTACCCGGATACTGGCACAGCTTGAACCGGATTTTGCACGGATTTATCCGCTGATGGTATTGAAGGGCAGTCTTGTGGAAAAATGGTACCGGCAGGGAGAATATACGCCTTTAAGCCTTGACACGGCCATCGGGCAGGTGAAGCAGATGTATGGCATATTCTCACAGGCCGGGATTGATGTAATCCGCATGGGACTCCAGGCTTCTGATTTTATGGAAGATGAAACCAAGGTCATTGCAGGCCCCTGGCACCCGGCATTCGGGCACCTGGTTTTTTCTGCCATGATGTATGATCTGGCATGCAAAAAAATTGATGCATATCGGGATTTAAAAAATACCGGCCATCTTGCGATTCGACTGCATCCTTGCTCGGAATCCAGATTCCGGGGAAATAAAAACAGCAATATCATAAATTTGAAAAAAAAATACCCGGATCTTGATTTTTCGATTGTTTTAGATGAGGCTGTTTCCATGAATCAGGTGATAGTTTCAGAAAAATCATGATTTTCTATCCTGTTTAAAACACAGCTCGTCAGTCTTTTTTACGAACAGAAACAAAACCTGACAGGATTTTTTTCAGGCAGGCTCATGAACTGGATTGCTCTGAAGTGAATGCTAAAGGATATGTGAATGTTTTACAAAAAAAACAGTCAGTTGGAATAATCTAAAGATGGTTTACAGTGTCTGGCATATAAATTGAATTACTGAATCACAACAGTCTGGCAGGGATATCACACGGCGCATTCAACAAACGCTTATACCTTTATTTATTGGAGGATAATGACTCATGAACATGAAGCAGATACAACAAATGGCCAGTGATCGCGGTATCAAGATTGCGAGGAAAAAAAAGGCTGATCTGATTCGGGAAATTCAGCAGACAGAAGGCAATTTTGCATGTTTCGGGACTGCCGGAGATTATTGCGACCAATTCGCATGCCTGTTCCGGGATATGTGTCTGATTAAGCCAAAAGGATAAGGGTCTCAGGACTTATGTCTTCAGATTGACCATCAAAAAACTGCAAAAAAAATCTTGACAGAAAGGTGAAATATTTATTATTTGTCAATTAGCTAAATAACGAAATGAGAGGGTGGATGGAAACCTATCTGACGATTATAAAAGCATTGGCAGACAAAAGCAGGATGCGGGTGGCAGCGGCCCTCTTATGTTACGAGGAACTGTGCGTCTGTCAGCTGGTTGAATTGCTGCAGCTTGCAGCGCCAACCGTGTCCCGGCATATGACAGTGCTTCAGAACGCCCGTATTGTTCAAAGCCGGAAAAAAGGAAGATGGGTGTACTATCGGCTCTCAGGCAAGTTTCCGGAACAGCTTGAACAATGGTTTAAAGATGCATTGCTGAAAACAAAAGAGATACAAGCGGATCAGGTTTTTTTAGCAGGTGTTGTTTCATGTGATCCTGAAGAGTTGTGTCGAAGCCAGAAGGAACGGGTGTAAAATGGAAAAACAGAAAACAGAAGGCATCAGTTTTTTTGAAAAGAACCTGACGCTCTGGGTAATTTTGTGCATGGTTGCAGGCGTTCTTATTGGAAAATTTCTGCCGGATATCCCGGTCACCTTAGCCCGGTTTGAATATGCCAGGGTGTCTATTCCCATAGCGGTGCTGATCTGGCTGATGATCTATCCGATGATGATGAAGGTGGATTTTGCCAGCATCAAAAATGTCGGTAAAAATCCCACCGGCCTTTATATCACCTGGGTGGTCAACTGGCTGATCAAACCGTTTACCATGTTCGGTATTGCATGGCTTTTCTTTTATGTGATCTTCAAGGCCCTGATCCCGCAGGATTTGGCGCGTGATTATCTTGCCGGTGCAGTATTGCTGGGTGCAGCGCCCTGCACTGCCATGGTTTTTGTCTGGAGTCATCTGACCCGGGGAAATCCCGCCTATACGGTTGTGCAGGTTGCCACCAATGATCTGATCATCCTGGTTGCCTTTACGCCCATCGTGGCATTTCTGCTGGGTGTGGGAGGCATCACAATTCCCTGGAATACCCTGTTGCTGTCGGTTTTCTTGTTTGTGGTGATTCCATTGGTGGGCGGTATTCTCACCCGCAATTATGTCATCAGCAGCAAAGGCGAGGCATATTTCAACAGTACTTTTATTCCAAAATTCAACAATGTCACCATTGGCGGCCTGCTGCTGACCCTTGTTCTTATCTTTTCGTTTCAAGGCGAGGTCATCCTTAAAAATCCCCTGCATATTGTCCTGATCGCAATCCCGCTGATTATTCAAACTTTTTTAATCTTCTTTATCGCCTATCTGACATCCAGAAAACTATGCCTGAAACATGATATCGCTGCACCTGCCGGAATGATCGGCGCATCCAATTTTTTTGAACTGGCGGTTGCCGTGGCAATCACTTTGTTCGGGGCATCTTCGCCCGCAGTTCTGGCCACCATTGTCGGTGTTCTGGTGGAAGTTCCAGTCATGCTGATTCTGGTCCGGTTTGCCAATAATACCCGTCATTGGTTTGCCGCCACCCGTAACGATTAAAATCTGCAGAAATGAGTGCTTCAAGGAGGTGTATCATGATTGCCAGAAAAATTGAACAGATCTTGGCACAGGCCGGTGTGGCCATCAACGGGTCACAGCCCTGGGATATCCAGGTTCATGATAAAAGATGGTTCCGACGGGTTCTTTTTGAGAAAAATCTTGGGCTGGGTGAATCCTACATGGATGGCTGGTGGGATTGTGAACAACTTGACGAGATGATATATCGCCTGCTTCGCAACGGACTTGAAAATCATGTGAAAGGCGGATTGCGTTACCTGCTGCATTTTATTCCCGGCCTTGTTTTCAATCTCCAGTCCAGAGCCCGCAGCCATATCATTGCTGAACGTCACTATGATCTTGACAACGAGCTTTTTCTTTCGTTTCTCGATGCCAATCATCAATACAGCTGCGCATATTTTGATTCAACCAATGACCTTGACGAAGCCCAGAGAAAAAAACTGGATCTTATCGCCCGCAAATTACAGATTTCTAAAGAGGATCATCTCCTGGACATTGGCTGCGGGTGGGGAGGGTTGTCCCGTTATTTTGCCGAGAAGTATGGCTGCAAAGTAACAGCAGTGAATATCTCCCGTGAGCAGCTGGAACATGCAAAAAAAATATGCGAGGGGCTGCCAGTATCTTTTCATGATTGTGATTACCGCGAAATAGATGGAATTTTTGATAAAGCGGTTTCCGTTGGCATGTTTGAACATGTCGGCAGCAGAAATTACCGGACATTTATGGATGTTGTCCACAGCAGTTTGAAAGAGGACGGTATTTTTCTTTTGCACACTATCGGAAGCAATGTTTCACGGTCAAATTGTGACCCGTGGATCAATAAATACATTTTTCCGAACGGCATGCTGCCCAGCCAGAAACAGATTGCAAAAGAGGCTGAAAACCTGTTTGTCATTGAAGATGTTCATAATCTGGGGCCCCATTATGATAAAACGCTTATGGCCTGGAATCGCAAATTCCAGTCAGCATGGGCCTGGCTGAGCAGGAAATACAATTCGCGGTTCAAGCGGATGTGGGAATACTATCTGCTTTCCTGCGCCGGTGCTTTCAGGGCCAGAAATATTCAGGTCTGGCAGATTCTCATGACCAAACACGGGTGCGGCACGCCACAGCCGTGTTATAGACTGCAACGCTGACAGAGATGTCATAATGACGAATATAACATGGGATGTCAGCCCGGTCATTATCCGGATATTCGGTATCCCTATACGGTGGTACGGGCTGCTGTTCGCTGTTTCGTTTATCCTGGGTTACCAGATTATGGCATGGATATATGCACGTGAAAACAAAACTTCTCAGGACATGGACCAGTTGCTTTTGTATCTGCTTGGCGGAACAGTCATTGGCGCCAGGCTCGGGCACTGTTTTTTCTATGATCCAGGCTATTATCTGGAGAACCCGTTAAAAATACTGGCTGTGTGGGAAGGTGGCCTGGCAAGTCATGGCGGTGGAATCGGAATCCTGATCAGTTTATTTCTTTATCGGGTTAAAACACAGGAATCCTATTTGTGGTTATTGGACAGGGTGTGTATTCCTGTTTCTCTGGCAGCCTTTTTTATTCGCACAGGAAATTTGTTCAATTCAGAAATCATCGGTGTTCCGACATCAGTCCCCTGGGCAATTATATTCCAGAGCGTCGATCCCGTCCCGAGACATCCTGTTCAGGTGTATGAAGCCATGTCCTGTCTTTTGACGTTCTTTATTCTGATGCTCATTTACAAGAAAGGTAAATCAAAAACATGGCCGGGGTTGCTATTTGGGGTTTTTTTAATTTTAGTATTTACAGCACGTTTTTTTATCGAATTTTTTAAAACCCGCCAGGAAGCCTATTCATGGGATTTCTGGATAAACACAGGACAGATGCTGAGTTTACCATTCTGGCTGGCGGGCCTTGTGCTGGTTTTTATGGCGTTTAAAAAAAAGGATTGACAAGTGGGGGAGGTGTGTCTGTTCAATTTCACAGGTCCAATTTAAACATTTCCATATATTTTTTCAGTTTATCCTTTTGCTCTTGATTTAATTGCGGACAATCCTCGGGCCCCTTGCTTCCTTCAGCCACCTTTGTTGCAAACACCATGCATGTCGGATCCCCGCATTCCCTGCAGCCGCTTTTTTTGGGCAGCAGCTTGAGAATCTCAACAAATCTGGGTTTGGGAGCGCCTTCATAGCTGGGAGTGATTTCATCTTTTTTTCCCCAGGCATCGTTGATTTCCCGCTTCAGCCATTCCACGATCTTTTGAGCTTCTGCTTCATCTTTCAAGGCATTCACCGCAATTTTATTTCCATGAATGGTTATCAGTTTACCCTGGGCCTTGAAAGTGACTGCCGGAGGATCTTTCAGGTATTCAAATCCGCCAAGAACAGAATTAATATAAGGCAGTGCACAGCTTACATCCTGATCAAGGTGCGCAAAGCAATGAACCCCTATGGCACCGGGTTGACATTTGGAATTAAATATTTCAAGAGAATATGTTTTCAGCAGCATGCTGTTCTCCTTTTATGCGCCTGTAAAAAATGGATTGATAATAAAATAAGCTCCCAGACAGATGATGACCACACCGGCCATTTTTCTGAAGATCGCACCCGTGCTTTGCCAGGCGCTGTTTTCAAGAATACTGCGGACCAGGGCTGTGGAGCTTCCTGCGATAACAATGGGAAGACAGTGGCCCAGGGCAAAAAGAAGGATCAGCAAAACCCCGGTGACCACTTTGGCCTGAACCGTGATGATGGCAAGGATGGGGGCAATAAAACCAAAGGTGCATGATCCGGATAAAACGCCATAGGCAAGTCCCAGAACAAAGGCTCCGCCGATACCGCGTACCTTGAGACGGTAAAGAAGGCTTCCTGACATGGAGCAGGACTCGACCCCCAGCATGCCCAAAGCCACCCAGATCAGAATAATCCCCACAAAAACCTGAAAATATATTCCCACATCTCCCATCATTCTGCCCAGAAGCGCACAGATAATGCCGATCAGCGCAATGGTGACAAACAGGCCAATGGAAAAAGCCACTGCATATACACTGGCCTGTCTGGGTTTTACGGCTGTTTCCTGTCCGCCCACATAGGCAATAATCAAGGGAATGGAGGCCAGATGACAGGGACTGAGAAGAACGCTGACGATTCCCCAGATAAAACAACCCGCAGCGGCCAGCAATGTTCCGCTGGCCATCCACTGGTTAACGGTGATAAAAAATGCATCCATTTAAACACGATCCTTATTTTTTTTTATCCATACTTTCCGGAACCGGAACGCCCATTTTGGTCAACTGACTGACGATGGCCGCTTCATCCATATATCCTGTATGCCGGTATATTTCCTTGCCATCCCGGTCAAAGAAAATCTGGGTCGGAATAGTTCGTATCCCGAAGCGAGGTGCCTGATTCCTGTTCTCCCAGACATCAATAAAGACAATATCTGCTTTACCTTCATATGCTTTTTCCAGCTTTTCCAGAATAGGGGCCATCATTTTGCAGGGGATGCATTTTTTGGCTCCCAGATCAATCATGGTCACATTCCCTTTTATGGGAATTTTATCAAAATCCTTTGTCATTTCCCCGGCAAAGGAGATAGAACATGCTGACAAAACAAATATTAATGTAGCCCAAAGAATCACCCAAGGGTTCACCAAAAGGGTTAGTCGACTGCTGCAACATTCGTTTGACATGAAGTCCTCCTTTATTTGAGCCATTCTTTAACTGCATCTTTGGTGGGAACTTTGCCCACACTTTTCACATCACCGTCAATAACCACCGCAGGTGTCCCGAAAACACCATACCCTGCAATTTTCATCAGATCTGTTATTTTTTCAACAGTGGCCTCTGTGCCTGTCTCAGCAAGGGTTTCCTTGACAATTTGCGCTGTTTTTTCACATTTCTGGCATCCGGGGCCCAGTATTTTGATATCCATGATTTACTCCTGTAATAATTGGTTTTTTAATTTTATCCTGCAATGGTGCCGAAGATCATCCCGGCAATCGTTGACAGAACCACAATAATACCGCAGAAGGTTGCGGTTTTCTTTACGCCCATAACTCCTGCGATCACCAGCATGTTGGGCAGAGACAGGGCAGGACCTGCCAGAAGCAGCGCCAAAGCCGGGCCTTTGCCCATGCCCGCACCAATAAGGCCCTGGAGAATAGGGACTTCGGTCAGCGTGGCAAAATACATCAGTGCGCCTGCCAGTGAAGCAAACAAGTTTGCCCACACAGAGTTTCCACCCAGCAGGGATTGAATATAATGTTCGGGAATCAGCGCGGGATGGCCGGGTCTGCCAAGCAGAAAGCCGGCAATAATAACACCGCCGAACAGCAGGGGAAATATCTGTTTCATGAAACCCCAGGTGGAATCCACCCAGCTGACACATTCATCTTTTGAAAACCAGGCTTTCAGCATCCAGGCCAGCACAACCAGAAGACATGCGGTTATATACCATTTGGCGGCAAAAATGGCAGGCCAGATCCCCACAGATCCCGCAGAGGGCCTGGCAAATGCTGCGAATACAAGAATCAGTACCATGGTGAGCAGGTAAAGTCCGTCCTGAAGCAAAGATCGTCCAGTGTCTTCCTCATCCGGAACGTAAATCTGACCGGCGGTGCGGGCTGCGTCGTCTTTTCTGAAAATAAAGGCCATCAGAACGCCGGTGATCACAGCAAAAAAGATTGCCCCAACTGCCCGGGCCAGTCCCAGTTGCCAGCCCAGTATTTTCGCAGTCAGTGTTATGGCCAGCACATTAATGGCCGGACCGGAATATAAAAACGCTGTGGCCGGGCCAATGCCTGCGCCACGGGTATAAATTCCTGCAAACAGCGGAAGTACTGTGCAGGAGCATACGGCCAGTACGGTTCCGGATACGGAGGCCACCGAGTAGGCCAGTATTTTTTTTGCCTGTGCCCCGAAATATTTTAAAATCGAAGCCTGTGACACAAATACGGATATTGCGCCAGCAATGAAAAACGCCGGGATCAAGCAGGTCAGGACATGCTCGCGTGCGTATTCCTGGAGCATCATAAAGGCCTCAAGGCCGGACTGCCGGATGGTCGGATGTCCCCAGGGCATAAAATAGGCAATTAAATAAATGACAACCAGATAAAAAAGCTTTGTTTTTTCTTTCATATTTTACTGTCTCCATGTAACAAAATATTACAGCCCCCGGATGATTTTCCTGTCAATCTGCGGCAGCTGCTCAAGCAGTTCAATGATGTCTTCATCATCTTCCAGCCAGTGTGTAAAATTCTCCAGCAGGCTTGCGACATACGGGCTTTTGGAATCGGCCACAAGGGAGTAGTTGACCCATAATCCGTCTTTATGAAAGGTGATAAAACCGGCATCTTCCAGCAATTTTAAATGTTTGCTGGTGCTTGACTGTGCAAGGCCAAGGGCTGCCTGAATTTCACACACGCACATCATTTTCACCTGAAGCATTTTTACTATTTTGACCCGCATGGGGTCAGACACCGCTTTCATCACCTTGATGAATTCTTTCATTTTTTTGTTTTCTTTCAATTCAAATTCTCCAGCAAAAAATCATTTTGATATAGCTATATTCTAAAATCGGAATATAGCTATATGGTTTATTTCTGTCAAGGATTAAAAACAGGAAAGATTTTGATGGTCATTGTGACAAAAACCCTTGCCAAAAAAGCAAGGGAGATATTAGTGTTAACGATAAAAGAAATATTTGTTTTAAATGTAAGAAGAAAATCGGTGAGGGGGTATATGTGTCAAGCCAACGGATTGTTTTTTCTGTCATATTGATCGCGGCAGCGGCAATTTTCGGGCAGCTGCTTTTTTTCACTGCTTTTTTTTCTGTCCGGGAATGGATTTATCCGGAGCTGCACTCCACCATTGAAACCATTGGGGGAATCTGTGCCATCCTGATTGCCCAGGTACTGTATCTTGAGGCAAAAGCATCACGTTCCTATATTTTTCTTGTGGCCACAGGATTTGTGTGCATGGGTGTTTTTGATATTTTTCATGCAGTCAGCCGTGGCGGAGATGCCTTTATCTTTCTTCACAGCGCAGCAAGCCTTGCCGGAGGCCTGTTCTTTTTTCTGGTATGGGTGCCGGAAAAATCGATTCCGCAAAGGAAAAATGAACAGCGGGGAATTGCATGGGTAGCTGTCTTTCTGGTGCTGTCTGTCGGACTCAGGGCAATAATGTATCCAGATGATGTGCCAACCTATATCGTACTTTATGATGAAAAATTTACCCTGGCGGCAGTGCTGATCAACACCCTGGCCAGCCTGCTGTTTCTGGCCGCAATACCTAGATTTTATATGATCTACCGAAAGGATAAAGATCCCCAGGTGTATATCTTTATGTGCCTTGCACTTTTGTTTGGTGTTGCCGAGATGATTTTCCAGTTTTCCGACAAATGGGACGGCATCTGGTGGGCCTGGCATATGATCCGGTTTTCTGCGTTCATGATCACCTTGATTGTGGTGTTTCAGCGCTATCAGCGGCTGCTGGACAGGTCTATCCGGATACATCCCTCTGAAACCGGAGATAAACATTCATGAAAATTCTGGATCTCCAGAAAAAATTATTGGCAGCGCCCAGGTATCTATTGATCTGGGTGGTACTGGATCTGGTTTATATCTGTGTTATTTCAGTGTTTTTAGGAAACAGAATTCATTTGCCGGTGTTTGACTTTTTTGTTGCCCATTTTTCCGGAATCGCCATCGGTACCATGGTCATGTTCACCGGGATCGGCGGTGGAGTGCTGTGGATTCCTATTTTAACCTTTCTGGAGATTAAGCCCTCAGAAGCGGTTGCCATTTCCATTTTTACCCAGATTGCCGGAAAAGGTGTCGGTTCGATAAATTATCTGCGGGCAGGTATGGTGGATTTGAAAGTGGCTGCTGTTTTTGTACCGGCTGCATTTGTCGGCGCACTTATCGGATACGTTTCCGGGTTTATGATTTCAGCCCGACATGAAAAACTGCTGTTGTATATTTTTGTAATTGTGGCCACCTATCTGCTGGTCAAAATGATTCTCTCCCTCAGCGAAGATCAGTCTGAGTCGCATGCCATCCATGATGCAAAAACCATGGGAAAAAGCTATCCTGTGGTTCTGTTTTCTTCTTTTTTCACCGGTCTGCTCAGTATTGGAAATTCAGACTGGCTGATTCCCTATATGCAGCGCAAATTAAAACTGAGCACCAGTCATTCGGTTGCAACAGGTCTTTTTGTCATGTTTATGACAGCTGTATTTTTTTTACTGATGACAGTGGTCAGTGTATGTTTTGGCCTGCAATCCTGGCCGGATGGCGCACCGGTTCTGTTTGCCACCTGCTCCGGAGTCATGATGGGCGGGCAGATCGGAACCCGCCTGGTGCGATATCAATGGCTCAAGGATCGCCAGAAACATGCGTTCATCCTGTTGCTGGCCATGTCCATCATTCATCTGCTATGGTAAATCTGCAATGACATCCTTTAGCAGTCGGCGTTATATCTAAAATTAGTCTAAGCTAACTTTTCTCTTGACAGCATACTTTTTATATAATATTTGAATTTTAAAATATTAGTTATGACACGCTAAGAAAGTAAATATAAGGAGATAATATGAACTCAAGTTTTTATTTAAACATCCAATGCCATGTGTGCGAAGGCAACTGCAAAAACTGCACCTGCCGACCGGAGGCCAGACACCATGAAGGGGCGGAGGTTTTGCAATGACAAGCAGAAAAGGAGACGCACCCATGTCTGATATTCTTTCCGGTTTCATGAATATCTGGGAAGTGGAATCCCATTTTAAATGCCCGGTGATCGGGGCCATGCTTTCTGTGGAAAAGCACAGGAGCATCCTGGTCAAGTGTGGTTATGATGTCAAGAAAATGAAACCGTATGAATATCATCAGGTTATCATGAGCAAGGTTGCAGATAAGAACAATGTCTCGGTCAAGGTGAACAATTTTATTCGCGCACAGGCCCGGACCCGGATGGTACAGATTGCGGACTTCACAGACGATCAGGTCCGGGTTCTCTGGAAACGGGAACTGGAGGCCGGGAATGTGGGTCCTATGATGTATGCCATCATTTCCCGGGAAGACACCGGGGTTGAACTGCTTTCAGATATCCAGGGCGAGGTCCATATGCTTGCCCATGCCAATATGACCGGCATCTTTGATGTCCGTAAAAAGCTTTTGGCCATGGAGGAAGCCCTTGGCAATGCCAAAAGAAAACTGGTCCTGAAAACCGAGGAAATCAAACACAGAGCCCAGGCCGGAAAAATCAGCACCCGGCAAATCAGTCTTCTTGAACAGGAAAACCAGAAATTAAAAAACAGGATATCTGCCATGGAAGCCCAGGTCCGGCCGCCTCTCTTTGATTCGGCTGCAGAAACCCTTTCCAGCCTTGAAAAGGATCTGAAGGCTGGAAAACAAGCTCTCCGTGTCATGGAACGGGAGAAAAGAAGCCTTCAGATAGAGCTTTTCAGCACAAGGAGTGAAAACGAACTTCTCAAAAAAGAGATGCAGACCCTGGTAGATGCTCTCCGACCCTTTGAGGCCCCACCCTGCGCTGAAACCGGCCAGTGCCCCGAAGAAAGCTGTCCCCGTTACCGGCTCTGTGCACGGCGGGTCTTCATGGTGGGCGGCATGACCAAGATGAAATCCTTCTATAAAGATATCATTGAAAAAGCCGGCGGAGAGTTCGACTACCATGACGGATATATGAAAAACAGCAGCGTTAACATGGATGCAAGGGTCAGACGGTGCGACATGGTCCTGTGTCCTGTCAACTGCAACAGCCACAATGCCTGCCTCATGGTGAAAAAACTCTGCTACAGACACAACAAACCACTGAAAATCCTCAGCAGTGCGAGCCTTTCTGCCGTGACTCAGGCGGTGTTCGACACGGAAATCCCGTCAGATATCTCTTAAAAATAAGGCAAACCAATTAAAAGATGATTTTTAAAAGTTTTTTAGCCTTGCCTAATTTTTTATCTTGACACACAAAAAGATTGAATATATAAACTTCAAAAAAACGGTTTGAGGCCTGGAACATATCAGGGCAGAACCGGCAACGGGCAAAAGAACAAAACAGACGGAAAAAGGACCCCTTGAAAAGAAAATGAAGATTGCAGATGAACATCAGCAGATACTGGACAAGATCCAGGAGCTTTACCGGGAGATTTTCCTTCATGATGGTTTCGGGGAACTCAAGATAGAAATGAAGTTCCTGAAAAAAAAGCAGAAGGAAATCATTATCCGGTGCGGAAAAGATTTCAGGTATGTGGTGGACTATGACATTCTCCCTGGTTCCGGGGGTAGCTCACACCCTTAGAATGTCATGGCCGGTTTTAACCAGATCAACCCGTAAACAAAAAAGGAGAAGAAAAAAAGACAGAACCAGGATAGCCCCTGTCGCGGCTGGGCGCCGGAAGGGGATAAACAGATGATACAATTTCATATTATTGAAGTGCAGCAGACTCTGCGGGTGAGTTGTTTGTACTTGAACCTTAAATTCCTACAAGGAGAAAGTACAAAATGAAACAGCTACAGAAGAAAAAAATTAAAAAGAACAACAGGGGTTTTACCCTCCTCGAAATCCTGGTGGTACTCACCATCATGGGTTTTTTGATTGCCATGGTCGCACCCCGGCTGGCCGGTATCTCCGGCGGAGCCGTGGACACGGTGTGCGACTCCAACCAGAGCCGGACAACTTCCATGATGGCTGGATATTTTGAAAATACCAATCGGTTCCCGGACAAGGTGACCAACCTGGTAGAAGAAACCGCCGCCAACACCTATCAGATCCCGGCAGTATCCGATGATAATCCGGACAACGGTCCTGAAACCCTGGCATCTGAATTCATGAGCCGGAACCATTTCCGTATTCATTATCTGAGCACAGATGAAGCTGCCGAGCTGAAAAATATGGGTATTGTCAACGTGTTCAACATAAATGCCTATGACGGTTACAACGACGATGGTACTGCCTTCAAAGAGGGATATGCAGATGCAGCGATTGACACTGATATCAACAACGTGCCTTTGGCTGCCACAGTTACCAAAGCTCCTAAAATGGAAAAAATCACTATCCCGACGGATACGGCTGCTACTCCCTTTGCTGTGGCCATGGTGGGTATGGGGAACAGTGATTCAACTGGTGCTGCCGCTGGTTGGGTTGTGCATGACGATGAGAAAAACTGGGGCGAGCCTGACTGGTTCGGCCGTATCGTAGTGGGCCTTGGTCCTGAAAACGGTCTGGTAACTTCAGGTATTGTGGCCAATGCTGCCCATTGCCCGGGCGGAATCCAGAATGCGGACAATGTGACCTATAATGATTACAACCTGGTGCTGCCGAGACTGGAAGCCACTGGTGCGCGGTTTGCTACTGATGCTGCAGAGATAGTGACTGCCGGGCTGGCTAGTTTTGAACTGGAGGTCGTGGCCTATGACGATGAACCGGTTGACGGCTATGTCATTGCTGACAACGTCGACAACCTGAAATACCGGGAGTTCGACATATCTGAGGGTCAGGAAAGATGGCAGTTTGCCACCCAGTGCCCGGAAGGCCATATGTTCCCGGCCGACGATGAGGAATTCTGGGGCATCGACATTGATGGTAACGGCAACGTCAACTAACCCTTTGGTCTGAGAAACCCTTAACCCTGGCGGGAAGGAAATTCCTTCCCGCCTTTAACCTGGCTTTTGCCTTGCGGAAAATCCTTGTGCCGGCCTTTATGCCCAAGGGTTTTCTGGAAAGAAAAAGAAAACATTACCTGAATTTATAAAAAAAGGACAATTACCTGTTTTGACATTCCGCATTTTTTCCATAAAAAAACAGCCGAAGGCAAATCCCAAAGGCTTCACCCTTTTAGAGGTGCTGATCGTTCTGTTTATTCTGGGACTTTTAGCCACCATGGCCTGGTCTGGCATGGGGCTGCTGGATGACGGGCACAGGAAAAAAATCACTTTGGAACGGATGGAGATCATCCGCACCGCCATTATGGGCCCTCAGGGAATATATGATGCTGGGGGACGCCGGGTTATCGGAGGCTATGTGGGGGATATGAAAAAATTTCCGGATTTGTGGGAGGCCAGAGCGGAGATACGACCTGATTTTAGTGGCAGCGGCTGGCCCAACCCGGACCCGGGACTGGGTCAGTCGCCCTCCTGGATACTGGACCCGGCCCGGGTCTTTTTCCGTCCTTCGGGCGCTTTTGTAGCCGGGCAATGGCAGTGGCACCGTCCCTATCGCAAATTGTTTGATGATGCCGTGAATAATATGGATCACACCGGAGGCCTGGAAACGGAAAATGAAGGTCAGCCAAGGGGGCTCTGGACCCGGTTTGTTGAAGACCTGCCCTTTGACCTGCCCGGCCATCCTGCCCCCGGAGACATTGAAGGATCAGAGTGGAAAGGGCCCTATCTGCGGCCCCCGGTTGACCAGACCATAGCAGATGCAGGCCACTATGCCGCTTCCGATGCAGAATATGAAGAACTGGAACCCCGATGGAGGAGCTCTCTTTCCAGAGAGACCTGGGAAGAGGGGGATTACGCGCCTTTGGGTGCTCTGGGAGAAGGCTATGATGAAAAGGAAAAATTCAGGCTGTTAAATACGGACGGATGCCTGGCCGACGGCTGGGGAAGGGCCCTGCGGTTTTTTATTACTGCGGATAAAGACCGGCCCGGTTCCACCATTTTCTGGATCATCTCCGAAGGGCCGGATTTTGACGGGCGGTATCCTGCCAAGGGCACCTGCAATGTCACGGTCTGGACCCCGGACCCGAGCGATACCATGGGCAGGAACTACGATGAAACTCTGCCGGAAAACCAGGACAATATTATCATGAAAATCTATTCCCATGAATTTGAAACAGTTTTCCAGGACCAGCAGGCACAAAGGGAAAAGGAAACCCGGGATCTGCTGAGTCTGGTCAAAAAAGCCCTCAGCGGAGATTCCCCCCTGGGCCGCAATCATGGGTACACCGGCAGCTTAGGAGTTTTCCCGGACCTGTATCAATGGGAAACAGACTACTGGGACAATGAAGCCGGGGCAGGTGTTCCCTATACCAAAGGTCAGCCCCGGGGTTTGTGGACCCGTACTCCCAACACCATGGATTCTTCGGACGATATTGCCCCGCAGGCCTGGGGAGTCGGCTGGCGCACCGCCTGCATCAAGGCTCCCGGCGGAACCGGACCGGATGAAATCTTCAAGGATGCCTGGGGCCGGGAACTCCTCTTTTTCCATGATGCCGCAGCCAATGCCCTCATGGTGCTGTCACCCGGGGCGGACGGGATCTATGATTTCGGAGACCCGGCCAATCCGGCCGAGGCTGTGGATATATCGACTTATACTCCCCTGGCCCCGGAAAATATGGACAATATTTATTTTGTTGTCCATGCCCATGAATTTTTTCCCGGATATCTGAATATCGAAAATATTACGGTTTTCAATGCCACGGCAGGCATCACCAAGGCCAGGCTGTTCCAGGATCAGGGCGCGGCTGCCTCCCAGGTCCGCATCTCTGCGGCACTGACGGATGAAGACGCGGACGGCACCGCCGATGACTGGTCAACCGGGTCTGCAGGCGTTCCCGCGTATCTTTATCATGACGCTTCTGCTGAAAGCATTATAACCGGGCCCCGTTCTCTGGTGATCTGGAATGATACCAATGGAGACAATGCTCCTGATTCCGGAGAACCGGCGCATATTCTGATCCTGAATATCACAGCAGAGCCCGGGTCTAATACCATACCTGACATACGGGTGAATTCAGCCGTATTTATTCCCATACCTTAATACCGACATGATATATCCTGAAAAAATACTGAGCATAGAAGTGGCAGGAGACACCATCCGTGGTGTTCTTCTGGGGAAAAAAGGCAAAAAATTCCTCATCCGGGACTTTGCCTCCCTCAAACGGCCTCTGCCCGATGAGGACCTGCCCGATATTGACACCTTGAAACAACTGGCCCGGCTGTTGAACTATACAGGCCGTCATGCGGTTTATGTCACTGCCCTGGCCCGGTTCTGCGGACTTTTCATGGACAAGAAAAAGGTTGTCGGCATGGGTCTGTACAGGCTTTCTGAGGCTGCCAAGTGGGAGATCGAATCCTATACCGGCATCACCGGGAACAACGCTCTGGTCGGGGTGGAGAAGGAAAATCATCACAAGGCCAAACCTGGTGAAATTATATATGAGGACGAAAGCGATGACATCCTGGTGAATATTTCCGCCATTGAAAGAAACGTCTATGTCGCCATCAAGGAAAGGTTCAAGGCTGCCGACTTAAAACTGAAACGCATTTATCCGCCCGAGGTTTCCTTTTACATGCCGCTTTTTCTGGAACATCTGGATTCACCCAGAGCTATCCTGGAAATCGGCCAGGATTATTCAAATTTTGCCATCTTCAAGGGCCGGCACCCGGACCAGATCAATACCCTGAATTTCAGTTGTGATTCCATCCGGGCTTTTCTGGAAAACCAGGACCTGTCCACAGATCTTGTGGACAGCCTGAAATTCACCTTTTCCCAGGCCCCTCCCCATGAGCCCGTGATGCTGACGGGCCCTGGGGCATCCATTCCAGAGATTGCCGACTACCTCAACCGGATGGCACCCAGCGGAGCTGCGCCGCTGCTTATCGAAAAAGCCGTTGGGGTCACTGCACGGGAAGAGGATCCTGCCGATGCCGTGTTCGGCACGGCTGCCGGAGCCGGAATCCGGGAACTGAGTGGAAAACGGTTCAGGAGTATCGGAATCAATGATTCAGCACCTCTTTCGGTTCGAATCAAAAAGAACGCCTATGTCATGCCTCTTATTGCTACAGGCATCATCAGCCTGGGGCTCCTGGGTCATAACCAGTACATGAAATACCAGGAACGCAAATACAAAATCGAGATCCAGGCCTTTACCGCTGAACTGGAAAAGAAAAAGGACACCCTTAAAAAATACGAAGCCCTTCAGACGGCATCTGAAAGGATCAAACAAGACATTCAGAACACCCGGAATAAAATCGATTATATCCGGACCGAGGCTGACAAGCGCCTGGTTCATGTCATTGCCTGCTTAGAAGCAGTTGCCGATGTGGTGCCGGAAGGGCTGGTTCTGGATTCAATCATTCAGGAAAAGGATAACCCGGATGATTTCAGGATTATCGGATATTCCTTTGGCCTGGATTCCATCGGGGCCTTTGCCGTGGCCCTTCAGAAATACCAGTGGGGGGTTTCTGCAGCTATTCAGGGCTTGAATGGCAGCCAAACCGGAAAGCTCACCTTTGAGCTTGTTCTGAAAACCGCCATGAAGATCGAAGAGGCAGCCCCGTGAGAACCCTGACCAATCTTGAAAAATTCGGCCTGGCCGCAGCCCTGATCATTGCCTGCACCTTTTTTTACATGAAATACATGTATGATCCCCAGACCCGGATACTGAAGGACACCCTGGCCAGGCGCAACAAGATCGTCATCGAGCTGAACCGGGTCAATGAAGTGCCCCCGCTTTTCCAGCTGGAAAAAACCATGGAAAAGGACAAAAAAACACTGGAAGCTCTCCGGAAGGAAAGCGGAGAGCTTTCCGTTAAAACCGGCAGGCCCGATGAGATCACAAATCTGCTGGCCCGGATCAATCGAATCATTGAATCCAACAGGATTGCTGTCCTGTCCATCGCTCCAGGGACGTCTTTTCAGGGGCCGTTTTTCAGATGGAATCCCTATGAAATGGAATTGATGGGATCATTTGAGGATTTTATGGAATTTTTGAATAACATCAAGGAGCTGAATGACGCCGTGGAGATCCTGAATATCTCTGTGGAGAAATCAAAGGAAACCCATCGCCTGCTCCGCATCAAATTTACACTGAGGATTTAAAATGAATTTAATTCTGCCAAAAGGATTTGCTCTGGCTGCAGCCATCATTATTGTCGTGACTTCCCCGGCTTCGGGAGAAGAAAAAAGAAGTCCCTTTGATGAACCGCCACGGCCTGTATCAGCCTATAATTATGAAGCAGCAAGAGACCATTGTGTGATTACCGGGCTTATCATCACCCGTACCGAAAGCAAGGTGATCCTGAAAACCAGGGATCAGGAAACCGGATCAGTGTATTCGGTGAAGGACCGGATCAGGATTTTACACAACAGTGTTTCCCATGAGTTTATTCTGGAACGGATAAAGCCCAAAAGCATTGTGCTCAGGGGGAAAAATGCCGAAGCCTATGAGGTGGAAGCCAGATGAAAATCCTGATGAATACTGTCGGTAGACTCGGCTTTTTGATATGGATTTGCCTTGCTGCAACAGCCTGCACAGGGATGAAGGAATCCACCCCTGCAAAGGAAAATGTTTTAAATAAGAACAATCCGTTTAATACAAGAGTCGTCATTGACGGGGTAATGAAACCGACCCCGGTCCTGACCGATGTCTATCCGGAAACCAAAGGCCCCATTGTCAAAATCATCAAGGGTGAGGTCGTGGATGAGGATGAGCGGGCAGCTCTGCTTGCAAATCGGGCCGATGCCCTGAAAGGCATGTCCAGGCAGATCGAATCCCTGATTCTCAAGGAGGTCCCGGTCAAACAGATCACCCAGCTTCTGACGGAACTCTGCGGCTATAATGTACTGCCCACCAAGACCATTGAGGACATGAAGATCAGCGTCTTCATGCAGCATATCGATTTGAGGGCTGCCCTGGAAACCATCTGCCGGCTCAATAATCTGTGGTACCGGGAGGGCAATAATATTGTCACCCTCATGACCCGGGATGAATATATCAATGATATTGAAATCCGTCAGAACGAGCATACCCGCTCCTTTTCCATTAAATACACCAATGCTGCGGACATGGCCAAAATCATCCAGGCCCTGATGGGCAGTGAGGTTTTCCTGTCCCGGATTGAGGATGAAAAGGTCTACGGCCACATTGATCCTGAAGAAAAGGTCAAACTTACCGGAGAATACAAAGGACCTGAGCTTTCCAGTTCAGCCCAGAGAATTATTTTCATGAACCAGCTGACGGGCAGGAACGGGGAAGAAAATGCCGGCCGGGCCGGGCATACAGTGAACCCGGTTGCCACTGTCGGGGAAAGCCTGTCCGCCTCGCCAGGAAAATCCGGGGGAAAGCCGCTCCTGGCAATATTAACGGTTTTTAAACGTAACAACAGCATCATTGCCCGGTCTCTGGACGAAAGCCTCCTCAATGAAATGGGCAAAATCATTGAAAATCTTGATACTCCCACCAGCCAGGTTCTCCTGGAGGTTAAAATTCTTCAGATCACGCTGGGGGATGAATATGAAAGTTTCTTTAAATTCGACTACGGGGATTACAGCGGCAATCTGGTCCAGAGCCGGTTCGATCCAACCACATCAATTTACGAAGGTTTCGGTATTTCAGCCATGGAAGGCGCCATCGGATCATCCACCACAGCCGGGGCTGTCTTTTCCCTGAAAAACATCCAGGCCCGGATTTCCTTTTTTGAAAGCCAGGGCCGGGCCAATATTGTCTCCTCCCCCTTTCTCATGAGCGCAAACAACAGCAAGGTGGATTTTTTTGTGGGTGAGGAAGTGCCGCTGCGGGATGATGTTAAAAAGGAAACCATTCCCATCGGTGACAGCGGAGACACCATCAATACGTTTATTGTGGATATCAAACGGGAAGAACTGGGCACCAGTATTGAAATGGCCAGTTTTATCAACGAGGACAATACCATTACTCTGGAAATTGAGGCGGAAATCTCCTCGCCCATGTACAGTATTTCCTCCATTGGTCTGAGTGACGATTCCGGCAATGTAATCAATTTTCCCCTGGACGGAATCAACAAAAGCGAAATCAAATCCATTCTCACAGCCAGATCCGGTCAGACCATCGCTCTGGGCGGCATCATCCGGGAAACCATTGATGACAGCGTTAAAAAGGTGCCGGTACTGGGGGATATGCCGCTTCTGGGATTTTTGTTCCGCCAGGACAACAGACTCAAGAAAAAAACTGAAACCGTGATTGTGCTGACCCCTCATATTATAACCCATCCCGGTTATTCCGGGACAGAGACCGGACGTTTTCTGGACCGGAAAAGTTCAAACCAGCTCATTCTTAAAAAAAAGCAGAACCTGTTGACCGATGAGGTGGACAAATGATGCCGGCAGTTGGTCAAGCCCCGGCCAGCGGGATCAAAATTACCCAGATCACGGGCCTGTTTGAAGAAACCCTGCGCCTGAACGCCTCGGATCTTCATCTGGCCGCGGACATGCCGCCCATGATGAGGGTCAAGGGGCAGATTCAGCCCCTGAAAGACCATGTTGCCTATTCTTCGGCCGAGATTGAACAGCTTATGGACAAGGTACTTACGAATCGTTACAAAGAGGTACTTAAAAAAAGGAGTTCCGTGGATTTTGCCATCAGTATTGATAATGTGGGACGGTTCAGGGTGGCGGCCTATTACCAGCGGGGCTCCCTTTCTGTGGTCTTCAGGCTGCTGGCTTCTGGGATTCCCACTTTTGCCAGTCTCGGGCTGCCGGAAAGCCTGTCAAGACTCCCCTATATCCGGGATGGCCTGGTACTGGTCACCGGGGTTACCGGGTCTGGAAAATCCACCACCCTGGCCACGGTCATCCATGAAATCAATGCCAATCTGGCCCAGAACATCATCACCATTGAGGACCCCATTGAATACCTTCATTATAATAACAAAAGTATTATCAACCAGAGAGAGCTGTTCTCGGACGTGCCTTCCTTTTCTGAAGCCCTCCGGGATGCCCTCAGGGCTGACCCTGATGTCATCCTGGTGGGCGAGATGAGGGATCTTGACACCATGAGAACAGCTATCATGGCTGCGGAAACCGGTCATCTGGTCTTTTCCACCCTCCACTCCAGGGACTGCGTGTCCACCATCAACCGTCTTGTTGGCGCCTTTCCGGCCGGAGAACAATCCCAGATCCGCCAACAGTTATCCTCCACCCTGAAGGCGGTAGTCTCACAGCGCCTCCTTCCGAATGTCTCCAATACAGGCCGGCTTCCGGGCGTGGAAATCATGTTTTCCACGCCCGGAATCTCCAATCTTATTCGCCAGGGAAAGGATGACATGATCTATTCGGCCATTGAAACCGGTTGCAGCCAGGGCATGATTACTCTGGAACAGTCTCTTGTAAAGCTGGTCAATGACGGAAAAATTACGGTGGAAACCGCCCTGGCTGCAGCAAAGAACACAAGCCTCATGAAGCGGCGCCTGTCTACAGGCGGGGAAGAGGACGGGGAATGCATGCTACCCCAGAAAAAACAATGGTTTAACAGGTAGGAAACATGGCAAGAAACGAACGATTCGGAGAATATCTGGTCAGTCAGGCAGCCCTTTCCCAGGAACAGCTCAGCCAGGTGCTGGCCAGACAGAAGGTCCTCAAGGATAAACTCGGTCATATAGCAGTCAAGGAAGGTTATCTTGAACCGGAACAACTGCTCTCTGATCTGTCGTCCTTTCTGGGCATTCCCATGCTGTCAGAAACTGTGACAGATATCCGCCAGGATGTGGTGCATCTGATCCCCAGGAAAATGTGCCTGAAAACCGGGGTTCTGCCTGTGGCTCTCGGGAAAAACAACGAGCTTTTGCTGGCCTGCTCAGGGCCGGTTCCCAAGGCCATCATCCAGAATATGTCCCGGCTGGCCCAGAGGCAGGTGAAACTGGTATTGACCTCTCCTGAAAGGATTAAAAACCTTCAGAACCAGTATTACAGCAGGGGCTTTGATACCACCATCAAACCCGAGACCGCCGCTGATCCCGGCAATACAACCTTTATCATTGAATTGTTTGAAAAAATTATGATCCGGGCCATCAATGCCGGGGCATCGGATATCCATATAGAGCCCGAAAGGGATGAACTTATTATTCGTTTCAGGATCGACGGGGTCATGAACAAAACCGAAAGTCTTCCTTATGAGGCTGCGGGAAAACTGATTTCCAGGATCAAGGTTCTGGGGGGGCTGGACATTGCAGAAAGAAGAAAGCCCCAGGACGGGTCCTTCCATTTTATGCCCCGGCTTCTGGATCTTTCCATTGACGGGGTCAATGTCAGGATCAGCATCCTTCCCGTCATTAACGGAGAAAAGGCGGTATTAAGGCTTCTGCCGCCCCATGATGTTCTGATCGGCATGGAAACTCTGGGGATGCCTTCGGCCATGCTCTCCTCCTTTAACAGTCATCTTGCCTCACCTTACGGCATTATTCTGGTCACCGGACCGACAGGTTCTGGAAAATCCACCACCCTTTACGGCGCTATCCAGCATCTGAGAAGCGAACATAATAATATCACGACCATTGAGGACCCGGTGGAACTTACGGTAAGAGGCGTCAACCAGACCCAGGTGGATACAGGTGAAAAAATTTCCTTTGCCGCGGCCCTGAGAGCCATTCTGCGACAGGACCCGGATATCATCATGGTGGGAGAAATCCGGGATACGGAAACCCTGAGGATTTCCCTGAGGGCCGCTGTGACCGGTCACCTGGTGTTGTCCACCCTTCATACCAATGATGCGCCCAGCGCCTTTAACCGGATGACAGACATGGGGGCTGAACCCTTCCTGGTGGCGGCTTCGGTCCGGGCGGTCCTGGCCCAGCGGCTGGTGAGAAAAAACTGCCCCTTCTGCGGGGTCTCCCAGGACATCACCCGGCCTGAGCTGGCCCTGCTGGGTCTTCCCGGGGAAGAGCCCTTTACTGTCAAACGGGGCAGGGGATGCGAGCACTGCACCCTGGGGTATAAAGGCCGGATGGGGGTGTTCGAACTTTTGAGCGTGGATGAACAAATCCGTCGGATGATCATTGAAAACGCCACTTTTGAGGATATCAGGGCCTATGCCCTTGCAAAGACAGCATACCGGACCATGCGCAGTAACGGAATCGACAAGATCCGACAGGGGCTGACTACCCCTGAAGAAATTTTGCGCATCACTCTGGATTAAAAGGAGACTTATGCCGATTTTTAAATATAATGCCGTGGACAAAAACGGTGGAAAAGTCAGAAGTACCATAGCCGCTCCCGACGAAGGGGCCGCAGCCCGGCTCCTGAAAGGCAGCGGATATATTGTCCAGGACCTGATACAATTGCAGGGAGGGGATGCAGCCAGAAAAAAATGGGATATCGGCCTGGGAGTCCGGACCCGGGAAATCATTCTCTTTTTCAGGATGTTTTCGTCCCTGATCCAGTCCAATGTCAGTGTTTCCGAATCCATCGGCATCCTTCAGATGCAGGTGGAAAGCCGGAAGATGAAACATACTCTGATCCAGGTGGGAGGCGATATTGAAAGCGGGATTCCCTTGAGTGACGCCCTTGCCCGGTATCCCAAGATTTTTGCCCCCACCACCACCAGCATGATCCGGGCCGGAGAACTCGGCGGTATTCTGGATGTGGTGCTGGAAAGGATCTCTGACGATCTGGAAAGCCGGGCCGCACTCCGGGCTAAAATGATCCTGACCTTGATCTACCCCTCGGTGGTCTTAATTGTGACACTGATTGTGGTGGGGTTTCTCGTGGGTTTTGTCATCCCTCAGTTTTCCCAGCTCCTTCAGGGGCGAAGTCTTCCGGCCAACACCCAGTTTCTCCTGGATACGGCGGATTTTCTGAAAAGCAATGTCTTCACAATCCTTATCGGAAGTTTTATTCTTCTGGGCATGGTCATTCTGCTCCTGGCAACGGAAACCACCCGGCGCTATATCGACCGGTATAAAATTTATGTCCCTGTTATCGGCCCGGTCATGCGTTATGGGGCCATTGTCCAGTTTTCCAGAACCTTTGCTTCGCTCCTGGGCAGCGGCATCACCCTTATCGACGCTCTCAAATCCGTGGGGGGGACGATTTCCAACCTGGAAGTCAAGGATCTCATTGAGCAGATGAATCAGAAGGTACTGGCCGGAGAAACCCTTTCTTCAGCCCTCCGGGACCAAGGTTTTTTTACCCCCATGACCGTGGCCATGATCAAGATCGGTGAGGAAACCGGCCTCATGGACCAGGCCATGCATACTACAGGAGAACTGCATGCCAGAATCCTGCTGGACAAGATCGCCAAAATGACTGCCCTTATTGAACCAGCGCTGATCATCAGCCTGGGCAGTCTGGTGGGCTATGTGGCCTGGGGCCTTGTGGCCGGCATGTTCAGCCTTTACGGGCAGGCCTCGTCATGAACCAACCCAAACAAAAACATCCATAATAAACGGAGAGAATACCATGAAAAAAAATATCCTGATTCCCCTCATGATTTTTATCCTGGCCCTTTTGGCCGGGTGCGGGGATGACAAAAACGATAATGCCGTGGCCCGGTTCAAGGGGGGGAGCCTGACAACAGAAGATCTTGTGGCGCACCAGAACCTGATGAAAAAATCCCGCACATTCAGAGGCAGGGCAGATCAACTGACCCCTGAATATGTATTTAACCATGCCTTGAATATGGAAATGATCATTGCAAGGGGTCTGGATGAAAAACTTCACCAGGATCCCCGGATCCGTGCAAGAATCCATGAATTCATGTCCAGCATGTTTCTTGACATCATGAAGACCCGCCTTGTGCCGGAAATCAAAAAGGAGGAGTTCACGGAAGCTGAAGTCAGACAATTTTATGAGGATCACAGGGATAATTATAAAAATCCGGCAGACAACAGCTTTTATTCTTTTGAAGAAAGGGAGGCCTATATCCGGAATGATCTTTTATATGCCAGATATAGAGAAGAATGGGCCAAAACCTATGAACGTCTGAAAAAGGAGTTCAAGGTTGAAATCCATGAAAAAAATCTGGCGGCATTTATAAAAGGCCATGACAAAAAGGAGATTCCATGAAAAAAATTCTGATATCGTGCAGTATTTTTCTTTTTATCCTTTTCAGCCTGACCCCGGCCCAGGCCCATAGTACCCAGGACAGGGTTAAAATACCTCTGGACAAGGACGTTCTGGAAATTGATGATATTGCCTATTTCATTGAATCCCATGTCCACCGGCAATTTTACAATGACCGGTATGAACAGGCTGAAAAGCGGTTTTATGTGGAATCATTCACCAGAATCGAACAACTGGGGGACCGGGCAGATATTTATTTTAAAACCCTGGATGTCAAAACCAATGATACCTTTGATGACAAAATCTCCATCCTGCGGATGGAGAACGGAAAGTGGGCCATGAAAACCAAAGGCCGGACCACGGAGATATATACCTATGTCACAAAATCTTCCTATTATTATAAAACCTATATTTTCCCCCTGGCCGCTGTCGGTGTTGTCCTGGCCGGGCTGGAAATGATTTTTCTCCGGTTGAAAAACCGCAGAGGGAAACTCCGGAAATGATCGACCTCATCCGACGACTGATCATTGCCGGAGTTTCCCTGGGTCTGATTGCGGGCAATTCAGACCATATCATGGACTTTTATGACGAAACCCTGGCCATGACCCGGCAGATTGCCACGGCTGGAGATCTGCGCGCCATCAGTACCATGCTGGACTATACCTATATGAAAACAGGGAGATTTCCGGCAGAGACAAAATTTGAATCCTGGATGGTGGAACATTTCAAGGAAAACAACCTGAAAGACCTCATGACAGACCACTGGGGCAACCGGCTTATATATACTTCAACGGGCCGACACAGAACCTATGTCCTTATCAGCGTCGGGCCCGACGGAATTGCCGGCACCCCGGACGATATGAAAAAAACCGGACCCTGATCCTTTATTCCCAACCCACAGATATGGAACCTTCATAATGCAAAGAAAAAAAATAAAGCGCAACTACCTGATCCAGAAAAAATTTCAACTGGGTCATGCTCTGATTATTGCAGCTCTCCAGATTCCCTGCATCCTTCTGACCGGCATGATCCTGTCCTGGTTTTACCTGATTTATCTGGACAGCCGTTTGACAACCGCCTGCAATCCCGGCATATTCTGGGTCATGGCTGTGATCTGTCTGGCCCTGTCCTTTGCCGTTATCTATTTTTCCATCCGGCTGACCCATGCCGTTGCCGGACCCGTCCAGAAAACCGGGGCTGTGCTGCGTCAGATGGCAGAAGGGCATCTGCCTGAAGAAAAAATAGAGTTCAGAAAAAAGGATGCTTTCAAATTTCTGGCCGATGATCTGAATCTTCTGGCAGATGTCCTGAAAAAGGACAAGGATGCAAAGGAATGACCTCCATGGCCCATGAAAGAAATTGTTCCTGTTGCCTGAAGGATGTATTTATTTCCAGCCGTAGGATTTTTCAATGGCTTTTGCCCAGTTTGCGCATAGAACATTTCGTTTGGGTGCATCCATATCCGGCAGCCAGCGCTTATCTTCGATCCAGTTTTTTTTCAGTTCTGTGGTGCTGGTCCAGAATCCGGTGGCAAGACCTGCGGCATATGCCGCGCCAAGAGCGGTGGTTTCGATCACCTGCGGCCTGATAATGGGAACATCCAGAATATCGGATTGAAACTGCATTAAAAGTTCATTGACCACCATGCCGCCATCCACTTTTAAAAGGGTTAAGTCCACGCCGGAATCTTTATTCATGGCCACTGCAATATCTCGGGTCTGGTAGGCACAGGCTTCAAGAACAGCGCGAGCGATATGGCCTTTATTGGCAAATCCGGTGAGCCCTGCGATAATTCCCCTGGCATCCGACCGCCAGTAGGGGGCATACAGGCCGGAAAACGCCGGAACAAGATAGACATCTCCGTTGTCTTCCACAGTTTTGGCCAGTGTTTCTATCTGTGCAGCAGTTTTGATGATGCCCAGATTATCCCGCATCCACTGCACCAGAGAGCCTGCCATGGCAATGGACCCTTCAAGGCAGTAAACGGTTTTTTCAGTGTTGATTTTATAGCCTGCAGTGGTGAGCAGGCCGTGGTTGGATTTGACCGGGGTTGTGCCGGTATTGAGCAGCAGAAAGCATCCGGTTCCATAGGTGTTTTTGGCTTCGCCGATGTCAAAGCAGGTCTGGCCGAAAAGTGCGGACTGCTGATCTCCGAGCGCAGCGCAGACCGGAATTCTGCCTCTGAACGGGCCGGATGTCTGGGTAGTGCCCCAGGTGTTTGAATCCACAGAGGGTTTGATTTCCGGCAGCATGGACTCCGGGATGTTGTGGATGCCTAAAAGTTCTGCGTCCCATGTCAGGGACTGGATATTGAGCATCAGGGTTCTGGATGCATTGGTGACATCCGTGATATGTGCGCCTTTTCCCGGGCCGCCGGTGAGCCACCAGACAATCCAGCTTTCAATGGTGCCCAAAAGGATATCTCCTGAATCCTTTGCGTTCCTGGCTTCAGGTATGTTTTCCAGTATCCAGGAAATCTTGGGGCCTGAAAAATAACTGGCTGCAGGCAAACCGGTCTTATTGCGGAAAAATTCCTGGCCGTAATCATCCATCAGGCGGTTGCAGATTTCATCGGATCTTGTACATTGCCAGACAATGGCATTATAACAGGGTTTGCCTGTTTTTTTGTTCCAGACCACACAGGTTTCGCGCTGGTTGGTGATGCCGATGGAATCGATGTGGTCAGCCGTGATGTTGGCTTTGACCAGTGTCTTTTCAATCACCTCACAGGTGTTTTTCCAGATTTCCATGGGGTCATGCTCCACCCATCCGGGTTTTGGAAAAATCTGCTGGTGCTCTTTCTGGGTGTATGTGACAATATTCCCTTTTTTATTGAACAGTACAAATCGGTCACTGGTGGTTCCAAGATCAATGGCGCCCACATATTTTTCCATGGCAGTTCCTCCTGTCTTAGAAGGCATAATGCGTTGCCTGACTTGAAACAATCTGCCATACAATGAACATGGCGCAGATAAAGGCACCGGTATAAATATGACCGGTTTTTCTGTAATAATAGGTCATGATAATACCGAGGATGGCAAACATGGGCACAAACGGGATCAACACAATTCCCGGAAGGCTGGCCTCTGCAAGAAGCAGGGTGCTGCCTGAAAACAGCGGCAGATAATGGGCAGCCAGGGCAATGGCCAGGCCTGCAGTCAAAAGAAGAACATTGACAATGGTTTCTTTTGCGATTCCAAGAGGTTGCCCGGGTTTGCCCGGTCTCATCTGGCCATGGATGATCAACCCCAGAACCAGACAATAGAAGGTGAAGGGAATCAGATATCCAAGGGTGATGCCAAAATGCAGGGTGTCCAGAGCTTTAAAACTGAAGATCCAGAATCTGAAATCAGTCTTGAACAGAGTTTGTGAAAAACTGAGCATCAGGTGGGCGATGAAAATGATAAGGGCTGCCATCACAAAGGATTTCCAGATTTTACACCATTTGAGCCCTTCATTTTTCCAGGTCACACCGTAATTTGAAAAATCAGCTGCATTCTTTCTGGCGGCGAAAAGATGCCACAGCAGGAACAGGACAAGGGAAACAAGGGCCACGCCAAGTGCCCAGAACATAACGGTGTTGGTGATCTGCTGGGGCCAGAAGAATCTGGCTTTTCCGAGGCCTTCCTTGGTGTCTATTTTTGCCCAGGCCATAACATACAAAATAACCGGAATCACGGACAGGAGAACAGCACTGATCCACCATTTTATCCCTGAAAGTGATTTTTGCGCCATGGGATCTTCTTTGAGCTCTCTGAAAAAATCTGTATCCAGAAGGTATCGGCCTGTGGCGATAAGCAGAATGATCATTCCCGCAAGAGCCAGAAAGGTAAAAAATTCTTTCCAGTACCAGATCTGATCAGAGGTCGGGATGTCTTTTCCGCCGGTCAGGGTCACACTGAGCCAGTCAATGGCATGTCCGATGCCCTGGCTTGAAAAATAGACTCTGGGGTGGATCAGGGCAGGCTGATACAGTATTCTTGAGGTTCCTTCCTCAATAGAGCCGTAAAGTCTTTCCGGCACAATACTTTCAGTGGTGTTGAACAGGGTTTTTAATTTGTCTGTGTGGACAATGTCTGTGGCAACGGGGGCGCCCCACATCAGGCCGGAAAATTCGTCATACTGGCTGAAAATCAGGGCCAGATTTTTGGGATAGGTGGCAGTTCCTTCCGGGGCACCAAAGGTGCCGGTGGAGGAGCTGGCCATGATAAAGGATTTATATCCGTCCGGCATAACTGCTGCCGCAATTGCAGAGGCCCAGCCGCCCATGGAATGACCTTCCAGGGCGATATTATCCGGATCTACAAAATCCAGAGATCGTATATATTTTAGGGCATCAATGCCGCCATATGCATTTGCAAATGCCGGCGGATCTGAATATCCATGTCCGGTCTGATCCACCGCAAGGACCACATATCCTCTGCGGGAAAATTCAATGGCAAAACCGCTTTGGGTTTCCCGGGTATTAATATAGCCGTGAATGGCAACAACTCCTGGGGCTTTGTTTTCCTTGGAAGCGGTTTTGGGGATATACAGCAGCGCGCTCATCATTTTTCCGTCGCTGCCCATAAAGCGGACATCCCTGATTTTCACAGCGCCTTTGTCTGTCTGGATCAGACAGGCTAAAAATCCGGAACCGAAGATAAGGAGGAGGCCAATTATCATGGGAAGGCTGAACAATCTGGTGCGGGGCGCTGTATCCATTGAAGTTTTCTCCATAAAAAATGTAAGTTAATTCATGATCTCATAATCAGAATCTGATATATAAATTTGCGCTTTATTTCAACCATTTAAACTTTAAAATTGAATTATAAATCCAGTCAAAGGTTTTGCCGTAAGGCGGTGTGACAGCCACGGGCCATTTTGACTGTTTGAACACCGGCCGGAGCTTGGAAAATTCCATAAATCCTTCATAACCGTGGTATTGTCCCATGCCGCTGTTTCCGATGCCGCCAAAGGGAATATCATGCTGGGCCACATGCATGGCACAGTCATTGACCGTGACACCGCCGGACAGGGTATGGGTCACAATATGGTCCTGATCCTGGGCCTTATGAGTGAAAAGATATAATGCAAGGGGCCGTTCATGATCGTTGATATAGTCGATGACCTCATCAATTTTCCGGTAGGTCATGATCGGCAGGACCGGGCCGAAAATTTCGTTTTGCATCACTTCCATATCGCTGGACACATCTGTCAGGATCACCGGAGAAATTTTACGGGTGTTTTCATCCCCTGCATCGCCGGAGATAAGCTGGATGACGTGTGCGCCTTTTTCCCTGGCATCGGCAATGGTATCCATCAGCCGGGCATAGGCTCTGGAATCGATGATCGCGGTATAATCCTTTGTCAGGATATCGGAATAGAGATTTGCAGTAAATGATTTTGCCTGATCAATAAATGCCTTGAGTTTGTTTTCAGGCACAAACAGATAATCCGGGGCAACACAGGTCTGCCCGCCATTCATCAGTTTTGCGGCCATGATCCGGTTGGCAGCAACCTTGACATCAAAATCGTCCAGCAGGATGGTGGGGGATTTTCCGCCCAGTTCAAGCGTGACCGGTGTTAAATGTTTTGCCGCAGACTGCATGATGGTTTTACCCACCCCGGGCGAGCCTGTAAAAATCAGATGGTTGAACGGCAGGGTGGAAAATTCCGATGCGCCGACCCCCGGCATAAAGGTGATGATATCTTCACTGATCATTTCGCTGAATTTTTTTTGAAGCAGGCTGCACAGATTCTGTGAGTTGCCTGCCATTTTGATCATGACCCGGTTGCCTGCGGCAATTGCACTGGTTAAAGGACTCATGACCAGAAAAAGGGGATAATTCCAGGGGGCGATAATACCGATAACGCCTTTGGCCTGGGGGATAACCCTGTTTTTTCCACCCATGAAGATCATGGAGACATGGCGCTTCTGGGTTTTCATCCATTTTTTCAGGTGCTTGCGGGCATCCCGCAGGCCAAGAATGCTTGTGGCAATTTCCAGTATCCGGCTTTCATGGAAAGACCGGTTGCCAAAATCCGTGCAGATGGCATCACAGATGGCCTGTTCATTTCGGGTTAATATCTGTTCAATTTTCATCAGGGTGTCTGTGCGTTCTTCAAGTGTGATATACGGCTGTCTGCGGTATGCTGCCTTGAGTCTGTCAAACGTTGCGCCGGCAGGGCTTTGTATATCCGTGGATTTTGTCTGCAATGAACTGTTCATGTTGTTCCCCCTGTAAATTAGGTATATAAGGGCGTTGATGTGTCTTTGGCCAAATTTTTTTCCGGCATCTGGGACATAATATATTCAGACAGTGCTGTGATTGTCAAACTGGGATTTACGCCCAGATTAACCGGCACCACAGACCCGTCTGCAACAAAAAGGTTGGGATATCCGAATAGTTCTCCGTTTTTGGCAACAACGCCATTGGCAGGAGAATCCCCCATGCGGCATCCGCCCAGAATATGGGCAGTGGACCCTGAATTGAAAATGGATTCAGCAATATAGCTTAAAGGGATGCCGTCCATTTTTTTTGCAAGCTTTTTGGCCACTTCATTGGCAATGGGAATATAGGCTTTCATTCCCTTTTTGCCTTCAGGGATGACCGAATTCATGGAATATCTGCCCAATCGCCACCACCGGGGTTTATACTCAAGGGTCAAAAAATTATCATCGGTCTGCATGACCAGCACCACTGTTGTGGACGCAGCTTTGCCCAGGGGCCATAATAATTTTATAAATTCAACCGGATGCCGGACGACATTGCCCATATACCGTAAAAACCGGGGGACTTTCCCGCCGCCGCCGGTGAGCAGGTTCAGCAGGGTGAGCATGGCATCCGAGCCTTTATTGTACCGGACCATTTCAATATGGGTGGTATCATCCGGGTATATGCCTGAAGTGATGGCAATCTGATCGTTCCAGTCGGTTTTTTTATCCCGGGATTTTACCCCTAAAAGAACTTCTGAATTGGTACGCACCTGATGCCCCAGCTGATCGGACAGTTTTGGCAAAAGTCCCTGGTGCCTGCACTTCATCAAGAGTTTGACCGTTCCCATGACCCCGCCGCTGAACACAGCGCCCCGGGTTTTAAAGGTTCTTCTGGATTTAATGATTCCCGGCGTTTTCCGGGTGAAAATTTCATACCCCTCTTTTCCCGGTGTCACGCCAATGACCTGTGTTTCCGGGATAATATCCACCCCGAGTTTTTCTGCAAGGTACAGATAATTTTTATCCAGTGTGTTTTTTGCGCCGCTGGGACATCCCACCATGCAGGCCCCGCAGAAATCACACCCGACCCTGTCCGGGCCCTGCCCGTCAAAATACGGGTCCGGAACCGTTTCTTTGGGCGTGCCAAAGAAAATGCTCACATCATTTTTATGAAAGGTGTCTTTGCCTCGCATCTGTATGCCGACTTCCCGAAGACACCTGTCTGCCGCTCCGATGGACGGGCTGGGATTGGCACCCAGCATTTTTCTGGCTGTCTGGTAATGCGGCATTAAATTCTTTTTACAGTCTTTTATTCCCCAGCCCGGATTATCAAAAACATCGTCCGGGGGCACCAGAAGCTGGTTGGCATAGACCAGGCTTCCGCCGCCAACGCCGCTGCCGTGAAGAATCATGACATGCCTTAACTGGGTCAGCATCTGATACCCGTAACAGCCGACCTGGGGAAACCACAGGTATTTTTTGATATTCCAGTTGGTTTTGGGAAAATCTTTGTTCTGCCAGCGTTTCCCTTTTTCGATAATGGCTGTTTTGTACCCTTTCTGGGCCAGTCTGAGCGCTGAGACACTGCCGCCAAAACCTGATCCGATAACGATGAAATCATAATCAAAATGTGTTTGCTGTGGCATGATGTATTTCTCCTTTTTTCAAGCGCTATCAGAAAAAGTATCGCTTTGCAACAGGATTGCTGAAAATGAAATATTTTTTAAAATTAAATTTATTTCTTGACAGAGATATTTTTTTGAATATATATCGAATATTGAACGGTGTTCGATAAATGAATGAGAATTTTCTTCCCGCTGTGATCCGTACACTATTCATTTACAAACCGGTTGATACAAAAAGACAGGCTGGGTTCAAAACAGGGAGTGTTATGGGAGTCAAGGAACGGCGAGCAGCTGAAATTCAATTCCGGTTAGATCAGATTCTTGATGCGGCAAGGGACCTTCTTCTGTGCGACGGCATTGAAAATATCTCCATCAGCAAAATCGCCCGGAAAGCAGAGCTGGGCGTGGGCACCATTTATTTTTATTTTAAAAACAAGGAAGAAATTTTTATTTCCCTTCAGGAAGAAGGCTTGTCCTTGTTTTATGACATGATTCAAAAGATTGATGCAAAAAAAATCAAAAGTGATGAAAAACTCAGACGCATCGCAGAGGCATTTTATCAATTCAGCCAGGAGCATAAAGATTATTACGATATTATCAATTATTTTTTATCTTCGTCCCGGGCGTTTTTTAAACCGGAATTAAAAAATAAAATTGATATGTCCGGGCATAAAATTTTTTATTTAATTGAATCTGTGATCTGTTCAGGAATGGCAGACAAAACCTTTAAAAAAGCAGATGCAAAAAACAATTCCATATTGTTCTTCGCGGCGCTGCACGGGCTTTTACAGCTTAAAAAGCTTGAGCGGACCACGCTTGCCTCGCAAAACCATGCAGATATTTATGCATACAGCGTTGAAACGTTGATCAATGGATTCAAATAACACAGCATTATTTTGAAGAGGAGATATTTTATGTATGGGGATTTAAAAAACAAGGTTGCACTGGTTACCGGATCTGGAAAAAAAACAGGGATCGGGTATGCCATTGCCGAGAAACTTGCAGCCTCAGGATGCCATATCGTTATCGCAGATCTGGGTGCAAAAAAAAATTATGACTGCGATGTTGTGACCGGTACCCTTGATGAAATGGAACAGATCAAACAGGAACTGGAAAAGGCATATGGCATTGAAGTGCTCTGTGTGAATCTGGATGTGACCGATGCTGACAGCACAAAAAAAATGGCCGCAAAAATCCAGGATCAGTTCGGCCGGGTGGATATCCTGTGCAATAATGCAGGGGCCTCATTTGGCGTGCCCAACGGGGTTCATACCTATGATGAGGCCGCCTGGGTGAAAACCGTTGATGTAAATCTTCACGGGGTTTTCCGGGTCAGTCAGGCCATTGTTCCTTTGATGCAGGAAAAAGGGGGCAGCATTATCAATACGGCTTCGCGTGCGGGAAAAGTCCCGCCCCTGTTCAACGGGGCCTATGCCGTATCCAAGGCTGCGGTCATTATGCTGACCAAGGTCATGGCCAAAGAACTGGCCGGTCTGAAGATAAAGGTGAATGCTGTGTGTCCGGGTCAGATCATGACAGATCTTGAAAAATGGCGATTTGGTCTGGAAGCTCAGTTTTTTAATACCACGGTGGAGCAAAGACAGATGGAAATGTGTGCCACCATCCCCATGGGGAGAATTGGCACCCCGAAGGAAGTGGCGGATCTTGTGGCGTATCTGGCATCTGATCAGTCCTCTTATATTACCGGACAGGCATTGAATGTCTGCGGCGGACAGTTAATGGAATTATAAATTAAGGAGAAACATCGCATGGAAACGATTACCGGAGCAGAACTTGCCGCACAGGCATTGATCAATAGAAAAATACCCTATATCTTTTCGCTGAGCGGTGGTCATATCACCCCGATTTATCAGCATCTGGAAGGCTCTGATGTGAAGATTTTTGATACCCGCCATGAGCAGTCCGCTGTCTTTATGGCCGAGGCCTGGGGAAAAATGACCCGGACTGCCGGGGTGGCCATGGTAACGGCCGGGCCCGGTTTTACCAATGCCCTTACCGGGGTGGCCAGCGCCCATTTTTCCAACACGCCCCTGGTGCTGATTGCAGGCTGTGTGGGGATGGATAATAAAGAACGCCTGGATCTTCAGGACATGCCCCAGGAAGCCGTGATCAAGCCCATGGTGAAAAAGGCGCTGGTCTGTCAGAAGGCAGAGCGGATCAACGAATATGTGGATATGGCCTTCAGAATTGCAGAATCCGGCCGTCCAGGCCCCGTGTATCTGGAATTTCCCATTGATGTTTTGAACACGCCGGTGGATAAGGCTGCGGTGCGGGTGGTGAATACACAGGTGGTTTCGCATCCGGCTGATCCGCAAAAAGCCCTGGCTGCCATACAGATGATTCAACAGGCCAAAAAACCCATCATCATTGCCGGAACCGGCGCATGGCAGTCCCATGCGGAATCAGAACTGAAAACCTTTATTGAAAATACCGGGATTCCTTTATTTACCTCTCTTTCCGGCAGGGGCGTGGTATCAGACGACCACGAGGGATGTTTTGAAGGGGCCATTGCCATTCGTCCGGGTGCAGGGTTTGCAGCCTATATTGAAACAGATCTGATTATGATTCTGGGCACCCGGATTTCTTTGTATTATCTGTTCGGCGAGATTTTTAATCCAGCGGCAAAACTGATCCAGGTGGATATCGAGCCAGAAGAGATCGGCCGGAACAGGACTGTGGAGCTGCCGGTTTTAAGTGATATAAAAGGATTCCTGACTGAATGCAACAAGGTGATCGCTGGCAAAAATCTTAAAAAAGAACTGACAGCACAATTTTCTGGCTGGGTAAAGCAGATCCATCAGGCCCATGCGGACGGGAAAGCCACGGGTAAGAATGACTGGGAATCAGATCATGTGCCCATTCATCCCATGCGCCTGGCAAAAGAAATCGACCAGTTCATGAACCGCGAGGATGATGTGGTGGTGGCAGATGGCGGAGATACCACCACCTGGATGGGGATGACCCGGACCATGGTGAATGCGGGCCGGTATCTGGATTACGGGATTTTCGGATCTCTTGCTGTGGGGCTGCCCTATGCCAATGCTGCCAAGCTGTTGTATCCAAAAAGCCGGGTGGTGCTGATGACCGGGGACGGATCTGTGGGCTTTAATTTCATGGAATTTGAAACAGCGATCCGTAAAAAAATGCCCATTGTGGTGGTGATCTCAAATGATCTTGGCTGGGGAATGATCCGGCACAGCCAGGAGATCCGGATCGGTCATGCCATCGAGACCGGCACCTGGATCGGCAAGGTGGATTATCATAAAATGGTGGAAGCCATCGGCGGCAGGGGGTTTTATGTTGAAAAGCCCGAAGATATCCGTCCGGCGCTTGAGGCGGCATTTGCATCCAATCAGGTCTGCTGCATCAATGTGATGACAGATCCGACAACAGTCAGTCCGGCCAGCATGGCGCTGGCCAATGTGGGGGCATATAAGGCGTAACATCATACTTTAACAGGAGAGTGAACCATGGATACAGCGATGATTGATCAGGTTCGTCTGAATTTCAACCCCACGGGGATTGCCATTATCAACATTGCCATCGGCTTGATGATGCTGGGAGTAGCCCTTGAATTAAAAATCAGTGATTTCAAGCGTATCATTGTGAGCCCCAAAGCGCCGCTGATCGGGCTGGGCGCCCAGTTCATACTGCTGCCGGCATTTACTTTCGTGCTGGTGATGATCCTTAGACCCACGCCGTCCATTGCCCTTGGAATGATGCTTGTGGCTGCCTGTCCGGGCGGGAATTTTTCAAATATCATGACCTATCTGGCCAAGGGCAATACTGCAATTTCCATTACCATGACAGCGGTTTCAACCCTTGCAGCCATTGTCATGACCCCGCTGAATCTTTCGCTGTGGGGAAGCCTGAATCCGGGCACGGCCCAGATCCTGAAAGCGGTCAGTCTGAACCCTGTGGATATGTTTGTGATGGTGTTCTGTATCCTTGGTGTGCCATTGACAATCGGCATGCTGATCGGTCATTTTTTCCCCGGGGTTTCAAAAAAAGTACAAAAGCCGTTCAAGATTTTTTCTCTGGTTTTTTTCATTGTTATCCTGGTCGGGGCTGTGGCTGCAAACTGGACATATTTTCTGGGATATGTGGGCATTGTCATGCTGGCGGTTCTGCTGCACAATGCCCTGGCACTGAACATCGGATACTGGTCGGCAAAACTGGGCCGACTGCCGGAAAGAGACTGCAGGGCTGTGAGCATTGAGGTGGGAATCCAGAATTCAGCTTTAGGGCTTGTGTTGGTGTTTAATTTTTTTGACGGTCTGGGCGGCATGGCGATTCTGGTTGCCTGGTGGGGAACATGGCATATTATTGCAGGGTTGATAACCGCATTTATATTTACCCGCAGACCCCTGCCTGAAGAGGAAAGACATCATGAGTCCGCAGGCATTTAAAGACAAGGTGGTGATGGTCACAGGGGGCGCCAGTGGCATCGGGCTTGCTGTGTGCTGCGAATTTGCAGGGCAGGGGGCAAAGATCGCCATGGTGGATATGGATGGCTCTGCACTTGAAAGGGCCAAAGCCCAGTTCAAGGAAAATGGATGGGACCTGCTTGCCCTGATGTGTGATGTGACCATTCAAAAAGAATGTGAACAGACGGTTGAGAAAATAATAGACCGCTTCAGCGGCATAGATGTTCTGTTCAATAATGCCGGGATCACCCAGAGAGGGTTGTTTAAAAACACCCGGGTTTCTGTGTTTGAAAAAGTCATGGCTGTTAATTTTTTCGGATCGTTGTACTGCACCAAGGCAGCATTGCCGTCTTTAATGGAAAAAAAAGGATGCATCATTGTGAATGAATCTGTGGCAGGGATTGCACCCTTGCTCGGCAGGACAGGGTACAGCGCAAGCAAGCATGCCCTGCACGGGCTGTTTACGTCCCTGCGATGCGAGATGCGCACCTGCGGGGTACATGTCATGATTGTATGTCCCGGGTTTATCCGGACCAATCTGCAGCAAAGAGCGCTGGGCGCAGACGGCAGTATTGCCACCCATGCCCAGACAAAGATCGGGTCCGAGGATACAGCGGAAAATGTCGCGCAGCAGATTGTGAACGGGGTGAAACACAAAAAAGCCAACCTGGTGCTCACGTTCATGGGAAAGCTTGGATATTATCTTCATCGCCTGTCACCGGTGTTGTATGAACATTTGATGACCCGGCAGTTTAAAAAAGAATTATTATAAATAAACATATTGGAGGAATACAGCATGGCCAGAATAAAAATGACACCCAGTGAAGCCCTTGTGGAGACACTGGTTGCAGAAGGAGTAGATACGGTTTTCGGGATAGTGGGCTCAGCTTATATGGATGCATTGGATCTGTTTCCTGCAGCAGGTATCCGTTTTGTGCCGGTGGCGCATGAACAGGCTGCCTGCCATGCAGCAGACGGGCTTGCCAGGGTCACGGGCAGACCCCAGGCATGTATTGCCCAGAACGGGCCCGGGGCTGCCAATTTTGTATCTGCGCTCACCGCCGCATACTGGGCGCATTCTCCGGTGGTGGCCATTGCCCCGGAAACCGGTTCCATGGGAATCGGCACGGGCGGGTTTCAGGAGCTGGACCAGATGGCCATGTTTGAAAAACAGACCGTGTATCAGGTCCGGGTAAATCGTCCCGAGCGCATGGCTGAATTTGCCCGCCGGTGTTTTTATATGGCCAAACTGGAAAACGGCCCCACCCATCTGAATATTCCCAGGGATTATTTTTACGGGGTATGTGAGGATGAAATTTACACCACCATGAAAATATCCGTGGGCAGCGGATCAAAATCCGCCCTGCATGAAGCTGCAAAACTGCTGGCTTCCGCAAAATATCCCGTGATTCTGTCCGGCGGCGGGGTCAGCCAGGCAGATGCATTAAAGGAAGTGGTGGCCCTGGCCAATTATCTGACAGCCCCGGTGGTCAATTCCTATCTGCACAATGATACCTTTCCCTGTGATCATCCGCTTGCCTGCGGTCCCATCGGGTATTGCGGGTCAAAAGCGGCCATGCGGGTCATTAAGAAAGCAGATGTGGTTCTGGCACTGGGCAGCCGGTTAGGGCCTTTTGGCACCCTGCCGCAGTATGATATGACCTATTGGCCGGAAAAGGCAAAAATCATTCAGGTGGATGCCAACCCGAAAGTTCTGGGGCTTTCCAGACGGGTGGATGTGGCAAGCCAGGCAGATGCAAAGGAATATGCAGCAGATCTTTTGTCTGCCATACAGGCGCTGGATCCGTCCAGACGGCCCAATGCTCAAAGAATAGCGGATGTTGAAAATGAAAACAAAGAATGGAATACGGAACTGGATACCTGGTCATCTTCTGAAAATAAACTGATGCACCCCAGACGGTTTTTAAAAGAGCTGGCAAAGGCCATGCCCAAAGGGTCTATTGTGGCAACGGATATTGGAAATAATTCATCCATGTGCAATGCGTATCTGAAATTCAATAATATCCGTCAGCATATTTCCGCATTAAGCTGGGGAAATTGTGGCTTTGCCTATGGAGCGGCCATGGGCGCAAAAATCGGCTGTCCGGATTCACCGGTATTTGCTTTTCAGGGTGATGGCGCTTACGGCATCAGCGGGATTGCAGAGGTCATGACCGCCGTGCGTGAGAATATTCCGGTGATTGCCATTGTGGCCAATAATTTTGAGTGGGGTGCAGAAAAGAAAAACCAGATCGATTATTATGACAACCGTTTTGTGGGCGCCAATCTCAGGGAAAATCCGGATTATGCAAAGATTGCCGTGGATATGGGCGCAAAAGGATATACCATTGAAGATTACCGCCAGGTGGGGGATGTGATAAAAGATGCAGTGGCTTCCAATCAGCCCTGTGTGATCAATGCCATTATCCAGGGCGGCGAGGAAGTCCTGGCAGAACCGTTCAGGCGGGATGCCCTGAATATGCCGGTGCGGTATCTGGATAAATATAAACATCTGAATGCATGAAGGGTCTATGAAGATTCTGGTCATCAATTGCGGCAGCTCATCTTTTAAATTCCGGTTGTTTGAAATGGGCAAGGATCACGTGGAACCGCTTTTTTCCGGTTTTTTTGATGCGTTGAATATCAAAAAATTTGATCCGGATGGCGTTTTCAGCCACGGGCGGGCAGCACAACTGGCTGTGCAGGCATTGATGGATGCTGACAGCGGCGTTATCTCGTCGTTAGATGAGATAACTGCCGTGGGTCACCGGGTGGTCCACGGGGGTGAAAAATTTGTGGCGCCCGCTGTGATTGATTCGGATGTTATCGCTGCCATTGAGGCGTGTTCTGCCCTGGCACCACTGCATAATCCGATCAACCTTGAGGGGATACGGGCTGCCCGGCATCTGCTGCCGGACATCCCCCATGTAGCGGTGTTTGATACAGCATTTCACCAGAGTCTTGAACCCAAAGCCTTTTTATATGCCATTCCCTATGAATATTATACTGCCCATGGAATCCGCAGGTATGGATTCCATGGCAGTTCCCATAAATATGTGTTTCATGAGGCAGCGGCATTTTTAGATCAACCGCCGGAAAAGTTCAAGGCCATTATCTGCCATCTGGGAAGCGGGTCCAGTATCAGTGCGGTCAAAGGTGCAAAGGTGGTGGAGACCTCCATGGGGTTTACCCCGCTGGAAGGACTGGTCATGGGAACGCGATGCGGAGATCTGGACCCTTCGGTTCCGTTTTTCATGGCCCGGCAGACAGGACTGCCCTTTGATGCAATCGAGGATATTCTGAATAAAAAAAGCGGTCTTCTGGGAATTTCAGGAAAGTCAAATGATATGCGGCAGGTGCTTGCGGCAGCCCGAAACGGTGATCCGCGTGCCAGTGTGGCTGTGGAGGTCTATGTTCACCGGGTGATCAAATATATCGGCGCCTATGTGTCTGTGCTGGATGGTGTGGATGCTGTTGTCTTTACTGCCGGAATCGGAGAATATTCTCCGGACATCCGCAAAAGAATCATGGACCAATTATCTTGGCTTGGGATAACACCGGATGAACAAAAAAATCAGCAGGTGATTTCCCGAAACGCTGTAATTTCAAAAAAGGGGTCAACAACACAGGTTCTGGTTATCCCGACAGATGAAGAAAAGGAGATTGCAAAACAGACCTTTGAGAAAACAAGGTTGCGTTAGCGCTTAAATGCCTTCTTTGAAAAGATCTTCTGTGTCTGAGGCAGTATCAGATTTCTGCGTGTATTCTGTCGGAACAGTGCCTTCCTTGAAACATTCAAATATGGTTTTTTCTGATTCCTCTATGGGAAGAAGACCGGTTTTTGCGTCAATTTTGGCGAACACGATACCTTCCGGGACATTAAAGGTTCTTACGGGTTTCCCTTCAAGCGCATTTTTCATGAAGTCGAGCCAGATGGGGCTTGCGGTTCTGGAACCGGTTTCCCCTTTTCCCATGGGCGCTTCCTGGTCAAGACCCACCCAGACGCCGGTAGTGTAGCGGGGAGTATATCCCAAAAACCAGGCATCGAACAGATTGTTGGTGGTGCCGGTTTTCCCTGCCACCGGTCGGTTCAGTTCCTTGAGCCGCCATCCGGTGCCTTCTTTTACAACACTTTCAAGAATATTGGTCATGATATAGGCTGTTGTCATATCAATGACTTTTTTGCGGACCAGTCTGGAGGTTTCCAGCTCATTTCCGTCCCGGTCATAAATTTTTGTGATAAAGACCGGTTCAATCAGATATCCCAGATTTGAAAAAACAGAATAGGCATTGACGATTTCAAGCAGGGAAAGGCCCGAAGACCCCAAAGCAATGGACAGATCCCTGCTGATATCTGAAGAAATCCCCATTCTTCTGGAGTAGTCGATAACATAGTCTATGCCGATATCTTTAAGGATTTTGATGGTGACAATATTTCTTGATTTTACAAGGGCTTCCCGGAACAGGGTGGGACCGAAAAATTGTTCCTTGTAATTTTTGGGTTTCCATACAAAATCACGTTCCGTATCTTCATAGACCACAGGAGAGTCGATGATCACACTTGCTGCTGTGTACCCTTTATCAAGAGCAGCGGCATAAATGACAGGTTTGAACGCACTGCCCGGCTGCCGTCTGGACTGGTAGGCCCGGTTGAACTGGCTGTCGCGGTAATCCCGGCCGCCGATCATGGCTTTTACGTGCCCGGTCTCAGCCTCAATGCTCAACAGTGCACTCTGGGCAATCGGCTCCTGTTCCAGTGTGAATTCGTATGTATTGTCCTGGGCTGCTTCGTCCACCAGCCTAGCCTTGATGATATCCCCCCGTTTGAATACCTGGGATGGGTGTTTGACGCTGTTTTCATAATAAGCTACGTCAGGATCGGGCGTTCTGGCCCATGTCATGGTTTCAACCTTGATAATACCGTGGGCATCGCCCACCCGGACACGGGTAATGCCGTTTTCATCATCTATGTCCAGTACAACCGCCTGATATACATCGCTTTTATTCAAAGGATGGGAATTAATTTCTTCTGAAACCTGGTTGCTAAAATTTTCTATCTGGAGGGCGGGAATGTTTTTTTCAGGGCCCCGGTATCCGGTTCTTCGGTCAAGCTCGGTCAGCCCTTTGTTCACCGCGTCACGCGCCATCTTCTGCAGTTCGATATTAACAGCGGTATGGATTTGAAGCCCTTGTTTGTAAAGGGCATCCTTGCCGTAATTTTTTTCCACATACCGGCGGACATGTTCTGTATAGAAGGGTACCCGTTCGATAAACCAGTTTTTTCTGGGCTTGATATCCAGCTTCAGATTGATGGCTTCTGTGGCCTCAAGGTTGGAGATCAGGCCGTCATCTTTCATCCGGTTGAGTACATAAATCTGGCGCTGTTTTGCACGGTCCGGGAATCTGAAGGGCGAATACCGGCTGGGAGCCTGGGGCAGACCTGCCAGCATGGAACATTCAGCAAGGTTCAGGTCTTTGGTGTGCTTGCCGAAATAATTTTCTGCGGCAGATTCAACACCGTGGGCACCGTGCCCAAGATAGATCTGGTTTAAATACAGATATAAAATTTCATCCTTGGTAAATTTTTTTTCAATCCGGTAGGCTAAAATGGCTTCCTTAAGTTTTCTTTTATAGGTTCTTTCCGGGGTCAGCAAAAAGGATTTGGTCACCTGCTGGGTAATGGTGGAACCGCCCTGAACAATGGTACCGGCTTTGAAATTTTTAAAAAATGCTCTTAAAATAGACAGAATATCAATGCCGGGGTGTTCCCGGAACCGTGAATCTTCCGCGGCAACAAAGGCATTGATCAGGTTTTTGGGCATATCGGAAAGCGGAATGACAATTCTTCTTTCTTCGTAAAATTCTCCTATTTTTCTTCCATCATCGGAAAAAACACTGGTGACGGTGGACGGCCGATAGTCCTCCATGGAGTTTATCTTCGGCAAATCCCGGCTCAGGTAAAAATAGATTCCTGTCATTCCTGCAACCCCTGCCAGGCCAGTGATCAAAATGATGATCAGGAACCATTTTATAATTGAAAGCAGCAGGTTTGTTCCTTTTTTCCGGCTTCTGTTTTTGAGCACCTGGGATTTTGTTTTTCTTTTGTCCATATCACCTTGGGGAATATTTCAAAATTTATTATTTTTTTAGGTGGTTATTATCAAATAACTTGTCATATGGCAATACTTAAACCCAATGAAAAAATATCAGAAACTTGATGGTTCTGATGTAACCCTGTGCATTGTGTAATAAAATCCAACGAGAATCAGCTCAGGGTATTGAAATACTCTATTGTCTTTTAAAATCGCATCAGAACTATCGATTTGACCTGGACACACCCCATCTCCTATAGATTTTTCCCAGAGTCTTATTAACAAAAGAAACTGTTTAGGGAGGATGGATTCATGACAAAAAATTTTTTTGGTACCCGGACCGGGATCATTGTTGTCGGCGCAGTGATCGGTATCCTGGCACCGTTGCTTCAAAAATTAGGGAATCCCGGCAATATGGGCATTTGCGTGGCCTGCTTTGAACGGGATATCAGCGGTGCACTTGGATTTCACCGGGCTGCAGTGGTGCAGTATTTAAGACCGGAAATCATCGGATTTGTGCTGGGCGCTCTGGCCGCTGCCCTGCTGTTTAAGGATTATCGGGCCAGAACCGGATCTGCACCTTTTGTCCGGTTTATTCTCGGGGTGTTTGCCATGATCGGTGCCCTTGTTTTTCTGGGATGCCCTTGGCGGGCGCTGCTTCGGCTCAGCGGCGGAGATCTGAATGCGATTCTCGGGCTGGCAGGACTGATCACCGGCATATGGATCGGCACGTTGTTTTTAAAAAACGGGTATAATCTGGGGCGGACCCAGAAAACCCATTTTTCCGCCGGCCTGCTCATGCCGCTGGTGATGGCAGGTTTTTTAATCCTGATGTTTATTTTCCCCCAGATGGATCAGCAGCCCCAGAGCGGAATCCTCTTCTACAGTATCAAAGGGCCCGGAGCCATGCATGCGCCGTTGTTTATTGCACTCATTGCCGGACTGATCATTGGTTTTATCGCCCAGAGAAGCCGGTTCTGCACCATGGGAGCCTTTCGGGATCTGATTTTGTTCAGGCAGCTCCACCTGATTTCCGGTGTAATTGCTCTGGTTGTGGCAGCCTTTGTCATGAATCTGATCTTTGCCCAATTTAACCTGGGGTTTGAAAAACAGCCGGTTGCCCATAATGTGCATATCTGGAATTTTATCGGCATGGCCCTGGCCGGTCTTGCCTTTGCGCTTGCTGGCGGATGCCCGGGCCGTCAGCTTTTTCTGGCCGGTGAAGGCGATGGCGATGCCGCGGTCTTTGTTTTCGGGATGATCGTGGGTGCCGGATTTGCCCATAATTTCGGGCTGGCCAGTTCCCCGGCAGGCGTGGGCCCCCATGGCATCGCCGCAGTGGTGACTGGTTTTGTCGTTTGTCTGTTCATCGGATTTACCATGCGGAAAACAGCATAAGGAGGATAAATATATTATGGCAACCACAGTCGATGCAAGAGGGCTTTCCTGCCCTCAGCCGGTACTCATGTTCATGAACGCGATCAAAACATCTGCCGACAGAGAACTCATTGTTCTGGTGGATACGGATGCATCCATGGAAAATGTATCCCGGGCAGCGGAAAGCAAAAACTGCACGGTAAAGGATATCAACCGGAAAGACGATGAATACCGGCTGACCATTACCCGGAATTAAACTTTCAGGACACAGAATTTTTGTTTAACTTCAGTTTATTTAAAAAAAAGGATATCCCCCGTCATGAATCAGGATCCCGGGCAGGCCTCGGGATTCTGGTGTTTGAACACACAAGTGACGTGATCCAGGCGGAAAAGCGTCTCAGATCAGAAGGATGGGATATCCGGGTCATGGGTCCGCCGCCGGAGATACAGACCGGCTGTGATCTGGTGGTGGAATTTCCCCTGATTGAACAGCTCAACATCCTCCGGCTTCTGGAAGGATTTGATATCAAACCCCTGCAGGTGGTTCCGGTAACCGGCCCGCTTCTGAAACCGGTTGATCTGTTCCAGATTAAGGATTTTGGGGATTTTCTCATGGTGAGGGCTGCCAATATGAAACTGACCATTGAAAAAAAGACCCGGAGCATCGTTAATATCTCCGGCGGCGGATGTCCGGATGTGCCGTATCTTGCCGCTGAAATGGTCGGTAAAACACTTTCGGAATCACCCCGGCCCCTGGATATCGGACATACGCTGTGCGGATATGCTCTGGGTCTGGCCTTTGAGGAGATGCACAAACAATGCTTGCTGTTGTAGGAACCGTCCCGGATCTGACATTTGATCTGACGGTTGGCCAGGTTTGTCTGAGCGGTGACCAGGTGGTGATCAACGGGCAGCACATTCCGGTGAACCGGGGCACATCCGCCCTGATCGGTGCGGCTTTCCAGACCCTTTCGATATTTGGAAAATCCGAAATAACGGCGTTTCTGGCCGGGGATATCGGTCTTGGCAGCGGCAGCCGGAAAATTTATCATCACCTTGTCCATGACCATGCATTATCCGGCATTGAGACCATTGTCTTCCATTATCTGCAGCCGGATGTGGACTGGCACAACCGGGTTCTGTTTAAATTGACAGACCTTGAAAACAGGCCTGTCATGATTGCAGATGCGGGATTCATGTATGCCGCCAAGATGAGCGGCCAGGCCGCTGACTATGACCTGTTCACACCCGATGCCGGGGAGCTGGCATTCCTGGCGGATGAGGATGCTCCCCATCCTTTTTACACCCGCGGGTTTATCCTGCATACTGACAATACAGTGCCGGATCTGGTCCAAAGGGCGTATCAGCATGACAATGCTGCAAGATATCTGCTGGTTAAAGGCGCCACCGATTATATCATGGATCAGACAGGGTTGCTGTCTTCGGTTGACGGGCCGTCCACAGAAGCCATGGAAGCCATTGGCGGCACTGGAGATACGCTCACGGGAATTGTGTCAGCCCTGATCTCTGTCGGCATGGACATTCCGGACGCTGCCCTTGCCGGTGCAAAAATCAACCGCCTGGCAGGTCTTGCAGCCTGCCCCACACCCGCCACCCAGATTGCGCAAATTATTGCCAAAATCCCTGAAGCTGTAAGAAAGGTTTTAAAGGATGCGCCATGACCCAAAATCCTGTCCTGCATATCCATCCGGGAATGACTGTTCTGGATGTGGTATCGGCCTGCCAGGACACCATTGCGGTGTTTGAATCATTTGATGAGCAGGCTGGCGAATGTATCTGCTGTACGTCTCTTTTCATGACTCTCCATGATGTGGCGCTGAAATACGCCATTCATCTGCCGATGTTTGTTGCTGCCCTTGAAAAAGCAATCGCAAATGAAAAAAAATAAATAAAACCTTCGACCCGCCCCACTTGAATATGAATTTGACTTTTTGAACGATATCGGTTATTTATATTGGTTCTATAATTAACGTTAAGGAAGATAATCTGTCATGATACTGCTTGATTTTGAAAAAACCGGCGGCCTGATACCCGCCATTGCACAGGACTATAAAACCGGTGAGGTCCTGATGCTGGCCTATATGAACCAGAAGTCATTTGATGAAACATTAAAAAGCGGCTATGCCACATATTACAGCCGGTCCAGAAATGAATTATGGAAAAAAGGGGAAACCTCCGGACATATGCAGCAGGTAAAGGAAATCCGGGTGGATTGCGATAAGGATACAGTTCTTTTGAAAGTGGATCAGGTGGGGGGTGCTGCCTGTCACAAAGGATATAAAAGCTGTTTTTTTTCCAAAATTGAAAACAATGAGTTGAAAATTGTTGAACCTATAATTTTTGACCCTGAAAAGGTATATAAATAATGAAAAAAATACTTACACTGGGCATTCCAAAAGGAAGTCTTCAGAACGCAACAATTAATCTTTTCCAGCAGTCTGGATGGAAAATCGGCGTGAATGGAAGAAGTTATTTCCCGTCAATTAATGATGAAACCATTGAATGCGCCTTGTGCCGGGCTCAGGAAATGTCCATCAATGTGGAAAGCGGCATAATCGATGTCGGATTGACCGGGCTGGACTGGATTGCAGAACATGGATCAGATGTGCACGTGGTGGCGGATCTGATTTATTCAAAAGTCAGCGCCCGGCCTGCACGGTGGGTGATTGCCGTTGCCGGTGATTCTTCGATTCATACCCTGGAGGATCTGAGAGGCAAGACAATTTCCACAGAGCTTGTGCAGTTCACAAAGCGGTTTTTTGAGCAGCGAAATATTGATGTGAAAGTAAAATTTTCCTGGGGCGCCACAGAGGCAAAAATTGTTTCAGGGCTTGCCGATGCTATCGTGGAGATCACAGAAACCGAAAGCACCATCCGGGCGCATAATTTAAGAGTGATTCATGAGGTCATGGCAACCAATACCCAGCTGATTGCGAACAGGACCGCCTGGAAAGATCCGGTAAAAAGAGAAAAAATTGAACAGATTGCCCTGCTGCTTCAGTCTGCCCTGGCAGCCAATAAAATGGTGGGCATTAAAATGAATGTGCCTGAAAATAAAATTGAAGAGATTGTTAAACTTCTGCCCAGCCTGAATGGCCCGACTGTTGCACATCTGTACAAGTCTGACTGGTTTTCTGTGGAAAGTGTTGTGAATTCAGAGATTGTGCGGGATTTGATTCCCAAACTGCTTAAGGCCGGCGCAGAAGGCATTATCGAGTATGCCCTGAACAAGGTGCTGTAAAGGGATGATCAATGCAGCCCGCTGACCGGTGCAATGCCATCACGCCGTTTATTGTGATGGAAATCCTTGAGAAAATCCAAAAGATGGAAGCTCAGGGCATTGATGTGATACACATGGAGATTGGCCAGCCGGATTTCAAGGTTCCTGAATGCGTGAATCAGGCCACCATGGAGGCGCTTGCGGCCAACGAGACAAATTATACCCACAGCCTCGGAGATATCCGGCTTCGGCAGGCCATCAGTGACTATCATAAAACCACGTATCATACGATCATTGATCCGGGCCGGATTCTGGTGACATCCGGAACCTCACCGGCCATGCTGCTTTTGTTTTCAGCCCTGGTAAATCCGGGAGATGAAATCATCATTTCAGACCCGCATTATGCCTGTTATGCGAATTTCATCAATTATGTCCAGGGGATTCCGGTGACTGTGCCGGTTTTTGAAAAAGAAGGATTTATTTATACGCCTGAGGCGATTGAAGAAAAAATCACGTCAAAAACCCGGGCAATCTTTATTAATTCTCCGTCCAATCCCACCGGCAGTGTCATACCGGAAAAAAGGATGCGACAGATTGCAGATATTGCTGATGCGCATGGGCTGTATGTGATTTCCGACGAAATATATCACGGACTGGTGTACGAAGGAAAAGAACATTCCATTTTTGAGTTCACGGATAAGGCATTTTTGCTGAACGGGTTTTCAAAGCTGTTTGCCATGACCGGACTCCGTCTGGGGTATTTGATTGCACCGCCGGAATATATCAGAGCGCTGCAGGTTCTGCAGCAGAATTTTTTTATCTGTGCCAATTCCATTGCACAGCTTGCAGGGGCGGCGGTATTGAAAAATGCCGGGCAGGATACCGCAAAGATGCGCGAAATATATAATAAACGAAGGCGTTATGTTATTGACCGGCTCAGGAATATGGGGTTCAGAATTGATGTGGAGCCTACAGGGGCGTTTTATGTTTTTGTGAATGCAACGCATATTTCACAGGATTCTTATGCGCTGGCCCTGGATATACTGGAAAATGCCCATGTAGGGGTCACGCCCGGAATTGATTTTGGAAAAAACGGAGAAGGCTATCTTCGGTTTTCATACGCAAATTCCATGGAAAATCTGAAAACAGGTTTAGACAGACTGGAAGGCTATTTAAAGACAAAATAATGATAATTAAAACAGTAGAATTTATTAAAAGTGCGGTAAAGCCGGTTCAATATGCGGAACATGATCTTCCGGAAATTGCTTTTGCAGGCCGCTCCAATGTGGGAAAATCTTCTCTGATCAATACGTTGATTCAGCGCAGGGATATGGTCAAGACGAGCTCAAAACCCGGATGCACCCAGTTGATCAATTTTTTTTCAGTGAATGAAATACTGTCTTTTGTGGATCTTCCGGGGTATGGATATGCAAAGGTGTCCAAAAAAATCAGGGAGCAGTGGCAGCCCATGATTAATGCATATCTTTCAGGCCGGTCCAATCTTCGCGGCTTGGTTCTGCTGATTGATATCCGCAGAGATCCGGAAACAGAAGAATTTGATATGGTCACCTGGCTGGAAGAACATCAGATGCCGTATCTGGTGATTCTGACCAAAGCGGATAAACTGTCCAAAACCCAGCAGAAGAAACGGCAGGCAGCGATCTGCGCCAGCCTGAAATGTGAACCAGATGGTGTCATCCTGTTTTCGGCCAAGACCCGACAGGGACGGGATTCTATCTGGGAGGAAATTGAAAGCCTTATTGGTGGAATTACATCATGACAACTGAAAAAAACATATCAGATACTTTCCGGGCCGGTTTTGTCGCTATTATCGGTGCGCCCAATGCCGGAAAATCCACATTATTGAATCAGGTTCTGGGTCAGAAGATTTCCATTACGTCCAATAAACCCCAGACCACCCGGGACAGAATTCTGGGTATTGTAAATTTTGCGTCTTCACAGATTATTTTTGTGGATACGCCGGGAATTCATAAATCAAAAAATCTTTTGAATAAACGGATTGTGGATCAGGCGTTAATGGCGGTTGAGGATGTGGATGTTATTTTGTTTATGGTGGATGCGGCGTCCCGGAATTTTTCAGCAGAAAAACTGATTATATCCCAGTTGAAAAAAACTCAAAAAACAGTCATCCTTGCCTTGAATAAAATTGACCTGGTTAAAAAAGCAAAGGTTTTTGAACTGGTGGAAGAGTTTCAGACCCTGCATGAATTCAGGGCCATTGTCCCGGTGTCTGCCCAAAAAGATATTCAGGTCAAAAATCTGATTGCAGAAGTGGAAAAGGTACTTCCGGTGAGCCCGAAACTATATCCGGATGAGACCTTTACAGATGTGTCTGAAAAATTTCTGGTCAAGGAGATTATCCGGGAAAAGGTCTTCCGGATGACCGGGATGGAGATTCCGTATTCAAGCGCTGTTACAGTGGATGCCTTTGAGGTTGAAAAAAGACTGATTGTCATTCATGCCAGCATCCATGTGGTCCGGGATTCTCAAAAAGGGATCATTATCGGAAAACGAGGGGCCATGCTGACAAAGATCGGGGCAAAGGCAAGAAAGGACATCGAAGAGATGACCGGCCGCAAAGTGCTGCTTAAATTATTTGTCAAGGTCACCAAAGACTGGGTAAGCAATGCAAGAATCTTGACTGAGTTCGGGTATTAGCCCTATGGAACCGTTTTTTTTATCCATTGATGACGCTTTTTTAAAAAAAGAACGGGATAAGGCAAGAAAACTGCGCGCGACCCAGTGGTGGAAACGGAAACGTTCCTCCGGTATCTGCCATTATTGTCAAAACAGTTTTTTGCCAAAAGAACTGACAATGGATCATATTGTTCCCCTTGCCCGGGGGGGTAAATCAGAAAAATTTAATGTGGTTCCCTGCTGCAAGGAATGCAATACGAAAAAAAAGCAGATGCTTCCTGTGGAGTGGGATGAATACATGAGCCGGAAAGGCAAATCCGGCTCATGTTAAGTTTGCCCGGCAGTACCTCTGCTGTCAGGCGGAAGTTTTCCCGAATCGCTGTTCATAGGCACAGGCAATGATCCGGGCGATTTTGGCTGCATCATCAAAGAAATCTCTGTAGATCACCAGATCAAACTCCTCTTTTTCCGGTGTTTTTTTCTGGTATACGGTTTTGAAAAAATCATTTTGTTCGCTGTCAATAATCCGGACCTTTTTTTCAAGATCTGAACGGCTGCTGTCAATTAATCCTGCCAGCCGGTTCAGCCGAAACTCTTTGCTGCAGACAAGGCGGACAGATAAAATCCTCTGACGGGGGAGAATCAAATGCGTTCCCCTGCCGACAAAAATGGTGGGTTCCATTCCTGAAAGGGCTGCAACTGTTTTTGCAAGTTGTCTGGCATAATCACTTTTAATAAAGGTCTTGTCCAGCGTCAGCATGGAGAAAAGTTCATTTATTTTTCCAGGATATCGCTCGTCATACATTTCAATGACTTTTTCTGTCAGGTTGGCCTGAATGGCCATGTGTTCAATGATTTCCCGGTCAATAACGCGAAAGTTAAGGATCTGGGCAAGTGCATCGGCAATTTCCAGCGCACCCACACCAATCTCCCGGGAAAAGCAGATGCTGGCTGGAAGTTCCTCAGGTGTTGCTGCCGGTTTTTTTTCGGCCTGGGTCTGCATCCATTTCTGGATATTGCCCTCAAGCCATTCCTTGGTATTCAATCTTTTTTTGTTGTAATATCCGGGCTTGTATTCGGACGGGTCTATTTTCTGATTCATTCTGGTTCTCCTTTTTCTTATATTCTTGTGTTAAGTTTTTGTTTTTTTTGTGTTTTGTAACGCATCCTTCTTGCAAACAAATTACTGAAAATGAATAAATTGTCCGGCCAATTCTTTAAACCCCTTTTGCAGATCCTGGCGCCGCATGCAGTTGATCGCTGCCGGGGTAGTTGCAGGAGACTTCCATGCTTTTATGGGGCTTGCATTTTTTCTGATGAAAATAGCTGTTTTCACCAGAAAATTAATATCCCCGATAACCGGCTGATAATACAGATATCCGTCTTTTACCACCGGATGCAGTTTCAGACCGTGTTTTTTTACAGCGCTCCAGGCAGTATACGGATTGGGAAAGTAATTTACATTTTTGTTTAAAAATTTTATCTGGTGATTTTTTATACCATCCAGTTGAAAGCTTTCAATCATCACATCTTTTCCCAGGATCGGGTCAAAGGCGGCCATTCCCCCTTTCTGAGGCGCCATGGGGTTGTTGGGCAGCACCTCCATTACCATGTCATACCCCTGTTCTCCTTTTTGAATTGCAAAGGCCAGTGTGTTATCATCAATGGCACCGGTCAGGTAATCAAGGTCTTCTATATTGTAGGAAATTTTTATTTGTGTTGTTTTGAGGATAGCGGCAAATTCGTCATCGCTGAGAAATCTTCGGCCGCCATGGGGTTCCATATAAAATATCTGGCAGGGCAGGGTTTGCGATATGGCAATATGTCCATGATTGTGAAGGCGAAGGGGGGATGTCTTGTCATAAAACACTTCTTTTTCGTTCATGTTTATTCCATGAAAAGATTTTTGAATCATAAACATGACATTGCGGTATGAAAATCCGTAAAACTGATGCCGGATAAACTTATCCATGATGATATCTGCGGTCGCTTCATTCAAGATCACCAGCATTTTCTGTTTTGAAAGAACCGCTTTGGGCGAATATCCCATCAGCGTTGCGAGTTTGATTATATCGTACGACAACTGAAGCATATGGCGAACCCCTAAACAGATCGGTAAAAGATCTGCCGGGTCACAGAAAAGTTCTTTTCGAACCATTTCTTCGGTAATGTGGTGTCCTTTTTCCTGACTGAGCATGTCTGCTATTTTTTTAACTGATTGATTTTTGGGTATATTGATCAGATATTTTGTGGACAATTTGAGCCGGGTAGCTTCTCCGGCAGCCGCATGTTCGGTAAATACCCGGCCTTCAACGATATTTCTCCAGGCTTTGATATAGTCTTGTCTGGAAATGTTTTTTTCTTCCAGAAAGGATAAATTCCTCACCGGCTCCAGCATGTTCATATGAGGATATACATTTATTTTCGCCAGATCATTCTGGATATCGGATATGCTTTTGTATTTGCCCAGGTTTTCTGCCGCATGATCCAGACAGAATTCCAGATATCCGTTCTGATTCCTGAAATCCGGTAATACATGTGTTAGGCTGCGGGTTGAATGCTGGTCCATGAGTCCTCCTTGGTTCGTTTTTTCGGCATAATTGTATTTTCTCATATTAGCTGTTTCTCTGATTATCAAATGTAATAGCAAATGTTGTGCCGATGGCTGAAAAAATATAAGGTAGCCTTTAATAGGGGCTTTTCAAATTAAACAAAGGGAGAATGTGCCAAATATTCTTAAGAACAGGGGATTTGTTTTTCAGGGTGTAAAGAAAACGGACAGGTCAGAAAATAAAAACCCCGCAGGAAACTGTGTTCGGGTTTCCTGCGGGGTGTATTTGTAAATCCGGATGGATTTATTTTTTATTACATAATCTGTGGATCGTCTGGGCGTGCCATTCTCCGCGGCCGGAGAAAGTGGGCTGTCCCAGATCAACCAGATGGCTGGCCACCTGATCAAAGGTCGCACCCTGTGCCCGCATGGTTTGAATGATATTCATGATTTCATCACGGCCAAGAAGCGTAGTGGCGGCCTCCGGGGTTGCTGTGACAGTTTCAACAGGTTTTCGGGTGATGACCCGTTTTCTTTTCCGAATAACGGCTTTTGCCGGTTTAATCTCTTCAACCGGCTCCTGAACAGGTTCTGCCACTGGTGCAGCTTCCTGTGCGGGTTTGTCTGCACTGATGTAGTGATGTCTGAATGCGTTTTTAGGTGTTTTTGTTTTTTTTGCAGGTTCCGGGTTTTCAGTGCCGATATTTAAATGTTCCACAATTCGTTCAATGGCAATGGCTTGTCTTTCAAGCATGTCTGCTGTTTTTTCCTGAACGGCAATCAGATAGTTCTGGTTGTTTGCAAGGGTTTCAATATGCGCATTCAGGTCTTCAATGGCCTCTGCCAGAAGGGAGGTGGTCGAGAGTTCATCTGCAGGGAGCTGGTTTCCGGGCTGGAGCTGAGCAGGCGGTCGTTTTATCGGTTGCTGATTTCTTGTGTTCTGGTATCCGCCGTAAGAGTGGAATCGTGGGGCACTGGTGTAATGATATGAATTATCATGATTTTTGCGTGTTTTAGGTGTTCTTGGTTTTTCAGCCTGGCCGTTGCGAAGGCTTTGTAAAAAATCGTTCATTTATATCTATATCCTCCTTGGGACTATTTAATATCGCCAAAAATGGGTTGTCCAGATCTGACAAGGTACTGCTGTATTTTAATGCATTGATTTCTAACGAAGGTTAGGATTATCTGGTATTCGTTAGATAAACATTTGAGTTTGGTATTTATTGACTTTTTCCTGATTTTTGTCAAGCCTTTTTTTGGTTTCCGGAAGAATACCGGACAGAAAGGATTTTGCAGTTAATTTGTTTGAAACCTGATGTTCTTTATGATAACTTTTTTCCAATAGGCGTTAAATTATTTTATTTTTTTTGAAATAAGGTGCAGGAGCAAAGTTACATCATGATTGAGAACAAGACCTATAACATCCACTATAAAATTGAAGATCCCGGTGTGATTGCATCCAGTGTTCTGGAAGCAATTCCCTATGCATATAAATCAAAACGCAGCATTGATATCACGATTAAACAGCCCGAATACACATCGGTATGCCCGATGACCGGGTTGCCGGATAACGGCTGCATCATCATCAGATATCGGCCGGATGAAACCATTGTGGAGCTTAAGTCCCTCAAATACTATCTGCTTCAGTACCGGAATGTCGGCATCTTTTATGAGCATGTGGTTAATAAAATTCTGGATGATCTGGTTGAGGTGCTGAATCCTTTGACCATGGAAGTATCCGGCGAATTCACACCCAGGGGCGGCGTCAGCTCAATCACCACTGCCAGCTATCATCGGCAGTAGCCGGGAGGCATTCAATTGTCCGCTTTGTGGTCCGGTGGTATTATACCCTGATGGGTTTGTGAAATGCTGTTCTCGAATTTTCTGATCATTTCCAGGGCCTGGGTTTTGGAATTGATCCGGGACAGGTTTTTCCGGAACCCGGAGCATCCGGGCAGGCCTTTTACAAACCATGAAAGCCTGCTGCGAAGCATTCTGCAGGCAGGCAGTTCGCCGAAATGATCAATATACATGCAGGTCAGTTTTTCCATTGCGTTGAATATGTCATGATATGAAGGAGTTGTGTAACTGCCTGTTTTTAAATAATCTTCAATCTGGGAAAGAATAAAGGGGTTTTTCATCGCAGCCCGGCCGATCATAATTGCATCGCATCCGGTATGGGACAGCATCTGTATTGCATCTTCAACACAATTGATATCTCCGTTCCCAATGACGGGAATGGTGATCTGCTGCTTGAGTTTTTTGATCAGATTCCAGTCAGCAGTGCCCTTAAATCCCTGGGCTGCAGTTCTGGGATGCATGATAATCGCGTCCACCCCGGATTCCTGGGCGATTCGGGCAATATTCAAGGCCTGGGATCCGGTATGATCCCATCCGGATCTGATCTTGATGGTCAAAGGAAGGCGTGTGGCAGCCCTGACCGATTTTAAAAGGACCCTGGCAAGTTCAGGCTCCTTCATCAGGGCAACACCTGCGCCCTGTTTGATTATTTTTTTAACACTGCACCCGAAATTGATATCAAGGATATCAGCCCCCCCCAGCTTTTCCACAAATGCAGCCCCTTTTGCCATCGTATCTGGATCAGCACCGAAAAGCTGTATGGACAGGGGTCTTTCTTCATTTTTGGATGCCATCAGATCCAGGGTTTTTTCAGAATTATAAAAAATGCCTTTGGCGCTGATCATTTCAGAACAGACCACAGCGCATCCGCAGTCTTTTACCAGGAGCCTGAATGGCAGGTTGGTCACACCGGCAAGCGGGGCCAGAAATGTATGGCCGTTAATATCAAGATTTTTAATTTTCATGTGACTCTTCATATAATGAGACTTCTTTTAATTTTGAATCCATATCCGGATTTGCATAACAGAAAAGACAATTGTGAAAGCAGGGATGATCTTTATACGATCCCACATCAATGGATTTTGAACAGCGACATCCTTTTTTGGATCGCTGACCGTAATCCCTTCGGGTTTCGGGGTGCCCGCCGTAAAGCAGTTTCAGTTTTCTTCCATCCACACAGGCATTTTCCAGGACGCCTGAGCCCTGATCATCAGGGGGCTGACAAAAAGATGAAAAAACATGTTTTTCGCAACACAGATATAATTGGATGCCTGAATTTTTAAGATGATCTTTCAGCTGTTGAATGACCTGTTTTTTTTGTTCAAGGCAAGGATCTGAGAATAGTATTGTCTGATCCGGTTTTTTAAACAGCGCCTGGATTCTTTTTTGAATTTTTGCATAGGGGTCACAGAAACTGACAACACATTTTTTTATCTGCGCTTTTTGTGCGGTTCGGGCAATTTTCTCAAAATCCTTCAGATTGTCCAGCATGGGGCCATTTATTCGGGTTTGATAAAAACAGACAGGGTCAAAGCGCCAGTCAACAGCATCTGCACCGAATTTTTCAGCCAGCAGGTGCAACTGGTTCAGCCGTTCATTCAGTGGCGGAATGTTGGGCTCAAGCAGGGCGGACTCACTGTTGACGGTGAAATTAAAATACAGATGATAGCCCGCATCCTGCAGTTTTTCGCCTGCCCGGGTGTTGATAAAAACATCATAGTTTTTAGACCAGAAAACAATGGAATGAATGTTTTCTTTTTTAAGGTCAAGCGTTTTAACAGTGCGGGTGACAGGGTTCTGAATATTAAAAAACCCTGAGTCGATCTGGTCCATGAACCAGTCCAGATAAAAGGCCGGGATGTCTGTGCGTCTGGATGCGGATAATATTTTAGCCGGATTCGGGGCCATGATTTTTTTTCAGGTCTGCAAAGGATATGATATTGGTGTTTTTTTGATCTGTTCTGGTTTCCGGCTCAGCAACCGGGTTTTCATCCGCAGGACAAAGCACTTTTTCAAGTTTCATTTTTTTGCCCCCCATATTAAATGGCTCCCCGTTGATGTATTCCTCTTTTAAAATCCAGGTGACCACCTGCATGGGGATCTGCAGCATCAATAATTTAATCTGGTACCAGTCTTTTTTGAAATCCGGTCTGATATCTTCAACCCGTGCAAAAGATACGGGCCTGTCTTCAAGGTAGAGTAAAACAACATCATTTACATTTGCCATGGCAGCCTCATCTGATTTGATTTTTCCTGTCAACTGGCTTCATATACCATACTCTTTTAATAACCAAAAGATAGGAGAGATTGAAAATAGACATATTTTTTGAAAAGTATCTGATTCCCGGTTATCCATATTCTGATATTCAATGAAGCAAAGGTCTTGAACCAGAGTATCTATAGCCGCTCTTTATTCATTGATGGCTTCCAATGGTAGAGCAGACCAGCCACCAGTGCCGTAAACGGGGCCACAGTGACGAGCCCGAAGCTGCCCACAAGGATATTCAGGATTTCGGCAGCCACAAAGGGGGCATTGAGGATGTTTTCCGAGGGAAGTCCCTTGGCCATAAAAAGGAGGAACATGGTGATGTGGCTGCTGGAATAGGCCAGGAGCAGGGTTGTGGTCATGGTGCCGATGACGGCCCGGCCCACCCGGAGGCCGGAACGTAAATGGTCTCTGAATCCGATATCCGGATTTTTCTGTTTGATTTCATCCATGGCCGCGGCAATATCCATGGCCAGGTCCATGACGGCCCCGGAGGAGGCGATGAAAACGCCGGCAATGAAAATGTCGGTGAGCTGCAGGTCATAATAACCCGAGTAGAGAAGGGTTTCGGCAAAAGGACGGACTGCGCCGTGGAGGGCAAAAGCCTGGGTGAACAGGACTGCCAGAAGGCAGGTCAGGGACACCCCCATCATGGATCCTGCAAAGGTGGCTATTCCACGCCGGTTCATCCCGCCAACGGAGAATGTGACCACGGCGGTGAAAATACCCACCACGGCCATTCCGGTGGGCAGCGGGGCAAATCCCTTGAGGAGCAGTGGAAAGAACACCTTCCAGAGAACCATGGCCGTGAATACAAAGGAGAGCAGGGCCTTAAGGCCCGTAACCCCGGCTACCCCGATGAGCAGAAGGCCGAACAGGCCGATTAAAACAAGTTGAAGCCGCAGGCGATAGTGCCCCCGGGCAAGGCCGTTGGCCGGTTTTCCTTTGGCCATATCGTATTCCACAAGCACGGTGGCCCCGGCCTCATAGAATTCGTCAAACTCCATTTTGCCGGTGAGCATATTGGTGATGGTCAGCTCCTGGCCCTGGTGGGGGCCGTTAAGCAGCCGCACTGTCAAAAACTGGCTTTCGGTCTTGACGATGAGATTGGTGCGTACGTTGCTGTTGTCCACGGCAATGACCCGGCCCCGGGCATGGAGACCTGAAGGTGCGGTCGGAATCCCGGCCAGATCGACAAAATACAGTCCGATGCAGATGGTGATGATTACCAGGGCAAAAAGCCAGTCGCGCCGCGAAGTTGACATTTATTCTCCTCAGAAAAAACGAATAAAACGGCGCCGCAGATCCTGCAGCGCCGTTAGGGTTGATTTAAAAAATCGAACAGATGTTTATTATCTGTCCGTTTTCCTGCAGATGCCCGCCAGCCCGATCAGGCCGAAGCCAAGGAGCAGGACCGCAGACGGAACCGGCACAGGTGCCGCCGTTCCGGAAATGGACGACCAATCCTCAAATTCCCCGTGATCGGAAAATTCAGCAACATAGGTGATTTCCCCCAGCTGGCAGTCGGCGGTGAAGCTGATGGCCAGCAAAGCCCCGGGAAGCACATCGAATGCGATTGAATCGGAAGACATTTCCAGATAATCCGTTTCAATAGTTTCATTGAGGTACAACGGGCTGTAAGTATACGTAGCGACCGTCCAGTCTGCGGGAGTATTCAGCAGGGTGACATTGACGGAATTTTCAAAGGTCAAGGCCACATTCCACAGGTATGGATGAGAATCTGTCATCAAGGATGTATTTTCAACCGTAAAGTCGTATTTCCAATCGCAGCCCAGATTGGTTTCGCTGTAAATGATATTCGCCGACATGGCTGCCTGGGCTGCCGGTGCTATAAGGAGGATGGCCAGAAGGGCCAGCCCCATGAGTGAAATACTGATTTTTTTCATAAAACCTCCAATTTGAGTCTATTCCGATTACTATTTCACAATCGGCAGAGTCTGTTTAATGCCCATGATTCTGGCAAGTTTCTTGGCGATGTCCGTATTGTCATAAAAGCCATAGAAATTCCTGGCTTCCGCGCCTTGGGCAAAGACCGGCACCGGAACCCCGGTGTGGGAATAGGAAGTCCAACCGATGCTGGCGTTTTCATTCAGGATATGGGTGAGGGTGACAACGATGGGTTCATAGCCGCTGTAGAGAAAGGTGTTCTCCGCACCGCTGTTGTCGTTGGTGCCGCACATGGATTTGTCATAGGCGTCTTCGAGTTTTTCTTTCTGGTAGTCGTTCAGGCTGTAATAGTCCAGACCGAAAACGGTTTGCATCAAATTGATCATGGCGCTATCAGTTGCCAGGTTATCGACACCAAGGTGGCTGCCGCAGACACCGGGGGCCATGAGGGTTTTGTGCGGTACCCAGTCATTGGCCTGGAAATTTTCATAGCTTTTGGTCTGGCCCAGCAGTTTCTCATAATAGGCTTTGTAGCCGGTGGTGGCATGGCCGATGGTCATACCGCCGGTCTCATGGTCGCCGGTGACAACGATCAGGGTATCCCGGGGATGGGCTCTATAGAATTCCAGGGCCATGCCCACGGCGTTGTCAAAATCGATCATGTCACCGATATTGGCAACGGCATCATTGGCGTGGCCGGCCCAGTCAATCTTGCCACCTTCGACCATGAGGAAAAATCCCCTGCCATGGCCGTCGTTGGCGGAAAGAACCTTGATGGCTACATTGGTTATCTCGGCCAGGGAGAGGTTCTCCTCGGGTTTGTCAATGGCATAGGGCATGGCGGCAGAGCCCGGCAGAACGGGATTGATGGCAACTACCTTGTCCCGCGGGTTCGTCAGAAGATCTTCGATATCCGCTTTGGTGTTGAGGACTTCATAGCCGTTGGCAGCGAGCAGGGCCCAAACGTCGGTCGGCGCTGTGGGTTTGGCCAGACCGCCGCCCCCGAAAAATTCATAGCCCGTATTGGCCATCTGGACGCAGATGTCGTTCATGTTGCCGCGGGAGGGCACGCTGGCATAGTAGGCTGCGGGGGTGGCATGATCCAGGGACACACTGGAGATGACGCCGACTTTCTTTCCCTGTTCCTTGGCCAGCTGGGCAACGCTTTTGTAGCTGGTGTCTTTAGTATCGTTCATTCCAATGACGCCGCTCAGGGTCTTGATGCCGCAGGCAAAGGCCGTGGCTGAAGAAGCCGAATCAGTCATCAGGGCATGGGCGTCGAAGGTGGTCTGCAGACCGGCCACGGGCATTTTGCTCATGTTCAGCCGGTTCTGTGGCAGGAGCAGGTCGGCGGCTTCTTGTGCGCTGCCACCGTTGACCTGCGTCAGATAGGCTTCGGTGGCCTGGATCTGTGTACTGGACATGCCGTCACCCAGGAAGAAAAAAACATATTTGGGTGGTGCGGCGTATGCGGCCGATGCCATGAAGGCCATCAAGCAGGCAAAAGCGATAGAAGTCAAACTTTTTCTGAGTTTCATTTTTTTTCCTTATCAATAAAAAATTTTTAAATCGACTTTCAATCAGAGAACCCCCTGATGAAAATCACCATGTTTAATAGGCGGTCCGGCCGTCCTGCAGTGTGTTTTATTCTTATCCTGGATGGTGAATGGCCCTTTAAAATATCCCGTCTTAAGCGGGTTGTTTTAATCTGCAATCCACGTCATCCCTTTTTGTTTCGCAAGACCCGTTGACTTTCCGGCCCCCGCTTATCCGGGGTGTGGCTTTTTCTATCGTACGGTTTGATCATATGGGGTCTGTATTAGATGAGAATTAGGCCTGAATGAGAGTTTGATAATAAATTTATTTGCAAGTGCAATGCAGCCTCATCGGGTTTGATTTTTCTTGTCAACTGACTTCATTTACAATACTCTTCTGAGAACCAAAAGATAGGAATAAAGATATGCCTGCAGATTTTGATAAAAAATGGAAAGTGTTCTTTCTTGTTGCCACCTCAATTTTCATGTCCACGCTGGATTCAAGTATTGTCAATGTTGCCCTGCCGTTCATGATGCAGGATCTTCTGACAAATATGACAACGATACAATGGGTGGTGATCATCTATTTGATGACAGTATCCTCTTTGCTTTTAAGCTTTGGCAGACTGTCTGATATCCGGGGGAAAAAACTGGTATATGTTCTGGGGTTTACCATTTTCATCATCGGGTCCGGTGCCTGCGGCTTTGCACCCAGTCCACCGGTATTGATCTGTGCCAGGGGATTGCAGGGGATCGGGGCATCCATGCTTATGGCGTGTTCCCCGGCGCTTGTGGTGGACGCGTTTCCACCGCAGGAAAGGGGTAAAGCGCTGGGTCTGATCGGGGCAGTGGTTGCAGCAGGGCTGACAACCGGTCCTGTGCTCGGGGGATTTATTCTGGAATATCTGTCCTGGCGCAGCATTTTTTATATTAATATCCCCATTGGTTTGACTGCGGTTGTCATGGGCATGAAGATTTTAGATACAGATCATTTTTCAAAGGGAAGCAACGAGCCCCTTGATAAAGCAGGCAGTCTTCTGCTGATTCTGGCGATTTCCAGTCTGGTTGTCCTGATGACCCAGCTGAATAACTGGGGTATATTTTCCATTCATTCTGCGGTTATGGCCGTTATCTGCATATCTGCAGGTGCAGGGTTTGTCTTTAATGAACACAACACCCGGTATCCGTTGTTTGACATGGCTCTGCTGAAAATCCGGCTGTTTGTTTTCCCGGTGGTGTCTGCGGGGTTCATGTTTGCAGGACTTTTTATTATTGTTTTCATGATGCCGTTTTACCTGATATACCCTTGCGGCTTTGCTGCATCAAAAACAGGGACCATCATGATTGTTCCATTTTTATTTCTTTTGTTTGTCAGCCCGGTTTCCGGAATACTTTATAACCGGTTCGGCTCAAGAAAATTATGTCTTCTGGGGATGGGGTGTATGGGGCTGTCTCAGTTTTCACTGATGTATATCCAGCCGGATATGCCTGTGGTGTCCATCCTGTGGCGAATCAGTCTTGCCGGGCTGGGAACGGCTTTATTTGTATCTCCGAATAATACGGCGATCATGAGCGCCGTGTCAGTGTCCTGTCGCGGCATTGCCTCCGGAGCAGTTGCAACGGCAAGAAACCTGGGAATGGTCATCGGGGTTGCCCTGGCAGGGCTTGTTTTCTCAAGTTCTTTCCTCAAATTTACCAACGGGATAGCACTGGAAAATTATCTCAAAGAGATGGAACCCTGGTTTATGGTAAGTTTTCATCGGACCATGGTGATGGGAGTGATTTTATCTGTTTTCGGGATAGCAATAACGTTTTTCCGAGGACCTGAAAATCTTGATTTACTGAAATCTGAAAAATAATCAAGGAGGTGACGCATGACGCAATCTGATACGACACAGGCCTATGCCATACTGGACCATCCCCGTGTGCTGCAGTATCTGTTCCATCCCCGGGCGGATTTCGGGATGAGACCGCCTGCTGAAAACCGGCAGGATTTTATGATTCCGGTGGATGAGACGGTTCAGGTGGGGGCATCCTTTCATTCTGTTTCCAACGCAGCACCAGTGATTTTATTTTTCCGTGGCAATGGAGAAATTGTCTCAGATTATGATGATCTTGGCGGGGTGTTCAATCAGGCGGGGTTAAATTTTTTTGTTGCCGATTACAGAGGATATGGCAGCTCCGGCGGAACCCCTGCGGTCAGCACCATGATCCGGGACTGTCATGCAATATTTGATTTTGTGAAGTCTTTCATGGCACAGAAAAAGATGACTGGCCAACTGTGCGTGATGGGAAGATCCCTGGGCAGTGCCAGTGCCCTGGAGCTTGCTGCAAAGCGTGAAAAAGAATTTGACTGTCTGGTGATTGAAAGCGGGTTTGCCTGGATAAAACCGCTGCTTGAAACCCTTGGGATATTTCTTGAAAAGAATCCGGACCTGCCCCGGGGCCTTGAAAATGTGGATAAAATTAAAAATTTTTCAAACCCCTGCCTGGTGATCCATGCCCAGTTTGATCATATTATTCCGTTTACGGATGGTCAGGCGCTGCATGATGCCTGCGGTTCAAAAAACAAAACGCTTTTGCAGATTCCGGGTGCCAATCATAATGACATCTTTTTGCGCGGCATGGATCTGTATCTTGAAAATCTGAAAAAAATTCTGCTGACGCTGAGGTCATAACAACGATTTTAAACCGTCCCTTTTTTATATTATATCAGCTTGGAGGTAAAATATTGGATTTTAGATTATTTTTTATACATGCCATAAAAAGAGCTGGCCTGATCTTGTGTGTAACTCTTTGTGTTTTTCTTTGTTCCTTGCCAGATGTGAAGGCAAAAGAATATCGTACCGTTGAAGATCTTAATCAGCAAGCTATGGAAGATGTGATGCGGATTCGAGATGAGATGAATGCCATGTTTAATGCGCCGCCGCCAAAAATAGATTATGAGAAATATGATGTCTATACTGATTTTAAGAATGTTTTTTCTGGATATGATAACTCAGAACAGTGGAACTGGATGATTTATGAAAACAGATCGCCCTGGGTTCAAGAGAAAAAAGAGTGGCATAAAAAGGTTTTTGATAAAAAAAAATATGATTTTATTGTCTTGCCGGTTGAGGATTTTTCAGTTGGTAATGATATTGTTTCCAGAAAGCTTGCTGCTGATTTGATTGGTGCAAAGATCGCTCATGTTACAGGCCAAACGGTAATGCCAGCTGAACTTGTTTTGGGGTATTATGGTGAACGTGCATTTGTGTTTGAAGACTATAGATTGACCGCATATGAACGCAACAATAAGGTGACAACAGTGCACCTGTTACTTAAAAGTGTTGATAGAAGAGTTCAAGACAAGCATGGCTTTCCGGCAAAAGAATTGGCACTCGTCATAACAAAGGCGGGTAAAGTAGAAAAGTTTAAAATATATAAGTTAGACGAGGTTTGTGTCCAAAAAACACTTGAGGTTCAGATAATTGACAAGATGGATGATATGATTCAATTTATTACGCCTCTTGACCGTTCTTTGGTAATCCGAACTGATCCAAAAGCGGAAAAAAACTGGAAGTTAAATACCACTGTCCATGAAACGATTGATGGTATAAAAGATCCTATAGACAGTGCGGCATGGCTGCAATTTATTGCCTGTATCACACCCAATATCCATCAGGATGCAAAAGATCGATTATTTGAGCGTTCTGTTGCTGTTTTGACCGGGGTTGATAAAGATTCAAAATATTATAGATTGTTTATGGCTCGCGCAATGCAATACCTGCATCGTCGTCCATTGGCACTGCCATATCTGGAAGGTGAAAAAGACATGGCGATGACTGGCTTGCAGGCATATATCAATGGAAATTATTATGAATTAAAGGAGACACTTGGGAAAATAACCAATCCATTATTGTATGCTGTTTCATATCTGGAGCTTTTGAAACTCTCAAGGGCATATGGAAAACCTGTGCCCGAATTTGATGAGAAAATAGCTGCAGGAGGCTGGCGGCAGATTATTCAATATGCAATTGATGATGAAGATTTATGGGCCAATATTGATGGTCAAAAATTATTCAGTTCACTGGGGGGAATTTTTCCCCAGTTTAAATCGTTGTTAGGTGAAGAACTGCAAGATGAGTGGGATTTTGGGAATCATGCCGGTGAAGATATTGGAAAAAATATTTTGAATGATTTGATTTATAAAATCAAGGAGCGGATTGTTCAATCTGACCTGTCAGTTTATGAAAACAATTTAAGCGAAACAGATTTTTGGCTGTTATATCGGAACATATTGATAAATATCCCTTTAAAGCCTCTTTATAGAATGGTGTATGCACAAGGGGCATATAACAGCGGGGTGAAATATGGAGAGCAGCTTGAACCGGTTTTTAATGGGTTAACTGCCTTTGATGCGCCCTATGCACAAAGCCTTTATAAATATGCCTTGCAAAACAAATCTTCTACTCAAAAATTTTATCTGGAAAAAGCCTATAAAATAGCATGCAACATAAAACAAACTTCATATAAATTTGAGATAGATTATAGAAGAACAGCTCATCTAATAAAGAAAATCCCACCGCTTTTTAAACAGGGGAAAATGGTTTGTGGTTATCAGGGGAATCCGAGAGGTTTTTTCCCTGCGGATCAAATAAATGAACAGTTTACCACCGTAAATTTTGCTCTTTTAAAATCTGCTTATTTGTCCGGCAAATTGAGTGAAAAAGATTTTGAACAGCAGTGTTCTAAACGGTTTAATGGCTCTCCTCAAAAAATCATTTTTTCTGCCCAGGAATTTGAAAATAAAGGAGAGCGGGCTAAAGCGATTAAATTACTGCAAAGTGCTATACGAAAAGATGATCAAGGATGGAATGTATATAATTTGCTCGGAGAATACTTTATTGAAAATAAAGAATACCTAAAGGCCACCCAGGTTTATGCTTCTTTTCCATATTTTTTAAATGTCCCGAACGGAAAACGGGTTGAAACATCCAACCTGGCATATGAGGCGGGTAAAGTATTTGATAGAGCCGGAAGACTTCAAGAGGCTGAGTATTTTTATAAATTTTGTGTCTCGTTTGGTACAGGCGCCCAATGTGAAATGGAGTCCAGTTATCGCCTTGCAATGATGGATAAGGATTATCATGGTGCGGCCAGACATGCATATTCCAGTTGGGTCAGATACGATTCTCTATATTCTTTTGGGAATTTTCTTTCGATTATGAGTATGCTGGGTGGATCAGAGGATGTTCGCAGGCTTTTTAAAAAGACATTGTATCAGTATGATAAATTAAAAAACACTGATGGATTGTGGGGCTCACTATTTATTGATCATCGTTTAGGTAAAGCAGATATAGATATGATCGAGAAAGATCTTAAAGACCTGATGCCGGTTTCTGCTTCCACAGATTTAAAAAGACAACAGCGAAAGTATCTTTTTTCGCAGCTATATATTGATCGTGAATTGGCAGTGGGTAATGCCATGCGTATTTATCAGTATAATACTGTCAAGACAGGTGACAGGATAACCAAACCAAAGGAAGTAGGAACGATATTTTCCATCTTGTCTGAATGTCCTGAAAATCTTTGTGACGAGCAGATTAAAGCCTTAAGTGGAATGGATATGAGCGATGAATACGCCCACGGTTATCTCGGGTTAAATTACATTCTTAACAAAGAGTATGAAAAAGCGACCCAAATTTTTCTTTTTTATGACAGCAAGTTTAATTTGTTGAAGAGTACGTTTTTTCCAGGATTTTTTCTTCCTTATGCAACCATGGGTTTTATCCAGCATACTGAAGCAACTCCGGAAATGTTGGAACAATTTAAAAAGATCCTGGAACCTAAAGAGGGCAGGTCAACAAATTTTCAAAGATCCTTGGCATTGGCGTTAATAAGCGCATATGGCAGGGATAAGAAGATGGCACTCAAATACCTGACTGATGCATCTGATAAACGGGATTCTAATTATGCCAAAAGTCGATCTCCATCCCCCTGGTATCAATTGATAAGCACTGCTCAGTGGTTATATGATTACACGGGAGATAAGGATTTTTTATTGTTTGGTTTAAAGTGGGCAAGACGTCATCAGGATATTTATCCTCAAACTGCATGGGCATATGCTTTTGAAGCGCGTTACAGTGAAGATTCCCAAGCCCGTGTCCGCGCGGCAGGATTTGCTCATTACCTTGACCCGGGTTCATTGTGGTTGTCGCAGATACCTGAGCAGATTAGAAGTCAGGGTGTGCAGTGGTGGGAACAACAAGATATTCTTAAAGAAAAAAAACAAATAAAAGAAAATCTTCAGGAATTTTAAAATAGATAAAGGGTCTTGTCCTTGTGGCTCATATTACTTGGACTATCCGTTTTGTTTTCCCTTGACAGAATGTATCCTCTGATTTTATTATCCTGAGCACATATTGTAGATTGTCGACAATCTACAAAACTGAAAAGGAAAATCATGAACCGCATTCTTAAGGCAGAAATAAAAATTCCGCTTGTTGACAGGGTGATTGAACAGCTCAGAGGAGCGATCAGTTCCGGGAAAATACCAGCTGGAGAGCGGCTGATAGAATGCGAAATCGCAGAACATATGCAGGTCAGCAGAAATGCGGTGCGCGAGGCATTCCGTTCCCTTGAGAAAGAAGGATTTGTCACCATTACGCCCTTTAAAGGTGCACATGTCACCATTCATACCAAACAGGAAATTGCGCAGATGTTTGAAGTCATGGGAGTTCTGGAAGGCATGAGTGTCATGCTTGCTATCCGGAATCTGACACCTGAAAGGCTTGCCGAACTTGATGCGCTTCATGAAGCCCTTGAAAAACAGTATGCTGCCAATGAACCTCAAAAATATCTGCAGGCCAACTGGAAATTTCACGAAGCAGTCAAGCAGATCGCAGGAAATGATATCCTGACAAAAATATTCACCGAACTTCAGCAGAAAACGTCAATATACCGGACCTGGCAGTTGTCAAAGCCCAACCGGTTTAAGGCATCCATTGAAGAACATCGACTGATTATGGACGCATTTCATAAAAAAGATCCGGTACTTGGAGAGGTGCGCATGCGCGAACATCTGATGCGGCAAAGCGAGTCTTTAATGTGAGGCATAAAACATTAATCTGTTTTTTAAAAAAAGGGGGGGGGTATGATTCAAAAAACGATTATTTTTTTAGTTGTTTTATTATTTTCTGCGCAGCCTGGTTTTGCCGGGCCGGATAAAGCAGGCAGCCTCAAAAAGTTAAAAGCTAAATGCTGCACTCAATTCGGGTATTTTATCGGCAGCCGCGTATCCGGATTGACATATGAAGGAGAAAAATGTTCCGGCACCACCAACTCTTTTGGCAGGTTCAGGTATAAAAAAAATACGCCGGTTACTTTTTCCGTCGGTGATCTGGTATTGGGAACAACCATGGGAAAACCCTTTGTGACGGCACCGGATCTGGTTGAAGGCGCGCAAGGGCCTGAAGATGCGCGTGTCAACAATCTGCTGGTTTTTCTTCAGACACTGGACCAGAATGGGAACCTGAACGATGGTATTCAGATTTCAACCGCTATTGCACAGATTGTCAGTAATTATAAAGGCTTGATTTCATTTGACCAATCAACCGTAAGTTTTGTGTCTGACATTAATGTTGCCGCTTTGCTGGCTGATTTGAATGCAGCAGATGTTTTTACAGACAAAGATCCCAGGGCCCGGACTTTGCGAAAAAGCCTGGCTGCTCTGGAATATTTTCAACGCGCCACAGGCAAACGCAAAATTATCAATACCCGAAAAGGGTTTGTCCGTGGGTATGAATCAACTGATTCCACCTGGCAGTTTTTGGGTATTCCTTACGCCCAGCCGCCGTTGGGGGATTTGCGCTGGAGACCTCCCCAGAGTGTTAAAAAATGGCATGGAGTGCGGGATGCGATTGCCTGGAGTGATCAGGCTGCCCAAAATCCGTATCTTCAGAGATTTGGCGAAGGCGGCATGAGCGAGGACTGCCTGTATCTAAATGTGACAACACCTAAAACAGCGAAGAACCTTCCGGTCATGGTCTGGTTTCATGGCGGCGGTTTTACATCATTGACCAGCAACACCAAGGCCTTTAACAATCCGGACGGACTGACAAACAAAGGGGTTGTTCTGGTGACAGTCAATCATCGTCTCGGACCGTTCGGATACATGGCCCATCCGCTTTTAAGCGAAGAATCCGGCGCTGGTTCCGGAAATTATGGCCAGATGGATCTGATCGCTGCCCTGCAGTGGGTACAAAAAAATATCCGACGGTTTGGCGGCAACCCCGGGAATGTGACAATTTTCGGTGAATCCGGTGGCGGTAGAAAAACACTTTCTCTGATGGCATCCCCAATGGCTAAAGGTCTGTTTCATAAAGCAATCAGCCAGAGTGGGACCCTTTATCCAGATACCCGAAGCCTGGCAAGTGCTGAAGCATATGGTTCAGCTTTATCTGCTGCCATGGGTGCGGAAACACTTGAAGACCTCAGGGCAAAGTCCTGGACACAGATCGTTGCAGCTGCTTCAGCCACAGTTGTTCCTTACACCAATGTAGACGGGATCTATCTGCCGTTTTCAGAAAGGCAAAGTTATGAAACAGGACAGAATAATGATGTGCCATTCATGATTTCTATCAATACCAATGATACGCCAGATCCCATTGGCACAATTAAAAATGTTCTGCCCTGGATGAGCGATTATAAATCTGCCAGTGTTTATGCCTGTCTGTTTGACCATGCGCCTTCAGGGTGGCAGAATCAGGGTGTTCTTGCGTATCATGCCTGTGAGTTGACCTATGTTTTTAATTTTCCGGAAAGTGCTGTTGTTCATCACCAGCTGGGACTTGTTCTTGACCCTGCGACAGGTGCAAGTCTCATTGTCGGCGACCTGGATGGAGACGGTATTAGCGGCTCTTATGGTGACACAGATGATATTTTTATATCAATGGGGTTTAATGAAATAGATCAGCAGGTTGCTGAAACAACTATGACCATGTGGACCAATTTTGCTAAATACGGAAATCCAAGCACTGAAGATCTGATCTGGCCTTCTTATATGTCTGAAAATGATACGTATGTAAAATTGGGAGAATTCCCCACGGTTGAAACCGGATTATCTGAGATATCTTTTATTCGTGAATAATATTAGATCGTAATAAGGAGGACATATGATTTTTAGGATTGCAATTTATTTAGTTGTTTTATTATTTTCTGCGCAGCCTGGTTTTGCCGGGCAGGATAAAGCGTGCAGCCTCAAAAAATTAAATGCTGCACTCAATTCGGGTATTTTCTCGGCAGCCGTGTATCTGGTTTGACATATGAAGGAGAAAAATGTTCTGGCACAACCAATGCTTTTGGCAGGTTCAGATATAATAAAAATACGCCGGTTACTTTTTCGGTCGGCGATCTGGTATTGGGAACAACCATGGGCAAACGCTTTGTGACGGCATTAGACCTGGTTGAAAGCGCGCAAGGCCCTGAAGATGCGCGTGTCAATAATCTGCTGGTTTTTCTTCAGACACTGGACCAGAATGGGAACCTGAATGATGGTATTCAAATCAGTCGCAGAACATCTCATATTGTTTCTCAATACAGCAATGTCATCGATTTTGATCAGGATACAGCAGCCTTTGCCTCAGATGCCAGTGTCCTTGCATTGATGGATGAGCTGAACACAGCTGGCGTGTTCACCGATAATGATCCAAGAGTCCGTCCCTTAAGAAAAAGTCTTGCTGCGCTTGAATATTATCAGCGTGCAACAAGCCTGAGAAAAATTGTCCATACCCGAAAAGGATATCTTAGTGGTTTTGAAGCAAACGAAACCACCTGGCAGTTCCTGGGAATTCCATATGCCCGTCCTCCTATAGGAGATCTGCGTTGGAGACCACCTCAGAAAGCAAAGAGATGGCATGGTATAAGAGATGCCATCGCCTGGGGAGATCAGGCTGCACAGTCAATGGCAATGGAGCAATATGGAGAGGGCGGCATGAGTGAGGATTGTCTTTATCTGAATGTGACAGCTCCTAAAAATGCCACAGGCCTTCCGGTCATGGTCTGGTTCCATGGCGGGTCTTTTACCATTTTGACCGGAAACACTAAAGGCTACAATAACATTGATGCACTGACCACCAAAGATGTGGTCCTGGTAACGGTTGTTCACCGACTGGGACCCTTTGGATACCTGGCACATACTGATCTTGCAGAAGAGTCCGAGTATGGGGGGTCTGGAAATTATGGTCAGATGGACCTGACGGCTGCATTGAAATGGATTAAAGCAAATATCCGGTCTTTTGGCGGAAATCCGGATAATGTGACCATATTCGGGCAGTCCGGCGGTGGTGCTAAAACCGCTTCATTGATGATGTCTCCTCTGGCCAAAGGGCTGTTTCATAAAGCGATTATTATGGCTGGAATCGGTCCGGTATCACCCGCAGACACCATTGAATCTTCCATAGCCACGGCAGAAGCTATTGGTGAAGCTGCCTTTAGACGAAACGAGGTTGTTACCCTTGAAGAAGCCCGCACTTTGCCATGGACGGCAATTATTCAGGCGGATACAGATAACAATATCCCTCGTGAAACCTATCGGCCTAACGTGGATTATTATTGTATTCCTGATACGTATTACAATACACTTGTCAATGGACAGCCCAATGATGTGCCGCTGTTAATCGGCTGCACTGCCATGGATTATCCCAGTATTATTTATGGGATGAAACAACAGATGCCGATTCGAAGCAATTACAGCTCATCCGATTTGTTTGTCTATAAATTCAACCGGGTACCCAGAGGATGGAATCAGATGGGGCTGCTTGCCAACCATGGTGGAGAGATTCCCTATCTGTTTAACTATCCGGCAACTTTTATCAACAACTACTATTTTGGTTTGATTCTTGATCCGGAAACAAGTGCTCCGTTTCCCACCATTCCGGATTTGAACGGGAACGGTATTACTGGCAAGCAAGGTGATGCTGCGGATGTTTTTATCTCGATGCAATGGGGAACGCAAGACATGGCCATGGCTGATAAAACCATGGCCATCTGGTCTACTTTTGCCAGAACCGGTAACCCAAGCGTCCCTGGTGTCGTTGAGTGGCCCGCTTATTCTGTACAAAATGATATTTATGTTGAAATCGGCCAGGACGAGATAACCATAAAAACTGGCCTTAACGCCGCATTTCCATGAATATTATTGAACAGACAACAAATAAATAAGGACTGTGTCAAAAACAAGGAGAAAAGATGAAAGCGTTATTTAAATTATCTGTTTTACTGTCTGCTGTGATCAGTTTATCGGTCACCTTATTATTAATTTCTTCACCTGCCTTTGCAAAGCATGCTCACCATAAAGGCAAAAAAGCATTTGCCCACAACCCGGTCATTTTCATTCATGGCAGTTCCGGTTCTGCCTCACAGTTTGAATCCCAGGCCATGCGCTTTATGAGCAACGGATATCCCAAAGATCATATCCATGCAATGGAATATGATTCTTCGGCAGAAAATCCGTATGTTTACTGGCCGACAGTGGTTTATCCCCGACTGGATGCGCTGATTGCTCAGGTTCTGGAAACCACGGGAAAAACACAGGTGGATTTAATGGGGCATTCCATGGGAACCTTCGTGTCCCAGTACTATCTGAACTCCAATCCGGCCCGGGCAGCAAAAGTGGCCCATTATGTAAACATTGATGGAATTAGTGGAAAACAGATGGCTCTATCAGGGATTTCATCACCACCAGGTGGTGTAGAGACGATGGCGCTCTGGGCGGGTATGACCTATAAAGAAGAAGCAGAGATTGATGATGCTCAAAATGTGGTCATAGACAACCAGACCCATGTCGAAGTCTGCACATCTGCTGAATCCTTTTTTGAGATGTATTCATTTTTTACAGGAACTGCACCCCAGACCACCAGAGTGGTCCCGGAGACCTGGGGATTGATTGAAATCGCTGGCCGGGCCTGCCTTTTCCCGGAAAATATCGGTGTTGACGGCGCCATGCTTGAAATTTACAGAATCAGCCACAAAACCGGAAATCGATTGAGCAAACATCCCAGGGCGGTATTTGAAATTGGCGAGGATGGAAATTTTGGTCCCTTTAAAGCCCGTGCCGGAGAGCGGTTTGAATTTGTCATTATCAGGGATGGCCAGGATCACCATTTTTATAAGGAATCTTTTTTAAGAAGTGATTATTTTGTCCGCCTGAATACCTCCAGGGTGGGTGAGGGGATTGGTGCGAGTATGGATACGCACCCGGAGCAGGCAAATCTGATCATTTCCAGGGATAAGGAATTCTGGGGTGAACGTCCGCTGGAAAAAGATATCCTGGCAATTAACGGTGTGGATGTTATCAATGAAGTTACGGGCGAATTTATCAACCGTACCAATGTTGTATATGTGTTTGATCAGAATGCAGACGGTATAAGTTACATTGATGAACCTGTGGGATTTTTGCACAGCGTGCCCTTTATGACCGGGGTGGATCTTTTTGTGCCCACTGACATGATTCGCATTACTGCAATACCCAGAGGCGGGAATGGAAAAATGCAGATCATTAATATCCCGGGGTGGGCATCAGACTACCATAGGATTTCAGTGCAGTTCAATGATTTTGTCCAATAAGTAAACCGGCAGAAATTATTTTTTTTATCTGCAGGATACACCAGGCAGGAGAAACACAGTTGTGACTTTCCTGCCTGGTTTTTTGTACTGTAATTTTTTATTCAGAAAAGGGAACAACAAACACAGGGACGTTTGAACGTTTTAATATATTCTGGATCAGTTTGTCGCCCATGGCTTCAGAAATCAGTCCTTCCTGCCTGCATCCCATGACAATCATATCGCAGTGTTCTTCTCCCAACGTGGCGATAATTTCATCGATGACAGATCGGCCTTCAGCCACAATGATTTTCTGGATCAAAGAATCCATCTGTTTTGCGTTGTTTTCTTCAATTGCTTTCTGGAAAAACCCTGCAATGGCCTGGCGAATTTTTAGTGCACCAATATTTTTCCCGATTAAAATATTTCTGGCACCATCGGTGTTCTCTGATTTGGAATCCTGATATAATTCTTCTCCAAAGGCCAGACGGATGCGTTTTTCAGCACCCGGGTCTTCTTCCATTACATGAAGAATGGTGATTCTGGCATCCTGGCATACAGCCAGGGTTGCAGCATGTTCAAAGACCTGTTTCATGTTTACGGAAAGATCGGACACAAAAAGGATGTTTTTTGCCGGTTGTGCCATTTTGGTTTCCTCCATTATATTTAACCTGCAAATTCAGGGTCGGTATTGAAAAATTCATTTACCCGATCCTGATATGTTTCGGCTGTTTTTGCTTTAAGTATATTCTTGATCTGCTTTTCGCTGTTGCTGAAACAAAGTCCCAGATAGTTCCAGAACCCTTTCATCCGGCTGATCAAATGCCCGGGTCCTGAAAATATGGCCTGATAATTTTCAAACAGGGCATCATGAAACGCTTTCAGGCGGAGCAGCTTGTTTTTTTTTATAATAATTCCTTTTATCTGTTCTGCAAGAAACGGGTTGGATAAAATTCCTCTGCCGATCATGAAACGATGAATGCCGGGAAATCGGGTGCTGACCGTGTTGAATGCCGCAAGACTTGTGATATCGCCGTTGTAGGTAAAGCAATGACGGCTGTTCTCCATGGCAGCGGCAAAGGCATCATGATCTGAAACGCCGGTGTACATCTGTTCACCGGTTCTGGGGTGAAGAATGATTTCATCCAGGGGATAGTGATCCAGCACCGGCAGAAGCTGTTCGATCTCTTTTTTGGATTTTCTGCCCAGACGGATTTTCACTGAAAGGGTATTTGATATTTTTGGCAGCACACGTCCCAAAAAATCATCAATGAGATCCGGATACATTAAAAGGCCGGAACCTCTTTTTTTTTTTGCAATCTTTGAATGGGGACAGCCCAGATTCCAGTTTATTTTTTTATAGCCCATGTCATACAGGCAATCTGCCAGAAAAATAAAATCTTCAGGCATGTTGCCAAGGAGTTGCGGAGTGATGAACAGTTTTTGATTTTTTTCAGGATCAACATCTTTGATCCTGGAAGGTTTCAAACGTTTTTGCCCCATAGTGGAAATGAACGGAGCCATGGCCTCATCAATGCCTGAAAAGTGATCTGCATATACATTTCGGAAGGTGACGTCTGTAAATCCCTGAAGGGGGGCAAGAATGATTCGGGTTTTAGTATTGTTCATATATTTGCGGATGATTGAGTTTTGTCAAGTTAATGGCCACAGTAATCTACCAGAATAATCTAAAGGATAATTAAAAAAACTTTGACAAACATAATTGCTATAAATTATACAGTCAAGTACTTTGGTTGTATTGTATATATGATGAGCGAATAGATTTCAAGGAGTGCTTTGCCGGTATGAAAGAGCTTTTTAGAGAAGTAATTCGAATAAATCAGTTGGAAAATGCCTTGGAGATGGAGGCGGGTGCGAAAAAATTATTTGCCCGGATCAATTCAATGCAGATGCCTGAATATTTTAACTGGACTGCTGAAATATTTGAAGAACTCCATGTGAAGGAACATCCGGAGAACACCGCCCTGATCTGGGCTGACATGGATTCATCGGAAAAAAAAATCTATTCTTATGGCGATCTGGCTCAAAAAGCAAATCAGCTGATCAATTTTTTTGAAACCTGCGGGGTCACAAAAGGAGAAAATCTGTATATGATGGCACCGCACCTGCCGGAGAACTGGTTTGCCACCCTTGCCTGCATAAAGGCCGGGATCGTCAGTGTCCCGACAGCCATTACAATGACACAAAGGGACATGGAATACCGGTTTGAAACCTATCCTCCGGATGTCATCATGGCGGATGAGGATTCTGCGAACCTGATTGATCAGGCATTGGAACACAATGATATAAAACCCAAACTTAAGCTGGTGATCGGGCAGAAAGAGGGCTGGAGATCGTTTGAGGAAATTGAGAAAGAATCCACACAGGCGCTTGCTGCCCGGACAAAATCATCTGATCTTCTGTTTTGTTATTTTACATCCGGGACAACCGGCCTGCCAAAAAGAGTGGGGCACACAGCTGTTTCCTACCCGGTGGGACATCTGTCTTCAACCCTGATGATCGGTGTCCGGCCCGATGATATTCACAATAATCTGGGCGCTGCAGGCTGGGCAAAATGGTCATGGTCCGGTTTTTTTGCACCCCTGAATGTGGGAGCCACTGTTTTGGGCCTGAAATATTCTGACCTGGATTCAGAACAGTATCTGGATGCACTTTCAAAGTACAAGGCAACAACATTCTGCACCCATCCGACAGCCTGGCGACGATTCGCAAATATGAATCTGGAGTCCTTTGATCTGTCTTCACTGCGTCATTCATTGAGCGCGGGCGAGCCGCTGCATCCGCATATTCATGACAAATGGAAAGCGTGTACCGGTATCCGGATCAGAGATTTTTACGGTCAGACTGAATCCACAGCCATGATTGGAAATCCGCCCTGGAATATGGAGAGAATGCGTAAAGGGTCCATGGGATTTCCCTGTCCCATGTATGATATTGCTCTGGCAGATAATGAAGGTAATGAAATTACAGAGCCGGATCAGGTGGGCCATATTGTGGTGAAGCTTGATCAATGGCGGGCAGCAGGGCTTTTTTCAGAATATATCGGAAGCCCGGATAAAATGAGTTCGGTTTTTGTGGATAATTTTTACTATACCGGCGACCGCGCATCTTTTGATGAAGATGGATACTGGTGGTTTGTGGGCCGGGCAGATGATGTTATCAAATCTTCGGATTACCGGATTGGTCCTTTTGAGGTTGAAAGTGCTCTGGGAGAACATGATGCGGTCGCTGAAGTTGCAGTGGTGGGATCGCCGGATCCGAACCGTTATCAGCTGGTCAAGGCATATGTGATTTTGAATCCGACCTATCAGGCATCCCGGGATCTTGCATTATCATTGTTCAGGCATACAATGATGATCTTACCCAAATTCAAGATTCCAAGAATCATAGAGTTTGTAGACGAAGTTCCCAAGACATTCAGCGGAAAAATCAGACGGGTTGAATTAAGACAGATGGAAAACAGTCGGCAGGACGGCCGGGAAGAAGACGGCCTTGCCGAATATTTCTACTGGGATTTTCCTGAGCTGAGCTCTAAAAAACAATAAGAACCCCTGTATTCTTTTTACAGCAGGTTCTTATTCACCGGATACTGGTATTTCCGGCGGAGCTAGTCTTTATGGGGAATAAACGGCATCTCAACTTCCACTTCACCGCTGCCGCTTCTTAAAAATTTGGCATGCGGATATTTGTTTTTAAAGACATTGATCATCTTTCGGTTTTCTGCCAGAACCGTTGCTATAAACTGTTTATAATTGTTTTCGGTTGCAATGGTTTCCAGAATTCCAAGCAGATAGGTGCCGATGCCAAGTCCGTGGAGTTTTTCTTTAACCAGGAACGCCACTTCAGCAGAATATTTGCCTGCTTCTGCATAGGAGCCGATGGCGACAATCTGTTTTCTTTTGCCGATCTGCATCAGTCCGATGATGGTCATGTTTCTTCGATAATCCACTTCTGCCCACTGCTGCTGGAGCATGTCTCTTGAAAAGACTTTGCGTTTATTGAAAAACCGGTAATAAATGGAGTCATCCTGCAGAGAATAGTAAAAATGTCTGGATTCAAATTCGTCTGAAGGCAGAAGGGGTCTGAAATCAACGGTTTTTCCATTTTCAAGCTTCAGGGAATACAAATACCGATCCAGAAATAAAAGATCCTGGGTAGTGGGCGGAAGCTGATCCGGGAAAATATAATGACGTTTTTTAGCTTCTTCTATCAGATTTTTCCGGAATTTGGGGTGGGCAATCCGGGCAAGCTCCATGACCCGTTGATAAATGCTTTTTCGTCGCATTTCAGCAACGCCGTATTCTGTAACGATAATATCAATATCCCCTCTTGTGGTCGCAACACCGGCGCCTTCACTCAAATGGGGAACAATTCTTGATACCTCGTCATCCTGGGCAGTGGATGGAATGATGACAATTGAAAATCCGCCCTTGGACATGGCAGACCCCCGGATGAAATCCACCTGGTCGCCAATGCCGCTGTAAAAAAGATAGCCCTTTGAATCCGTGCAGATCTGCCCTGTCAGATCCACCTCAAGGGCGGAGCTGATAGAAATGAAATTGTCATTTCTGGCAATAATATTGGGATCATTGACAAATTCCGAAGACCTGAAATAAAAGCTGGGGTTGTTGTGAACAAAATCATATAATTCCTGGGAGCCCATGCACAGCGACGCAATGGTCCGGTCCGGCAGGTAGTTTTTCTTTTTATTGGTGATGGCTTTATTTTTGAACAGGGGTAAAAGTCCGTTGGTGATAACCTGGGTATGGATACCCAGATCCTTTTTGTCCGCAAGATAGGGAACCACTGCATCCGGAAGATGGCCGAATCCGATCTGAAGGGTGGCACCGTCATCCACCAGGGTGTTGACATAGTGGCCGATTCTTTCCACCACTTTTTTGTTTTTGGTCAGCGGCAGGGATTCAAGCACAGGTTGTTCAAATTCCACAAGATAATCAATTTCATCGATGTGAACAATGCTGTCCCCCCAGGTTCTGGGCATCTGTGGATTGACCTGGGCAATAACAATATTGGCATTTTTCATGCCCGAAAGGGTGATGTCCACAGAGATTCCCAGGCTGCAGTATCCGTGATGGTCCGGCGGACTGACCTGCACCAGCGCTACATCCAGGCCGATTTCGCGATTGGAAAAGATTTCAGGAATCTGTGACAGATACACCGGGATATAATCAATTTTTCCTTCAAATGCGGACTGGCGCATCATGGCGGAGATAAAAAACAGTTTTATGGAAAATCTGGACAGAAAAGACTCATCATCAACATAATCGGAAAGCGAATGGGACAGCATCTGATAAATGATGATATCCTGGATGGAAAGATCCTCCACCATGGCTTTAATCAGCTCCTGGGGCTCTCCGCAGCCGGTGCCGATAAAGACCCGTGATCCGTTTTTGATTTTTTTGACGCTTTCCTGTGCCGTGAGTAATTTTTCAGGGCAGACTTGCTTTAGATCCATTCCATTTCTCCTGAGATACCTGCATGGGGGTAAAAAATTTGAATAATTATGAAATAAAAATGCACGAAAGTACAGGGAAAACCAAGGATTTCATCAAATTTTAAAAAAAGATATATACCGCAGAATTTTATCTGGTAAAAAATAGCTGTAATAAAAGTAATTTTCAGAATATAATAACAATCATCAATAATTTCTAAAAAAAATATTGGTTTTCCGGAAAGTTTTCATTTTCATTGAATTTTTAATACAGGTGCTGAATGATAAAGAATCTGAGTTTTGGAAAGAAAATGATGGGCGGTTTTCTCATCACAAGCGCAATCACTGTTTTTGTAGTCATTATAGGACTGTCAGGAATCACAAAGATAAAAACAAATTTCACGACAGTTCTTGAATCTTCTCCTCTGATTGATGCCGCCATGGAGATGAAAATATCTGTGGCAAGAGACATGCAGATGATAATGGAACTGCTTGCCGTCAAGAATAAATCAGATCTTGATGCGGTCTGGAAAGAACATTCCGGATTTGCAAAGGATTTTGATTTGTTTGCCACAGCGATACTTGAAGGTGCAAATACCCCGGAAGGAATAATCTATCCAGCCAGGGATGAAAAATTCAGAACAATTGTAAAACAAGCCGATGCTTTTCATAATAAAGAGTTCCAGCCGCGAATAAAACGAATTTATGATATGATGACTCAAAAAATAACAGGCATGGAATTTTCAGAAGAAGCACTGGATACCTATGATCGGGAAGCCGACCGCATAGGGGATCAAATGCTTGAGATGATAGGTAAAATTGAAGATATTGCAAGAGAAGAGATATCCGGGGCTCAAGGCAGTGTATTGAATATTTCGTCATTTCAGTTCACTTTGTTGATGTCAACAGGCATCATTGCGGTTCTGATTTCTTTATTCCTGGGTTTTTTAATCACAAGAATGGTTGTCAGGCCGATTTTGATGGCCAAGACTTTTGCTGAAAATATTTCCAAAGGGGATTTGACACAGAAGATCGACACTGATCAAAAGGATGAAATCGGTATGCTCGTTGGTTCCCTGAATACCATGAATCAGAATTTAAGAGAAATGTTGACAGATATTTTATCCGGGACACAGACGCTGAATAGTTCTTCCGTTGAGCTGTTATCTATTTCAGAAAAGATTTCTAAAAATGCAGACCAGACTGCTGAAAAATCCAACAGTGTCGCTGCTGCTGCAGAGGAAATGGGGACCAACATGAATAGTGTAGCAGCGGCAACAGAACAGGCGACAACGAATATCCAGATGATTGTGGCCGCTTCAGAAGAGATGACCGCAACTATTAATGAAATTGCAAACAGTGTCGCAAAAGGAAGTGAGACTACAGATCAGGCAGTTAGAAGTGCTGAGGATATATCCAGAAAGGTAAATGAACTTGGCAAAGCCTCCGCACAGATCAGCAAAGTCACTGAAACAATTGCTGATATTTCAGAACAGACAAATCTGCTGGCACTGAATGCGACAATCGAGGCTGCCAGAGCAGGAGAAGCCGGTAAGGGGTTTGCGGTTGTAGCAGGAGAGATCAAGGCACTTGCACAGCAGACCGCTGTTGCAACGACTGAAATCAATAAAAAGATTTCAGATGTGCAATCCACCACAACCGAATCCGTGACGGCAATCACAGCCATCGTGGGTGTCATAAAAGATATAAACAGTATCGTTGCTGCCGTTGCAGCAGCCATCGAAGAGCAGTCTTCAACTGCTCAGGAAATATCAAACAATGTAAGCCAGGCATCCGCAGGTGTTCAGGAAGTCAGTGAAAATATCAATCAAACATCAGCAGTGTCAGGGGAAGTAAGTCAGGATATTGCTGAAGTCAGCCAATCTGTATCTGAAATGAGCAACGGCAGCACAAGGGTAAACCAAAGTGCACAGGAACTGTCAAGCCTTGCAGAAAAGCTCAATACCATGGTTGGTAAATTCAAGCTTTAAAAAAACTGAAGCCGGCCTGATTTTTTACATTTAATTGATAAGCTGTCATGAAATCATTATTTAACAAGTTGACGTGGATTATAAACATTGCGCTGCTAATGTCGGTGACCGGTCCTGCCTGTGTTTTCGGTTTGGAAAATGTTTTTGAAATTGAGGGCAGGGGGATAACTGCGGATATCATAATGCTGGCAGCCTATGTTTTTTTAGCCCTGTTTTTTTCATTTCTCTGTTCAGTGGCCGAAGCCGTGCTTTTAAGTATTACGCCTTCATACATCGAAGGAATGAAATCAAAGTACCCCAAGCGGGCAGCGCTTTTGCGAAGGCTGAAAAAAGATAAACTGGACCAGTCACTTGCCGCCATTCTGACATTAAACACCATTGCGCATACCATTGGGGCAATCGGAGCGGGCGCTAAAGCGACAGTCGTATTCGGAAGTGCCTGGTTTGGTATATTTTCCGGCGCAATGACACTGATGATATTGTTTTTTTCCGAAATTGTTCCCAAAACCATTGGCGCTGTCTATTGGTCAAAGCTTACCGGCCCAACCGCGCTGTTTGTAAAAACGTTAATAACCGTACTGTATCCAGTGGTGTGGATATCAGAAAGACTTACACAGTATATCTCGCGTGGAAAGGTTGTGAGTATTTTTGGCAGGGAGGAGCTGATTGCAATGGCATCTCTTGGTGTGGAGACAGGTCACATCCACAGCAAAGAGTCCAAAATCATCAGTAACCTGCTGCGGTTCGAGTCGCTGAAAGCATCGTATATAATGACACCGCGCACGGTCATATCAGCCCTTCCTGAAACTGCAAAAATCAAAGATTCATTGGAGATAATAAGCAAAACCCCTTTTTCACGCCTGCCGCTTTATAATAAGAATATTGATCAGATAACCGGCTTTGTTCTCAAAAATGACGTTCTGATCGGCTCCACACAGAATCGGGGGGAGGATGACCTCAGATCCTTGAAACGGGAAATCATCGTTGTGCCGGAATCCATATCTTTAACAGCCTTGTTTGAATGGTTTCTTAAAGACCGTCAGCACATTGCCATTGTCGTGAACGAGCATGGTGGAACAGAAGGTCTTGTGACGCTTGAAGATTTGATTGAGACAATTATGGGAATGGAAATTGTGGATGAGACAGATAATGTTGAAGACATGCGCATTCTGGCACGAAAGCAATGGGCGGAGCGGGCCAGGAGTATGGGCATTGAAAAGGATGTCTGGAGCAGAGAACTGCCACAAAAATAGTTGATTTATTTTTTAAAAAGGAAAAAAGAGGATGAAAAATTATGTATTGATCGTTTGCTGTGTTTGTTTTGTTCTGGTTTGCGGATCAGTAAATGCCCGGGAAAATAATAAAAATATTGATGTCAGCATCGGCTTTCAAACCTATCATCATGAATACAAAGAACCGGGTCTGATGGAAAATGAGGGTTTTTTTTACGGGCTGTCCTATTCTTTTATGTATGATCAGAACGATATCCTTTTTGGCATAGAGGGTATGTTGGCCTAGGGCAGGTGGATTATTCAAGCGTATCAACCGGTGATTCCAATGACATCGATGATATATGTGCCGATAACCGGATTATTCTGGGATATTCGGTTTATAATGATCAAAAGACACGGATAACGCCTTTTGCGGGTATTGCCTACCGGTTTTTACAGGATGATTCAAAATATCAGCGGACCACGACCAATCATCTCGGATACCTGCGGGAATCCAATTATTTTTACAGCCCTGTGGGAGTGAAGATCCGATTTGAGTATGCCGGCGGATGGAGCCTGACCCCTGAGGCAGAATATGATATTTTCTGGTTTGGTCAGCAGGAAAGCGAGCTGGGGTATCTTCCCAACCGTGAGGATCTGACCAATGATCAGGAAAAAGGATATGGATACCGATTGTCCCTGACACTGGCAAGGAATACCCTTCCGGTCGGGTACAGCTTTCAGGTATTTTATCGATACTGGGATATCGATACTTCAGATGTCTCTTCTGACAGATTTGGCAATTTCGGATTTGAGCCGGCAAACGAAACTTCTGAATATGGCCTGAATGTATCTGTTTTATTCTGATCTTCAGAGGGGTGCTTCCGGAGCAAAAGAAAAACAGCAGTCTGAATATCTGTTTTTATTCTTCGAAGAATAGGTTCGTTCGGTAATTTCAACATGTCCGTTTTTATCCATCAGCATGACTGTTGAAGACCGCGTTCCATAGGAAGGGTCCTGAATGAACAACGGCGAGAGCAGTCTTTCCCATTCAATGCCCACGCCGGTATCCGGCAGGTCTTTGTCTTCGGGCCGATGTTGATCCGTAAGCATTGAAAAAAGGGCCTCCGGGGTAATGCAGCTGTTAATTATGTTTTCAAGGGCCTTCTTTCCGGATTGAATCTTGGGCCAGGGGGTATTGAGGAAATGATTGCTCAACCCGTGTATGCCCGGAGGAATTTTCTCCATCATTTTTTTTTTGTTGGAATACCAGTACAGTTCATCTTTGCTCCCGAAAAGAAGGTTGAATCCATTATACCTGTCTGCGGTGGCATTAAAAGCGTTAAAATAAGCCGGGATGTCCGTTGCGGAACTTAAAAAATCAATAATGATTTCTCCCCTTGAAACCGCATCCGGATTGACAGTTGCAGGCTCCCGGTAGTTTGTCAGGCCGGCAAATCTTCCTTTCCGGTTGATGCCGAACCAGGTACCCCCTTGTTCCAGGTCGCGACCTGCAAGGATGGCCGGATCAGTTTCCCAGAAATGCATGGGCGCTGTAGGCCTTTGATGAAATTCATCCCGGTTGGCAGCAAGAATTAAGGGGTATTTTTCTGATATCTGGTATCCAAAGAGGATGAGGCACATGTGCATTTCCTTTTTTAATTTTTTATTGTCTCTTTCGGGCTGATCCTGTAGTATTAATTGTTTGAATGTAATTGTAAATAATGAAAAAATCAATATGGAGGCTGGATATGAAAAATGCGGTTATTGTCAGCGGCGTTCGAACGCCTGTCGGAGCGTTCGGCGGTTCCCTGAAAAGCGTGCCCGTGGTGGAACTGGGCTCATATGTCATGAAAGATGTTTTAAAAAGAGTGGGATTAAGACCTGCTGTGGATGCATCCCAGGATGAGTTTTCACCGGCAACCCTGAAAGATCAGGGAATGATCGATCTTGAAAAAAAAGGCTATGATTATGATGAATCCTTAACCCCTGTTTTTGTTGATGAAGTGATTATGGGAAATGTGCTTCAGGCGGCCCAGGGCCAGAATACTGCCCGTCAGGCCATGATCGGTGCGGGGATTTCCAGACAGAGTGCAGCCTTTACGGTAAATAAAATCTGCGGTTCCGGTCTTAAGGCCATTGCCCTTGGCGCCCAGGCCATCATGTCCGGTCAGGCCGAGGTGATTATCGCAGGCGGTCAGGAAAGTATGAGCAACGCACCCATGGCACTGACCAAGGCCAGGTGGGGACATCGCATGGAATTGACCGGGATCGGTCCGGTTCATGATCTGATGGTTTTCGATGGGCTGTATGAAATTTTTTATGGTTATCATATGGGGTTGACTGCTGAAAATATTGTTGCAAAATACGGCATTACCCGGGAAGAACAGGATCAGCTGGCAGCACTGAGTCATGCAAGAGCCTTTGCAGCAGTCAATGACGGGACTTTTGCCCAGGAAATTATTCCGGTAATCATCAAATCCCGTAAGGCAGATACCATTGTGGATAAAGATGAGCGTCCCATGGAAACCAGTATGGAAAAACTGGCAAAACTCAGCCCTGCTTTTAAAAAAGACGGCAGTGTTACTGCGGGAAATGCTTCCGGGATAAATGATGCGGCAGCGGCTGTGCTTTTGATGACAGAAGAAAAAGCAGATGAACTGGGTCTTGAAAAACTGGCCAGAATAAAGGGCTTTTCATCCGGCGGTCTTGATCCGGCATATATGGGTCTTGGGCCTGTTCCGGCAATTAAAAAGGTGCTCAAACAGACCGGCATGCAGATTAATGATATTGACACCATTGAATTGAATGAGGCGTTTGCGTCCCAGGCGATCGGTTGTATGAGAGAGCTGAATATCGATGTTGAAAAACCCAATGAGCTGGGCTCTGCAATTTCCATAGGTCATCCCATTGGGTGCACCGGTGCCAGACAGATGGTTACCGCCATTCACCAGATGAAAAGAAAATCCTATTCAACAGGGCTGATTTCCATGTGTATCGGCGGTGGGATGGGTATGGCGATGATCATAGAAAAATAGCGTTTTTTCCTTTACTTGAAAGGTTTAAAATGTTAAAAAAACGATACATTTAAAACAGGTTTTAACGATACAACAGAATATTTAAAAGGGTGTTTTTATTATGGATATTCCTCGGAAATTGGGCATATTAATTTATACTGCAGTGCCGGCCATTGTTGGCGGTGGAATTGTATATCATTTTTTTGGAAGTTTTGTTCAGGTAATTATATTTGAAATTCTTCTTGTTCTGGCGGCCTTAGGGTTGATTCGAAATTAGGACAGACATTTTTTTTCTGTTGGAATTTATGTAAAGCCGTATTTGTGCAAGTTTTTGCATGCTACGGCTTTACATGATTTTGACTGTATTGTTAAGAGTCGGCATGATAGCAAGCTAATACACTAAACTGGTGGAGCCTTGGAACAGAATATTTCCCAGAGAGCGGTTTTTGTTTTTTTTATCGCATTGTTCTGTAGTGCGATTCTGCTTGCAGGGAAACTGATCGCTCCTTTTTTTGCCACTATTATTTTAGGGGTGGTTGCTACTGGCGTTTTCAGGCCGGTTTTCAGTTTTTTTTCCAAAAAGCTCACCCCCAAGATCGCTTCTGTCCTGACCTGCGTCCTGATTTTTATTGTGGTATTGATACCGGTTATATTTTTTGTAGGCGTGATTTCCAAAGAGGCCTTTAATTTATATGTCATGGCCAGGGATGCGGTCTTTTCAAATCAGATCAAGACCCTTCTTGCAAGCACACAGGCGCTGGATCGCCTGAATGATTTGATATTACGGGCTGGTATTGAAAAGGTGATTACCTGGGACGAGCTGTTTAATCCTGTTTCAGAGCTGGGAAAATTTGTCGGGTTTTCGTTGTTTGAGCAGGCAAGATTCATCACGTCCAATATTTTTAATATAGGGCTTTATTTCTGTCTGATCCTGATTGTTGTGTTTTACATGTTTATGGACGGGGACAAGTTCATAAAATATATGTATGATCTGTCTCCTCTGCCGGATGAGCATGACGAAAAGCTGTTCAGGAAATTTATGAACATGGCTGGTGCTGTTCTCATCGGAAATGGACTCGGCGGCCTGATTCAGGGTGTGGCAGGCGGATTTCTGTTTTTATTTTTAGGATTCAACTCTCCGTTTTTGTGGGGAGTGATCATGGGATTTCTGGCTTTTTTGCCGATTGTGGGAATCGGCATCATCCTGATACCCACAGCAATCATTCTGCTGCTGAAATCAAATTTTGCCGCAGGGATTTTTGTCATTGTTTTTTATGCATTGCTTTCCTGGGGGGTGGAATATATTTTTAAACCCAAAGTGGTTGGAAACAGGGTAAGCATGCATCCATTAATTGTGTTTTTTGCGATTATCGGCGGATTGAAGGCGTATGGTATTCTTGGTATTATATACGGCCCGCTGATCGCCACGTTTTTTTTAACCCTTGCAGATATTTATTTTTCAAGTTTTCAATTTATGGTTGAGCCTGGGAAAGTTTTGAAAGAAAAATAATTGGAGTTTAAACCTTGATTATCGAAAAAGAATACAACGTGACCAGCATTGAAAAGGAAATGAAGCAATCCTACCTTGAATATGCCATGAGTGTCATTATCGGCAGAGCATTGCCTGATGTTCGTGACGGGCTGAAACCAGTTCACAGGCGGTCTTTATACGCCATGCAGCAGGTCCGCAATGACTGGAATAAACCTTACAAGAAGTCTGCCCGTATTGTGGGTGATGTCATGGGTAAATATCATCCCCATGGTGACTCAGCCATATATGATACGATTGTCAGAATGGCCCAGCCCTTTTCTCTTCGATATATGCTGGTGGATGGCCAGGGGAACTTCGGTTCGGTGGACGGGGATTCACCGGCAGCCATGAGGTATACCGAAATCAGGATGCAGAAGATTTCCCATGAGATGCTGGCTGATCTGGAAAAGGATACGGTTGATTTTACTCCCAACTATGATGAGACCCTTGACGAGCCATCTGTTTTGCCGACAAAATTTCCTGCATTGCTGGTGAACGGATCTTCAGGTATTGCCGTTGGAATGACCACCAATATCCCGCCGCATAATATCCGGGAGGTGATTTCAGCATTAGTTCATCTGATTGATCATCCGGCGATGGATGTCCGTGAATTGATGCAGTATATTCCAGGGCCTGATTTTCCTACCTATGGGCAGATTTACGGCACCAGGGGAATTTATGAGGCATACAGCACCGGTCGCGGCATTATCACACTTCGCGCCAGGGTTGAGGTTGAAGAAAATAAAAAAACCGGTCAGGAAACCATTATTGTCACGGAACTGCCGTATCAGGTGAACAAGGCCAGGGTGGTTGAAAAAATTGCCGAACTGATGCGTGATAAGGTGATCACCGGAGCTGCCTTTGTCAGGGATGAATCTGACCGGGACGGCATGCGGATTGCCATCGGACTTAAACGGGATACCATTGCTGAAGTGGTCATCAATCAGCTGTTCAAACATACCAGTCTGCAGACCAGTTTTGGTATTATCCTGCTGGCAGTTGTGAATAACCGCCCCCAGCTGTTGACCTTAAAAGATATTTTAAATCATTTTATTGATCACCGGCGCCATGTCATTGTCCGGCGGACACGGTTTGATCTGAAAAAAGCACAGGAAAGAGCCCATATTCTGGAAGGTCTTAAAATTGCGTTGGACAATCTGGATGAGGTTGTGGCATTGATCCGGGCATCCCATTCTCCGGAAGAAGCCAAAAACGGCCTGATGGCCAAATTTACGCTGACAGCGGTGCAGGCCCAGGCGATTCTGGATATGCGGCTGCAGCGTCTGACAGGCCTTGAAAGAGACAAGATCACCAGTGAATATGAAGAACTGCTCAAAGATATTGCCTGGTATAATAAGATTCTTTCCAGTGATGAAGTGGTCAGAGGAATTATCAAGGATGAAATGGCTGAGCTGGATGAAAATTACGGTGATGCAAGGCGGACGATTATTGTTGAAAGCACCGCGCAAATCAGCATTGAAGATCTCATTGCCGAAGAAGACATGGTGGTTACTGTAACAAGAAGCGGGTATATCAAGCGCAATCCCGTGAGCCTGTATGTCAGTCAGAACAGGGGGGGGAAAGGAAAAACCGCCATGGGAACAAAATCAGATGATTTTGTTGAGCATCTGTTTGTGGCCTCGACCCATGCGACCTTTTTGTTCATTACCAATCTGGGCAAAGTGTATCAGGCAAAAGTCTATGAGCTTCCCATGGCCGGCCGGTCAAGTCTGGGCAAGGCGATTGTCAATCTGCTTAATTTTGAAGAGAATGAAAAGCTGGCCACTGTGCTGACCGTGGATGAATTTGTAGATGATAAATATGTGGTGATGGCCACAAAAAACGGCCGGGTGAAAAAAACAGATCTGATGGCGTATTCAAGACCCAGATCCGGCGGCCTGATCGGTGTCAAGCTCGCTGAAGGTGATGAACTGATTGCGGCTTGTATTACAGATGGGGATATGAATATCCTGCTTGGATCTGACGGCGGAAAAGTCATCCGGTTTCATGAAACAGATGTCCGGGCAACGGCAAGAGGATCCATGGGGGTCCGCGGTATGTCGATTGCCAAGGGTTCAAGGCTTGTGGGCATGGCAGTTTTGAGAACCGAAGAGACGCTGTTGACCGTAACCGAGAACGGATATGGCAAGCGGTCTTTGATTGAGGAATACAGAACCCAGACCCGTGGCGGAAAAGGTGTCTTTTCCATTAAAACATCTGCCCGTAACGGAAAGATGGTATCATTGCTTCTGGTGGATGATAATGACGAATTGATGCTGGTGACGGACAAAGGGAAACTGATCCGGATATCCATCAGCGGTTTGAATGTGATCAGCAGAAATACCCAGGGTGTCAAACTGATTAATCTGTCTAAAAATGAGATGCTCATCGGTATTGCAAGGCTTCCGGAAGGCAGTGAAAATGATTCAGAGGAAGAAATGGACTCTGATGATGATCAAGAAGGTGTTCTGGATGATGATATCTCCGGGGAATCCGAGGTGGATGAAGACAGTGGAGAAGAACCTGCAGACAGCGAAGACGACTACTAGTGCCGGCCACAGGGAACGTTTGAGAGAGCGTTTTCTGAATGGCGGCCTTGAGGGCTTCCACGATTATGAAGTGGTTGAACTGCTGTTGTCTTTAAACACTCCGAGAAAGGATTGCAAACAAAGCGCCAAGGCGCTTCTGAAAAGGTTTAAAAGTTTTCAGGGCGTTTTGGAGGCAGGGCACAAACAGCTTTGCGAAATACCGGGTGTAGGGCCTTTGAACAGTCTGGGAATCCGACTGATCAAGGCGGTGGCTGACAGATATCTTGAGCACAAAATTGTGTCAACGGATGTGGTTTCAAATTCCGCGGATTTGCTGGAATATTTAAACCTTACCCTGGGACACAGAAACAAAGAAGTGTTCTGTGCGGTTTTTTTAGATGCCAGGAATTGTGTGCTGACCTCAAAAATTCTTTTTGAAGGGACATTGACAACCAGTTCAGTATATCCCCGGGAGGTGATTATCAGCGCCTTGCAGCATAATGCAGCAGCTGTTATTTTCGCTCACAATCATCCGTCCGGGAATGTTGAGCCGTCCCAAAGCGATATTGATATTACCCGAAAACTGTTTTTCGCATTGAAATATATTGGTATTATCCTTCATGAACATATGATTATTGGAAAACAGGGAAATTACAGCTTTGCGGCCCAGGGGCTGATATCACAATTTAATAAGGATTTTCAAACTCAAAATGAATGAAGACACTCAGGTTCCAGATTGTTTTGGTCTGCTGGAAAAAGTGTTTCCCATGACAGACTCCGGGTTGAGACAGACCCCGGAGGATTGTTTTTATCAATGCCCTGTGAAAACCAGATGCCTTAAGTTAGCTCTGTCCGGTGAAAAAGGCGCCCAGGTGGAAGAGGAAATCATTGAAAGGGGCAGCAAAGCAGGCGTTATTAATTTTTTTGAGCGCTGGTCAAGGAAAAAACAGATACACCGCAAGATTAAAAATACGAATGGAGGATGAAATGAAATCTGTAAAAGATATTAATGTGAATTCAAAAAAAGTGTTTGTCCGGGTGGATTATAATGTGCCCATGGATCAGGATCAGAATATTACTGATGATAACCGGATAAGGGCAACGCTGGATCTGATTCAATACCTTCTGGAACATGATGCAAAGATTATCCTCGCGTCTCATATGGGGCGACCGAAAGGAAAAAAAGATGACAAACTCAGCCTTCGTCCAGTGGCAGACCGTCTTTCCATTCTGCTTGATAAACCGGTTCTGTTCGCAGAGGACTGTATCGGTCCGGCAGTGAGTCAGCAGGTGGAGACTCTTGAAAACGGGCAGATTCTGCTTCTTGAAAATTTAAGGTTCCATGACGGGGAAAAGAAAAACGATGAAAATTTTTCCAGACAGTTGGCCGGCCTTTGTGATGTGTATGTGAATGAAGCATTTGCAGTGTCACACAGGGACCAGGCATCTGTTACCGGGATACCCGGATTTGTGGATCAAAAGGCAGCTGGTTTTTTACTTGAAAAAGAACTGAAGTCATATCACGATTCTGTGGAAAATCCGAAAAGACCTCTTGTTGCGGTAATTGGTGGTGCAAAGGTTTCCAGTAAGCTGGCTGCACTGGAAAATATGCTCAATTTTGTTGATAAGCTTATTATTGGTGGCGCCATGGCCAATACGTTCTTAAACAGTCAGGGTATGGATACCAAAGGATCAATGATTGAGGCCGATCTTGTGCAGAAAGCTGCAGAAATTATTGATAAGGCCAGAGAAAAGCAGATTGAATGCCTGCTGCCTGTAGATCTTGTCTGTGCAGACAAATTTGACAAGGATGCACAGATCAAGGTGGTTTCTGTGGATCAGATTCCAGATACCTGGATGGCGCTGGATATCGGCCCTAAAACAGCTTTGAAATATGCACAGGCGCTTGAAGATGCCGGGACGATTGTCTGGAACGGTCCCATGGGTGTTTTTGAATTGGAAAAATTTATGTCTGGCACAAAAGCGGTTGCAGATGCCATTGCATCCTCCGTTGCATTTTCAGTGGTGGGCGGGGGAGATACCGGGCTTGCGGCAAAAGACTGTGACGTTGCAGACAAGGTCAGTTATATCTCAACCGGCGGAGGCGCTTTTCTGCATTTGATGGAAGGAAAGAAACTGCCGGGAGTAATTGCTTTGGGATAATAAAAAAAAGGAAAATATGCATGTTTTGTAAACACAGAGAATGCTTGAGTCGGGAAGAGAGACTGAGAAGGTCATACTATGAAGTGCTCAGAGATGAACTGGATCAGTTTGTTCTTGGGTATTCTCTTGTGGGATCCTATGATAATTTCTTTCGATTAAAAACCCCTTATCCGTTTGTTGAACTCAGAGAACTTAAACCCAGAGCACGGATTCCATCGATTGAATTTGATGCGCAGAACTCATTTTTAATTATTTTTTCCGAAGATTTTATCGATAAAAAACATAAAAAATATATCCGGTATTTTGATGCCAACAAAACAACCAAACATAACCTGCTCAAGCATAAGTATTTTCCGGACGTTGAAAATTTTGACCGGAATCTGAAATTTTTTGATACAAAAGATTTTTTTTCTTTCTTACGTTCGCTGCTTCCCATTGATTATGCGCTGTTGATTCAAAGAAATCAGCAGTCCAAAGTAAAATATGCCCTGACCCATTTCCATGTGCGAGTCGACTGGCCGATTGCCGATGCGTCTGAAGATCTGGCAAAGGAATTACGGTATATTTCAAAAGATCTGTATGAGAAAGGCGAAAAATATGCAGAAGATTTTCAAAAAAAATTTTTTGAATATTACAGTGTGCCTGTCATGTCAGGCGGCAGAAGGACCGCAGCCATTGTTGCAGCCCAGTATTTTAAGCAGTTGCCCGGGATTACAACGGTATATGTGTCTTCCAGCGAATCCAGAAGCCTGCTGAAAATTGATGAAAATGGGGTTTCAAAATCTGTACTGGTGAAGATTCCGGTTGATGAGATAAAAAACCTGGCAGAAAAAGTTGGTATCAGCCAGAACAGTTTCACCAAAAATTATGTGATTGCAAGACAGCGCAAGAATTTTATTTGCATCCTGAATGTAAAATATGGTTATACCAGCCATGCGCTGCCTTCAGAAGGCGGCCGGCTCAGGGATTTTAAACTGGAAACCAACTGGCTTACAGTTTCAGAGGAATATCTTTTGCCCAAACCCGGCGTGCTGATGTATCCTCCTGTTCCGCATAAAATGGTATATTCATAAGTATTCATTATAGCTTTTTCATCATGGCAGTTTCATCACAATTGGGGAAATTGACACAGGTAATGCAGTCTGCCCATATTTTAAGGGGCAGCAGATTTTTATCCACAACATCAAAATCAAACCGCTTAAAAAATCCTGTCCGATAGGTCAGGGTGAACAGATCTTTTATCTTGAAATATACTGCCTCCTGTATTGCCCGGTCTGTAAGGGCCGTACCAATCCCCTTGCCGGTATAATCCGGATGAACAGCCAGGGAGCGAATTTCTGCCAGATCTTCCCAGCAGAATTGCAAGGCGCAGCAGCCGACCAGTTTTTTAGTTTCCGGATCTTCAAATATCCAGAAATCCCTTAAATCTTCGTATAATTTGGATAATGGACGTCCCAGCAATTCTCCTTTGCTGGCATATATCTGGAGCAGAGAATGGATAGATTTCACATCATCCAGAACAGCTTTTCTTATCATTTGGTATCCTTGGCTCTAATTAATGCCTTAACGGTTTTTTGTGTTTGTGTTTTTGATAATCGACCCGTATCGGGATTCATGTATACCATTTTCGTTCCGTCAGGTATATCAAAATATTGCCAGGATTTTTCAGAAAACAGGTGCGTCATGATGTCGATCCATATGGGCAGAGCTGCTTTTGCGCCGGTTTCATATTTCCCCAGCGAAGTGGAATCATCATTTCCTGTCCAGACACCCAAAACTGTATCAGAATTATATCCGATAAAAAGGGCGTCTTTGTAATTATCTGTTGTGCCGGTTTTTCCAGCAATATCATTGTGAACACTTAACGCTTTTTGACCGGTTCCTTCCAGAATCACCGCTTTTAGCATGTCGGTCATAATGGCTGCATTCTGCCTGGACATGACAGCCTGTTTTTGAGCAATGTGCCGGTATATAATCCGTGAATCGGCATCGATTATTTTTTCAATTGAAAAAGGCTTTACTCTTATGCCCATATTGGCAAAAGGAATGTATGCCGCAGTCAGCTCCATAAGATTGACTTCCGAGGTGCCAAGGGCCAGAGACAGATTCGGGGAAAGTGTTGAAGAAATTCCCAAAGCCCTTGCAAACTCAATTGTTTTTAATGGTGTTATCTGTTCAATCAGCCGGACAGCAGGGGTATTCGTTGATAAAGCCAGGGCTTTTCGATAGGTGATTTTCCCCAGATAACTTTTTGAAAAATTATGAACCGTCCAGATTTTACCAGGGTTCAGTTGATAGGATAATGGTGCATCTAGGATTAAATCTTCCTGGGATGCACCCTGATTTATAGCTGCGGCATATATAAAGGGTTTGAAAGCAGAACCGGGTTGACGCTTTGCGTAAACCGCCCGATTGAAATTGCTTTGATTAAAATTTTTTCCACCGATCATGCATAAAATGGCACCGGTTTTGATATCAATTGCAATGACAGCACATTCTAATTTTTTTGCATGGATATTATTTTTTTTCATTCGCAGTTCAAGTTTTTCCAGCTGGCTTATGACAGCAGACTGTGCTGCCTGCTGAAGGTCGAAATTTAAACTGGTATGGATGGTCAGCCCGGTTGAATAGTCGGCTTGAAAACTTAACTGATCTTTCAGATTCGATTTGACATATTCAATGAAAAAAGCAGAATGATTCTGCATAGATTTCGGGGGCGGTGAGGCGACATCCTGCTTGTCTGCAAGACGGAATTCTTCTCTGGAAATCATTTTGTTTTCATACAGTTGACGCAGAACAATGTGTCTTCTTTTTCTGGCAATATCAGGATTTTTAAGCGGGGAATAGACTGAAGGGGCTTTGGGAAGTCCTGCAATCATGGCAGCCTGGGCAAGATTGATATCACTGACCGATGTGTTGAAATAGGTCTGGCAGGCGGCTTGAACCCCATAAGCGCCGGAGCCCAGGTAAATCAAATTCAGATACATTTCCAGAATTTCATTTTTGGTGTACCGGCGTTCAATCTGCAGGGCAAGTATGGCCTCCTTGATTTTTCTGATGATGGATTTTTCTGATGTTAAAAACAAAGTCTTTGCCAGTTGCTGGGTCAGTGTGCTGGCGCCCTGTTTGAATTCCATGGCTTTAAGGTCATGGGCAAAGGCCCGTAAAATGGCTTTCAGATGAATGCCCGAGTGAGAAAAAAAATACCCGTCTTCAATGGTGATAATAGAATTGATAAGATGTTCAGGAATTTTATCAATGGATACGGGAATTCTTTTTTCAGTATAAAATTGTGCAAGAATTTTTTGATCTGAAGAATAAACCGTCGTAACAGCAGAGGGCTTAAATTGTTTAAGCGTGTTTATTTCAGGAAGATCATGGAGCAGCAGGAAAAAAACCCCTGCAAGAATGCCAAAAAAGATTCCTGCAAGGGCAGTTGAAATCAAGATCCAGTAGTGTTTTTGCATCAGGTTTTTATAAACTGGCCGACTGCTTTATGAAATTCTTCATCGGTAAATGGTTTATGGAGGATTTTATTAATTCCGGATTTGGTTAAAACCGAATCGTTAATTTTGATGTCTCCGTCTTTTTCTTCAACAAAATCACTCTGGGTGGTGATCATCAAAATGGGGATATCCTGGCGGGTATATTTTTTTCGTATTTCCCTGGTAAGTTCGAGACCGCTGATATTGGGCATGTTCAGATCAGTGATGACCAGATCCGGTTTCTTTGTTATGATTTGTGGAATGGCATTTTCGGGTTTATCAAAGGTTACCGGCGTAAAGCCCAGGGCGGTTAATTTATTCTGGTAAAGTTTGAGCATCATTTTTGAATCATCAACAACAAAAATCTGGGTGGTCCTGGCAGCAGGCGCTTCGGCTTTGGGCATTTCTTTTGCAATTGTTTGTGCAAATTCTTTTTGCCCGATGCTGCTCATCTGCTTTATGAATTCTTTTCGGGTGGCAGGATCGGCTTTTGTGTTTACATGGGTTTGAGCCAATACCATGAAGGATTCTTCTTCCACAAGAAAGTTAAAAATATTGCTGGCATCGGAATCAATCAATGCGGCGACAGCCTTTTGAGATTCAGCAGAACCTTCTCTGACGACGTTTCTTAACCCGGCAACAAGGGCTTTGGATAGGTTTTTATCAATAGCTCTGGCAGCACTCATCCGAACAGATTCAACCGGGTCCTGAAGACCCTGGACAAGACTGATGGCTGTTTTTGGAGAAGGAATACGTTCCATTGCCTCATAGGCTGCCTGACGGATGTTGGCGTCTGCAGGCTGGGTATTGATGATGTCCAGGATAGGATTGATTGATGCAGGATCACCAATGTATCCTAAGGTAGTGACCAGATGGACAAGATAATCAGCATCAGCATTCTGAAAAGCGTTCGTCAGAATTGGCGTGCTTTTATTTCCAAGCCGCATAAGCTGATCGATAGCAGTATCCCGAACAATGGTTATTTTTGAACCTAACAGTGCCGTGAGCTTTTCAAGCGAGTACAGATCCTGCATTTCACCCAATGCCTCAACTGCAATTTTATTGGTTTGTTCATCTTCACCAATGAATTTGAGCAGCTGATCAACTGCGTCATTGCCGCCTTGTTCCGCGATGGCAAAGATGGCAGCGCGGTTGACCTGTTCTTCCCGTGAAGCCATGCTGGCAAAAAGCGCAAGGGAATCCGGCAGTCTTAAAGCTCCGAGTGCATTAATAGCCGCCACAAGAATATCTTTGTCTTTGTCTTCCTTGATGATTTTTTGCAGAACAGGAGCGGTCTGCTCTAAAAGCAGGTCCCCTGACGCTTTTAAAAACAATAATCTGGCTTTTTTTTCATTTTCCGTAATGTATTTGATAACCAGATCCGTATTTCCGTAGGCTTTATCAAGAATCAGGTCATATATGGATTCCTGGATTTTCGGATTGGAAATATCCACTTTGGTCAGGTATTCTAAAAGCGGGAAAACAACTTTTTCAGGCCCTTTGGCAAGTTCTATCAGCGCTTTTCTTTGAACATCTGCATCCACTTCCGCATCTGAGGAAAACTGTAGCAGGGCCTTTGCCTTGACAACATCTTCCTCCTTGATACAGAATATTAGTTCGTCAATAAATTCCTGGGCATTAATTCCACTCATCTGGCATCCCTTTTAGTCTTTGAATTGATAAAAAACCGAATTGAGATATTTTTTTGATGTAAACAGATCAATATCATTTATGAGAGATTCTGTTGACCCAATGAGTAAATATCCATCCGGTTCTAAAACTTTTGCAATATTGTGATAAATTTTCCTGCGGTCTTCATTGGTAAAATAGATCATTACATTCCGGCATAAAATGATATCGAATTTTCCAAGGCCGATGAAAGGTTTCATCAGATTCATTTTTTTAAACTGGGCCATTGCACGGATTTCATCTTTAATTTTATACCGGTCATCAACCGGATCAAAGAATTTGGTAAGTCGTCTTGGATCAAGGCCCCTGGCAACCTCAAATTTATTATACATCCCATAGCTTGCCTGGGCAATCGCAGCATCGGAAATATCAGTGCCAAACAGCTTGATATTGTATTTGTCCGAAGAGACGCCCATTTCATGCAAAATCATGGCGATGCTGTAAATCTCCTGTCCGGTTGAATTGGCAGCGCTCCATAAGCGAATGGTGGGTTTTAGCGTCCCTTTTTTAGATCTTTTATCGATCAGGTCCGGAAATACTTTATGCTGTAATAATTCAAAGGGAGCCTTATCACGAAAAAAATAAGTTTCATTGGTTGATATGCCGTCGATGATATCATTTTCAATCTCTTTTTTAAAATCTGTTTTGGCTTTTTGAAGAAGTTCTGTATAGGATGAGCAGCTGTATTTTGTTATCAGAGGATTTAATCGGGTCTCCAGAAGGTATTCTTTACCGACATCAAGCGCAATTCCTGAAATATCAAGGATATACTTTGAAAAAATTTTAAATTCATCAGGTGTAACTTTAGGTTTTTGCATAAGTTTGTCGGTAAAAAAAATGAAGTTTTATGAGATTACCGTTTTTATAATTTCGTCAGCAATGCTCTCCAAAGGAACAACAATATCTGCAATTCCGGACTCGACAGGTTCTTTTGGCATTCCATAAACTGTACAGGTTTCTTCGTTCTGGGCAATGATAAAACTGCCGTTATTTTTCATTTGAACAAGTCCTTTGGAACCGTCAGATCCCATACCGGTCATAATGACTCCGGTAGACCTTCCAACATAGTGTTGTGCAATGGAGCGGAATAAATAATCAGCAGAAGGTTTGCAGCTGTTTTCAGGAGGATCATCCGTGATTTTGATTTTCCGGGTAATCCCATCTGCAGCCGCAACAATTTTCATCTGTTTTCCTCCCGGGGCAATCAAGATCTTTCCGGGTTCAATAATATCTCCATCCTGAGCTTCTTTAACCTCCAGGGCAGATTTGTTGTTCAGGCTGTTTGCAAGAGAGGCTGTGAAAAGCGGCGGCATATGCTGAACAATTAATACGGTTGCTTTTAAATCCGCAGGCAGCATCGGAATCATTTTGGTCAATGCATTGGGTCCGCCGGTGGATATTCCGATACCGATCACCTCAGCCTTGGCCCGGATTGCATTTTTCGGGTGAACAGGCTGGTGCGGCGGAGTATCTTTAGGAGCCGTTTCGCTGAATTGAGCGGGCTTTTTGTTTGCGGTAACCGCTTTGTTTCTGATCTTAAGCGAAGTTTCTTTTCTTCGCTTTAGAATATTAATGATTGGTAGAATGGCATCTTTAACCTTTTGCATATTGTCAGCCATTTTACCGTCATCGGGTTTGGCAATAAAATCAAATGCACCCAGTTCAAGCGCTTTGATGGTCATTTCGCTTCCCTGCTGTGTCAATGTGGACAGCATGATGACAATGGGCGGTTTAGGCAGTTTTTTTAATTCCTGTAATACTTCAATGCCGTTAAGTTCAGGCATTTCAATATCCAGTGTGATTAAATCCGGCTGAAGGGATCTGATTTTTGATAAAGCGATTTTTCCATTGTTGGCAGATCCCACAACTTCAACGCCGGGAATTTCCTTGAGAACATCTCCGACAATTTTTCTGTATACAATCGTATCATCAACAACAAGCGCTTTGATGTTCTCCATTATTCTTTCAATACCTCATCAATATTCAGAATGCCGATCAGTTGTGTTTCAGTTTTTAAAACTCCCTGAAAAAATTTGCTTTTTATACCGCTCATATTGGAGGGCGCCGGCTCGATTTCATTTCTTTTTGCCAGAGCAACGTCGCTGATGGAATCAACCAAAAGGCCGATATGCTCATCTTCTGAATTAACAATGATGTTTCGATTGTATTTGTCATTGTTTACAGGGGCAAGGCCCAGTTTTTTCCCCAGATCTATAATGGTAACAATTCTACCCCTCAAGTTCAGGATGCCTTTGATATAGTCATGAGACTGAGGCACTTTTGTGATTTCTGTATGTTTGTTGATCTCCTGTATATTAAGGATGTCAATCCCGCAAAGCGCTCCACCCACATAGAAGGTTGAAAATTCAATATCTTCAGAAGAATTATCTACCGTTTTATTTGCCATTTTTTCTCCTTAAATTTTAAAAAATACACAATGATTATTTTAAATTTAATTTGGTTCTGATAACTTTCATGAGCTTTTCCCGGTCAAGTTTGATCTCATATTCGTCAATTCCAACTTTCCGGCCTTTTTCAATATGAGCCTCACTGGCAAGAGAGGTCAGTGCAATGACATCCAGATGTGAATATTTTGAATCACTTTTGATTTTTTTGGTTAATTCAAACCCATCCATGTTCGGCATTTCAAGATCGGTGACCACAATGTCTATATCATCAACCCTCTCTTTTAGCAGCTCCCATGCGATAAGTCCGTCTTCAGCTTCAATCACTTTGAACCCGTCTTCTTCCATGAATGTTTTTACCTGGTTCCTGAAAAAAGCAGAGTCTTCTGCAAACAGAATGATTTTTTCTCCAGACTGGGCCATTTCTGCGGCCACTTTGGCTTCTTCCTTAAACCAGCCCGGGTTGAGCGTTTTGACCATTTCAAAAATATCTACTAAAAGTGTGGTGTGTCCGTTGATTATCATTGAACCGCTTACGGCAGTCTGCTTTAATGTGCTTTCATCCACATCAAGGTTGACCTCAAGGGCATCCACCGGCGGAGTAACCATCAGTCCCAGTTCCCGATCTTTAATTTTGAAAACAATAACTTCCTGTTGGTCTTTTTCAGGCAGTGGTTTAAAATCAGCCACCTGGGATAATTCATAGAGCGGCAGTGCTCCGCCTCTGTATTGAACAATTTTTTGATTTGCAATGACTTCTATACTGGCGGTTTGAATTCTTTCAATTCGTTCTACAATATTGAGTGGAGCGGCAAAGTATTCAGTTTCAGAATTTTTAAAGGTGAGCATGGCAGCTTTGTCTTTTGCCAGCTCTGCTGCTGCCTCTGCAGCGGCCCTTGCCATTTGTCCGGTATCAGAAACAGAAGACAGCTCTGCCATTTGTGCCAGATTTGAAATATCAAGAATGAGGGCCACTTTACCATCCCCCATAATGGTTGCGCCTGCATAGGCAGTGCAGTTTTTAAGGTGTCTGCCAACCGGCTTGACAACGATTTCTTCAGAGTCATGCAGCTGGTCCACGACCAGACCGTATTTAAAAGCGCCGGCAGAAACCACTGCGATATTCATGGCGCTGCTGGTGTGATATCTTCTGTCCTCGGCATTTCTTTCAACAAGCTTCTTGTCTTCTTCAGGAGACTCAATAATGTTTCCATCCTCATCAACAAGGTGCTGCTTTGAACGTCGGTCTGCAAGGTTCTGCCTTCTGTCTGCAAGTTCTTCTTCTGTTTCCGGATCTGTATAGGTTTTTTCAACCCCCAGCATTTTTGCTAAATTTAACAGCGGCAGTAATTCTCCTCTTAATCTGACCACGGAAGCATCGCCGACTTTTTCCACTTTTTCCTTTATCTGGTTTGCAGGAATCCTGAGAAGTTCGTTCAGGTTTACCTGGGGAACAGCATATCTTTCAGAGCCTACAGAGGTAATCTGACTTGGGATGATGGCAAGTGTCAATGGCAGCTTGATCTGTATATCTGTTCCCTGGCCCGGGGTTGAATCCAGTTCGATGATTCCCCCAAGGCTTTCGATATTGGTGGTGACAACATCCATACCCACCCCTCGTCCGGAAACATCCGTGACTTTTTCAGCAGTTGAAAATCCCGGCAGAAAAATAAGTTCCATTTTCTGCTTGTCTGTCATTTCGTCTGCCTGAAGATCTGTTATCAGGCCTTTATCTATTGCAGCATGGGAAACCTTAACCGGGTCAAGGCCTTTTCCGTCATCTGAAATGACGATGTTGACCTGTCCGGCATCGTGAAAAGCCCTGAGAATAATTTTCCCTGTCGGGCTTTTCCCCATCTGTTCACGTTCCAAAGGCGTTTCTATGCCGTGATCGACTGAATTTCGAATCAGGTGTGTCAGAGGATCATTGATGGCTTCAAGGATGGTTTTATCCAGCTCTACTTCTTTCCCTTCAATGATAAGATCAATGGATTTGCCAAGCTGCTGTGACAGATCCCTGACAACCCGAGTGAATTTGTTCAGGATGTTGGCAATGGGCTGCATCCGGGTTCTCATGATCGCTTCCTGCAATTCCGAAGTAATCATGTCTATTCGCTGGCTGGAAAGTTCAGTGGCTTTCAGGTTTGAGGAATTTACGCCCTGAAGCAACTGGTTTCGGCTTAATACCAGTTCGCCTGCAAGGTTCATCAATGTGTCTAAAAGTCCGACATTCACCCTTAAAGATGTCTGAGGTTTCACGCTGACACTGACATCTCTTTCTGTTGTATTGTCTTCCTCTTCCTCTTCTCTTTTTGCGGCAGGGGCTGCATTTTTTGCTGCGGCAGCAGGAGAGATTTTAACAATATCGGGAACAACTGCCGGTTTTGACCCTTTTTTCGGAGTAACGGTTTGGGTTGGTTGAGCCACCGTCTTTTTAGGACCACCAGATGTTGCCTTTTTCGCCGGCGGCATGGGGGCCGGTTCAGCATCCCGGGAAGAGGCACCGCTTCTGGAAATCATATCAGGCAATATTGAGTGAATATATTTGCGTTTTATATCAAACAGTGTTTCTGTCATGTCATATTCAATGATAGACGCAAACAGGACCTGAAAAGGAATCCTGCTGGGGCTGTCGCTTTCAGTCAATGTGCCTACAGATTCAAAATCAATTCTGGAATCAACGATCGTGCCGGTTTTCTGGAGGCTGTTCAATACTTCTATGGGGTTTTTCCCTTTTCGCTGAACATCGGAAATCAGATCGTATTCAACCAGAAAAAGATTTTTTCCTTCTGATTTGTACTGTTCAATATCAAAAAGAGATACCTGCGGGAAAGTCCTTCCGTCAGTCAGAACTATATCGACCATTTGGGTGACCATATCCTGCCTTTCTTCCGGCAGGGAGGCCTTGGTAATGTTTTCCAGATCAGTGATGTGGGTGGAAACGTCGATATCATTACTTCCTTCGATATTGTTCAACAGGTTTTTGAGTTCATCAAACCCTTTGAGCAGAACACTGATCCTGTTTGAATCAGGTATCAGTTCTTTGGTGCGAATCAGTCCAAGAACATTTTCAAGATGGTGAGCCAGGTCTTTTATGGTGGTCAATCCCATAAAACCGGCGCCTCCCTTGATGGAGTGGGCAGCTCTGAAGACGTTATTTACCAGATCCAGATCTATGTTTTCGCCTGCTTCTTCAATAGCTAAAAGATCACTTTCTATATCACCAAGATGATCCAGCGATTCTTCGATATACATTTGTAGGGTCTCGTCATCTTCAAACATATCAAGTCTCCTGAAAGGGGGTTAACATCGAAATGGTAAAATTTGTCTAATATCAAACAATCTACAAAAGATATATATAAAAGTCAAATCAAGAATAGCCGAATATTAAGGATTTATTTCATATTTTCCGGACGATATCATCGGGCTGACAGGGACTGTTGATCTTGAGGATGGCGCAGGTATTCGGGTGGGTCTGATCAATAGGTTTTCTGTCCGTGTCAAGCAGCTCCGTGACCTTAGTCTGACAATTGCGGCCCTTAGGGGAAAGTATCTCAATGGTATCATGCCGGACCAGCTTGTTCCGGATTTGAACAAGATAATATCCCGGTGCCGGACTGGAGAGTATTTTCCCGACGAAACTGTGTATTTCACCTGTGTGCAGATTTTTATAATTAGGGGCATGTTCCTCTGGCGAATTTAAATAAAAGCCTGTGCAGTATTCCCTGTGAAATATCCGGTCAAGTTCATCCTGCCAGGCTGGATTAAACTCAAAGGAATCGGGCGCATCGATATATGCATCAATCGCTTCTCGATAGGTTTTTATGACAGAGGCAAGATAATTGATTCCTTTCATTCTTCCTTCAATTTTCAAAGAGGTAATTCCGGCGTTAACAAGTGCCGGAATATGCTTGATCATGCACAGGTCTTTTGAGTTGAATATATACGATCCCCTGCTGTCTTCCATAACCGGATGATATTCATTGGGCCGCAGTTCTTCCACAACTGAATATTTCCAGCGGCAGGGATGACTGCAAAGCCCACGGTTGCTGTCTCTGCCGCTTAAATATGCGCTTAAAAGACATCGGCCGGAATAGGAAACGCACATGGCGCCATGAATGAAAATTTCTGTTTCGATCGGACAGTTTCTGGAAATCTGCTCGATTTCAGGAAGCGAGAGTTCCCTGGCCAGATTGACTCTTTTGATACCCAGGTTGTGCCAGAATCGGGCAGCGCTCTGATTGGTGGTATTGGCCTGGGTACTCAGGTGAATATCAATATCAGGGATAATCTGTTTTGCCAGCAGAATGATACCGGGGTCAGAAATGATCACGGCATCCGGCTTTATATCAGCCATCCGGGTCAAAAATTCCATGAGGTCGGATTGTTCGCTGCTCCTTGAATAAATATTGCAGGCCAGATAAACTTTGACATTTTTCTGGCGGGCAAGTTTGACAGCCGCAAAAAGCTCCTCATCGGAAAAATTATCAGAAAAATTTCTAAGGCTGAAGTCTTTTCCTGCTAAATAGACAGCATCTGCACCATAATGAATGGCAATTTCAAGTTTTTCAAAATTTCCTGCAGGTGCCAGCAGCTCAGGCTTAATGATATCTTCTTTCATAGAGGTGTAAGAACATTCCTTTTTTGAGTTGTCAAACTTCACAGGTTTTAAGAAATATACAATAAGATTTTAAAAACTTCTACCTGGAAATTCTCAAACCCAGGTATGAAAAAATTATCGAATACTATAACATTTTTTTTAAAGATTTATTACAATCTTTTCTTATTTTGCTTTCCTGATAATTTCATCGGAGTGGAAAAAAATAATATTGAAAGAAAAATTTCCTTTCAGGTAAAGCAATTGATGCTTTTCATTTTTTTTAAAATTAAAAGGGTACATTTTTTGCATTCTCATTTGAAGAATGTGAGTTAGACTTGAGAGTTTAGCGAAATAAAACATAAAAGAATTAAAACATATTTCAAGGTGAACAGGAAACAGGAAATCTGATGAATACTAAAAACGTCATTGATAAAGCAGGAAGACGGATTGGGATCGATAGGCGTATATTTACATATACGGGCTATCTGCCCGAAAGAAGATCAAGCGCAGACAGAAGATCAGGACTTGACAGACGAAATGACCCAAGGTAGATAAAACCCAGCTAAAAATCCGAACACTATAATATAGAAGGATGGTGCCCCCGGCAGGAATCGAACCTGCGCACAAGGATTAGGAATCCTATGCTCTATCCACTGAGCTACGGGGGCGGGGGGTGAACCTTTATTCAATAATCAGTTTCTGCCCGGGAAATATTTTACTTGCTTTGCTTAAGTGGTTTAGAGCGAGCAATTTGTTTAAACTTATCTTATGTTTTTTGGCAATGGAAAAAGGACTGTCTCCAGATCGAACCTGATAGACGGTTGTGGTGTCTTTAAAATCCGTCTGCGGGCTTCCGGATGCAATCAGCAGTGACTGGCCAATGCTTAACTGAGTTGTGGATAAATGATTCTTTGAGATAATGGATTTTGTGGATATATTAAATTTTCTGGCAATATTCCAGAGGTTATCTCCTCTTTGCACTTTATAGCTGACAGTTTGCCCTGCAGATAATGGTGCTGCTGCCACAGTATTAACGTTAACACCCTGTAATCTGCTGGGAATTTTTAATACTTTTCCTGCATATATCCGATGATGTCTGTCAATATTGTTTGCAGTGGATATGGCTTTTACAGAAGTTCTGTACCGTTTTGCAATGCCGGACAGTGTCTGTCCTTTTCCGACCCGGTGGAAAACATACATGGGCGGCGGGGAATATGTTGTTTTAATAGTATCGATTTTTGATACAAACAGTTCAGCTTTATCTGTCGGGATTTTCAGCGGGTAGCTTTCTTCAGGGAGAAGGGCATGTCTTAATTCTGCATTCAGCTCTTTTAGAACAGATTCATTGACCCCGATTTCTTTGGCAATATCTTTTAAAAGCACCTGTTTTTTAATTTCACAGATCGTGTATTCAACAGGTTGTTTCGGATTTTCAATCTGGATATCATATTTTTCAAGGTTGTTTATGATATGGAGAGTTGCCAGAAATCTGGGCACATATCGGGAAGTTTCTCTGGGCAAATTTTGATACAGGTCCCAGAAATTATCCAGATAGTTGATTTTTTGTTTTCTGATGATCCTTAGAACCCGGTTTTCACCGCAATTATACGCTGCAAGGGCGGTGGTCCAGTCGCCGAAAAGATTGTGGAGTTCTTTCAGATAGCTGATGGCAGCAAGCGTTGATTTCTCAGGGTCCAGCCGTTCGTCAATATAGTGGTCCCGGTTTAGGCCGAATTTATAGCCGGTGGAGGGAATAAACTGCCAGATACCCAGCGCCCTGGCAGAGGAAAGCGCCCGGACTTTAAACCCGCTTTCAATCAACGGAAGCCATGACAGCTCTTCTGGCAGACCGGCTTTTTTAAGTTCAGAGAGGATAAACGGTCTGTACATGGCAGAACGCTCAAGGGATTGGATAAAAAATGTACGTTCCGGACCGGTCAGGCGGTTGATTTCATTTTGAACATATTGATTCATGGTGATGGGAATCTGTTTATGTTGCCCATTCACTGTAATCTGACGGGAAGCATAAATTTCCAGTATACGTTTTGATATCAGGTATCGAATGTCCTCTTTTTGCTGATTGATTTCAGGCACATCCTCATCATCGATTTCAAGAATACTGGAATAGGCTGCGTCAAGGCTGGTAAGGGCTTCTTCGAGCTTGCCGGTTTCCCACATCTGCTGGGCATAGGTGCACAGTTCCAGCGCCTGATCAATTTTATCCTGGCCCGGCCGGTTTGAGATTGAAATAGCTTTTTCTTCAGAGGCCGTTTTTTTATCAGGGTTTTTTTTGATACGTCCCGGATACGGATTGGTGTTTTCTGAAGTCAGTATGCCATTTGCATCGGTTTTTACATCTTGAGTATCGGGAATTTTTTCAGGTTGCAGCAAAGGAGATGATGATTTTTCAGTATACACGGCTGAAGTAAGCGTTGTGTGCTGGCAACTGGCAAAAAAAAGACAGGTAATAAAAACGGCGGCAAGTTTATGTATTAACATTTTTTTTCCCTGAAAATAATATTGTTCATGTTTGGATTCTAATTATAAAATTGTGAAACACTTGTCAAGCATATATGGGCATTCGGTATGGGATCAGGTTTGAAAAAAATATAAAAAAATAAAAACAAATCTTGTGTTTTTGTTTAAAAAAATATAAGTATCGAGGCTGTTGTTTTTTTGTTGCTGTGTTTTTATGTGAAATCTGACAGTAGAGAGAAATTATGCGGTCAGTATACAGTTGAAAGGTCAAAACGAGCACTTGGAACAAAAGCAGGGACCATTGATTCGGTATTGCGAAGAAATTTGTTGTGTGATTTAATTTTAGGCTTGATTAACCAAATTTTCTCTGATATCATCTTTCGGTCTTTTTGGCATGTGGAAATGTCAAATTAAAGATGGGCCGATATAGCTCAGTAGGTAGAGCATCTCACTTGTAATGAGAATGTCCTCCGTTCGATTCGGGGTATCGGCTCCAAAAAAAAATGGTGGGGTTCCCGAGTGGTCAAAGGGATCAGACTGTAAATCTGACGGCTCAGCCTTCGGAGGTTCAAATCCTCCCCCCACCACCAGTATTGTTGTGTAGGAGATCTTAGAAGAGTGTTGGCAGGGTCGTTACTACATAGCTAATGGTACATATTAGCTATTTTAGCCTCTTTAGTTAGCGGGAGTAGCTCAGTTGGTAGAGCTTCAGCCTTCCAAGCTGAATGTCGCGAGTTCGAGCCTCGTCTCCCGCTCCACTTCTTTAGGTCACCACTGATATGGTTTGAGTTAAATTTTAAGTTAATTTGAATCGCCTTTTTAGAGCCCATGTAGCTCAGTCGGTAGAGCGCTTCCTTGGTAAGGAAGAGGTTCACCAGTTCGATTCTGGTCATGGGCTCCAAAACAACCGCAGGAGGAATGAAAAAATGGCTAAGGAGAAATTTGAGCGGACCAAGCCGCATGTGAACATAGGAACAATCGGTCATATCGATCATGGTAAGACTACGCTTACAGCAGCAATAACAAAACATGCCGCTTTGAAAGGCCAT